>Ga0207416_1000054_pt1 | contig 205829 bp, 199 predicted proteins | sample PaiPotPPM11metaG_FD_184107 | JGI IMG/M metagenome (GOLD analysis project Ga0207416, IMG submission 184107) | Iron sulfur acid spring bacterial and archeal communities from Banff, Canada, to study Microbial Dark Matter (Phase II) - Paint Pots PPM... ... | reverse complement strand
CCGGGATGATTGTCCTCAAGCTTCAATTCGCCGCCATGCAGGCGCGCCACGGCGGACGCCAGACTTAAGCCCAATCCCGAGCCCGGCTCCGAGCGGCTCTGTTCGAGACGCACGAAACGCTCCACCACGCGGCCGCGATCGGCATCGGGAATGCCCGGCCCGCGATCCACGACGCTGAGCGTGATCCGCTCGCCGTCTTGTCCGACCTTGACCACAACTTCGGTGGCCGCGCCGTTCAGCTGACCGTCCGGCCGCGCATATTTGATGGCGTTATCGACCAGATTGGCCAGCGCCTGGCTCACCAGTTCGCGATTGCCGCGCACCGGCGCCGCCCCCGCGGTCTCGACTTTCAGCGCAATCCCCTTCTCGTCGGCCAGCGGCTCGTAGAGTTCGCCAACGTCGCGGGCGATTTCGGCGGCATCGAATTCGATCATATTGTCGCACGCCTGCCCGGATTCGGCGCGCGCGATCATGAGCAGAGCGTCGAAAGTGCGGATGAGGTCGTCGGATTCGGCAATGGTCGATTCCAGAGCGGCGCGGTAGGCCGCGTCGCCGGTCGGATGGCGCAGCGTCTGCTCGCAGCGATTACGCAGCCTGGTCAGCGGCGTTTTGAGGTCGTGGGCGATGTTGTCGGAAACTTCCTTTAAGCCCCGCATCAGCGCCTCGATGCGCTCGAGCATAGCGTTGAGGTGATCGGCGAGGCGGTCGAGCTCGTCGCCGGTGCCGGCGACCGGCAGGCGCCCGGCTAGATCGCCACGCATGATGGTTTGCGCTGTATCGGTCATGGCGTCGATGCGCTTGAGCACACGCCGGCTGACGAAGAATCCGCCGGCAAGGCCGAGCACGATGACGAGCGCCAGCGACCACTGCCCGGCGTGGGCGATGATATCGAACATGCGTTCGCGTTCCTCCAGGTCGCGTCCGACCAGGAGGTGAAAGCCGCCGGGCAGCTGGACGACCCGTACCAAAGCGCGGTGGTCGGTGCCTTCCGGCGATTCGAGCCGGCGGTAGTTCGTTTCAAGCCAGCCGGGGTGATCGAGGACACCCGGCTCGAGCGAGCCGACATTGCCGGCAAGCCCCTCCCCGGTCGGCGTCGTTACCAGGTAGAGACTCGATCCAGGACGGCGCGAGCGCAGATCGACGACGATCACCAGCCGCCGGATGCCGCCTTGCTCGTATTGTTCGGACAGTCCGTTGACTTCGCCGTTGACGGTCGAGGTGATCTGCTCGTCGATGAGCCGTCGCGTGTTGAGCGCGAAATAGCCAAGCAGCGACGCGGCGAACAAGACGAAAATCGCGAGATAAACCAGCGTCAGCTTGAACGCCGTCGTACGCAGAAGTTTGCCAAGCGCCGTCACTTTGCTTTCTCTTCCCGCAGGCCCAATTCGCCGTCGGAAAAATCCTCTTCCCAAAATTCGAGCGCCGCGCGTTTGCCGGCCTCAAGGTTTGCCACCTCGGCCCGCCGCAGTTCGACGCGCCGGATTTTGCCGGAGATCGTTTTCGGCAGTTCGGCGAATTCGAGCCGCCGCACCCGTTTGAATGGAGCAAGCGCGGTGCGGCAATGGCGAAAGATCGACAAGGCGGTGTCGCGATCGGGCTTTTGGCCTGGCGCCAGCGCCAAAAAAGCCTTCGGCACGGCAAGCCGCAGCGGATCGGGCGACGGCACCACGGCAGCCTCCGCCACCGCCGGATGCTCGATCAAAATGCTCTCAAGCTCGAACGGGCTGATGCGGTAGTCGGAAGATTTGAAGACGTCGTCGGCGCGCCCGACATAGGTCAAATAACCCTCATCATCGACCGTGGCAACGTCACCGGTGCGATAGACGCTCTCGCGTTGTGCGCGCACACCGCCGTCGTCGCCCTGATAGCCCTGCATCAATCCGACCGGCCGCGGCTCGAGCGCAAGACAGATCTCGCCCTCTTTGGCGGGCAAGCCGCTCGCATCGAGAAGCGCGACGCGGTAGCCCGGCAGCGGCCGGCCCATCGAGCCGGCTTTCAATTTCTGACCGGGCGTATTGCCGACCAGCGCCGTCGTCTCGGTCTGGCCATAACCGTCACGGATGCTGATGCCCCAAGCCTTCTTGACCCGCTCGATGACTTCGGGATTAAGCGGTTCGCCGGCGCTGATGAGCTCCTTGATGCGAACCGGCCAAGCGGAAAGATCCTCCTGGATCAGCATCCGCCACACGGTGGGCGGCGCGCAAAACGTCGTGACGCCGCAGCGCACGATGGTGTCGAGCAGGCCGCGCGCATTGAAGCGGCGCTGATTGACGATGAAGACCGCCGCTTGCGCGTTCCACGGCGAAAAGAAACAGCTCCAAGCATGTTTGGCCCACCCCGGCGACGAAATGTTGAGATGCACGTCACCCGGCCGCAGTCCGAGCCAATACATCGTCGACAGGTGGCCGACCGGATAGCTCTGGTGACTGTGCAGGACCAGTTTTGGCGTCGCCGTCGTGCCGGAGGTGAAATAGAGGAGCACCGGATCGTCCGACCGCGTGTCACCATCGGGCGTGAACTGCGCGGAGGATTGATAAGCCGACTCGTATGACACCCAGCCCGGCATTTCCTTGCCGACGACAATGCGGCTGTAATCGCCGGGCAAGTCGGCGAATTTGGCCGCGGCGTCGGCGCTGGCGATGACGTGGCGCACGCGCCCGCGGGCGAAGCGGTCGGCGAGATCGTTGCGGGTGAGCAGCGTCGTCGCCGGCACAATCACCGCGCCGAGTTTCATCGCCGCTAGCATGCATTCCCACAGCGCAACGACATTGCCGAGCATGACCAGAATCCGGTCGCCGCGGCGGACGCCCCGCGCGCGCAGCGCATTGGCGACCTGGTTCGAGCGTTCGCTTAAGGCGGCAAAGGAAAGCTTGGTCTCGTCTACGTCCTCGTCGAGAAGCCAAAGCGCGAGGTCCGGATTGTCCCGCGCCATGACGTCGAAATAATCGAGCGCCCAGTTGAACCGCTCGAGCTTCGGCCATTGGAAATCGCGATAGGCGGCCGTGTAGTCCTCGCGGTGACGCAGCAGGAAATCACGGGCCGCAAGAAACGGCGCGGCGTTGCTCGACGTCATGGCGATCTCCCGTTCGGTCTCTACACCTGGATGCGCAACTGAACTAACGGGCGCCGTCGCGGATCATGTAGCCCGCCCCGCGCACGGTATGCAGGAGCGGCTGCGCAAAACCCTTGTCGATTTTAGATCGCAATCGCGAAATGTGCACGTCGATCACGTTGGTCTGCGGATCGAAATGATAGTCCCAGACGTTCTCCAAAAGCATGGTGCGGGTAACCACCTGACCGGCGTGCCGCATCAGGTATTCGAGCAGGCGAAATTCGCGCGGCTGCAGTTGTACTTCCTGCCCGGCGCGGCTGACCTCATGCGACAGCCGGTTGAGCTCCAGATCGCCAACGCGATAAACGGTTTCCTCGCCGCGGCTGCCGCGCCGCCGCGCCAGCGCTTCGACGCGCGCCAGAAGCTCGGAGAAGGCATAAGGCTTGGCAAGATAGTCATCGCCGCCAGTGCGCAGGCCCTTGACCCGGTCGTCGACCTGGCCGAGCGCCGAAAGGATCAGGACCGGCGTCTCGACCGACTTGGCTCGCAGTGCGCCGATCACCGACAGGCCGTCAAGCTTTGGCAGCATGCGATCGACGATCAAGACGTCGTATTCGCCATCGAGTGCGAGTTGCAGCCCGTCCTCGCCGTCGCCGGCCTGATCGGCCACGTGGCCGACCTCGCGGAACGCCTTGACCAGATAGTCGGCCGCGTCGCGGTCGTCCTCAATGATGAGAAGACGCATGTTCTATTGCCGTACTCAAAAAGCGTGTGCCCACTACAGAATATATAATAATCCCGCGCCGATGCCGGGGGCCTAAGCCATACCATCCGGATCGTGGAGCCGCCACGCCGGGACCGCGGGCGAATAAAGTGAGGGGGTGGCGAGCAGCTGCCCGCCACCCCCTCTTACCGACTCCACCCCGGCGGGGGCGACGAATGCCGGGAGGCAGAGTTGGTATTGGGTGGGGACGGGTCTTGCGACCCGTCCCCAGGGTACGCCCGCCAGCGGGGGCGACGGATGCCGGCGGATCGCCCCTTTTCGTCGGAGCCCGCGCCTTGAATAGAAACGGACTCCATCGTTTGTTTGCGCATGATCCTTGCCGAAGGCGACCGCTCTTCGGAGATTCTGCGCTAGGCGTTACCAAGCGGCAGCGCCACGAACTTCGTGCCGTCGTTCGACTTCACCCGAAACAACACCGTGTGCTTGCCCGACGATCGCGCATCGGCGAGCCCTTGGCTGACGTCTGCCGGCGTCGCCACCGGCTTGCCGCCGACGTCGAGAATGACGTCGCCGACCTGAAACCCATGATCGGCCGCAACGCCGCCTTCCTGGACCGCGGTGACTACGACGCCGTTGCCGCCCGCGCCCGAGACCTTGTCGCTGGGCGCGAGCGTCAGGCCGAGCTTCGGCATCTCGCTTCCGGAATCTTGGTGCGCAGGCTCGTTCGATGACTGCTTTTCGGCGGGCAAAGTGCCGAGCGTCAGCGCAACGGTCTTGTCGGCACCCTGATGGATCATGCCGAGCTTCACCGAGGTACCCGGCGACATGGTGCCGATCTTGCGCGCCAAATCGCGGGCATCTTTGATCGGCGCGTCATCGACCGAGGTGATGACGTCGCCGCTCGCAATGCCGGCCTTCGCCGCGGGGCTGTCCTTTTGCGGCTCCGACACCAGCGCGCCGGTTGCCTGCTTCAGCCCCATGCTGTCGGCGATGTCGGGCGTCACGGACTGGATCTGCACGCCGATCCAACCGCGCGTGACGCTGCCTTTGTCGCGCAGTTGCGCAATCACGTTTTTGACGGTCTCGGCGGGAATGGCGAAAGCAATGCCGACCGAGCCGCCGGACGGCGAGAAGATCGCGGTGTTGACGCCGATGACGTTGCCGTCGACATCGAAGGTCGGGCCGCCGGAATTGCCCTTGTTCACCGGCGCATCGATCTGGATGAAGTCATCATAGGGGCCGGCGCCGATATCGCGGCCGCGGGCCGACACAATGCCGGCGGTCACGGTGCCGCCGAGCCCGAACGGATTGCCCACCGCGAGCACCCAATCGCCAACGCGCGGCGGGATATCGGACAGCTTCACATAGGGAAAGTCCTTACCGTCGATCTTGATCAAAGCGAGGTCGGTGCGCGGATCGGTGCCGATGACTTTGGCCTTATAGGTCTTGCCGTCATCGGTGGTGACTTGAACGTTTTCGGCGTTCTGGACGACGTGATTGTTGGTCACCGCGTAGCCGTCGCTTGAAATAAAGAAGCCGGAACCCTGGCCGGTGATGATCTCATGGCCGTTCGGCATGCGGGGAATACCGAACTGCCGGAAGAATTTTTCGAACGGCGAGCCCGGCGGGAAAGGAGGACTGTCGTCACTGTCGTTCGAGCTGGCCGGTTGATCGATCTTGACGCGCACCGAAATCACCGCCGGCTTCACTTTTTCGACGATGTCGGCAAAGCCAACCGGCTTTTGCGGGAGCTGTTGAACCTTTTCAGTCAGATTCTGCGCTTGCGCCGTGGTTGCGACATAACTCGGCGCGTTCGGCGCCACCACCAGGGCCGCCGCGCCAATTCCGGCGATGGTCGTCGCCAGAATCACAACGCGCCGCGCCGGCAGAATGCGGCGTGGTCGCTGGGAATTGCCGTTCATCAGGTGTCTCCGAATATCAAGCGTTCCATCGCGCGACGCATGGCGTCCTGGACGAAAGATGAGGCGGCCAGCCTTACCGCGCCCTGTCGGTTGGATTAAAAGTTTGTAATCTTCCGGAAAACGAAATTTTAGCGGAAAAACAATAGGTTAGTATGAATTATCGTGGCGACTGAGAGGCATTGCGCTGCGAACTGCCACCCAATTAGGGCGTGCCTTCACCGCGCAGAAGCGCCGCGATGCGGGCTTCCTCGGCCGCAGTCAGGTTCGCCGTCCCGCCGGCCACAATCGCGCCCCTGCGCCGCCGGGCCGCGATTATCAGCATGACGATGCCAATGAGCAGCAGGCCGGGCGGCGCACCCCAAAGCGCCGCGGTATGCCATTCCAGCCGCGGTTTGAGCAGCACGAATTCGCCGTAGCGGGCAACGATATAGTTCATGACCTGCGCATCGCTATCGCCCGCTTCGATGCGTTGGCGCACCAGAACACGCAGATCGTGGGCGAGCGGTGCCTCCGACTCGTCGATCGATTCGTTCTGACAGACCAAGCAACGCAACTCTTGAGAGATCGCACGGGCGCGCGCTTCGAGTCCCGGGTCCGACAGCATTTCGTCGGGCTGTACTGCCTGCACCGGGAACGACCAGGCGAGCGCGAAAAAAAGCATGAGCGCGTGCAGGTATTTCACCGCTTTTACTCCGCCGCTTGCGGCACGGCGCGGGCTTTGGCCTTGGCCGGCCGCGGCGCGCCGACGCGCAGCCGCCGATCCGAGAGCGATAAACCGCCGCCGAGGAACATGATGCCGGCGCCGAGCCAGATCATCAGCACGTACGGCTTGAAATAGATTCGCACGGGCACGCTACCGTCCTTATTCGGATCGCCGATTGAAATGTAGAGTTGGTTGACGCCACGCGACATCAGCGCCGCCTCGGTGGTCGCCATGTTGCGGTCCGGGAAGGCGCGCCGGCTCGGCTGCATATTGCCGATCAATTCTCCGTTCAGCCGATGCACGGTAAAGCGGCCGACGACGTCGCGATAGTTCGGCCCGGCGCGGTCGAACGTGCCGTCGAAAGTCACCCGGTAATGGGCAATGTCGAGGCTGGCGCCGGGTTTTATCTCGGCGATGCGCTCGCTGCCCCATGCGGTGACGCCGACGATGCCCATCAGCGTCACGCCAATGCCGAAATGTGCAAACGCCGTGCCCCAGGCCGAGCGCGGCAGCCCCAAGGCGCGCCGCAGCGCCGCGCGCGGCGGTATGCGCAAGAATAGCGTGCGCTCGACAATGTCGGTCACCGCGCCGGCCATCACGAAGACGGCGACGCCGACGCCAAATGGCGCCAGCACCGGGCCGCCGTGTTCGAGGGCAAAAGCGGCCGCGGTCGCCACCGCCGCCAGCATCGCCGCCGCAAGCAGCCTCTGTGCGGCGCCTAAAAGATCGCCGCGTTTCCAGCCCATCAGCGGCCCGAACGGCATGACCGCCATCAGCGGGATGAACAGCGGGCCAAACGTCAAATCGAAGAACGGCGGACCGACCGAAATCTTGGCGCCGGCCAGCGCATCGAGCGCGAGCGGATAAAGCGTTCCGACCAAAACGGTGGCGCACGCGGTGGTCAGGAACAGATTGTTGAAAACCAGCGCGCCTTCGCGCGAGATCGGCGCGAACAATCCGCCTTGCTTGAGCAGCGGCGCGCGCCAGGCATAGAGCACCAGCGCACCGCCGATGAAGACGATGAGGATGCCGAGGATGAAAATCCCGCGTCTGGGATCGACCGCGAAGGCATGCACCGAAGTGAGTACGCCCGAACGCACCAGGAAGGTTCCGATGAGCGACAGCGAGAATGTCAGGATCGCGAGCAGGATGGTCCATACTTTGAGCGCGCCGCGCTTTTCCATGACGACGGCCGAATGCAGAAGTGCAGTCCCGGCAAGCCAGGGCATTAGCGATGCATTTTCGACCGGGTCCCAAAACCAGAAACCGCCCCAGCCCAATTCGTAATAGGCCCAATACGAGCCGCCGGCGATGCCGAGCGTCAGGCACATCCAGGCGCCGAGCACCCAGGGTCGCACCCAGCGCGCCCACGCGGCGTCGATGCGACCTTCCAGCAAGGCGGCAATGGCGAAGGAAAATGCGATCGAGAACCCGACATAGCCGAGATAAAGCATCGGCGGATGGAACGCGAGACCGGGGTCCTGCAAGATCGGATTAAGATCCTGGCCCTCCAACGGCGCATTCGGGATGCGCACGAACGGATTGGACGTCATGAGAATGAACAGATGGAAGGCCGCGGCGATCCAGGCCTGCACCGCAAGCGCATTGGCTTTCAGCACCACCGGCAAATTGGTGCCGAATGCCGCCACCAAAGCGCCGAAAAACGTCAGGATCGAAACCCACAGCATCATCGAGCCTTCGTGATTGCCCCAGATGCTGGTGAGCCGATAGATCAACGGCATTTGCGTATTCGAATTCTCGTAGACGTTGAGCACCGAGAAGTCGGAAGTGACGTAGCTGACGGCGAGCGCGGTGAACGCCGTCGCGACGAAGGCAAATTGTGCGAGCGCCGCCGGCGCGGCGATGCTCATGAGAACCGGATCGTTGGTGCGGGTGCCGACGATCGGCATGACGCCCTGAATGAACGCCAGCCCCAGCGCCAGCATCAATGCATAATGGCCGAGCTCGGGAATCATTTGCTGCCTCCGCCACCGATCGGCATCGCCGCCCGCTGCGCGTAATCGTCCTTCCAATGTCCCGACTTTTTCAAGGCATCGGCGACTTCTTTGGGCATATAGGTCTCGTCATGCTTGGCCAGGATCGTATCGGCGTTGAACACCCCGGCGCCATCGAGTGCGCCTTCGGCGACGACACCCTGCCCTTCGCGAAACAGATCGGGCAACACGCCGCTATAGGTTACCGGAATCTCGGTCTTGCCGTCGGTCACCTCGAAGCGGAAGTTGAGATTGTTGCCACGCACCAGGCTGCCGTCTTTGACCAAGCCGCCGAGACGAATGCGCGTGCCGGGCTCGACGTGCTTCTCCACCACGTCGCTCGGCGAATTGAAGAAGACAATCGAGTCGCGGAACGCATTGAGCATGAGCGCGACCGCAACGGCCAAAACGGCAAGGCCGCCGCCGATTAGAGTGAGGCGTCGCTGCTTGCGCGTCATTGTTTCGGTCTCCGCGTCATCTTAGCCCGCCAAACCGAGAGCTTTGACCAGGTCATCGATCCGCTTGATGTCATCGGGATGATCCGACAGCGCACGCCTGGCGTTGGCCGCGGCATCCTTCGCCTTGTCGCGATCGCCGAGCACGGCATAGGAGCGCACCAGCCGCAACCAGCCTTCCACATCGCTGCCGTCGGCGTGCAGCCGGTCGACAAGCCGCTGCACCATGCCACGAATCAATTCGCTGCGCTGCGCCGGTGTCATCGTGTCGGCGGCCGCGACGTCGCCGGCGGTTGGGCCGTTCGCCGGGGCGGGCGCGGCAGCGACACGCGCCAGGGCCTCCCGCACAAACTCCGCCCACGGTGCGTCGGGCGGCCCTTGCGCCAACAGAGCGCGCCATTTGGCGGCGGCGGCGGCGCTGTTGCCGTCCTGCTCATCCGCCAGCCCGAGATAATAATCGGCTTTGGCATTGCTCGGATCGGCGGCGACGGCCCTTTGAAATGCCTGCTTGGCTTCATCGGTGACGACGCCATTGGCGGCCGCTGTCAGCGTCTCGCCAAGAGCAGACTCGCGGGTTGCACTTTCGCCGTTGAGCGCGATCGCTCTACGCCAAGCCATAACCGCATCGTCAAACCGGCCGATCTGCAAATAGACCGGCGCTAAAACTTCCCAGCCCGCGCCATCATTAGGATTTTGCACAAGATGCGCCTCGACCTGGCTGACAAGGCTCGCGATCGATTGATCGCCCGGCATCGTGCTGGTGCGAGCGAAGGCGGATTGGTCGGGAACGTCCGGCGATCCGAGCCAGAGATAAAATCCGAGGGCGACGGCCGGCACAACGACGATGGCGACAACCGCCGCGACGCGGCGATGCCAGAGCGGCTGGGACGATCGGGGCACGGCCGCGGCCGGCGCCTCGGCGTCCGCGGCGGCCAACAGCCGACGCGATATTTCGATGCGCGCTGATTCCGCTTCCACCTCTCCGATCAGGCCAGCGGCACGATCGCGGCCGATTTCCGCCAGCTGATCCTGATAGACGAGCCGATCGCTACCGCCGCGTGCCGCGCCGGGCTTCCGTCCAAGCGGCCACACCACGGCAAAGACTGCCGCGGCGGTCATCACTGCAAAAATGAGCCAAAGCACCATTGATTCAAAGCGTCATATAAAGCTGTCGTTCTCAGCAGTCTTTGCGCAACGGTCCTGGCCCAGCAGTCTTGGCCCAGCAGTCTTGGGCGCTGTTCCGTCCGCCGCGCCGAGCCTTCACGGCGATTCTGCGGCTTGGAAGCTGCCGACGCGCCGCGCGGTTACAACACGGCGCGAATGCGGCCGCAATGGGAACCGCGGCGCGGCAATTTCGCACTCCACCGAGCGTGACTTTGCGCAACTGCCGCGCGGCGGACACGGCCGAGGGTTCACGCCCGAGCCGGCCAGCGTTCAGCGGTTCCGGTCTGCACCGCAACCTCGGCGGCTTTGGCGAGGAGGCCTGCATATTCGGACCCGAACACCGTCCGGCATAACCGGATCGCAGCATCGACCTGGGATTGCCGGAACGGCCGATCGGCGTCGCCGGCATGGCGCAGCGAATCGAGAAGCACCTTGGTGCCCGTCTCCAAGTAAAGCGTCAGTTCGGAATGGGCGCGCGTCGTCACTTCGTTGACCGCCAGTTCATTGGCGTATTGCCGACACGCACCGACAAATTCGACCCGCATTTCGGCTTCGCTGACGTCGATAGAGTCGAGGAGCGAGCCTGGGACAATGTCCTTGGCGGGGCGCGGCCGCAACAGGCGGCGCACGAAGCCCGGCGTCGCCTCGATTTCGGCCTTCAGCAAACTCGAAACTTCGGCGCGGATCGCCATCAGCTGGCGGCCCCAGGGCGATTCGACCGAGAGGTCCATTTCCGAGCGTAGCCCACGGGCGGCGTCGTGAATGGCTTTGAGCATCGATACGATCGGCCGTCCGGCCCGAAGCTCGGAGCGCAATTCTCCGACCATGTTCTCGGCCTCGCTCAACACGAGGGTGACCGCGGCGGCATAGGGGGTTTCGGCGACACGAGCGGTATCGTCGCTTTCCGCGGCCCGGGTGGCGATGCGGATGAGCTGCCATGGCGCAGCGAGCCGGTTCATCACCAGGATGAAGGCGTAAAGGAAAACATCCGATTTGCGTATCCCGGCGGTTTCCAACGATAATTGTGCGGTTGCCGTATCGAGTTGGGCCTTCACGGCATCGATCTGGTCGCGCTCGAATGCGCGGATGTGATTAGGCAGTCGCCGGGAAAAATCCGCAAGAACGTCCCGTAGCGACATGACAGCGATCATCGTGCCAAGGTCGTGCATGGCCCGCGGCGTACCGACTTGCACGGCAAGCCGCCGTCGCGCCTTTTCGTCCGAGCCGATTGCGGCGACCGCCTCCTTCATGCGCAGCGTAGCGCGCTCATGGAGCGCGCGAACCAACTGATCTGCTTTAGTGCGATCGTCGGCGAGCAATGCGCGGTTGATGTCCTCGCTCAGCGCCCTGGCTTCGGCGGGGATGAGATCACGGCCAATCCAGGACCAGATCGGTTCGAGAGAGATGCGCGCGATACGGCCGATACGCTTGTGATCGGCGTGGGCATCGATCAAGAACGGCTCGAGTGGTGTGAAGAACAGTCGCGCCGCGTCGCCGATCCGCGGCACCGGCTGAGCGTCAGCGCGGATGGCGCGATGCAATTCCTGGAGCGCCAATTCGTTGGCGGGACTCTCTTCGCCGCGCAACAGGCTGCGCTCAAGCTCCTGGACGAGCATCGACCGCGCCGCTGGCTTGAGCGTCCGAAGATATTCCCGCAGCCGTTCGATGGATTGACCATCGCTCGTCATGAGCGAAAGACCGTTGTCCTGAACCTTACCGTTAACGTTTTAATAGGGCGCGCTTAAGAAGGCGTTACGCAAAACGCCGGAAATTCAATGCGATAAGGCGCTATCGCGGTTTTCAAGCCGGGAGCGGCCCAGCCCCTGGACGGGCCGGAATTAAGCTCGAAACAGGTGGCGGCCCGTCATGCCGCCACCGGATTTCCAATTATTTCGGCGATCCGACGCAAACCGCGACCAGCGGAGTATTGGACGCCGACCCCGCGGGACCACAGGACGCGCCTTTTTCGCCCAAGAACTGCGCTTGATTTCGGGTCGGCCCGCAATAGGCCGTCACCAGGACTTCATCGTCTTGGCACTGCACCGTGCAGCCCGACATGCAGTCCGATTTGACCACCCGGACGCTCGGGCTTGGCGGACCCGCTTGGCCCTGCGGCCCAGCCGGACCGGGCGGTCCGGGGGGACCCGCCGAGCCCGCCGGACCGGCGTCGCCTTTAGGGCCCTGCGGACCCGCCGGGCCTGGATCGCCTTGCGGGCCTTTGCCGCAGCCGGCCAACGAACCGGACACGGCCAACAGCAACGCCATCGTAACTGCCAAATGCGGTGCGCGCATTTTCAGATTCTCCCAAGTTCACATAAGGAAAGCCGCTCCTGTACCCCGGAAATAGAAAATCAAACTCGGCCGTCTGGTGCAAGGACGATGCGCCAGCGGAAGCGTTACGCCCGTGCAACGATGTGCCGCCTGGATAGACCGCCTCTAGTGCCGGAAGCTGACGGCCCGGCTTGGGCTAGCGGCTCGTTTACGCATTGGCTAAGGTCTGCGCGTTTCGCAACAATGTCGAGGAAAACGATGATCCCGAAAATATGTGGTACCGGCTTTTGGCGGCGCAGCCTCGGACTTGCGAGCGTTGCGTTCGTTCTGACGTTGGCCGCCTTCCTCGCCCGGCCGGCGCAAGCCCAAGATTATCCGGCGCGCACGGTGAAGATCGTAGTCCCGTTCCCGGCCGGCGGCACCGCCGACGTCATGCCGCGCATTATCGCAGATTGGCTGTCGCGCAAATGGGGCCAGTCGGTGATCGTCGAAGACCGCACCGGGGCCGGCGGCAATATCGGCGCCGAAGTCGTCGCGAAATCCGATCCTGACGGCTACACGCTCTTAGCGAGTCCGCCGGGGCCGCTGGTCATCAACCAGAATCTTTATCCGCATCTCGACTTCGATCCGTTGCAATTCGAGCCCATCGCGGTCATGGGACGCGTGCCGAACGCGCTGGTGGTCAATCCGGACAAGGTCGCGGCCAACACGGTCAAGGATTTTATCGCTTACGCAAAGGCCAATGCCGGCAAGGTCACCGATGCCACCCAGGGCAACGGCACCACATCGCATCTGACCTCTGAGCTGTTTCAGATGATGGCGAAGGTGAAATTGCAGAACGTGCCCTATCGCGGCTCGGCGCCGGCGCTCAACGATCTAGTCGGCGGCAGCGTCGATTGCATGTTCGACAATCTCGGCGTCTCGATGCAGCTGGTCAAAGCCGGCAAGCTGAAATTGATCGCCGTTGCTTCGCCGAAGCGCAATGCGAGCCTGCCCGACGTGCCGGCCATTGCCGAATCGCTGCCGGGCTTTTCCGCCGTGACTTGGTTCGCGATCGTGGCGCCGCCGCACACGCCGGCGGCCATCGTCGGGAAGATCAACGCGGCCGTCAACGAAGCGCTGCACGATCCGGGAGTGCAAAAACGCCTTGCCGACTTGTCGGCCGAGCCCGCCGGCGGCACGTTGCAGGAGACCGCAACCTATTTCCGCGACGAGACCGCGCGCTGGAAGAACGTCATCACATCCGCGCATGTGACGCTTGATTGAACAGTCCTATTTGCGCGCAGCGGTGCTGCAGATGCGTTCAAAGCTGACCTGGATCGTCGCCACAGTCGTGCTCTGTTCGAGCTTCGCCGTGCTCGCCGCCGAGACCTACCCGAGCCGACCGATCAGACTGGTCGTCGGGTTTCTCGCCGGCGGGCCGACGGATATCCCGGCGCGTTTCATCGCCGAGCGGCTGAGTGCGAGGCTTGGTCAACCGGTGGTCGTCGAAAACAAGCCGGGCGCCGGCGGCATGATCGCGCTCAACGACGTCCTGGCGCAGCCACGCGACGGCTACAGCCTGCAGCTCTGCACCTATTTCGACGCGATCAACACGCTTTTGTACAAAAGCGTGTCCTATAAGCTCAGCGATATCGCGCCAATCACGCTGATCTCGAAATACTATTATCTGATGGCGCTGGCCAAATCGGTCCCGGTCGACAGCTTCGGCGAATTCGTGCGCTATGCCAAAGCGCATCCGGGGGAAATTCTATACGGCACCGTTGGCGCCGGATCGACGCAGGAGCTGGTGGCGCACGAACTGGAGAAGACCGCCGGTATCGTCATGACCAAAGTGCCGTTCAAGGGTGCCAACCAGATCACGCAGGAAATGCTGGCCGGCCGCATCCATTTCCAGGTCGGTCCGCCGATCGCTCTTGCCCCCTTCTATAAGAGCGGGCAATTGAAGGTGCTCGCGGTGACGAGCCCGGAGCGACTCAAAAGCCTGCCCGAAATTCCCACATTGACCGAACAGGGCGTACATCTGACACCTTACGGCTGGCTCGGCGTTTGCGCGGGTTCAGCCACGCCCCAACCGATCATCGACCTTCTCAACCGAAATATCGTGTCGATCGTGACCTCGAACGAATACCGCGAGTTCCTGGAAAAGGCCGGAAATATACCGGTCAGCACAACACCTGAGGAGTTTGGCCGGGTGCTAATCGACACCGTCAACGACGCCGCGCCCTTTATCCGCGAATTCAAGATGCAGATCGAATAGGCAATCGTGAGCGATCGAAAACCGGGCGATCGAGAATAAGAGCTATGAAACACAGCACCGAGCGGATTCTCACGACGCACGCCGGCAGCCTGCCGCGCCCGCCCGACCTGCTGGGTCTCGTCCAGTCCGGCGGCGCCAAGGCATTCGATCAAACCGGCAACGCCGAGCGCCTGCGCCAGGCCGTCGGCGAGATCGTCCGCAAGCAAGCGGAGCTCGGCATCGACGTGATCGACGATGGCGAATACGGCAAGCCGAGCTTCGTCAGTTACATCAACGAGCGGCTCGGCGGCTACGAGATCGACACTTTGGCAGGCCCGCGCAACCAGTGGGCCACGTCGCGCGAAGGGTTATCGTTTCCGGAATTTTATGCGCAGACCCATGCCGCTTCGACCCACACCCACATGGTCTGCACCGGCCGGATCACGTACAAGGGCCACGCCCAGCTCAAGCGCGACATCGACAATCTCAAGGCCGCGCTCGGCGGCGTGAAGGCCGAAGAAGTCTTCATGCCGGCCATTTCGCCTTCCAACATCGAGGACTGGCAAAAAAACGTCTATTACAAATCGCAGGAGGAATACGTATTCGCCATCGCCGACGCCATGCGCGAGGAATACAAGACGATCGTCGATGCCGGCTTCCTCGTGCAGATCGACGATCCCCGGCTCGTCACCTATTACATCATTCATCCCGAAGCGAGCGTCGCGGATTGCCGCAAGTGGGCCGAAATACGCGTCGAGGCGCTCAATCACGCGCTGCGTGACATTCCGACGGAAAAAATCCGTTTCCATACCTGTTACGGCATCAATATGGGCCCGCGCGTCCACGACATGGAGCTGAAGGATATCGTCGATATTATTCTGAAGATCCGCGCCGGCGCCTATTCCTTCGAGGCGGCAAACCCGCGCCACGAGCACGAATGGAAGGTGTGGAAGGACGTCAAGCTGCCCGACGGCACGATTTTGATCCCTGGCGTCATCTCGCACTCAACCATCTTGGTCGAACATCCCGAGCTCGTCGCCGAACGTATCGTCCGTTACGCCGGCATCGTCGGCCGCGACAACGTCATTGCCGGCTCCGACTGCGGCTTCGCTACTTTCGCCGGCTCGAAGGAAGTTCATCCCTCGATCGTCTGGGCGAAGTTCAAAGCGCTCAGCGACGGGGCCCGCATCGCGTCGCAGGAATTGTGGAAACGGAACTAGATCAGAACTTCATCCCCCCGGCAGCGCCAGCTCGGCGCGGAGCCCGCCGATCGGCGCGGTGCCGAGCGTGAGCACGCCGCCGTAGAGCCCGGCAAGCTCGACGACGATCGAAAGGCCGAGGCCGGAACCCGGCTTGGTCTCATCGAGCCGTTGGCCGCGCAGCGCCACCTGTTCGCGCTCGGCGGGGGAAAGTCCCGGACCGTCATCGTCGACAATAATGCGCACTCGCGGTTTGGCGCCGTCGGATGGCGGCTGATCCGCCATCACTTCGATCGCCACCCGCGACTGCGCCCATTTGCAGCCGTTGTCGACCAGATTGCCGACCATCTCTTCGAGGTCCTGCTGCTCGCCGCGAAAACGCGCGTGTTCGGGCACGTCGATATCGATGGCGATGTCGCGCGCGCGATAGAGTTTCTCCATGGTGCGGGCGAGCGCGGTGACGACCGGGGGAACCTCGACCGAGGTGCCGACGACGGCGGAGCGCGCGGCGAGCCGCGCGCGTTCGAGCTGCCGCGCCACCTGATCGCGCATGATGTCGGTTTGTTCCAATACCTTGTGCGCAAGCGGATCGTCGCCGCGCGCCGCCGCCTCATTGACGAGGACCGACAGCGGCGTCTTCAAGGCATGCGCCAAATTGCCGACATGCGTTCGCGCCCGCTCGACGATTTCGCGATTGGCGTCGATCAAGGCGTTGGTCTCGCGGGCGAGTGGCGCGATCTCGACAGGGAATTTGCCTTGCAGCCGCTCGGCGCGGCCGGAGCGGATCGCGGCCAGACTCTCGGAAATGCGCGTCAACGGCGCCAGCCCGAACCGGACCTGCAGCGCCGTGGTCAGCAACAGCGCGAAGGTCAGGGCCGCAAAAGTTATGACGATCGTGCGCTCGAAGCTGTCGGTTTCGTCGTCGATCTCCGAGGCGTCGCCGGCCACCGCAATCAAATAACGGCCGTCGGTGCCGAGGTCGATATCGCGCTCGACGAGACGCAGCTCCTGACCCTCGGGGCCTTGCGCATAGCCCTGCCGATACTCGGCATCGGCGGACGTCTTTCGGTCGGCCAGCCGCGGCAGACTGGAGTCCCACAACGAGCGCGACGAATGCACTTCCGGCGTCCCGCTATCCAGCCGCGTCACCTCCCAGTACCAGCCTGACAGCGGCAGTTCGAACAGCGGCTCGCCGATCGATTGCGGATATTTGTCGGCGCCTTCCTCGGGCGAGGCGACGTCGGCGACCAAAGTGCGCAGATAGACGTCGAGACGGCGATCGAAGGCGCGCTCGACGGCGTGACGATAGAGCGTCGACAACGCCACGCCGGTGATAATGAGGATCACCACGGTCCAGGCGGTCGCCCAAATGAACAGGCGAAGTGCGAGAGAATTAGCGCGCATCGGGCGGCGTGAGCAGATAACCGAGGCCGCGCACCGTCTGGATCACATCGACGCCGAGCTTCTTGCGAATGCGGCCGACAAACACTTCGATCGTGTTGGAGTCGCGGTCAAAATCCTGATCGTAAAGATGCTCGACGAGTTCGGTACGCGACACCACGCGGCCGGTGTGGTGCATGAGGTAAGACAACAGCCGGTATTCGTGCGAGGTGAGCTTGACCGGATTGCCTTCGACGGCGACCCGGCCGGTGCGGGTATCGAGGCGGACCGGACCGCAGGTAAATTCGCTTTTGGCGTGGCCGGCCGAGCGGCGCAGCAGCGCTCGTACTCGCGCGAGCACCTCCTCGAGGTGGAAAGGCTTGGCGACATAGTCGTCGGCGCCGGCATCGAAACCTTGCACCTTATCGCTCCAGCGGTCACGGGCGGTGAGTATGAGCACCGGCATGGCGCGGCCGGCACGGCGCCAAGCCTCGAGCACCGAAATGCCGTCCAGTTTCGGCAGGCCGATGTCGAGGATAACGGCGTCGTAGGGCTCACTCTCGCCGAGATAATGGCCCTCCTCGCCGTCGAAGGCACGGTCGACGACATAGCCGGCGTCCGTCAACGCGGTCGCCAGCTGCCGGTTAAGATCGGGATCGTCCTCGACAACGAGAAGGCGCAAATAAAACTCCGCTTATCGGTCGCCGGCGAATGTGCCTTTCTCGGCGTCGACGGCGATGCGAGCCACTTTGCCATCATGCGCAAGAACTGTCAGCACGTAGACGAGCCCGTCATGGCCGTGGCACAGCCAGACCCGCACCACCGCGCCCGGCATCCGGTGCTTGGCCGCGTGCATGGCCGTCGACAGCCGGATGAGCCTGCCGCTCTCGGTCGCGGCCCGGCGTTCTTTCTGGTTGAGGCAGCCGTGCTCGGCATCGGCATGCGCCGGGTGCACGGCGTCGCTATGCGCCGGCGGCGTGGCATCTTCGGCGCGCGCGGACGCCCCCACAACCAGGAGCGCGAAAAAAGCAGCAATGACAAATCGCTTTGCGGCAACCATGGTCGGATTCTACAGGCCTTGCAGTGAACCCCGCCTGAACGGCTGTTTTAGGGCGGCCGCGGCGCCAAAAGCGCGAAAACCCGGCTATTCTGGTCGTTAAGTCGAGCTGGAGGCGGCAACGATGATCAAACCGATGCGGGGACGACTTTGTCGGCTAACCCGGCTTGCGATCGCAAGCATCATGGGTCTTGCGACCGTGCCGGCTATTCCGGGTCCGCCGCCGGCGTTAGCCATGGTCGGCGGCGCGCCGGCTGTGGCGGAGGGCATCGGACGCTCCGTGGTCATGATTCTGGGCTCATACGGCACCGCCTGTAGCGCGACTGCAATTGCGCGCGAGCTGTTGCTGACCGCGGCGCATTGCGTCCAGCCCGGCGCCGACTACAAGCTGGTCGACAACACGCCGGGACGAGAGCCGGTTCTCAAAGACATCGCGCGCATCGAGCGGGATCCGCAGTTCGATCTGAAGCGGCTTTTCGCCCATCTTGCCACTGCGGACGTAGCCGTGATCAAGCTCGCCGAGCCGCTGCCGTCGCGCATCCCGCCGGTGCGCATCGGCGGCGAAGACGCGAGTATTGCCGTCGGCGACACGCTGGTGGTCGCCGGCTACGGCGTCACCGCGCGCGGCGACGGCCGTACCGGCGGCACCGTCCGTGCGGCAACGCTTGTTGTCACGGGACTACCCGGCACCTTGCAAATCCGCCTATTCGATCCGAGCACCAAAGGACAAAGCCCCGGTCTGGGCGCCTGCGCCGGCGATTCCGGCGCGCCGGCATTTCGCGACACGAATGGCAATCTGGCGATCATCGGCGTGGTCAGCTGGTCGACTGGCCCGAAGCTTTCCGCCGGCTGCGGCGGTCTTACCGGCATCACGCCGCTCCTTCGCTACCGCGCCTGGATCCTCGATACGGCGCGGACGCTCGGCTCGCCGCTTGCGCCGTGAGACGACGCTCTACTCCCCCGTCTCGGCCAAGCGAACCGGACCGTGCAGCGGTCGCTCCTCGACCGCGAAAAGGCAGACGAATGAGATCGAAAGACACACCGCGGCGGCGATGAAGACCCAGTGAAATGCCGGCGCCAAATCGCCGTGCGTCGTCGCGATCTTTTCCAGCGTCATCACGCCTGAACTGTCAGTGCCGCCGCCGAGCACGATTGCGCCGAACAGCGCAACGATGATCGCACCGCCGAGCGTGCGAAAAAAGTTCAGCGTACCGGTCGCGGTGCCGAGCTGGTGCGGCTTGACCATGTTCTGCATGACAATGGTGCTCACCGGATACATCGGCCCGAGTCCACAACCGATCGCAAAGATGAGCAGCACGACTTCGCCTATCGAGTAGCCCCCCGGATTGACCGAGAGAGTGGCGAGCGCCGCCACCGCTATGATCAGCCCCACCATCGGCACCCGCATGTAGTGCGTCAGGCGGATCATCAGCCGAGCGGTGATCAGCGAAGCGATCGTGGCGCCACCCATATAGCCGATCAGCACCAGTCCCGACAGGCTTGCCGAGACGCCGAGGACCGCCTGGCAATACAGCGGCGTGTATATGGTGATGCCGATGACGGTGCCGATCGAGAAGAAGGCGGCGCAAGTGATCGTTGCGGTGACGCGGCCGTGCAGGATGGCCAGCGGAATAAACGGCTCGCGCGCCGTCAAGAGCCGGATCGCGAACAATGTCCACAGCGCCGCGGAGCAGCCGATCAGCGCAATGATCCGCCACGAGGCCCATGGATAACGCGTGCCGCCCCAGGCCAGCGCCAATAGCAGCGCAATCGCGGCTCCGACCATCAAAAAAGCGCCGATCACGTCGAGCTCATGCGGCCGATCGTTGCGCGGCAACCGGCGCAGCGCCCGCTCGGTCATCAACAGGGCCGCGGCGCCGAGCGGCAGATTGATCCAGAAGATCAGCGACCAGTGCAGGTGGTCGGTGAGCAATCCGCCGAGCACTGGGCCGAGAATGCTGGCGCTCATGAACATGATCGAGGTGCGGCCCTGCACGATCGGCCGCTCGCGCGGCGAAAGCATGTCGGCGATGATGGTCTGCGCAATCGGCAATAGGCCGCCGCCGCCGATGCCCTGCAGGCCGCGCGACAGAATGAGCATCCAGATATTCTGCGCCAGCGCGCAGGCGACCGAGCCGGCGATGAATATTCCAATCGCCCAGAGAAGAATGCGCCGACGGCCGTAAATGTCGGAGAGTTTCCCGAATAGCGGCGTCGCCGCAGTTACAGCGAGAAGATAGGCGGTCACTACCCAGGACAGATCGTCGATGCCGCCGAGGCTTTTGCCGATGGCCGGCAATGCCGGGGCGACAATGGTCTGTTCGAGCGCGGATAGGAACATCGCCAGCATGATGCCGGCGACGATGGCGCGGATGGTGGCATGGTCGAGCGGCGCCGCGTGCGGGCGCTGCGCCTGCGCAAAATCCGGCGTAACGGCCCCCATATCGGGGCCGACGCTGTGAGCGGGTTCGGAGGCGATTTCGCTGGTCATGGCGCGGATTCGGTGGCCGGCATCACTTGGCTGGCGCCGCGTGCCTTTGCAACAGTCGTCGGCGCAGATCAGGGGTGCGCCCGGCCTCTACGCCGTCCACGCCGCCGTTTCCGCCAGAGCCGAGTGGATCTGTCATTTCCACTTGGCCCGTTTCGGCAGCTTCAAGGGCCAGCTGACAATGTGGTCCTCAAGGTCCTCGTCCGGGACGTCGACCTCCGTGGCACCGACACGGCCGCGCACCGAGACGCCGGCGCTGTGAACCGTTTCGGGATCGCCCGAGACCAGCGGATGCCACCAGTAGAGGTCCTTGCCCTCGGCGAGTAGCACATAGGCGCATGACGGCGGCAGCCAGTTGATGGTTTTTAGCGACTCCGGGGTCAAGCGCACGCAATCGTCGACGCGTTCGAGCCGATGCGCGTAATCGCGACAGCGGCAGGTTTCGCCGTCCAAGAGCCGGCAGCCAACGTCGGTGTAGAAGGTCTCGGCCGCCCCCTCCTCTTCTTCGAGCTTATTGAGGCAGCATTTGCCGCAGCCGTCGCACAGGCTTTCCCACTCCGAATCCGTCATTTGTTCCAATGACTTGCGCCGCCAAAACGGAACATCTGCCGAGCCGCCGTCGTTGGTTGCCATGGTATTCTCCGCCGGCGCGACCTTATGCCCAAATTACCCCCAATTTCCATTCACCCTGTCGGCGCGTCCGATTTGGCCGCCGCCTGACGTTCAATTAAACCAAGTCTAACGAAGCGGTATAACTAAACGTTGGCCGGAAAAATCACCGTCGGCTAAAAAGGCAAGTCTCGTGGGGCCAAACGTGGTTGTCGATTCCCGGAGTGCGCTCAAGTGACCGACATGTTTCCCGATCCGGGCGACGATTGGCGGCCTAAATTCAAGCGGCTGCTGCTCGATATCGACGCCAGGATCGATTTTGCCGTGTTCCAGAGCGGCAAATGGACCCGCGAAATCTACGAACGTTTCACGTCATTCATGGACCGCGCCCATGTCGCCGGCTGGCGCCGCTGGCTGCTCATCGAACCGCTTTCGGAAATGGCGACGCTGGGGACCGGCGGCCTGTTTCTCATGCTGGCGCTCGCCCTTCCCGCCTTCCACCAGACGTCCGACGACGACTGGCTGAAGAAGTCCGAGCTCGCTGTCACTTTTCTCGACCGTTACGGCAACGTGATCGGTAGCCGCGGCATCAAGCACACCGAGTCGGTGCCGCTCGACGAAATGCCCGACAACCTGATCAAAGCCACGCTGGCGACCGAGGATCGGCGCTTCTACGACCATTACGGCATCGACGTGCAGGGCGTGTTCCGCGCTTTTGTCACGAACACCGAGGCCGGCGGCGTCGTGCAGGGCGGCTCCACCATCACCCAGCAACTCGCCAAGAACCTGTTCCTGTCCAACGAGCGGACCTATCAGCGCAAGATCAACGAAGCGTTCCTTGCGCTGTGGCTCGAGGCGCATTTGAGCAAGAATGAGATTCTGAAACTGTATCTCGACCGCGCCTATCTGGGCGGCGGCGCCTTCGGCGTCGACGCCGCGGCGCGCTATTATTTCGGCAAATCGGTCCGCGACGTGACCCTGGCCGAAGCCGCGATGCTCGCCGGCCTGTTCAAGGCGCCGACCAAATTCTCCCCGCTGGTCAACCTGCCGGCCGCCCGCGCACGCGCCAATGTCGTGCTCGACAATCTGGTCGACAACGGTTTCATGACCGAGGGTCAGGTCTACGGCGCCCGGCGCAATCCGGCGACGCCGATCGATCGCGCCGCCGAGGACGCGCCGAACTACTACCTCGACTGGGCGTTCGACGAAATGCGAAAGCTCGTCGAAACATTCCCGAGCTCGGTCACCGCCCGTTCCTTCGTGGTGCGAACGGCACTCGACAGCAATCTCCAGCGTTACGCCGAGCATGAGGTCGAATCCGAACTGCGCCAGTACGGCCGGGATTACGGCGCCAGCCAAGTTGCGGCGGTGATCGCCGACCTCGACGGCGGCGTGCGCGCCATGATCGGGGGGCGCGATTATGGCGCCAGCCAGTTCAACCGCGCCACCGACGCGCTGCGGCAACCCGGGTCCTCGTTCAAGCCTTATGTTTACGCCACGGCGCTGGCGAACGGATTCACACCGTCCTCGGTCGTCGTCGATTCGCCGGTCTGCATCGGCAACTGGTGTCCGCATAATTATTCCGGCGGCTATTCCGGGTCGGTGACGCTGATCGAAGCGATCACGCATTCGATCAACGTCATTCCGGTCAAGCTTTCGATCATGCTCGGCAAGGGAAATGCCAAGCTCGGCCGCGCCATGATCGTACAAACCGCGCGCAATTTCGGCATAAACACGCCGCTGCCGGATACGCCCTCGCTGCCGATCGGGGCCGACGGAGTCACCGTTATCGAGCACGCCGTCGCGGACGCCACTTTTCCCAATCTCGGCCGCGCCGTCGCGCCGCACGCCGCTCTCGAGGTTCGTACCGATTCCGGCCAGTTGGTGTGGCGCTTCGACCGTGACGGTCCGAAACCAAGGCAGGTGATCACCCCGCAAGTCGCACTCGACATGATCAAGATGCAGAACTCGGTGGTAGAGAACGGCACCGGCCGCCGCGCGCAGCTCGACGGCGTACCGACCTGCGGCAAGACCGGCACCACCAACGATTGGCGCGATGGCTGGTTCGTCGGTTACACGGGAAATTTCGTCGGAGCGGTTTGGATGGGCAACGACGACTATTCCCCGACCAAACGCATGACTGGCGGCACGCTGCCGGCGATGACGTGGCACAACATCATGGCTTATGCGCATCAGGGCGTCGAATTACGCCCGCTGCCGGGCTTGCCGCCACCCACACATGCGCCGGCCGTGGCCGATGCGTCGTTCAAGGGCAACGAGGCGCCGCACCCGGTATTATTGACGCGCAAGGGAACCGATGCCCTGATCCAGGTCGAACATATGTTGGACGATGCCAATCACGCGCATACGGCGCAGCGCGCCCCCGCCGGATCGCTCGGCGCACTCGATGGCAACAAAGAATATGGCGCCAGCCGGACCGATACTTTCGCGACGGCGGCCGATCGCAATGCCGCCGCCTTCTCCCGCGGCGATTAAGCCTAAAGCGGTAACCGCTTCGCTGGATAATCTTCGATCTGGTTGCTCATGCGCCTGCTGTTCGGTTCGTGTTTTACGCTGTTGATCGCGGCCGCTCTCGGCCTCGGCGCGACGTGGTTGACGCTGACGCGCGGCATCGCCTTCGGTTCGTTGACCATCGGCGCCTGGACGGCGTGGCCGAAAAGCGGGTCGGTCGATATCGATCCCTATGCGCGGGCGAGTATTGCCCGCAGCGGCGAATTGCCGACCGGAATGGGCGATGGCATAGCGTTCTATGCCCATACCGCCGACGCCGGCGAGAATTTGGACGGTCGCTGCACTTTTACCCTCAGCGGCATGACTCCGCCGGCGCGCTACTGGACGGTTGCGCTATACGATCCTCAGGGCCGGCTTGTCGCCAATACGATCGATCGCCATGGTTTCACCAGCGAGGAAATCGTGCGCGACATCGACGGCAGGTTTACCATCACGGTGGCGCCGCTGGCGCGTCCCGGCAATTGGCTGCCCACGGGCGGAATCGAGCAATTCGTGCTGGTGTGGCGCCTTTACGACACGCCGATCGGCGTCGCCACGCGGACGACAAAGGAAGGCCCGATGCCGGCGATTGTACGAAAGGGCTGCTCATGATCCGCGGCCTGTTGTGGATTCTCGCTGCCATCGTGCTCGGCGGCATCGTCCATCTGTCGACAGTGCTGGCGATGCCGCATACCGCAACGCAGGATGCCTATTCTCGGCTGGCGCCGCTCACCCCAGTCAATGCCGTAGTGCCGCTCGCCTCGCCGACCGCCAAGAGCGCGATCATGCCGTTCATGGATCCGGATTTTGCCGCCGCGGTGTGCCGCTACGACCTGACCAACGGATCGCTCAAGCTCATTGCGCCGGTGAGTCAAGCCTATACGTCGGTCACCTTCTATACGCGCAAGAGCATCGCCTACTACGCCATCAACGACCGCGCCGCGGGTCGGCACTCCATCGAGCTCGATCTCATGACGCCAGAGCAACATGCGGCGCTTCCCGAAGAGGAGGACGTCACCGCCGCCGACCGCCTAATCATCGAGTCGCCGAGCACAATGGGCTTGATCGTATTGCGCGCCTTGGCGCCGGAGCCCGGCCTTATGCCCATGGCGCGCCAAGCGCTGGCCGGCGCGACCTGCGGCATCCAGCCGGTGCAGTAAATTACTTCGCGACCGCCACTGCGGCCGGAACGGCGGCAAACCGCGGCGCCACGACCACTACCTGGTTCGCCGCGATCTGTTGTTGCAATTCGGTAAGGACCCGATCCGCATCGGCCGCAACCGGCTGCGGTTCGGCAACCGCGAGATGTTCGAGCGCGAAGCGATAGCTGGCGCAGCGTTGGTTCAGCGATTTGTCCACCCAGGCGATCGTCAAACTGTTCTCGCCGATGCGCGCCTGCGCGTTGACGCGTTCGGCCGGCGACAAATCGGGAATCTGCGCCATGCTCGCCTGGCGCCGCCGGTCGAGATCGACGACGCGGCGGGCAACCACGAAGAACGGACCGATCCGCACGATGTCGTTGCGGATGTCGTCGATCAATTGATTGTAGCGCGCGGCGCTCGAGCGCAGCATTTCCGCCTGCAGATTTCCGTAATACGCCGTCGGATCGAACGCCCACAATTCGCGCTGGAACGAGCGCTTGGTGCCATATTCGTAGACCACTGCATCCCAGCGGAGGCGGTCGTAAGGCGGCTCGATCAGCGGAAAGGCGAGATCGCGGAGCATGCGTTCGTCGTCGGTCAGATTGTCGGCCGAGATCGGCGCGCCGGCGCTGGCCGCAGCTTCCTCGCCGACCCAGTCGTGAATACCGTCGGCGACCAGCGGATCGGCAAGCCTGCCGAAATCGCCGACGCTTGTGCAGCCGGAGAGGACAAGCAGCGTCAGGACGGCAAAAACAGGCGCCCTTGTGTCGTATCGGCAGCGGGCGCGCGGCGACATTGCCAATGCCCGTTCAGCGGCGTCTCACCCGTCGGCGGCCGCCGTTGTCCGCCGGCGGATGCGTGTGGGGTTCGGCCTCCTCGGCACGCGGATCGGCGTAGCGCTCGATCCGGATCACGGGCAGAATGATGATCGTTGCGGATTCATCCGCCGCGTCACGGCCGAAGCGCACAATGCGCCCGTCTTCCGGAAACTTAATAACGTTGCCCACCAGCCGCTTTCCTCTGCCGCCGGCAAGGAGGCGTTCTGCCCCGATGCGCGGAAATCGGCATCGCCATGATTAAGCGGCATGCAAGGTTAACGCTCCGCTAACGCGCACAACTTAGGCTGACGACGAAATCCGCCCTCAGGAAACCTGTGGCCATCGAGTTACGCGTTATGGAAAGCAGCGGCCTGTCGAGCCTCGACACCCTTACCCATCTTGAACTGCGCCGCGGGGTCGATATGCGGCCCACGCTGTTGCGCGTCCTCACCGACCTTTACGTGCAGAAGCTGACGCACACGCCGGACGAAGAGCGGCATTACACCGAACTCGCGCTGCGGCTGCTCGACGCTGTGGATGTGGCGACGCGTGCCGCCATTGCGAGCCGGCTGGCGCGCCATCTCTCGCCGCCGTTGCGGGTTATCGAGCAGCTAGCGGCTGATTTGCCCGAAGTCGCGGCGCACCTGCGCGCTCATCCAGTGCTGCAGCGCAAAGCGCAAACCAGCGAACCGGTGGCCTCCTTCACGCCGGCTGTGGAAGTCCAAGAAAGCGAATCCTCTGAACCCGCACAACGCGCCCAAGAGAGCCCGCCGCGCGCGCCGGCGCGCGGCCTGGTCGCCGCCGATATCGCGTGCGAGCTCAACGAACTCTTTTTCGCCGCGAGCGCGGACGAACGGCGCCTCATTCTGCTCAATCTCGAAATCGCGGCTCCAATGCCGGCCGATCGCGTTCAAGTGGCGCGCTACCCCACTGTCGGCCAGCGGCTGGAAGCCGCGGCGCTCGCCAGCAACCGCGAGGACTTCGCTCAACATCTCGCCTATTCACTGCAAATTCCGCGGGCGCAAGCGCGCCGCATTGCAAACGACGTACTCGGCGAGCCGATCGTGATCGCCGCCAAGGCCATCGCCATGCCGCGCGACGTGGTGTATCGCATCCTGCTGTTCGCCAATACGACGGTCGGCCATTCGGTGGAACGCGTCCACGCGCTCGCGGGGCTGTACGACGAAATGCCGATGCAAGCCGCCGAACACATGGTCGCGATCTGGCAGGCGCTGCAGCGCAACGAGCGCACCGCCGCGACGCATCGGCCGCTGTCATGGAACGACGAGGCGCGCGCCCGCGCCCGCACCGCGACTGCGGCGGTACGCCGGGCGCCGGCCCCGCAACGGTCCGGCGAACGTCGCGAGGTTTCTTAACGCACGATGTCGAGAAAGTTTCGGCCGGCGCGATCCTCAACCTCGACAATCCAGAGGTCGGGATCGAATTTCATCTCGCGCTCAAGTTTGGCTTCGACCGCCGCATCCGGCGCCGGCTGCTGAGCAAGGCTCGCCGCGAACGAGCGGTCGGCGCCGCGGCTGGTATCGAGCGCGCTTTGCGGGGCCGGCCCGAACAGGTCTGAGGTGCCGTCGAGGCGGCTGACGCGCACGAACACAGCGCCGGCTTCTTCCGCGCCGCGCCGACGCACGACTGCGAATGTACCCTCGACCTGGCACCGGCGCAGGTAGGCGGCGACCCATAATGCGGATTTGAGACGCATCATTCGGCTCACATCGATCGATCAGATATGACTCGAACCGTGTGAAGCCGCAAACCGAGCGAAATCGCTATTGCAGCGGATGGTCGGCCATGACGGATAGCGCGCGCACCAGCCGATCGGAGACCTCTCCGGTGACGGGCAGCTTGCGCTCGCGCTCGAATTTTTCGATCGCGCTACTCGTTGCGTCATCGAGAATGCCGGATGGCGCGATCTGACCATAGCCATAGTCGGATAGAGCGCGCTGCACCGCCGCTATGCGGGGCGAAGGACCGATCAAGTCGGCGATCGGGTCGTCGCGCCGTGCGGCGACGGGTTGCGGCGTGACAGCAGTCGCCAGCAGTCGGGCGGGCATCGTTGGGACGCCGATTGCCGCAACTGGCGAAGCTTTCGGATTGACGAAGAAAGGCGTCGGATGCGAACCCGACTGCAAAAAAACCGCATTGACGACGATGATGACACTGGCCGCGGCCGCCGCAACAATGGCGAATGAATCCACAGGACGCCGCGTCGCTTTAGCCCATAGCCGAGCAGCCAATGCTCCGCCGGCGCTCGCTGCGCGCACATACAAGCGGCGATCGGCATTGCGGCGGTTACGCACTTTTCTTCACCCGGATATCGTCAATGGCCTCGCCTACGCTCGCCGGCTGCGGCGTAACGCGGGCCGGCAGATAGCTCATCACGCCCATGGGCTGCAACGCAGCGGCCGTTGTCGCGGCTCGCACCCGTTCGCAATCGAGCGGCAGCCGCACCGTGACGCGCGTGCCTTCGCCGACGCGGCTGCGGATGGTGATTTCGCCGCCATGCAGTTGCACCAGTCCCTTCACGATGGAGAGCCCGAGGCCGGTGCCGCCATGGCGGCGGTCGTAGGAGTTGCGCGCTTGGAAGTATGGTTCGCCGACCCGCGCCAAATCGTCATCGCTGATGCCGACGCCGTTATCCTCGACGGCAAAGGTGATATGTGCCGCCTCGGCACGGGCGCTGATCGTGACCGTACCGCCGCGATCGGTGAATCGGACCGCATTGGACAATAGGTTGAGCAGAACCTGATTGACCGCGCGCTTGTCGGCGACCATCTCCGGCAGATCGTCAGCCGCCACTTTTTCGAGATGGACGCCCGCCTCCCGCGCCGGCAGCGCGAGTATGCCACAGCAAGCCGCGACGACATGCGCCGGCGCGAAAGGCTCCGGCGTGATTTCGAAATTGCCGGTCTCGATCTTCGACATATCGAGAATGCCGTTGACGACCGACAGCAGGTGAAGGCCGGAGCCATTGATGAGGCCGGCATATTCGTTGCGGCGCCTGGCATCGAGCGCCAACGCCTCCTCCTTCATCAGCATGTCCGAAAAGCCGATGATGGCATTGAGCGGCGTGCGCAACTCGTGGCTCATGGTGGCGAGGAAACGGCTTTTGGCGGCGTTCGCGCGCTCCGCCTCGGCGTGCGCGTCGAGCAGCGCCTGCTGCTGCATTTTGCGCGTGGTCACGTCGCGCAAGACTGCAACGACCTCGTGGCGATCTTGTCCGCTCGAATCGCCGCTGGTCGGTTCCAACGGGCGGCAGCGCATCTCGATCCAGACGAATTCCGGTGTCGGCCGCCCTTCGGCATCGACACTTTCGCGCCGAACCCGGAACTCGACCGAACGCGATTCGCCGAGTGCTGCGGCTTCGCCCAGCGCGGTCAGATAGGCCGGCCGGTCGGCAACGTGGACCCGCTCGAACAGGCCGTGTCCATGCAATTGCGCAGCGCGCGACCCGAACAGGGATTCGGCGGCCGGCGAAACGAACAACACTGCGCCGTCGCGGCCGTGCCGCGTGATGACGTCGGCCATATTGCGCGCCAACAGCCGGTAGCGGTCCTCCTCGGCATAGAGCAACCAGAAACTTGTCCGCGCCAACTTTTCGGCGCCGAGCGCCAGGCCGGTCGCATAGAGCCCTGCCGACACGATGCCCAGCGTCGCCAGCGCCTCCGGTGCGATCGTGCTGGGCGCCGGCAATAGGTGTCCCGCTCCAAGCAGCACTAGGAAGCCGGCGGCGGCAAGCGCGAAGGTCGAGGCAGTCGCAACGACGCGCCGCGACGCCGACAGCGCCGCCTCAAGCGGCACGATCATGAGCCAGACGGCGGCGAACGAGGCGATACCGCCGGTGACCGCCGCCAGCGCCGTCATCAATCCCGTCAAGGCGAGCGAAGACAGCACGTGTGCGCTCTCGTAGCGGCCGGTGCCGGACAAAAAATACGCCGTCAGAATCGGTGCGACGAGCCAGGCAAATATCAAGAGTTCGGTGACACTCGGCGCACCGCGGACGAACAGGTAGATCGGGAACGAGGCCAGCGCGACAACGCTGCCGAGAAGGCGGGGCGCGATAAAGGCGCGATGGCGCGCCGCCGTCAGCACATCCAGTTGCGCCGACGGATGCACCAGCGTCTCGATATAATTGCGTATTGGCACGAACAGGCCCACGTACTCAACGCACGCCCGCTTTGCAGACGCGCTCCCCTTTTTCTGTGGCCGGGATCGTGTCAGAGGCCGCTTAAGCGAACGCTAAGGCATTGGGCGCGACCGCCGCAGCGTGATCGCGACAACGCTTTGGTGTGGCGGTAAATCCCCATCATGGTGAATCTCTCGTTGCCGCGGACGGTTGCCAAATGTTTTCCGCAATGGCGGCAGGCGAATTCCGCCTGATGTTGCTGCACTTTTGAAGTTCCGAAACCGCGGCGACATGCGCGGAGGCGCGCATTCGCTCAAATTTTAGGTAAATTATATTTTTTCCAATTGCGCGAAAATTTGCGGCGTATTCTGTTCGATTATGGGCAAAAACGTACCGGGCGAGCGAACGCCACCTTCAATGCTGCCTGCTAGTTTCCCGACACGTGCGGCAATCTATGTCGCAGGGGATGTGGGTCTCATGTTCTTTCTGTTGCGCATGGCGTTCTGGCTCGGCCTGGTGCTGATCCTGTTGCCCAGCGGCTCCTCGGAGCGAACCGCGCCGGCAAATGAGGTCAATGCGTCGCAAGCCATTTCGGCCGCTTCCGCCACCGTCGGCGATCTGCGGCAGTTCTGCACGCGCCAGCCCGATGCCTGCACCGTCGGCTCGCATGTGGCGACCGAGCTCGGCTACAAGGCCCAGGCCGGCGCAAAGATGCTTTATGATTTCCTGACCGAGGCGCTCGCGTCGAAGCAAACCTCCAAGGAACAGTCCCAGGACTCGCCCAAGGTAACAGGCTCGCTCGCAAGCGGCCCGGACAAAGCCTCGCAGAATACGCTCACCCCCGCCGATCTGGTTCCCGCCTGGCGCGGTCCGCTGCCGCGCAAGAACGCCAGAAACTCGGCCTAGCCTTGCCCCGTTCCCACTCGATCCGATGAGGCGCGAAGTCCCGCTGTGACGCGCGACGCGCGTATGCGTCGTCGATCCACGTCGACCTGTTGCGCCGAGCGCCCTATATATAGAGGAGGGAAAACGATCCGGCATTCGGATTCGGACGAAGCGCGATGGCTGACATCGAGAACATCATCGGCAATTTCTCGGTCCTTGACCAGTGGGACGACCGCTATCGTTATTTGATCGAGCTCGGCCGCGAGCTGCCGCCACTTTCGCAGGCCGCCCACAGCGCCGCCAACAAGGTTCAGGGCTGCGCCAGTCAGGTCTGGCTCGATACGACTGTGCGTCCGAATGGCGCGGGCGGCCCGGTCCTGATCTTCGCCGGCGACAGCGATGCGCATATCGTGCGCGGCCTGATCGCGATCCTGTTCGCGCTGTATTCCGGCAAAAGCGCAAGCGACATCCTCAAGCTTGACGCCATCAAGCTGTTCGAAGGATTGGGGCTGGGCGAGCACCTGACGCCGCAGCGCTCGAATGGCTTCCGCTCCATGGTCGAGCGCATCCGCTCGGACGCGCGCGCGGCACTGGCGACGGCGGCGTGAAATAACCCCTTCCCCGGCCATCGACCGGTATTCAAGCCGCAGCGGCAATCGTATTGTAAGTCTCATCGGGCGAAGGGGCTTCCCGTTGAGCAAGCACACACTGCGCGCGGGTCTGACGGACGTGTTCGCCGGCGCGGTCTGCAGCATTTTGTCCATCGCTTATTGCCTGTCCTATGCAGCGCTCATCTTCACGGGCCCGCTCGAGCCTCTGTTGTCCTACGGCATCGCGGTGACCTTCCTGTCGGCCGCGATCGGCGGCTTGATTGTGGCATTGCGAAGTTCGCTGCCGTTCGCCATCGCCGGACCCGACAGCTCGATCTCGGTCGTCCTGGCGGCATTGGTCGCGACGCTCGTGCAGCGGCTCGTGGCCGGTGGCGGCGCCGATCTTCTCGAGCCGGCCCTTATCGCCATGGCGCTGGCGACCGCACTGACCGGATTGTTACTCTGCGTCCTCGGCTTCACCCATGCCGGGCGCGCGATCCGTTTTGTGCCTTACCCGGTCATCGGTGGATTCCTCGGCGCGACCGGGTGGTTGCTGATCACCGGGGCGGTCCAGGTCGTCGTGGATCAGCAACCGACACTCGCCACCATCGGCACTTTGGGCGACGTCGCGGTCATGACCAAACTCGCCCCCGGAGTGCTTGTCGCGGTCAGCCTCTATGTGCTGCTGCGCTACTGCAAAAGCCCTTACGTCCTGCCCGGCGTGCTGCTGACGGCGCTCGTAGTGACGCATTTGGTACTCTTGTCGACCGGCACGACGATTGCCGCCGCACAAGACAGCGGCTGGTTATTCCGGCTGCAGCCGGCGGGCGAATTGACGCTGCCGTGGAAATCGGCACCCCTGCAAAGCTTTCCTTGGGCGTTCCTGCCGTCGCTGGCCGGTGACGTGCTCGCCGTCATATTCGTCAGCGTCACGAACTTTTTGCTCAATACCACGGGTCTCGAGATCGCTACCCGCAGCGAAGCCAATATCGAGCGCGACCTCAAAGCGCTCGGACTTGCCAATGTCGCGATCGCGGTCCTTGGCGGCTATGTCAGCTGCACGTCGTTCAGCCGCTCGATGCTGGTCCGTACCGCCGGAGCCACGAGCCGTATCGGGGGATTGACCGTGGCGGCGATTTCGGCGGCCGTGCTGCTCGCCGGTCCGTCATTCCTCGGCTATGTGCCGAAATATATTCTCGGCGGCCTTCTGTTCTATCTCGGCGCCGACCTGGTCTATCAGTGGTTGATCCAATCTTCGCGGCGTCTGTCGCTGCTCGAATACCTGTCGCTGATTGCCATCGCCATCCTGATCATCTATTCGGGTTTCGTCGCCGGCGTCTTGATCGGCATCGTCATCGGTTGCGCCACCTTTGCGTTGAGCGTCAGCCGCGTGAATGCGATCAAATACAATTTTGACGGCTCGGAATACCGCTCCTCGCTCGATCGGGGTCCGCACGAACTATCGCTCTTGGCCGATCACGGCCGGGAAATTCAGGGAATGACGCTGCAGAGTTATCTGTTCTTCGGTTCGGCCAACCGCCTCTATCAGCACGTCAAAGCGCTGCTGTCGGCGCGGCCGGATTGCCGCTTTCTGATTTTCGATTTTCGCCTCGTCACCGGAATCGATTCGGCGGCAACGCACAGTTTTGCGCAAATCAAGCAGGCAGCCGCCGCATGCGGCACGCACGTTGTGCTCGTCAATCTTACGCCTGACTTGCAACGCGCCTTTCGCACCGCGCGCTTCCTCTCCGACGACATTGTTATTGCCTCGGATCTCGACCGCGCCTTGGAGTTTTGCGAGCAGAGCATCATCGACATCCATCGCACCGCCGTCGCCGACGCCCGATCGTTGCGGGCCTGGTGGTCGGATGCGCTGGGCAGCGCCGCGAATGCCGATCGGTTGGCCGAATATTGCCGGCGCCTCGAAGTGCCGGCCGGCCAAATCATCGCCCGCGAGGGCGATCCTGCCGCCTCGATGCACTTCATTCTCGAGGGACGCGTTGGCATCGTGGTGGATATGGGCGACGGACGGACGATGCGCGTGCGCAGCCTGGGGCCGCATACCACGATCGGGGAAATGGGGCTGATTACCGGGCGGCCGCGTAGCGCGACCATCGCCGCAGAAGCCGACAGCGTGCTCTACGAGCTCACTGCCGAGGACTACGAGCGTATCAAGCGGGAGGAGCCCGAGCTCAGTCAAGCGGTGCTCGGCTATATCGTTTCGGTAATGTCGGAACGGCTCAGTTTTGCCAATCGCGCGGTCGGCGTGCTGCAGCGCTGACGCGGTCGCGACAAACCCTCAGCCACGCTCTCGGCGCCGGCGGCGCTGCTGTCCGAGCCCCATGTCTTTGGCAAGCTTCGAACGCGCAGCCGCATAGTTGGGCGCAACCATGGGATAGTCAGGCGGCAAACCGTATTTTTCGCGGTATTGGTCGGGCGTCAGATTATAGCGCGTGCGCAGATGGCGCTTCAGTGACTTGAATTTCAATCCGTCTTCCAGGCAAACGATGTATTCGGGAGTCACCGAGCGCTTGACCGGCACAGCCGGCTTTGCCGCTTCCGCCGCGGTCGCCGCTTGGCCACCCGATACGCGCTTTAAAGCCGCGTAGATTTGGCTGATGAGATTCGGAATTTCGCCGCTCGGAACCGAGTTATGGCTCACATAGGCCGAGACGATGTCGGCGGCGAGCTCGATGTAGACGCAGTCACCCGAATTCTCAGTCATGGTCGGAACTCATGCGGGGATTGTCATGGAATGCACGGCATCAACTTAAACTATACTAGGCCGAGGGAACAAAAGCAATAAAACATCGCTCTAGCACCACCGTTTTGCCAATAGTCGAAAATATATATTGGGTCGCTATTCAGACATCCGCGCTTGGGCCGCCGGTCGAGAAGCCCCGACCGACCACAAAAACTGCCGGCGCGTATTTATGCGCTCTGCTCGATGTGGTTGCGCAGTTCCGTGATCGATCCGAAACGGAGCGTCCCCTGCGGCAGTTGCGCTTCGATGGAGCCATCGGAATACAGCGTATAGGCCATGCCGTCGACGACGCCCGATTTGAGCACCGAAACCGGCGCCGCATCCGGCGCGACAGTCTGCGCCGCATCCGGCGCGATCGTCTGAGCCGCATCCGCGGCCGATTTAGTTCGCTGCGGTTCGACCGCTGGCGCTGCGGCTACAGGCACCACAACCGACGCAGCGGCTCGCGTCGGCCGCGGCCCTTTCGGCCAAAGTGCATCGAAGGAAGGACCTGCGGGCGGCTCTGATGCGCCAGGCGAAGCCGCGCTCATGTCGAGCCGCGGCGTACTCCTCGCCGGTGCCGCACCGTTTTGTCGTTTTGGCGTGTGCGCTTTGTCGCCCTCGGCGACGCCAACATTTGCAGCGGCCGGAAATGCCGGCGCGGCGTTGGCCGACAATGACAGCTCAGTCACTTCGGCGACCAAGGTAGTTTCCAAGCCTGCAACAGCGGGACTTTTCTCGCCCACATCGTCAAGCTGCTTTTTGCCGTCCGACACGGTTAGAGCCTCGCCAAGCGAGCGAAGCGCTGGTTTCGGCGGCAATGGGAGCTGCACCGGATTGCTCGGCCCTTCCGCCGGTACGGCTTGCCGCAGCGAAAGCGCGTGCTCGATCCGCCGCAACAGCCGCAACGCCAAGCCAAGACCGATTAGTAGGAGTCCGCCGACGGCCGCAACCACGCCGGGCGTTACGATGGCGGTGTCGAAGCTATGGTCGTGGATCGACACGCCGGAGGCCGCCAATAGCATTCCGGCCGCGCTTAATGCCCCGCCAAACAGCAATAAAAGCAAATACATACGCCCGTCCCGACTCCGCAAAAACGCGCGACAGTTACTTCAAGGCAGCATTGTGACGGCGCTGCCGCGGCGGTGCAAGGATTTTTATCCGTCAGGCCGCTGCAGGGTGCGCCGCACAGCCGTTGCCCAACCCCCTGGGAAGGTCCTATCTAGAGGAACTATTCGCTTTCCCCGACGGTTGCACCTGCGCCCAACACCCGCCGTTTTGGCTTCACATTGAGGAGTAGACCAATGGCATTCACCCTGCCCGAACTTCCCTATCCGTACGACGCGCTGACCCCGCATATGTCGCGCGAAACTCTCGAATACCATCACGACAAGCACCATCAGGCCTACGTGACCGCCGGCAATAATCTGGCCAAGGGCACGGAGTGGGAGAACAAGCCGGTCGAGGAGGTTGTGAAGGGCACCTTTGGCAAGATCCCCGGCCTATTCAACAACGCCGCGCAGCATTTCAATCACATCCATTTCTGGAAGTGGATGAAGAAGGGCGGCGGCGGCGACAAGCTTCCCGGCAAGCTCGAAAAGCAAATCACGTCCGACATCGGCCCGTTGGCCAAGGTGAAAGAAGACCTCACACAAGCGGGTATTACGCAATTCGGCTCCGGCTGGTGCTGGCTTGCGGTCAAGGACGGCAAGATCGTCGTCATGAAGACCCCGAACGGCGAGAACCCGCTGGTGCATGGCGCCAAGCCCATTCTGGGCTGCGACGTCTGGGAGCATTCCTACTACATCGACTATCGCAACCGGCGCCCCGATTACCTCAAGGCGTTTTTCGATAACCTGGTCAATTGGGAATATGTGGCCGAGATGTACGAAGCGGCAGTGAAATAGGCGCTTTGAACTGCGGGTAATGCGCGCGAGCGGGGCGAGAGCATGATCCGGAAATGTGGCAACCGGTTTTTCGACAAGGCCGTGCTCCAATGGAAGGTTTAGCCGTGGTCCGATTGAATCGGATCGCGGCTGGCGCTCGGCTTATTGGATTCCGGCTGCATATTTGACGCATTGTCCGGATCGGATTCGCACTTCATGACTTGGTCGCGCTCGTAAGCGCCGATCTAGAGCCGGGCCGATCGTGCAACAAGTTGCGGCGAAATCCGTTCCCTTTCGCGCGAAAGCGATCTGCGAAGCGCATTGGCTCGATGCGCTGGCGATCGTCGTATTGGTGCTGATCGCGGCGACCGCCGCTCTTACGTTTCGCGATTACGGCCTTGGTTGGGACGACTACACCCAATCTCAATATGGCGACCTCTTGGTATCGCTGTACTCGTCCGGCTTTGCCGACACGCGCGCGCTATCGTTCGTCAATGTTTACATGTATGGCGGCGGCTTCGACATGCTCGCCGCGCTTGCGGCAAAAGTGCTGCCGTTCGGCCTGTTCGCGACGCGCCGGCTCATGGGCGCCGCCATCGGTCTCGTCGGCCTGTTCGCGACCTGGCGGCTGGGCCGGCGCATCGGCGGCCCATTCGCCGGCCTGATCGCTCTCCTCCTCCTTGCCAGCTGCCCGCTCTACTACGGCCACATGTTCATCAACTCCAAGGATGGGCCGTTCGCAACGGCAATGACGATTGCGCTCTTTGCAATCGTGCGCGCGTTCCACGAATATCCGCGGGCGACCCCTGCAACGATCGCGCTTTGCGGTATCGGCATAGGTCTGGCGATCGGCTCACGCGTCCTCGGCGGCTTTGCGGTCGTGGATGTGCTTCTGGCGTTGGCGTTTATTCTCTTCGTGCGATCGCACCAGAGCGCGCTCAAGCCGGCACTGGCCGAATGCGGCTCCTATCTGACCGCATTCGTTCCCGGTGCGATCCTCGCTTATCTCGTCATGGGCCTGCTATGGCCGTGGAGCGTGCTTTCGCCGCTCAACCCCCTTCGGGCGGCCGCCTATTTTTCCCATGACTTCGAGAAGCCGTGGCGTGAGCTGTTCGACGGTCGTTTGATCCCGATAACCCAAATGCCTCGGAGCTATGTGCCGACGCTACTTGCGCTCCAACTGCCGGAATTGATGCTGGCTCTCGGCATCTGCGCCATTGTTGGTGCGATCGTTGCAGTGACGCGAAACAGCCGCAGCACTGTCGGCCGCCGCGCTGCACTTGTTGCCGTCCTGCTCGGCGCGATCCTTCCGGTTCTGGTCACAATCGCGGTGCGGCCACACCTCTATAACGGCATTCGCCATTTGCTATTCGTAGTGCCGCCGTTCGCCGTGCTTGGCGGTCTTGCGGCAGCGTGGATTGCTCCGCGGCTGCGGCAATACGGCGCCACCGCCATTGCCGCGAGCAGCCTGGCATTCATTGCAGGATTGGCTTCCCCCATAATCGGCATGGTCCGGTTGCATCCCTACGAGTACACGGACTTCAATGACATTGTCGGCGGCGTCCCTGGCGCGAGGGCGGAGTTCATGCTCGATTATTGGGGACTGTCCCTCACTCAGGCGTCGCAGTCACTGCTCGCTTACATCGCCGATCACCATCAGACGCCGGCGAACGGGAAATGGACGGTTGCCGTATGCGGGCCGCACCCGCCGGTTACGGTCGCGCTCGGGCCGCAATTCTCGACCACCTGGAATCCCAAGGGCGCCGATTTCGCCATGACGCTCGGCGTCTTCTATTGCGCCAAGCTCGATGCGCCGGTGCTGTTCGAAATCGTGCGCGACGGCGTCGTTTACGCGCGTGTTTACGATATCCGCGGCAGCTCGATTTCTTCGCTGCTCACGGTGCCGGGGATCGATAAAACGCACTATTAAGAGGCCGAAGATCCTGGAATTGGTTGCCGAAGGAAATTTGCCCATGAGTAACGTCACGCCGAGAGCCTATGTTTTCGACGCCTACGGCACGCTGTTCGACGTCCATGCCGCCATTGCCCGGCATCGCGAGGCGGCCGGTCCGGACGCGGAACGGTTTTCGGAACTGTGGCGGCTCAAGCAGCTCGAATATAGCTGGACGCTGACGCTCGCCGGCCAATACGTCGATTTCGGGACGTTGACGCAGCGCGCGCTGGATTACGCATTGGCGCGCGTGCCGTCGGTCGACCGCGCGTTGCGGCCGCGACTTCTCGAAGCCTATCAGAAGCTCGACGCTTATCCGGACGCGCGCGACGCGGTCGCCGCACTCAAGGCACGCGGCCTGTCCACCGCGATCCTCTCCAACGGTGCGCCTGCCATGCTGAAGTCCGCCGTGGAGGCGTCCGGCATGGCGCCGATCCTTGACGCTGTGCTCTCGGTCGACGCCGTACGCATGTATAAGCCGCGGCCCGAAGTCTATGGGCTTGTCACCGACCGCTTCGCGCTACGGCCGGAGGAGATCGTATTTGTATCGTCGAACCGCTGGGACGTGATGGGCGCAGCGGCGTTCGGTTTCCGCGCGCTCTGGGTCAACCGCGCCGGCATGCCCGACGAATATGCCGACCACCCGCCGCTGCGGGTCGTGCCCGATCTATCGGTCATAACGTCGATGGAATTTTAAACCTATGCGTTCACCGCAACCGGCAGCGGCGCAGTCGGCTCGGGCACGGCGACCGCCGGCAACAATTTGGGCGCTATGAAGCGCCCAGCTTCGAGATCTTCAATCTGGCGGTCGATCTGCTTCATGACGTAGCGCGAATACGGCCCGACATGAAGATAGAATGCCATCAGGGTGACGATGGCGCGAACCGACTGCGGATTCTTCGACATGCAGGTGGTGAACGCCTTCCAGAACCGCTCACGGCCTTCCGGCAGGCGCGACAGCAGTTCGTGCACCATGTTGATGGTGGAGAGCCGGCGTCGGATATCGCCCTCGGGCAGTTCCTTGCGACGGCCCGTGCAATCGAGCATGGCGGCGAGCCGCTCCAGCCGGCCGCAAAAGGCGTCAGGATCGTAAATCCGCTCGAGTATCTTGCGGTAATCGCGCAGGATCTCCAGGCGGGAGCGTTTGGTCTCGTAATTGACGCCGGCGGTGCACTGGTCGCCCTTACCGGCTGGCGCTGAATCGTGGTCGACATGCAGTCGGCCTTCACGCGCGAGCCGCCGCGTCAGCTGTGTATTCGGCAGCGCGTAGAGCAAGCCGACCATAGCGATCGGGATGGCGGACTCCTCGATCAGTTCGACCATCGGCTCGGCGACCGAACCGCGCTCGGTGTCGAAGCCAACGATGAAGCCCGCCGTTACGAACATGCCGGCGTGATAGATTTTGTGCACGCTGTCGGGAATGCTGCGGCGCGTATTCTGCTTTTTGCGCATCGCGATCAGCGTTTCCGTATCCGGGCTTTCGATGCCGACGAAAATGGCGAAGAAGTTCGACCGCTTGAGCATCGCCAGTAACTCGCCGTCGTCGGCAAGATTGAGCGAGGCCTCGGTGGTGAATTCGAACGGATAATCGTGCTGCTCGATCCATTTTTCGAGCGTCGGCAGGAATGCCTTGATGGCCTTTTTGTTGCCGATGAGGTTATCGTCGACGAAATCGACGTGGCCGCGATAGCCCAGCCGATAGAGCGCTTCGAGCTCGGCCAGCATTTGGTCGTGCGTCTTGGTGCGCGGCGACCGGCCGTAAAGCTCGATGATGTCGCAGAACTCGCAGGTGAACGGACAGCCGCGGGAGAACTGCACGCCAATGTAAAGGTACTGTTCGAATTTCAACAGATCGAATCGCGGCACCGGCGTCTTGGTGACGTCAACCTGGAATTTCTCGGCCACGAACATGCCCTCGCGGGCGCCCTGCTCCCAGGCTGCGATGAACTGCCCAATGATATCCTCGACTTCGCCAAGAACGCGGAAATTCGCGCTCTCATAGCGGTGCGGACTCGACGTAGCGTCGGGACCGCCGACCACAACCGGCAGGCCGCGCGCGCGGCACATCTCGATGAGTTCCAGCGTATCCGACTGCTGGAACAGCATGCCGCCGGTCATCACCATGTCGGCCCAGTCGAGATCGCTGTCGGCGAGCTCTTCGGTATTGCGGTTGATCAGCCGCACGTTCCAGGATTTTGGCAACAGCGCCGCCACCGTGATGAGGCCGAGCGGGATTGCCGGATAACGGGCGCCCACCAGTTCGCAGGCTTCCGAGAAGTTCCAGAACGAATCCGCCATAAAGCGCGGATAGATCATGAGCACATTGCACGGGCTGGCTGCCAACGCGCTTGCGACGATGTTCTGCTGCTGTTCCAAGAAACCCCACCCCGTGCCGCTGAAGCACAATTCGCGCAGTATGGCGGTATTGCTCGATAATACAAGGACAAAGCCGGTTTCACCCGACTCTGTTGGGAAGCCGGAAATTAGCGCGGGATCATGGCGTTATCGGGGCTTCCTCCGAATGGACGTGACCCCCGGCAACGCTCCCGCTAACCTTTGCGCCAGTCGCTAACCGCCTGAGGGAGAGAAGCAAAATGCGCGCCGCGTTCTATGAGCGGAATGGCCCTGCCCGCGAGGTGCTCAAGCTCGGCGAATTCGACACCCCGCGTCCCGGACCCGGCGAAGTCCGCGTGAAACTGGCGACCTCCGGCGTCAATCCTTCCGACGTCAAGGCGCGTTCCGGCTCGACCCGCAAGATCGCCTATCCGCGCGTGATCCCGCACAGCGACGGCGCAGGTGAAATCGACATGGTGGGAGACGGCGTATCGTCGTCGCGCCTGGGTGAGCGGGTATGGCTATGGAATGCCCAGTGGGCGCGCGCCTTCGGCACGTGCGCCGAATACGTCGCGCTGCCGTCGCAACAGGCGGTGCGCCTGCCGGCAAATACCAGTTTCGAAGTCGGCGCCTGTCTCGGCATTCCGGCGATGACGGCATGTCACGCCATAGCGGTGTCTGGCGCCACGCCTGGCATGGCGCTTTTGATCTCCGGCGGAGCGGGCGCCGTCGGTCACCATGCGGTGCAGTTCGCCAAGGCCGCGGGCGCGACGGTCATCATCGCCACCACCAGCTCGCCGCAAAAGGCCGACGCGGCGCGCGCGGCCGGCGCCGACCATACGATCGACTACAAGCGCGAAAATGTCGGCGAGCGCGTCATGGCCATCACCGGCAATAAAGGCGTCGACGCCATCGTCGAATTGGACATCGCCGCCAACGCCAAGCTCGTTCCCCAGGTGCTGCGCCCGCGCGGTAGGGTCGTGGTCTATGGAACGGGCGCCGCCGACGCCGCAGTTCCATTGTTTTTCTTTTTACGCAACGCCATCACGCTGAAATTCATCTATGTCTATGAGCTGGACGCGACCGAGCGCGCCGCCGCGCTCGCCGGGATCGAACGCGCCATCAGTGCCGGCACGCTCATCACCAACATTGGCGCGACCTTCCCGCTCGCCGACATTGCCGCCGCGCACGAGGCGGTCGAACAGGGCAAGGTCCTGGGCAACGTCGTCGTGAATATCCGTTAGAGCCCCTAAAGGCTCAGATTACTTCTGCGGCGTGAAGACCTGATCGCTGTAGGGCAGCAAAGTCGGACGCGCGATCGCAATAAAAGCGTGGTCGAGCGCGTGGTGGCAGGCATTGCAGCCGGCACTGAGGCTATCGAACGCGGCAGCGAATGCGGCGCTGTCCCTGCCGTCGACCGCCTTTTGCAACGCGGCAAGCGGAGCACCGACGTGCTGTTTCACAATATCGCCGCCGAGCATTTTGCTGACATCGTCAAAGCCGTCGCTCAATTCGCCAATCTCGTAATCGGCGAGCGGCCAGTTCCCGGCATGGCCGGCAAACCAGAGCTTGATGTGACGCTGCTGCTGATGTGCCATGATTTCGGGCAGGCTGGGCTGATACGGCTCGTCTTGCGGCGCTGCAGCCGGCCGTGGCGCTGCGGCACTGTCCTGCGCACGAGCCGCAAGCGTGCCAAGCAATACCGACACACTCATCACGACAACAATGGCTTTCATCGAAATGCGCATTGCACGACCTCAACTCAACGGCGCCAGCTCTTCGCTGCATTCCTTGGCATGCGCTTGTTGGCAAGCCGCATAAAGCGCAGGGCATGATCGCGCCGCCGCCAGCGCCTCATCGATAGTTTTGGCCCGATCGCCTGCCGCACGCGACTGCCCGTCGTAGATCAGAACCGCGTCGTCACGCTCGATGCCGCGATCGGTCATCAAAAACTGATTAGCGCCGTCAAAGAACACAGTCGCCGCATTGATCGCCTCATTCAGTTTCTTGGTGTACTCGGTGTCGATCTTGGGATCCGGCTTGACCACCCGCGCGTGGACCGCGATGTCGGTGTAAAGCACATTGAGCTTGAAATAGACGCCGCCGCATTGCGCCAGCGCCAGCCAATAGGGCCGGCCGGCGAAGGGCCCGGGCGCCGCGACGATGCGGTCCCGTTTGTCGGCCGGCACGGCAGGCGCCGGATGCTCGACTTGCTTGGGCTCGCGCTGAATTTTGTGGCGGTTTTGCGCCTGTGCGCTCATCGCGGTGGCGACGACCGCAAAGCCAAGCAGACTAATTCTGGTGACAGTTGTCGACATGGAGCCATTAAAACTTTTCGAGCCATTAAGACTTTTCGAGCCATTAAAACTTTTCGAGCCATCAAAACTTTTCAAGCCATGGCCGCAGCTCGATCTCCCAGGCCCAGGCGCTCCGCGGCTGCCGCAGGAGATGCAGATAGCTTTGCGCGATGGCGTCGGGATCGAGCATGCTGTCGGGCTTGTCCGGCGGATTGGGCCGGCGTTCGCTCTTGATGCCGCCATCGATCACCACATGGCCGATATGAATGCCATGCGGCGAGAGTTCGCGGGCCATGCTCTGCGCCAGCCCGCGCAACGCGAACTTGCCCATGGCGAAGGGCGCCGACTGGGCATAGCCCTTTACGCTGGCCGAGGCGCCGGTAAAAAAGATCGCGCCGTGTTTTTGCGGCAGCATGCGCTTTGCCGCCTCCTGCGCCACCAGGAAACCGCCGAACGCGGTGACCATCAGCGATTTTTCGACCTCGTCGGGAACGAGTTCGACGAATGGGCCGCGGGTGCGGTAGCTCGCATTGTAGACGACGACGTCGGGCGCCCCGAGGGCTGCTTCGACGTCGGAGAATAGCTTTGTCACTTCGGCGCGTTCCGTCGCGTCGCAGGCAAAAGTCTTGGCACCGGTTTCCTGCGCCAGCGTCGCCAGATTGGTGGCGCGGCGCGCAGCAAGCGCAATCTTCAGTCCGGCCTTGGCAAAGGTCCGCGCCAGCGCGGCGGAAAGCCCCGAGCCGACGCCGACGATCAACGCGGTTTTATAGGCAGTTTCGGTCATCGCTTCCTCCCGCTACGGCAACGGCCTTCACGCTCGACTGCCTCGATGTGGCTGTTCTGCCGCCGATGGTCAATCGATAACCGCAATCGCATTGATCTCGACCAGGCAGCGTGGGTCGGTGGCGAGCCGCACCACCTGAACCGTCGTGGTCGTCGGCTTGGCATCGCCAAAATACTCGCCCCAGACGCGGTTGAGCGCATCCTGATCGGTCAGATCCGTCACGAAACGATCGGCGGTGACGATATCGGCAAAGGTCGCGCCGACGGCTTGCAGCCCGCGCTTGAGGTTCTCCAGCGCCGCCCTCGCCTGCCCCGCCATGTCGCGCGGCATGGCGTCGAATTCTTCCGGCCGGTGCGGGTGATGATGATAGACCGGCGCCGCGGTGACGCCGGCGAGATAGACGGTGGTACCGCCTTTCACCTTGATCGCCGGCGCATAGGGCATCCACAGGTCGGGGGCGTCGGGCCAGTGGATGTGTTCGATGGATTTGGGCATGGCAGTTTTCCTAAGCTTGTAACGCATAACGTTCTGCGTTATATTTTGCTCCAATATGATCGTTAGCTTTGGCGATACCGAAACGGCGACGATCTGGGAAGGCCGGCGCAGCCGTAAGCTTCCGGCTGATATTCAGTCTGTCGCGCTACGGAAGCTACGTCTGATGAATAATGCAAAGCGGCTCGACGATCTTCGCGTGCCGCCGGGCAACCGGCTTGAACCCTTACGAGGCGAACGGCAAGGACAGCACTCGATCCGCATCAACGATCAATGGCGGATTTGTTTCGTCTGGAGAGAAGGCCATGCGCATCAAGTCGAAATCATCGACTACCATTGAGCTGCTTCCAAATCCTCATCCCGGCGAAATCCTGGTGGAAGAGTTCCTGAAACCGATGAAGTTGTCGCAGACGGCGTTGGCGCGCGCCATTAGTGTGCCGCCGCGGCGGATCAATGAGATCGTGCTTGGTAAGCGCGCCATCACCGCAGACACCGACCTACGGCTTGCACGCTATTTCAACATGTCCGAAGGCTTTTTTATCGGGTTACAGACCGATTACGAATTGATGGAGCGCAAGCGCACGATCGGCGACAAGCTCAAGGCAATCAGGCCCCGGGCGGCGTAACGGTTCACTCTCGGCTCGACATGAAAATCGACCCTTCAAATCCAAGCGTTCGTCAAGCGATCATCAGTTTTACCGAAACAGGGGCTGTATCAACTTGCCCATTTTGCATTGGAAGAATGATCACCTCAATCTCGCCAGGCGAAAGAATCATCATACTTCAGGGGATGTATGCTGGACGCTGTGCGACGGTATCTGATCAACCGGGATGGTCCAACGACGAATTCTTGGTTCAGTTTGACCTTGAGGAGAAGGGTACTCTCACAAGGATCGGCTATCAGCGAGATAGATTTGCGTACTTCCCGTTGCAATCAATTCCAGACTGGTTGTGCCACCTATCAATGGACGATTTGTCCGCGATCGATGAAGCATGCCTTTATACCGCGCTAAACTTCGCTGTGGCAAAAAGAGGTACCAGCTGGGCCAACCTTTTGCTACCAATTCTATCGACCATTCGTAGAAGAAGACTCCCCGTTTTAACCGACGACATCTGGTTGACGCTTGTTGCCCATGGGTTTCCTAGGCGCCACGAGAAGAAGTTCAAAGTTTATTTTGATTTTGGACTGCGATTACTTCTTTTGTTTAATGGTCGCCCGCCAATTCAGCGCAGAAAAATGCGTCCGATGTCGCGCGGACGATATTTGACGCCGAGCCACGAAAAATGGTCAGGGCCTAGCCCCACCCTCACATCCTAAACACCCCAAACCGCGTCTCCGAAATCGGCGCATTGAGTGCCACGGAGAAACACAGCGCCAGCACGCGGCGGGTCTCGCCGGGCGTGATGATGCCGTCATCCCACAGCCGTGCGGTGGCGTAATAGGGATTGCCTTCGGCCTCGTATTGCTCGCGGATCGGCTGCTTGAATTCCTCCTCCTCGACCTCGGACCACTTTTTGCCCTCGGCCTCGATATTGTCGCGCCGCACGGTGGCGAGCACGGATGCCGCCTGCTCGCCGCCCATCACCGAGATGCGCGCGTTCGGCCACGTGAAGAGGAAGCGCGGGCCGTAGGCGCGGCCGCACATGCCGTAATTGCCGGCACCGTAGGAACCGCCGATGACGACCGTGATCTTCGGCACCTGCGCGCAGGCGACGGCCGTGACCATCTTGGCGCCGTCCTTGGCGATGCCGCCGGCCTCGTAGTCGCGGCCGACCATGAAGCCGGCAATATTTTGCAGGAACAAGAGCGGCACGCGGCGCTGGCAGCACAGTTCGATGAAATGCGCGGCCTTGAGCGCGCTTTCCGAAAACAGAATGCCGTTATTGCCGAGAATGCCGACCGGAATGCCGTGGATGTGGGCAAAGCCGGTGACCAGCGTAGTGCCGTAGAGCGCCTTGAACTCGTCGAACTCGGAACCATCGACCAGCCGCGCGATCACCTCGCGCACGTCGTATTGCTTTTTCAGATCCACCGGCACGATGCCGTCGAGCTCGCTTATGTCGTAGTTCGGCTCGCGCGGCTTGGCGAGCGGAATGTCGATCGCCTTTTTGGTGTTCAGGTTGCCGACAATGCGGCGGCACAGTTCCAGCGCATGACGGTCGTTCTCGGCGTAATAGTCGGCAACGCCGGATTTCTTGGCATGCACGTCGGCGCCGCCAAGGTCTTCGGCACTGACCACTTCGCCGGTTGCCGCCTTCACCAGCGGCGGGCCGCCGAGGAAGATGGTGCCTTGATTGCGCACGATGATCGTCTCGTCCGACATCGCCGGCACATAGGCGCCGCCCGCGGTGCACGAGCCCATCACCACCGCGACCTGCGCGATGCCGGCAGCCGACAGCGTCGCCTGATTGTAGAAGATGCGGCCGAAATGCTCGCGGTCGGGAAATACTTCGGTCTGATGCGGCAGGTTGGCGCCGCCGGAATCGACCAGATAAATGCACGGCAACCGATTCTCGCGCGCGATCTCCTGCGCGCGCAGATGTTTCTTCACCGTCATCGGCAGATAGGTGCCCCCCTTGATGGTCGAATCGTTGCAGACGATGACGCATTCGCGTCCCGCGATCCGGCCGATGCCGGTGATGATGCCGGCGGCGTGAATATCGTCGTCGTACATGCCGGCGGCGGCAAGCGGCGACAGTTCGAGGAATGGCGCGGCGGGATCGATCAGCGTCATCACGCGTTGACGCGGCAAAAGTTTGCCGCGCGCGAGGTGGCGCTCGCGCGCCCGCGGCGGCCCGCCCTCGGCGACCGTGGCGCGGCGCGTTTCGAGTTCCGCGATCAGCGCGCGCATCGCCGCCTGATTGGCGCGGAATTCCTTTGACGCGGTATCGACGCTCGTCGTGATGGCGCTCATGTATCCCCCTCGGCGAGGGGGATTTCACTATGACCCGCCTACCAGCGCAACCGCTAAGCGCGGACTTCCTGGCGCTGGAAGATCACGTAGCCGATGACGAACAGCAGGATTTCGGTTGCCACCATGCCGACAATCTGCGGCCAGGCGATCAAGACGCTGGCGCCGAGCGGCAGCGGCGCGCCCAGCACCGCGCCCTGGAGCTGGCTGAGGTAGATCGGTCCGAGCGCGCGGGTGGTCGGGTCAAGCAGCGCCACGACAACTTCGGCGTAGAGGGTGGACGGCGAAAGCCGCGCCAGAATCTGCTCGAGCTCGGCCGTGCCGGGCGTCTGCAGTCCGAGCGCCATATAACGCGGGTCCGGCGGCACGATGATTTGGGCGAATGCGCCGGCCAGCACCGGCCATATGAAGGTGACGAGGAGCCACAGGCCGAGCGTGATCAGGGCCGCGGTCGCAGCCGAGCGGAACAGAATCGAGAACAACAACGCCAGCGCCAGCCAGACTCCGGCATAGACGATGGTCACCAGCAGAAACACGAAGCTGCGGGCGATCTCCTCGCCGCCGGGCGGAATGCCGATCATCAATAGCCCGAGCCCGATGACGAGAAGCCACAGCGTGACCAAGCTGATCGAAAGCGTCATCAGTCCGGCGAGGAATTTGCCGAACAGCAAAGCATCGCGGTAGATCGGCTGCGACAGGATGCGCGACAGCGTGCGCCGGTTGTGCTCGCCGTTGACGGAATCGAAGCCGAGCCCGATCGCCATCAGCGGCACCAGGAACGACAGGAACGAGACGAACGACGGCAGCGGATCGCGCGATGTGGTGAACAGCCGCAGGAACAGGAATGGATCCTCCGCGGTGGTGTCCTTGATCTGCTGGATCGCGCCGTACAGCGCCGCCAGCGCCACCAGCACCACCAGCCACTCCAAGACCCGCATGCGTACGCTGGTCAGGTGGTCCGACAGCTCCTTGAGCATGACCACGCCGAGCCCGGAAAATGCCGAGCCTTCACGCTGCATGGCGGGCTCCTTCCTTCAACGCTTCCTCGGGCCGGGCCTCGAAATAGCGCGTATAGATCGCCTCGAGACTCGGCTCCTGGACACCGAGGAATTTCAAGCGGCCTTGCATCGCGACCACCTCTGCGGCGGCTTCCGGGCGCACGTCGCGATCGGCGGAAAGACGCAGCTTGCCGATGCCGGTTTTCTCGACGCCACTGACCCCGGGAATGAGCGCGAGCCGCTCGGCAAGACCGACGCCGTCGGCTTCGATGTCGACCACATAACCGCCGCCGAGCACCTCGCGGCCGAGATCAGCCACCGAGCCCATCAGCGCGATATGGCCGGCGGAAAACAGCGCAACGCGGTCGCACACGCTTTGCACGCGCTCAAGCAGGTGCGACGACAGCAGCACCGATACGCCTGCGGTCTTGAAACCGCGGATAATGCCGAGGAGGTCGGCGGTGGCATGCGGATCGAGGCCCGACGTCGGCTCGTCGAGGATCGCGATCTGCGCGCCCTTCATCAGGATTTCGGCCAAGCCCAGCCGTTGCCGCATGCCGCGGGAAAAAGTGCCGACGCGTTTGTCGGCAGAATCGGCAAGACCGACCCGATCGAGCGCCTCGGCGATCCGCTTCTCGCGTTCGGCGAAGCGGAAACCGATCAGCCGGGCGGTGTAGCGCAGATTATCTGCCGCGGTGAGATTATCGTAAAAGCCGACGGTGTCGGGCAGATAGCCGACGCGCCGCTTCACCGATAGCGGCTCGCGCGCCGGATTGAAGCCGAGCACGCTCACCTCTCCTTCGGAAATGTCGGTAAGACCGAGCAACATGAGGATGGTCGTCGTCTTGCCGGCACCGTTGGGACCGAGAAGACCGAAAATCTCCCCGCGTCCGACGGAAAACGAGATGTGGTCGACGGCGACCGCCGAGCCATAGTTCTTGGTGAGGCCTGTCGCCTCGATGACGGTGTCTTGGTTCATCGGCGGCCGAACCTTGCGACCGCGCCAACCATGACCAAGAGCGCGACGCCGATGATGCCGACGCCGGCGATGCCCCACAGGGTCGATGTCGTCACCGTGACACGGAAGTTTGTCGAGGCCGATTCGCCGCGCGCGGCGGCGCGGATCGTGGTCACATAATCGCCGGCAATTGCCTTGTCGGTCGGCGTGATCAACGCCTGCACCTCTTTATTGTCGTTCGGTGCGATGCGGTCGACCGTCTTCGGATCGAAGGTTATTTTCCATCCGCTCGGCGCCGAGCCGGAGAGATCGACATCGTCGGCCGGCGCCGTGCCGGTATTGGTGATGACGACCGGGACCGAGGTCTGTTGCCCGGCCGCCGCGCGTGTCGAGACCAGGCCCTCGCGGCCGCTGACGTCGAGCCTCGGCTGGCCGGTGATAGTGAGGCCGAGGTCCGCCGTCGCCGAGGCGTCTTCCGCGGCCACCCGCGCGGTAACCTTGTAGTCGCCGGCTGAGGCTGTATTCGGCGGCGTGACTTTAAGCTTCACGTCCTTGCTCTGGCCGGCGTCGATCGGTACCGCGTTCAGCTCCTGGGTGCCATATTGTTCGGTAAACGAGACGTCGAAATTCTGTGGCGCCTGCGCCGACAGGCTCACGGTCAGCTTCTTGCCGCTGTCGTTCTTGATGCTGAGCTGATATTCGAAGCTCGACTTCGAGGTGCCGCGCAGTTCGGGAAGTTGCGGCGTCACCGAAAGCTTGGCCGGCAAGTCCTTGGCCAGCGTCACCGCGATCGGCAGCTGCAAATTCGTCGAGTTTCCAGTGGCGGCGACGGTGAGCGTCTGCGTGCCGATTGGCGCGTTTTTCGGCACGTCGAGCCGCAACGACAGCGAGACGCTGGAATTCGTCGCCGGCATCGCCGCCGCCACCGGCTGGCCGCCGCCCAAGAGCGTCGCCGTCCAGCCCGTCGGCACACCGGATACCGACAAAGCCAAGCGCTCGGGCGCCATGTCATAATTCTGCAAGCGAAGAGTGACGGTCGAGGTCTCGCCCGGGCGCACTGTCAGCGCGGGATAATCGCTCATCAGATAAAGGCCCTTGACGTCCTTGGGGGCGTCGTCCGCCTTAGCCGCTGGCGCAAGAAGAACCGCGAAGGCGGCGAGGAAAGCGGCAAGAAAAGCGTTATGAGCGGCGATAAATCGATATCGCATTGGCTTTGGCTCCCGTGCAGGTAATTGGTTCGGTGTACCCCTTCTCACAACGCGCTCAAAAAAGCACGAGCGAGCAACGGGCATTGTCGGCGCAATCGTGACAAAATCATGCAGATAGGGGCTTATTTAGCAAGGTGCGGTAGAGAGCCGCAGTTAGAACGGGGCCCTGCGCCGATGCGCCGCAGCAGAGAGATCAGCGCCGGGGTGCTCGCGTTCCGGCGCAAGGACGGACTCGAAGTCCTGCTCGCGCATCCGGGCGGGCCGTTTTGGGCTAAGAAAGACGATGGCGCTTGGTCCATACCTAAAGGCCTCGTCGAGCCCGGCGAAGAGCCGATCGCCGCGGCGCGGCGGGAATTTACCGAAGAGACCGACCTCGCCGCCGACGGCGAGCTGGTCGCACTCGTTCCGGTTAACCAAAAGGGCGGAAAGTCCGTACTCGCATTCGCTTTCGAAGCCGACTTCGACCTCGCACGATTCGCCAGCAATGAATTTCAGATCGAGTGGCCGCCGAACTCGGGCCGGCAGAAAACCTTCCCGGAGGTCGACCGCATCGCCTATTTCCCGCTGCCGATCGCCATGGTGAAGATCCTCGGTTATCAGCGGCCGCTGCTAAAGGAGCTCGAGCGGCGTTTTGCTTGAGCGGCATCACTCGCGCGGCAATTATTCACGCAACACTTGCGGCCAATCGACTTCGTCGTGCGGCAGCACCCACGGTTCGCGGCGGGCCGCGTCGCGCCATTCGGCCCAAGCCGGCAGGCTCGTCACAGCCCGCATATAGTCGCGCGCGGCGGCGCTGACCTCGACCGCGTAGGTGTGAAAACGCCAGACCACGGGCGCATACATGGCATCCGCCGCGCCGAACGGACCAAACAAAAATGAACCGCCGAAGTTGGCGCGGCACTCGCTCCAGATCGCATCGATGCGCTTAACGTCAGCCATCGCGCCGTCATCGAGCGCACGCGACTTGACCGGCCGCGCCACGTTCATCGGCAGATGCCGCCGCAGCGGCAGGAAGCCGGCATGCATTTCGGAAGCGATGGCGCGGGCGTAGGCCCGGGCGCCCGGACGTTTCGGCCACAGAGCGGCGGCGGGAAACTTTTCCGCCAGATATTCGAGGATCGCCAGCGATTCCCAAATCCGAACCTCGCCGTCGATCAGAACCGGCACCCGCCCGGCCCCGCTCAAGGCGGTGACGCGCGCCTTGAAATCGTTCGCTTCGAGCGAGATTACCGTCTCCTCGAACGCGATCCCGGCGACTTTCAGCGCCAGCCATGGCCGCAACGACCAGGACGAGTAGTTCTTGTTGCCGATGACGAGATGGAGGGCCATGGCCGCTTTTAGCCCGGATTTCGCGGCGGCAAAATCCGGGCGGCAAATCGGTGAGGAAACAAAAAGCCAATGCCCGGTTTTGATTCCATCAAAACCGATAGAGCTAGACCAGCCCGGTCACAACCGCGACAAACGAGACGAAGAGGATGGCCGCGGCGGTAAACAGCACCATCAGCGCGGTTTCGGCCCACTCGCTCCTCGCGGGTTGAGCCTCGGCAACGGCTTCCGCCGGCTGCTCGACCAGCGCGGCAGGCATATCGGTCGACGTCATGAGAGCCCTTCCCCCCAAAAGGACGGAGCGCAAAAGAAAGTATCGAGTCGCAGCAATGAAGGATTGGTAAATGAAAGCGTGCGCCGGCGCCCGCCTCACGGACCGGGGAACAATTCCGTGATTCGACCGGTGAGCCGATAAACGAGGAGGCCCACCCATTCGTGTACGGCGTAGTCGGTCATCGATAGGCCGCCCGTTAACGATGTGAATGGCTTCGTGGCGTCGATCGGCCCGCGGGTGCGCCAATCGACCGGATAGGCTTCGACGGGAAAGCCGGCGGCTCGGAAGGCGGCGACGGCGCGCGGCATGTGAAAGGCCGACGTCACGAGGAGCCAGTGCTCGCCCGGCTTCGGTTGAGCGATGAGCCGCGAGAATACGGCATTCTCGATCGTGTCGCGCGATTGCTCTTCGGCCGTAATGCGGTCGTGGGCTACACCGAGCGCCTCGAACTCCTTGACTGCAATCGGGGCTTCGATCGGAGCATCGAATAGCGAACCGGTGCCGCCGGAGAAGACGATGCGCGCATTCGGATAACGGCGCGCCAGTTCGGCAGTGGCGGTGATGCGTTCGGCCGATTCGTTGAGCGCCACCGCGCCGCGGGCGATGGACAGGGCCGGGGCAATCGCGCCGCCGAGGACAACGATGCCGTCCGGCGGACCCTGCGAGGGATTCCAGGGCGGAAAGCGTTGCTCCAGCGGCAAGATGAGCATGCGCCCGAGCGGCGAATAACCGACGAAGGCGATGAGCACGAGGCTGGTCACGACCAGCCAACTGGCGAGCCGCCGAAACCGCGTGCATAACAATACGAGGCCAACGAGCCCGATTGCCATCAGAAGATTCGACGGCAGCGCGAAGAAACCGAGCGTTTTGGAGAGGATGAAGAACATTGCACAAGCCTACGTCATCCTGCCCCGCTCGGCAGGGTCGGATACTCAATCGCGCGACTTGCGCCATGCCGCGTAGCGCAGTTTGGCATCCTCATTCGGCGGATAGAGGCCGGGCAACTTGATGCCTTTCTCCACCTCGGTGAACACCCAGCTTTCGTAAAGCTCGTGCTCCGCGCCCTCATGGGCGACGAATTCCAGCAGTGCCTGCGGAATGACCACCGCGCCGTCGTCGTCGAGCACGATCACATCGCCGGGAAAGATCGCGCAGCCGCCGCAAGCGATCGGCTCCTGCCAGCCGACAAAGGTCAAGCCGTTGACCGACGCCGGCGCGGCGACGCCTGAGCACCAGACCGGCAGCTTGCTGGTCCGGACGCCGGCAAGGTCGCGCAGCACGCCGTCGGTGACCAGCGCCGTAACGTTGCGCTTTTTCATGCGCGCGCAAAGGATGTCGCCGAATATGCCGGCACTCGGCACGGCCATGGCGTCGGCGACGGCAATGACGCCTTCCGGCATGGCCTCGATCGCGGCACGGGTCGAGATCGGGCTGGCCCAGCTTTCCGGCGTCGCCAAATCCTCGCGCACCGGCACGAAACGCAAGGTGAAAGCCGGACCGACGAGGCGCTCTCCTCCGGGGACGAGGGGTTTCGGACCGTTCATCCAGCAGCGCCGGATGCCCTTCTTCAAAAGCATCGTGGTAATCGTCGCCGTGGTCACCTTGCGCAGAATATCGAACAAAGCATCGCTCATCGTTCGCCTCGTATCGGGAAATCAATCACGCCGGCATGATGCCGAGCCGCGCGTCGCGACGGCGCAGCCAAGCCACGAAGGGAATCGACAAAAGCACCATCCAGGCCTTGCCCACGACCTGTCCGGCGAGGAAATCGAGCGAGCCGAAGGCGAGCCACAGAAACACGATCGAATCCACGACCAAGCCTACCAAACTCGAGGCCACGACAGCGGCGACGAGCCGGCGTCGCGCCAAGGGCGTATAGACGGCGAGATCGGCAAATTCGGAAAGCAGAAAGGCGATTGCGGAAGCAAACACCAATACGGCCGGGGCCAACGTCGCCGATAGAGCGCTGCCGAACAGGATCGCCAGCGCCGACATGACCGTGCCCAGCCGCCGCTGCACAAGATCGCGCAAGACGAGCGCAATTCCGACCATCGTCACCCCCGACGGCGCCATCAGACCGGGTGCGACCGGCAGGACACAGGGGCCGCGCGGGATGCACGTGGTGCCGACGTGGCCGATCAGCCAATTGGCCGCGGGGATCGTAAGCGCAAACAAGATGAGGAATGCGACGCCCTCGCGCTCGCGCCGTTGCTCGGTCGTCATGATGCGGCCTTCCACTTCGCATAGCCGTCCGCCCGCAACCGGCAGGCCGGACACTCGCCGCAACCAAAACCCCAGGCATGGCGATGCTCGCGATCGCCGAGATAGCAGGTGTGGGTCTCGGCGAGAAGCAGTTCGATCAGCGCGTCGCCGCCGATTTCACGCGCCAGCGCAAACGTGCCGGCCTTGTCGATCCACATCAGCGGCGTATGGATGACGAAACGCCGATCCATGCCGAGCGTCAGTGCCAGCTGCATCGCCTTAATCGTGTCATCGCGGCAATCGGGATAGCCGGAAAAGTCGGTCTCGCACATGCCGGCCACGATGTGCTTGATGCCACGCCGATAGGCGACGGCGCCGGCAAAGGAAAAAAATACCAGATTGCGGCCCGGCACGAATGTCGTTGGCAGTCCCGATTCCGAAATTTCGATGGCCATCTCGCGCGTCAGCGCCGTCTCCGAAACTTCCGCCAGCGCGTCGATACGGACGATGTGATCGTCGCCAAGCCGGGCACGCCATTGCGCCGAATGCGCCGCCAGGGCTGAGCGGATGCGCGGACGCACGTCGAGCTCAACGGCATGGCGCTGCCCATAGGCAAACCCTATCGTCTCGACGCGGCCAAATCGATCGAGCGCCCAAGCGAGGCAGACCGTCGAATCCTGCCCGCCGGAGAACAGAACGAGAGCGCTATCCAAGTGACTCACCCGTGGTCATCGCTTTCGCCGATTCTATCCCTTAAGCCAGCAGCCGATCCGTTCGACCGCCTCGCGCATGTCTTCGCGCGTGCCGGCGTAGCACAGCCGCAGGAATTTCCGGCCCTGGAGCGGATCGAAATCGACGCCCGGCGTCGTCGCTACGCCCGCTTCCTCGAGCATGCGCGTGGCGAAGCCGAAACTGTCGGCCGAGAAGCGCGAAATGTCGGCGTAAAGATAAAACGCGCCGTCAACCGGCAGGAATGAATCGAGGCCGGCGCGCGGCAATCCTTCCACCAGGATGCGACGATTCTCCTCGTAGCCGTGCTTTATCTGCTCCAATTCGGCGCGCCCGTCGAAGGCGGCTTCGGCGGCGATCTGAGACAATGTCGGGACCGAGATTGCAAGATTCTGCTGCAATCGCTCGATGGCGCGAAGCAATGACGGCGGCACCACCATCCACCCGATGCGCCACCCGGTCATGCAAAAATATTTGGAGAATGAGTTGATGACGATCGCATTGGGCGACAGCCGCGCGGCGCTATCCGCAGCAAATGCATAATCGAGGCCGTGGTAGATCTCGTCCGAGATGACGGCGATGCCGGCATCTTCGGCGCTGCGGATCAATTCGGCGAGCGCCGGCGCGGTCATCATCGTTCCGGTCGGATTGGCGGGCGAGCCGACCACCACGCCCTGCAACGGCCGCACTCGATGCTGCGCGAGCAAACTCTCGCTGGTGATAGACCAGCGGGTAGCGGCGCCCGTCTCAATCAAGACCGGCTCGCAGCCCAACGCGGTGAGGATGTGGCGATAGGGCGGATAGCCGGGCACGGCCACCGCGACGCGATCGCTCGCCTCGAATGCCGTGAGAAACGCGAGCATGAAGGCGGCCGAGGAGCCGGTGGTGACGACGACGCGGTCGGGATCGATGTCAAGACCATGCCATTCGGAGTAGGCGCGCGCGATGCGCCGACGCAGCGAAGCAATGCCCAGCGTCTCGGTATAGCCATGCGGCCCGGCCGACAGCGCTACGCGCACCGCGGCGATGGCGGTCGCCGGCGCTCCTGCGGCCGGCTGCCCGACTTCCATATGGACGATCCGGCGGCCTTTTGCCTCCAGGCGCGCTGCCGCCGCCATGACGTCCATGACCATAAATGGCGGCACGCCGCTGCGTGCCGACGGCTGCAGTAGGCTTCTTGCCTTTTCCAGCATCCAAGCGCCCTTAAATCGCGCTCCCAGGCATCCGCGGTATCCCCGCCCCGCTGATGCCGTATTCGCCGGGTTTTACTACGGCAGTTGTGACCTGCAAGGCGCCGGCTCCGTGTTGACCCTACCCCGTCCGATCCATAGTTTGCGCCCGGGGACCGCAACTTTACTGACATGATTGGTGCTCGATCTCCTAGCAAGGTGGGGCCGGTGAAGCCAGCTTCCCGCGCCATCGCAGCCGCCACGGCCGCCGCAGTGACGCTGGCAAGCTTTCCCGTGCAGGCGCAGACGGGAGCCAATGCCGGCATCCCGATGATTCGAGACGCCGAGATCGAACAGCTCCTGCGCGACTACACGGCGCCGATCTTCAAGGCCGCCGGACTCACCACGCAGAACGTCCAGGTCGTCATCATCAATAACCCGGATTTCAACGCATTCGTCATGGATGCGCACCGCATCTTCGTGAACACCGGCGCGCTGATGCAATCGACAACGCCTAACCAATTGATCGGCGTGTTCGCCCACGAGTGCGGGCACATCGTCGGCGGTCACCTCTCCAAAATGCGCCAGGAACTGGCCAATGTGCAGACCGCGATGATCGTCGGTATGTTGCTGGGCGCCGGCGCCCTGGTGGCGGGCGCACATTCCGGCAACGTCGACATGGGCAACGTTGGCGGGGCGCTCATTAACGCTCCCCAGTCGCTAGGAATTAGCACGCTGCTCGCCTACCAGCGCGCCCAGGAAGAATCGGCTGATCGCGCCGGCGTCCGTTTTTTGACCATGACGCATCAGTCGGCCAAAGGCATGTACGACACGTTCAAGCGTTTCGCCGACGAATCCTTGTTCTCGGCGCACGGTTCCAATCCTTACTTGCAGAATCATCCGGCGCCCGAAGAGCGCATGGACGCTCTTGAAGAGTTGGCAAAATCGTCGCCTTACTGGGACAAGAAAGATTCGCCCGAACTGCAATTCCGCCACGATATGATGCGGGCCAAGCTCTATGGCTTCACCGAGCGTCCGGAGGTGGTGCTGCGCCGTTATCCGGTCACCGATACCAGCCTGCCCGCCCGATACGCGCGAGCTATTTCCACCTATCGCTATGGCGACCTGCGCAGCGCCATTGCGCAGATCGATAGCCTGATTACGGCAATGCCCAACGATCCTTATTTCTACGAGCTCGAAGGTCAGGCGCTGCTGGAAGGCGGCCACCCTGCGGCGGCGATCCCACCGCTGCGCCGCGCCGTGGCGCTTGCCCCTGCTCCGGCGCTCATGCAGATCTTGCTCGCCCAGGCGCTTGTCGCCAGTCACGACGCCAAACTGTCGGACGAGGCGATCCCGCTCCTGCGCGGGGCGCTGATCAAGGAGCCAGAAAACGGCGACGCCTATACGACGCTGGCGATGGCGTATGGCCGCCAGAACGATTTCGCCGACGCCGATCTCGCCTCGGCACAGGCTGCTTTTGCCCGCGGCGACAACAAGACCGCGCGCGAACTCGCCGAGCGGGCCAAGCAGAGATTTCCCATCGGCTCTCCCGGCTGGGTGCGCGCCGACGATATCGTCGCCTTCAACAAAAACTTGAAAACCAACCCGCTTCACATAGGAAATTGAACTTAAAAAGGACAACCGACATGTTTCCGACCCTGCGCATAGCAATTCCGATCGCGGTCGTAGTGCTGCTGTCGCCGCTCGCCGCGGCGCAGACGCCGTCGACGCAAGCTCCCGCGGCGACGCCGACGCCCGTGGCCCAATCATTCTCGACCGAGCAGCGTCACGAAATCGAGGGCATCATCAAGAGCTACCTCGTCGCGCATCCCGAGGTCTTGCAGGACGCCATGGACGCGTTGGACAAGCAGCAGAAGCAGGTGGAAGCCACCAAGGCGCGCGAGACCATCAAAAGCGCCAACGCCACCCTGTTTAATTCGCCGCATCAGGTGGTGCTCGGCAATCCGCAGGGCAATGTAACGGTGGTCGAGTTCTTCGATTACAACTGCGCCTTCTGCAAGCGTGCGCTGCCCGACATGCTTACGCTCTTGAAGACCAATCCCAATCTCAAATTCGTGCTCAAGGAATTTCCGGTTCTGGGTCCCGGCTCGGTCGAGGCCGCCAACGTCGCCGTTGCCGCACGCATGCAGGATCCGACCGGAAAGAAATACATCGAGTTTCACCAAAAGCTTCTCGGCGGTCGCGGCCCGGCCGACAAGGCGCGCGCACTCGCCATCGCCAAGGAGGTCGGGTTCGACATGGCCCGCCTCGAGAAGGACATGAGCAGCGACGAGGTAAAGACAACGATCGACGAGGACATGAAGCTCGCCGACGCGCTCGGCGTCAGCGGCACGCCGACCTACGTGGTCGGCGACGAGGTGGTGGTGGGCGCCGTCGGACTCGATGAGTTGGAAGCGAAGCTCAAGGCTCTCCCGGAATAACCCGCGCCTTCGTTGCATTCGCCGCCACCGCGCGGCGCGGAATCGCTTGCGGACTGGGCAGCCGCAGCGGCATCTTTGCCGTCATCCCGGCTTCCCCTTTGCAGGGGGCTTGCCTATAACCGGACCCCGACGCGGACTTGACCCGCGCCGATCACAGCGGGTTCGCAGCAATGGCGCAAACCATCTACGTACTTAACGGACCCAATCTCAATCTGCTCGGCCAGCGCCAACCGGAAATCTACGGTCGCGCCACACTGGCCGACGTCGAGAAGCTGTGCCGCGCGACGGCGAAGCGACACGGCATCAGGATTGAATTTCGCCAATCGAACCATGAAGGCGTAATCATCGACTCCATTCAGGAGGCGCGCGCGAAGAGGGCAGCGGGTCTTATCATCAATCCAGGCGGCCTCACGACGACGTCCATTTCGATCCTTGACGCGCTCCTCACCCTGGACGCGCCGGTGATTGAGGTGCATGTCACCAACATCCATTCACGCGAGGAGTTTCGCCGGAACTCCTACGTCTCGCTGGCCGCACGCGCCGTGGCGGCCGGCTTTGGCATCCAAGGCTACGCGCTCGCCATCACCGGTCTCGCCAGTATGATAAACGCCAAGGAGTGATCGTGGCGCGTAAGCCCGGAGGTCCGCCGACAGCGAAGGCGCCAGAGGTCGATCACGACGTGATCCGCGAACTGGCGAAGCTGCTCGACGAGACCGGCCTCACCGAAATCGAGTTCGAACGGGACGGCGTGTCAATCCGCGTCGCCCGGCACGGCAACGCACCCGGAGTGCGAACGCGAGTCACGGAGGCGCCGGTAGGCGCGACGGCGGCAACGGCGCCGGGAGCGACCGCGGCCGATCCGACGCAGCATCCCGGTCTCGTCGGCTCGCCGATGGTCGGTACCGCCTATCTCGGTCCGACGCCGGGCGCGCGACCCTTTGTCGAAGTCGGCAGTCTGGTGAAAGCCGGCGAGACGCTCATCATCATCGAGGCGATGAAGACGATGAATCAAATTCCTGCACCGCGCTCGGGCACGGTGCTTCAGATTCTCGTCGAAGACGGCCAACCGGTTGAATACGGCGAGCCGCTGATGATTATCGAGTAACGGTGAATAGCGAATATGAGTGGCGATTAGGGACAATGTTTGAAGCGCTTTCCCATCCTGCTCGCTATTCGCCATTGGCGTGCTTGAGTCTCGCCGATGTTTGACAAGATTCTCATCGCCAACCGCGGCGAGATCGCGCTGCGGGTGTTACGGGCTTGCAAGGAGCTCGGCATTCCCACCGTCGCGGTGCACTCCACGGCGGATGAAGACGCGATGCATGTTCGCCTGGCCGATGAGAGCGTTTGTATCGGCCCGCCCGCGGCCAAGGACAGCTATCTCAACATCCCGGCGCTGCTCGCAGCATGCGAAATCACCGGCGCCGACGCCGTCCACCCGGGCTATGGCTTTCTCTCCGAGAACGCGCGGTTTGCCGAAATTCTGACCGAGCACAATGTCCACTTCATCGGACCGCGCCCGGAGCATATCCGGCTGATGGGTGACAAGATTGCAGCCAAACGCACTGCCAAGGAACTCGGCATTCCCGTCGTTCCCGGCTCCGACGGCGACGTCGGCACGGATGCGGGAGCGTCCAAGCTCGCTCGCGACGTCGGCTACCCGCTGATACTCAAAGCGGCGGCGGGGGGCGGCGGTCGGGGCATGAGGGTGGTGCGCGAGGAAAGCGAACTCGCCGGCGCGCTGCTGTCGGCCCGCGCCGAGGCAAAGTCCGCGTTCGGCGACGACACGCTCTATCTCGAAAAGTATCTGGAGCGGCCGCGCCACATCGAAATCCAGATACTCGGCGACGGCAAGGGCCGCGCCATTCATCTCGGCGAGCGCGACTGCTCGCTGCAGCGTCGTCATCAGAAGGTCTGGGAAGAAGGCCCTTCCCCGGCGTTGAACGCCGGAACCCGCGACGAAATCGGCGAGACGGCCGCAAGAGCCATGCGCCAGATCAAATATCTCGGCGTCGGCACGGTCGAGTTTTTGTACGAGGACGGCAAGTTCTATTTCATCGAGATGAATACGCGCATTCAGGTCGAGCATCCGGTGACGGAAATGATCACCGACATCGATCTGATCCTTGAGCAAATCCGGGTCGCCGCCGGCAGTGATCTGGAGCTCACTCAAACAAGCGTCAAGTTCCACGGTCATGCCATCGAGTGCCGGATCAATGCCGAGAATCCGGTCTCGTTTCGGCCTTCACCGGGCAGGATCGTGCATTACCATCCGCCCGGCGGGCTCGGCGTGCGCGTCGATTCCGCCGTCTATCATGGCTATACGATTCCGCCATATTACGACTCGCTCGTCGGCAAGCTCATCGTTCACGGCAAAACGCGTAGCGAGTGCCTGATGCGCCTAAAGCGCGCGCTTGACGAATTTGTTATTGACGGCATCGAGACCACGCTGCCTTTGTTTCGCGCGCTGGCGCGCGACAAGGACATCATCGACGGGGATTATCACATCCACTGGCTCGAGGACTTTCTTGCCCGCGGCGGGGTCGAGGAATAGCACTTCAGGCCGGGACCGCCGCCGTGGCGGCTTTCGTCGCGGCGGTAAGCAGCCGTCCAACCAGCGCCGGTTCATAAGGCTTGGGTACGACGATCGAGCCCGGAACGCGAGCATCCTGCTTCAGCAGCGTGGCACGCGCAGAGGCGTAGATGACCGGCAGCTGGGGCCACATCTCGCGGGCGCGGCGCGCCAGCGCCGCACCGTCCATGCCACCTGGCAAATTGATATCGGTGAACAGAACGTCCACCGGCAGTGAGGCGAGATGCTGCAAGGCATCGGCGGCATTCGTCACCGTCTGCACGTCAAATCCCTGCTCCGACAAAGATTGCGAAACCCATTCGCTGATGAGGAACTCGTCCTCAACAAATAGAACGTGGATCGGTTTGCTGTCTCTCGCGCTCGCTTCCATGGCATTCCACCCAATCCCCTTGCATCCCTGGACGCGTAACGCCAATCGCGCGAAAGCGTTCAAGCTGGAGAAAATCGTATTGAATTATGCTTTGCGGTCCGTTAACGGCCCATACCAATTCCACGAATTAAGGCGCGCGCGACTGGTCCCCATTGTCTTCGAAAATGACTTCAACGAAGTCATTGCTGGGATTTTCGACTTGCATTCGCCGCGCACCGGCAAACTATTTGAGCGCCACGTAAGTGAACGCGGGCGAAGCCAGACCGGAGTATTTCGTCGGGCGTGTCCTTTGCGCAAAACCCGTTGCACTTTTGCGGCACAAGCGCCGGGGCCGTTGCGCCTCTTGAACCAGGCGGCATGAGCCAGCTAAACGAACGGCATGGCGAGCCGCGAATCCGCATTCATCGAGATCACGCCCGAGGTGCTGCTGAAGGCCTATTCCTGCGGCATCTTTCCCATGGCGGAAAGCGCCGAGGACCCGGCGCTGTACTGGATAGAACCGGAACGGCGCGGAATTATTGCCTTCGAGCGATTTCATGTGCCCGACCGCCTGGCGCGCACGGTGCGGTCCACCCGGTACGCCGTCGTCGTCGATCGCGATTTCGACGCGGTTATCGACGGCTGCGCCCAGCCGACTACGGGACGGACCCGAACCTGGATCAACGCCCGCATCCGCAGTCTTTACCGCAAGCTGTACGAGCGCGGCGATTGCCATACCGTCGAAGTCTATGACGGCGAGGCATTGGTCGGCGGCCTTTATGGCGTCAGTCTCGGCCGCGCTTTCTTCGGCGAGAGCATGTTCCACCGCGCGCGCGACGCCTCCAAGATTGCGCTCGTGCATCTTGTGGCGCGACTCAAGGCCGGTCACTACCGGCTGCTCGACACCCAATTCGTCACCGAACATCTGCGGACGTTCGGCGCCGTCGAAGTGTCACGGCCAGTCTATCACAAGCTGCTCGACGCCGCGCTTGTCGGTGAGGGAGACTTCGGCGCGCTCGCGCTCGATAGACCGGTTTCCGGCGATATCGTGCTGGCGCGGCTTGCTGCGGACTGAGTGGCTCAATCGTTCGTGGCCGGCGGCTCAGGTGCCATCGGTTTGACAGGCCGACGCGGCGGCGCAGTTTGGCGCGACGGCGGTTGCGGAGCCGGTGCGGCATTGTCCGCTGGCCCAGGAGTGCCTGGCGGCGGAGGATACGGGGTCGATTCGGCGACCGGGCCGGTCAAAGGCTGTTCGCACCCCGTCAGCCAGACGTCGTAGATCGGATGCTCGACGGCGTTCAGGCCGGGGCTCGATGCAAACATCCAGCCGGTGAAGATGCGCTTGATTTCGCCCTGCAGCGTCACTTCGTCGACTTCGACAAAGGCGTCGGTATTGGTGGGCTCCGTCGGCGGCCGCGTATAGCAAGCCCGGGCCGTAACTTGCAGCGCACCGAACTGCACCGTTTCCCCAACCGCCGCATCGAACTTGATGGTACGGCCGGTGATTTTGTCGAGACCGGCAAAATCCACGCGGCTGTTCTCGATCTTTTCAGTCGGCGTCTCGATAACGGTCGTGTCGTCCTCCTGGCCCGGCGAACTGGGCGCCGTCGACGTATCGGACTGTTGCGGGGCTCCCGGATTGGCCGGCACTGGCGCGGTCGTGGCGCCCTGAGCCGGCGTGGGCACATTCCCCCGATTTGCGCCGGCGGGGGCAGCCGATGCGCCGGGTGGCGGCGGCAGCGGCTGTGCCTGGATGCCGGACGGTGCACGCGCCACAGGACTTTGCGCGGGCGGATATTGCCGCTGTGCCGGGTACTGCGGCGGTGGATTTTGTTGCTGCGATGGGTTTTGCTGCTGCGCGGGGTATTGCTGCTGGGACGGGTATTGACCGGGATATTGGACAGGCGGCGGCTGCGGCGGGAACGACCCGTTTGGCACATCAGCCGGCGGGCGCGGCGGCGAGTCGCTGAAAACGTTGCCGAACTGGGCCGCAACCGGCCCAGCGGCGAGCGTCGCGCCGATCACGACGATGAGTGCGGCGATTCGAGCCATGAATTCTATACGCGGTCTGGTTGGAGGCGTTTGTCCGCCTCGCCCCGTTAACATGTCGAATAAGGCGAAAGCAGGATCAGGATATCAGGAATTCGCGCATGACTAACCGCCTGGATTCCACGCCTTGTAGTCGCCGGTCGCTTTGGGCCGGCGGCCTTGTGCGAGCGTCGAACCGCTCGGCCGCTGCGCGGCCGGTGTCCCGGTCAGATTGGGCCGATGCGGCTTTTCCCACCGGTATGTCTTGACGGTTTCCAGCGTCGGCGGAACATCCACGGTGTGATGCAACCAACCATGCCAGCTCGGCGGCACCACGGAAGCCTCGGCGATGCCGCGGTAGATTACCCAGCGGCGCTCAAGATCGAGCACAGGATCGATTTTGCCACCCTTGGTCCGAAAGTAGCGATTGCCGAATTCGTCTTCGCCGACGAATTCGCCATAAAGCCAAGTCCACCACTGCGTGCCGAAGGTCTGGCTATTCCACCAGGTGAATAACCGGAGCAGAAAAGTCTTCATAGTTGGCTGCTTGCTCGCCGATCGATCGGACCTTGATGCCACCTCGGAGTACCACTGTCCAGGTAGAACGGCATCAAGCTAGAACGGCATCAAACCGAAATGAAACCGGCCGGTTTCTCAGGCGTTTCCCAGTATATCGGTGTCATGCGGCAGGAGTTATGGCGCAGGGCTTATGTGGCAAGACCTATCGCAAAACATTCAAGCGAAGTTGATTGAATTCGGCAGCGCGCTCTCATTCGCGCCGCCATGGGCGGTATCGATCATCCTTTTTCTCAGCGCCATCATTGTGGCGGCGGCGCAATGAAATCGTCGAGCCGCCGGTGCGGAAAGATCGTGCGCCAAACGTCAAACCGGTCGCGCCCGTCGCGTGAGCGCCGCAACCAATTCGGCCTTTCAGGTTTTTACAAGTGCGGCGACAATTGCCGCCCATTCCGCCTCCAAGTCGCCAGTCGCCACCTTGCGGCGCGCCTGCCGATACCAATAGCCGGCATTATCAAGATCGCCTTCTACTCGGTGCAAATAAGCGTGGACCCAGGCACAGTCGGGATCTTCGCGGTTCATGACGATCTCATGCGCCCTATCCCAGTTGTCTTTGCCGGCCCACCACAGCGCCGCAATCGCGGGGGAAACAGCGCCCGGCGGGCTTTTGCCGGCGAGACTACGCTTGAAGGCTGACGGGCTCATGATCGGCTGCAATTGCGACGAGAGATCAGCGCCACCACGGTTTAGGTTGGAAATTCCCCGCCGCCCGCTCGATAACCGCGCCGAGTGCGAACAGGGTCTCTTCTTCGAACGGCCGCCCGATCAGTTGCAGGCCGAGCGGCAGGCCTTGGCCGTCGAACCCGCTCGGCACGGAAATCCCCGGCAGTCCGGCCATGTTCACCGTCACCGTGAATACGTCGTTGAGATACATCTCGATGGGGTTGGCACGGCCCTTTTCGCCGATGGCGAAGGCGGCCGATGGCGTCGCCGGCGTCAGGATGGCGTCGATGCCTTCGCCAAAACACTTTTCGAAATCACGCTTGATCAGCGTGCGCACCTTCTGCGCCCGCAGGTAATAGGCGTCGTAATAGCCGGCGGAGAGCACATAGGTGCCGATCATGATGCGCCGGCGCACTTCCTTGCCGAAGCCGCCGGCGCGGGTGCGTTCATACATGTCGATGACGTCGCGGCCGGCAACGCGCAGGCCGTAGCGCACGCCGTCATAGCGGGCGAGATTGGACGAGGCCTCGGCCGGGGCCACGATGTAATAGGCCGGCAACGCGTATTTGGTCATCGGCAGCGAAATATCGACCGGTTCGGCGCCGGCATCTTTGAGCCACTGCGCGCCTTGCTGCCACAGCGCCTCGATTTCCGCGGCCATTCCGGGCATCCGGTATTCCTTAGGAATGCCGATGCGCATGCCTCTGATCGAGCCGGCGACGGCTTTTTCGTAGTCCGGCACCGGACGATCGATGCAGGTCGTATCCTTCGGGTCATCACCCGCCATCGAGCGCAGCAGAATTGCGCAATCGCGGACCGTGCGCGCAAAGGGCCCGGCCTGATCGAGCGAGGACGCGAAGGCCACGATGCCCCAACGCGAGCAGCGGCCGTAGGTCGGCTTCATGCCGACGATGCCGCAGAACGCCGCCGGCTGGCGGATCGAGCCGCCCGTATCGGTGCCGGTCGCGCCGACGCAGAGACCGGCCGCCACCGCCGCCGCCGAACCGCCGGACGAACCGCCAGGCACAAGCTTTAAGTCCGAGCCTCGCCGCCGCCACGGCGACACCACCGGCCCGAAAAAAGAAGTCTCGTTCGACGAACCCATGGCGAATTCGTCGTTATTGGTCTTGCCGAGCAGCACTGCGCCGTCGCGCCACAGATTTGCAGTAACGGTCGACTCGTAGGTCGGAATGAAATTATCCAGGATATGCGAGCAGGCTGTGGTGCGCGTGCCGGCCGTGCAGAAGAGATCCTTGATCCCGAGCGGCAGGCCTTCCAGCGGACCGCCCTCGCCTTTCGCCAATCGCTTATCCGCAGCGCGCGCCATGTCGCGGGCGCGTTCAGGAGTCTGCAGGACAAACGCGTTTAACGCGCTCGCCTTCTCCATGGCGGCCAGGTGTGCGTCGGCAAGTTCAAGTGCCGAGAATTCTCTTTTGCGCAGCGCCTCGCGCGCCTGCGCCAACGTGAGCGCGGTGAGATCCGTCATTCGCTCGTAGGATCGTCGCAGGAAAATGGATTTTTCGCCGCCGGCTTTGGTGCTGTCTTGGCGGGCGCTTCGGGCGTCGGCGCATCCCACTCGGTCTGCACCGGCAGCGGTTGGACTGGGAATGCCGAAAAGAGCGCATCCACCGCCGCTGGATCGTCAGGCTTCAACAAACCCTGACTGTCGAGATAAGCCAGCCAGATGGCGTCTTGTTCACAGGCGAGGCACATCATTCCACCACTTTGGATACGACGAAGAAGTGATGCTCATGCGCGGGGGCATTGGCGATGATGTCATCGGCAATGCCGCCGTCGGTGACCTTGTCCTCACGCATCTTCATCGCCATCGGGGTGACCGACGTCATCGGCTCGACGCCCTCGACATTCACCTCGGCAAGCTGCTCGACGAAGGCCAAGATGGAGTTGAGCTCGCCCCGAAGATTTTCTACCTCGTCCTCCGCGACCGCGATTCGCGCAAGGCGCGCAACACGGCGTACGGTATCGGCGTCGACGGACATCTGCAGCTCACCTGACTTGGCCTCGAAATAGGCGCGTTTACAGTGCCGCCTATAGCAGAGCGGCCTTTTTGAGCCAACTATAGGCCTGTTCACTCACATTGTGCGATCCCTGCCGCGCGCGTAATTTGCGGTCCAATGCACTCTTTGCAGCCAATTCATGTGATCGGCGGCGGCCTTTCGGGTTCCGAAGCGGCCTGGCAGATCGCGCGCCGCGGCGTGCCCGTGGTGCTGCACGAAATGCGACCTGCTCGCGCGACCGCCGTGCACAAGACCGGTCAATTCGCCGAATTGGTCTGTTCCAATTCGTTCCGTTCCGACGATGCCGAAGCAAGCGCGATCGGCCTTCTCCATGCCGAAATGCGCCGGCTCGACTCGCTGGTGCTGCGGTCTGCCGATCGCAACAAGCTGCCGGCCGGCGGCGCGCTCGCTGTGGATCGCGACGGTTTCGCCGGCGCGATTACCGCAGCTCTTGAAGCCGAGCCGCTGATCTCGATCGATCGTAGCGAAATCGTCACGCCGCGGCCCGACTGGGACAGCGTCATCGTCGCCACCGGCCCGCTGACTTCGCCGGCGCTTGCGGACACGATACGCGGCCTCACGGGGGAAGAAGCACTATCGTTCTTCGACGCCATTGCGCCGATCGTGCACCGCGACTCGATCGATTTCGATGTCGCGTGGTTTCAATCGCGCTACGACAAGGCCGGCCCCGCCGGCTCCGGCGCCGACTACATCAACTGTCCGCTGACGCGCCAACAATACGATGCCTTCGTCGACGCGCTCCTCGCCGGCGACAAGTCGGCGTTTCACGATTTCGAGACGACGACGCCGTATTTCGACGGCTGCCTGCCGATCGAAGTGATGGCCGAGCGCGGCCGCGAGACGCTGCGTCACGGCCCGATGAAGCCGTTCGGGCTGACCGATCCGCATCAGCGCGAGGTAAAGCCCTACGCCGTGGTGCAACTGCGCCAGGACAACAAACTCGGCACCTTGTTCAATATGGTCGGCTTCCAGACCAAACTGAAGCATGCCGAACAAGTGCGGATCTTCCGGACCATACCCGGCCTCGGCAAAGCCGAGTTCGCACGGCTCGGCGGGCTACACCGCAATACGTTTCTCAATTCGCCGAAACTGCTCGACGCGACGCTGCGGCTCAAAGCAATGCCGCGGTTGCGCTTTGCCGGGCAGGTCACCGGCTGCGAGGGCTACGTCGAGTCGGCGGCGATCGGCCTCCTCGCCGGCCGCTTCGCCGCGGCGGAACGGCTCGGCGAGCGCATTTTTCTGCCGCCGCCGAGCACCGCTCATGGCGCGCTGCTCGGCCACATTACCGGTGGCCATATCGAGACCATCGATGAAGGCCCGAGTTCGTTTCAGCCGATGAACGTCAATTTTGGGCTATTCCCGCCGCTGGCGCGGATGCCGACTACGGACGCCGACGGCAACCGCCTGCGCGGGCCTGCCAAGGTGGTCGCCAAAAAGCGCGCGCTTTGCTCCCGGGCGCTGAATGATCTGGAGGGTTGGCTCGCCGGCGCCCTTCCCGCGGCGGCGGAGTAACCGGCCCCGTGTTAGAAGCGCTCATGAACGACACTCCCGAGGAACTCGTCGGCCGCTGGCATTCCGGCGTCGTGCTCAAGCGCGATGTGTTTTCGACCATCGAGCGCGGCCGCTTTCGCGCCGAGGACGGCGAGGTCGAGGCCGTGCTGCGGCGGCTCGATGGGGTGCCGTGGTGGAGCCGTCCTCTGGCATACGCGCTGTTCCGGCGTGAGCGCCGCGCGCTGGCGATTGCCGGCCCGCTCGGCGTCGCGCCGCCCCTCCTCTTTGCCGGAAGAGACGTCTTGGTGCGCGGCTGGATCGACGGCGTGCCGCTGCACATCGCCAAGCCCTACGGCGACGTCGCCTATTTCCGCTCGGCAAAGGCGGCCTTGCGCAAACTGCATCGCGTCGGCATCGCCCACAACGATCTCGCCAAGGAACAGAATTGGCTTTACGCCAACGGCCGCGCCTTCGTTACCGATTTCCAGCTCGCCGCCTGTTTCGGCAGCCGTAGCTCCCTGTTCCGTCTCGCGCGCTACGAAGATTTACGGCATCTCCTCAAGCACAAACGCCGCTACACGCCCGACACGCTCACCGCCGCCGAACACCGGATGCTGGCGCGAAAAAGTCTCATCACCCGCGCCTGGATGGCGACCGGAAAAAAGGTCTATTACGCCATCACGCGCGGCTTGAATTTTACCGACCGCGAGGGCCGCGGCATGCGCTTCGTGCACGGGGCGCCCGCCATCGCGGCGCGGTTGCGCGCGCATCCGAAAGTGCGCGACGTCGCCATCGTGCCCTATCCAGACCGGCGGACGGGCACCGGGCTCTATGCTTTCGTCGAGGGTAGCGTGAGCGACCGCGAGCTTAACGACTTTCTCGGCGACACCAAGCCCGAGTATTTGCAGATCGCCGAGGCGCTGCCGCGCAACGCGCAAGGCGAGCTGCGTAGCGAGATTCTCGAACTGGTCGCTATGAATCAGCTCGATCTGATCGAACCGCTGATCAAGACCGATACCGATCGCGCCATTGTCGGCCGTATCGTCGCCGAGCGACGCAATCTGCGTGATCGGTTTTCATTTTGAGTTCGCTCCTATGGCGAGCAAAAATCATCCCGCAATCCGCACCGGGTTGCGAGCCGCCCGCCAAATCAGCCATTGCCGGCGCCACGGCGAAATCACCGTAGGCTCGAATGCATCGCAGTGGTCCGAGCGATCGAGCCAGGGACGCACCAGGGCAACGGATAGAAACGCCGGGTGCACCGCTCGCGGCAGTGCCATTAAAGGCTCGCGTGTCGCGGCGAGATGACAGTGTGCGAGGCTGCGCAATTCCGCGAGCGCCGCATTGAGGCCGGGCGACGATTGGCCGGCAAAGATCTCATGCGCGTCAACGCCGTGACGCTCCAACAGCGCGGTCGGAACGTAGAGCTGATGCCGTGCGGCGTGAAGTGGAAATGCGCGCAGGAGTCTCGTGATACCGTACGCTATTCCGGCGGGCTGCGCGGCCGGTTCTGCATCGACGCCGAGAATTTGAGCGGCCAGGCCGATCACCGTTGAAGAGGTTGCTTTCGCATAGGCTTCAACGACGGCGATCCCCGCCATCGGCTCGTCGTACAAGTCGAAGCGGCGCGCTTCGATCAGTTCCGTCAGCTTGTCCGCTGCAAGTCTATACCGCTCAATTGAGTGCAGAAGCGCCGCCGCCACCGGATTCGCTTTTGCCTCCCCGCCCCGCTCGCCGCTAAGCACCTCGCGCCACCATTGCAGGCGGATTTCGCCAGGCAGCGCTTCGCGCGCCACCTCGCGCACCCGCCCAACCTCGACGTTGAAAGCATAGAGCGCAAACAGCGCGTCGCGATGTTGCGCCGGGGCGAACAGCGCGGCGAGATAGCGGTCGCGATCGGCCGTTCGAACAAGCTCCGCGCAATGGGCGAACGCATCCTGCATGAAATGCATTGTATCACGCAGTGGCGATTAGGCCGGCGCCGACGCGGCGGCCTTCCAGCAGCATCACGTTATACGTTCGCACCGCGGGCCGCGTCGTCATGACGTCGATGGAAATATGCGCCTCGCGGAAGCGCTGGCGCAGCGGCGCCGGCACCGTCCACGGCGATTCTCCGGTGCCAAGAATGAAAAAATCCAAATCCTCGGCGCGGGCGAACACAAGAGCGAGCAATTCGTCGCTCAGCGCCGTTGCCGCAGCGACAGGCCAAGCCCAGATTCCGCTTGGAAGGCAAAGCAGCGAGCCGCGATGCGACATGCCGGCAAAGCGGAACCCGCCGCCGCCATGCGCGTCGATTAGCGCCTGGCGCGGCAGATGGGGCTGATCCACGGCACTAGCGGCGCGCCCGCGCGCGCTGCGGCGGCGGCGCCGGCCGCGGTGCCGCAGCAGCAGTCTTCGATGCTGTGGCCGGCGGCTCGGGTTCTTCCGCCCCGCCCATGCGCCCGGCCCCGACGCCGAGATAGATCAGGATCGGCGAGGCGATGAACACCGAGGTGTAGGTGCCGACCAGCACGACGCCGAACATCATGGTCGCAGTGAAACTGTGGATCGCCTGGCCGCCGAACAACAGCAAGGCCAGAAGCGACATCGCCACGGTGACGTGAGTGACAATCGAGCGCGACAGCGTTGCGTTGACCGAGGCGTTGAGCAGATCGGGCATCGACAAACGCTTATAGCGGCGCAGCATTTCGCGGATGCGGTCGTAAATCACCACCGTGTCGTTGAGCGAATAACCGAGAATGGTGAGCAACGCGGCGATACTGGTGAGATCGAAATCGATATGCGTGAGCGACATGAAGCCGACGGTAAGCACCAGATCGTGCACGTTGGCAATCATGGCGCCGAGCGCGAACTGCCATTCGAAACGGAACCACAGATAGATCAGGATGGCCACGATCGCGAGCACCAGGCCGATCGTGCCGTAGGACAGCAGCTCGGTGGACACGCTCGGCCCGACCACTTCGACGCGGCGGTAATCCACGCTGTCGCCGAGCGCGTCACGCACCTTCTGGACTGCCGCCTGCTGCGCCTGATCGCCGCCCGGTTGCTCGGAAATACGGATCAACACGTCGTTAGGCGCACCGAACTGCTGCAACTGGACGTCGCCGAGATGCAGCGAGCCGATGGTCGAGCGCATTTTGGCGAGATCCGCCGGCCCCGCCTTGGTCTGCACTTCAACCAGCGTGCCACCGATGAAATCGATGCCGAAATTCAGCCCGTGATAAAAGAAGAGCAAAATCGCCACGATCGACAGCATCGCCGAAATCGGAAAGCTAATGCGCCGAAAGCGCATGAAATCGAATTTGGTATCGTCGGGAACGATGCGAAGGAGGCGCACTGTGTTTCTTTCAAACGAGATTTTTCAGTTGAGCATGATCTTTTGCGCAGACCGGTTTCGACTGTTCCGGATCACGCTCATATCGGCACGGTACGCGGCCGCCACAAGCGAACCCAATAGGCCACGATCAGCCGGGTCAGGGTGAAGGCCGTGAACAGCGTGGTGATGATACCGACGCCGAGCGTCACCGCGAAGCCGCGCACCGGCCCGGTGCCGATATAGAACAGAACGGCTGCGGCGATGAAAGTGGTGATATTGGAATCGAGGATGGTGGCGAGCGCACGGGAGAAGCCGGCATCGATGGCGTTGATCGCGCTGCGTCCCGCGCGCACCTCCTCGCGGATGCGCTCGTAGATCAAGACGTTGGAATCCACGGCAATACCGACCGTGAGCACGATGCCGGCTATGCCCGGTAGCGTAAGCGTCGCGCCGAGAAACGACAGCACGCCGAAGATCATGGCGACGTTGATGGCAACGGCCACGTTCGCGAACAGCCCGAACAGGCCGTAGGTCGCAAACATGAAGATGATGACGAGCGCCGCGCCGGCATAGGCGGCGTGCTCGCCGGCATTGATCGAATCCTGGCCGAGCCCCGGCCCGACCGTACGTTCTTCGACGATCGTCAACGGTGCCGGTAGCGCCCCGGCGCGCAACAGAATGGCGAGATCGTTGGCGGACTGGACGGTGAAATTCCCGGAAATCTGGCCCTGACCGCCGAGGATCGGCTCGCGGATTACGGGCGCCGAAATGACTTTATTGTCGAGGACGATCGCGAACGGCTTGCCGACATTGGCTCGCGTCGCCTCCGCGAATTTCTGCGCGCCGGACGAATTGAAGCGAAAGTTGACGACCGGCTGGCTCGTCTGCTGATCGAAGCCAGCTTGTGCGTCGACCAGGTCGCCGCCGGAAACAAGCACACGTTTTTCAATGAGATATTTTTCGCCTGGCTGCTGGCCGTCGAGAATTTCCGAATCCTCCGGCGGATGCGTGGCCGCCGCCTGCTCCGGCGTCATCGACAGGTCGACCATGCGAAAATCGAGCTTTGCCGTCTGGCCGAGTATCTCCTTCAGCCGCGTCGGATCCTGCAGGCCCGGCACCTGCACCAGGATACGGTCGGTGCCCTCGCGCTGGATGCTCGGCTCGACCAGGCCAAGCTCGTTGACGCGTCGCTGGATGATCTCAATCGATTGATCGACGGCCTGACGGATTCGCTCGATGATGGCCGGATCGGTCGGCGCAAGCGTGATCACGCCGCCGTTTTCGCTAACGTCGACGTCGCGCTGTCCGGTGCTGCCGAGGAACCCGGACATCGGTTGCGATAACGCGCGCAATTTGGCGAGCGCATTGTCGACGTCGGTGGCGCGCGTGATGTGCGCTTCCACGTGGTCGCCGCGGACGGCGCGGCCGGTGAACGGAATGCGCGCCTCGCGCAGCACCCGCAGCACGTCTTCGTCGAGCGCCTGCAGCCGTTCCTTGCGCACGGCGTTGGTATCGACCTGGAGGAGGAGGCTCGAACCGCCCTGCAGGTCGAGGCCGAGCACGATATGGCGCTGCGCCCAGCTCGGCCAATGCTGGACCACGCTTTCGGCAAAGAAATTCGGCACCGCGAACAGGCACACGACCAGCGCCGTAATCACGATAGCCGCCGCCTTCCACCGCGTGAAAAACAACATGGACTTCGAATTTCCTCGTTACAACGCGCGATCAACCCGCGCTGTCGTCCTTCGCCGGCTCGCCCTTGGCGCGCACGTCGCTCACCATCGAGCGCATCTGCCGCACCCGCACGCCGTCGGCGATTTCGACCTCGACCTGGTCGTCGTCCACGACCTTGGTGACCTTGCCGACGAGACCGCCATTGGTAATCACGGTATCGCCGCGGCGCAGCGCCTTGATCATCTCCTGATGCTGCTTCACCTTGCGCTGCTGCGGGCGCAGAATCAGGAAGTACATAATCACGATGATCAAAATAAGCGGCATGAACGACGTGATCATGCCGGCCGAGTCGCCGCCGCCGAACAGGCCGCTGAGGGGATTGCTTTGCGCGAATGCGGGCGTAATGAACATTGTTCCTCCGAGGGGCGTGAGGGGCGGCAATCCGGCGCGCCGCTCCCGCTATGGGCCGCTCTTGCGCGCAAAATCGCGCGGACTATAGCTGCCGTTGGCCCAATTGCAATGTTGCAGGCGCGCTTTGGCAAGCTTGCGAGCGCGCCTCGGCCCCGCTAAGGGGATGGCCGCAACCCGGTGCAAACATGGCCAAATCTCCCCCGCCTCCGAAGAAAAAAGCGGCAAAAAAAGCCGGCGGTCCGGGGCCCGCTCTGCTTACGCGCATCGCCGATGCGCTGGAACGCCTGGCGCCGGCGGCGCCGGCGCCGGTCGATTTTTCCGCCGCCGAGGCCTTTGTCTGGCACCCCGAGGGCCGCAGGCTCGCGGCGGTTCGCCGCGTCAACCGTGTCGACATGTCGCTCTTGAAGGGCATCGATCGGGTGCGCGATCTCCTGGTCGAAAACACCGAGCGCTTCGCCCGCGGCCTGCCGGCCAACAACGCGCTGTTATGGGGCGCGCGCGGCATGGGAAAATCCTCTCTGGTCAAGGCCGCGCATGCGGCGATCGGCGCCGCGCATCCCGCCGCCGGACTGAAACTCATCGAAATTCACCGCGAGGACATCGAGTCGATGCCGGAACTGATGACGCTCCTGCGCACTGCGCCGCAGCGCTTCATCGTATTCTGCGACGACCTGTCCTTCGACGCGGAAGATACTTCGTACAAGTCGCTCAAAACGATGCTCGAAGGCGGCATCGAGGGCCGGCCGGAGAACGTCATCTTCTATGCCACGTCGAACCGGCGTCACCTCATGGCGCGCGATATGATGGAGAACGAGCGCGCGACCGCGATCAATCCGGGCGAGGCGGTCGAGGAGAGGGTTTCGCTTTCGGACCGTTTCGGCCTCTGGCTAGGCTTCCACCGCTGCAGCCAGGATGAATATCTCGCCATGGTCGAAAGCTATATCGGCCATTACCGGGTGCCGTTCGCGGGCGCTGAGCTGCGCCGCGAGGCGCTCGAATGGGCGACGACGCGCGGCGCGCGCTCCGGCCGCGTGGCGTGGCAATATGTGCAGGATTTGGCCGGCAGGCTCGGCGTGAAAACGGGGAGCTGACCGACTGCCCTAAGCGCCGCTCAGATATTGCGCCGGATCGACCGGCGTCGCGCCTTTGCGGATCTCGAAGTGAAGTTGCGGCGAAGTGACGTTGCCGGTCTCGCCGGAGCGCGCGATCACCTGGCCGCGTTTGACGGTCTCGCCGCGCTTGACCAGAATTTCGCTCGCATTCGCGTAAGCGGTGACGAAGCCATTGGCGTGGCGCACCAGGACGAGATTGCCGTAGCCCTTGAGCTCATTGCCGGCATAGGCGACGACGCCGTCCTCGGCCGCCTTGACCGGCGTACCTTCCGGCACAGCGAGATTGATGCCGTCATTCTGCAAGCCGTTCGGTTTCGGTCCGAAGCCGGCGATGATCCGGCCGCGCACGGGCCAGCGGAAGCTCGGCATGGCGCTGGCGGCTACGGCCGCCTTGACGGGGTTATCCTCCGCCACCGGCGCACTGGGCGTGGCAAGCCGCGCGCTATGGGGCGATTCGATCGTCGCAACCGTGCTGGGCTGCGTAACCGGCGCCTCGGCGCGCGGCGCAACCGCCGCCGCATGCTCGCCCATCTGCGGAATGACGATGTGCTCGCCCACCCGCACCATTGTGTCCGGCGGAATATTATTGGCCCTGGCAATGACCATGACCGGCTTGCCATAGAGCCGCGCGATGCTGTTGAGCGTTTCGCCGGGGGCGACGACATGCACGCCCGAGGGCGCCACCAGGCCACCGCGCGCCGGCACATAGGGCGCGGTCACCGCCGGCGCGGTCGAGGCCATCCGTGGCTGCGGCGGCATCGCAGTGGTCGTGGCCGGGCGATAACGCGGAATGACGAGGTGCTGGCCCGGAACGACCGAGGCGGCGCTGGTGATGTGATTGGCTTCCATGAGGGCGGAGACCGGCACGCCGTGCTCCCGCGCGATGCCTTCGATGGTTTGCCCCGGCCGAACCGTGACCGCCGTGCCGCCGTCCCAGGTCCAGGTCGGCTGCGGCGGTGGCGCCGCGATCGAGCCGGTGACTTCGCCGCCGGACTGGTAGGAGCCCATGCCGCGGCCGCCGCCCGAAACGCCGTTATCGGCGCTGGCGAGGTTCGGCAGCGGCCGGCTGTCAATGTGATCCGCCGGCGCGGTCTGCGGAATCGAGCCGGTAACGTCGCTACGCGAGGTCGATGAACTGGAGGAGCCGAAGCCTTCGCCGAAGCGGCCGGAATCCGCGCTACAGCTCGCGACGCCAATTCCGATTAACGAAATGGCAACCAGTTGCGGCCAAGGGGCCGGCCGACGCAATGCGCACATGGTTACTCACTCGAACGCCACACAAGGACGAGTGAATAAACACCGTTGGGGTAAACAGGCCTTTAAGTACGGCGCGGATTTTTTCTATGGCTCGTTAAGTGCTTTCGCGGTCACAGTTCGCGCGCTTGACCCGGCAAAAGGGGCACGAAGCGAACGGCAATGAGATTTTCGCGCCTTAATGCGCCGTTTGGCTCTTTTGTCAGCTTGACGATGTACTGCGCGTCGTGTTGGGGGCCAACCGGCAGGACCATCTTGCCGCCCGCGGCAAGTTGAGCGGCGAGAGCCGCGGGCAGCTCTTCGGCGGCTGCGGTGACCATGATGCGGTCGAACGGCGCCAAATCCGGCGCGCCGGCCATGCCGTCGCCGGAGCGGATCGTCACGTTGGAGTAGCCCAGCGTCTTAAGCCGCTCGCGCGCCGCATCGGCAAGCGTCCGATACCGCTCGATGCTCACCACCTCGCGGGCCAGCCGCGCCAAGATAGCGGCCTGATAGCCCGATCCGGTGCCGATTTCGAGCACGCGGTGTTGCGGCTCGACGTCGAGCTGTTCGGTCATGTAGGCGACCACGAAGGGCTGACTGATCGTCTGCCCGCAGGCGATCGGCAGGGCCTGGTCGGCATAGGCGTTCTCGGTGAAACCCGGAGCGACGAAATATTCGCGCGGCACCTCGTCCATGGCGCGCAGCACGGCTTGGTCGCTGATCCCGCGCCGGCGCAACGCCAGTTGAAACTCCATGCGTCCGACGTCTTCGGCTGCTGGAATTGCGGCCACCGTGACCTCGCTCTATGACCGGATCATGCCGCTTTTTACCACTATACAATGACCGCTTATACTGAGATTGCCGCCAGCGCGAGTGCCTGCGGTCCGTTCGGCCGGCCGCAAAAAAGCCGTGCCGAGGACGGAACCGACGGCGCCGCCCAACGTTGGCGCGCAATACGGGGGGTGAATGACATCTAAAACAAGCACGGCCGGCGGCAAGCGCGTCCTGGTGGTCGAGGATGAACTGATGATCCGCATGCTGCTCGAAGGCATGCTGACGGATCTCGGTCATACCGTTGCGGCGGAAGCGGGCAGCATTGAGGAGGCTCTGTCGCTCGCCAAACAGGCCGAGTTCGACGTCGCCGTGCTCGACGTCAATCTCAATAATCAGCCGATTACGCCGGTGGTCGAGGTGCTGGTGCGGCGGGGCGTGCCGTTTGTGTTTGCCAGCGGCTACGGCCGGCAAGGCGTCCCGGAAGCATATCGGCAAAGTCCCACGCTGCAGAAGCCGTTCCAAGTCGAGGCGCTGGCGCTGGCGATCGATGCCGCGCTGGCAAAACCGGTGAGCTAAACGCCCTTTGCAAAGAGCTTGGCGAGCCCGGTCATGGTCGGCTCGTCGGTGATGTCGATGCGCAACGGGGTGAGCGCGATGCAATTGTCTTCGAGCGCGGCCAGATCGGTGCCGTGCTCGAATTTAAACGTATTCTGGCGCGTGTAAGCGATCCAGTAATAGGGATTGCCGCGCCCGTCCTTGCGCTCATCGATATGCAGCCGCTCCTGCCGGCGGCGGCCGAGCGCCGCCACCGCCACGCCCTTGACCTCCTCGGGCCGGCAGTCGGGGAAATTAATATTGATCAGCACGTCGCGGCGCACGCCTTCATTGAGCACGCGGCGGATGATGTCAGGCGCAAAGCGCAAGCTCGTATCCCAGAACGGCGGCTGGCCGCTGCGCGATTTATAGGCTTGCGACAGCGCGATCGAGGGGATGCCGAGCACGGCGCCCTCCATGGCGCCGGCCACCGTGCCGGAATAGATGACGTCCTCGCCGACATTGCGGCCGCGGTTGACGCCGGACAAAACCAGATCGATCTCTTTGCCGTCGAGCACGTGCCGCGCGCCCATGATGACGCAATCGGTCGGCGTGCCGCGCACCGCGAAACGGCGCTCGGCGACTTCGCGCAGCCGTAACGGATCGTTCAATGACAAGGAATGCGCGACGCCGGACTGATCGTACTCCGGCGCCACAACCCAAACATCGTCCGACAGCGCGCGCGCGATCTCCTCGCACACGTCGAGCCCGTGCGAGTGAATGCCGTCGTCGTTGGTGACCAGAATGCGCATCTATGCCCTCTCCCGCTCGCGGGGGAGGCCAACGCGCGCAGCGCGTCGGGTGGGGGGAATTCTTGATACTTGCGGTGGCGTTACGGTCGCAGGCCCCCTCCCTACCCTCCCCCGCAAGCGGGGGAGGAATGATTTTGTTGGAGGCTTCGTGACAGCGTCAGTCATCGCGTCTCAATCACTTTCATTCCGCCCATATAGGGCTGCAACGCGTCGGGCACCGCGATCGATCCGTCGGCCTGCTGATAGGTTTCCATCACCGCGATCAGCGCGCGGCCGACGGCGACGCCGGAGCCGTTGAGCGTATGCACATGGCGGACATTGCGGCCCTCTTTGCCGCGGTAGCGCGCATTCATGCGCCGCGCCTGGAATTCGCCGCACACCGAGCACGACGAAATCTCGCGATACATGTTTTGCCCGGGCAGCCAGACTTCGATGTCGTAGGTTTTTTGCGACGCAAAGCCCATGTCGCCGGTGCACAGCGTCATCACCCGATAATGCAGATCGAGCTTGCGCAAAATCTCCTCGGCGCAGGACAGCATACGCTCATGCTCGTCCTTGGATTGCTCGGGCGTGGTGATGGAGACAAGCTCGACTTTGGTGAACTGGTGCTGCCGAATCATGCCGCGCGTGTCTTTGCCGGCGGCGCCGGCCTCGGCGCGGAAGCACGGCGTGCAGGCGGTGAGCCGCATCGGCAATTGCGCTTCGTCGAGAATAGATTCGCGGACGAGATTGGTCAGCGGCACTTCGGCGGTGGGGATGAGCCAGCGTCGATCCGGCGTGGGCCGGTATACAAATCCAAGGACCTCAAAAGGCGCATTCCGCGCGGCTTCAATGCCATGCTTCTCCGCGTACGCCAGGATTTCTTCTCGGCCCTTTTCGAAGTTCAGATATGCATGCTTTCTTTGGACTTCTTCTGTTTCAACACGAAACTGATCGTCGCTAAATTTTGGTAATTGTGCAGTTCCAAACATCGCTTCGTCCCGCACCATAAGCGGCGGCGACACTTCGGTGTAATTGTGGGGCTCACTCGTATGCACATCGAGCATGAATTGACCGAGCGCGCGTTCGAGCCGCGCCAAGCCTTTTTTCAGAACGACAAAGCGCGCGCCAGAGAGCTTGGCCGCAGTCTCGAAATCCATTTGCCCGAGCGCTTCGCCGAGATCGAAATGCTGCTTGGGCACGAAGGCGTATTCGCGGCGGGCACCAAAGCGATGATGTTCGACATTGTCGTCGGCGCTCGTGCCGTCGGGTACTTCGGGAAGCGGGAGGTTGGGAATTTGCGCCAGCGCGTCATCAAGAGCTTTTGAGGCTCGCCTCTCATCCGCCTGAAACGCCGGAATCGCTTCCTTGAGCGCCGCGACCTCGGCTAGCCATCCCTGAGCTTTCTTCTCGTCTTTATTCTTTTTGGCATCGCCGATTTCATTTGACGCTGCATTGCGACGCGCCTGAGCTTCTTCGAGAGTTTGAATAGCTATCCGCCGCGTTTGATCGCGCTCAATCAGCCGCCTCGCCTGCGGCTCTAGTCCGCGCCGTTTAAGGGCCGCGTCGAAAGTGTCTGGATTGTCGCGGATGAAGCGGATGTCGTGCATTGTGTAGACTCAAGACGTGGATGGCCGGGGCAAGCCCGGCCATGACGAATCAAAAGCGTTACGCCGGCAATATAGTCGTCATTCACTCCGCCGGCTTGGCCGCCGCCGCGGCTGCCGCGGCGCGTTGGGCGGCCGCGCGTTTTTCGACCATCCGCACCGACCACACCGAGCCCTCGTAGAGGGCGAGCAGCGGCAGCGCAAGCGACATCTGGCTGAGCACATCCGGCGGGGTGAGCACGGCGGCAATGACGAAGGCGATGACGATGAAATAGCGGCGCTTGGCCTTGAGCTGGTCGGAGGTGATGATGCCGACGCGACCAAGCAGTGTGAGTATCACCGGCAGCTGAAAGGCGATGCCAAAGGCGAGCATCAGCTTCATCATCAGCGACAGGTAATCCTCGACCTTGGGCAACAGCTCGATCGTCGCCTCGCCGGGGACGCCGGTCTGCTGCATGGAGAGCGAAAACCGCGCCAGCATCGGCCAGACCACGAAATAGACGACGAGCGCGCCAAGCAAGAAGAAAACCGGCGTAGCGATGAGATAGGGCAGGAACGCCTGCCGCTCGTTGCGGTAAAGGCCCGGCGCGACGAACATATAGATCTGCGTCGCGATCACCGGAAAGGCGATGAAGCAGCCGCCGAAGGCTGCAAGCTTGAGCTGCACGACGAAATATTCAAGCAGGCCCGTATAAATGAACTTCGCGTTCGCCGCGCCGGCCACCCAGATGTAGGGCCAGGTGAGGATGTTGTAGATGTGGCGGGCGAAGAAGAAGCAGACCACCATCGCCAGCACGAAGGCCGCGGCCGCCTTGATGAGCCGCGAACGCAGCTCGATCAAATGGTCCATCAAGGGCGCCTTGGTGGCCTCGATCTCCTTCTCTTCGTCCTCGCGGCTTAATTGGCTCATCCGCTTCGCTCGGTGCTGGCCGGCTCGGCGACGACGGTGACAGGCTCCGGCGTCGCCGACGCGGCAGCCGGCGCTGCCGCGCTAGGCTCCGGCAAAGCGGGCGCGGCGGTCGCCCCGGCTTCCGGCTTCAGTTCCACCGGACTCTGCTCGGCGGCAATCTGCGCCGTGGCGTTTTGCTCGGACGGGGAATCGAGCGATTTTTCGAAATCCTTGCCGATGGATTCGACATCGGTCCGCACGTCTTTCAACGGATCGTAATTTTTAATATCGCTCGCCATGTCGTCGACCTGCTTTTTCAGGTCGGCCATCTCGGCCTCGCGCATCGCCTCCTGGAACTGGTTTTGGAAATCGGCGGCCATGCCGCGGATTTTGCGCGTGTACTGACCGAGCGTGCGCATGACGCCGGGCAGTTCTTTCGGCCCGATCACGATCAGCGCGACGACGCCGATGAGCAGGAATTCGGTCCAGCTGATGTCGAACATGGAAGACTCTCCGCCCGGCACCCCCTGGGCCGCAGCCGCCGATCAAGCCTGCGAAATCAAGGAACCATTGGCGGTCGCGATCCGCGCGACGGCAGGCGCGCGCTAGACCTTGCTCTCGGATCCGGCGCGCTGCTTGATGTCGGCAGGCTCCTGATGGTCGATGGTCTTGATCGGCGCATCGGATTTAGGCGCGGCTTCGGCGCTGTCGTCGTCGGCCATACCCTTCTTGAAGGCTTTAATGCCCTTGGCGACGTCGCCCATCATGTCCGAAATCTTGCCGCGGCCGCCGAAGACCAGCAGCAGTACGGCGCCGACGACCAACCAGTGCCAGATGCTCAAAGAACCCATTAAATCCTCCGTCCGCCATACGCTTGCAATGGCGCGCGTCTGCGGCGAGATGCCGATTTTAGCCAGAAACTAGGCGTCGGGACCGGCAAAAACAAGCACAACGGCAATGCCGTCACGCCGCAGGGTGAATGTCGCTCCGCCGCGTGAGCGCAGCGGCATGGGGCAGGATCGATAATCGCCGCAGTTTATTCCTCGGCGCGATCGGTCCGCGGGGCAAGTCCGAGGTCCAGATCTTCCGGTTCGAGCGGCTCCTCGTCGTCGTGGAGCGCCGGATCGTCGGAGGGAACCGGCACGGAAAAGTCAGCCGGCAGCGTGGCGTCGACGAGGCCCGCGCCCTTGAGTTCGTCGAGGCCGGGAAGATCGGTCAGCACATCGAGGCCGAAATGCGACAGGAAGGCCTCGCTGGTGCCATAGGTCACCGGGCGACCGGGCGCCTTGCGCCGGCCGCGCAGCCTGACCCAGCCGGTTTCAAGCAGCACGTCGAGCGTGCCCTTTGACGTGCTGACGCCACGAATTTCTTCCACCTCGGCGCGGGTGACCGGCTGGTGGTAAGCGACGATGGCGAGCGTCTCGATTGCGGCGCGCGAGAGCTTTCGCGTGACCACGGATTCATGCGTCAGCAGCCATGCCAGATCGTTGGCGGTGCGCAGTGTCCACTTGCCGCCGACACGGACCAAGTTCACACCGCGCGGAGCATATTCCCGCTGCAACTGCACGAGCAACGCCCGCACGTCGGCGCCGGCCGGCAGGCGCGTCGCCAAGGCCTTCTCGTCAAGCGGCGCCTCGGCGGCAAACAACAGAGCTTCGAGGATGCGCAATTCCTCCGCGCGCGCTTGCGGCGCGTCGTCTTTGTCATCCTCTTTGTCGCCGACGATCACTCGCATTTCCGCGACCTTCCCCATTGGTTCGGTCTCCCCTCTTACCCATTCCCCGATTTGGCTGCCAATCTTGCGGCACCCTCGGCTTGACCACCATTGCCGCCCTCTGCGTTCTGCCGTTTGCGCAGATAGAGCGGCGTAAACGAGCCTTGCTGATGCAATTCGAGATGGCCTTCGCGAGCCAGCTCGAGCGCCGCGGCAAAGCTCGAAGCGAGCACCGTCGCCCGGTGCGACGGATCGACCAGATAGTCGATGAGATATTGGTCGAGCGGATTCCAGTCCAGCGATTGGCCGACCAGCCGCTCCAGCGCCTCGCGCGCCTCGGCGAGCGACCAGACCGTCCGCTTGGGCAGGCGCACAAAGGACCGCGCCTGGGTTTGCCGCCGCCCGGCATAGGCCGACAGCAGGTCGTAAAGCGTCGCCGACCATTGCGGCCGCTTGATCTCGGCAATCGGCTCCGGCTGGCCGCGCTGGAAAACGTCGCGGTCGAGCTGCGGCCGATTGATCATCTGCTCGGCGAATTTCCGGATCGCTTCCAGCCGGCGTAGGCGCAGCGCCAGCGCATTCGCCATGTCCTCGGCGGTGACGCCTTCGGCCGGATGTTGCTCGGGCAGCAAAAGCCGGGATTTCAGGTAGGCGAGCCAAGCCGCCATCACCAGGTAATCGGCGGCCAGCTCCAGCCGCATTTTGCGCGCCGCTTCGACAAAGGCGAGATACTGGTCGGCAAGCGCAAGAATGGAGATTTTGGATAGATCGACCTTTTGCTGGCGCGCTAGCGTCAGCAACAGGTCGAGGGGGCCTTCAAAGCCCTCGACGTCGACCACCAGTGCCGGCTCGTCGGCGGCGCGCTCGGAAAGCTCGGCTTCGAATTGATCCTCAGGAGTCATGCGGAGCCCGGCGCGGGCTGCCAGGAGCCCGTCATGAGTTTGAAGAATTCGGCGCGGAGCGCCGCGACATCGACCGGCGCTGCCGGCTTTCGCATCGCCAGCGCAGCGGTGGCGCGTCGCTTGGCGTCCCCCGCGAGTTCGGGCGCCGCGTTGGCGACCGCATGCATTTCATCCATCTTGCCATTGCAGTGCAGGATCATATCGCAACCCGCTGCGAGCGCGGCTTTTGTGCGTTCGCCCAGCGAACCCGACAAGGCGCCCATGGAAACATCATCGCTCACCAAGAGTCCCGAAAAGCCGATCGAATCACGAATCACATCCCGCACTATAGTGACCGAAGTGGTGGCCGGCGCGACCGGGTCGATGGCGCTAAACACAACATGTGCGGTCATGCCAAGCGGCAGACCCGCCAATGGCCGGAACGCCGCGAAATCGGTGACCTCAAGCGTCGCCCGGTCGGTAGCGACCACCGGCAGCTTTTCGTGGCTGTCGGATGTGGCGCGGCCGTGGCCGGGGATGTGCTTGACGACTGGCAGTACGCCGCCGTCGAGAAGGCCGGTGGCCACCGCGCCCGCTATAGCCGCAACCTTGGCCGGTTCCGTCCCATAAGCGCGATCCCCGATGATCGGATCGGCTCCCGCGACCGGCACATCGGCAATTGGCGCGCAGTCGACATCGATGCCGAGCGCTGCCAGGTCGGCTGCGATCAGGGAGGCGCCTAGTTTGGCGGCGGCCAGACCGGTTTCACGTTTGCGGTCGTAGAGCGCGCCATAGGCGGCCCCCGGGGGATAGCTCGGCCAATGCGGCGGTCCCAGCCGCTGCACCCGTCCACCTTCCTGATCGATCAGGACAGGCGCCCGACGGCCCAGGGTGGTACGAAAATCGTCGATCAGCCGGCGTATAGAAGCGGGGTCGGCAACATTCCGCTTGAAGAGGATCAGGCCCCAGGGCTGGGCCTCTTTGAGGAATTGCCGTTCCGCGCCCGTCAGCGCAAGTCCCGCCACACCGGTGATGAAGGCGCGCATCCGAGCATGATCCGAAAATGCCGACCGATCGATTCAGTTTGAAGCGATCAAGGCGCAATGCCGCTTAGCTTGCGCCGAGCGTGAGGGTCAAGCGTTAAGACCCTGAAATCCCCGCCCTAATTCCGCTGGACGATGCAATTTCCGCCCGCGGCCTTTAGGCTCGAGCACATGCCGGCGGCTTGTTCCACCGAGGCAAAGGGGCCGACAAGCGCGCGGTAAAAGACACCCTTGGCGCCGAGATCGGCGCGGCGGACAATCGGCTCGCGGCCGCCAAGCAGGGTGGGAAATTTGGCTCGGAGCGCCCGGAACTCCGCCTGAGCTTCCGCCTCGCTGCGCTGGGAGGTCACTTGAACGGCATAGCTGCCGTCGGCGGATGGCGTCCTCTCGGCCACCGCTGGAGCGTTCAGTTCGGTCGGACGCGCAAGCGCCGTGCGGGTACGAGGCGCCGGACCCGGCGCAGCGCTGCCCTGGTCGGGAACGATCGAAAGCGGACCGTTGGGCTCAGCCCGGGGCGCGGGTGTAGGCCTAGGCGCCGCCTGCAACGGGGCGCGAGGCGGGGTAGTCCGCACCGGCGCGGGTGGCGGCGGGACTGCCGCGGGTGACACATCGGCTGTGGCGGTCCCCATCTGGTCAGACCGAATGACGACCGTGTGGACCTTTCTCGGTCCCGTCGACAGGGCGGCCGGCGCTGCGGGCGCTGCGCCCGCGGCAGGACCGGGCGCTGCGGCTGGGGCCGGCGGCCAAATCGAAGCCGCCGGTGAAGTCGGCACGGCGTCTGGTTGCGGCGGCGGAGCGGGCGCGGGTGGCGCGGGAAAAGCCGCGCCGCCTGCCACAGCTCCCCCTTGCGCAGAGCTCGGAACGCCGGCTTGACCGGAATTCGGATCGGGGAAAATCGGAATCGTCGACACGACCCGCGGGGCCGCATTCACCGGCGCCGGCATGTCGACCGGCTGCTCCTCGCGCGAGACGAGCTTCTCGCCTGAATTCGCGCTTGCATCCGCTTGATCGGACGCGTTCGCTTTGGGCTTGCTCGGCACGATCTTGTTCGGTCCGTCTTCCGCCTTGATGATCGGCGGCAGCGACGGCAGCATCGAACTGCCAAACACGGCGCGATACGCAAACGCTCCGGCAGTTCCGACCACCGCCAGCCCCAGTACGGCGGCGACGACAATCAAACCGCTCCGCCGTCGGCCGACGGGGGCCGCCTCCTCGTGGTCTTCCACGGCATAAGCTTCATCGTCCGGATTTTCCTGCGCGTGATCGGCGTAGGCGTAACGCTCGTTGCGCGATTGCGGCAGGAAAGTCGGTAGCTGGCGGTCACAAGACTCCGGCGGCTCTTGCTCGTTCAACAAACGCGGCTGTCCCGGTACCGCATAATCCCGGGCGTAGCCGCGGGTCCCATTGAATCGCGGCGCCGGAGTCGAAAATTGGCCGATGGACTGCGGTTCGTACTCACCGTCATGAGACGATGCGTCGGGGCGATGCGACCGGAGAACGTCGTCACGCGGCGCCGGCGCGTAGCGTTCCTCGTCGCCCGCATCGTTATTCTCTTCGTAACTCTCCTCGGCCGGTTCGCTCTGCGCGGCGTAGCGATCGTCGCCGTAAGGATCACGGGTCACCCAGTCGAGCCCGCCAGCAGAATCATCGAATGCCGGACCCGGCCCACGCCGCGCGTCGCGGCCAAGATCTGTCGTCGGCTCGCTCTGGCCGATAAGCCGTGCCAATTCGGCAAGCGGATCGTCGCCTTGCCCGCGCAGGGGCGCGCCAGCGCTGCGCGGCGCTGCATCGCGGCTGCGGTTAGAACGGAAATTGTCGTCGGCCATAGACTTCGCCTCGATTCAGGCGCTACGCGGTACTGAGCCTTGTCCCGAAAACTCTGGTGCCGATCTGCGCTCACTCACTTTCGGACAGCGCATGTCAAAAAGCGCAGGGAATTACCGCATCTCGTTGGGCGCCGCGACCCCAAGCAACGCGAGTCCCGACGCGAGCACGGTGGCCACGCCTTGGACAAGCACAAGCCGGGCCTCGGTCAGTTGTCGATCATCTTGGATAATGAAGCGTAAATGAGGCGCGGCATTGCCTTGCGTGTAAAGCGCATGAAATTCGCTCGCTAAGTCATACAAATAAAAGGCAATTCGATGCGGTTCGTGGGCCGCCGCAGCGGCCTCGACGATTCGCGGATAGAGGGCCATACGCCGCATCAGCGCGAGTTCTGCCGGGTCAGAAAGGCGCGTCAGATTCGCGGCGTCGGCCACGCTCGCGATGTCCTGCGCAAGGTCGGGAAATGCCGCGCGGGCATTACGAAAGACCGACTGCGCGCGGGCGTGACCGTACTGGACGTAAAACACCGGATTGTCGCGCGACTGCTCCAACACTTTGACGAGATCGAATTCGAGCACGGCGTCGTTTTTGCGGAACAGCATCATGAAGCGGACCGCGTCGGGTCCCACCTCTTCCACCACTTCACGCAAGGTGACGAACTCCCCTGCCCGCTTCGACATTTTGACCGGCTCGCCGGCCCGCATAAGCTTCACAAGCTGCACGACCTTGATGTCGAGTTCGGCCTTGCGATCGCTTAATGCCGCAACGGCGGCCTGCAGACGCTTGATGTAACCGGCATGGTCGGCGCCCCACACGTCGATCAGCGTGCGAAAGCCGCGCCCTATCTTGTTGGCGTGATAGGCAATATCGGATGCAAAATAGGTGTAGGAGCCATCCGACTTCATCAGCGGGCGATCGACGTCATCGCCAAACCCCGTCGAGCGGAACAGAGTTTGCTCGCGATCCTCCCAGTCCTCGATTGGCGCGCCCTTCGGCGGCGGCAAGCGGCCCTGATAGATGTGACCGCGCTCGCGCAGCCATGCGATGGTTCGAGCGATAAGATCGATCGAGTTGGCGCCATGCTCTTCCTGAAAGATCAGCGTCCGCTCGTAAAAGAAATGCTCTTGGCTCACGCCCAAGGCGGCAAGATCCTCGCGGATCGAAATCATCATCTGTTCGAGTGCGATGGCGCGAACGACGCCAAGCCTCTCGACCTCAGGACTGTCCTTCAGCGTCTCACCAAACGTCTTGGCGATGAGCGCGCCGACCGGCTTGAGGTAGTCGCCCGGGTAAAGCCCCTCGGGAATTGTGCCGATTTCCTCGCCGAGCGCTTCGCGATAACGCAGATAAGCCGACCGCGCGAGTGCATCGACCTGCGCGCCGGCATCGTTGACATAGTATTCGCGCGTCACCTTGAAGCCGGTGAAGGCAAGCAGGTTCGCCAGCGCATCGCCGAACACCGCGCCGCGGCCATGGCCGACATGCAGCGGCCCGGTCGGATTGGCCGAGACATATTCGACGTTCACCGGCATGGCTCCGCCGAGGTCGCTTCTGCCGTAGTCGGAACCGAGCCGAACCGCGCTGCACAGGGCCTCGATCCAGGCATCGGCCTTAAGCGTAAGATTAATAAAGCCCGGCCCGGCCACATCGGCGCCGGCGACGACGTCGTCAGCACGGAGTTTCTCCGCGAGCGCCTCGGCGAGATCGCGCGGCTTCTTGCCGGCATCCTTGGCCAGCACCATCGCCGCATTGGTGGCAACATCGCCGTGGCTTAGATCGCGCGGCGGTTCGACCGTCACGCGCGATTGATCGAGGCCTGCCGGCAATGTGCCTGCGGCGATCAGTTCATCAACCGCGCCGCGTACGCGCGCCAGAAGATCGGCGAAGATGTTTTTTGTGACCATGTTTCGTATCGCTGAGCGCGCCGCGCGCCTAACGCAATTCGGGGGTCGAGTCAAAGAGCCGGGCATGTTCGGCAAGCGCATAGCGGTCGGTCATGCCGGCGATGAAATCGGCGATGCGCCGCGCCCGCGACGCCCCATTGAGGCCGGCGAGCCCCTCCTGCCACTCCTCCGGCAAGTCGCCGGGATGGGCGCTGTAACGGGCGAACAGGTCGCGCACCACGCCGGCCGCCTGGTCCATCACGCGCATGACCCGCGGATGGCGATACATTTGCGGTTTGAGGAAAGCTTTGATGGCGGCATCGCCTTCGCGGCACTGATCGGAAAAGCCTACGATCGGCAGTTGTGCCCGACGCACCTCATCGGCTGAGCGCGGCTTGACCATGGCGAGCCGGCGCTCGGTCTCGGTGACAACGTCATCGACGAGGAGACCGATCAGTTGCCGTATGAGCTCGTGTACGAGCCGATGATGGTCCAGGTCCGGATAGGCCGTCCGGATCTCACCAATGATCTTGCCCGGCAGCGGCACGGCGGCGATGTCATCGAGACGGAAGAGCTCGGCGCGCAATCCGTCGTCAATGTCGTGGGCGTCGTAAGCAATGTCGTCGGCAAAGGCGGCGATTTGCGCTTCCGCGCTGGCGAAACTCCACAATTGGAGATCGTGCAGGCGTGAATAATCCAGGATCGTCTCAGGGACGCCATGCGCCCGGTAACGCTCGAGCGGCGCTCCGGCGCGATCGGTCAGCGGCCCATTGTGCTTGACCAGGCCTTCCAGCGTTTCCCAGGTCAGGTTCAAGCCGTCGAAACTCGGATAGCGGCGCTCCAGTGCGGTGACGATGCGCAAGGTCTGGGCGTTATGATCGAAACCGCCGACTGCCGCGAGGCAGGCCTCGAGCGCGCGTTCGCCGGCATGGCCGAATGGCGGATGGCCGAGGTCGTGGGCCAGCGCCAGCGCCTCGGCGAGATCTTCGTCAAGACGCAGCCGCCGCGCCAGCGCGCGGGCCACCTGCGTCACTTCCAGCGTGTGTGTGAGCCGCGTCCGGTAATGATCGCCTTCGTCGAAGACGAACACTTGGGTCTTGTGCTTAAGGCGGCGGAAGGCGGTGGAGTGGATGATGCGATCGCAATCGCGGCGAAAGGCGCTGCGGCTGTGGCTCGCGGGCTCGGCATGGAGCCGGCCGCGGCTGTGAGCCGGGTCGCACGCATAAGGCGCTCGCGTCGTCGCAGCTTCCATGGTCTCGAACTTGATGGTCTTGAACTTGATGGTCTTGAACTTAATGGCTTTAAACTCTGCCGGACCGGCAATTGACCTTAACTCCCGGCGCACTTAACTATCGTGTTGGGAATGTTGCAATCGGCGCATTTCAGTTTCGGAGCCAAAATGGCTGACAACGTCATCGTAACCGAACGGGCGGCACGAAAGATCGGCGAAATCCTCGGTCGAGAGCCGGCCGGGACGATGCTGCGCGTCTCCGTCGAAGGCGGCGGCTGCTCCGGATTCCAATACAAATTCGATACCGAGAAAAGCCGGGCCGACGACGACATCGTCATCGAAAAAAACGGCGCCACGGTGCTGATCGATCCGGTTTCGCTCAATCACATGGCCGGCTCGGAAATCGATTTCGTCGACGATTTGATCGGCTCGTCTTTCAAGATCAATAATCCGAAAGCGACCGCCTCGTGCGGTTGCGGTACGAGCTTCGCACTCTAACTCTCTAGACTTTCCTTGCGCATCGCCACCTGGAACGTCAATTCGATCAAACAGCGCATCGATTCGGCGCTCACTTGGCTTGCCGAGCGCAAGCCCGACATCGTCTGTCTGCAAGAAACCAAATGCGTCGACGACGCGTTCCCGCGCCTGGAGTTCGAGGGGCTCGGCTATAACGTGGCCGTGCACGGACAGAAGACGTTCAATGGCGTCGCGTTACTTTCAAAATTTCCATTCGACGAGGTTAAGAATGGGCTGCCCGGCGACGACCGGGACGATCATGCGCGCTTCATCGAAGGCGTGGTGTCGACGGCGCAGGGCGCGTTGCGTGTCGCCAGCATCTATCTGCCCAACGGCAATCCGGCGGACACCGAGAAATACATCTACAAGATCGGCTGGATGAAACGGCTGGCCGCTTACGCGCGCGAACGCCTGCTCCTGGAGGAGCCGCTCGTCATGGCCGGCGACTATAACGTCATCCCGACCGCCGCCGATGCCAAAAATCCGCAAGCCTGGACCGGCGACGCGCTGTTTTTACCGAAAACGCGTGACGAATTTCGCACGCTGGTCAATCTCGGGCTCACTGACGCCATCCGCGCGACCAGCGACGATCCCGGACTGTTCACGTTCTGGGACTACCAGGCCGGCGCCTGGCAAAAGAACAACGGCATCCGCATCGATCATCTGCTGCTGTCGCCCGCCGCGGCGGACAAGCTGAGCGACGCCGGCATCGACCGCCACGTGCGGACCTGGGAAAAGCCGTCCGATCACGTCCCGGTGTGGATCGATTTGGAAATCGAAACCAAGTAGCGGACGCTAATCCCGCCGGCCCTTCAGCCAATCTTCCAGATAAACCAGCGCCATGGCACGCTCGTCGTCGTTGGCGTGCTGGAAGTCGGTGTCGTAGAGCGGCTTGATCCAGCTTTCATCGCTGCCGGCGCAATCCTTGCCGAGCGTGAGCCACATCAGGCCGCGCGCGGCTTGCCGCGGCACCGCATGCCCCTGAAATAGCATGTCGCCGAGCGCGACTTCGGCGCGGCAATGGCCTTTGGTCGCGGCCAACAGGAACCAGCGCGCCGCCTGGTGCGGATCGCTCGGCTTGCCGTTGAGGTATAGCCGGCCCAGCTCATATTGCGCGTCGGCGTCGCCGAAATAGGTGGCGGCATAGTCGAACATTTCCCGCGCGCGATCCGGATCCGCCTCGATTTGCGAATTCGGGATGCCCCTCAGATAGTAATGTCCGAGCGCGACAAAGGCATTGGCGACAAAACGCGCCGGCGGCGTGCCCGGCGCTTCGTCCGGATGCGTATTGGCGATCTCGCTGAAATAATTGAAGGCGCGCAGGTCGTCGCGCGGCACGCCGTCGCCGTCGGCATACATGCGGCCCAGCTTCCATTGCGCCACCGGCTCGCCCTGCTCGGCCGCGTATTGCAGCGCAGTCAAAGCGCTCGACTTGGTTCCGGCTTCCGGCGCGCGCGCGGTGCCGCGCAAGCCGTCGGTCGGCGACAGCGACGCCGTTGCCGGTGACGTGGTGCCGTCGAATGCAAATGCCGGCTTCAGTGCAAGGCCGCGGCCAAGACCTGACAGGCCCAGCGCCAGGCAAAGCGCCCCGCCGACAACGGCCACCGTTCCGCCCGTGGCGACGCGCGCTATGCCGTTAGATATCCGCATAACACGCCTTCTCAGCCGCTCCGCCCGGATGGGTAACGGCGCCGTCACGCGCCGGTCCCACCTGCTGGGTGTATTTCCACAAATAGCCGGAGGTGAATTCGCTTTGCCGCGGCTTCCAGTCTTTCGCCCGCCGTTCGAGCTCACTCTTGGTCAGCTCGACGTCGAGCGTTCCCTTCTCGCCATCGAGCTTGATGATGTCGCCATCGCGTAGAAGCGCGATCGGGCCGCCGACCGCCGCTTCCGGGCCGATATGGCCGACGCAGAAGCCGCGCGTGGCGCCGGAAAAGCGGCCGTCGGTAATCAGCGCGACCTTGCCGCCCATACCCTGGCCGTAGAGCGCCGCGGTGGTCGACAGCATCTCGCGCATGCCGGGACCGCCTTTCGGACCTTCGTAGCGGATCACCAGCACGTCGCCTTCCTTGTACTTTTTATTTTTGACCGCCTCGAAGCAGGCTTCCTCGCCGTCGAAGCAGCGCGCCGGACCGGAGAACTGCAAGCGCTCCATCCCGGCCACCTTCACGATCGCACCCTCGGGTGCGAGGTTGCCTTTGAGGCCAATAACGCCGCCGGTCGGCAGAATTGGCTTGTTGGCCGGATAGATAACGGCCTGATCGGCGTTCCACTTCACCGATTTCAGGTTCTCGGCGATGGTGCGGCCGGTGACGGTGAGGCAGTCGCCATGGAGATAACCATGGTCGAGCAGCGTCTTCATCAGCAACGGAACGCCGCCAGCCTCGAACATGTCTTTGGCGACATAACGGCCGGACGGTTTTAAATCCGCGATATATGGTGTCTTTTTCAGGACTTCGGCGACGTCGAACAGATCGAACTTGATGCCGCATTCGTTGGCAATGGCGGGCAGATGCAGCGCGGCATTGGTCGAGCCGCCGGTCGCCGCAACGACCGCCGCCGCATTCTCCAGCGCCTTGCGGGTGACGATGTCGCGCGGGCGAATGTTCTTGGCGATCAGGTCCATGATCATTTCGCCGGCCAGCATGCAGAATTTGTCGCGGATCTCGTAAGGCGCCGGTGCGCCGGCCGAATAGGGTAATGCCAGACCGATCGCTTCGGAGACCGTCGCCATGGTGTTGGCGGTGAATTGCGCGCCGCAGGCGCCGGCCGACGGACAGGCGTTCTGTTCCAGCGTCTCGAGATCGGCGTCATTCATCGCACCGATCGAATGCCTGCCGACGGCCTCGTAGACGTCCTGGATGGTGACGGGCTGGCCTTTAAACGTGCCGGGCAGGATCGAGCCGCCATAAATGTAGATTGACGGCACATTGAGCCGGCACATCGCCATCATCATGCCCGGCTGCGACTTGTCGCAGCCGGCGATGCCGATCAGGGCGTCGTAAGAGTGGCCGCGCACCGTCAATTCCACCGAATCGGCAATAACTTCCCGCGAAGGCAGGGACGCTTTCATCCCGGCATGGCCCATGGCGATGCCGTCGGTCACGGTGATGGTGCAGAATTCCCGCGCGGTCGCGCGGACGGCAGCCACCCCCCGCTTTACCGCCTGCGCCTGGCGCATCAGCGCGATATTGCAAGGAGCCGCCTCGTTCCAGCAGGTCGCAACGCCGACGAAAGGCTGGTGAATCTGCTCCCGCGTCAGCCCCATGGCGTAATAGAACGCGCGGTGCGGCGCCCGGTCGGGACCTTCGGTCGCATGCCGGCTCGGCAAGCGCGATTTCAGATCGGTTTTGGCGTCCATCGTTCAGCGGGCCAAACAAAAGCCCCTTCGCCCCTTTCATCCGGCCGAACACGGACCGGAAGTACGCAACAGTTCGATCCGCATCAGCTTGAAGGAAGCGTTTGGACCGGCCGTCGGCGCTCGGTGTCGAGAAATCCTATGGCTAAAAAGCGGCGTTTGGCGTGGGTGCAGTGCGGTAAGATTAAATGTTCCGATGCTGTTGCCGCGAAGCCACAGATTCACGCCTCGCGACGGTATGCGGTTAACTCGCGATTTACCGAAAGGCGGTCGGGCTGCGACGATGCACCGTGCCCAAACGCCTGACCAAGAGCTTCTTTGGCCGCAGCGTCCATAAGGTGGCGCCCGATCTGATCGGCGCCACGCTGCTCGTTAATGGCGTCGGCGGCCGGCTCATCGAGGTCGAGGCCTACCACCATACCGACCCGGCGGCGCACAGCTTCCGCGGCCCTACCGAGCGCAACGCTGTGATGTTCGGCCCGCCAGGCTATGCCTATGTCTACCGCTCCTACGGCATCCACTGGTGCCTGAACTTCGTCTGCGAGCCGAAGGGCTCTGCCAGTGCGGTCCTGATCCGGGCCATCGAGCCGACGGTTGGCCTCGCGGCCATGCGCCGGCGGCGCGGGGTGGCTGACGAACGGCTCTTATGTTCCGGCCCCGGCCGGCTGTGCGAGGCGCTGGGGATTACCGAGGCGCATTACGGTCTGGCGCTCGATCGGGCGCCGTTCGAATTGTTCGCCCGCCAAGGCGAGGTGGAGGTTGTGGCCGGACCCAGGATCGGTCTCACCAAGGCGGTTGAGTTGCCGTGGCGGTATGGCGAGAAGGGGTCGCGGTTTTTGAGCAAGCCATTTGCTTAATCCCAATTTGTAGCTACGCTACCGTAAGTATCTCTCCGCTTCGAACGTGAAAGACATGGCCACCAGGTTTCCTAAAAAAAGTGGTCGGCTTGTCAGGTATAAAAGTCTCGACGACATGCCGCCACCGAAGCGCTTAAATCGCAAACTCATCGAAATGAGCGATGAGGAAATCGAGCGGCGCGCGGCGGCCGATCCGGATGCCGGCGTCATTCCGCCTGGCTTCTGGGACAGGGCCGAATTGCGCTTGCCGTTGACGAAGCAGCAGATCACGCTGCGTCTCGATCCCGATGTGATCGGCTGGTTCAAGCGCAGCGGCAAGGGCTATCAATCGCGCATGGGCGCGGTGCTGCGGAGCTATGTGGAAGCTAAGCGCAAGCGTAGCGCCTAGGTCGAACTTCACTTCAACCTGAAAGCCGGATCGAAGCTCAATTCGTTGCGCGCCTTGTCGATCGTGACGGCGCCGTCGTCCTCGGCAATGTTGTAGAGGCCCGGCGCACCACGGGTGACGGCAAGGAGCGCGGCTTGCGCCGCCGCATCGACATGAAGCGGTCCGCGACCATTGGCAGCTTCAAACCAAGTGCCGGAGCCATAGAGCCGGCCGTAGCGCAGCACGATGCCGTCGATGCCGGGCGCATTGAGCGTAGCTCCTTCGAGCGCCTGTACGCCGCGCGAGGTCAGCGCATTGAGCTCGTCGCCGTCGGCTGCGGCGAGCGGATCGCCCTCGGCATGCGGCTCGGGACCGTCCGCATAGATGAAGGCGATGCTTTGGGCGATCAGCCGGCGGGCGCCCGCGGCCTGTGCCGCCGCGACAAGGTTTGCCGTGCCCTCGATGCGCAGCCTGGCATTGCGGCGCAGCGCATCGCCGCGGCGCGCCGGATCGAACACCTGCGGCAGATCGGTCAGCTGATGGATCACGACTTCCGGACGCGCCGCGACGACTGCATCGCACAAAGTCCGGCGATCGAAGACATCGACGACGACCGCCTGCGCGCCTTGCTCTCTCAGCGCTCCGGCTTTCTCCGCCGACCGCGTCGTTCCGGTCACGCTGTGTCCGCCGGCAACGAGAAGCGGTGTCAGTCGACGCCCAATGACGCCGGTGGCGCCGGCGAGAAAGATTCTCATGACGATGCCCTCAAGCTGCGTCCACTTTCAAGCGGCGCCCTTCAGCCGCTCCAGCGCCTCGGCGATCTTGGCCTTGCGCGCCAGCGCTTCTTCGCGCTTTTCCTTTTCTTCCTCGACCACCTCTTCCGGCGCGCGGGCGACGAAATTGGCATTGCCGAGCTTGGCATCGACGCGCGCAATATCGGCCTCGGCCTTGGCCATTTCCTTGGCGAGGCGCGCGCGCTCGGCGGCGAGATCGATGACGCTTCCAACAAACAATACCGCCGTATGGCCACGCACGACAATGTTGATCTGACCTGGCACGTTTCCTGGCTGCGCGATAAGATCGACGGACGATACGCGCGCGATACGCATAATCGTATCCTTCCAGCGATCTACTACGTTGCTCCAATCCAGAACGACTTGGCCTGTCGCAACACCAATGGCAATTCCGAGCGGAAACTTCACGCCCGCCGGAACATTCATTTCGGCGCGAACTGACCGGATTGCAGTAATAAGTTCGATCAGCCAACCAATTTCAGCTTCCGCCTCAGGATCGCTGTAACTTCTGGAGTCTTCAAAAGCGGTTGTAAGATTTGGCCATTGGGTCAAGGTCAGAAGATGCTGCCGTTTTTCCGTCACTTGCCACAATTCTTCGGTCACAAATGGCATGAAAGGATGCAATAGTTTCAATATTTGATCGCGTACCCACGCGACCGTCGAGCGCGTTTCATTTTTTGCACGTTCATCGCCACCAAGCATAACGGGTTTAGCGAACTCTAGATACCAATCACAATAGATATTCCAAACGAAAAGATACGCCATTCCTGCGGCATCATTGAACTTATAATCTTTGAGCTTCCATGCAATTACTCCTGCTGCGTTAGCAGTCTCGTGAATGATCCACCGATTGATGGTTTCCTTTGCCGCAAGCGGATCAAAGTTAATTGATACCGCGCAGCCGTTGATCTCGGCAAAGCGCGCCGCATTCCAGAGTTTGGTCGCAAAATTGCGATAGCCCTCGACGCGTTGCGCCGACAGTTTTATGTCGCGGCCCTGCGCCGCCATGGCGGCGAGCGTGAAGCGCAAAGCGTCGGCACCAAATGCGTCGATCAACTCCAAAGGATCGATGACGTTACCCTTCGACTTCGACATCTTTGCGCCGGAGGCGTCGCGGACCAGCGCGTGGATATAAACGTCGCGGAACGGCACCACTTTTTCCAACGGAGCGGCAGGCCGCTCCTTTCGCATGAAGTGCAGGCCCATCATCATCATGCGCGCCACCCAGAAAAAGATGATGTCGAAGCCGGTGACCAGCACGCTGGTCGGATAGAATCGCTTCAGCTCCGGCGTGTCGTCCGGCCAGCCCAGCGTCGAGAACGGCCACAGCGCCGAGGAGAACCAGGTGTCGAGCACGTCGGGATCGCGAACTATCGGATAAATATCTAAAGGCACGCCTGATCGAAACTTTTCAATCCAGGGAATGACATCCGCGCCACCTTCGAGGACCACCACGGGCCTTTTGTAATGAGCTTCAGCAAGCCTCACTGCTTCCGCTTCTGTCTCCGCAACAAAATACTCACTCTGCGAAGTTGTTAATTTGTTTTTATTGATCAACTCAAAGCCATACCAACAAGGAATTCGGTGGCCCCACCAGATTTGCCTGGAAATGCACCACGGCTGGATGTTGTCCATCCAATTGAAGAAGGTCGCTTCCCACTGCGCCGGCACGAATTTTGTGCGCCCTTCGCGTACCGCTTTGATCGCAGGCTGCGCCAGCGTCTTGGCGTCCACGTACCATTGATCGGTCAAATACGGTTCCAGCACCACGCCGGAACGGTCGCCGTGCGGCACGACGTGCGTGGTCGGCTCGATTTTCTCGATCAGGCCCCCGGCTTCAAGCCGCTCGACGATCTCTTTGCGCGCCGCGAAACGATCAAGTCCGGCAAGGCCTCTTGGCATATCGCCGTATCCGATGCGTTCTCGAGAATCATCGGTTCCAATAGCGATTCCAACAGGCCCCAAGTGATGAATCCGGGCCTTATCGGTGCCGGTGATCGTTACAACGTCAAATTTGGGTAAGAGCTTAGCCTCTTGATCGAAGATATTGATGATCTGTAAAGCGTGCCGCTTGCCAACCTCGAAGTCGTTGAAGTCGTGCGCCGGCGTGATCTTGACCGCGCCACTGCCCTTCTCCGGATCGGAATGCTCGTCGCCGACGATCCGAATTTTCCGCCCGACCAGCGGCAGGATCACGTTCTTTCCGATCAGGTGGTTGTAGCGCGGATATTCCGGATGCACGGCAACGCCGGTGTCCCCGAGCATGGTCTCTGGCCGCGTCGTGGCGACCACAATGAAGGTCGAGGGATCGTTCGGGTCGAAGGTTTTGCCCTCAAGCGGATACCGCAAATACCAGAGATGGCCCTTGGTCTCGACCTGAACCACTTCGAGGTCGGAGATCGCGGTCTTCAGCTTCGGGTCCCAATTGACCAGCCGCTTGTCCTTATAGATGAGGCCTTCGCGGTAGAGCGTGACGAACACCTTCATCACCGCGCGCGACAGGCCCTCGTCCATGGTGAAGCGCTCGCGCGACCAGTCGCACGAGGCGCCGAGCCGCTTGAGCTGACTCGTGATGATGCCGCCCGATTCCGCCTTCCAGTCCCAGACGCGCTTGATGAAGGCTTCGCGCCCCATGTCGCGGCTGGACGGCTCTCCGCGCTCCGCGAGCTGGCGCTCGACCACGGCCTGGGTGGCGATGCCGGCGTGGTCGGTGCCCGGCTGCCACAGCACGTCACGCCCACGCATGCGCTCGAAGCGGGCGAGAATGTCCTGCAGGGTGTTGTTGAGCGCGTGGCCCATATGCAGCGAGCCGGTGACGTTGGGCGGCGGGATGACGATGCAATAAGGGTCGTCCGCCGCGCGCTCCGGCCGCCCGGCACGGAAGGCGCCGGCCGCTTCCCAGGCCGCGTAAATGCGCGGCTCGACCGCGCTGGGCTGGTATCTGTTTTCAATCATTTCGCATTCGCCATTTGGCGGGGTAGAAAGCCCGGCCTGCCTGGACTGTCAACGCCGCCCCCTCTCACTCGCTCCGCAACGTGCCAGCTTCGATCACATCTGCCGCCGCGCTGCCGCGCCAAACGCCGACGCGCGCGATCGTGCTGCTGGCAGTCGCCGGCTTCGCCAGCCAGGCGCAGGTGCGGGTGACCGATTCGCTGTTGCCGCAGATCGCCGCCGACTTTCACACCAGCGTCGGCGCCGCCGCCATGGTGGTGACGGCCTATGCCGTGACCCACGGCTCGATCCAGCTCGTCATCGGCCCGGTCGGCGACCGCTTCGGCAAATACCGCGCCGTGGCGTTGATGTGCGCCATCGGCGCCGTCCTGGTGGCGCTGTGCGGCCTGGCGGCTTCGCTGCCGCAGCTGGCGCTGACACGGCTGGCGACCGGCGCGGCCGCCGGCTGGGTCATTCCGATCTCCATGGCCTATGTCGGCGACGTGACGCCGCACGACCGTCTGCAGCCGATCCTGGGGCGCTATCTCACCGGCCAGATCCTCGGCCAGCTGTTCGGCCAGGCCGCCGGCGGCGTGCTCGGCGACCTTATGGGATGGCGCAACGTGTTCTTTGTGCTCGCCGCCATGTTCGCGCTGGCGACGGCGGGTCTTGTGTTCGAGCTCGCGGTCAATCCGTTGACGCGGGCACGCCAGCAGACCGCCAAAGGTTGGAAGGGCTTCGTCGGCGAATACCGCGTGGTGCTGCGCAATCCGTTCGCCTGCAGGGTCATTCTCGCCGCGTTCCTCGAAGGCGCGCTGATGTGGGGCGCCTTCGCTTATATCGGCGCCGATCTGCGGCTGCGCTTCGGCTTGACCTATACGCTGGTCGGCATTGCGGTCGCCTGTTTCGGCATTGGCGGATTGATCTACGCGGCGATGGTGAAAGTGTTCGTGCATCGTCTCGGTCAAATCCGCCTCGCGATCGGCGGCGCCGTGGTGCTCGCAACTGCCTATGTCGCGATCGCGGTAGGACCGGTGTGGTGGCTGGCGCCGGTCGCGACCACCGCCATCGGGCTCGGCTTCTACATGCTGCACAACACGCTGCAGACCAACGCCACGCTGATGACGCCGCAAGCGCGCGGCACCGCGGTCGCGCTATTTTCTTCGGCGCTTTACGTCGGGCAAACCGCCGGCGTCGCCGCCGGCGCTCTGGTCATCGACCGCTTTGGCGCGGTGCCGCTGTTTCTCGGCGCGGCAGCGGCGCTGCCGGTGCTGGCGATCTGGTTTGCGCGGGAGCTGAAACGGCACCGGCGGGTCACAGGACCCGCCGGTTGAACCGCATCAGACTTTGACCAGCGGCACCTTCGGCACCGTGCCGCGGCGCGGCGGGGTGCCGTCGCCGCCGCCCGGCGGCTTCTTCCGCGGCGAGGATCGCCGCTTGGCCTTGGCGCGGCGCGGCTCGGGCAGCTTCTCCGGCCGCGGTTTTACCGGTCCGTCCGGATATTCGAAGTTGAGCTTTGAGTTGCCGGCCTCGTCGGTGACCACGACGACGCGGACATGGCCGCCCGACTTCAAGCGGCCGAACAGCACCTCGTCGGCCAGCGCCTTCTTGATGTGCTCCTGGATCACGCGCGCCATCGGCCGCGCGCCCATCAGCTCGTCATAGCCGTTGGCGATCAGCCATTGCGTGGCTTCGTCGCTCAATTCGATGGTCACGTCGCGGTCGGCAAGCTGCGCCTCGAGCTGCAGCACGAATTTTTCGACCACCATGGCGATGATCTCGGGCGACAGATGCGCAAAGGTGATGATGGCGTCGAGCCGGTTACGGAACTCGGGAGCGAACATCCTTGTAATCGCCTCCATGTCGTCGCCCTCGCGCTTCGATCGCGTGAAGCCGAAGGCGGCCTTTGCCATATCGGCGGCGCCGGCATTGGTGGTCATGATCAGGATGACATTGCGGAAGTCGACCTGCTTGCCGTTGTGGTCGGTCAGCTTGCCGTGATCCATGATCTGCAGGAGCACGTTGAACAGATCCGGGTGCGCCTTCTCGATCTCGTCGAGCAGCAGCACGCAATGCGGATGCTGGTCGACGCCATCGGTGAGGAGCCCGCCTTGATCGAAGCCGACATAGCCCGGCGGCGCGCCGATCAGCCGCGAAATCGTGTGGCGCTCCATATATTCCGACATATCGAAGCGGATCAGCTCGACGCCGAGCGTCGCCGCAAGTTGCTTGGCGACTTCGGTCTTACCGACGCCGGTCGGGCCTGAGAACAGGTAGCAGCCGATCGGCTTTTCCGGCTCGCGCAACCCGGCGCGGGCAAGCTTGATCGAGGCGGACAGCGCTTCGATCGCCTTGTCCTGGCCGTAAACGACGCGCTTGAGCGTCTCTTGCAGGTTCTGCAGAACCTCGGCGTCGTCCTTCGACACCGCCTTCGGCGGAATGCGGGCCATGGTGGCGATCGTCGTTTCGATCTCCTTGAGCCCGATGGTGCGTTTGCGCTTATTCTCCGGCAGCAGCATCTGCGCGGCGCCGGATTCGTCGATCACGTCGATTGCCTTGTCCGGCAGCTTGCGGTCATGGATGTAGCGTGCCGACAATTCGACCGCCGCCTTGATCGCGTCGTTGGTGTATTTGAGCTTGTGATAATCCTCGAAATAGGGCTTCAGCCCTTTGAGGATTTCGATGGCGTCCGGGATGGTCGGCTCGTTGACGTCGATCTTCTGGAAGCGGCGCACCAGCGCCCGGTCCTTCTCGAAATACTGGCGGTATTCCTTGTAGGTGGTCGAGCCGATGCAGCGCACCGTGCCCGACGCCAATGCCGGCTTGAGCAGGTTCGACGCATCCATCGCGCCGCCGGAGGTGGCGCCGGCGCCGATCACGGTGTGAATCTCGTCGATGAACAGGATGGCGCCGGGATAGGCTTCGAGCTCCTTGATGACCTGCTTGAGGCGCTCCTCGAAGTCGCCGCGATAGCGCGTGCCGGCCAAAAGCGTGCCCATGTCCAGCGCAAACACCGTGGCATTGCGCAGCACGTCGGGCACTTCGCCGTGGACGATGCGGCGCGCCAAGCCTTCGGCGATCGCGGTCTTGCCGACGCCGGCCTCGCCGACGAACAGCGGATTGTTCTTCTGGCGCCGGCACAGCACTTGAATGGTGCGGTTGATCTCGGACTCGCGGCCGATCAGCGGATCGATCTTGCCCTCGCGCGCCTTTTTGTTGAGATTGACGCAATAGGCGTCGAGCGCGTCGCCTTTCTTTTTCTGTTCGTCGCCGGATTTGGCGTCGGTTTCTTCGTCGGAACCGCGTACCGGACGCGCTTCCGACATGCCGGGCCGTTTGGCGATGCCGTGGCTGATGTAATTGACCGCGTCGTAGCGGGTCATGTCCTGCTCTTGCAGGAAATAGGCGGCGTGGCTCTCGCGCTCGGCGAAAATCGCGACCAGCACGTTCGCTCCGGTCACCTCTTCGCGGCCCGAGGATTGAACGTGGATGACGGCGCGCTGAATGACGCGCTGAAAGCCCGCGGTGGGCTTGGAATCCTCGCCTCCGTCGCTGACCAGGTTGTCCAATTCGGATTCGAGATAAGCGATCAGGCTGCGGCGGAGTTTTTCCAGGTCGACGTTGCACGCGCGCATCACCGCGGCAGCATCCTGATCCTCGATCAGCGCCAGCAGGAGATGCTCCAGCGTCGCGTATTCGTGATGGCGCTCATTGGCGAGCGCCAGCGCCCGGTGAAGCGATTGTTCGAGGCTGCGCGAGAACGTAGGCATTTCAACTTCTCTTCATTTGTATTGGAAGTTTCCCCCCGGAATCACTTCTTCTCCATGATGCACTGCAAAGGATGCTGATGTTTGCGGGCAAAGTCCATAACCTGCGTCACTTTTGTTTCCGCCACCTCGTAGGTGAAGATACCGCATTCGCCGATGCCGTGCTGATGCACATGCATCATGATTCGGTGCGCCGACTCGTGATCCTTGTTGAAGAACCGCTCCAGGACGTGGACCACGAATTCCATCGGCGTGTAGTCGTCATTGAGCAGTAGAACGCGATAGAGGTTCGGCCGCTTGGTCTGCGGCTTCGTCTTGGTAATGACCGCAGTGCCGGGACCGCCCTCGCCTTTGCGCTTGCGATCGTCGTCGGCCAGGCGGGCCGGTAGTCCAGGGATAGTAACGTCAATCGGCGGCATTTGTTCGTTCGACTTCCGGCCTTCGGTTGGCGCAATCAAGCGCTCGTTGGCATTCGGGACTCCCGACAGCTCATGATAAAGCTAGCGCGCTTTTCGTGCCAGATCGATAGCGCGCCGGCGGCATGCGTTAATGCCGCTGCGAGGCCGCGGGTTCTGTCACTTTGATGCTTTCTTACGGCCTCGACGCGGGCGTCAGATATGCCGCAGCACAGCCACAACGCGACGCACGTACCGATTGGTGCCGATCGCCGACTCGGCTATTGATCGCGCAAAGTGCGCCAGCAAGCGCGACAGGGGATAGCCATGGTCGACCTCACACGCCGGTCGAGACTCGTACGCGAAATGGAGCAGGAGTTCATTCCGGATTATGACGCACAAAGCCTGCCGGCGGCCGACAAGCGTACGGCCTATGCGCTTGAGCACATTGCCTTCCGCGTCAGCCGGATCGAACAGTACCTGGCCCGCATCGCCACCGCAATCGAGTCTGCCCTTCCGCCCAAAACCTAAGGCCTCGGCAATCCCGCGCGACGAGCAAAATCGTCACTTCATCGACGCCTTCGCAAGCGCACCCTCGAACGGCTTGTAGGCTTCCTTGGCGAGATCGACATAGAGCTCGCCAAGCTTGGTCGCCTCGGCGACGAAATCCTGGTACGAGGACTTCAGATATTCGCTTTGCACTTCCATCGCCTTTTCCAGGGTCTTGGCGCCCATCAGGCGCTCCCAGGCGGCGGTCGAACCCTCGATCGACTTCTTCGAATAGTCCACGACCTCGACGGCAATGGCCTGCGCGTTCTTCGTCCACGCGCCGAATGACGACATCATCGTCTCCACGCTGTCCTTGCCAAATTTGTGCATGTCTTCGGTTGTCATAATGGATCCCCGGGGGCGACTGGCCTCTGTTTGAGAAGATTCAGGTCCGCCTCGACCTGTTGCCTTGAAAAGGCCGTTTGCGGCATTGATGATATTATAGTGCACTGCACAAAAAACCGCAACGGGTGCGGGTCAAATGCACAAAATCGCGGCGCTGCGGCAACTTAACCCTTTCGCAACGGCGTTCGCCTAACGTGCTTGACCGTGTTGTTCGGGTGACGACTGCGTTGGGGAAATGCCTCTCTCATTGGCTAGAGTGGCCGCAAGCCGGCCGCTTCGCAGCAGGAGAAGCACACGCCCAAAAGTGCAAAAAGGGGCGGCCTTTCGGGGGCTAGGCGCGTTCAGGGACGGGGTGCGTAATGGCATGGGTGAATGTCGGAGCCCACAATGGGCTTCGTTGTAGCCTCTTGGGCTTGGCCGCGGTCGCAGCGGCTCTCACCATCAACAGCGATGCCGCTCTCGCGCGACATCATCATCGCATCTACGCCCATCGTCATCATGCCCGCGCGGACGCATATGATCCGCCTTTTGCTTCGATCGTGGTTGACGGCAATAGCGGCGCGGTGCTGCAAGCGTCGAATCCCGACGCCTTGCGACACCCGGCCTCCCTTACAAAGGTAATGACGCTCTATCTGCTGTTTGAGCGCCTCGACGCGGGCAAGCTCAAGCTCGATACGCCGCTGCCGGTTTCCGAACATGCATCCGAACAGGACCCGACCAAGCTCGGGCTGAAGCCCGGACAGACCATCACGGTCGAGGACGCCATCAAAGGCATCGTCACCCGATCCGCCAACGATGCCGCCGTCGTCATCGCCGAAGACCTCGGCGGCAGCGAGGCCGCGTTTGCCAAGCTGATGACGCAAAAGGCTCGAGCGCTCGGCATGGGTCACACCACCTATGTCAACGCGTCGGGCTTGCCGGACGACGATCAGATCAGCACCGCACGCGATCAAGCCTTGCTGGGCCGCGCGATCCAGGATCGTTTCCCGCGGTATTACAAGTATTTTTCGACGCAGGCGTTCGAATTCCGCGGCGAGACGATCCGCGGTCACGACCACCTCCTCAGCGAGGTCGAAGGGGTCGACGGCATCAAAACCGGATTTACCCGCGCCTCCGGCTTCAATTTGCTCACCTCGCTGCATCGTGACGGACGCTACCTGGTCGCCGTGGTCATGGGCGGCACTACCGCGTCCGAACGCGACGCTCGCATGCGCGAATTGCTCGCCGACCACATCAAGGAAGCCGCGCTGCGTCGCACCGCGCCTATGATCGCCGACGCCTCCGTGCATCGCGACGAACCGCTCGCCTTCGCCAAATCTCCCTTGGCGTCGGCAATGACAGCTACGCCGGTACCGTCGCGCGCCGACCCGGCGCCGACCGCAAGCGTCAACGCTCGCGCTGCGGCGGCCGCCGCTAACGATCCGATCCGGCCGGTCCTGGTGAGGACCATCTCCTACCGGACGGTCCCGGTGCAGACCGCGTCGCTGGCGCCGATGCCGATGCTGGTGCCGGTCGCGCCCCCTGCGCCGCAGGCAGCAGCGTCCCACCGGCCACAGCCCGCCGCGGCGACCGAGCAGCGGCCGACCGTGGTCGCATCGGCGGCGCCGACAGTCGAGCTCAAAGGCCCGGCACCGCAAGCCGCGCTGCCCCCGCCCGCCAAGCCCACGCCAATAACGATCGCGCCGGTGGCGCCCGCCCAAATCTCTGCCAAAGTCGAACAGGCGCCGCTCGACTCGGACCGCGCCGAAATCGCCGACGCGCAGCCCGCCAAGCTCGAAACCGCCATACCGGCCGGGCCGATTCACGCCCACGGCGGCTGGCTCATTCAGATCGGCGCGTTCGACGAGGAGAGCGATGCGAAGCAGCATTTGAGCGCCGCGCAGCTCAAACTGCATGCCGCGCTCGCCGCCAAGGACCCCTTCACCGAACGCGTCCAGAAGGGCGACAAGGCGCTCTACCGCGCCCGTTTCGCCGGCTTCGACAAAGCGACCGCCGAAGCCACCTGCCGCGAACTTAAGCGCAGCGACTTCCAGTGCATGGCGCTGAAGGATTGATGCTTTGGGTGCGATCCAAGCCGGGAAACTGTCTTAACTTTTCTCAATTACGCGTAGACCCCGGCAGCGGGGCGCGGGGACGTCGATCACGGACGGGAGGCCACGCGAGGTTGTTTTGTACGGAGTACCTCAGCGATGGCGGCGAAGAAGAACATCCTTGGCCTCGTTGACGCGGGCCGCAAGATACGTCGTCCCCCCTTGGTCGGGATGCAGTTTCTTCATGAGGGAGCGGTGGGCGCGACCGATGTCCTCCGCGCTCGCTCCGGGCTGAATGCCAAGGATCTGATAGGCCTCCTGTTCAGTCATTTTGCCGCCGGACGACGGCCGTCGCCCGCCGCCCGCTGCCGCATCGCCTTGCGCGTGCTCACGCCAGCCGGGCGCCCTGCGGTCAAGATACGCTGCAAGTAAGTCGCGGCTGTCGGCATCGATCTCACCCAATAGATGAATGAGCGCCGCCCGGTCGAGACTATCGAGAGCTGCGCCGGCAGACTGTCCCTGAAGAACGCGGCCGTGCATGGCGCCGCTGTCGTGATCGAGCTCCATTTCCAGGTATGCCGTGTGCACGCGCGAGGCCTGGCCTGCGCTTTTTTGCGTGCGCGCCCCGAGTGTCGCCGGCCACAGCGACACCCATCCGAGCAAGCCGAGACCGAATAGTCCGACCGGCACGGCAACCCCGATTTCGCCGCGAAGCAAAAGAAATCCGGCGAAGATCAGCGCCGCGGCGCCGCCCAATGCGCGCAACACCCGCGCGGCCTGTTTAGGATCGGCCTTGGAAAAGGAATTGACCGCCCAAAGACCGAGGACAAGGACGACGATGCCGAGGAGAATTTCGGGCATGTTTACTTCAACACGACTATTTGAGCTGATCGAGCAGCCGGACCGCGCCCGCGCTCTGCCGCGCCTTGAGATCGGCCAGCGCTTTCATCCCGCCGGCGGCATAGGCCGCCGCCGCGCGCAAAAGTTCGGCCAGTTCGTGCGCGGCGCCCGGCGCAAAGCGGCAAAAGGCTCCGCCGGTGAGGCGGGCGATGTCGCGGAACGCCCGCTCGCAGACCGGATCGTAGCCCTCCTGAAACATGAAGGCCTTGACGTTGCGCAAGCCGAGCTCGCCCGCAGCGGCGCATAGATCGTCGAGCGATTCCTCCATGGCGTCGCCGATAAACACCAACACCGCGACCTTGTGGCTGTCGTTTTCACGCCGCGCATGGGCGAGTACTTTGCCGATCTGGGTATGGCCGCCGCGGCAATCGATGCGCGACATGAGCGCGCCGAGCCGCCCCGTGTCGGCAACCCACGGCGAGGCGCGGCATTCCGCCAGTCCGCGATAATAGACGAGCTGGATGTCGAGCCCGCCGACGGCGGCCGCTTCGCCAAACATGTCGGCTTGCAGCCGGCAGGCGCTATCCCAGGTCGGCTGCCGGCTCATGGTGGCATCGAGGGCGAAGATGAGCCGGCCGCGCTGGCCGGACTCGACCGCGGGGCCGAGCGCTTTGACTTGATGAAGAAACCGATCGATTTCCGCGCGCGCGGAGGCGGCGGGAGCCTCGCCTGGCGCACGGTCCGGCTGTTGGCTCGAATTTCCCGTTGGCGCCGGCGCGCGGTCTTTACTCATTGGCGGACCTTAAAGCCGCAAGAATCGGCCATAAGGTGGCGCTCCGCCGCAAGGCGCGCAATGGCCGTCAATCGGCGAGCAGATCGTGGGTCTCGAGCGGCTTTCCGGCGGTGGCAATCCATTCGGCCCGGGCCGCGGCGCGGCGCTTGCCGCGTTCGTCGATCGGCAAGCGAAGCGCGTCGATCAAGGCTTTCACCTCGTCGCGGGCGGTCACGTGCGAGGTGCTGGGACGCAAGCCGAGCGTATCCTCAGTCAGATCATCGAGCGCGGTGAGCCCGCGCGGGAAGAATTCTCGATAGACGACGCGCTCGGCAAAGCCGTCGACGGGCCGGAAGCCGAGCTGCTTGGCCAAGCCTTCAACCCCCTCCCCGACCAGCCGCCGGTTGCGCGAACCGAGCGTCGAGAGCCGGTTACGCACCACGATCCAATCGGTCAGCCCGCCGTCGACGAGGCGCCGTTGACGCCTCGCCTCGCGCACCATCTCGGCATAATGGCTCACGCCTGCCACTTCGAATGTGCTTTGGTCGATGACGCCGAGCACGTCAAAATCGACAAAGCTGTCGTTCAATGGGGTGATCAGAGTGTCCGCCATCGAGTGGGCGAGCCGCATCAGGTAGGAATCGTTACCCGGCGTATCGATGACGACAAAATCGTGGGTTTGCTCCACCGCGCTGACCGCTTCGGCAAAGGCTGCGAATTCCTGCGCTTCGATTTCGTCGAGCCGCATGCCGAAGCCGCGTGCAACGCAATAATGCGCCGGGATTTCGAGCTTGACGCCCGAGCGGGCCGCCCAATCGCGGCGGTTCTCGATGTAGTGGGTGAAGCTTTTCTGGCGGGAATCGAGGTCTATCGTGGCGACCCGCTGGCCGGCTTGCAGCAGCGCGACGGCGACATGCATGGCCGTGGTCGATTTGCCCGAGCCGCCTTTTTCGTTGCCAAGGACGATGACATGCGCCGAAAAAGGCCTGCCGACATCAGCCTGCATCAACATGGGATACGCGACCCTTGCGTTGCCTACATATCTCCGGGTTGCAACGCGTGCGGTCAAGATACAGCATCGGTTTGGCGAAGTTAATCATTAACCGCGCGGCGCATCGCCGAAACGCATCGGGTGTGCCCGCGCTGCAACTGATGAAGATGAAATCCAAAACGGCGAACCGTCATCCGCGCGTCATTTTACGCACCCTGCGCACCTTGCCGGCGCTCAAGCGCGCGATCGCGCAATGGCGCGCGCGTCGCCACACGATCGCGCTGGTTCCGACCATGGGCGCATTGCATGCCGGCCATTTTTCGCTGGTGAAGAGCGCGCAACGGCGCGCCGACCGGGTCATCGTCTCGATTTTCGTCAACCCGACCCAATTCGCGCCCAACGAAGACTTAAGCACCTATCCGCGCACCTGGTCCGCCGATCTCGCCGCGCTTAAGGAACTCAAGGCCGACGCCGTTTGGGCGCCGGCCGTGGCGACGATGTACCCGGAAGGTTTTGCCACGCGCATCGTCCCCGAAGGCCCGGCCAAAGCCGGCCTCGAAGATGCCATCCGGCCGCATTTTTTCGCCGGCGTCGCCACCGTGGTCGCCAAGCTTTTGATCCAATGCGAGCCGGACATCGCGATGTTCGGCGAGAAAGACTACCAGCAGCTCAAAGTGGTCACCCGGCTCGCGCGCGATCTAGGGCTAAAGACGAAGATCGTCGGCGCACCGATCGTGCGCGAGGCGGACGGTCTCGCGCTCTCCTCGCGCAACCGCTACCTCACGCCGGAGGAGCGCGCCGCGGCGCCGGCGCTTTATCGCGTGCTGCGGGACTGCGCCGGCAGGATTAAGGCCGGCGGCCCGATCGAAGCCGTGCTCGACGACGGCCGCGCCGCGATTACGCGCGCCGGGTTTGCGCTCGATTACCTCGAAGCGCGCAATGCCGAGACGCTGGCGCCGCTGGCCGCGCCCACGGCCGAGCCGATCCGGCTCCTGGTCGCGGCGCGGATCGGGAAGACGAGGCTGATCGATAATGTGGGGGTGTAACGGCGCCCCCGTCACCCGCTCTTCATCGGGTCCTTCACGTTCGGGAACGTCTGAAACTCGGTGTTCCACAGTTGCCCGTCAATCTTCTCGACTTTGCGGATGTAGATGTTGTTGACGATGTCGCGGGTCGTGGCGTCGATCGAGATCGGGCCGCGCGGGCTTTCCCACGCCATGCCCTTCATCGCTGCAATGAGAGCGTCGCCGTCGGAATTGCCGCCGGTCTTTTTCAGCGCCTCGTAGAGCAGGTGCAGGCCGTCATAGCCGCCGAGCGAGACGAAATCCGGGCGGAAGTGGTTGGCCTTTTCGATGGCCGCGACATAGGCCTTGTTCAGCGGCGAATTATGCGCGGCGGAATAGGGCCCGGCGGTGATCATGCCGAGCATCTGGTCGCCCATGGCGTCGAGATCGTCGTCGTCGGTAAGGTCGCCCGGGCCGATGATTTTGATGCCGGATTTGCCAAGCCCGCGCTCGGCGAATTGCTTGGCGAAAATCGGCGCCTGGGTGCCGGGGAAATAGATGAAGGCGGTGTCCGGCTTGAGGTCGGCGATGCGCTGCAAAAACGGCGCGAAGTCGGGATTGGCGAGCGGAATGCGGATCGATTCGACGATCGTGCCGCCGACCTGGCTGAAGCGGGTTTTGAACGCGGTCTCCGCCTCGGTGCCGGGCGCCCAGTCGTTGACCAGGGTGACGACGCGGTTCGAGCCGTTCTTGGCCGCCCATTCGGCCAGAATCCACGATTGCTGGCTGAGCAGGAATCCGGCGCGCACGAAGTACGGACACTTCGCGGTCGTGATCGAGGCGCCGGAGCTCATGACCAGCGTCACCTTCTTCGCTTCGGTCGCGAGCGGCGCGATGGCGAGCGCGGTCGGCGTGATGCCGATGCCGAGCACGTCGACCTTGTCGTTGACGATCATTTCCTGGATCAGCCGGCGCGCGGTATCGGCGGCGCCGCCGTCGTCGCGGACGATGAGCTCGATCTTGCGGCCGGCCACCGTGTCGCCGTGCTGGGCCATGTAGAGCTTTAGCGCCGCCTGCAGTTGACGCCCGACGGCGTTAAAGCCGGCCCCGGTGATCGGCATGCTGATGCCGATTTTGAGGACGCTGTCGGCGGCCGCCGAACCGGCGAGCCAGCCGCTCGCCGCGGTCGCGGCCATGCCCTTGAGCAATGTTCTGCGTTTCATGATGTTCCTCCCTTTTGTTTCTTTTCCCCTCGCCCTTGTGGGGAGGCGGGGCACCCCGTCGCGCTTGCGCGATGGGGACCCCGGTTAGGGGTGGGGGTCGAGAGGCGTCGCGCAAACGTCGACGCCCTCACGTCACCTCTCGACCCCCTCCCTATCCCTCCCCCGCAAGGGGGGAGGGAAGATGTAGCTTCACACCGCTTCGAGATGCGGGATTTCCGGCCGCTCGCCTTGCGCCTTTCCTGTGATCGGCGGCCGCGGCAACCGCGCCGTGCCGCTCTCCATGACGAAGGTATGTTCGATCGAATACCACGGCGGCTTGACGTCCGGCGTCCCCGCACGCGGCTCGTCGTGCTTGATGTAATTGCCGATCAGATGCCGGGTGACGCCGAATTGCACGTCGGTTTCGATGTTCTTGTCTTGCGGATCGTAGATTTGCGAGATCAGCGTCTTAAAGCCCGGCTTGTAAGCGAGGAAGTGCAGATGCGCCGGGCGCATATTGTGCCGGCCCGCGGCGCGCAACAGCTCGCCGACCGGGCCGTCGATCGGGATCGGATAGCCGGCCGGCTTGACGCTGCGGAAACCGATATGGCCGTCCGTGTCCGTGGTGAACTTGCCGCGCAGGTTCATGTCGGCCTGGACCGGATCCTGGTTCTCGTAAAATCCTTCCGTCGAGGATTGCCAGATGTCGACCTCGGCGCCCTCGATGGGCTTGCCTTTGGTGTCGCGGAACCAGGCATCGACGAACAGAACCGGCCCGGGCGTCGGCGAGCGCACGATGGTGTCGCCGTTCTTGGTCGGCGGCGAATCCATGCGCCAGAACGGTCCAAGCAAATTGGCGTCGGTCTCGGTCTGGCCGCGATTGCCGTTATTGAGGAGGCAGATCAGGGTCGAAAACCCGAGCGAGCCGGACATCAGCACGGCTTCGTTGTGGGTGTCGGTGGTGCGTTTGCCGAGCGCGACGATATAGGCGACGGCCGCCTGAAATTCCTCCTCGGTCAGCTTCACCTCGCGGGCAAAATCGTGCAGGTGGCGGATCAGCGCCGAAACAATCTCGCGCAGCCGCGGATTTTTTATGCGCTCATATTCGCCGAGCACGACTTTGGTAACGTCCTTCTCACTGCCAATGATCATTCACCCTGCTCCAACCGCGAAATCGGCCTGGACGGATTTTACGTGATCGGCTCGGCGAGCGCCATGCTGGAACGGCGCTACGAGCCCGCGCCTGGCTCACATGAGGCCGAGCTCGCGCAGCTCCCGGCGCAGCGTTTCCGGCATGGCTGCCGCGCCCTTCACCGCTTTGTCGAGGTCGCGCGGGGCGTCGGTCGCGGCCAGGTACCGCCAGCCCTGGAATGCGCGGCAGGGGCGCGGCTCGACCAGGATCACTTTGGGATCGAGCACGAGACCGCAACGGCCGATGCCCTCCTTGTCGCGGAACGGCCGCACGTCGCGAATGCGCTGCCGGCACATGACCTCGCCGCGAACGACCCAATAGAGCGAGCCGCCAGCGGTGAGTTCGGCTGCGCGCTTCGGCACCATGCGCGTCCTGTGGATGTGCTCGGGCTTTTCGCCGGCCCGGCGCTTGGCTTTGAGCTTTTGCTTGATCCAGTCCTCGAGATCGCGAACCGAGTCGGCGCCAACGCAAAGCTTGATGAGATGAAGCGGCATAATTCTACTTTATATCCGGTCGATTGTCGTCGGAGACCGGCTCTAGCACCATGACCGGCGCGCTTTCCACAACTTGGGCCCCTATACGCACAGGAACCTGCACGACGACGCCGGCGAACGGCGCGCGCAACGTGTGTTCCATCTTCATTGCTTCGATGACGGCAAGACGTTGGCCGGAAGCGACCCGATCCCCCACGTCCGCGAGAAGTTCCAGCACTTTGCCGTGCATCGGCGCCTTGACGATGCCGTCGCCGGCGCTCGCCGCCGCGGTCGCCGCGGAGAAATCCTTGATTCGCACGCGGGTTTGGCGGCCCGCCCGCACCACGTAAGCTTCGTTTCCGGCCGCGAACACCTTCGCGTCGGTCGCCGGCGCCGCACCGTCGACGCTAACGCGCGTGCCCTCCTTCGTGTAGCTGACGGTGGCATTGGCGTTCTCGCCATCGATCGCGATGGGGATGGCGACCGTGCGCACGCCGCCCAGCTGGAAACCGTCGCACATGTCCCAGGGCGATTTAGAGCCCGGCGGGTCATCGTCACCTGCGATTTCGTTCGCCACCGAGGCGTTGAGTAAATCCGCGATGCCGAGCGCAGCTGCCGCAGGGTCGCGTGGCTGCGGCACGGCGCCGAGCATGGCCAAATTGCGGTCGATATAACCGGTATCGACCCCGCCGCGCCGGAATTCGTCGGCGCGGCATAAGTTTGCGAGAAAGGCGATGTTGCTGCGCACGCCCGCAACGAGCGTACGATCGAGCGCATGTGCAAGCCGGTCGAGCGCGGCCTGCCGCGTCGGCGCCTGCGCGATGAGCTTGGCAATCATCGCATCATAGAAGGGCGTCACTTCCCCACCCGCTTCGACGCCGGCGTCGACGCGAATATCGCCCGGCAATTCCAGCGCCACGACAGGACCGGTCGACGGCAGAAAGTCGTGCTCGGGGTCCTCGGCATAGACGCGCGCTTCGATGGCGTGGCCGTCGATGCGGACTTGGCTTTGCGTGAGCGGCAGCTTTTCGCCTGCGGCAATGCGCAATTGCCACTCGACGAGATCGAGCCCCGTGACCGCCTCCGTGACCGGATGCTCGACCTGGAGCCGGGTATTCATTTCGATGAACCAGAAGGCGCCGGCCCGCAGTGCCTTGGTGCCGTCGGCGACAAACTCGACGGTGCCGGCGCCGCAATAACCTACCGCTTTTGCTGCGGCGACCGCCGCCGCGCCGATCTGCGTGCGCAAATCTGCCGTCATGCCGGGCGCGGGAGCTTCCTCCATCACCTTTTGATGCCGCCGCTGCAGCGAGCAGTCGCGCTCGCCGAGATGGATCGCGCTGCCATGTCGGTCGGCAAAAACCTGGATTTCGATGTGCCGCGGCGAGGCGATATATTTCTCGATCAGGACCCGGCCCGAGCCGAATGCCGACTGGCTCTCCCGGATCGCGCCTTCGAGCGCGGTCTCGAAATCGGCGTGCTTGTCGAGGCGGCGCATGCCGCGGCCGCCGCCGCCGGCGGCGGGTTTGATCAGCACCGGATAGCCGATCTCGTAGGCTTTTTCCTTGAGAAACTTGGCATCTTGCCGTTCGCCATGGAAACCCGGCACCACCGGCACGCCAGCCTTTTCCATGAGCGTCTTGGCGCGGTCCTTCAGTCCCATCGCGCGGATGGCCGCCGCGGGCGGCCCGACGAAAGCGATACCGGCCTGCCCGCATGCCTCGGCGAACTCGGCATTCTCGGACAGGAAGCCATAGCCCGGATGAATGCATTCCGCTCCGGCCCTACGTGCGGCCGCGATCAGGCTTTCAATCGAGAGATAGCTTTCGCGCGGTTCGGCACCGCCGATACAATACGCCTCGTCGCATGACCGCACATGAAGGGCGTCGGCGTCCGCGCTCGAATACACGGCGATCGTGCGCAGGCCGAGGCGCTTGGCAGTGCGCGCGATGCGGCAGGCGATTTCGCCGCGGTTGGCGATAAGCACGGACCGGAACATCGGAGCATCAGATCGCCTAATGCGGGCGCTTTCAACTCATTGCGGGCGCGCTGCTCCAGTGCTGGCCTGGGGCTGCTGCTCAAATGGGTTGAGCTGCACCGGCTCCACGGGCGCGGGCGCAACGCTCGCCGCCGGTGCTGGCGCTGGCGTAGCGGTGGCCGAGGCGCTCGCTCCGGTTCGTGGCAGCCAGATCGGGTCGACAGTCGCCGCCGGCGGCGCGGCAGTAGCGGCCTGTGCGGGCGGGGGCGGCGCCGGCGCCGGCTTTCGCCCACGTCGCGGCGACGGCGCCGGTGCTTCGTGAGCCGGCGCTTCGCGCGTTTTTGGTTCCCCGGCAGTCGCGGCGGCGACAGCGGCCGCGCCCGGCGGTCCCGGCGGTTCGGGGTTCATGATACTGATCGCCGGGATCGAGGCGGCGCTGGGAAAGTCGATATCGACGAATTTATGCGGCGGCGGCGGCGCCGTGCCGGGCTGGCCGGGCGATGCGGACGTCGCGTCGGCAACCGGAACATCGGGCACTTTTGCCCAGACGGTCAGATAGCGATCGAGATAGCGCTCCAGAGTTTGACCGCTCAAGTTTGCGCGGACCTGGCTCGGATTATTCAGAAGCGCCAGCGCCTCGCAATGATCGCTGCTGCAGCGGTCGGCGACGGCAAGCGTATGGGCGACGAATCCGAACCGATCGGCCTCCAGCGAGTGGCGTAGCGGCAGCAATACGCTATTGATGTTGCCGCCGCCGCGTTTGGTATAGGCGACCATATCGGCAAGCAATGCGAAGCGCGCCGCGACATAGGATGTGGCGCTCGCCACGGTCGACGGTCCGGCAAAGAGGGCTTTTTCGCAGGCAGCCTCGACGTCGTCGCCCGTCAAGCCATTGAGGCACGACAAGGCAGAACCCGGAGCGAGACTTTCGGCATTGAGCGCGGCCGCACGCGCTTGGAGAGCGCGGCGCTCGGCGTTGCGATCGTGCACCGATGCGGCATCGAGAAAAGCCCACGCCAGCGTCGCCCCAAGCACCGCGCCGAGCACAACCACACCGACCCGCGCCAGCGTTCGCGTACGGGTCCAATCGAATGCCAGTGCGCAGACGAAAACCAGCAGCGCCGCCGAGCCGGCCGCGACCCACAAACGCAGTGCCGAGCTTCCGATGTCGGGATCGACGCCGAACATCCACTACCCCAAAAGGGACCAACTATGCCGCTTGCGAGGCGAGACTATGGCGCAACGGGGCTTGAGGCGCCAGCCGCGCACCGGATCGGTCAATGATCGAGTTCGAGCTGGCTTTCCTTGGCGACGCGTTCAAATGCCTCGCCGGAATTCTTGATCCGGTATTGATAATCATCGCCATCGGACGGCAATAGCCGGACGACCTTGTAACTGCCGCTGGCGCCGGGCCGGCTGATCGGGCTTGACGTGTAAAAGACAGTTTGCCCAACGCGATATTTGTGCGTTTTGAACGCCGGAGCTAACGCCGTGACTTGCGCGACCGTCACCGTAGCCAGTTGCACGGCGGTAATCTTCACCGCGCTGAGCGACTCCGGCCTCCGCGCCGACTGCCGTGTGGCCGAAGGCTTGCGCACCGCTGCGGCGGCGCGCGCGGGAGCCTTGCGAACCACGGCGTTCCGGCTCGTTTTGCTGCCCGCTTTGGCGGGCCGTTTCTTTTTCACTGAATGTTTGTTCATGGAACTAACTATAGCATCCAAATTAGCGACCGAGCAAAAAATATAGTGCCGAAAAGGCGCGTTTAAACCGTTGGGAAGCGCTTATGATTAAAGCCCGGAAAGCGTCTTAAGATCAATATGATACGGCGCTTACTTACGCTGGATTGAAAGCTTGTCGCAATCAGCCCTGGCGGCGCCAGCGGCCGTTCTCGTCGGCCTGCCAATAAGTCACCTCGGAGCCGGCGGCTTTGGCCTCGCTCCAGCGGGCCCGCGCGGCTTCGACCGCGTCCGGATCGTCGCCGTCAAAAAGCAGCACAATGCGCTCATAGCCGGCGGCAGCGCCGGCTAAACTCGCTCCGTCGACGAGGAAGCGCACCGCGGCCCCATTCGGGTTTTCCTCATTGACGGTGAGCACGATCGGCTGCTCGGCGGCCTCAGCGTCGCGCCAAGTCCCGTGCGGCAGAAAGGCATCGTCGCGCCAGGTCCACAAATGGGCGTCGAGCGCCTCGACGCGCTCTTCCGAGGACGCCTGCACCACGACCCGCCAGCCGCGCTCAAGCGACTTCGCAAGCAGTGCCGGTAACACGTGCTCCGGCGTCTGACCCTTGAGGTGGTAGAACACAAGCTCGGTCATCGAGCGCCCTCACCGCTCGTAATAGTCTTCGACGAGACGCTCCAGGAGCCGCACGCCCCAGCCGGAAGCCCAGCTCTTGTTGAGATCGGTCTGCGGCGAGCCCATCGCAGTGCCGGCGATGTCGAGATGTGCCCATGGCGTCTTGTTGACGAACCGCTGCAGCAATTGGGCCGCGGTGATCGCGCCGCCCCAGCGGCCGCCGGTATTCTTCATGTCGGCGAACTTCGAGTCGATCATTTTGTCGTATTCGGGCCCGAGCGGCATCCGCCATACCCGTTCCCCGATCGTCTCGCCGGTTTTGGTCAAGCGCTCGGCCAACTTGTCGTCATTGCAGAACATGCCGGCATATTCCTGGCCCAAGGCCACGATGATGGCGCCGGTCAGCGTCGCCAAGTTGATCATGAATTTCGGTTTGAAGCGCTTGTTGACGTAATGCAGCACGTCGGCGAGGACGAGACGGCCTTCGGCATCGGTATTGATGATTTCGATCGTCTGTCCGGACATCGTCTTGACGATGTCGCCCGGCCGTTGCGCCTTGCCGTCGGGCATGTTCTCGACAAGCCCGATGGCGCCGACGGCATTGACCTTGGCCTTGCGCGCCGCAAGCGCGTGCATCAGCCCGACGACGCAGGCGGCCCCCGCCATGTCACCCTTCATGTCTTCCATGCCCTGTGCTGGCTTAATGGAAATGCCGCCGCTGTCGAAGCAGACTCCCTTGCCGATGAACGCGACTGGATCGACGCCGCGCTTGCCGCCGTTCCAGCGCATGACGACAAGTCTCGACTCATGCGCGGAGCCTTGCCCGACGCCGAGCAACGCACCCATGCCGAGTTTGCGCATTGCCGCAACGTCGAGCACTTCGACGCCGACCCCAAGCTTGCTCAGGCTCGACGCCCGCCGCGCGAACTCGCTCGGGTAGAGCACATTGGCCGGTTCGTTGACGAGGTTGCGGGCGAGCACAACGCCGTCGGCGATCGCCACATGGCGCGCCCAGGCCTTCTCCGCCGATGCCGGATTGGAACAAGCGAAGTTCACCTCGACTTTGCCCGGCCGTTCCTCATCCTCTTTTCGTTTCGTCTTGTAGAGGTCGAACGTATAGGCACGCAGCCGCGCGCCAAGCGCCAGATCGGCGACCTGACCGGCCTTGAGCGCGCCCGAACCGAATTCCGCGAAGATTGTCGCAGTTGCGGCGGCTGTCGGCACCTTTCCCATGGCGAAGCCGCCGAGCTTGACGATATCGCGCGATTTCAGCTCGCTTTCCTTGCCGATCCCGACCACCACCAGCCGCGGCACATCGAGCCCGGAAGGAGCGACGATGTCGAGGCTCGAGCCGTTCTTGCCGGTGAAGCGATCCACCGCGGCCGCGCGGCGAAGCAGATCCCCGAGCGGCGACAGCGCACGCGCTGTGGCCGGGCCAAGTCTTAGATTTTCTTCACAGAACACAACAAGAACGCCACGTGGGCGGGGGAAAGGCGTGAAGACGAATTTGAGGGCGGCGGCCATAGAGCATTCCTTCGGGCTCAGTCCTAATGCGGGCGGCGGGGCCGCGGCGTTGTGGTAGCCAAGTTATGAACCGGACCGGCCGGCCGCGCAAAGCCGCCTTTTGCGCCAAAATCGCGGACGGGCGGCGCTGCTTTTATCAAACGCCCGTATTAACGCTTTAGTGTGCATGTTCAATAGCTTTGCCTTGGCGAAGCCACTTTGTGAAAGCATGAAAATAGACGTGTTGGGGAGATCGGCCCTCGGGGATGCTGCGTCGGTGGGCCGATGCGGCTAACGGGTTGGCCGTCAGCGGGGATGTTCAGTCCGATGGGGTCGATCGGCCGCTACATGTTTCGCGCCACGATGGGTGCGTTCCTAATCATCCTCGTCAGCCTGACTGTCGTGATCTGGTTCACGCAGGCGATGCGCGATTTCGACCTGATCACGAGCCAGCGCCAAACGCTGCTCGTCTTCGTCGGCATTACCGGGATGATCGTCCCGCTTTTGATCATGATGCTGGCGCCGATCGCGCTTGTTATGGCGGCGGCGCATGTCCTCAACAAGCTGTCCTCGGATTCTGAGATCATCGTGATGAACGCGGCGGGCGTATCGCCGTGGCGCCTGCTGCGCCCGTTCCTTGCCTCGGCGCTGGTCGTTTCGCTTCTGGTCGCCGCCATCGCCGCCTACGTCTCGCCGCGGGCATTACGTGAGCTGCGCGACTGGGGCGCGCAGGTGCGTGCCGACATTCTCACCAATATCGTGCAGCCGGGCCGCTTCACGACGGTGGGCGGCAATCTCACGTTCCATATCGCCGACCGGCGGCCGAACGGCCTCCTGGTCGGCATTTTCGTCGACGACCGCCGCGACCCCAATGTGCATTCCACCTATCTCGCCGAGCAGGGCGAGATCGTGAAGAACGACAAAGCTTCGTTCCTCGTCCTGCAAGGCGGCAGCATTCAACGGCTCGAAGCCGGTCAGCGCGATCCCCGCATCGTGACCTTCGATCGTTATCCTTTTGATCTGTCGCAATTTGCCGGCGCCACGCAAAACGTCGTCTATACCGTGCGCGAGAAATATCTCTGGGAGCTGTTGTGGCCGCGGGCTGACGATACACTCTACGCCTCGCAGCCGGACCAATATCGGTCGGAATTGCATGACCGGCTGACGACTCCGCTCTATCCGTTCGCTTTCGTCATCCTTGCCTTCGCGTTCCTCGGCCCGCCGCAGACCACGCGACAAAGCCGCACGCTGGCGCTGTTGGGAATGATCGGCGCCGTTTCGCTGTTGCGGCTCATCGGCTTCGTCAGCGTAATTGTCGGCGTGCGCGCGCCGGACGTGCTCGCGGTGCAATACGTCGCGATATTCGGCTCGATCGCCGCCGGCTTGTGGCAAATCTCACGGGGACAAGCCGTTGAGCCCGCCGCTGCGGTATCAAAGCTTGCGGCCGCGATCGGCGAGCGCGTCGCGCGGGCGACGGGTTAAAGGGAGCGGATCATGATCACCAGTACGCTCTCGCGCTATTTCGGAATGCGGTTTCTCACGTCCGTCGTCGGCTCTTTCATCGGCGTCGTAGCTCTGGCGGCGATGATCGACTACGTCGAACTGATGCGCCGCGGCGCCGACTGGCCCAACGCCACGGCGTGGGTGCTCGCCAAAATCTCGATGTACCGCGTGCCGCAGCTCACCGAACGCATCATGCCATTCTCCGTGCTGGTCGGCGCGATGTCGTGTTATCTCACGCTGTCGCGCCGGCTTGAACTTGTCGTGGCGCGATCGGCGGGCGTTTCCGCCTGGCAGTTCGTGGCGCCCGCCATGATCGCGGCCTTCATTTTCGGCACGATTGCCACCACCGCCTACAATCCGGTCGCCGCGCTGTTGCATGAGCGATCGAAGCGTCTTGAAGCCGATATGTTGGGGGAAAACATGTCGGCGCTGCAGGAGAGCACCAGCGGCTTCTGGGTCCGCCAGAAAAGCGCCGACGGCGCAGCCATCATCAATGCCGGCACCAGCCGCGAGCAAGGCGCCCAGCTCGGCGGCGTCACCATCTACACGTTCGACGGTGCCGGCCATTTCCAGCGGCGCATCGAGGCCCAAAGCGCCAGTTTGGAGCAGGGCTATTGGCAGCTCCAAGACGCGCGCATCTATGCCAGCGGCAAGGCGCCGGATATCGAAGACAGCTATCGCGTTGCCACCAATCTGACGCTTGAACAGGTGCGGGAAAGCTTCGCTACGCCCGAGACCGTGCCGTTTTGGGAATTGCCAACCTATATCGAGCTGGCGGATCGCGCCGGCCTCGGCGCCGCCGGTTATCGCCTGCAATATCAGCAGCTGCTGGCGCGCCCGTTTCTGCTTGCCGCGATGGTCTTGCTTGCGGCTTCGGTGAGCCTGCGCTTCTTCCGCTTCGGCGGGGTGCAGAAAATGGTGCTGAGCGGGATCACCGCCGGATTTCTTCTATTCGTTTTGCAGAAAATCACGGACGACATGAGCAGAGCGGAGCTCCTGCCGCCGGCGGCCGCGGCGTGGATTCCGGTCGTTATCGGCAGCCTGACCGGATTCGTCGCGTTGTTGTTCCAGGAGGACGGATAGTGGCGAGTTCGAGCGGCCCTTTCTGTCCCGGCATGAGTAGTAGCGTCCGCGTTGGTGCAACGGCGTTCGCTGCGCTGCTGGCGTTTGTTATCGGACTCACTTTGCCGCCCGACCCGTTATTCGCCCAACAAGTCGGCAACCTCATGCATTTTCCGGCCCGGGCGCCACCGCCGCCGAAAAAACCGGCGCCGCAATCCAACGCGCCCATGCTGGTACAGGCGACCGAGATCAAGTACGACTACACCAACAATACGGTCGCCGCGGTCGGCAACGTGCAGATCTATTACGGCGGCGCCACCATCGAAGCCGATCAGGTCATCTACGACCAAAAAACCAAGCGCCTGCGGGCGCAGGGCAACGTCAGGCTGACCGAGTCGGATGGCAAGATCACCTACGGCCAAACCATCGATCTGAGCGACGATTACCGCGACGGCTTCGTCGATTCGCTGCGGCTGGAAACGCCCGACGACACCCGTTTTGCCGCAGCTCGCGCCGATCGCGCAAAAGGAAATTACACAGTCCTCCAAAACGGCGTCTACACGGCTTGCGAACCTTGCAAGGACGATCCCAAAAAGCCGCCGCTCTGGCAGGTCCAGGCGGCGCGGATCATCCATGACGAGGGTGAGAAGATGCTGTATTTCGAGGATGCCCGCGTCGAATTTTTCGGCGTGCCGCTCGCTTACATCCCGTTCATGTCGACGCCCGACCCGACCGTGAAACGGAAAAGCGGGTTTCTGTTTCCGGGCCTCTCGGAGACGTCACAATACGGTTTTGGCGTTGAGCCGAAATATTTCTGGGCACTCGCGCCCAATTACGACCTCACCTTCGGTACGCTCTTGACGACGAAGCAGGGTGTGCTGGTCGAAGGCGAATGGCGGCATCGTCTGCTCGAGGGTTCTTACTCGATCCGAGCTGCCGGTATTTTCCAGCAGGACCCGGGATACTTTGCCAGTCGGGACGGACCGAACAGCCCAACCGCAAATACTTTTCGCGGAGCTATTCAGACGGCAGGCCAGTTCGCGCTGAACGAAAAATGGGTATGGGGATGGACCGGGCTATTGGTCACCGATACCCAGTTTATGTTCGACTATCAGCTCAGACAATTCAGCGGCGCCTTCGATCCGTTCCAAACGGGAGTCACGTCCCAAGGGGTATCGCAGCTCTACCTGAGCGGCGCCGGCGAACGCAGTTATTTCGACGTCCGTTCGATCTACTACTACGGCTTTTCGGAACAGGACACCCAAGCGCAGATTCCCATCATCCATCCTGTTCTCGATTATTCCAATGTGCTGGCGCAGCCGATTCTCGGCGGTGAATTCGGCTACAAGGTCAACGTGACGAGCTTAAGCCGGCAGCAAGCCGAATTTCAGTCGGTCACGCAGACCGCTCAGGCCGCCGGGACCTGCGCCAGTGCCGATACCGCAGTCCCGACGAGTTGCCTGTTGCGCGCCATACCGGGAGATTACTCGCGCGCATCCACCGAGTTGAATTGGCGCCGCACGGTGGTTACCGACAGCGGCCAGATGATCATGCCGTTCTTCCAGCTGCGCGGCGATGTAGCCTCGCTCAACGTCGACAACCAGCCTGGGGTCGCGAATTACATCGCGACCGGTCAAAGCGATCTCACGCGCGTGATGCCGGCCGCGGGCGTCGAATACCGCTATCCCTTCGTTGACGTCGAACCGTGGGGTACGCAGACCATCGAGCCGATCGCACAGCTTATCTTGCGTCCGAACGAGACCGGCATCGGAAAATTTCCGAACGAAGACTCTCAGAGTCTGGTTTTCGACGACTCGACCCTGTTCGCGATCGATAAGTTCTCCGGCTGGGATCGCGTCGAGGGCGGCAGCCGGGTCAATGCCGGCTTGCAATATACCGCCCAGGTCAACCGGGCGGGTTCGCTCAATGTTCTATTCGGACAGTCCTATCAGCTGTTCGGTCAGAATTCGTTCCAGGCTCCCGATATCACCAATACCGGGCTGGAAAGTGGCCTCGACAAGTCCGTCTCGGATTACGTTGGCCGCGTGACGTATCAGCCCAATCAAGTTTATTCGTTCACCGCGCGTGGGCGTTTCGACGAGGCGACATTCACGCCGCAACGCCTTGAGTTCGAAAGCCGCGCCAATTTCGATCGCTGGACGCTGCAAGTGCTGTATGGCGATTATGCGCCGCAGCCCCTGCTCGGCCTATTGACGCGCCGCGAGGGCGTATTGGCCGGCGCGTCGGTCAAGCTTACGGAGAACTGGATCGCGCTTGGCTCCGTCCGTTACGATATTGCCAACGATCAATTCGACCAATCACGTCTTGGCCTTGGCTATGTCGACGACTGCTTCATGTTGTCCGTGAACTGGCTCACCGGATACACCTATACTGCCATTGCGAATTCGACTCCGGTCAGGGACAGCACGGTCATGCTGCAATTCAGCTTGCGGACGCTCGGTCCCGATGCCTTAGCGCCGGTCGGCGCCTCGTTCTAAATTTTGCCGTGACTCTATGAGTTGTATCGCCAAGTGGGACACATCGATCAAGCCGGCAGCGAGCCTGCCACCGAGGGAGAGGGAACAGTGAGGCCGCAGATCGTAGTCCGCGCCCGACGCAGAGCCCTGGCGACGGCGGTGCTCGCCGCGGCGGCCATGCTCGCCATCACCTCGATTGCCCGCGTCCAGGAAGGAGTTGTCGTGCTCGTCAACGGCGAGCCGATTACTTCGCTCGACATCCAACAGCGCGCAAAATTCATCGAGATGAGCACCCGCAAAGCGCCAACGCGGCAGGAAGCGATCGACAGCCTCGTCGATCAAATCCTCGAATTGCATGAGGCCAAGCGCTACGACATCGCGCCTACGGATGCGGACGTAAACACCGCATTCGCCAACGTCGCAAGCCATATGGGAGTCGACTCCCAGAAACTTTCGCAGATGCTGGCCAGTGGCGGCGCAAGCGCGGCAACCCTCAAGCTGCAGCTGAAGGCCCAGATTGCCTGGACCAATCTGGTGCGCGGACGCTACAAGGCAAGCCTGGAAATTCCGGACACCGACGTCGAGGCAGAACTTCAGCTGCACCAGCCCGGCCAAAAGAATGAGGTGGGCTACGAGTACATCATGCGGCCGATCATCCTTGTGGTGCCGCACGGCTCTCCCGATGCCGCCTACGAGGCTCGCAAACGCGTCGCCGACGCGTTGCGCGGGCGCTTTGTGAGCTGCACCGACGGCATTGCGTTCGCCCAAGGATTGCCGGAAGTCGCTGTGCGGGATCCGGTGTCTAAATCCTCGGCAGACCTGCCGCAGCAACTCCGCGACATCCTCGACAACACAGAGGTCGGCCATCTGACGCCCCCCGAACAGACCGACGAGGGAATACAGATGTTTGCCGTCTGCTCCAAAAAAGAGTCAAAGACCGATACCCCGGAGGCGCGGAAATTGCGCGACGAGATGTTTGAGAAGAAGTTCGGTGCCAAGGCCAAACGCTACCTTGCCGATTTGCGGCGCCAAGCCATGATCGAATACAAATAGAGTGCTTAGTGAGGCATGATCTTTTCGGAAAGCCGTTTCCGGCCCCGGATCAGGTTCGGGGCAGGCCTATTCCGGATGGCGTAATGGATGGCGGCTCGTGCAACCTTTGGTATTGACGCTCGGCGAACCAGCAGGGATCGGCCCCGATCTCGCCCTCGCGATATGGCGGCGGCGCGCCGAACTCGACCTACCGCCATTCTATATCGTCGCCGACCCCGCGTTTTTACGGCGGCGGGCCGACCAGCTTGGACTCGACGTTCCGATCGGCAACGCGACGGCGACGTCGGCTGCGGCGATATTTCAAGCGGCGCTGCCGGTGCTGCCTCTCGATTCCGCCGTCACCGCCGAACCGGGCCGCCCGGATCGATCAAGCGCACCTGCCGCGGTGGCTTCGATCCGCCGTGCGGTCGCCGACGTCATGGCGGGTGCGGCGGCAGCCGTCGTCACCAATCCGGTCGCCAAGAACGTGCTCTACAATTGGGGCTTTGCCGAGCCGGGCCATACCGAGTTCTTGGCCACACTGGTGCGGGAGGCGACCGGTACGCCGCTGCGCCCGGTGATGATGTTGTGGTCGCCGGAGCTCGCCGTCGTGCCGGTAACGATCCATCTGCCGCTTCGCGAAATCTTCAAGCAGCTTTCGAGCGAGCTCGTGGTCGAAACCGGACGCATCGTCGCCCGCGATCTTGTCGCGCGCTTTAAGCTCGCGCATCCGCGTCTGGCGATTGCCGGGCTCAACCCGCATGCCGGCGAAGCGGGCACGCTTGGCGAAGAGGATCGCACGATCGTCGCGCCAGCGGTGGCCCGTCTTGTCGCCGAAGGGATCGATGCCAGAGGTCCGCTTCCCGCCGATTCGATGTTTCACGAACGCGCGCGGGCGAGCTATGACGCGGCGCTGTGCATGTATCACGACCAAGCGCTGATACCGATCAAGACGCTTGCCTTCGATCATGCGGTCAATGTCACGCTCGGCCTGCCCTTCGTGCGTACTTCGCCGGATCACGGCACCGCCTTCGACATTGCCGGAACCGGCAGCGCCGATCCTACCAGTCTGGTTGCCGCACTGCGGCTGGCGGCGCGGCTCGCCGGATCGACGCCATCGACCGCCGTGCGGGCAGCACACCTCGCTGCATCGTGAACGAGGCTCTCGACAGCCTGCCGCCGCTACGCGAGGTGATCCGCCGACACGGTCTCGTCGCAAAAAAATCTCTCGGACAAAATTTCCTCTTTGACCTTAACCTCGCTTCCCGCATCGCCCGTGCGGCGGGACCGCTGGCGGGCGTCACCGTTGTCGAAATCGGCCCCGGACCAGGCGGGCTAACGCGTGCGCTCCTGGCGCTTGGCGCCGCGCAGGTGATTGCGGTGGAGCGCGACGAACGGGCGATTGCCGCTTTGCAGGAGATCGCCGCGTTCTATCCGCAGCGGCTCGATATCATCGCGGCGGATGCTCTTAACTTCGATCTGCGGCCGCGGCTTCCGTCCGGCCCGGTGCGCATCGTCGCCAATCTTCCCTACAACATCGCGACCGCTCTGTTGATTGCCTGGCTATGCGTCGAGCCTTGGCCACCGTGGTACGATGCCGCGGTGTTGATGTTCCAGCGCGAGGTCGCCGAACGCATCGTTGCAGCGCCGGGGTCGAAGAGCTATGGGCGACTATCCGTCCTGGTGCAGTGGCGCTGCGAAACGCGGATCCTGTTCGACGTCAACGCCGCGGCCTTTGTGCCACCGCCTAAGGTCACATCCTCACTGCTCCACATCGTGCCGCGTGCGGCACCGCTTGCCTGCGAGCGCAAGCTTCTCGAGCGCGTCAGCCAGGCCGCCTTTGGCCAACGGCGCAAAATGCTGCGCCAGAGCCTGCGATCGCTGGGCGCCGATGCCCCCGCTTTGATTGCCGCAGCCGGTCTCGATCCGACGGCGCGGGCCGAGGACATTCCCATCGCCGGCTTCGTCGCATTGGCGCGGGCTCTCGCCGCGACCCCCAATCATCGGGCATGATGTCGTAATGGGGAGGCAACAGCCGCAATGAGCAAATTCCACCGCCAATCGCTGGTCGCCTACGGCCAACCGCTTTGTGAGACGGCTGCGGATCTCCCTGCCCCGCGCGGCACCGAAGTTCTGGTGCGGGTGACGTGCTGCGGCGTTTGCCACTCCGACCTGCATTTGCAGGACGGCTATTTTGCGCTGGGCGGCGACAAGCGGCTCGACATCACCAAGGACCGCGCCCTGCCATTCACGCTTGGACACGAAATTGCCGGCGTCATCGAGGCCGCGGGCGAGGCGGCCGAAGGCGCAGCGGTTGCGCGCCGCATCGCGGTCTATCCATGGATCGGCTGTGGCACCTGCCCGGCATGCCGCGCCGGCGAAGAGAATTTGTGCTCTGCCCATCGCCATCTCGGCATTAGCGTCGATGGCGGCTATGCCACCCACGTCCTGGTGCCCCATCCGCGCTACCTCATCGATTATGCACCGTTGTCGCCGGATTTTGCCGGACCGCTGATGTGCTCCGGCCTCACCGCCTATTCGGCGCTCAAGCACCTCGGCAGCCGGGTCGAGCGCGGCCCGGTGCTGCTTGTCGGACTGGGCGGAGTGGGCATGATGGGCCTCGCAATTGCCCGCGCCTTGTTTCGCGAGCCGCCGCTTGTCGCCGACATCGATGCCGGCAAGCGTGCGGCAGCGCTCGAAGCGGGCGCGGCGCAGGCCTTCGATCCATCCGATCCGCAGGCCCGCCGCGCCGTGATGACGGCGACAGGCGGCGTGCTTGCGGCTTGCGATTTCGTCGGTTCGGAAAAGTCGCTGCAATTCGCAACCGGCGTGCTCGGACGCGGCGGCAAGGTCGTGGTGACGGGCCTTCTCGGCGGCAATTTTTCGATAGCGGCCGCCATGATTGCGATCAAAGCAATGACAATCGAGGGCACGCTCACCGGTACGCTCGCCGAAGCGCGTGAACTGATCGACCTCGCCCGCAGCGGCAAGCTCGCCACGATCCCGACGCACGAGCGGCCGCTCGATCAGGCGCAGGCCGCGCTCGACGATTTACGCGCCGGACGCGTTGTGGGGCGCACAGTGCTATCGACTGAGAACGTTACTTGAGCTTCGCCTGCAGCGCGCGCACGAAATCGGACAGCCCGATTTGCCGTTCGCGCTTGAGCCGCTCCGCCGCCAAAATCGCGCGCACTTCGGCAAAAGCCTCGGCTTTATCGCGGTTGACGATGACATAGTCGTATTCCGGCCAATGGCTCATCTCGCCGGCGGCCTTTGCCATGCGCGAGCCAATGACGGATTTGCTGTCCTGCGCCCGGCGCTTGAGCCGGCGCTCCAATTCAACAACACTCGGCGGCAGGATGAATACGCTGACCAGATCGTCGCGCGCCTTCTCCCGCAGCTGCTGTGTGCCCTGCCAATCGATATCGAACAAAACATCGCGGCCGGTCCGCAACGCTTCGATGACCGGCCGGCGCGGCGTGCCATAACAATGGCCGAACACCTCGGCCCATTCCAACAGCTCGCCCTTCCTGACCATGGCATCGAAGCGATGGCGATCGATGAAATGGTAATCGCGGCCGTCGATTTCGCCGCGCCGTTTGGGGCGCGTTGTCACCGATACCGATAATTCCACCCTACGGTCCGCCCGCAGCAGCAGCCGGGAGAGGGTAGTCTTTCCCGCGCCGGACGGCGATGACAGCACGAACATCAAGCCACGCCGTGCAATTTTCTTTCGATTTTGCTTCGCGCGCGCCATTTTGTCGTCCACCACGCCGGTCTATTCGACGTTCTGTACCTGCTCGCGGAATTGTTCAACCGCGGCTTTCAGCTCCAGGCCGATATTGGTGAGTTCGACGTCGTTAGCCTTGGCGCACAGCGTGTTGGCTTCGCGGTTGAGCTCCTGGGCGAGAAAGTCGAGCCGGCGGCCGATCGATCCGCCTTGTTCGATCAAATGCTGCGCCTGGGCAACGTGCGCAGCGAGGCGGTCGAGCTCCTCGCGAACGTCGGCCTTGGTCGCAATCATGATCGCCTCCTGATGCAGCCGGTCGGGATCGAACCGATCGGACTGCGCCAGCAGCGTTGCGACCTGCTCGGCAAGCCGGGCACGTATTGCTTCGGGCCGGCGGCCGGGAGCGCGCTCCGCGCGCTCCGCCAGCGCGGCGATTTCGTGCAATCGTGCCGTCAGGACGCGACCGAGCGCGGCGCCCTCATGGCGACGCATTTCGCCGAGTGCGCCGATCACCTCGGCAAATCCGGCAGCGACCGCAGCTTCAGCGCTGCGCCGCTCGTCTTCCCGTTCATCGGAATCGCTGACCTCGAGCACGCCTTTGAACGCGAGCAACCCATCGAGCGATGGTGGCGCTGCTTCGATCTTGAGCGCTATCTGTTTCATTGTCGCCAGAATCGCCTCGAGGACCGCGGCATTGACGCGGACGACCGGCAACGCGCCGCTGCGCTCGACCGTCAGGTTCGCCTGAATCGAACCGCGCGCCAGCGCTTCGGCGGCCTGCGCACGTACCGGCACTTCGATGGCGTCCCATCCAGGCGGCATGCGCAACCGCAGATCGAGCCCCTTGCCGTTGACCGATTTAATTTCCCAAACCCATGTGTAGGAGCCGGACACACCATGGCCGCGAGCGAATCCGGTCATGCTCGAAAGCGCCATGGACTGCGATCCTCCGAAAAAATAGTGAAAAAAGAATCGCGCCGAACTTAACGGCCGCAAGTCACGGGAACAAGTCACGGGAACAAGTCACGGGAACAAGTCACGGGAACAAGTCACAGGAACAAGTCGTGCTCGCAAGGATGCTGACGCCTGATCGGGGGCGCGGCAGCGATCAGTGGGCGGCTGGTGCGTGAGATTTCGAGGTGCCGCGCAACGGCGGCGGCGCCGCCGCGGTGGAGTTGGCCGTCGCGCCCTGCCCCGGCGGCGGCGAATTCATCTGATCGTCGATCGGAACCTGATCCTTTTGATCGGTATCGATCAGCCGCAACCGCGCTACATTCCTTTGCTGCTGTTCGTAGGTCTCGGCGAAGACGTGGCCGCCGATGCCGTCGGCGACGAAATAGAGTTCGCGCGTCCGCGCCGGATTGGCGGCCGCTTCAAGCGAGGCGCGGCCCGGATTGGTGATCGGGCCCGGCGGCAGTCCGCTGATGACGTAAGTATTGTACGGCGTAGGCTGACTGATCTCGTTCTTCATGATCGGCCGGCCGAGCGTGCCTTTTCCACCAACCAGCCCATAGATGATCGTCGGATCGGACTGTAGGCGCATGTTCTGCTTCAGCCGGTTGACGAATACGGCGGCCACGCGCGAGCGCTCGTCCGATTTACCGGTTTCCTTTTCGACCAAGGACGCCAGAATAACGAGCTGTTCCGGCGTCTTGAGTGGCAGATCGGGCGAACGGTGGTCCCAAATCTCCTGGACAACGCGTTGCTGCGCCTGCTGCATACGCTGGATCATTTGCTCGCGGGTCACGCCGCGCGTGAAATTGTAGGTGTCGGGCAGCAGACTGCCTTCGGGCGGTATTTCCTTGATATCGCCGGTCAGCACGTCGTCGGCCAGCAGGCGCGCGACGATCTGTTGGGACGTCAGGCCTTCCGGCATGCTGACTTGGTGCGCCACCACTTTGCCCTCGACGATCGTCGCCACTACGTCTTGCAGGCTTGAATGCGCCTTAAATTCGTACTCGCCGGCCTTGAGACCCTCGCGTGCCTTGAGCACGAGCACGCCACCGATGAACACCCACGGCTGATCGATCACGCCTTCGTGGGTCAGAACATCGGCAATGTCGCGGATGCCGGAACCGTGGGGGATATTGACGACGCGGTCCTGCGGCAGCGGACCGGGCGCCTCGAAGCGCTGCTTACCGACGAAAAGCATGACGCCGGCTACGACCGCCAACAGCACGAAGATGCTGATGACGGCGTTGCCGATAATGACGAGAGGATGCCGTGCGCTCGCCGAGCGTCGGGTCGGCACCTCGACCGTGTCAGGCTCGATGGCCGTTCGCGGGCTACGCGGCACGATGCGTTTGGGATCGGTGCGATTCGAATCCATCGACATCATGTCACTTCCATTCGCCAGCTGCTCCGTAATGGGCGGATCGGGATCGGCGGCACCTGACGACCCTCGTACCGGCTTGCGAGAGTATGGCACGGATGTGCTGCTTGACGAGGATCCTGACCGGGATGGCGCCGCCGCCGCAGGACCGCCAATTGGCGCTTTGCCAGTCGAGCGGGGGCGCGATGTCGAGGTGGCGGACGACGTTCCAGCAGATCCATTGGACCGCGGCGGTGCGGGCTTCGATGGGTTTGCGGACATCGGCACCTTCGGGCGCAGCGGTTGGACCGCCGGCTTGTCCGCGGCGCGCCCGGCGGCCGTCTGTGGATTTTGCCGCAGCCTTCTCGCCGCCGGCGGGTGGTGCATTAGAACCTGTCACGGCCGCGTATCCGCATTTGCAAGCTGCATGATCAACTTTGAAGGATGTTCGGCGCGACGGAAACGAGCGCTTGGTGATTCTGCCGGGTCCACCCAAAGCTGCGACCGCAGGCGACATCGTCAGTGGATCGCAGGCGAGTGCGGAGCAAATATGGCAGAACGGTGATGGATTGCACTATTACGCCACCCGTCGGAAAACGAGGGAAGCGTTGGTGCCGCCAAATCCGAATGAGTTCGACAGCGCGATATTGACCGGCCGCTTTTGGGCTTTGTGCGGCACAAGATTGATCGCCGTCGCGACCGAGGGATTGTCCAGGTTGATGGTGGGCGGCAGCATTTGGTCGCGCATCGCGAGCAGGCAGAAAATCGCTTCGACTGCGCCGGCCGCGCCGAGCAGATGACCGATCGAGGACTTTGTCGACGACATCGCAATGCGGCCGGCGGCATTGCCGACGAGGCGCTCGACGGCCTTGAGCTCGATCTCGTCGCCGAGCGGTGTCGACGTGCCATGGGCATTGATGTAGTCGATGTCGGCGGCGGGAATGCCGGCGCGGCGGATTGCAGCGGTCATGCAGCGAAACGCGCCGTCGCCGTCCTGGGCCGGCGCGGTGATGTGAAATGCGTCGCCAGACAGCCCGTAGCCGACAAGCTCCGCATAGATGTGCGCACCGCGTCGCTCGGCGTGATCGTATTCTTCGAGCACCACGGCGCCCGCCCCCTCGCCCATGACAAATCCATCGCGATCGCGGTCGTAGGGCCGCGATGCGCGTTCGGGCGTGTCATTGAAACCGGTCGACAGCGCCCGGCACGCGGCAAAGCCGGCGAGCGAGATGCGGTTGACGGGCGATTCAGTGCCGCCTGCCACCATCACGTCGGCATCGCCGAGCGCGATCAGCCGGCCGGCGTCGCCGATGGCATGAGCGCCCGTCGAGCAAGCGGTAACCACGGCATGGTTGGGTCCCTTGAGTGAATGCGCGATCGACACGTATCCCGAGGCGAGATTGATGAGCCGGCCGGGGATGAAGAAAGGCGAAACCCGCCGCGGACCACGGTCGCGCAGGACAAGAGCGGTTTCCGCAATGCCTTCGACGCCCCCTATTCCGGAACCGATCAGAACGCCGCTCACCACCTGATCGTCGTAGTCGCGCGGGTGCCAGTTCGCATCGTTGAGCGCTTGCGTCGCCGCGGCCATCGCAAACAGGATGAAGTCGTCGACCTTGCGCTGCTCTTTGGGTTCCATCCACGCATCGGCATCGAAGCTGCCACCCGAGCCGTCGCCGCGTGGAACCTGACCCGCGATTTTGCAGGTGATATCCGAGACGTCGAATTTCTCGATGCGTTTGATCCCACTCTCGCCGGCCAGCAAACGCTGCCATGTTTGCTCAATCCCGCAGGCAAGCGGCGTCACCAATCCAAGACCTGTGACGACGACACGTCGCATCATGGACACTCCCGGCAAAGGCAGGAACCAAGGCTAACCTGCGCGCCTCGCTGCAACAATTTGCTCGCACATCGACGGCCGCACACGATGATGTGCAGCTCCCGCAGCGTGCGCAATCGATGAAATAGCTGCCGAGCCTTGCCGACGGTCAGCTCTTCGCGTTCTTTTCGAGAAATTTGATCGCGTCGCCGACCGTGAGAATGGTTTCAGCCGCATCGTCGGGAATTTCGCAACCGAATTCTTCCTCGAAGGCCATGACGAGCTCGACGGTGTCGAGGCTGTCGGCGCCGAGATCATCGATGAAGCTGGCGTTTTCCGTCACCTTGTCGGGCTCAACGCCAAGATGCTCCACGACGATTTTTTTCACCCGTTCGCCAATATCACTCATCGTTCCGACCTCATCATTTCAACGCGACCCAATCGACCTAGCTTTGAACCCGTCCAAGCACTTCGTTGAACCTGCCGACGGGGACGGACAAGTTCAATTGGGTCGACACCGATCAGAGGCGGAAGTTTCGCCCCGCGCTCCGGCATTCCGGCTCCCCTAGCCCAATTTCGGTTCGGTTACCACACTTCAAATGCGTTGACCAGCGCGGCCGCATGACACGCTGTCGATCCTATCGCCTTCAAATCATGGCCATTCCGCCATTCACATGCAATGTCTGACCGGTGACATAGGCCGCCTCATCCGACGCGAGAAACGCCACCGCAGCCGCCACCTCTTCCGGGGTGCCGGCACGATTTGCCGGAATTTTCGCGACAATCGTTTCCCGCTGCTTATCATTGAGCTTCCCCGTCATCGGGGTGACAATGAATCCGGGCGCAACGCAATTAGCCGTCACGCCGCGTTTGGCATATTCTTGCGCGATTGCCTTAATCATGCCGGTAACGCCGGATTTGGCCGCGACATAATTGGCCTGCCCGGGATTGCCGGTTATCCCGACCACCGAGGTGATCGCTATAACGCGCCCAAAACGGCGCCGCATCATACCGCGCACCGCGGCGCGCGAGAGACGGAAGGTGGCGGACAAGTTAATGGCGATGACCTGTTCCCAGTCCTCGTCGCGCAATTGCACAAGCAGATTGTCTCGGGTCATGCCGGCGTTGGCGACGAGAATATCAAGTTGCCCCATCGCCTCCTCGGCGCGCGGCACCAGAGCCTCCGTTTCGACCGGATCGGCAAGATTACACGGCAGGACATGGACGCGTTCGCCGAGTTCACTCGCAAGCTGAGCGAGGATTTCCCGCCGCGTTCCGGAAATGGCAACCGTTGCGCCCTGGCCGTGGAGGATTCGGGCAATGGTGCCGCCGATAGTGCCGGTGGCCCCGGTAACGAGCGCGGTCTTTCCGGTAAGCTCGAACATTCGGTCTCCTCGCCTCCCAACCACAAATAGCTTAGCGGCGCGCGGCCGTGAACCGGCTTAGGTCGTCGGGTGTGCCGATTGCCGAGGCGGTTGCGACCTCCGCGATACGCTTGATCAAGCCCGTCAGCACTTTGCCGGCGCCGATTTCATAGAAATCGGTCGTGCCCGACTGCACCATAAAAAGAATGGATTCCCGCCAACGAACCGTGCCGGTGACCTGTTCGACAAGACAACGGACGATTTCTGCAGGTTCGCTGATCGGCCGCGCCAGCACATTCGCGACGAGCGGGACAGCGGGCGGTTTGATCATAACCTTCGCGAGCGCCTCCGCCATTGCGTCGGCGGCAGGCTGCATCAACGGGCAATGGAAGGGAGCGGAGACTGACAGCATCATCGCCCGCTTCGCGCCGCGAAGCTTTGCCAGCTCCACGGCGCGTTCGACTGCCGCTTTGGCGCCGGACAAAACGACCTGTCCGCCGCCATTGTCATTCGCGGCGGCGCAGACGCCCACGCTCGCAACTTCCGCGGCGATCGCTTGGGCGTCGTCCAGTTCGAGGCCGATCAGTGCCGCCATCGCGCCGGCCCCGACGGCGACCGCTTTCTGCATGACGCGGCCGCGGATGCGCAACAGCCGCGCCGCATCGGCAATCGAGAGTGCGCCGGCCGCCGCAAGCGCCGAATATTCGCCGAGCGAGTGCCCGGCAACGAAGGCTGCGTCGCGCTTGAGGTCGATACCGGCCTCCCCTTCAAGAACGCGCATCGCTGCAAGCGAGACCGCCATCAGGGCAGGCTGGGCATTTTCAGTCAGCGTCAGAGTGTCGGCCGGCCCGTTCCAAATGACGTCGCTGAGCCGTTCGCCCAATGCTGTATCGACTTCTTCGAAGACCCGACGCGCCGCCGCGAATGCCTCGGCCAGACCCTTGCCCATGCCGACGGCCTGGCTGCCCTGACCGGGAAAAACGAATGCCGAAGCCGCCATATGCCAAAAGCCCCTGAAAGCTCGAATTCGCCTCACCGAGACGGGGCGAAAGATACCCGGATGGGGGCCGTGTCAAGAATGAGGCGCCGTAATAAAACGACAACCGCAATGCGATAAAGTAGCAAAACGCCGGGTAATTTTTGCCCCGAATTTCATCGCGAGTGCGCTTTATGAGCACTTTCTCGCCGGCCACCGACGCCGACCTGTCGCGCGCGCGATCGGACCCCGATTTCCGCCAGCGGCTCCTGGAGCAAAATCTCGAGGCCTTGCTGGCGGGGATGACGAAGCTGCGCGGAGCGGCTTCGCCCGTTAGCACAAGGGCAAAACAGTTGCGCGAGGGGGTTGAACTCGCGGTGCGGCTCGCTGAGTTGATCCAGAATGCGGACCTAAGACGCCGTATTTCGTGATTTGGGCGCTGCCGCGGATCTTGCCTTTTTAGCCCTGCCGCGTATAAGGCCGCCTTCCGCTCGACCCCGGCCGGGGGCTGAACGGACGGCCGCGTCAGTGCATGTTCCGGGAAAGTGGTTATCGGCTTTCCGATAAAAACATGCGCAAAATCATGTCGCGGTAGGACCTCCAAAGTACCACCCGGTGGTCCGGCGTCCGGTGTTCCCGCCTTCAGAGCATTCGAGCCTTTCCCGAAGGGTTCGAGGGGCTTCGCGCCTGGGCGAGCAAGGCAAATGAGGAAAGGGCATCTATGCCGCTCTATGAACACGTCTATCTGGCGCGCCAGGACGCCAGCGCGCAGCAGGTCGAGGAATTAACCGCGCAATTGAAGGGCGTCATCGAAGGCCTTGGCGGATCGATCAAAAAGACCGAATACTGGGGCGTGAAATCCCTCTCCTATCGTCTGCGCAAGAACCGCAAGGCGCATTTCACGCTCATGGATGTCGACGCTCCGCCACCGGCGATCAATGAGATCGAGCGGCTGGAACGTCTCAACGAGGATGTTCTGCGCTATCTCACGATCAGGGTCGACGCGCACGAGGAAGGCCCTTCCGCCATGATGCGCCGCGCCGAGCGCGATCGTGACCGCGACGACCGCCGTGGCGAGCGGGGCGATCGCGGCGACCGCTTCGATCGGGGTGACCGAGGGGACCGTCCGCGCGACCGCCGGCCGCGGGAGGGTGCCGACGATTCCGACAGCCCGGTGGAGCATTGACCATGGCTATGTCACCGCAAGGCGCCGGCGGCCGCCGTCCGTTCTTCCGCCGCCGCAAAAGCTGCCCGTTCTCGGGCGCCAACGCGCCCAAGATCGACTACAAGGACGTCAAGCTCTTGCAGCGTTTCGTATCGGAACGCGGCAAGATCGTTCCCAGCCGCATCACCGCAGTCTCGGCGAAAAAGCAGCGCGAACTCGCTCAGGCGATCAAGCGCGCGCGGTTTCTGGGCCTCCTGCCCTACGTGATCCGCTGAGGAGGCCGATATGGAAGTGATCTTACTCGAACGTGTCGCCAGACTTGGTCAGATGGGCGACGTCGTACGTGTGAAGGACGGTTTTGCGCGAAACTTCTTGCTGCCGCGCGGCAAAGCGCTGCGCGCTACGGCCGAAAACCGCACGCGCTTCGAAACGATGAAGAGCGAACTTGAAGCGCACTCGTTCACGCTCAAGACCGAGGCGACCCAAGTCGCGGAGAAACTTGACGGCAAGAGCTTCACCGTTCTGCGCCAGGCCTCGGAGACCGGACAGCTCTTCGGCTCGGTGTCGCCGCGCGATCTTGTCAGTCTGATTGGCGAGGGTGGCTTTCGCATGAACCGCAGCCAGATTGCGCTCAACGCGCCGATCAAGACGATCGGTCAGCATAAGGTGCCGATTACGCTGCATCCGGAGGTCGAAACCTCCGTTACCGTCATCGTCGCCCGCAACGACGACGAGGCGGCACGCATTGCGCGCGGCGAGGATGTGACGCAGCTCCGCGAGGCGACCGAAGCGGAGGCCGCGGTCATGGCGGCGGAGAAATTTTTCGAGCCGGGAGCCGAAGAAGCCTTGCGTCGGGATGAAGACGCCGAAGCGGCGGAAACCCCACCCGCGCCCGAAAAGAGCTAACCGGATCGGCCGGGCGTCTAGTCGGGTATCTAGTCGGGTATATTGTCGCGCGGCACGGTTGCACCCGCCTCCGGCTGCTCCTTCGCCGGTAGGGCCGCGCTCGTGGTCGGGCGGGCTTCGGGGCTCGCAGCACGATTTGGCGGCTCGACAACTCTCGGCGGCTCGTTCGTGGCGGGCGCTGCCGTAGAAGACGCCGCTTCTTCGGGCTGCTGCTGCCCTCCCCGGCTCGCCGTTTCCGGCGCTGCCTCATGTTTTTCCCCACTCGCCGGGCTTTCCGGACCGGGACGCTCTTGGTGCTTTACCTCTTCCTGCTTGGGCCGCTTTTCCTCCTCGGGCCGTGCCGAGGTCCGGAGCGGGTGGGTCGCAGTTTTGGGCTCTCCGGCTTTGGGCTCCTCCGCCCTGGCGTGCTCTACATCCGGCTTTGGCTTCGGGACCCGTTCGGCGCCGCCGGCGCCAAGGACGTAAGCCGCAAGCGCCGTCGCCTGATCGCGGCTCGCCGTGTAATGTTCGCGCAAAAAAACCGAGAGCATCAGGCTATTCTTGCCGACCGCCAAGCCTCGCGGGGTCTTGTGGCACGTCGCGCAATCGCTCGAGTAAATCTCGGCCGGCGACTTGCCTTGGTCGATATTGACCTGGGCGCGCGCCAGAGCCGGAAACATGGCGACCACCAAAGCCGCAGGCAACCCGATTGTAGGGGCAACTCGGCGAAACACACTGACCTCCTCAAGTCTTCTCGGCTGGCCGATCATGCTTACCCCAAAAACGGTCGAATACGAGTGCACGGCCGCCCGCGGGCGATTTCGCGGCATTGCTGGTTACGGAAGATTTTGTTTTAATGACGGCAACCAAGAAGACCCCCGCCGGTAACCGGCCGATTGAGCGGCAGAAATGCCCATCAAGGCGAATGGAGCGCCAATCGCCGCAGGTTGCGCAAGGGGCTGCTTTGTGAAGCGTGGAGGCGGCCGTGGAGCGGTTGCTGTTCATATTTTTACGTCGGTATCTCCGCCGCGGGTCTTTTACAGTCACCACGGCCGCGGGGTCCACATACACTTTCGGCGATGGCAGGGGCCCGCCCATCGCGGTGCGTTTCACCACGGCAAGAGCGCAACGCGCGGTCTTGATGGATCCCGAGCTGAAGCTCGGCGAGGCCTATATGGACGGCAGCCTCGTCGTCGAACGCGGCTCAATTGCCGACGTTCTTGGGATCCTGCTGTGTCAGGCGCCCGTCTCCACGCCGAATTGGGATCTGCCCCGGCTCGTGCGCTACCTGTTCCGTCGCCTGCAGCAACTCAATCTACGTTCCCGTGCACGTCACAATGTGGCGCATCATTACGATCTCGACGGCCGGCTATACTCGCTCTTTCTCGACGGCGACCAGCAATATAGTTGCGCCTATTTCGACTCGCCGGATGTGTCGCTTGACGATGCGCAACTTGCGAAAAAGCGGCATATCGCCGCTAAACTGCGGCTGAAGTCCGGCGCCACAGTGCTCGATATCGGCTGCGGCTGGGGCGGCCTTGCGCTTTATCTTGCCGAAATTGCCGGCGCGCGGGTCACCGGCATCACGCTGTCGCGTGAGCAGTTTCAGCGCGCGCAAAACCGGGCGCTGGAGCATAGCCGCACCCACGATACGACATTTCGGCTCGTGGATTATCGCGACGTCGATGGCTGCTTCGATCGCATCGTGTCGGTCGGCATGTTCGAGCATGTCGGCGTCGGGTTTTACGAAACCTTCTTCGAAAAATGCTCAAACCTTCTCGCCGACGACGGCATCATGCTGCTGCATTCGATCGGCCGCAGCGGCCCGCCGAGCATTACCAATCCCTGGATCGCCAAATACATTTTCCCCGGCGGCTATATTCCGGCGCTTTCCGAAGTGCTGCCGGCAATCGAGCACGCGCAGCTCATTGTCACCGACGTCGAGATTTTGCAGCTGCACTATGCCGAGACGCTGAAGGCATGGCGCGAGCGCTTCCTCGCCCATCGCGACGAGGTGGTGCGGCTCTATGACCGGCGTTTTGTGCGGATGTGGGAGTTCTATCTCGCCTGTTCGGAGATGGCGTTCCGCGAAGGCGATATGGTGGTATTCCAGATTCAGGTGGCCAAACGCAAGGGCGTCACGCCGGCAACGCGCGATTACATCGCCCGCGAAGAAGCGCGCTTGCGCGGCATCGAAGCCGGCTATTCGGCGCCGCTGCGACTCGCCGGCGAGTGATCGCGCATCGCCCGCAGCCGCAACGCTACGTCAAGAGCCGATTGGACTCGTCCCCCGGTCGCGGTGAGTAATGGGGACAGCCGCAATGAGGATTTCCCATTGCGTCGCCGCTCGACTATCGACGAAGCGTGGTTGCGTGACGGTTGCGAAGGCGCAAGGTGCCGCTGTCGTTGAGCGATCCACGATGTTGAGTAACGCCCCAAATAGTCCACTCGCCGTATTTCGGCCATACGCCGCAAATCGGCCACAGCTCGCGATTCTCTTGATCGATCATGCCGGTATTCGATTCGACCGCACGCAAGCAGGTGCCACCGGAACCGACGTTCCGCACGGCGCCACACAATATCGAGGCCGAGCAGGCGCTGCTCGGGGCGATCCTCGTCAATAACGAGGCATTCTATCGCGTCTCCGACTTCCTCGAGCCGAAGCACTTTTTCGAGCCGATCCATCAGCGCATTTTCGAGCTTGCCGGCGGGCTGGTCCGGGCCAACAAGCTTGCGACGCCGGTGACCCTCAAGACGTTCCTCCCGCCCGACGCCGATATCGCCGGACTTTCGGTCAACCAATATTTGGCGCGGCTCGCCGCCGAAGCGACGACGATCATCAACGCGGAGGACTACGGCCGCACCGTTTACGATCTTTCGATCCGCCGCGATCTGATCGCGATCGGCGAGGATATGGTCAATTTGGCCTATGACGCGCCGGTCGATTCGACGCCGATCAGTCACATCGAGGACGCCGAGCGCAGACTCTATGAAATCGCCGAGACCGGACGCTACGATACGGGCTTTCAGCGCTTCGCCCAGGCGTTGACCACGGCGGTCGACATGGCGGCGCGCGCCTATCAGCGCGACGGCAGCCTGTCCGGGCTGGCGACCGGCCTGACCGACCTCGATTCCAGGATGGGCGGGCTGCAGCCCTCCGATTTGATCATCCTCGCCGGCCGGCCGGGCATGGGCAAAACCGCGCTCGCCACCAATATCGCCTACAATGTCGCCAAGGGTTACGTCTCGGAAACGCAGGCCGATGGACGTACCACGGCCGCCAATGGCGGCATCGTCGGCTTTTTCTCACTTGAAATGTCGGCCGAGCAGCTGGCCACCCGTATTATCTCCGAGCAGACCGGCATACCGTCGAATAAGATCCGCCGCGGCGGCATCGACGAGGGCGATTTCGAGAAGATCAAGGACGTTTCGATCGAGCTGCAAAACCTGCCGTTTTACGTGGACGAGACCGGCGGTCTTTCGATCGGCCAATTGGCGGCGCGAGCGCGGCGATTAAAGCGCCAGCGCGGGCTCGATCTTCTGGTGGTCGACTATGTCCAGCTGCTGCAGGGCTCCAGTCGCCGCGCCAACGAAAACCGCGTCCAGGAGATCACGGAAATCACGACCCGGCTCAAAGCCCTCGCCAAGGAGCTTACCATCCCGATCCTGGCGCTATCGCAATTGTCGCGCCAGGTCGAAAGCCGCGACGACAAGCGGCCGCAATTGTCCGATTTGCGCGAGTCGGGCTCCATCGAGCAGGACGCCGACGTGGTGCTGTTCGTGTTCCGCGAGGAATATTATCATCAGATGCGCAAGCCTCTGGAATCGAACCGCGAAAAAATCGCCGAATGGCAGTCAGAAGGCGAGCGCGTCGCCGGCAAGGCTGAGGTGATCATCGGCAAGCAGCGTCACGGCCCGACCGGCACGGTGGAATTGCAATTCGACGCCGCCGTGACGCGCTTTGCCAATCTCGACACCGCGCACCGGCCGGATTTTTAGGCGGCACCCGCACCCCGCTTTACCGCGGCCGCTATGCCAGCCATAACGCGCTGATGGCGCGCGCAAGACAACCTTCCCCACCGGTCCCCAGCCCGGCAGCGATCGAGACCGGTGGCACGCTGACCATTGATCTCGCCGCCATCGAGGCGAATTGGCGCGCGCTGGCGCACCGGCTCCTGACCGTCGAATGCGCGGCCGTGGTCAAAGCCAATGCCTATGGGCTTGGCCTCCAACAAGTGACCGCGACGCTGGCACGGGCCGGCTGCAAGACGTTCTTCGTCGCCGATCTTGCCGAGGCGCGGTCGGTGCGCTCGCGCGCACGCGACGCCACGATCTACGTTCTCAACGGCTTCACGCCCGATTGGGGCGACGGATTTATCGACATCAATGCACGGCCGGTGATCAACTCGACGACTGAGCTTGCGGAATGGGACGCCTTCGTCGGCGCGCATGCCTGGCAGGGCGGCGCCGCGCTGCAGGTCGACACCGGCATGCATCGGCTGGGCATTACGCCCGACGAGGCCGCCGCGCTTGCGCCGCGTGCGCAGACCGAAAATCACGGCATCGCTCTTCTGCTGAGCCACCTCGCCTGCGCCGAAATTCCCGATCATCCGCTCACTGCCAAGCAAATCCAGCTGTTCCGCGAACTCCATAGGCTTTACCCGGGCGTTGCCGCTTCGCTCGTCAATTCCTCCGGTATCTTCCTTGACGATTCGGCGCATTTCGACCTGGCGCGGCCGGGTGCCGCTCTTTACGGCGTCAATCCAAATCCCGGCCGGCCCAATCCGATGAAGAGTGTCGTCGAGCTCACCGGACGCATCCTGCAATTACGCAGCGTCGCCCGCGACGAAACGGTCGGCTATGACGCCACGTGGACGGCAAAACGCGCGTCGCGGATTGCTATTGTGGCGCTCGGCTATGCCGATGGCCTCCTGCGCGCCGGCAGCGGCACCGACGACCGGCCCGGCGGCGCGGCGATCGTCGCCGCCAAGCGTTGTCCCATTGTCGGCCGCATTTCGATGGACCTGATCTGTATCGATGTAACCGATCTTCCCGACGGCGCAGTGCATCGCGGCGACCTTGCCACGCTGATCGGCGCGGACATCACCGTCGACGACGTCGCCGCAGCGGCCGGCACGATCGGATATGAGATTCTGACGCGGCTCGGCCCGCGCTCCCATCTCATCTATCGAGGTGCATGAGATGGCGGCACGCGCGCAAAACTTCGTCTGCCAGAATTGCGGTGCGGCGTTCCCGCGGTGGACGGGCAAGTGCGAAGCCTGCGGCGAATGGAACACGCTGGTTGAGGAAGGCACTGAGGGGCTTCGGCGTACTTCCCGCAAAGGGCGGTTGTTCGCCATCGAACCGCTTCAAGGGGAGTCGCACGACGCACCGCGGCTTGCTTCCGGTATCGCCGAGTTCGATCGCGTGACCGGCGGCGGCCTGGTGCGCGGTTCGGTGCTGCTGCTCGGCGGCGATCCCGGGATCGGCAAATCGACGCTGCTGCTTGAAGTGGCGGCCGCTTTCGCGCGCAGCCGTCACCGCGCCGTCTATATTTCCGGCGAAGAGGCGGTGGCGCAGGTCCGGCTGCGCGCCGAGCGGCTCGGGCTCGCCGATGCCGCGGTCGAGGTCGCGGCCGAAACGTCGGTCGAGGACATCGTGGCGACGCTCTCACAAGGCGTAACCCCGCGCCTGCTGGTCATCGATTCCATCCAGACCATGTGGACGCAAGCGCTTGAAGCCGCACCCGGCACCGTGACGCAAGTGCGCGGTTCGGCCGCGGAGCTGATCCGCTTCGCCAAGCGCGGCGGCGCGGCCGTAATCCTGGTCGGCCATGTCACCAAGGACGGTCAGATCGCCGGCCCGCGCGTCGTCGAGCACATGGTCGATGCCGTGCTGTCCTTCGAAGGCGAAGGCTCGCAGCAATTCCGCATCCTGCGCGCTATCAAGAACCGATTCGGGCCCACCGACGAAATCGGCGTGTTCGAAATGACCGGCGCGGGATTGCACGAGATCGCCAATCCGTCCGAACTCTTCCTGTCCGAGCGCGATCTCGGCAGCCCCGGCACGGCCGTCTTCGCCGGGATCGAGGGAACGCGGCCGCTTTTGGTCGAGATTCAGGCGCTGGTCGCTCCGTCGGCGCTCGGCACCCCGCGCCGCGCCGTGGTCGGCTGGGATCCGAATCGGCTGTCGATGGTGCTGGCAGTGCTTGAGGCGCATTGCGGCGTCCGTCTGTCCGGCCATGACGTCTATCTCAACGTCGCCGGAGGCTTGCGCATTCAAGAACCGGCGGCCGACGTCGCCGCGGCTGCGGCCTTAGTTTCCTCGCTTGCGCGGGCGCCGCTCCCGGCCGATGCCGTCTATTTCGGCGAAGTGTCGTTGTCCGGCGCCGTACGACCGGTGGCGCAAACGGCGGCCCGGCTTAAAGAGGCGCAAAAGCTCGGTTTCACCAAGGCAATCGTCCCGGAAGCGGCACGCAACGAAGCCCCCGACGGCTTCGCGCTGTCTGCCATCGGCATGCTTGCCAATCTAGTCGCCGATATCGCCCGCGACGGGATGCCGGCGCTGCGGCGCATGGGGCGGCAGGATGGATAAGGACCGGCTGCCTGTTTGCCGAGCACACCACGATGTCCGAGGCTTTAAGTCGCAATCAGGTTGTGACGGCGACGGCCGGTAACACGAGCGATTCTGTTGAATGTCCGAGAAGACGGGTGACGGCGTGCCGGAGCCCGGCTATACAGCCGGCGGAAGTGGGCGGGGCGGGCATTAGCTGGCGAGCGGACTGGTAACCAATGCCGATTACGCTGCTCGATATCGCACTGATCGTCGTCATGCTGATTTCCGGCCTGCTCGCCATGGTTCGCGGCTTTATGCGGGAGGTGCTCTCCATCACCGCCTGGATCTTGGCCGCCGCCGCGACGCTTTATTCCTATGGCAAGCTGCTGCCTTACGCCAAAGAGTACTTCAACAGTGACATTGTCGCCGCGGTCGCGGTGATCGGCGGCGTATTCCTCATTACGCTCCTGGTCGTGTCGGTGTTAACCATAAGGATATCCGACATGGTGCTCGACAGCCGCGTGGGCGCGCTCGACCGCACCCTCGGCTTTCTGTTCGGGCTCGGCCGCGGGCTGATTATCGTGGTTGTCGCCTTTCAGTTCTTCACCTGGCTCGTTCCCGACCGCAGCCAGCCGGAATGGGTCAAAGGGGCCAAATCGCGCGTTGTTCTGACGGGAACAGGACAATGGCTGATCTCCATGTTGCCGGAAGACCCTGAAAACACCATCTTAAACAAGCTGAAGAAGCCGCATCCGGAGGATACCGATAATCCGGATGCCACTCCCGATCAGCAGCAGCACAGTGAGCTCTTTAGGCTGGAGGGCCGGAACTCATGAGCGAACCCGAAGTCCTCGATCTTGACGCGGACCGGCTCCGCGAAGAATGCGGAGTCTTCGGAATTTTCGGTCATCCCGACGCCGCCGCGATTACCGCGCTCGGCCTGCATGCGCTCCAGCATCGCGGCCAGGAGGCCGCCGGGATCGTCTCGTTCGACGGCAAGCGCTTTCACTCCGAACGTCGTCTGGGCCTGGTCGGCGACGCCTTCTCCCGGCGCGAGGTGATCGATCGCCTGCCCGGCAATGCCGCAGTCGGCCATGTGCGCTATTCGACGACCGGCGAAACCATTTTGCGCAATGTGCAGCCGCTGTTTGCCGAATTGAATGCCGGCGGCTTTGCCGTGGGCCATAATGGCAATCTCACCAACGGCCTGACGCTGCGCCGCCAACTGGTGCGCGAAGGCGCCATGATGCAATCCACGACCGACACCGAGGTGATCCTTCATCTGGTGGCGCGCTCGCACCGTAACCGCTTTGTCGACCGTTTCATCGAGGGACTGCGCATGCTCGAAGGCTCCTACGCCTTCGTCGGCCTGACCAATAAGAAGCTCGTCGGTGCGCGCGACCCGCTGGGCATCCGGCCGCTGGTGCTCGGCAAGCTCGACGGCTGTCCCATCCTCGCGTCCGAGACCTGCGCGCTCGACATCATCGGCGCGCAATATGTGCGCGACGTGGAAAACGGCGAGGTTCTCATCTTCGACGAGGAAGGCGCGCATTCGCACAAGCCGTTCCCGGCGATGCCGCCGCGGCCTTGCATCTTCGAATATATCTATTTCTCGCGGCCCGACTCCATCATTGGCGGTCGCAGCGTCTACGACGTGCGCAAGGCCTGCGGCGCCGAGCTTGCCCGCGAAGCGCCGGCTTCCGCCGATGTCGTCGTCCCGGTGCCCGATTCCGGTGTGCCGGCGGCCATCGGCTATGCGCAAGAATCCCGCATTCCCTACGAGCTCGGCATCATCCGCAACCATTATGTCGGGCGTACCTTCATCGAGCCGACCCAGCACATCCGCCAGCTTGGAGTGCGGCTCAAGCACAGCGCCAACCGCGCCGTGGTTTCCGGCAAGCGGGTCGTTCTGATCGACGACTCGATCGTGCGCGGCACGACGTCGGTGAAAATCGTGCAGATGATGCGCGAGGCCGGCGCCCGTGAAGTGCATTTCCGCATTGCCTCGCCGCCGATCACGCACCCGGATTACTACGGCATCGACACGCCGGAGCGGGACAAGTTGCTGGCGGCCACGCACGATCTCGAAGCCATGCGCAAGTTCATCGGCGCGGATTCCTTGGCGTTTCTTTCGGTCGACGGCATTTACCGCGCCATGGGCGAGAAGGGCCGCGATCCGGCCCGCCCGCAATTCACCGACCATTGTTTTACGGGCGAGTATCCGACCGCGCTTACCGATCGCACCGCAGAAGACACGCCGCCACGGCAGTTGTCGTTGCTCGCCGAGGCGAGCTGAGGAATGTCCGATCCGCTTGCCGGCGCCATCGCGCTTGTTACCGGCGCCTCGCGCGGCATTGGCCGAGCGACCGCGCTGCGCCTCGCGGGTGCCGGCGCACATGTCGTCGCGGTAGGGCGGACGCAAGGCGCGCTTGAAGAGCTCGACGATGCGGCACGCGCAGCCGGCGGCACGGCGACGCTGGTGCCGCTCGACATGCGCGATTACCCCGGCATTTATCGACTCGCCGCCTCGCTGAACGAGCGCTACCAGCGTCTCGATGTGCTCGTCGGTAACGCCGCGGTGGTGGGTCAACGCTCGCCGCTCAATCACGTTGAGCCGCAGAATTGGGATGAGGTCATGGCGGTCAATGTCACCGCCAATTGGCACCTGATCCGCGCCATGGATCCACTGCTCAAGCGCTCGACGGCCGGCCGCGCCGTGTTCGTCACGTCCGGCGCCGCCACCAGTGCCCGCGCCTATGCCGGCCCTTATTCGGTGTCGAAAGCAGCGCTGAACGCGCTGGCGCGGACCTATGCCGATGAGACGACGTCGACCCCGGTGCGAGTCAATCTGTTCAATCCCGGCCCGACGCGGACCCGCATGCGAGCCCTGGTCATGCCGGGCGAAGATCCGATGACATTGCCGACATCGGAACAAGTCGCGGAAAAAATCGTCGATCTGTGCCTGCCGAGTTTCTCGGAGACCGGAAAGCTATACGATTACCGCGCCGGCAAGCTTCTGGAATTCCGTCCGCCGGCTTGACCTTGTCGATTTTCAGCGTCGGCGCTTTTTCCCGGCATAAGGATTGGCCTTCGCCCGCATGGTGAGCCGGATCGGCGTACCCGGCAGCGCAAAATTTTCGCGCAAGCCGTTAATCAGATAGCGACGGTAAGTCTCGGGCAGCGCCTGCGGGCGCGCTGCAAACAGCACGAAGGTCGGCGGTCGCGCTTTGGGCTGGGTAATGTAATCGAGCCGCAGCCGGCGGCCGCGCAGCGCCGGCGGCGGATTCGTTGCGACCGCCTCCGCCAGGAAACGGTTGAGCGCCGCCGTCGGCGCCCGGCGGTTCCACACGGCATGCGCCTTCCTGACCGCTTCCATCAGTCTATCGACACCCTGTCCGTTCTTTGCCGACAGGACGACGACCGGAACGCCCTTGATCTGCGGCAGCATGCGATCTACCGCGCCGCGTAATCGCGACAGCGCGCCCGTTTCCGCCTCGATCACGTCCCATTTGTTGACCGCGATGACCACCGCGCGCCCTTCCCGCTCGACCAGGTCGGCAATGCGGATGTCCTGTTCTTCGAACGGGGTCTCCGCGTCGACGAGAACGATGACCACCTCGGCGAAGCGGATGGCGTTGAGTGCATCGGCCACCGAAAGCTTTTCCAGCTTCTCCTCGATCCGGGAGCGACGCCGCAAGCCGGCCGTGTCGTGAATGCGATAGTGATGATCCTGCCAGGTGAGATCGACGGCAATCGCATCGCGGGTGATGCCGGCCTCGGGTCCCGTCAGAAGCCGATCCTCGCCAAGCAAGCGATTGATCAGTGTCGATTTTCCGGTATTGGGCCGCCCGACAATGGCAATGCGGACGGGTTGCTGCGCGGCAGCGCCGACGGCAGCGTCCTCGATCTCGCGTTCCGCCGTCGCTTCCGGCAATGCGGCCCGCAGCGCATCGTAGAGGTCGGCCAAGCCCTCGCCGTGCTCGGCGCTGATCGCGATGGGCTCGCCGAGACCGAGCGCATAGGCCTCGAGCGCGCCCGCCTCGCCGGCGCGGGCCTCGCTCTTATTCGCGACCAGGATCGCGGGCTTGCCCGACTTGCGCACAAGATCGGCGAATGCGCGATCTGCCGCCGTCGCGCCGGCACGCGCATCGACCAGAAAGAGCACCGCATCGGCCTGCGCGACCGCCGTTGCCGTTTGCGCCTGCATTCGTCCCGATAGGCTTTCGCGCTGGGCGTCTTCGAGGCCGGCCGTGTCGATCACCTTGAAGTCAAGGTCGCCAAGCCTCGCGTCACCTTCGCGCCGATCGCGCGTCACGCCCGGTTGATCGTCGACCAGCGCAAGGCGGCGGCCGACCAGCCGGTTGAACAGCGTCGATTTGCCGACATTCGGACGGCCGACAATGGCGACGGTGAAGGACATGCCCAGGACTTCGAACAGAGGAGCTGTATATCAACTTATCGTCGCTGCGCGGCGAGCGCAGGCCGCTCAACGCAAAATCAATTGACCACTTTGCAGACGGCGGCGGTGGTTGCGCGGCCGCCGAACTCACTATTGCGTTGACGTGCCGGTCGCTGGAGGATTTGGCCAGATCGATTGCGACGGCGGCGCGGCTTGCTGGGTTGGGGTCGTCTGCGGCGGCGCCGGCCAAGCGAATTGTCCTGATTGCTGCGATGGCGCGGTTGCCGGCGGCGGATTCGGCCAGGCCGCCTGCGAGGGCTGTTGCGGCGGAGCACCCTTCGCTCCGATATCGATCCGCGTCGGTGTCGACGACGGCGGCTTCTCGACCCGCGCTGACCGTGTATGCGGCCGTCCGACAGCGACTTTCGGTTTCGGTTTGGGCTGCTCTGCCGGCTTTGCCACTGCGGCCGGGGCCGGTGCGCCTTGCGCATCGGCATCCGCATTCGTCTGATCGGGCGGCGGTTGATAGCCCTTTACCAGATCCGCCGGCACACCGGTGGTCGTGCCGGGAACGCCATTGGGAAATAAAGGTTCGCGCTGACCTTTCAGCTTCGATTTGCTGTCGAACATGTCCGAATTGAAAATTTCCGTCGGATCGAACTGGCCGCCCGGCGTGCAGGCCGCGAGCACGAGTATAAACGCGAGCGCACAAGCGACGCGAAACACCGAGGAATTGTACCGGATCGGCATCCGCTCAGCCTTTGTTGCTTGCCGCGATAAGTTCGCTCAAAACCTCGGCGCGGCTGCGCGTTGCCGCCGGCGTTTGCGGATCGGCCATGATCATGTCGGTCCATTTTCGCGCTGCAGTCACATCGCCGGCCTTCCATGCGGACAGCGCCAAAATCTCGCGCGCGGTGTGGCGAAAGGTCCGGTCATTCGCCGTCAACGGCTCAAGCCGGGCGAGAAGCTCGGAGTAAGGTGCCGTGTCGACGAGCAGATAACCGGCGCGCACCGTCGCCAAATCCGCAATGACTTGTCCGGTATTCTTGTCGGTGGCGATCTCATCATAAGCCTTGACGGCGGCCGCGCGGTCGGTCGGTGCGAGTTCGGCAGCCTCGCGCAGTCGCGCCAGTACGCGATAACCGGGCGTGCCATCGCTGGCGAGCTTGGCGAAGGCCGCTCCGGCCGCTTGATGTTTGCCGGCCTGCGCAAGCTCGACGGCCTGTTCGAACGCGGCGCCGGATTGCGCTGCCTGCTTGCCTTGCCACCATTGATAGCCGCGCCAGGCGCCGACGCCCACGACAACGAGGACGCAGAGAGCAATGAGGTAATTGCCGTAGCGCTCCCACAGCTTCTTGAGCTGTTCGCGGCGGACTTCCTCATCGACTTCATTGAAAATGTCGGTCACGCGATCCGTCCCCAGCCTTAGCCCCAGCACCCGTTCATATGCCCGGAAAATTCGCGCCCGGGAAACCCAGGTCGGCGCCGCCGAAGGCGAGCCCGATTTACGAGCGGAAATGTGGACGAAATCAAAAAAGCGTTCACTTGGCGCCCATAAAGCCTTGTCGCAACTAGTTTAATGATGTGGCGCGAGCAAGGCAAAACACGACGGTGGCCCTGCGGCCATTCCGCATGGTTTAGGCCTTTCAGGCCCGCGACGGTCCTTTACCACGCTCAGGAAGCTTGGTCACGGCGGGCCCCCGCTCGGCTTGCGCATGGGGTAGACATGGTCCGGTCCCGGGAAGGTGCGCGCCCGGACTTCCTGCGCATAGCTTTTGATTGCCTGCTCGATCGAGGGGCCGAGCTCGCCGAAGCGTTTGACGAATTTCGGCACCCGCGGCGACAGTCCGAGCATATCCTCCAAGACCAGAATTTGGCCATCGCAGGCGACGCTGGCGCCAATGCCGATCGTCGGGATTGCGATCTGCGCCGTGATGCGCCGCCCGAGCGGTTCGGCGATCGCTTCAAGCACGACGGCAAAGCCGCCGGCATCCGCCACCGCGCGCGCGTCCGCTTCGATCGGCGCCCAATCGCTCTCGTTGCGGCCCTGCGCGCGGAACGAGCCGATCGTGTTGATCGCCTGCGGCGTCAAGCCGACATGGCCCATGACCGGCACGCCGCGCTCGACCAGAAACGCGATGGTTTCCGCCATCCGCCGGCCGCCTTCGATCTTGATGGCGCCGCAGCCGGTTTCCTTCATCACCCGTGCCGCCGAAGCGAAAGCCTGCTCCTTGGAGGCTTCGTAGGAGCCGAACGGCATGTCGACGACGACCAGAGCGCGCCGGGAGCCACGCATCACCGCGCGCCCCTGCAGGATCATCATGTCGAGGGTGACCGGAATCGTGGTCTCGAGGCCGTGCATCACCATGCCGAGCGAGTCGCCGACAAGAATAACGTCGCAATAAGCGTCGACGAGACGCGCGGTGTGGGCGTGATAGGAGGTCAGGCATACGAGCGGTTCGCCGCCCTTGCGGGCGCGGATGTCGGGCGCGGTCAACCGCCGGATTTGCTCTTGCAATGCCATTGTCAATGTCCAAGCGCCGGCGTCCCGAATGCCGGCACTCCGATGACGATGGGGTGGAATACAAAGCCGAGCGCCAGATAGACGATGGTGCCGATAATGATGGCGATGATGTCGTTTTTAGTGCCACCCATCGGAATTGACGGCGCACCCGGATCGGCGCGGTGTTTGAGCGTGATGCGGTCATACACCGCCCAAACCAGCACCGCACCGAACAGGATCATTCCGCCGAGATCGCCGTTCGCACACAGATGCGCGAACGCCCAGGTTTTGACCCCGACCAGCATCGGATGCTTGAGCACGCGCTTGATGTTGCCGGGGATATAGGCGGCGGTGACCACGATGCTTGCGGGCCACATCAGGACCACCACGATATGGCGCGTCCAGGCCGGCGGATACCACACAACTATCATGCCCGCCGCGCGATAGTCCGCAAAACCGTAGGCAACGAGGAGGATGCCGACGATCGAGACCACCGAGAACAGGCCGCGATACGGCCATTCGCCGACCCGGGCGACCAGCGCGGCGCGCCGGTCGCGCATCGTCACAAAGACATGCGCGCCGAGAAAGACAACAAGGCCGACGATTTCCTCCGCAAGTCCCATGATAAGGTCGCCTGTCACGTCAGGGCCGCGATCATGGCGACCGCGTTCTTAATGTCAATGACGGCTCACGACCCGTATTGTTTGCCGCGGTCGAGATAGGCCGCGGTATCGACGAGGGCTTCGCGCTCCTTGAACGAGGCCATATCGCCGCGCATCGACGCAGCGCTGCCGTCACGGGCGATTGCGGCGAGCACGCGCTGCATGGCCTTGATGCCGGCGCGCTGGGTATCGCTCGGGATGATGACGACGTGATAGCCCAGCGCTTCCAACCGCGGCACCGGAAGGAGCGGCGTCTTGCCGCCCTCGAACATGTTGATGAGCTTCCAACCCGGCAGGCGTTTTGCGACTTCGGCGATTTCGTCTTCCGAGGTGGGTGCTTCGACAAAGATCATATCGGCGCCCGCCTCAATATAGGCCGATGCGCGATCGATAGCGGCGGCAAATCCCTCGACCGCGATGGCATCCGTCCGCGCGACGAGGATAAAGTCGGGATCATGCAAAGCATCGCGCACGGCTTTGAGCTTCTGCACCATTTCGGCAGCCGGCACGAGGCTCTTGTCATCGTAATGACCGCACTTCTTGGGAAACGTCTGGTCCTCGAGATGGAAGGCGGCGACGCCGGCGCGTTCGAAGGCGCGCGCGGCAGCTTGGGCATTGAGCGCATTGCCATAGCCGGTATCGGCATCGGCGATAATGGGCGCCGCAACGACATCCACCATCGAAGCGAGCCGCTCGGCGATCGTGCTCATGGACAATAGCCCGAGGTCCGGTACGCCGGCCGAGCGTGCGATGGCGCCGCCGCTCGCATAAATCGCCGGGAATCCCGCCTGTTCGACAAGCCGCGCCGAGAGACCGTCAAAAGCGCCCGGCGCGACCGCGATGCGGCCCGAACTCAACAATGCCCTCAATTTCGTCGTGGCGCGCACGGTTGCATCTCCACTTTGCCTGTGATCTTTCGCCATGATACGTCGTGCGAAGGCTGGCGGGAAAGCGCAGGAGAACGGCATGAAACGAGGCGTCGTGGTGCTGTTGGCCGTGCTCTTCAGCACGCTTTCGGCCGCCGCGCAGGATTGGCCAACCAAGCCGGTGCGGATCATCGTGCCGTTCGGCGCGGGGGCAACACCCGATCTCGTGGCGCGCCTAATTGCCGAGAACCTGCAAGACAAGCTCAGACAGACTTTTATTGTCGAAAATAGACCCGGCGCCAGTGGCAATACCGGCACCGATGTCGTGGCAAAGGCCGCCCCCGACGGCGCGACAATCGGCGTCAGCATCGGTGGCCCGCTTGCCATCAACACGCTGCTGTTTAGCAACCTGCCCTACGATCCGAAGAAGGATCTCGCGCTCATCACCATGCTGGTAACGCAACCAAGCGCGCTCGCGGTCAATTCCAGCCTCGGCGTGTACAATGCGGGGGAGCTCATCGACCTGATCAGGCGCAATCCCGGCAAGTACTCTTACGGGTCGATCGGCACCGGATCGCTGTCGCAGCTCGCCATGGAAGCGATCGCGCTCAAGAGCGGCACCAAGCTCGTGCATGTGCCCTACTCGTCCTCGCCGCAAGCGATCCAGGCGCTGATGCGCAACGACGTGCAGATGGTCTGTTTGCCGGCGATATCGATCGTGCCGCAGCTCGGCGGCGGCGCCATAAAGCTGCTCGCCGTCTCAACCGCCGACCGCTCGGCGCTGCTGCCGGGCGTACCGACGTTGAAGGAATCTGGCATCGATGTCGAAGCCGACGCGTGGAGCGGCCTGATTGGGCCGGCTGGGCTGCCGCAGGCGACGATCGAACGCATCGGAACGCTGGTGGGCGATACCCTCAGCTTGCGCGCAGTTCGCGAAAAGCTCGCGACGCAATTGATGGAGCCGATACCCGGCACGCCTGCCGAGTTCCGGGCGCGGATCGACGCCGACATCGCCCGCTGGACGCCGGTGATCGAGGCGGCGAAGATCAAAATTCAATAGCGAAATGGAAGAGGGAAAGGTTGCCCCTTCCCTCGTTTACTCCTCGCCACCAGTCGATGGTGTGCCTAGGGGCCGAACTTGTAATCGAATCCGGCCTTCACCTCTTGCACGTTCAGATTGGCGTTGGTTATCCCCGCCGTGCCGAAGTTAAGCTGCTTCGATCCGAAACCGAGATAATCGTATTCGGCGCGCAAAGCCCAATTGCCGGTGAGTGCGTATTCGAGGCCGGCACCCGCAGTCCAGCCGACGCGGGTCAAATCGTCGGCGATCGTTGCGCCACCGGCCGGCGTGAAGGTGCTCTGATCCTCCGCAATGGCAAGACCGCCTTTGCCGTAAACGAGCAAGCGATCGAACGCGGCGCCAATGCGGCCGGTCACCGTCGAGGTCCATTGCGGACTGGTCGTCATGATGTTGCCCGCCGTATCGGCGCTGGTTCCCTTGATCAAACTCGTCCAGCTGAAGTCGCCTTCCAGCCCGAGGACGAGCCAGTTAAATTGCGTGTTCGCACCGACTTGCGCGCCGCCGAGAAAGCCGCTGTTGCTGAAGCTGGCGCTGGCGAGAGTGAACGGATCGGTCCAAGTCGAATTTTCAAAGCCGCCGCCGACGTGGCCGCCGACATAGAATCCGCTCCAGTTGTAGACCGGCGGCGCATAGGCGACCGGCGCAACGGGCGCGGGCGCGGCCCGCCTCGCCAAATCAGCGGCTTGAGTGGAACACACGCAGGCAACAGTGCCGACGGCCAGCGCGAAGCCGCCAACGAACGCACGCAATTTCATTTCAACCTCCAGCCTCGCGGATACTCGCCCCCGAGTTCTCGTCCCAACTATTCAGTCCCCCGACAACCGAGCCGAGATTTCCGCCCGCCGTCGTGCGGTAGAGAGCCGCAGCTTGGCGGGCAAAGCATGGTCGATCGGTGGCGGCAAAGTGGCCGCCGATTTGCTCCCAACAATTTTGCAATATGAAAGTTCCGACGACGATTTTTCGCCGCGATTATGGCAATGGAACTTTTCGCAAGCGATGCGCGACAGAAAACAATGCTCGCGAATTAATTGTTAGAGCATGATCCCGAAAAAGCCTGTCCTGGACGCGATCCGAGGATGGAAACCCGTTTTCGGAAAAGATCATGCTCAAAACGAAGAATCTGGACCTTGATCCGATGCAACCGAATTGGATCAGCGTCTAGCCGCGCGTGCTCAGGGCCTTGGCATAAAGGTCCGGCGCAAATCCGACCAGCAATTTGCCGCCGCCGAGATCGAGCACCGGCCGCTTGATCATCGACGGCTGCTCAAGCATCAGCGCCATCGCCTTCTTGGCGTTCAGCCCGGTCTTGTCCTTGTCGGGCAGCTTGCGGAACGTGGTGCCGGCGCGATTAAGCAAGGTTTCCCAGCCGACCTTGTTTTCCCACCGCTCCAGCCGCTCGCGCTCGATACCGGCGGTCTTGTAATCGTGAAACGCATACTCGACGCCGTGCGTGCCGAGCCAGGCGCGCGCCTTCTTCATGGTGTCGCAGTTCTTGATGCCGTAGATTGTAATGGGCATTATCAGACGCTCCAAGCCGCAGCAACATGGCCGATTTGGACTATGGACCAGTTTATGTAACGGGCGGCCGCCACAAAGGCCGCATTCTCTATTACGACGACGACTTCACCGAGAAAACTGCCATTTGTTACATCGGCCATCCGCTAAGTTTCGCAGGCAATGTCGATATTTCAGTCAGGTTTCTGCGCGAACCTACGATTGATGACCTCCTTAAGCGACGTGACGCGCTGTGGCGTATATTGAGCGACACCGCGATCGAAAAGCGATGGAACCTTTTCGATCCATACGACATACATGCACTTTGGTGCGAGAAATCTCTCGTTGACGACACACTCAACGACCGCAGAATGTTTGGCGTGCTGGGTCAACTCGACGGTCGGTCAGTGTTCTTGTGCCATAGCTCTATCGACAAAGGCTGGGTACGAATGATTCATGACGATCTTAAACATCTCGGCGTTAACTGTTGGCTCGATGAAAACAAAATCAAAGTCGGTGATTCGATAGTTTCAAAGATTTCTGAAGGCCTAAGTAGCTCTCAAACAATGTTATTGTTCCTCTCAAAAAAATCTGTTGCGTCTCAATGGACGAAGAAAGAATGGCAATCCTTTTTGGCGCGGCAGCTATCTGGTAGCACGCTCAAGATATTGCCCGTCCTGTTAGAGGATTGCCTCATCCCTGAAATAATCGCCGACATCAAATACGCGGACTTTCGGGAAGGCTATTACGACGGGTTTAAGCAAATATACGACGCGCTGAAGTAACTCACTCCCACTCGATCGTCCCCGGCGGCTTTGACGTCACGTCGTAGACGACGCGATTGACGCCCTTGACCTCGTTGATGATCCGCGTCGCCACCGCTCCGATGAAGGACATGTCAAACGGATAGAAATCTGCCGTCATGCCGTCCGTCGAGGTGACCGCGCGCAGGCCGACGACATAATCGTAGGTGCGGAAGTCGCCCATGACGCCGACGGTGCGCACCGGCAACAGCACCGCAAAAGCCTGCCAGATGTCGTCATAGAGGCCGGCGCGGCGGATTTCCTCGATGAAGACGTCGTCGGCGAGGCGCAGGATTTCGAGCTTGTCGCGGGTGATGACGCCGGGGCAACGGATGGCGAGACCGGGGCCCGGAAACGGGTGGCGGCCGACGAAGGCGTCGGGCAGGCCGAGCTCGCGGCCGAGCGCACGGACCTCGTCCTTGAACAATTCGCGCAGCGGCTCGACGAGCGTCATGTTCATGCGCTCGGGCAGGCCGCCGACGTTATGATGCGATTTGATCGTCACCGACGGGCCGCCGGTGAACGACACGCTCTCGATCACGTCGGGATAAAGCGTGCCTTGCGCCAGAAATTCGGCCAACCCTTTTCCATCATTTGCGATCTTCTTTGCTTCGGCCTCGAAGACGTCGATGAATAATTTGCCGATGGTCTTGCGTTTTTGCTCCGGGTCCTCGACACCTTCGAGCGCCTTGAGGAACGTCTCGGCGGCATTCACGTGGACAAGTGGGATATTGTAGTGGCCGCGAAACAGCGCCATGACCTTTTCGGCTTCGCCGAGCCGCAGCAATCCGTGATCGACGAAGACGCAGGTGAGCTGCTCGCCAATCGCCTCGTGGATGAGCACGGCGGCGACGGCGGAATCGACGCCGCCGGACAGTCCGCAAATCACCCTGCCCTTGCCGACCTGTTTGCGGATCTTGTCGATCGCTTCGAGCTTGAACGCGCGCATGGTCCAGTCGCCGGTGCAGCCTGCGACCTTGCGCACGAAATTGCGCAATAGCGCCGCGCCGTGCGGGGTGTGCATGACTTCGAGATGGAATTGCGTGGCGTAGAATTTGCGCTTGTCGTCGGCGATCATGGCGATCGGCGCGTTGGCCGAGGTGCCAGTCGCGACAAAGCCGTCCGGCAGCTTGGTAACGCGATCGCCGTGGCTCATCCACACCGGATATTTCTGGCCGACCTCCCAGACGCCGTCGGTCAGCGCCGACGGCGTCGTCACTTCGACCTCGGCGCGGCCAAATTCGCGATGATGGCCGCCCTCGACCTTGCCGCCGAGCTGCGCCGCCATGGCCTGTTCGCCGTAGCAGATGCCGAGCACCGGCACGCCGGCCTGGTAGATCGCCAGCGGCGCCAGCGGCGCATCCTTGTCGAGCACGGAAGCGGGACCGCCGGACAGGATGACGCCTTTCGGCTTCATCTCGCGAAACGCCGCCTCCGCTTTTTGGAACGGCACGATCTCGCAATAGACCTTCTCTTCGCGCACGCGCCGAGCGATGAGCTGCGTCACCTGCGAGCCGAAATCGACGATGAGAATCTTGTCGTGGGATTCCATGTCTTGAAGCGTCATGCCGAGCGCCGCAACATGCTGACGAAAAACCCGTCGGTATCGGTGCGCCGCGGCGTCATCAGCAAGCCTTCTTCCGAGATAAGCGCTGCACGGGCGAAAAGATAGGCGCGCTCGCCCAGCGCGGTGATGACGTTTCCTGGCTTTTCCACGGAAAAATCGCCGTGACGGCCGGTGAATGCGCGGACCTGGTCGCCGTTCTCTTCCGCCAGCACCGAACAGGTGACGTAGGCGATGCGGCCGCCCGGCCTGACCAGCGCGGCTGCGCGTTCCAGCGCGGCTTCCTGCTGTTTTGCGCGCTCGGCCAGCGCGCCCGGGCGGATGCGCCATTTGGCGTCCGGATTGCGCCGCCAGGTGCCGGTGCCAGTGCACGGCGCATCGATCAGGACGAGGTCGGCGCGTCCGGCAAGATCGGCAATCGCATCGCCTACGCTTTTCGGCGTGCGCACCTGAATGTTGCGCGCCCCAGCGCGCGCGATGCGCTCGTGGATCGGCGCCAGGCGCCGCTTGTCGTTGTCGGTGGAATAGATCTGGCCGCGGTTCTCCATCGCGGCGGCGAGCGCTAGGGTCTTGCCGCCGGCCCCGGCGCAAAGATCGATGACCTGTTCGCCGGGTTTAGCGCCTGCCAACAGCGCGGCGAGCTGCGAGCCCTCGTCCTGGATCTCGATGCGGCCTTTGAGAAAAAGCGGCTCGGCATGAACGGCCGGGCTTTTGGCATCCGCCGCAAGTCGAATGCGAAGCCCGACGGGCGACCAGCGCGTCGGTGCGGGGTTGAGATGCGCCAATTTCGGCAGCACGGCCTCGCGCGTCTCGGCAAGCGTATTGACGCGCAGATCGAGCGGCGCGCGGCTGGCGAGCGCGGCACCTTCGGCCGCCCGCTCGTCACCAAAGACACGCACCAGATGCGGCTCAAGCCATTCCGGATAGTCGCCCTCAATGTGCGCGGGCGCGTCAATGAGAGTGCCCCTGACGAGCGCCGCTCCTTCCGCTTCCGTCAAAGCCGGTGGCGCGTAGCGCGCCTCGCTGCACAGCGCCTCGATCGCCGCGACATCGAGGCCGCGCTCGCGATGCAGCATGCCGATCAGCACCGCCCGCGGGCTCGCCTCGCCCATAAGCCACGCGGACGACGCTTTGCGGCGTAGCGCGTCATAGACGAGGCCGGCGATGGCGGCACGATCGCCGGAGCCGGCGAAACGATGCGACAGGCCCCAATCCTTAAGCGCATCGCCGGCCGGACGCCGCCGCGCCTCGATGTCGGCGAACACTTCAATCGCGGCGGAAAGGCGGGCCGAAGGGGTCACTATTTCATCTTGCGCTTGATAGCGGCGGCACGATGCGCGCCCGGCGTGTCATGCCGCCGCACGTGCCGGCGCAATTCCCGGATCGCTTCCGCGAGATCGCGCACGTGAATGCCTTTAAGCGCTTTGCCGGCTTTGACGCTGGCCAGCATCCGCCGCAACAAATCGTCATCGTGCTCGTCGCGGTAGGGTTTGAGGTCGAGATCCTTCGGCACCTTCGTCAGCCGTTCGTCGCCGATGCTTTTGACGTATTTTTGCATGAACCGGTCATAAGCGCGCCATTCGATGCCGGCGGCGCGGACGGCGGCCTCCTCGGCGCGTGTCGCGATTTGATGCGCATGAAGATAATGCAGCCCGAGTTGATCGATCAGCGTCTTCTCGACCTCCTCATGCAGAATGAGGAAGCGGTCGGTGTCGACGGTACGGCCGCGAAATTTAAAGCTCCGCGGCATGTGACGGTCGATATAGATGGTCTTGCCGTCGAGGCTATAGCCGGCGAGATAGGGAATATCGTGCTTGCGGTCGAATTTCTTGACGCGCCGGCAGATCGCATCGAGCGCGCGATCCATCATCAGGCTGGAGACGTACCACTCCGGCAGTCTGAGCTTTTTATGGGGAGCGGTGGGATGGCATAGGTCGAGCGGCATACTTTTCTTCCTCAGACCGGACGCGGCAATGTCAGCACTTCGAACATGTAGATCGCCCAATTGATCGCGAGTGCAACGGCCGCAACGCCGAAGTATGCGCCGCGCAGCCGGACATTATTGTTCGTCACATGCACATAGGCCTGGATAATGCGGAAGATCGCGAATATCCACGCCAGCACCACGAATATGACGCCCGCGAGATGCGTGACATAGGCAAGAATCGTGAGAACGTAAAATAGGACGGGAAGCTCGAACTGATTGCTGTAGGAATATCCGACTTGCAGGGTGCGTTGCGACCAGTTCGGTTCGCGCAGCGCAATGTTGTCCGGCCGGGCGATACCGGCGTTTAAATCGCGGGCGCGCAAGGGGGCCAGCCAGAACAACAGCAGGAAAGTCAGGATCACCTCGACGAACAGCGGCAATAGGATTGCTTGCGTAGTCATTGATTCACTCCGGTGGAAAATATCCGTGCATCAAAGCTTGACGCTGATCGCCGTTTCGCCGTCGTCGTCGACCAGCGCGCTGCGCCACGATTTTCCGTCGAATAGCGCCTTGCGGACGGTGTCGGCGGTACCGCCATGATTGAGATTGGCGGTAATGAGCGTGCCGCCGGTGCGCAACAGCGCACGCAATGTTTTATGCAGCGCCGACGCCGGCGTGCCGCCGTCGAAAAATGCAACGTCATAGCCGGGATCGAGTGTCGGCAACACCGCGGCGAAATCGCCCTCATGGACGGTGATACGATGATCCAGGCCGGCGGCCGCGATATTGTCGCGGGCGATCTGGACATGTTCCGGATCGCGCTCCACGGTATCGACGGTCGCATCCGGTGCGCCGGAGGCGAAGGACAGCGCTGTGTAGCCGAGCGCCGTTCCCAATTCCACAATGCGCCGCGCATTGGCCGTTCCCGCCAGAGCCGCCAACAGCGGACCGTTGCCATAGGGGTAAGCGCCGCAGCCGTGCCGTGCGCGATGCGTATCGGTCGCGCTGCGTATTTTCGCGAACGGGTCGGGGGCGCCTGTCATCTAACCCCGGCTTGGATAATTCGGGCTCTCGCGCGTAATGGTAACGTCGTGAACGTGGCTTTCGCGCAATCCGGCGCCGGAAATGCGCACGAACTCGGCCTTGTCGTGGAATTCGGCGAGATCCTTCGCCCCGACATAGCCCATCGCCGCGCGTAAGCCGCCGACGAGCTGATGCACCACATTGGCGACCGGGCCCTTATAGGCCACCTGCCCTTCGACGCCTTCGGGCACGAGTTTCAGCGTGTCCTTGATCTCCTGCTGGAAGTAACGATCGGCCGAGCCACGCGCCATGGCGCCGACGGAGCCCATGCCACGGTAGGTCTTGTAGGAACGGCCCTGATAGAGGAACACCTCGCCCGGCGTTTCGTCGGTGCCGGCGAGCAACGATCCGATCATGGCGCAGTCGGCACCCGCGGCGAGCGCCTTGGCAAGGTCGCCGGAATATTTGATGCCGCCGTCGGCGATCACCGGCGTATTCGCCCGTTTTGCCACCTCGACCGCGTCCATGATCGCGGTAAGCTGGGGAACGCCGACGCCGGCCACGATGCGCGTGGTGCAGATCGAACCGGGTCCGATTCCGACCTTAATCGAATCGGCGCCGGCATCGATCAGGGCTTTCGCACCTTCGGCGGTGGCGATATTGCCGGCAACCACCTGCACCGCATTCGACATTCGCTTGATGCGGGTCACGGTGTCGAGTACACGCCGGGAATGGCCGTGCGCGGTGTCAACGACGATGAGATCGACGCCGGCGTCGATCAAGCTTTCGCTGCGCGCATAGCCGGCTTCGCCTACGGAGGTGGCGGCAGCGACCCGAAGCCGGCCCTGCTCGTCCTTGCAGGCGTTGGGATTAGCCACCGCCTTCTCGATGTCTTTCACGGTAATGAGGCCGACGCAGCGATATTCGGCATCGACGACCAGAAGCTTTTCGATGCGATGCTGATGCAGGAGCCGCTTCGCTTCGTCCTGGTCGACGCTTTCACGCACGGTGACGAGCCGGTCCTTGGTCATCAGCTCGGAGATTTTTTGCCGCTTATCGGTGGCAAAGCGCACGTCCCGGTTGGTGAGGATGCCGACGAGCTTGCCGGCACGCCCGTTGCCGCCGCCTTCGACCACCGGGATGCCGGAAATGTGATGCTCCTGCATCAGCGTCAATGCGGCGGCAAGCGTCGCGCCGGGATGGATGGTGACGGGATTCACCACCATGCCCGATTCGAATTTCTTTACCTGACGCACCTGCGCGGCCTGGGCCTCGGGTTCGAGATTACGGTGCAAAACGCCGATGCCGCCGGCTTGCGCCATGGCAATGGCCATGCTCGCTTCGGTCACGGTGTCCATCGCCGAAGCGACGATCGGAATATTAAGCAGGATGTTGGCCGTGATGCGCGAGCGGATATCGACGTCCGACGGCAGAACGTCGGACAGTCCCGGCTTCAACAGCACGTCATCGAAGGTGTATGCTTCGCGCGGTAGGTCTCTTGAAGTCGCTGCCATTGCCAACTCCGCATGGCCCGCTAGACAGGCCAGCGCATCGGGTGAACGCCTCGCGGGCGAGCGGAACAGAGGTTCCTCGCCCGACTCGATGGGCCGCTTTTAGGCCCGCTTTTGGGTTGGCGGCGGTCGATAGCACGCCTTGACCGCAATTGATAGGCCCCAACGGACAACAGGGGCGGAAAGCCGGAGGAATCGCTGTGAAACAGTGTATAGATCGTCGTCAATTCAGCCTCGGCAGCATGGCCGCAGGCGCAGCCCTCGCGGCCGGCAGCGCCCCAAGGGACGCCCAGGCCGCACCGCTCAAAATCCGCGTCGGCTGGGTGGTCGTGCCGGCCTCGCTCGCCCCGCTGGTGCTGGAAAAAAAGGACATCCTCAAGCATTTCGGCCAATCCTACGTCGCCGAGGCCACGCGCTTCGAAGGCACCCCGCCGGTAATCACCGCGCTCGCCGCCGGCGAACTCGACATCGGACCGCTCGCTTTCTCGTCATTCGGCCTCGCCATCCAGAACGCGCACATGGACGATCTGCGGGTCATCAGCGACGAGATCGAGGACGGCGTGCCGGGACACGGCACCAATCAGTTCATGGTGCTCAATGACGGCCCAGTTAAAACCGTCGCCGACCTCAAGGGCAAGGTGCTCGCTACCAATGTCATCGGCAGCGCCGTCGATATCGCCATGCGCGCGGTGCTGCGCCGGAGCGGCCTCGAGGCCAATCGGGACTACACCATCGTCGAGGCGCCCTTCCCCGCCATGCGCGCGATGCTGGCCGAGAAAAAGGCCGACCTCGTCAGCGCGGTGCCGCCGTTTTCGCTCGATCCAAATCTCCTGTCGATCGCGCATAGCCTATTCACGCAGAAGGATGCATTTGGCATCACGCAACTCACGATGTGGACCGCACGCACGCCGTTTATCCAACAGAACCGGTCGGCGCTGGTGGATTTTCTCGAGGACACGGTGCGGGCGATTCGCTGGTACAGCGATCCGAAAAATCACGAAGAAGCGGTCGACATCGTTGCGCGGCTCAACAAGGCGCCGCCGGCGCGCATGGAGTGGGCCTTCACCGGCAAAGACCAATATCGCGATCCGAACGGCCTGCCGAACCTGAGCGCGCTGCAGAGCAACCTGCAGCTTCAGAAGCAGGTCGGGTTCCTCAAAGACGACATCGACGTGAAGAAATACTCCGACGTGAGCATGGTCGAGGAAGCGGCCAAACGGTTGGCATGATATCGATCCGCGCGCCGCGATCGCGGCGCGCCACCAACCGATAGCCGCGCATGGAATCACCTCCCTACGATCGCGTCGTCCCGCTGATCGTCGCCACCGCGCTGTTCATGGAAAACATGGACTCGACGGTGATCGCGACTTCGCTGCCCGCGATTGCGCGGGCGCTCGGCACCAATCCGCTGGCGTTGAAGCTCGCGGTCACGTCCTACCTGCTGTCGCTTGCAATCTTCATCCCGGCGAGCGGTTGGACCGCCGACCGATTCGGCGCGCGCAACGTATTCCGCATCGCCATCGGCGTGTTCGTCTTAGGCTCGATCGGCTGCGCCGCTTCGCACTCGCTCGAGGAATTCGTATTCGCCCGTATCCTGCAAGGCATGGGCGGCGCGATGATGACGCCGGTCGGACGCCTCATCATGGTGCGCAGCATCGATAAAAGGCAGCTCCTCAATGCCATGTCGCTCGTGACCATGCCGGCGCTGATTGGCCCGATCTGCGGCCCGCCGCTCGGCGGCTTCATCACCACCTATGCCTCATGGCATTGGATTTTTCTGATCAACGTGCCGATCGGCCTTCTCGGCATCGCATTGGCGACGCGCTACATCGCCAATGTCCACGTCGAACGGCCAGATCCGTTCGATTATGTCGGATTCGTTCTGTCCGGCCTCGCCATTGCCGGCCTCGCCTTTGGGCTTTCGGCCTTGGGGCTCGATTTCCTGCCGACAAGCATCGTTGCGGCGTTGATCTGCGTCGGCGCAGTTTCGTCCGTGGCTTACATTATTCACGCCAATCGCACGCCGGCGCCGATCCTCGATCTGTCGCTACTCAAGCTGCCGACCTTCCGCGCCAGCATTTACGGCGGCTTTCTGTTTCGGCTCGGCATCGGCGCGCTGCCGTTCCTGCTGCCGCTGTTGCTGCAGATCGGTTTCGATCTGACGCCGTTTCAATCCGGCCTCATCACCTTCACCACCGCGCTCGGCTCGATGTTCATGAAGGCCGCCGTCGCCAGCGTGCTCAATCGCTTCGGTTATCGCAACGTGTTGCTCTATAACGCGCTGATCTCGAGCGCCTTCCTCGCCGCCTGCGCCACTTTCGTGCACGGCATGCCCTATGCGGCGATGATCGCCATCCTGTTGTCCGGCGGGTTCTTCCGCTCGCTGCAATTCACCAGCATCAACACCATCGCCTATGCGGAGATCGATCCGCCGCGGATGAGCCGCGCCACTGCGATGGTCGCCGCCGCACAGCAATTGTCGTTATCGACCGGCGTCGCGGTCGGAGCGCTGGTCGTCGAAATCACGCTTCGCTTGAAACATTCGACGACAATGGACGTGAACGACTTCCCGCCGGCATTTCTCTTCGTCTCGTTACTCGCGGCCAGCGCCGCGTTGATCTTCTATCGTCTCGCCCCCGACGCCGGCGCCGAGCTTTCGGGGCGAAAAGAGGCGGAGATGAAAACGCCCAGCAAAGCGCACTAAACGTTCCGCTTCAGCCGCGAAACCCGCGGGCGAGCAAATACAGCTCCGCGGAATCGGTGCGACTCGCCGGCGGCTTGACGTGCTTGACGCTTGTAAAATCGCGTTTGAGCTCGGCAAGCAGCGCCGCCTCGGTGCCGCCTTGCAGGACCTTGCAGAGAAATGTCCCGTCCGCCGCTAGCACTTCGCGCGCGAACGCGGCCGCAGCTTCGGCGAGCGCCACGATGCGCAGGTGATCGGTCTGGCGATGGCCGGTTGCATTCGCCGCCATATCGGAAAGCACGACGTCTACTGTCCCGCCAAGCATCTCCTTAAGTCGTGCGGGAGCCGCCTCGTCGAGAAAATCGAGCTTGAGGAATTCGACCCCCGGAATCGGCTTCATGTCGAGAATGTCGAGCGCAAGCAGGCGCCCTTTGGCGCCGATGCGCCGTACGGCGATCTCGCTCCAACCGCCGGGCGCCGCGCCCAGATCGAGCACGCGAGCGCCAGGCTTGAGTACTTTATATTTATCGTCGATTTCGGCGAGCTTATAGGCCGCGCGCGAGCGGAGGCCTTCGCGCTTGGCACGCGCCACATAGGGGTCGCCGAGCTGGCGTTCGAGCCAGGTCCGCGATGACAACGTGCGGCGTTTCTCGTCCTTGAGCCGCGCCATGCTCGCCTACGCCTCTCCCCACACGCCGTCCTCGCGCATCATTTCGACGAGCATGCCTTCGCGCAGGCCGCGATCGGCGACGCGCAGCCTCGGACAGGGAAAGGCGCGGCGGATGGCGTCGAGGATGGCGCAGCCGGCAAGCACAAGGTCGGCGCGTTCGGCGCCGATGCAGGGGTTGGCGGCGCGTTCGTCGAAGCTCATCGACATCAATTCGGCGACCACCCGCGAAACCTCGTCATCCGAAAGCCAGCAGCCGTCGACGCGGCGGCGATCGTAGCGCCGCAACCGCAAATAAACGCCGGCGATTGTCGTCACCGTGCCCGACGTGCCGAGCGTGTGGAACCCGTTGAGGTCACGGTGATCGGCCGCAAATTTTTCGACCAAGGCCGCGACTTCTTGCACCATCGCTCCGTAAATATCGCGCGACACGACCTTGCCGCCATAACGTTCGGCAAGCGTGACGACGCCGACCGGCAGCGATGCCCAGCCGACAATGTCGGGTGTCGGCGGCCCGCGTCCGTCTCCCGGGCGCCGATTAAGCCGCACCAATTCGGAGGAACCGCCGCCGATGTCGAACAGGATGACGCCGCTTGCCGCGGGATCGAATAATTCGGTGCAACCAGTCGCCGCGAGCCGCGCTTCGGTCGCGGAATCGATAATCTCGAGTTCGAGGCCGGCCTCAGCCGCGACACGGCTGCGGAATTCCTCGCCGTTCTCGGCAGCGCGACAGGCCGCCGTGGCAATCAGCCGGGCGCGCGCCACGCCGCGCGCGTGCATCTTGTCGCGACAGACCTGGAGCGCCTCGACGGCGCGCGCAATCGCCGCTTCGCTGATGCGGCCGGACGCGGCGACGCCTTCGCCGAGGCGGATGATGCGGGAGAACGCATCGACGACGCGGAAGCCCTCGGCGGTGGGCCGCGCAACAAGGAGCCGGCAATTATTGGTGCCGAGATCCAGCGCGGCATAGGTCGCGCCGGGATGATGCTGGACCGACCCGCGCCAATCCTCGCGATGGACATCGCGACGAATGCCATACGGCGTTCGGCGACCCCAGCGAGGCCGGTGCGAGGCCCCATTGGCGTCGAGGCCGCCCCGCGGCGAGGCCCCGTCGTTCATCCAATGCCTTCCTGCCGCGCCGGAACCCGATTTGGCTCCACGGCTGCGGACTATTGTTCAAGCCTAAATCCGGGAAACTTTAACAGGGGCACGCCTGAGGGCAATACTGTGCTTTGCCAGCCTATGAGCCATGTTCCGCGCCCAGTTGCCGCGGTCTGCCAAGTCATTTATCACCACGACAAAGCGTTGCCGGTCTGAATCGTCATGAATTTGCAGCAGCCTGCCAAAGCCCAGGCGGATGGGTTAACCGCCGAGGAATTGGCAACCACGAAATTCGCCGTTGGGCAGTCGGTTCCGCGCGTCGAGGATCCGATGCTGTTGCGCGGCCTCGGACATTATACCGACGATGTGAGCATCCCCGGCCAGGCCTATATGGTCATGGTTCGAAGCTCCGTCGCGCACGGCACCATCCGCTCAATCGACATGGAGGCCGCGCGGAAAATGCCCGGCGTGCTCGCCGTCTACAGTAGCGCCGAACTGAGGGGCTACGGCACGCTGAAATGTATCGTTGCGCTGCCGAACCGCGATGGCACGCCGTTACGGAAGCCGCGGCGCGAGGCACTTGCGGTCGATAAAGTGCGCTATGTCGGCGACCCGGTCGCCTGCGTCGTCGCCGAAACCGTTGCGCAAGCCAAGGACGCCGCCGAAGCGGTGAGGGTCGATATCGAACCGCTGCCGATCGTCGCCACGGCCGAGGAAGCCGCCCGCCAAGGCGCCCCGCAGCTCTACGACGACGTGCCGGGCAATGTCGCGCTCGACTTTCACCACGGCGACACCGCTGCGGTCGATGCCGCCTTTGCCAAAGCGGCGCATGTCACGCGATTGAAGATGGCCAACAGCCGGCTCGTGGTCAATTGCATGGAGCCCCGCGCGGCGGTCGGCGCCTACGAGGACGATCGCTTTACGCTGCACGCCTCCTCGCAAGGCGTGTTCGGCATGCGCGCCAACATCGCCGACGCGATGGGCGTCGACGTCAAGAACGTGCGCATCCTCACCGGCCAGGTCGGCGGCTCGTTCGGCATGAAGACGATGGTATTCCCGGAATACATTTGTCTCCTGCACGCCGCTCGCGCGCTCGGACGTCCCGTCAAATGGACCGACGAGCGCTCGGGAAGCTTCGTCTCCGACGGCCACGGCCGCGCCGCCGACGTTGTCGGCGAATTGGCGCTCGACGCCGATGGGCATTTTCTCGCCGTCCGGCTGACGAGCTATTCCGACGTCGGCGCTTTCCTCGCCCCGTTCGGACCGTTCATGGGGACGGCCAATGCGGTGAAGAACATGCAGGGCATGTACCGCACGCCGCTGATGGAAGTCTCGACCAAATGCGTCTTCACCAACACCGTCCAGGTGACCGCCTATCGCGGCGCCGGCCGGCCGGAGGGCAACTACTATATGGAGCGGCTGGTCGACGCCGCCGCGGCCGAGATGGGCATCGACCGTATCGCGCTGCGCCGGCGCAATCTCATCAGCCCGAGCGAATTTCCGCGCAAGACCGCTTCCGCCGCGACCTACGACTGCGGCGACTTCGCCGCTTTGACCAAGCAGGCGCTGGAGCTTGCCGACAGCAAAGGCTTCGCCCGGCGCAAGCGCGAGAGCCGCAAGCGCGGCAAGCTGCGCGGTCTCGGCATCGGCAATTACCTCGAAGTCACCGCGGGGCCGGCAAAGGAATCCGCCGGCATCATCTTCAATACCGACGGCACAGTGACGCTGACCACAGGCACGCTCGATTTCGGCGTGGGCCATGCGACGCCGTTCGCGCAGGTCTTGAGCCAGCAGCTCGGCATTCCGTTCGACAAGATCAGGCTCGTGCAGGGCGACAGCGATCGCATTGTCGTGGGCGGTGGCTCCGGTGGATCGAAATCGATCATGCACAGCGGCACCGCGATCGTCGAAGGCGCCGCCAAGGTCATCGAAAAAGGCAAGCAGCTCGCCGGCTATGTGCTGGAAGCCGCCCCGTCCGACATCGCCTTCGAGCACGGCAAGTTCGTCATCGTCGGCACCGACCGTTCGATCTCCATCATGGAGCTCGCGCAAAAACTGCACAGCGGCCTCAACCTGCCCGCCGGCGCTCCGCAAGCGCTCGACGTCATTCATGTCAGCGACGGTCCCGGCGCTTGGACCTTTCCCAACGGCTGCCATATCTCCGAAGTCGAGGTCGATCCGGATACCGGCGCCGTCAACGTGGTCAAATATTGCGCCGTCAACGATTTCGGCACGCTTGTCAATCCGATGATCGTCGCCGGCCAGCTGCATGGCGGCGTGGTACAGGGCATCGGTCAGGCGCTGATGGAGAAGGCGGTTTATGACGGCGACGGGCAGTTGCTGACCGGCTCGTTCATGGACTATGCGATGCCGCGCGCGGCCGACGTGCCGCTGTTCGATCTCGGCAACCATGCGGTGCCGACCAAGAGCAACCCGATCGGCGTCAAGGGTTGCGGCGAAGCTGGCTGCGCCGGCGGCCTGACCTCCATGATGAACGCGGTGATCGATGCGCTCGCCGATTACGGCGTCCGCCATGTCGATATGCCCTTGACGCCGTTTCGCGTCTGGCGGGCGATCCAAGACGCGAAGACCACCCGGCCGCAATGACGCAAACGATTTCCGTCCGCTCGATCCGCCCTGCCGAGTCGCGCCTGATCGCCGCCGTCTGCGGTGCGCATATGATGAGCCATTATTACATGCTCATGCTGGCGCCGCTGCTGGGATTCGTGCGCGCCGACTTCAATGTGAGTTACACCGAATTGGCGCTGGCGCTGACGGTTTTCAACGTGGTCTCGGGCCTGTTACAGACGCCGGTCGGATTTCTCGTCGACCGCATTGGCGCGCGCGCGGTGCTGATCGCGGGCCTCGCATTGAGCAGCAGCGCTTTTGCCGTCGCCGGCATCGTCGATAAATATTGGGCCTTCATCGCCATGTACGGCGTCGCCGGACTGGGCAACACGGTCTATCATCCTTCGGACTATTCGCTGCTCGCGCATCACGCTCCGGCGGAACGGCTCAGCCACGTTTTCTCTTTCCATACCTTCGCCGGCATGGTCGGCTCGGCAGTCGCGCCGGTAACGCTGCTTTACATGCAAAGCATGTTCGGCTGGCGCGGCGCCTATATCGGCGCGGCGGTTTTCGGCTTCATCGTTCTGTTGGCGCTGGTCGCACAGCCGGAGCCCGCCGCGGACCCGACGCACGCCGCCAAACTCGCCGCTAAAGCACGCAAAAACAATATTGTCGACACCGGCTGGCGTCTTCTGATCACGCCCGCGATCTTGCTCAATCTCGGATATTTCGTCCTGACCTCGATCATGGGCGGCGGACTCAATACCTATCTCATCGTCGCGCTCGGTGCGCTGCATGCTACGCCGCCTGAGATCGCCAATGTGGCGCTGACGGGATTGCTTGCCATGAACGCCGTTGGCGTGCTGGTCGGCGGCTTTCTCGCCGCACGCACCAGCCATCATGCCGTGATTGCAGCATCGGGACTGACAATCGGCGGCATCATGACGGCGCTGGTCGGACTTTTTAATTTCCCGTCGGCGCTGCTCATCCTGCTCATGGGATTCAGCGGATTGTGCGTCGGTGCGACTTATCCGTCACGCGACCTGCTGGTGCGTGCGGTCACTCCGCCCACGGCCTACGGCCTGGTCTTCGGATTCGTCTCTACCGGCTTCAACATCGGCGCCAGCATCGCCCCGATCGCCTACGGCATGTTGATGGATAACGGCCAGCCGCGCATGGTTTTTCTGTTGTCCGCCGCCGTGAGTATTCTATGCGTTTCCACGGTGACGTTCGGATTCTCCGGTCGCGAGACACGCTGAGCGCTGCCCAATACATGCCTTTGCCGGCTTCACACGATTGCTTTTCGCTGTAAACAAACTCATTCAGCGGAACATCGGTCGCACATCAAGTTATGGTTAAAAATATCCTAAGTTAGCTTTTTCCGCGGGCGTCTAAGCGTCTCTACGAATAGAGCGGCCGCCGCATTTGGATAAGTTAATCAAACGTAAAAAGCGAAATCGTCAAGTCCCAGTAATCGTGTGACTTTAGGTCGGGATTCTGCGCCATGCATAAGTGGATTGCGTTCGTCATCTTGACCATCGCTACCCCGGTCTGCGCCCAAACGACCATGGGAAGTACATCGGGGGCGTCGTCGGTGGTCGATATCAGCAGCCCGGCGAATACGACAGCCCACGTGATCACGACGCCGACGGTGGCCGCTCCCGGCCTAGCCGCAGCCGGCATCGAAACCTGTCTCGGCTCGGCGTCCGGCGGTCTTTCGCTGATGGGCGGGGGAATTACGTTCGGCAGCACCAAGGTCGACCAGGGCTGCACGATCCGTTTATTGGCGCGGCAGCTCTTCGCCTTCGGTCTACATAAGGCGGCCGTAGCGTTGATGTGCCAGGACCAGCGCGTGGCTACCGCAATGGACGTTGCCGGGTCGCCGTGCCCGGCGCCGCCTGCCGATGGCGGCGAGCCTGTCGCCAGCACGCCGGCACATCCAGCCTCCCTCTCACTGCAAGACGTCAGCGAATCCGTCCCTGATCCGGTGTCGGCCCCAATCACGCAAGGCGGATACATTCTCGACCTCAAATCCGCCAACATCGCTGCACCAGCCCAAGCGCCAATCCACATCGCCTTCACGCCTACCCCGTCGGTCTCGGCGGAAGAGCAAATGTGGTTTGACCGAGCCGCGGACATCAACTGACCCGGCCTCAAGTCCGCGCCTGCATCTTGCCGGCGCGAAATTCGGGACGAGCCAATTCCGGTCCGTCACACCAAGAGAACGCGCATGAAAACGCTCAGTTGTATCGTCGCTTCGGCCGCCTTGCTGATCTCCGCTCCGGCCATGGCCCAAAGCTTCAACATCGGCGGCGGCTACACCAGCATTTGGTCGAGCGCCCAAGGCACGTCTTTTTCCTACGGCACAGCGAATGGTTATGGGAACAGTTCTTCCGGTTCGATGGCTGTCGCCGGCGGGGCGGGCTTAAACAGCCTGGGCGAGATTGTCGGCGGCGCCGCCATGACGGCCCTCACGACTTCGACTGCCGGAACCGCGTCAAACGGCAGCGGCTATGCGCAGGCACAGACCTCGGGTTATGCCGGAGGCAGCGTCTCCACATTCGGCGCCGCACGCATGCATTGAGCGCCCGGCAAAGCCGCACTCCTTTGCCCGCCGGCCGTTTGCTTGCTACTGTTCGCGCAAGCGCCAATCGTTGTAACTGGCGGGGATGGTCAAGGGAGAACGACATGAAGCTTTGCCGTTACGACGACGACCGATTGGGAGTCGTGCGCGGAAACCTAGTGCATGACGTCACCGAAGCGCAGACGGCAATCCGCGGATCGTCACCTTATGCGATGAGGGGCGACGCGGTCGTCGCCGCGCTGCCGCAATGGCGCGAACGAATCGAGCGCATGGCGGATAAGGCGCCGGGCCAACCGATCGCACAAGTCAATTTGCTGGCGCCGGTGGCGCGGCCGACCAAACTTTCCTGCGCGCCGACCAATTATCAGGCGCATATCGACGAGATGCGACAGGCCTCGCAGCAGCCCGGCTCGCAGATCGTGACCGCGCAATCTTCGAAAATCCTCGAAGCAGGAATGTTCCTGAAGGCAAATTCGGCCCTCGTCGGTCCGTCCGAAGGCATCCCGGTGCGATTTCCGGACCGCCGCAACGATCACGAGGTCGAACTGGTGATGGTCATCGGCAAAGCCGGCAGCGACATTTCGCAGGCCAAGGCGCTCGACCATGTCGCGGGTTATTGCCTCGGCCTCGACATGACGGTACGCGGCCGCGAAGACCGCAGCTTTCGTAAATCGGTCGACGGCTATGCGGTGCTTGGTCCGTGGATGGTGACGGCCGACGAGGTTCCGGACCCCGATTCAGTCCCCATCAGCATCGAGGTCAATGGCGAAGTTCGGCAGAAGAGCAATACCGGCCAACTGATCTATAACTGCCGGCGCCTCATCGAATTCGCTTCAGAGTTCTATACGCTCTATCCGGGCGATCTTGTTTACACGGGAACGCCGGAAGGAGTAAGCCCGGTGCAGCCGGGCGACGTTATCGTCTGCCGCTCAAGCCCCGTCCTCGGCGAGCTCAAGATCGCGGTGCGGGCGCACGAATTGGGAGCGGTCGAGAGCGATCGGCCCATGCGAGCCGAGGTCTAAGCGGCGCAATTTTCGAGGAAGGTTCGATGTTGCAGATCAAACGTGCCGGTCATTCGACGCTGATCACTCCCGATCTTGAGCGAATGATCGATTACTTCACTCGCATCGTTGGCTTGAGCCTGGTCGCGCGCGAGAAAACCCGGGCGGTGCTCGCCACCAAATCCGGGCTGGAGGCGATCGTGCTTGAGCGCGGCGGCGCCGTCGAAGCGCCGCGACTGTCCTTCCAGATCGCGCCGGGCGGCGATCCCGGCGAAATCGTTGCGCGACTGAAAAAAGCCGGCATCAAAAGCGAGCGGCGAAGCGACATCACGCCAGGCATTCGCGAGGCCGTGACCTTCGAGGATCCCAAGGGCACGACACTCGAAATCTTTGCCGATTGCAGCTTTGCGCCGGACGACGACACTTTTACCGGAGTGATGCCGCTGAAATTCGGCCACATCGCCTATCAGTCCCCGGACGTGCAAGGTCTCGTGAAATTCTATTGCGACGTGCTGGGGTTCCGGGTGTCCGATTGGCGCAGCGATTTCTTTGCGTTCCTGCGCTGCAGCCGCGACCATCATACGGTGAATTTCCTGCGCGACGTCAAAACCGCGATCCATCACATTGCCTTCGAAGTCCGCGACTGGTCGGACATCAAACGCGCCGGCGATATCCTCGCCAAAAGCAACATCAAGCTGACCTGGGGACCGCTGCGCCACATCATCGGGCATAACATCGCCATCTATCACAAGAATCCGGATGGGGTAGTGATCGAGTTCTTTTGCGAAATGGATCAGATGCACGATGAGGAGCTCGGTTTTTTCGAGCCGCGGCCCTGGCATCAGGACCGCCCGCAACGGCCCAAAGTATGGGGCGACGACACGCTGTCGAATTGGTGGGGCCCGATGTCGCACAGTCCGAATCGCACCAACGCCGCCGCGACAAAACCAGCAGCCGACCCGGCGGGCAAACGCGCCGCGGCCGAACCAACACTGGCGCTGTCCCACGCGCGTACGCGCAACGCCCAGAAAACGTGCCGCCAGCCGAGCAAGCGTCGACGCTAGGATCGCGTAAGGAGAATTACGTAGTTATTTGTTCGTAGCGAAATGTTGTTCAACACGTTTTCATATTAACGGATCATTCCGGTTGTAGCGACAGGATCGGCGCGCGGGCAAAGCGCGCACGCGCCGATCAATCAGTCGGAACAGCCGGATGAGTGAAATACGCATATTTCACGTCGACGACGCGCCCGACATTCGCGATGCCGTCGACATGTCGCTGCTGGCCTCTCAGGTGCAAGGCCAGTTGCAGGCGTTGAGGCGGATCTGAACATGGGTCGGTCGCCGCATTGCTACGGTGGGGGCCGAATGCGATGAAGCGACCACCGTCGTGGGCGAATCCAATGCTCGCATTGATCGTCATCTCTGGCGTGATCGCCTGGATGGATGCTCGTTCCGAATCGATGCCCGAACGGCGTTTTAACGGCTTTAACGTCATTGCGACGCCTGCGGCTCCGTTTGGCAGCGCATCGGCAAACCTGGCGCTTGCCGAGGCGAAAGAGCTCGGCGCTTCGGCGGTCGCAATCATTCCGTTTCTATGGCAACCGAGCCCCGACAGTCCCGATCTCGTACGCGGCAAGGATATGAGCGACGACGAACTGCGCGCTGCGATCCGGGGCGCTCACGCGCTCGGCCTCGCCGTCCTGGTGAAGCCGCATGTGTGGGTGCCACAGCGCTGGGCCGGCGTTATCGCCATGCGCTCCCAAGAGGACTGGCGACAATGGTTCGCAAACTATCAGCGCGAGCTCACGCATATCGCACAGATCGCCGAGGGCGAAAAAGCCGAAGCGCTCGCGATCGGCACCGAGCTTGCGAAAACTACGCTCATGCCGCAATGGAACGACCTGATCGTCAAGGTGCGCATCGCTTTTTCTGGCCGTCTGCTCTATGTCGCGCATGATGTCGACGAAGCCGAGACGGTTCCGTTTTGGGACCGGTTCGACGCGATCGGGGTTTCGCTCTATCCGTCGCTGGGCAGCGACAACGATCGCAATTATCACCTCACCGCTATGGGTGCGGTCGTCGACCGTCTCGATATGCTGAGCGTGATCTACCGAAAGCCCGTGTTGATCGCCGAGCTCGGCTTGCGCTCCGCCGAAGGCGCCACGGCGAAGCCGTGGCAAAGCGCCGAGGAGCGCGTCGCCATCGCCGATCCGACGCTTCAGGCCGACGTGCTCGCGGATTGGCTGGCGACTCTCAATCGCCCGACGGTCGAAGGCGTTCTGATCTGGCGCTGGTTTACCGACCCCAACGCCGGCGGAATGACCGACACCGATTTCACCGTGCAGGGCAAGCCCGCCGAACATGTTCTGCTGTGCGCTTGGACGCAAAGCTGCGATCGCGGCTGAAAAAGGCTCTTTCAGAACTGGTGCCAGACGCCGAAGATCAGTCCGTTCTCCTGCAATGCATTGCGGCCGGCATAGGTGGTATAGCCGCCGCCCTGCAGCTCCCAGGTCGGAGTCAGCGAATAAACCGCACTGAGCTGCAGCTTGTAATATTCGTAACTGCCGCCGTCATAGAGCGTATTGCCGGCTCCTTCGGAAATAACGTTGAAGCTCTGCGCCAGCAGCAACCATTGCGGCAGCACCTTCACCCCCAACGTTGCATCGGCGCGGAACTCGCTCGGCAAGCCGGCAGTGCGTTCGCGCTGGGCCACTTCGAGATCGAAGAAGGCCGGCATTTCACCGAGCGTGAAATTATGCCCGAGTAGCGCGCGGAAATCGGCTTCGACGTCGGTATAACCGATGGCGGCGGGGTTCGATGTATCGGTCGTACCGGGCACGCGTAGTGTCGCCTGACCGGATAGCACCCAACTTTGATCTTCAAGAAAGCCGTAGCGCGCACCGAATTCGGTATAGCCGAGGCCCGTGCGCTCGGCATCGGTCGGCGCGGCGATGTCGATGTGCTGCAACCCGGGATCGACGATGGCGGTCAGCCGATCGGTAAGGCCGTATTCGATGAGGAGCTGCGCTTCGAACTTGTCGTAGCGTGGCGTAGATGCAAGACCGCCATTGCTGAAATAGTTCGTTGACGTGGCGGCAGTGAGGCCCGCAAGCCACTGGCCGGTGTCTTGCGGCAGCGTCCATGCACCGGCCGACGCAGCTTGCGATGCCAACAGCAGTAAGAACACAACGCCGACGCAACGTTTCAACACGCGATACCCCACCCAGACACTAGTCCCGCCGCGTTGATTGTAACGGCGTCACAACGCGCTTCCGGTCTTCCCCATCCCCCACCATCGCTTCCGAAACATCGCCGCGTCGGATAATTCTTCAGATTGTCCGCGCCACGACGCGATCTCCGCCGGCGCCGGTGGCTTCGTGCACTGCGGCAATCGCCTGCGTGAGCAAATGAATGCTATCGACCGTGCGTTTGGCGTGCCCGGTGACCGCCACCACGCTCGCGGTGATATAGTCCGACACGAGCGATTCCGAATTTGGCAGATGGAGTTTGGCAACGGTTGCTCGCAATCTCTCGCCAAGCTCATGCGCCCCATGAGCGCCGATCTCGGGCGCGATCATGACGATCATCCCGTTGCGATAGGATGCCGCCACGACGCCGATCGTGGCGACGAGCCGGCGAACCGCGCGCGACACTTCAGCAAGCACGCGGCGCGTCGCAGCTTCGCCGTTGGCAGCGCCATAGACGTCGAAACGGTCGAGTGTGAGCGCAAGAACCGAGATTTCTTCGCCAGACCTGCAGCCGCATGCGGTGGTGAGGTAGGCCTCGACTGCTTCGCCGATAAATAAGCCGGTGGCCTCGTCGATCCACAACCCCGCGCGCCGATCGCCCCAATTCGACAGAAACGATAAAAGTTCGAGCTCGCGGGCATGGCGCCGATCGAGTTCCTGCTTGAGCTTTAATGCGGCGCGCACGCGTGCAATCAATTCCACGCGGTTGATGGGTTTGGTGACGTAATCGGTTGCGCCTGCCACAAAAGCGTTCGACAGGGAGTTCATGTCGTCAAGCACCGTGACCATGATGATGGGCAGGTCGGCATAACGCGCGTCATTACGAATTCGCGCGCACGTTTCGACGCCGTCCATTTCCGGCATCACGATGTCAAGCAACGCCACGTCAACGCTCGGCTTGTCCTCGGTATTGCGGCCGACGTCGAGAATCTTCAGCGCCTCCCAGCCGGAACTTGCGGTGACGATATCGGTGTAGCCCGCCGACAGCAGTGCGCCTTCGGTGAGATCGCGCGAGTCCTCCGAATCATCGATCACAAGTATCCGCATCGGCGCATCCGTAATTATACTCATATTGTGCTTTCTCTTTTATCGTACCGAGCGAATATTAATTCTTCAAATTCGACAGCATGCTTGAGCGAGCAAACAATCGCCAAGTATTATTTTGGTATATGACGCGATAACCCGGCGCGCCGTCGCGGAATAAATTCGGAAACGCCTTGTCAAGGCGATCGTTGGCTCCGGTGCTGCTTTGCGGGTCCGGAACAGCGACGAACGGCGTGTCGATACGATCGAACAGGATGGCGAGCGCGAACGGCTCGCTTTGCGGCCCGAGAATTCCGCGCACGCGGCCGCGTCCGAGCACGAAGGCCGGGGCGTTGTCGATATCGACCAATACGCCGTCGCGCTGAGACGCGCCGCCGCCTATCAGCGCGTCCATTCGCTCGCTGTCGCCGCGTGCGATTGAGGCATGGAAATAATTGATCGTAACCGGATCGATCAGCGCAAGGCTCGCAAGTCCGCCGAACCATCCCCATAACAAGAGCCCGACGGTCAGCCCTGGACGTTCGCGCGCCATCGGGACCCGAATGACGGCGCTCGCGGCCAAAACCGGCGCCGCAATTGCAATCGCCGTCGGTTCGCCGAAAAAGCCGCTCAACACGCTGATTGCAGTGGCAGCGATCGCGATGCCGGCGAAAATTACGGCCGGAATGACCAGCGGCCGGCGCCGCCGCGCGAGCACCGCCATGACCACCGCCATGGGCGCGCCGATCACAAGCGCCACGGCCATTGCCAAACTCGCATAGAGCGTAAGAAAACCGGAAAGTCTGTCGCCGAAGACGCGCGTGACTGCTGCGGCCCAAAGCGAAAGGCTCTGCGTCGGCGCCGGCAGAAACGTCCAACCGTCGCCCGGAAAAATCCAGGATACGTAGCTGAAAGCTGCAATCGCAAAGACCGTGGGAAAAATCAGAACAATGACCACGTTGAACGGCGAATGCGCGACCAGAACCGGGCGCACCGCAAAGACCAAAAACGGTATGGCGGCGAACGCGAAGGCCGCACCCAGCGGATGTGAAAACGCGAGCGCCATCAGCGCAAGACCGACGCCCATCACCTCCGACGTGCCGCTGCGAGCGCGCAGATCGTAAAGCGCGAGGCAGAACATCAGCAGGAAAGCGGCAAAGAACATGTCGGCCGGACCGGCAACGGTGGCTCGCAATAACGTCGGATGAAATGCCACCAACAGCGTAGCGACGCCGGCCACCGATTTTGACAACTGCGCCTTGCGGAACGCCGTAAAACAGAAGGCGGCGATGATGGCGAGCAGGCCGGCCGCGACCAGCGCCGGTGCAGGCGTATCTGCCGGCGCCAGCCACGCCACCAGCGTCGTCGTGAGAAAGGGCAGGGTCGGATAGGCCGCGACGATGCGGCCGAACGAGACCTGGCCGTCGGCGGCGGTACTGGCGCCGGCCCACAGCCGCAATGTGTCGTCGGCGATCAAGCCGTTGCTGACGGCAACAGCGGCAAGCGCCAGAATCGAGACGAACGTCAGCGTGGCGATCGGCGCGGCCGCGACCGCGCGCGTCAGCGCAGCGGCCATGACGCGATTGCGCCCGATGACAGGATTGTTCACAACGTTCATGGCGCACCGTCAGCCATCGGGATTTGCGCTGCGGCATGTCGGGACACGCCGTGCGGGGTTTTTTCCCAAAAGAATGGATCGCGGATGAGCTGCCAAAGCGCCCGATAAGCGGCAATCGAAATGAGCACCCAGTAACCGAACAGCGTGAAACTGAACGGAATGAGTTGCAGCCAGCCGCGCCGGATCGGCGCCAGCATGATCAAATAAGTGAAGGCGCCGTTGCCGGCGAGCAGATTGAACAGGCAGAGGAACAGCAGCGCCTGGGGAAAGATCGGATCGAAGCTGGCGGCGGCGAGCGCAAGCCAGATCAGGTACAGCGCCCAGAATAGCGGATTGAGCAGTCCGGCCAGCACCGTGCCGCCGATGAAGAATATGAAGCCAAAGAAGCCCAGCACGCCCGCCGTACGAATAAGGTGAAGCGGCCGTCTGGTGTGCACCAGAAGCGTCTGCATGTAGCCCTTGATCCAGCGCGAGCGCTGGCGCAGCCATTGACCGGCGCGGCAGCTCGCCTCCTCGTAAGTCGTCGAATCGACGATGCCGACCCGGTATCCTTTTTGTCCGATGCGGATACCCAGATCGGCGTCTTCGGTGACGTTGAAGGGGTCCCAGGCGTGCAGTTCGCGCAATATGTCGATGCGAAAATGATTCGACGTGCCGCCCAATGGGATCGGAATGCCAAGCCGTTCCAGACCGGGCAATACCTGGTCAAACCACAGCGCATAGTCGAGCGTGAACATGCGGGTGAGCCAGTTTTCGCCGACATTGTAGTAGTTGAGGCGACATTGCAGGCAGGCGGTATTCGGCGCCGAGCGGCGGAAAGTCGCCACGACTTTACGGAGCTGGTCGGGTTCCGGCCGATCCTCGGCGTCATAGACCACGAGATATTCGCCGCGCGCAAAGCGCAGCGCGAAATTGCAAGCCTTCGGCTTGGTCTGCGGCTCCGACCGCGGCACGAGAATGATCTCGAATACACCTTCAAGTCCGAGCGTGCGCGCGGCCTCGATGGTTTCGGCATCGTCGGCCTCGAGCACGATCTTAATGTCAAGCTTGCCGAGCGGATAGTCGAGATTGCGCAAGGCTTGCGCGAGGCGCGGCAGCATCGCGGCTTCCCGGAACATCGGCACCAGCACGGTGAAAATCGGCAGATCCTCGTTACGCAACGCGCGCGCCTCAAACGCGATCGTCTCGTCCATATCGGCGGAGCGTCCGCTGCCGACCGAAACCAGTATTCCCTTGAAAACAAAATTACCGAGATAGAAAATGCTGACCGCGATATTGAGCAGAATGAGGGTATCGAGCGGCGCCAAGGCCAATCCCGCCAGGGTCGCGCTAAGCAGCCCATAGGCCGCAAACATCTGCGGGGTCGTGAAGACCGTGCGCGCGGACATTTCCGGGTCAAGCTCCGCTAGCTCGAACACGGCGCGGTGGGACAGAGCGGCGGCGAACGCGGTCTGCACCGCAAACACAATGTCGAACTTTGAGACCACGACGAAGTCAATGTCGGCGCCCCATCGGCCACGCGCGAACAAGACAGTTTCAGGTCCAGGCTCCGCGGTGGCGATGAGGAGTCGGCCGTCGCGACGCCGCCACGGCATGGTCAGGCGGGTTGTGTAGAGGTCGGCCTCCGATGCCCGCAACAGTTCGCGATCCGACGGCTCGTGGATCAAATCCACGAACGCCAGGTCGAAGTGCTGCGCATAAGTTTCGTAGTAAAGCCGCGGCTCGATCCAGTTGCGCGAGAGTAGCGCATCGCCGAGCCGCACGTTCCATTTCTCCGCCAGATCGATCGCCTCGTCGAGCTGCGGCAGGGTAATAACGCGCCGGCCAACCAGAAGATCGCCGAGCGTGCGGTCGGAAGGGGACAGCGGCATGATGATCGGACTTGTCCGGCGGGGCCCCGAGCCTCGCACTTACGCCCGATCTTATAGATCAAACTGAGGTGTATTCTTTAACATAAAGACAATATACTTAACATATCGAACATAATAGGCGTGAAATAAGTATTCATTAGGGTATAATACTTATCATTCCCGTATAGACTTGCCGCAGTCGAAAAACCGTCTGCACCCCACGGTCGATCCGCATCGTGCGGAAGCGCCAAATTCATCATCGTTGGCGCGTCGCCGGAAGACTTCCCGCGGCGCAGACTTCAGCCCGCATTGGTCGGCTGCATTTGCTGGCGCACGCAAGCTGCAAGCGTCATCGGGTCGAATGGCTTGACGATCACACCCGCAGCCCCCAACGATTTGTAGTGATCGAGTTCGCGGGTTTGCGCGCGGGCGGTCATAAATACGACCGGAATGTCGACGGTCTGTGGATTCTCCCGTAAATGTCTGAGTGTGGACGGCCCGTCCATGACTGGCATCATGACATCGAGGAGGATGAGGTCGGGCCGCCATGCTGCGGCGGCTGTGAGCGCCTCTGCGCCCGAGTCGCAATCGCGCAACTCGAATTCAGGGTCGAGGCCGAGCGAGGCCGCCACGATTTCGCGAATATCGGGCTCGTCGTCCACGTGAAGTACGCGCAATGAGCTCATGCGGCATCCTTATCATTGGAGGGCAAGGAGTTGCCCAGCAGGCGTTTGCGTAAGATTGCGACAAGATTGTCGATTGACGTACGCGACCTGATCAGCGCTGAGCGCATCTGCCCGGAAATTACCTGACTTGCTTCCTGCGGCGAAAACACGACGAGCGGTATTGCATCGCCCTCGCTGTCGCGCAGCTCGTGCAGCAGATCGAAGCCGGAACCGGCCGCCAGCACGACATCGAGAACGGCAACGTCAAAGCGGTTGGCGGCGAGTGCCCGGCGTGCTTCATCGATCGAGCCGACCGACATCACTTCGGCGCGCGCGCCTAGCGCGGCAGCCACGCTTCGAAGCAATTGCGGATCCGAATCAACATGCAGCACACGCGGCCGCGCGGCGCCATTGCGGGCAATCGGCCGATCGAGCACACGCACCAGGCGGCCGACGTCGATCGGCGTGTCAAGCCAATCCAATATATTGAGAAGCGTGGAAGACTGCTTATCATTGTGGACCGCATTGAGATCCGCGGACAAAACCACAAGCAACGTGTTGTAGATTTGCGATTGCTCCCGCAATTGCTTGATTAATTCGATGCCGTCGCCTTCCGGAAGCTGCAGATCGACCAGGATTGCCGCATATGACGCCGCAGCTGCGCGCGTAAGCGCCTCCCGTGCCGTTAGCGCGACATCGGCAAGAAAACCTTCTTGCCGCAGCCGATCGACGAGCACGATTGCCGCCTCGGGATTGTCCTCACAGAGCAATATCCGAAGGTGCGCTCGCCTCACGAAACGGGACTGAAGTCTAAGCGCATGCGCCCAATTGGGCAGATCGATGTAAAAACTCGCGCCGCCGCCGGGCGCATTTTCAAACCCGACCGCACCGGCGAGCCGATCGGCAATCTGCTTGACGATGCTCAGCCCGAGGCCGGTGCCGCCCTTCTGCCGTGCATTGGTGGCGTCAGCCTGCGCAAACTTTTCAAAAATGTGGTGCTTGAATTCGTTTGGAACGCCATGACCATGGTCGCGCACCGAAATTCGGACGGTTTCGTTTCGCGACTCCACTGCGACTACCACCTCTGCATCGGGCGGCGAGAACTTGATGGCGTTGGAGAGCAGATTTGTGACGGCTTGCACGAGGCGGTCAGGATCCGCACGGATGTCAATGGCTGTCGACGCCGAGTCGAGGCGAATCCGTACATTGAAACCTTCGGCGAACGCCCGATTTGCCTCGATCGTCTGTTCGACGAGCGATCGGACTTCGACGCGCGTCAAATCGAAGACAAGCTTGCCCGATTCCATTTTCTCAATGTCGAGAATGTCATTAAGGAGACGAACGAGCCTTTGGCTGTTTGTGTATGCGATTGTGAGCAGTCGCTTTGCGGGCTCCGGCAGCTTCCCCGCCGCATCGCCGGTCAGCAGGCCAAGCGCGCCCGCGATCGAAGTCAGCGGCGTACGCAGCTCGTGGCTGACCGTGGCGACGAATTCATTTTTTAACCGCTGTTTCTCCTCGTCAGCCGCGATCGCCGCAACTTGCGCCGAATTATCGATACCGATCTCCAGATAGCCGATGATTTTATTTGGCACGGCGCGTAGCGCGGTGATGGTCACATGGGCTGGAAAACGGCTGCCGTCCTTACGGACGTAGTTGAGCGCATAGGTGTCCTTCATTCCGCGCGAGGCCTTAAATGTCATTGCGTCGAACCCGGACGCAATCGCAATCGCGAACTCGGCGCTCAACGCTTTGGCGCGAGCGGCCAGTTGCTCCGGATCATGCAAATCGTCGAGCGATTTTTTGCCAACCACACCACTCGCGGCGTAGCCGAGGATCCGCTCGGCGCCGATGTTGAACAACCGGATGATGCCGTTGGCGTCGGTGGCAATGATCGCGAAGTCGGCGCTATTGAGGATGGCATTCTGTAAGATTCCGATTTCGAGCGGAGCGGCTTTACGCGTTGTTGCCGCCTCCTCCGTGGAGCGGGCATTGCGCTGCTCAAGCGCGAATTCGTCAATGGTTTTGGGCATGACAAATATCTCCGCACACGGCGGCGCGATATACCATTTGCAATATGTCGGCGCTCATCGACATACGTACTCTTCTTACCTCTCCGCCTGGATGGCGCGTCCGATCGGTGCACCACCAAGTACGGTCCGCCGGGTGGCACGGAAGCCGGCGTCCGAGTCGCGAAAAATGCGCAATCGAGTGCGCGACGGCGTCACGCCCTAGTCAACCTTGCCGGCCGGACGGCGGCGGAACATGCGTTGCAACGTCAGCAGCAGCGCGGCCGTCACCAACAGCCACAGCCCGGCAATGATCCACGAGCGGAAACGTCCCGCGACCGTCAGCCAAGAAACCTGGTCCGGATAGGAAATCCGCACGACGGTATCGCGCTCGGTCGACATCGCGAGCGCCACGCCGCTGCCGTCGACGAATGCGACGTCACCGTGGTCGAGATGAATGTCTTTCGGCGTCGGCATGGATTGGTTTGGCGACAACGGCTTGATCCACAGCCCGGGATAGTCGCCCGCGGTGACGATTTGCGCGACTGCCCCGCCGACGAAGCCGCCGAGATCGAGCAGCGTGCGGCCGGCATGGTCCGTCACGGCGACGCGGCCGAGATCGAAACGCACCCGTGGGGTCGTGCCTGCAGGCGGCGTATCGCTCACGGCAATGAAAGGCGCATCCGGCAACGGCGCGCTGCCGCCGGGAACGAAGTCGACCGCAAGCGGCGCCGTATCGGGCGACAGCTGCGCGGCCACTTCGGTCACCATATCGAGTACGCGATCGGGCTGGTCGGCGGCGATCGCCGGCAGCAGCAGCTCGAGCTGCCGCGAGAAGTGTGACGTGAGATCCGAGAAATCATGCGGCGCACCGTCGGCGCCGGTCAGCACGAGCGCCGAAGAGCCGAGGATTTGCGCCGGATAGCCCTGCGGCTCGAAGCGGCAGTCGCCCTGCGCACTATCGCGCTGAATAAGGACGCGGACATTGGCAATGGTGCCAACGAGGCCGTCGGGCAAGATGAGATCGAGATGCGTGGCTTCACCTGCTGCGGCAACCGTGCTGCCGAGCAGGCGTTCGTTGACGAAAGTGCTGATGACGGCCTTCTCGCCGGCGCCGTCGGGCGCCACCATGACATCGAGTAGAAGCCGCGACGGCCGCGTTCCGGGCGGCAGGCGGCGCATATCGATGACCGCGGCGAGGTCGGCGCGCCCGAATACTTCGGCTTCCGCCGACGCTACACCCAATTGGTCGAAACTGACGCGGTCGGTCGGCAGCGATACCGGCGTGGCGTCGCCGACCGACGCCTCCTCGATGCCGCGGCCGGCGGCCAGCAACGGATTCGAGAACAGCCGCCCGGCGCGCACGACGCCGCCGTCGGAAACCAAAAGCGCCGGCGATCCTGCGATTCGAACGGCGGCGAGCATCCCCACCGAGCCGGGATCGCCCGCCAACCTCGCCGCCGGCGGATCGACCAGGCCGATCGTGTCGGAGAGCGGACCCACCAGGATAAGCCCGCTTGTCCACCGCCCCTCGCCGTCGCGCTTGGCGAGTTCCGGCACCAATCCGTAACCGTGATAAAACGTGACCCGCCGCCCGCTCGCGATCAGCGATCGCGCCACCGTAATTGCAGCGGCGATTTCGCTTGCGGCGACGCGCCGGCCGGGAAGCACGACGGCGACATCGCGCGGCATCAGCGCGGCGGTGGTGGTGACATCGAGCTGGCGCGGACCGAGATCGACCTCGACGGCAGTCTCGGGCCGAATGGTCAGGCTATCCCCGACATAGCGCACGTCGATGCAGCGATCGAGTGTCGCCGCACCGGAATAAAGAAACGAGATTTTCAGGTAGCCGTTTTTCGGCGTGGTTTTGCCGAGCGGAATACGGACGATGCGGCCGCCGCTTTTGCCGTCGAGCACGATCGCGGCGACGGTACGGTCGTTGACCTGCACTTCGAGATTGCGCCGCGCCTCATGCGCGCTGATGTCGTCCAACGCCAGCACCAGGGCGCTGACCGTCACATCGTTGCGCTGCGGCAGTGGCACGAACAGTTCGCGATGGCCGCCCAGATTGGCGAAACGCAAGCCGTTGACGAAGCCGATATCCGCCAGCGTGACATCCGCCAGCGGGCCGCTGGGCGGCGTCGCGGGTGCGGGCAGCGCCGGCGCTGCCGAATTTGCCGGCGGCTCGGCGGAAACGAAATGCGGCGTTCGCACCGGTCGCGGCGACGGCAATGGCAGCCGTACTTCAGAATGCGCTTGTGTGGACAAAACAAGCGCGAGGGCAAAGATCAACCATGCACGCATACACAGCACCCGTCCCTATTGTGCGGCTGAATAGAAGAATCGAAGTTCGCGATTCGCGGCTTCGCGAAGCACCTGCAGCTGCTTCTTGAGCAGAAGAATCTCGTCGGGCCGGAGCCCCCGCCCTTCGCGCTGCGCGGCGCGTAGCGCGTCCTCGACGTCATGAGCGGCGCGGCCGGTCGCCGGAAAGCCGACCGTCGGCCCGACGCCGACAATGCCGTGCATGCAGCGGTAAGTTTCGCCGACCGCCGACGCGGCGTCCGGCACGAAGCCGGCACGTTTTGCGATCGACTCGTAGGCGTCGTCGATCTTGCCTTCTAGCGTCGACACGAAGCGGCGGCGCACCCGGGCCAACCGTTCGGCAAAAGCATCTTCGGTCATCGCATAGTCCCCGACCGCAAAATGCATAAGTGAAATGATGCAGCCAGTAAAGAACGGCAACGTATAATGGTGAATCTATACTGAATAAGTACAAGTACTTATCGATTTTATACTGTATAACTGGAGGTATAAATTGAGATGTGTAGTATTACCTACACGCCGCATGCACGGGCTTGGCAAGCGCGAACCCGTCAATGCTCGTCCAGCCCGGCGGATTCGCACCGCCTTGGCGCAAACATTCCGAGACTTGGAAAGCCGGTGGATTTGCCCTAGATGAAGACGCTACGCCGCGCTGGGCCGGGGGCATTGGCGGAGGGACATAGACCGCCATTTCCTCGTTCAAATCACCGGACGTCGGCGCAAATTGGGGAATAGTTCAACGGTAGAACTGCGGACTCTGACATTTGGTCGCATCGGCAACATAGTTCACCACCGTTCTCCACAACTCTTTGACTTTCCAAACAAATAGACCTCTCTCCTAACCACCGTGCTTCAGCGCACAGCGTGCCTATACCGCTGCTGTCTGAGGCTAAGGAGAGACTAGATGAAGCTCACAGACCTAGTAATTCGCGCTCTCCTGGTCCCGGCCAAAGGGCAAAAAACCTATCGGGACGGCGTCCTCCCCGGCTTCGGTTGCCGGGTGTCGCAAGGCGGCGCCAAAACCTTTGTGGTTCAGTACGGCGCCGACCGACGGCTCATCACGATTGGGCGCTACCCGATTATCTCGCTGGCCGACGCCCGCGAGGAAGCGAAGCGCATCCTTGCCGAAGCAACGCTCGGCAAGCATCGGCCGCGCAGCATCCGATGGGACGAAGCACGAGAACTTTATCTCGCGGCGTGCAATGAAAAAAATCGCGCCAGCACCGTCTATGCGTACTCGCGCATTCTAAAGCGTCACTTCGCATTCGGCCGTCAACAGCTCACGGAGATCACGCCAGAGGACATCGAGCGCAAGCTCGGCAACATCAAAGCGCGGGCTGAGCGCAATCACGCCTTGGTCGCGGTCAAGGTATTCCTCGGATGGTGTCAGAAGCCGCCGCGGCGCTACATTCCTCACAACCCCTGCGAAGGAATGGTGCCGACCAAACGCAAAGCCAGGAAGCGCATCCTCACCGACGCTGAGCTCAAGGACGGCACATCGGCGACATCCTCAAGGAGCGCAACATCGAAATCGTCGGCGCCGATCTCGCGACACGGCACGGCTTCACCCAAGTTCCGAACTTTATCCTCACGAAGAGCGACATTTCCGTCGGCGCCAAGCTCGCCTATGCAATGCTTCTCAAATACGCGTGGGACAACGACGCGTGCTTTCCGGGACAGCTCACACTGTCCAAAGACATGGGCGCCGCGGAACGCAGCATCCGCACCTACCTTAAGGAGCTCGAAACGGCAGAGCTGCTGGAGATCAAACAGCGGGGCCTCGGCAAGACCAATCTTTACCGGCTCCACCTCACGGTTAAGCCGCAAAAAGTTCGCCGGCCCTGACCGGCAAAATTTGCCGTTCAAGAGCGGCAACCCCCGCCGGTCCAGAGCGGCAAATTCGGCCGCTCTCTCTATATAAGAATACGCATCTAAGAATACTCATATAAATAATACTCAGTAGGGAAATGCATCTTTTCAAATAAAGGAATCCAACACGACCGATCCTTGAAGCACCCAACGTGCACGCTACAGGTACAACAAGGGTACACCTGACTTGTACCCATTTCTCAGAACGACTGACGAAAACTCCTCATCACTCCTCGCTATTCGCCCCCGCTTTGTCGGGCGAAGCCGCCCGACTTCGCGCCGCCACTTTGCCTCTAATAGATGTCCTCAATTATGCATCTGGCAAAGCTGGCGGCCGCTGCGCTCCTCGTCTGGTGACTGCGGTGCTCGGGCTGGCGCCGCGAAGTCGGCCGGCTGCACCGGACGCCGTCGCATAGTCGCCGCGCTGGGGCGCGGCTCCTTGCTTTGGGCTCCGACAAAGCGGGGGCGAGAACACCGGACCCACACAACATGCCATCACTTAGCATCGGGTTTTGTTCTCGCTGTGGTTCTCGCTACTACGTACACGGGAGGCGAAGACACATCGTCGCGCGCCGGATCACGCGCCTATCAAGGCAACCCGCTTTGCGGGCGCTCGAACTCGATCGGCCTTGACCGGCGCTGGCGGCGCGCACGCATGAATGCGTCGGCTCCGCTGCGAATGCCGCGCGTCCCACCGCGGCGAATCGAGAGGGTACCAGGCGATACATCGCATCCTATCCACACACGCCGAGGATTTCATCATCGAGCGGAGAGCTTAAACTAAAATCTCCACGCCTCACGGCGTGGCGCCGGTCTCTCGTAGTTCGCCGACTACACCTCACCACGGGTCGCTCGGCGTGCCGCGCTCCAACCAATAGGCAGCAGGGAAGAGCGCATGACGGCAAACGCGGTTGGGTTAGCAGCACGCGTTTTCACCGGAGGCTGGCGCGACGTTATGGAGCCACAGCTTTTTCCGATTGCAACAACGCCGATGGGCGCTGGCGTTGTGTTTTCGCGCGAGGAGCGCGAGCGGCACGTATGGATCGTTGGCAAATCCGGCTCCGGCAAAAGCACGTTCCTTTTTAACCTCGCCATGGCGGACATTGTCGCCGGCGAGGGCGTAGCCGTCATCGACCCCCACGGCGACCTCGCCGAGGACATTCTCGACGCCATCCCGCATGCGCGCATCAACGATGTCTGCTACCTCGATGCCGGTGAGACAGAATATCCCGTCGGCTTCAATCCCGCGACCAAGATTGCGCCCGGGCGCCGCGCGCTCGCCGCCTCCGGCATCGTCGCGGCGTTCAAGCATCTGTGGTCGGACAGCTGGGGACCGCGGCTGGAGCATTTCCTCTTTCACGGCGTCGCCGCGCTTATATCCCGCGAGCACGCGACGCTCATCGATCTTGCCCGCCTCTACACCGACGATCGCTTCCGCGACCACATTGTCAGTCACGTGACCGACCCGGAGACCCAACGGTTCTGGCAGGAGGAGTTTCCGAGCTACACCAAGCAGCTTCGGTCCGACGCCATCGCACCCGTCCTGAACAAAGTCGGGCAGATCGCGGCCTCACCGCACTTGCGGCTCATTCTCGGGCAGGTCGCTCCGCGTTTCGATCTCGCGTTCGCAATGAACAACCGGCGCATCTTGATCGCGAACCTAGCGAAGGGAGCGATAGGGGAGCAGGCGGCGAACCTCTTAGGGTCGCTTCTCGTATCGCACTTGCAACTGATCGCGATGGAGCGCGGTTCGCTTCCGCCGCAAGATCGCGTGCCATTTTTCGTGCACGTGGACGAGTTCCAAACCTTCAGCTCGGACGCATTCGCATCCTTACTTTCGGAGGCAAGGAAATTCGCAACGCACTTTTGTCTTGCGAACCAATACACCGATCAATTGTCCAACGCGGTGCGCGCGGCGGTGATAGGGAACGCGGGGACGCTCGTTGTCTTCCGTGTCGGCAGTCGCGACGCCGAATTGCTCGCACCGGAGTTCCGCCCGATGGACCCCGGCGGCCTCGCCGACCAGGAACCCTTCACCGCGTGGCTTCGCCGCGGCATCGGCCGCGACCGCATCTTTGCCGAACCGCAGCTCTATGAGCCGCGCGGCACGGCAGAACTGATCCGCGAGCAGAGCCGACAGCGCTTCGGCCGCTCGCGCGGCGCCATCGAGCGCCAGCGTCAATTCCGCTTCTGAAATCGTTACGAGGCCGCCTGTTATAATGCTTGTATATGTTTTCGCTCGCGCAGTTCACGCGCGCTCATCTCAACGCTCTTCGCCTTTCTTTTTTTGTTGCGGCGCTGATTCTGCCGCTTAGCGCACATGCGACCACGTGCGACTTCGGCTCAGTTGTCGGCACCCAATGCCGCGGCTATCTCACCTCTGGCTCGCAGTGGACCGTCCCCTCGGACTGGAACTCATCGAATAACACTATAGAGGTAATTGGCGGGGGCGGGAGCGGCGACTCGGAACCGGGGCAATCGACAGAGGAAAGATCTGCCGGCGGCGGTGGCGCGTATTCTAAGACGGTGGATCTTTCTCTGATGCCGGGCAGCAGCATCACATATCAAGTGGGAAGCGGGGGGGCCTCGGTTACGAACAGTAACGGAAATGCCGGCGGGGACACGTTATTCAATGGCTCTGGTACCACTTGCGATGCGACACAAACCAATGAAGTGTGTGCCGAGGGCGGCGGCGGAGGTACCAAGAGCGCGGGAGGTTCCGGCGGCGCGGCGAGCAGCGGGGTGGGCTCGACCAAATATTCTGGCGGTACCGGATATTTGTGCCCCGGCACGACTGGCTACGGCGGTGCCGGCGGCGCGGCCGGTCCCCATGGCGCCGGCGGCAATGGAACTTCGAGCGCGGGTGGCAGCGCCGACAATGCAACACTCGCTGGCCCCGCCAGTCAAGACAGCAGTGGCTATAGCGGTACCGAGTGGGACGCATCGCACGGTGCGGGCACGGGAGCGTTCCTGATCACTGGTTCCAAAACCGAAAATGGCGGCGCGTATGGCGGCGGCGGTGCGCAAAATGCAAGCTCGTGGCGTTCCGGTGCAGGTGGTCAGGGCCTCATCGTCATCACGTATTCCCCCATAGCCGTTTCGCCCACCTGCTCCGTCACCCTCTCGCCCAACCCCTCACCATATTCATACACCGGAACTCCGGTCACGCTCACGTGGTCTTCGACGAACTCGACGCAGGTATACATCAACAACGTGGGGTGGGTGAACCCGAGCGGCAGTACGCAGGTCGCTTCACAGGCAACGACCGACTACTCCTGCTACGGCTACTCGGCTTCATACGGCGACGGCACCACGACCACCGCCTCCCTCACCGTCACGCCGCCCTCTTCTCCGACCGCTACCATCTCAGCTTCGTCAACTTCCATCCAAACAGGACAATCGACGAACATCACCGCGGATTTCTCCGCAGGTTCCGGCGACACCCTCACCGCCGACAACATCGACTCTCCGGTCGGCACGGGCCTCGGCGCCACCACCAACCCCGACGCCTCGAAGACGATAGCCTTCTCCACCACCACCGCGGGCACGTACACCTTCTACGCGAGAGCCACCACAGGGTACTACTCCACCTGGACCACCTACGCGACCACCACAATCACGGTCACCTCGCCTCCCACCTGCACGCCATCGACCGTGTACCTCTGCGGCGGCGCAGGCAATGAAACCATCATCGCAAGCAGCACCGATGCGCAGTGCAACCACACGCAGACCAGTGGCACGACCTGCGCCTCCCCCCAGTACTGCCAGGCACCCTCCTCCTCCTGCCTCGCCCCCGCCATCTACTTCAACCAATCCGGCAACTACACGGGGAACCTCCAGCTCACCCCCACGCTCGTGCAGTCGGGAGAGACCACGCAGGTCCACTGGAGCGTCGCCGACGCACAGTCCTGCACCGTGACCGGAAGCAACGGCGACTCGTGGACAGGACTGCAATCCCCGGCGGGAGGCGAAACCTCCAAGCCCATCCCTTCGCAGACCACCTACACTCTTTCGTGTGAAGCGTATGCAAACAATCCGAACATCACCGAGACGGAGACCGTAAACGTGACACCGGTCTTCCAAGAACTCTGATGCAGAAGCTTCTAGGGAAGCCCGGCAGCGTTTCGGCCGCTCGCGCGGCGTGATCGAGCGCCAGCGTCAAATGCGATTCTGAACCCGGCAACCTCACAGACAATTCCAAATCAGCAACGTCGTTTGGGTGCTACTATTGAGCAACATCAAGCGATACAAAACTTCCGACAACATCCAAAAATGCCCGATCTCACCACGCGATACTTTTCTTGATTGTCAAGTCAACGCATCGAAGCGCTCACAAACATCGGTCTACCTTCCGGCGTCCAGATCGACGTAAAGATGATGTAAAACACCCGGCGAGAAACCACCGGGTTCAGAGTTTGCGCCTGCCAGTGTTCAGAGCGTTGCCGTTTTGCCCGCGTCCGCTACTTATGGCAGTTCGCGAGGTTGTTGGTATGGCTCTTACCGTGTTTTCCGTGCGAGCCGCTGGGGCAATAGCCGCTGTTGGCTCCTTGGCGCCGCGCCGAGGCCGGGAGCGTCACCGATGCCAGAGCAATCACCGCAAGCGCGGCTGCGAAGAACTTCTTCATGTCTCTCTCCCTTGCAAGTTCCGCCACGCTCGGCTTCCGTAGCGATAGCTCAGGGAATTGTACGTCTATCGGATGAAGATGCCAAGCTATTGACCTCTAAACGGTCAACACCTCGTCCGTGTCCCACTTCCGGGGCTACTCAAGCTTCTACGTTGTTCCAGCATTTCGAATGTAACCCACGCAACACATTCCCTAAAAGTCAAGCGCCCAGCATTTCTCCCCCAACGCGACTATAGGAGCGTTGACCGCGACGAGCACGCTCGCGGTCTCAAGGCAATTCCGCATCAAGAGTGCCCAGCATTTCCCCCAACGCGCGCCAGCGCGTTGCCCCAACAACAGCGATCAACGTCCCAACTGGAATATGATAAAATAGACCTGCGCAAACACTGCGCACATTCTGAACCATTCAAAATTTCGTATTGGCTCACTTATCAGTTTCCGCGCCGACTTCTGTCGTTTACGCATTCCGATCGCGTTCGTTTTAGTTCTATCGCTGTTCGGCGCCGAATTCGTCGGCCTAACTACAAAGGTATACGCCACCACCTGCGACGCCGGCAGCGTCTACGACTCGACCGAGTGCATCGTCTATCTCACCTCGGGCACATCGTGGACTGTCCCGAACGATTGGAACTCCTCCAACAATACCATCCAGGCCATCGGCGGCGGCGGGAACGGGGGAAACGCTTCCACTAGCGACGGCGACGGTGGTGGTGGTGGTGGATATTCAAAGACGGCGAACGTTACGCTCAATGGCTCAGCGACATATCAGGTTGGGGCGGGCGGCGGGGGTCCCGGAAGCGGGGACACATATTTTTGCAGTTCTACATCAAACTGCGCCTCCATATCAGGCAGCGCAGTTGTCGTTGGCGCGAAAGGAGGTGCGAACGGTAGTAGCGGCGGCGCCGGCGGAGCCGCAAGTTCGGGAGTTGGCAGCACCAAGTACTCGGGAGGTTCTGGCGGAACCAATCAATATAGCGACGGCAGCGGAGGTAACGGTGGTGGTGGTACCGCAGGCCCAAACGGAAACGGAGGCGCGGGTGGTCTAGCAGAAGACACAGAAGCCGCCGGCGGCGGCGGCGGCGGCGGGGGAGGCAGCCCTGGCGGTAACGCCGGCAGTGCTTGCACCAACGGCTCGGGAGGCAGCGGTTCAGGCGGCAGCGGCGCCGGCGGCTACGGCGGCGCCGGCTCCGGGACTTGTGGCATCGGGACGGTTGGGGGTAATGGCACCGAGTGGGATTCATCACACGGCTCCGGTGGTGGCGGCGGTGCAGGTGATTACACAACCTTCAATGGCGGCAGTGGCGGTTCATATGGCGGCGGCGGCGGCGGCGGCGGTAGCAACGGTACCAGCGGCGGCACCGGCGGCTCGGGGGCTCAAGGCATCATCGTCATCACCTACACACCGGCGCCGCCAGCAACCTGCACACTTTCCGCATCCCCAGCCACGATTAATGAGGGGAATTCTTCCACACTCACCTGGACGAGCTCGAACGCGACTTCCGTCGGGATTAACAACGGCATCGGAAGCACCACCCCGACCTCGGGCGGCACTCACTCAGTATCGCCGACCGTTTCTACCACTTACACCATGACGGCCGACGGCACGGGCGGCAACGGCACCTGCAACACGACCGTCTTTGTTAACGTCCCACCCGTCGCGCGCCCTAGCATGGTCGAAATCTGGGGCGGCTTCTTCCGCCAGAGTGGCGGCAGCGTTAGAATCTATTGAAAATCATGCGCTCGCGCATCTCTACATACGCGGTAGGCGCACTCGTTTTGGCGGCTCTCGCGACAGCCGCAGTTCTTTGGACGTTTCTTCATCGAGCGCCACCGTTGCAGACCACTCCGGCATCATCCGCGACTTCCACCGCAGCCACGTCGAAGCCGCAACCGGCAAACACGAAAGCGTACCGAAGCCAAACCTATCAGTTCTCACTTTTCTACCCAAACAATATGACGGTGAGCGAGCAACCGGGCGCCTCCAGCTCAATGGTCATTCTGTTTGAGGACAGCGCCAGCGGGCAGGGTTTCGAAATTTTCATCGACCCCTATTTGGAGCCGAAAATAACGCAGGCGACTTTTCTCATGGACGAACCGTCGGGCGTCATGCAGGACCCGCAGAACATCACCGTCGACGGTGCTCCCGCAACCGCGTTCTTCAGCACCAATCAAGCAATGGGCGCTTCAGTGGAGATGTGGCTTCTCCATAATGGATTTCTTTACGAAATTACCGCACCTCAGCCTCTCGCGTCGTGGCTTCTGCAGATCATGGAAACCTGGCAGTTTACCTAGCGCTCCAAGCTAGCACTGCCGAAGCCCCGCGATTGTGATACGATTTGGCCCTTTAATTCTGGAGACCGCCCGTGGAAAACCTTCCTGACCCGACCGACACGTACGTCGGCGCCCGCGTTCGCATGCGTCGCCTCATGCTCGACATGAGCCAAACCGACCTCGCTCGCGCCGTCGGCCTGACATTCCAGCAAGTCCAAAAATACGAAAAGGGAACGAACCGCGTCAGCGCGAGCCGCTTGCAGCAATTTTCCAAAATTCTAGAGGTACCGATTTCGTTTTTCTTCGAGGGCCTGCCGACTCCGAAGAATGCATCAAAGCAAACAGCCAACGCACCTTCTCCAGCCTATGTCTCCGACTTCCTCGCGAGTTCCGACGGGCTTTCTCTCGTCAAATCCTACACGCGCATCAAGAGCCCCGACCTTCGCCGCGTCATAGTCAATTTCGTCAAGGCACTCGCAGGCGAAGATCAGTGATCTTACCGGATGGCCCCATCCGGTTTTTCCCGTATGATTCCTAATCGCGCCTCGCCAGTACAGGCCGGCTCCGCGCCCGCCTCGTCGCCCCCCACGTGGCTCATCGAAATGCACTCCCTCCAGCAATTCCTCTCCGCCCGGACCGCGCATCAGCCACGGACGCAGAACCTTCAAGAACGGACATTCGCTTGCACTGCAACATCTGTCGCGACGGGCCAAACTGAGAAATGAAAGTAAGGCCGCGTGACTGTTCAGATGAACATTCTACGGGCTGATGGCGTAATAAATGCCGACGCCTGCACCTGCTGCGAGAAGTGCCACGCCTGCCCACAGCCACGGGTCCGTACCCGGCGTTTGCGCTGTCGGCTGCGGGGGTGAAGCGTATGGATTAACGCAAGGTGACGTGGTGCCTATGGTCGTCACGTCGCCTGGGCGTACCTGCACGACGCACCCGTCGGGGTAGGTCAAGTTGGCGGACCCGCCGGGCGACACCATGACCTGCGTACCGGGATTTACGTCAGTGGAGCCGGTAATCGTCTGATAGCCGGAGCCGTTCTGACTGACGTACAACGTTCCCGATCCGGGCTGAACGGTAGCGGCTAAAGCAGGCCCAGCAGCGAGCAACCCGCTTAAAACGGCGACAGTATAGACTCGAATACGCACGGCAATGCTTCCCCAGGCCCCAATTTCAATTAAGACCACCCACAACTTAATATAATAACCGCCACAACCGATAAGTGAACTAGTCTGTTAAGGTCAGTTAAGGTCATGGTTAACTTTTTTACGGACGAGGACTGCGCATGAAAAAGCTGATCGCTGCGCTCTCTCTTTGGTCGATACTCTTTCAGACCGCGTTCGGCGAACCCTCCAAACTCTGTACGCAAGGGCTGGCGAAGTGCGATGCCCAGCAAGTGCGGGCGGCCTGCGTGCAAGACAACTTCATCGTTTGGTTGAATGACCGGACTAACCGAGTCACGGTGCCGGAAATGAAACAGCTGCTCGCGTCCGCTCCCGGCGTTGTAATTCGGCCTTGTTCTTGTTTTGATGCGTATCAGGATTGTGAACAGGCGACGCGGCCTGACTGCTTCGTCGATTTTCTCGCGTGCCACAACACACCCTCGGAAAGATAAAATCATTTATTCCGGGAGCATCGAGTGGCCGCCCGACGATCACTCATGCCCGCTTCGGGTCAGGAACGACAGATTCCTGATGTCCGCCCGATGTCCGCTTCTTTCGGAAGCGGACGTATCGCCAGGCCGAGCTGCGCACGAAACTCTCGCTTTAACCACGCCTTGCCGCGATTTTCCCCAGCGCTCGGACAATCGTTGGCTCGTCGATGTCATCCGGATCGTAGGGACAGCCGTACCAGCGGAGCGCCTCGTCGCGTATCTTCCGGTTCTTATTCGAAATGTTGCGCAGGAATTCGTAGTAGCCCTGCGGGCCGCCGCAATCTTCCGGCGGACAGCGTCGCTCCCCGCCAAGGAATTCGGGATACTTCATGCTCTGGAGGGAAGCGGTGCCTTTCTCGACAATGATCGCATGTTCCCAGTAATCGCCTATGTCGTACACGTAGCTCATGCGCTCCAGGCCGCCGTCCAGGACTTTTGCGAGCGTCGCGCGGCCCGCATCTTCGTATCGCTCGTTCCACTCGGGCTCGCTCGGCACGCGCATCGCATACCTCCGACCAGCCGCCTCAATCTCCCACAGATGGCTATCGAGCCAACCCATCGCGGCTTGAATGACGCCGTGCACGCCCGTGAGGCTCATCCGCGCGCGCACAGCGATGCGCCTCCAAGGGTCGCATATCCCTGTGGGCTTCGACTTAACTTCGAGGTGGGCTTTTCCCCTTGACCGCGCGCCTGTCGGCCGCTGCGCCAGAGAGCGTCTTGCGGAGCGAACGCGCCGCGAGAGGTCGACCTTATCAGCGCTTACTGACAAACCCTATGCCCGCTTGTTCGTTCTGCTTCCACGCTGGGAGAGATCATGACTGGACAGTGCCGACGTGTTCAGCGCCCGAGTGCCATTGTGTGCGCCAGCATCCGAAGCGGTTGCGCGGCCGGTGCCGTATGCCGGCGTGCGACTGTCGGAAGTACGCTCCCCTCACCGACTTGCCGAAGCCGCTGAACCGCCTTCTCGGCCGCGCGAGGCGACGCTAAGCCATACTCTCCTTCCCAGATGCAGCCGCTCGCTCCTTCGCTGAGGCGCGGGCGGCCTATCGCCGGGAGATTAGCTCTCCATCGCTGCGCCCCCGCCGCTGCGCGTCTTCCGTGCGGTGTCGGGTTCGTGATGGCTTCGCTCGCTTGCCGCTTCCCCAACCTGCATCTTGCGCGTCACTCCCCCCTCGTGGAGGCAGAGGATGCGACCTTTAAGGAAAAGGGGCGGGCGGTAATGTTGATGCCGGCGGCATGCATGCCGCGTGCGTGGTATAGTGTCGGCATGAAAAAGCCGCTCACCATCACCGAGTTTGCGCGGATGGGCGGAAAGGCACGCGCCGAGAAACTCTCCAAAGAGCAATTGAGCGCGATCGGAAAGAAGGGCGGGCGCCCGCGTCTTGACAAGACAACGCATTCGACGCCGAACAGCTAAAATGGGGATAACCTGCTTGCGGGTTTTTAATGGCGTGTAACAATGCTTGCAGATGAACGATGGCCGGTTCCACAAAGCGGATCGGATTGAAGTTTCCGGCTCTGGCGCGAACCAGAATAAAACACGCCGCCCATCGGATATCTCGCTCTTTATAACGTCCACCGCCGAGAGCAAGACCTTGCACGCCGTTCGTGGAAACGTACAATTATCATATTAGGATTTTGTCATTCGATGTATGGCCGAACAAACAGAATATATGGCCACTGAACACAACGACCTCGACGCGTGGCGCTGTATTTGCGGCAACACGCCGTCCGCTGACGAGTCGTTAGTCTTCCGCTTTTAAGCGACTGGTAACCGGCATCGACCACACTTTATTCGGCTGCTACCGCGAACTCATCCTCTGTTTCTGTATCGTAGTCGTCGCCATCGCCCGCGCCGTCTCGTAGTGCAACTTTACCCTACGCGGTTGCATCGGCGAATCCGGCGCGAGCCTCTTGACTTCCCGCCGAGAAATGTTCTCTTTTCGTTCTCAATGAGTCAAGACCCCGCCGAAGACGATGGCCAGCTCCATACGCTCGGGCTCCTCGAACAGCTCCGCAAGGAATGCAGCCTGCATTGGGACACGTCATCCATGCTCTATCACCGTATCGACGGATTGCTTCGCGAACTCGCGAATCCGAACCTGCATGACATACCCACTCGCCTGCCGTTTCGCGTCGAGATGTGGGAGCGGCTCGACCAGCACGTCCGGTGGGTCATCGCAGCATCATCGAGCATCGCGATCGGGCACGCCGCACTGGACGCAGCCATTGCGAATTTCCCTGGCCAGCGTTTCACCCTTCGTAATGGGATATTGGTTATCCGCGAGCACGCACCCGAGCTTGGAAATCCGGGCAAGATGCCCTAAGTGTTGCCGGCGTTTAGGACCGAATGAGAGAGAGGCTATACAGAGGCTAAGAACTTTTGCGGAACGCAAGAAGCCTCGGGAAGTCAAAGCGTTTGGGGAATAGTTCAACGGTAGAACTGCGGACTCTGACTCCGTCAATCTAGGTTCGAATCCTAGTTCCCCAGCCACCACCCCCGGGCAATTCCAGCAGCAAGAAACGAAAAAAGCGCCCCGCCGGCCAAAGCCAGCGGGGCGGACGAGTATCCGTGTATTTAATGTACCGCCAATAGGCAGCGATGCCGGGGGCGCGCCAGTCAGTTTCTCACGCGTTTTGCTATGGAATAGTTCTACTGAAAGTGCGACAGCGCCCAGGACAGGCACCACTTCACGCCCGCTTCCACGATCCAGCCGAGGATCATGAAGCCGGCTAACCCGATTGAAGCCCAGGTTGCGAGTTTCGAGCGCGACAGTTCGAGCGACGCGACCGTCGGGCGGATCATCGCCACCGCGGCGGCGTGCTGGTCGAGCTTTTCCGCCAATTCGCGCAAGGCCGCCGAATTGTCGGCATGACGGCGCGCCTGCAATTTGCGGTTCTCATCCATGCGCCGTTTGAGCTCGCGAAACCCTTGGTGTCGTTGAAGAATTTCACTTTGCCTGGCGTTTTCACGGCTACACCTGCGCTTGATCGACATCCGCGCACGCGGCGCGCGCCGCGGCGATCGCGGCGGACCGATGGCGAATTCGTCTATTGCTGATCTGGGAAAGTGCGGCGGGCGCAGTTCTGCAAGGCCCGCATGCGCGCGAAGAAATGCGCGCCAAAACCGCCGCGGTCAAACACCCCCGGCGTCGCCCGTCACGGAATAGGCGACTAAGTCTTTGATGGGATAATGGAAAAAATTTTTATGCCGGCATGGGCGAAAGCGACGGGATTTTGTCCGCTAGCGCCACTCACTCGGTTTTGATTCGCAAGCTCAGCGCAGATTGGCGGCGATTTCGCGGATAAGTGTGCCCTTGTAGCGCTCCATCCAATCCGCATAGCGCAGGATTTTCTCGCCGCGCGCGGCAGCCTTGAGGCGATAGTCGCGATACGAGGCGTTGACGGCTTTCAGTTCGCCGGCGCGCTGCATGCGCTCGATCTCGCGCGCGACGCGGGCGGCGACCCGCATGGCGGCGGCGTGAAGCTCCGCTTCGGACAGCTGCGCGGCGGCGCGCGCGCCCAAGGCTTGCTGCAAACCTTGGCGATAGGCCTCGACCAAGGCGCGCTCCGATTTCGGCGATTGTGGCGCCACGGCGAGATTGCCGGTCAAGTGATCGGAACGCGGCGGCGAATGAGCTCGATGGCGATGACGCGCAGGCCCTGCAGCTTGCGGGCGTTAAAGGTGCGCCGCGTGATCTTGATCCGCTGCAGCGCCTTGTCGACGTCGACGTCGAACGCCGCCCACAACGAGCCGAGATTCACGGCGCGCGCCAGGTGCTGATACTCCAGGCCGGACAGGTAGGACGCAGGCCAAGCGAGCGCCTCCTCCATGCGCGCGATCTCGGCGGGCGACGGCGGCAAGCGCACGCGGTTGCGAATTTTCGTCATGCGCTCGAGCTCGTAGGTTTGCGCTTGCGAGTTGAGATCGCCTTGATCGTAAGGGTAAATCGGCATCGAATTGATATAGCCCTTGGGCCGGGTCGGCAGCGGCAGCCGCGACAGGATGCGAAACGCCTCCTCCATGCGGTCCATGACGTGCACGAGCGACCAGCGCTCCGGCACGCTGCGCGCGCGGGCCGGCAATAGCATAGCGGCAGGCCCGAGCGCGCCGAGAATGCCGGCGCGCTCGCCGCGCAATTCGGCGCGCGCGGCATGCGCCGCCCGCTCCTGAAGTGTTCGCTCCGAATTTTCCGGCTCACCGCGCGCCGGATTTGAACTTTGTTTCATGGCAGTCATCGCCGCTTCCTTCTTCACGCAGCGCGCACTGGCTTGCGGGCGCGGACGGGAAGCGGCGGCGGCACCAGATAGGCGCGCTTCATATGGCGCGCGCAATACGGAATTCCGTTTTCGAGGTCGGCTTCCTCGACGCCGCAAAAAAAATATTTGTCGGTGCCGGGCCGCTTGAACGGCCAGCGGCAACAGCGGTTGGTGAGGTCAAACAGCGTCTTACCGTAGCGCCCTTTGGCGGCCGGCGCCGGCGCCGGGATGTCGCCGCGGCGCCGCGCCGGTTGCTGGCGCCGGCTGGCTTTCGCGGCCGCTTTGCCTGGCGCTTTGCCCGGCTCCTTGCCGGGACCGGGACCGAGCCGCAGCCGGAAGATTTTTCCCAACACCGCCGAGCGCGATAGGCCGCCGAGCTGCTCGGCAATGCGCGCCGCGGTTTCGCCTTGGGCCCACAGCCGCCGCAACAACGCGATATCCTCATCCAGCCAGTCGTCCTGCATCGCCGTTCTCCGGACCCGTTTCGGTGACAAATGGTCACATAAGGGGCGACAAACGGCGCGTCAAGTCACAATTTTAGAGTCTAGCGCATTTACACCGAATCCGTGACAATACGGCGAGGGGAACAAGCCCATGGCACGCAAGCCGAAAGTTACGAAGACCGGCCTCTATTACGCGCGGGAAGCGCGGCACATGAGCCGGACCGAGCTCGTCAAGCGCTCCGGCATTTCCAAGCAGCAGCTGTCGCGGCTGGAGAACGGCCAGATTCGCATGCGGCTCGATCACTTAAAGCCGTTCGCCAACGTGCTCGGCTATACGCCCGAGCAGATGCTGTTGTGGGGCCGCTATCCCGGCACCGGCGGCCACATCGAATCGAGCGACGTGCTGCGCGAGGAAGGCCCGCAAGAGGAGCCGTTTGGGCCGGCGGTCGGCCAGGTGCCGGAACTCGACACCCGCGCCGGGCTCGGCGGCGGCGGCGTGCCGTCGCGCGAAATGCGCAAGGACGGCAAGCACGCCGACCCCGTAAAATCAGAGGGTTGGGTGTTTCCGCCGAGTTTCGTGCGCGAGCAATTGCACACCGCCGCCTCGGGGCTTCTGGTGCTCGACACCACCGGCGACAGCATGGTGCCGACCTTGATGTCGGGCGACCGCGTCATCATCGATACCGGGCATAAGACCCCATCGCCCGACGGCCTTTACGCCATTCGCGACGCCTTCGAAGGCATCGTGGTCAAGCGCCTGCAGGTGGTGCGCTCCGCGACCAAGCCGCGGGTCAAGATCATTTCCGACAACCCGAACCATGCCGCCGAGGAAGTGCCGCTCAACGAGCTGGAGATCGTCGGCAAGGTGCTGTGCGGCTTGAAGCTGTTTTAGGCCCCGGCACCGCCTTTTAGCGCCTCCCAGAGCCGAATCAGCGGGCCCGCCCGGGACCGGACCCGTATTCACGGCGTCCCTCAGTCGTCCCTTTCTTTGCGACTCGGCTTGACACGGGTCTCCTTTCTCGTTACATAAGCCGCGAAGCAAAATCGGGCTATTGATGCCATACAGGCGGCGCGAGGCGCGCGAGTCTGAACGTATCCGCATGGCCGCGCGCGCGGCCCGCACCGCCACCGGCTCGGCGCTGGACATCGCCTTGGCGCAAATCGGCACCGCCTTCGACGAAGCCGCCGCCGTCAACGACTTCAAACTGCGCGTCGAGCGCTTGATCCGGCTCGGGCCGCGGCATCCCGCCGTGCGCGCGCGCTTTGGCGCCCGCGCCGAGCGGCGGCATGGCACAAATCTCGATGCGGCCGTCGCCGCCGTGGAGCGCTGGTGGCGCGACGAGCGCAAAGCGTTTCAGATCGCCAGCGCGCTCGGCTACGGCAACCGACTGTCGCTCGACGTGTTGCGCGAATTACGACTCGTTCTGCGCCTGATGCGATTCAAGAGACTACAGGCAGAATTTGGCGCGATTGTTACTGCGCTCTGCGATGAGGAGACGGCGTTGGCGGCGGAGTGAGTAACGAAGCTTGATTTCTTGCGTGGTGAATGTCGCAATCGGTGAGACGCGATGCGCGGCCGGACCGCTCTAATTGCCTTTTGTGTATTCCTCTGGGGTGTCGCTCTCGGACACAAACCCGAGATCGGCGGTCCAGCGTTTGCAAAAGCGCTGTTCGTGAAGCTTGCCCCGATAGTCAGCGAAACGAATGAAACCATATATCCAAAGGTGGTGATTGAAGGCAACATCGTCCATGACTTTGCGTTGTCCTGGCGTGATCTGGAAAAAACGATTCTGGACGTGCAACACCAAATACCCATCGTCGGCTCTAATGACTTCCCCGACTGGCATCGGAATGATGGTCGAATATTGCGGGGCTTTGGGAAGATTAGGACCGACAATTTGTTCGATGCAGTAATCGGTAACGGCAGCATTCGTCTTGCCAACATTATCGATTTGAACCGCAACTTGGAACCAGTCTGGCACAGGGCCTCCCTTAAGCATGGTCTCGAATGGCTTCCAGTTACCGTAAGGCTGGCCCGGCAAATAAATGCCCAGACCATGAATGACGAGTTTTGGCAGTTGCAATCCTATCGCAGCCTCGGCGCTAACTTCAGCGGCGGCGGCGGCGCGTTCGGCGACAGCAACCGAGGCTTCGAGATGGCGGGATTGTCCGGTTACGGCGTAGAACAGCCTAGCGGTAAAGATGGCCAAGACACCGTTGAACAGAACCAACAGCCAATCAGTGAGATGCTCAGTAAAAGTGTCGTACCAATTACCTTTATTGTCTCGCTTATGGGATTGCTCTTGGCTGCTCGAAATGGCGGCGCGATCGCCGGGCTGATTGTTGGTGGCGTCAGTCTTGGTTGGCTGTGCCTGATTGTGTTTTACGGCCTCTTGTGATTCTGCCGTTACAGACGCGGCCGTGATGGCGCACAACAACGCGCTGATCAACAACCATCGTAACCAACGCAACACTGGCGCCCTCCCTATTTAGCATCCAGCCATCGCCGCCGAATAATTACTCCGGCTTGACCACCCGGATATGCAGCTCGCGCAGCTGCTTCGGCGTCGCTTCCGACGGCGCGCCCATCATCAAATCTTCGGCGCGCTGGTTCATCGGGAACAGCACCACTTCGCGCAAGTTTTCCTCGCCGCACAGCAGCATGACGATGCGGTCGATGCCGGGTGCGATGCCGCCATGCGGCGGCGCGCCGAGCGAGAGCGCATGCAGCATGCCGCCGAATTTCTGCTCCAGCGTGCTCTCGTCGTAGCCGGCGATGGCGAAGGCCTTCTTCATCACGTCCGGACGATGATTGCGGATCGCGCCGGACGACAATTCGACACCGTTGCAGACGATGTCGTATTGGATCGCCTTGAGCGAAAGAATCTTTTTGTGATCCGCCGCATCGAGCGCCAGGAACTCATCGACCGGCAGGTTCGGCATCGAGAATGGATTGTGCGAGAAGTCGATCTTCTTGTCTTCCTCGTTCCATTCGTACATCGGAAAATCGACGATCCAGCACAGCTCGAAGCGATCCTTGGCGATGAGCTTGAGCTCTTCGCCGACCTTGGTGCGCGCCGGGCCGGCGAATTTGATAAAAGTCGCAGGCTCGCCGGCGACAAAGAACACCGCGTCGCCCGGCTTCAGGCCAAGCTCCGTGCGCAACCGCTCGGTTCGCTCCGGTCCAAGATTGTTGGCAACTGGACCAGCCCCAAGAATTCTTATCGCTTTGCTGACCTCACCTTCCTTAAGGTGTGCTTCAACCTTGTCTCGAAGGGCTTTTTGGTCTGGCTTCGACAGATCGAGAGTTACGTCAAAATCACCCGGCCAAGCCTTCTCATCTTCACGCCACATGATATAGCCAAGTCCAGGCTGGCCTTCGCCTTGCGCCCAGGAATTCATGCGGTCGCAGAAGGCGCGCGAGCCGCCGCCCGGCGCCGGAATGGCCCAGACCGCGGCCGTGGCGCTCGTCTCCAGGATGCGCGCGAAAATCTTGAACCCCGAGCCACGGAAGATTTCCGAGACGTCTTGCATCACGATCGGATTGCGCAGGTCCGGCTTGTCGGTGCCGTATTTGCTTAAAGCTTCGGCGTAAGAAATGCGCGGGAATTCCTTGGTCACGACCTTGCCGCCGGCAAATTCCTCGAACACCCCGCGCATCACCGGCTCAACGGCTGCGAAAACATCGTCTTGAGTGACGAAGCTCATTTCCAGATCGAGCTGATAGAACTCGCCCGGCGAGCGGTCGGCACGGGCATCCTCGTCGCGAAAGCACGGCGCGATCTGGAAATAGCGGTCGAAGCCCGCCACCATGATGAGCTGCTTGAACTGCTGCGGCGCCTGCGGCAGGGCGTAGAATTTTCCCGGATGGATGCGCGACGGCACCAGATAATCGCGCGCGCCTTCCGGCGACGAGGCGGTCAGGATCGGCGTCTGGAATTCGAAAAAACCCTGCGCCTTCATGCGCCGCCGGATCGAATCGATGACCTGGCCGCGCGTCATGATATTTTGGTGCAGGTGCTCGCGGCGCAGGTCGAGGAAACGGTACTTGAGCCTTGTTTCCTCGGGATATTCCTGATCGCCGAACACCGGCATCGGCAGTTCGCCGGCCGGCCCCAGCACTTCGATCTCGCGGATATAGACCTCGACCGCGCCGGTCGGCAGGTCGGGGTTCTCGGTGCCGCCGGGGCGGCGGCGTACCTTGCCGTCGACGCGCACCACCCATTCCGCGCGCAGCGTTTCGGCGACCTTGAAGGCCGGGCTGTCGGGATCGGCCACCACCTGGGTGAGGCCGTAATGGTCGCGCAGATCGATGAACAGCACGCCGCCGTGATCGCGGATGCGATGGCACCAGCCGGAAAGACGCACCTCGGCGCCGATGTCGGCCTCGCGTAGTTCGCCGCATTTATGGCTGCGGTAACGGTGCATGCTTATTCCGCCAGTAGGTGAAAAGTGGCGCACAAGCACATGGGCGGCTTCGATTTGTCAAGCACCCGCCGAATCCCTCGACAGACCGGCGGCGATCTGCACATTCACTGGCGGCAGGGAGCGCCCATGAAACGGAAAAAACCGGCCAAGGCCGCAACCGCGGCGGCATCGATGACTGCGGCTGAAGCGGTGGTCGCCACGCTTGCCGCCCACGGCCTCGACACCGTCTATGCGCTGCCGGGCGTGCAGAACGACCTGTTGTTCGAGGCGCTGTTTAAGTTCTCCGACCGGCTGCGCACGGTGCACACGCGTCACGAACAGGGCGCCGCCTATATGGCGCTCGGCGCGGCGCTGGCGACCGGCAAGGCGGCGGCCTATGCGGTGGTGCCGGGGCCGGGCTTGCTCAACTCGTCGGCGGCGCTGCTCACCGCTTTTTCCATGAATGCGCCGGTGCTGGCGCTGATCGGGCAAATCCCGGACGCCGATATCGGCAAAGGCCTCGGCCATCTGCATGAGATCCGCGACCAAACCGGCATCGTTCGCCGGCTAGTCGATCATTGCGCGCAAATCCGCAAGCCCGAGCAAGCCGCGCGCGCCACCGCACAGGCGCTGCGGGCGATGCGCACCGGCCGGCCCGGACCGGCGGCGCTCGAATGCGCCATCGACGTTTGGGGCCAATCCGCAGCGGTCGCCGTGCCGGCGCCGCTGCCGATCCCTGAGCCCAAGATCGACACGGCGGCGATCCGCCGCGCCGCGAAACGGCTTGGCGCAGCCAAGCGGCCGATGATCGTCTGCGGCGGCGGCGCGCAGGATGCCGCGGCGGAAGTCACCGCACTGTCGGCGCTGCTGCAGGCGCCGGTGCTCGGCTATCGCCGCGGCCGCGGCATACTCGACAGCCGCGATCCGCTGAGCGTCACGCTGCCACTCGGCCGCGATCTGTGGGGCGAAGCGGACGTCGTACTCGCCGTCGGCACGCGTCTGCTTATGCAGTTGCGGCAATGGCAGTCGCCGCAATGGGGCGTCGACCGCGGGCTGGCAATCATTCGCGTCGATGCCGATCCAAAGGAGCACAACCGTCTGCAAAAGCCGGCGGTCGCGCTGACCGGCGACGCCAAGCCGATCCTTCAAGCGCTGCTTGCGGAATTGCCGGCGCATAATTTGAAGCGGCCCTCACGGCGGGCCGAAATGCAGGAGCGCCAAGCGGCGTGGCGCAAGCGCCTGGAAAAACTCAGTCCCCAGATGGCGTATCTGGAAGCAATCCGCGACGAATTGCCGGAGGATGGCATTTTTGTCGACGAAGTCACGCAGGTCGGCTTTGCCGCCCGCTTGCTGTTCCCGGTCTACAGACCGCGCACGTTCCTGTCGCCCGGTTATCAGGACAATCTCGGCTGGGGCTTTGCCACCGCGCTTGGCGCGCAACATGCGCGGCCCGACGTGCCGGTGCTGGCGATTTCGGGCGACGGCGGGTTCATGTTCACCGCCAACGAGCTTGCCACCGCGATGCGCCATCGTATTCCGCTGGTGACGGTGCTGTTCAATGACGGCGCCTTCGGCAATGTGCGGCGCATTCAACAGGAGCGATTTGGCAATCGCCTGATCGGCAGCGATCTTACCAATCCCGACTTCGTGCGCTTTGCCGAAAGTTTCGGCGCCGCAGCCGCGCGCGCCAATAGCCCGCAGGACTTGCGCGGCGCATTGCGGCGCGCGTTTGCGAATCGCGACGGTCCGACAGTGATCGAGGTGCCGGTCGGCGCCATGCCGAGCCCCTGGGAATTCATCTTTATGCCCAGGATTCGCGGCAGTTAACGGCGATCGAGGAGCTACGCGGGGCTTGCCACGCGCGGTGCACCTGAACGACACTCACTCCAATGGCGTTAGATTTCGTTACCCCAGCCGCAATGCAGCCCATCACGACGACCTCGGAACTTGTCGCCCTATGCCGGCGCATGGCCGCCCATCCGTTCATCACCGTCGATACCGAATTCCTGCGCGAGTCCACCTATTACCCGTTGCTGTGCGTCGCACAGATGGCCTCGCCCGACGAAGCCGTGGTGGTCGACGCGCTGGCGCCGGGCATCGATCTTTCGCCGTTCTATGCGCTGATGGCGGACGAGCGGGTGATGAAAGTGTTCCACGCCGCGCGCCAGGACATCGAAATCGTCTGGCATGCCGCCAAGCTCATTCCGCATCCGATCTTCGACACGCAAGTTGCGGCCATGGTGCTCGGCTATGGCGATTCCATCTCCTATGAACAACTGGTGCAGCGCATTACGGGAGACGCGCTCGACAAGTCGCATCGCTTCACCGACTGGACGCGCCGGCCGCTGTCGGAGGCGCAGCTTGCTTACGCCGTTTCCGACGTGACCCATTTGCGCGACGTTTATCTGGCGCTGGTCGAGGATCTCAAGCGCCGCGGCCGCGCCGATTGGGTCGAGGATGAGATGCGCGTGCTCACCTCGCCCGACACCTATCGCATGGAGCCCGACAACGCCTGGAAGCGCCTGAAGACGCGCGTGCGCAAGCCCAAGGAGCTCGCCGTCCTCATCGAGGTCGCCGCCTGGCGCGAGCGGGAAGCGCAAACGCGCGACGTGCCGCGCTCGCGGGTGCTCAAAGACGAAGCGATCGGCGACATCGCGGTGCAGGCGCCGACGACCATCGAGAAGCTTAAAAACCTGCGCTCGCTGCCCAAGGGCTTCGAGCGCTCGCGCTGGGGCGAGGCCATCGTTGCCGCGGTCGGCCGCGGTCTGGCGCGCGATCCGAAGACTTTGCCGCTGCAGGCTCGCGTCCAGCCGGCAACCAACGGCGCGGCCATCGTCGAATTGCTCAAAGTGCTGTTGCGCATGGTCTCCGAGCACCATCACGTCGCCGCCAAAGTGATCGCCACCGTCGACGACCTCGAGCGCATCGCCGCCAGCGACAGTGCCGACGTGCCGGCATTGAGCGGCTGGCGACTGGAGCTGTTCGGTGAAAAAGCGCTGGCGCTCAAGCACGGCAAACTGGCGCTCGCGATCGAGAAAGGCCGCGTGGCGACGGTGGAGCGGAACTAAGGTTATTCGTCTTAGTTCAGTCTCAATTGCTGCTGTACTTGCTACGGATCGTGTGTCGGCAACCAGCGATGTGCGGCCGACGCGGCCGCCAGTCGAACGCGCGAAGGCCAGGGAGTCCACATATGCGAGCTACGAAATCCGTTCTTCTTGCCAGCACGATCGTGTCGGCCTTCAGCGCGTACAATCTGAGCGCGTCGGCGGCGCCGTTACCAAACGAGATGCTCGCCCAAGCTGCTCCAGCCGGCCAGGACCAACAACAGAAGAAGAAAGCAACGCCCGCGCATCCCGCCCCTCCGGCTCCGCCGCATCC
>Ga0207416_1000053_pt1 | contig 208583 bp, 196 predicted proteins | sample PaiPotPPM11metaG_FD_184107 | JGI IMG/M metagenome (GOLD analysis project Ga0207416, IMG submission 184107) | Iron sulfur acid spring bacterial and archeal communities from Banff, Canada, to study Microbial Dark Matter (Phase II) - Paint Pots PPM... ... | reverse complement strand
TGGTCGGCCGGTCGCCGAAGGAAAACGAACGACTCACCTTCTCGGTCGCAAGTCCGAGCGATTACTGGTTTCACGCGCGCGGTATCCCCGGTGCGCACGTCATCGTCAAGACCAATGGAGCTGAGATGTCACCGCAGCAGATCGAAGAGGCAGCAGCGCTAGCTGCAGGCCACAGCCGCGCCGCCGACTCCTCACACGTTGAGGTTGACTACACGCAGCGCAAGCACGTGCGCCGTCATTCGAGCGGCCGCGCGGGCTTGGTGTGGTATACGGATTTTCAAACGGTGCGCGTGCGCCCTAACAAAGGATAAATGTAGCGGTCGACTTTACGAATTATCTTACCGGCGTTCGAGGAACATGGCATCGCCGAACGAGTAAAAGCGGTAGCCCATACGCGCTGCCTCTGCATATGCCGAGAGAATGCGCTCTGTTCCGGCAAAGGCGCAGACGAGCATCAACAGCGTTGAGCGCGGCAGATGAAAGTTCGTGATCATGGAGTCGACCGTCGTGACGGCATCCGGCGGATGGATGAAGAGCGACGTCCAACGGCTGCCTGCCTGAACCGATCCATCCGGAGAGACCCGCGCGGAGTCTTCGAGAGCGCGCAGTGTTGTCGTGCCGATGGCAATTACTCGTCCGCCGCTTTGCTTTGCCTGCGCGATAGCGTGTGCCGCTGCTTCAGATATCTCGTAGCGTTCCTCGTGCATGATGTGCCGGCGAATGTCAGGCACGCTCACCGGCCGGAATGTGCCAGCCCCGACGTCGAGCGTTATCGTCGTCCAGCCGATGCCCGAGGCACGCAAGCGCTCTAGTAGTTCGGGAGTGAAGTGCAGGCCCGCGGTCGGAGCGGCGACCGAGCCCTCGCGCGTTGCGTACACCGTTTGATAGCGCTCTTTTGCATTTGTCGGAACCGTGCGAATGTATGGCGGCAGTGGCACGATGCCATAGCGCTGCATCGCTGTCTGCGCGTCCATTCCATAGAAGCGAACAACGCGGTTGCCTCCGGCGGCCCAGTTGACGATCTCGATGCCTTCATCCGGTCCGAGCGAAAGCCGATCGCCCGGGCGCACCCGTTTGCCAGGGCGCGCCATGGCAAGCCATGTGCCCGGTTCCGGAAGCGGGTGCAGCAGCAAGACTTGCGCAGCGCCGCCGCGGCTACGTTTTGGCAAAAAGCGCGCGGGCAGTACCCTCGTGTCGTTCGCCACAAGGATGTCACCACGCCGCAGCAGCTGAGGCAGGTCGGAAAAAGCCAGATGCTGTCGCTCACCTGTTTTGGTGAGAACGAGCAGCCTGGACTGGTCTCGGGCCTCCGCCGGCGATTGCGCAATGAGCTCGGGCGGAAGATCGTACGTGTACGTGCCAGTAGCGAACGGATCGGGCTCGCTCAATCTTAGCGTTTGCCCGCGAGCCGGAAAGAGCCTGAGCGCGCTTGTTTCTGACGTTGATACGATGCAAGCTGAGTCAAGAGTGCGCCCGGATAGTAAAAATCCAAAATCGCGTAGACCCCGAGGCCGGACTCAGCCATGCCGCGGGCACCGAGTTGACACATTCCGACACCGTGTCCGTAACCTGCCCCGTACACGCGGATGACTCCGCCAGCGAGCGACAGCGCACCGATGCGCGTGCTTTTGATCAAACGATTTCCAGCGACCGAACGAAACGTCGTGCCCTCAATGCTGAGCGTGGCGTGGCGAGTGATCAGCTCAACCGTCTGGAGTCTGCCGGAATCATCTGCCGGTCCTGCGCGCACGTCGCGCAGGTCTGCTGCCGAAAGCTGAGGGCTCACCACTGCGCGTTCGTTGAGCGCGTCAACAAACGCCGAGACGGAAATGGATGCGCTCCACTGCAGGTAGGGTGACATCGGACAATATGGATCGCGCACGGCCTGTAAGTAGGGCTGCGGGTCGTTCAAACCGTGCCCATCCGAGGTGAAGCCGCCGTCGCACGCCGAGTAATACGCTTGCGCAAGATGGTTGCGATATAACATGACAACGCCGCGGGTTGCATCAACCGCATTGACGACAGGCTCGGATTCGGCGCTCATGCCGTTGTACGCTTGGTCTCGATCGCCTGCGTGCAAGTCAAACCCAAGGTCTTCGTGCGCGCCGAGATGCGCGACGGCGTAGGTGCGGGCAACAACGGCTTGCGCTTGAAGAGCCGACGAAGGCGTGCTCGCTGACACCTCGCTGCCAACAACGCTGTAGAGGTACTGCTCTAGGTCAACGACGTTGATGACGGAGAGCGCGCCGTCCGTGTCGCGCTCGATAAACACAGCTCCGCGATACGGCTGTCCGCCGACCATGACCGGCAGATCGGTTAGCGGTGCAATGAGCAGCTTCGCTTGCGTCTGAATCGTGCCAGCCAGCAGCAGACCATCAGCTTGCGGGCGCACGTCGATGACGGTGGTAACGTCTGGCGTCAGAAGGGTTGCGGATCCGGGCTGATACGGACGCACGATGAGGCCGCCGGCAGATGCGATGACGGCCTGAAACTGGTGTCTGAGAAGCAAAATGCGCACGGTTGTATCGGCGCGCGCTCCAAGAGCGCTCGCGAGCATGCACGCAAGCGCGAGAGCTGCGGCTGCGAGGAATGGCGTCACAACAGTCGCGGATGCTCCGCGGCGCTGGGCGCGCCGAGGTACTGCTTCGCCTTGTTTGTCGCGCGCCGGCCGCCCGCAGTTCGCTGCAAGAATCCTATTTGAATGAGGTACGGCTCGACCACGTCCACCAGCGTGCCTTCGTCCTCGTTGAGGCTTGCCGCGAGTGCCGCGATGCCGACCGGGCCGCCACTGTATTGATCGACGAGCACGCGAAGAAACGCGCGGTCGAGCGGGTCAAGGCCCAGCAGGTCGATACGTTCCAGCTCGAGCGCCGCTTGTGCGACCTCTCGGTCGATCTTGCCGTGCGAGCGCACCTCGGCGAAGTCGCGGACGCGGCGCAGCAGGCGGTTGGCTATGCGCGGCGTGCCGCGAGCTCGCGACGCGATCTCCTTCGCTCCCTCGGGTTCGATCTGTACGCTCAATACGGATGCCGAATGGGTTACGATCGTGCGCAAGTCCTCGACGCTGTAGTAATCGAGACGATGAACGATGCCGAATCGTTCGCGCAGGGGCGCAGTGAGCATGCCCGGACGCGTCGTCGCTCCGATAAGCGTGAAGTGTTTGAGGTTGATCTTAATCGTCTTGGCGTACGCGCCTTTGTCGACCATGAAGTCGATGGCATAATCTTCCATCGCCGGGTACAGGAATTCTTCGACGACTCTGCTGAGCCGGTGCACCTCGTCTATGAAGAGCACATCCCCGCGCTCGAGGTTGGTGAGGATGCCGACGAGATCTCCAGGGCGGTCAAGCGTCGGGCCCGATGCCTGGTGGAACGTGGCCTCCATCTCGCGCGCGATGATATTTGCGAGGGTCGTCTTGCCTAACCCCGGAGGTCCTTGCAGCAGAACGTGATCGATCGGTTCGCCGCGGCGCTTCGCTGCTTCGATCGAAATTTTGAGATTCTCGACGACGTCACGTTGGCCGACGTAACGATCGAAGCGTGTCGGCCGCAACGTGACCGTGATAATCTGATCTTCGATGCTCTCAGATTCGTCAATGGCTGGGCGGCGCGGCTGATCCTTAGTATCCGCTGCCGGGACGCGCGCGTCCGACTTCTCGGCAGCCTCGTCGCCGCCGCGCGTCGCTGGTTTGCGCGGCACTTAGCTATCGCTCCCGTTACTTGCAGCTTTGCGAGCAAGCGGTTGTTGGCGGCGGTAAATTTCTGTCAGCAGATCCTCTGCGGTCGTGATCTTGCCGTTGTTGGCGAGCGCCTCGCGGGCCATGCGGTCCGCCTCGGGTCGGCGATATTGCAGCTGCAGCAAAACGTCGATCGCCTCGCTGACAAAATCTGGCGTAACGTCGCTCTTTTTGTGTTCGACGTCGCCCTGAATGAGGCCGAAGCGTGCGACCTTGCCTTGCAGCTTCGCGATGATGTCTTTGGCTTTTTGATTGCCGATGCCCGGCAAACGGCGCAGACTCGCGTGGTCCCCTTCATCGATGTAGCGCGCAATTTGGGCCATCGGCAGAGAGAATGCCCGAGCGGCTGTCTTTGGCCCAACGCTTGCGACCGTCAGCAGCGCTTCAAAAAACTCGCGCTCGATGGCGTTGGTAAAGCCGACGTACATCGCCTCCCCCCGGTTGCCGTCGATTTGAAGGTATGAGAATATCTCCAACCGGATCGGATCGCCCTGACCAACCGCAGAAATCTTCTCGCTGACGCAGCGCGGCAAGAGAATGTCATAGCTGAGACCTCCCGTCTCAACCAACACCGAATCTGGCGTCTTTTCGCGGAGAACACCCTCGATGCGCGCAAACATTTAGCGCCGCCCCCGTCGCGCTTTCGGAGCGCTTGGCCTTGTGTCGACCGTCAGATGGAGCATCGGCCCATTCGTGCGCCGCGCGTGAGCAATGGCCAGCGCCAGCGCATCGGTCTTGTCAATGGGCTTTGGACTGGTGCGCAGACCCAATGCCTGGATCACCATCGCCGCGACTTGTTCCTTTGAAGCTAAGCCGTTGCCGACAAGCGCTCGCTTCACCGCGGTGGCTGAATAATGGAAGACAGGCATATCTTTTTGTGCAGCGGTGCAGACGAGCACGCCGCGAGCGTGAGCCATCATGATCGCAGTACGTGGATACGCCGTCCGCGAGAACACCTCTTCTATCACCATCACGTCCGGATGTAGGGTGAGGATCACCTCCGCAAGACGGCGTTGCAACTCCACGAGACGCTCCGAGAGTTGAGTTTCTCGCGCGGGCGTTATGACGCCAAACTCCACGAGTCGCATTACCGACCTACTGCATTCAATCACGCCATAGCCGGTTGTGTTCAAGCCCGGGTCGAGTCCGAGAATGCGCACGTCAGCCACCACCGAGCGTCAAATCGACCGATCGTGAGACGCCGCTCGCTCCCGCCGGCGGATCGGTACGAATCACGTGCGCATTCGGAGGGCTTCCAGGTGTGACGGTGACGCGATAAACGCTATAGCCCGCCTTTGCAAGCACCGTGCGCGCTTCTTCAAGACCGAGGCCGATGACGTTAGGAACTGGGCCGAGAGCGGCTTGCGATGGCGACGGCTGCGGTGACGTACTTCCTGCGGGTTGGGGCGGTGCGGGTGCCGACGCAACGACGATGTCGACGGCGGTTCCCTGTGGTGCTTGCGAGTTAGCATCGGGATGCTGGCCGACAACCGTGCCAGGGCTCGTGTCCGCGACGGCGGCGTGTGCGACCGTACCCAGCGCTAAACCCGCCTGCTCGAGTTTACCGCGCGCGTCGTCGATGCTCGATCCAACCACATTGGGGACGGTGACAGCGTTTGGTCCGGCGCTGATATCCACCGCAACCACAGAGCCCGGCGGCACCTCACTCCCGCCCGCCGGGTCTTGATCGATGACCGTGCGTGCGGGAATATCGACGCTCGGCACGATGTTCGTGTTAAGGCGCAGGCCGAGCTTGGTTAGTTGCGCTTGCGCATCGTCAACCGAAAGAGAAACGATGTTTGGTACTTTGACTTGCTGCGGACCCGAACTCGGATTGAGCGCTACGGTGCCGCCTTTCGCGATCAGGCCGTTGGGGGCGGGATTGGTCTGCGCAACGAGGCCTTGCTTTACCGCCTGAGAGTGAACGGTTGCACCTACTCGAACAATGAGGCCGGCGTTGCCCACAATGGCGCTCGCCGTCTTAACGTCTTTGCCGATTACGTTCGGCATGTGAACTTGAACCGGGCCGGCGCTCAGATACACGACGACCGGGTCTTGCGGATTCACCCGAGCGTTCGGAGCTGGATCTGAGCCGTCGACAAGACCTGCGGCGACGTTGGGATCTTCGCGCTGTCTGAAGGTCACTGCATCGATCCCGGCATCGTGAAGTGTTGCGACCGCCTCAACCTGCGATCTGCCGGTAAGATCGGGCAGCGTAAGCCCCCGCGATGACGCCTCACGTGCCGCAAAGAGCAGCGCGATGAGGACGAGTGCTACAATGCTGCCGGCGGCGATTAGAACGCCACGGCGGATGTTCCAGGCTGGTTCAACTTCGGGTAGTTCGATAGGCGCTTGGTCATAAGGCACGAGCGCCCGCCGGCGCATGAGAGCTGTTGACGAGTCGGAACCAATCGTCTCGTCAAGCTCCTCACCATCGCGCCGGCCGCAGCGGCGCAACGCAGCAAGCGCCTCGCCGGCACTTTGATAGCGGTCGGAAGGGTTCTTCTGCAAGAGCTTAAGGATGATGTCGTTCAGGCCAGCGCTGATATCGGCGCCCGAGGCGATTGGATCCGGAATGGCCGAGTTCACGTGAGACATCGCGACGCCAAGCGCGGTTTCCGCGACGTACGGCTGCCGCCCGGTCACCATTTCAAACAGAACGACGCCAAGGCTATACAAATCGCTTGCAGGTGACATCGTGCCGCCGGACAGCTGCTCGGGTGAGCAATACGGAATCGACCCCATGATGGCCTCAACGCCGCTAAGAGTTGCAGCGTTGGCGGCACGCGCGATGCCGAAATCTGTTACGCGAACGACGTCGTCAGGCGTGATGAGAACGTTTGACGGTTTTATATCCCGGTGAAGCAAGTCTGCGCGATGAGAAGCGCCAAGGGCGAGGCAAATCTGTCGCGCGTAACGCACCGCGACCGACTCCGGCAGCTTTTTTTCGCGAGCAATGAGAGTGGCGAGCGTTTCACCGGCGACAAACTCTTCGACGATATAGTGCGAGCCGTCAACCTCGCCGACGTCGTAGGTGTTAACGATATTCGGGTGCGAGAGCTTGGCAGCAGCGCGCGCTTCTTCGTAAAAGCGCTGCACAAACGACTGATCGGTTGCGTGCTGGGGGCGCAAGACCTTCACCGCGACTTGGCGGCGCAAGAGCAAGTCGTAGCCGCGATAGACGACGGCCATTCCACCTTCGCCGATGGCGGCGTCGAGACGGTAACGGTTGTTCAGTATTTTGTCTATCATTGATAGAGCGGCAAAGCGCCTGCCATGATCGTGCGCGCGACTGGGGCCGCGACAACTCCTCCATATCCCGCATCCTCAATGACCACGGCGACAACCAGTCGCGGGGACTGCGCAGGTGCAAAGCAGACGAACCAAGCATCCGGCAAGCCGCCAGGGTGAGTCGCCGTGCCGGTCTTCCCTGCCATCGTCACGTTCGACAACTTCGCCGCGGTCCCAGTTCCGTACTTTACCACCGCGATCATCATGTTACGCAACTCGTCGGCGGTTTGCTGCGAGATCGGTCGTGTCCATTGTACGGGTGTGGTCCGAATCGGTGCGCGGCCTGGGGCGCGGATCTCTTTGACGAGGGTCGGCCGCATGAGCAGTCCGCCGTTTGCGATCGTCGCGCCCACAAGAGCCATGCGCAGCGGTGTCACCGCAAGTCCAGCCTGGCCAAATGCCATTTGTGCCAGTTCTGAGTCAGAGACGCTAGCAGGCGGCGGCAGCTCGTCTTTCGACACGGGCACCGCAAGGCCGACATCCTCGCCTAAGTGATAGCGGTGCAAGTATTCGTAAAATGTATCAACGCCAAGCCGGACGCCGATCTGGGCGAAGTCAACGTTGCTTGAAAGCGCAAATGCACCCGTGAACGACTGGTACCCCGTTATCTCCTTCTCCGCGTTGTGGAGCGAAAATCCGCCAATGTCGAAATGACCTGGATCATCAAAGTGGTCGTCGAGGGTGAACGCTCCGCTATCGAGCGCGGCGCTTGCGGTCACCATCTTGAAGGTCGAGCCTGGCGGATACAGGCCATCGAGCGACCGGTCGAGGAGCGGCGCGTCGCTTCGCACACGCAATTTGTTCCAGTCGGCAGTCAAGGAATTTGGATCGAAGGTGGGCCGGTTCACGACCGCGAGCAGCGCGCCCGTCCGCGGATCCATCACGATGGCAGCGCCGCGCACACCTTGGGGGAGTGCCCGATCGACTATCTGCGCGATGTCGCGCCGAAGGGTGAGGACGACCTGACCGCCGCGCGCTCGGGGCGATGTTTCCTTGCGTCCGAATAGTGATGCGAGGCTTGTCGCGTCGTCGCTGCCGGCGGCTCGCGGCGCGAGAATCGGATCTAGTGCGGCCTCGAGTCCGGATTCACCATAGATCGGCGACGAATAGCCCACCACTTGCGCCAGCATTGCGCCGGCGTCGTAGACTCTTCTCGATCCTTGACTGCGCGCAAGCGGATTGGCTGCGGCGTCAACGAGCTCGCCTCGATACTGCAAGCTTTGAGCACGCCGAGGGTCGCCCGGCCGCTCCAAAATGGCGGTACGCTGCACGAGCTGCACGCGTGCTTCCTGGGCGGCAAGAATAAGGAAGATGACAAGAAAGCCGTAGGCGACTTTAAGAAGGCGGCGCTTCATCTTGTGCCGACCGTCTCCGGGGTGTGCACGTATTCTTGCAGCGAGCGTACTTCGAGAGGCCGATCGACACGAGCTTCGAGCGCGAGGAGCAATGCGCGGACGGTATCCAGCGATGTGAGGCAAGCAACGCTACTCTCCAACGCGGCGCGCCGAATGCGGACGCCGTCGGATTGCGCCACTGAATTTGGCGCGACATTGTTGATGACGAAGTCAACACCGCCGTCAGCGATGAGGTCGACGACATGCGGTGAGCCTTCCGCGATCTTACTGACGCGGTGAGCGTTGATATTGTGATCGCGAAGGTATTGCCACGTTCCGGGCGTTGCAAACAATTCAAAATCCATCTCGGCAAACGCTCGCGCGATCGGTAGTGCGGCTTGCTTCTCTTCGTCAGCGATCGAGAGCAAGATTCGACCGCCGGGAGGCGGCAGCGCAAGCCCTGACCCGACCAGGCCGCGAAGCAGCGCGCCCGCAAACGTCGTATCGATTCCGAGCACCTCGCCGGTTGACTTCATCTCAGGCCCAAGCATTGTTTCGATGCGTCTCAGTTTCGAGAAGGAAAACACAGGCGCTTTAACGGCCACAAAGTTCGGGGGCGGCAAGAGTCCGGTTGGAATGCCGATGTCGGTCAGCTTTTTACCCAGCGCCACCGCGACTGCAGCAGCGACGAGCGGAACGCCGGTAAGCTTTGCAATGATGGGGACTGTACGGCTCGCGCGCGGATTTGCCTCAATCACGAAGAGCTCGTCGTTTCTAACGATGTATTGCACGTTAATGAGTCCGCGAATGCCAAGCTCCGCCGCGAGCCTGTGCGTCACGTCTGTGATGCGCTGCTGCATGGCGCCGGATATACTCTGCGGCGGGTACACGGCGATCGAGTCTCCGGAGTGAATGCCGGCCCGTTCGACATGTTCGAAGATTCCGGGAATGCAGATATTGTCGCCGTCGTAGACTGCGTCGACTTCGACTTCAGTGCCCGAGACATAACGGTCAACCAGCAGCGGAGCACCCGACACAATTGGTGGGGCGCTTTCCGCATATGCTGCCAGTTGTGCTTCGTTGTAGACGATCTCCATGCCGCGTCCGCCGAGAACGTATGACGGGCGGACGAGAACGGGAAAACCGATCGAGCGTGCGATCTCGCGTGCTTTGCGGAACGAGAGCGCGGTTTGACCTTGCGGACGTGCGACGCCGAGCCGCATCAGAACAGCGTCGAACTTCTTGCGGTCTTCGGCCAAATCGAGCGCGGCTCGACTCGTTCCGAGCACCGATATACCGCGCGATTCGAGCTCGCGCGCTAAGTTGATCGGCGTTTGACCTCCGAAGATGAGGAGCGTCCCGTCGGCGCCGGTGGCGCGGACTGCGTGTTCGACTTCGTCTGCGCATGGCGGCTCGAAGATCAGTACGTCAGAAACGTCAAAGTCAGTGCTGACGGTCTCGGGGTTATTATTGACCATAATCGCGGCCACGCCCGCATCGTGGAGTGCCCATGCCGCGTGAACACACGAGTAATCAAATTCAATGCCTTGTCCGATGCGGATCGGACCACTGCCGACCACGACGACGCAACGACCCGCCGGCCGGCGTAGTTCATCTTCTTCGCCCACGGTAGCGTAATAATAGGGTGACATCGCGGGAAACTCGGCGGCTGCGGTGTCAACCATCTTGTACCCGGTCTTCTCCTTTGGTCCCAGCTGCGACCGCAACGCGCGAAGGGTACTGCCAGTGAGGCGGGCGATGGTCGCATCGGCATAGCCAAGGTGTTTTGCCTGGACCACGAGTGCGCCGCGATCCTGCCCGTTCCCACCCCGCAACCTCGGACCTTGTAGCAACGGACCTTTAGGTCCGTTCTTCCTTAGCCGTTGCTCCATCTCGACAAGCGCTTTAATTTCCCATAACCAGAACGTATCGATGGCTGAGAGTTTGGCAATTGAATCAGGCTCACGGCCGCGCCGCAAGCACTCAGCGACGACGAAGAGACGCTCGTGGGTTGGAGCGCGCAGGACATCGTCGAGCTCATCATCGCTCCACTGCTCGTAGGGACCGCCGGTAAGGGTATCGCGACCGATGTCGAGCCCGCGTACCGCTTTGAGAAGCGCGTCGCCGAATGTTCGCCCGATTGCCATAACTTCGCCGGTGGATTTCATCTGCGTTCCCAAGCGTGAGTCGGCCAGTGGGAACTTGTCGAAGGGCCAGCGCGGAATCTTCACCACGCAGTAATCTAGTGTCGGTTCAAACGCTGCTTTGGTGACGCCGGTGACAGGGTTGGGCAGATCGGAAAGCCTGTGGCCAAGTGCAATTTTTGTGGCAATCTTGGCGATCGGATAGCCGGTCGCTTTACTCGCTAGAGCTGATGAGCGCGAGACGCGCGGATTGACCTCGATGATTTGATACGCATCGCTTCGCGGGTCGAGTGCAAATTGGATGTTGCAACCGCCTTCAATCTTCAGGAATCGAATGATGTTGATGGCAGAGCTGCGCAAGCGCTGATAGTCTCGGTCGGAGAGCGTCTGCGAGGGAGCGACGACGATCGAGTCGCCTGTATGCACGCCCACCGCGTCAATGTTCTCCATATTGCAGATGGTGATGCAGTTGTCGCCGGCGTCGCGCAAGACTTCGTATTCTATTTCCTTCCAGCCCAAGAGCGAGGATTCGAGCAACACTTGGTGGATGATGCTCGCCGCAAGACCTGTTTTCACGATGTACGCGAGCTCATTCTCGTCATATGCGGCGCCGCCGCCTGTGCCTCCGAGTGTATACGCCGGCCGAACGATGAGCGGATAGCCTGCTTCGCGAGCGAAGGCCTTCGCTTCGTCAACGTTCGTGACGATCATCGAGTGGGGCACCGGTTCGCCGATCTGTTGCATCGCTTCTTTGAAGAGCTTGCGATCTTCAGCGAGCTGGATCGTGCGCAGAGGCGTGCCCAGCAGCTTGACACCGAAACGGTCGAGCGTGCCGCGCTCGGCGAGAGCAAAAGCAAGGTTGAGTCCGGTCTGCCCTCCGAGCGTCGCGAGCATCGCATCGGGCCGCTCGCGCTCGATAATCGCTTCTACGTAGGCCGGCGTTAACGGTTCCAAGTACACGGCATCCGCCATTTCGGGATCGGTCATTATGGTGGCGGGATTCGAGTTGACGAGGATGACGCGAACGTCTTCTTCGCGCAGCGCGCGGCACGCTTGGACACCGGCGTAGTCAAACTCCGCAGCCTGGCCGATAATGATAGGCCCGGAACCGATAACGAGAACCGATCGGCGCTGATCCTCGCTCACGAGCGCCGCCTTTCTTTGAGCGATCCGACGAACTCCGCGAAGAAGCCACGCGCATCAGCCGGGCCGGGCGACGCTTCGGGATGGAACTGCACGGATGAGATGGGCAGTTTTGTGTGCCGCAGCCCCTCGTTTGTTCCGTCGTTGAGATTGACGAGTGTCTGTTCAACGTCGCGAGGCAGTGTGTTCGCATCAACGGCGTAACCATGGTTTTGCGCTGTAATGATGACAGAACCCGTACGGCAGTCTTGAACGGGCTGGTTGCCGCCTCGGTGCCCATACTTGAGCTTGAATGTTCTGGCGCCGAGCGCTTCAGCGAGGAGTTGGTGGCCGAGACACACGCCGAACATTGGCAGCTTGCCATAGCCGACGGCGCGCCGCAGCGTTTCAACGATGCCTCCAAGCTCGGCTGGGTCGCCTGGCCCATTGCTAATCACGAGGCCGTCGGGTCGCAATTCGAGCAGCTGCTCGAAGCTTGTATCGTATGGGATCTCGAGAACTTCGGCGCCCTCTTGTTCGAGACTCTCGACGATGTGCTCTTTCGTGCCGCAGTCGAGCAATGCGATTCGAACCCGCCCTTCGCCGCGGTCGTGTTCCTCGCGCACCGAAACGGATGCGACGAGTTGGGGTGTGCCGAGCGGCTGCCGGACGTAGTCTTCTAATGAAGCCTGAACGCGGGCTATCGGCGTTTCACCGACGGCGAGGACTGAGCGCATTGTGCCGGCGTCGCGCAAACGCGTCACCAGTGCACGCGTGTCAATACCCTCGATGGCGCGCACGCTGCTCTGTTCGAGCCAATCTGGAACGTTGCCGTGACTGCGATAGTGGCTTGGGTGACGGGTTACGTGACGAAAAACGGCGCCGGCCGCGCAGATCGTCTCGTGCTGGCGCACCGCTGGATCGATGCCGTAGTTGCCGATGAGCGGGTAACAGAACACGAGGATTTGTCCAGCATATGACGGATCGGTGAGCGCTTCTTCGTATCCGGTCATTCCGGTATAAAAGACAGCCTCTCCGCACGAGGTCCCATCCGGCCCAATACCGAGCCCTTCGTACAAAGCACCGTCGGCGAGCAGCAGGAGTGCGCGACGGTCGCTCACGATGGCATTTTTTCTGTAGCGGTCGACCTTGTGTCGACCGTCTTCATGTCGACTGATTGTACGACCCCGTCGCGCATCAAAACGACGCCGCCGACGACCGTGAGCGCAGGCCTCACGGCAAACGTCATTCCCGCAAAGGGCGTGACATGACCCTTAGAGACGAACCGCTGCGGGTCGACTGTCCAGGGACGTTGCAAATATAATCCAGTAATGTCTGCGGGTGAACCGGGCTCGAGCGAGCCCCCTGGGACGCCGAGCAGCGCCGCTGGGTTCGACGAGAAATTTTTGATCAATATTGAAAGTTCGACGTTGTGCAGTGCATGGAATGTTGCGCCGACCGCGACCTCGAGGCCGCTGAAGCCGACGCATGCGTGCGAGAGCGGCGGTTCCTTTTCGGAGTCCGCGTGAGGGGCGTGGTCGCTTGCGAAGATTGTGATAAGGCCTTCGGCAACGGCACTGCGCAATGCAGCCGTGTCAGCGGTAGTACGCAAGGGCGGATTGACCCGGAGTCGCGCGTCAAATGCAGCGAGTGCTTCTTCCGTGCATTGCAGGTGATGCGGAGTGACTTCGGCGGTCACGCGGATCCCGAGAGCGCGAGCCCAGCGTAAGAGCTCGACCGTCTGGCTTGAGCTCACGTGGCAGAGGTGCCATTCTTTGCCGGTTGCCTGTGCAACCATGATATCGCGTGCCGCAATGGCCGTCTCGGAAATTGCCGGCGTCGCTGCGATGCCGAGCAGACTGCTCGTGTCGCCTTCGTTCATGAGACCGCCGTCGAAACTTAGATCGTCGCAATGTGAGAGAAACGGCTGCGGTAGGTCGAGCACGTAGCGGGCAGCGTTATAGAGCGTCTTAAGAGAGCGTGTCGCGCTCCCGTCGTCGGAAAATGCGACCGCTCCGGCTGCGGCCATAGCGCGCAGAGGTGCGATCTCCGTGCCCGCACGATCGATTGTAATGGCGCCAATTGCGTAGCAATGCGGGCCGCGCAGACGGGCAGCTTCCGCGCGAAGGGTTTCGATTCGCGCAGCGTTGTCAAGCGGCGGCTTCGTATTCGGCATGGCGGCGACTGCGGTGAAGCCACCCGCTGCCGCGGCGGCGAGCCCGGTGGCCAGCGTCTCCTTATAAGAATCGCCGGGTTCTCGCAAGTGCACGTGCGGGTCGATAAAACCTGGACATAGCACCATGCCTGCGCAGTCGATGCGCTCGCTGTCGGAGTCGGTTGCCGCGGGCGCACCATCGAGCAAAGCAGCGACGACCCCGCGCCGCACGACGATCGTGCGAATTCCATCGAGGCCAAGCTTGGGATCGACGACGCGTGCGCCGACGAAATCACGATTGCCGCGCGGATCGTGATTTGAGCCGGTCACGCTACACGCTCCCGAGTGGGCGAACCAAGGCTTTTCTCAAGTGCTGCCATACGGATAAAGACGCCGTTTTCGACCTGTCGCTCGATGCGGCTGCGCTCGCTGCGTACGAGTGAGCCGTCGATCTCGACATCGCGGTTGACAGGGCCAGGGTGCATGATGATGCAGTGAGGTTTGAGTGTTGCGGCTCGGGAAAGGCTCAGGCCATAAGATGTTGCGAGGTCAGCGTATGGCGGCATGTCGCCGCCAGCAGCGCGTTCTCTTTGGATGCGCAGCAGCATGACCGCGTCTGCACTAGGCAGAACCGCGTCCATATCAGCGCTGATGTGTGCGAACCCCCAGCCGGGGACGCTCGGCGGGAGCAAGAGTGGAGGGCCGCACAGCGTCACGGATGCCCCCAGCAACCAGGCAGCGCGGCCGCTCGAGCGCGCGACCCGGCTATGGCTGATGTCGCCGCAGATAAGGAGTTTTCGGCCAGCAAGGTCACCGAATTCTTCAACCAATGTCATTGCGTCAAGCAAGCCTTGGGTCGGATGTGCGTGAGCGCCATCGCCTGCGTTGAAGACTGCCCCTTCGAAATATCGTGCCAGAGCGTGAGGGAAGCCGGCCTCGGCGTGGCGCACGACGATGGCGTCGGCCCCGATCGCCCGAACCGTACGCATCGTGTCTTCCAGCGACTCTCCTTTGACGAGCGATGAGCCTTCTGTCTTAAAATCAATCCAAGTTGCGCCGAGCCGCGACGCGGCAACTGCGAAGGACGTCGTGGTGCGGGTACTGGCCTCGAAAAACATCCCGAGAACGATTTTGCCGCGCAAGCGAATATTCTCGTTCGGCAGCCCAGCCTTGAACTGGCGGGCGCGCGTAATCAACGCCTCGATGAACGGCCGGTCTGCGTCATCGAGGTCGAGGAGATGTTTTGTCTTCGTCACGTTCGTTCGAATATGATAACGCGGTCGGTATCGCTTTGCTCGCGACCAAGATGCACTTCGACGTGTTCCGAGCGTGATGTCGGAACGAAACGGCCCACAAAATCTGCTTGTATGGGAAGCTCGCGCAGACCGCGGTCAACGAGAACGCACAGGCGCGCCACGCGCGGGCGGCCCAAGTCGGTAATCGCGTCGAGTGCGGAGCGCACGGTGCGGCCGGTATAGAGCACGTCGTCGACGATGACGACTTCCTTGCCCGAGACGTCGACCGAGATCTGGCTGTCGGGCATTTCGCGGGCGGCGTCGTCATCTCGATAGATTGTGATGTTGAGGAACCCCAGGGGCAAAGCGACTCCCGTTCGCGCCTTGATTTGCGCATGAACGCGGCGGGCGAAGTTTTCACCACCCTTACGGATGCCGATCAAGATAAGGTCGTCGGTCGCCCCATTGGGCTCAATGATCTGCTGCGCCAGACGCTCGATGGTGCGTTGTAGCTCGGCAGACGAAAGCACGACCCTCTTCTCTTTCAGGGTCGTTGCGTGCACTGATGCCAAGGTGGGGTCCAGCCCTTTCCCGCTCTGCTTGTAACGGTCGAGTGTTAGCCCGGCCGGTTCAATGATTCGAGGCGTTCGGAACTTTTCGCGAGATGAACGCGCAGTTCGTGGAGCCGGGACTCTTCTTTCTGTACGACCTCCGTAGGCGCCTTCTCACGGAAGCCTTTGGAAGCGAGCTTACGCTCGAGCGCGCCAAGTTCCGCGTTCGCTTTCTCAATCTCTTTGCGCAGCGCTACGCGCTCCTTTTCGAGGAACGCGGCGTCCACGGGAAGCATCACTTCGACCGAGCCGATGCGTCGCGAGAGTGCGTGCTGCGGTCTACCATCGCCGTCTGCGATGGGAATGACTGCACTTGCACGGCCCATTGTACGAACGACACCGCTCTCTCTTTTGAGCAGTGCGAGGAACGTTTTGTCGGCGCCAGCGACGTGGACGTCACTGAGATCCCGGTATTTGAGCTGAGGAATGGCTCGGAGATCGCGCACCGTCTTGGAGAATTCAAGTATCTGAGCCATCTCCTCGCGTGCAGTCGGGTCTGAGCGGCTCGTCGCGGCATTCGGCCAGGTCGCTTTTTCAATGCGGTCCCCTTCATGTGGAAGATGTTGCCACAGCTCTTCGGTCACAAACGGCATAATGGGGTGCAACAGCTGGAGTGCCGTGGAGAGCGTACGATTGAGAATTGCCCCGCGCGTCGGTGCCTTATCTTTTGCGATCTCGATGTAGACATCGCACAGCTGGTTCCAAATAAAAGAATACAGGGATTGCGACCATTCGGAGAAGTCGTAGGTGGCTGCGGCCTGGTCAACATTTTCGATCGCGAGAGCGAGCGCATCCATGATCCAGCGATCGGCAAGAGTCCACTGATCCACAGGCGGCATCGCGAGAAGCGCGCGCGACTCTTGCAGTTCTGGGAATGTTTGCAGCGCGAAGCGCACCGCTTGCCAAATCTTGTTGCCGAATTTGCGTGCGTCGTCGCAGCGCGCAATTGAGAACCGGACGTCCTGGCCGGCGTGCATCTGGCTGACGATGCCGAAACGCGTGGGATCTGCGCCATAGGTGTTGACGAGCTCCATCGGGTCGAGCGCGTTGCCCAGGGACTTACTCATCTTGCGACCTTGCTCGTCCATAATGAGCGGTGTGATGAGCACCTCGGGGAACGGCTCTTTTCCTAAGAAGTGCAAGCCCATCATGACCATGCGGGCAACCCACAGGAAGATGATCTCGCGCGCTGTGATCATGAGCTGCGTCGGGTACCACGCTTTGAGCTCGGACGTCTCCTCGGGCCAGCCAAGGATAGAGAACGGCCACAACGCGCTCGAGAACCAGGTGTCGAGCGTGTCCGGTGCTTGCGTCAGGCTTGTGTTCCCGCAGACCTCGCACTTCGCGGGCGACGTTTCGGCGACGTTGACATGGCCGTTGGCGCAATACCATACGGGCATGCGATGGCCAAGCCAAATCTGGCGCGAGATGCACCAATCTCGTATGCGCTCGAGCCAATCTTCGTAGGTACGTTGGTAACGCAGTGGGGTAAAGTGGACGCGCCCGCTCCGCGAAGCTTCGAGTGCAGGCGCCGCAAGCGATTTCATCTTGACGAACCACTGCAGTGACAGCAAGGGCTCGACGACGGTGTCGCAGCGGTAGCACGTGCCTTGCGAAACGGTGTGTGGTTCCTCCCTTTCACGCGCACCGCGCTCGCGCAGCGTCATTACCGCGAGGTCGCGCGCCTTGAAGCGGTCGAGACCGACGAACTGCGGCTCAACGTCACCAGTCATTTTCGCATCGAAGCCGATGACCGACTTTGCTTCCAACCCGTGACGTTCGCCGATCTCGGCGTCGGTCTGGTCGTGACCCGGCGTAATCTTGAGGGCGCCTGTGCCGAAATCGCGCTCAACCGCGCTGTCGGCAATCACCGGTATGGGCGCGGGAGACAGCGGGCGCATGACCTTCTTACCGATGAGACTCGCGTAGCGCGGATCTTCGGGATGCACCGCAATGGCGACATCGGCAAAGATTGTCTCCGGGCGAGTCGTCGCCACGACCACGCCATCCCCACTTTTGTCAGCTGGCTTGTATCTCACATAATAAAGCGTGCCTGCGACATCTTCCCGCTCCACTTCACTGTCCGAGAGCGTCGACTGGCAGTGTGGGCACCAGTTGACCAGTCGCAAACCGCGATAGATGAGCCCCTCGCGGTAGAGATCGATGAAGACTTTGGTGACGGCGCGGCTGAGCCCGGCGTCCATTGTATATCGGTCGCGCTGCCAGTCGGGACCGAAGCCGAGAGCGCGGAACTGTTCGTAGATAATATGGCCGTACTGCTTGCGCCAGGCTTCCGCGCGTTCGCGGAATTTATCCGGGCCGAGATCGTAGCGAGTGAGGCCTTCCTTTGTAAGTTCCTTCTCGATGACGTTCTGCGTGGCGATCGCTGCATGGTCTTGACCCGGCAGCCACACGGCGTTGTCGCCGCGCATGCGATGCAGCCGAGTGAGAATGTCCATCGGCGTGTAGGTCGATCCGTGCCCCATGTGGGCGCGTCCGGTGATGTTCGGGGGCGGCATGGCAATGACAAACGGTGGTTTTGACGGATCTGGCACGGCGTGGAACGCGCCCTCGGATTCCCAACGTGCGTACCATGTGGCCTCAATCGCCTTCGGATCGTACTTTTCGGAAAGCGGCTCTGTCATATGATGGGTTTAGTTCGGGTGCTCTGTGTCACGCCCTTCGTGGGCTTCACCGACTTCTCACTACCGCTTCACGGTTTTCCAACATCCCGAAGGCTCGATTCGCGTTTAATAGTCACGAGGGAGACACACCAATGATATCGTTCAAGAAGTTCATCTCGACACACGGTATAGAGAAATGCCATTCGGCGGAACTACCCGCCGAGTTCTATAACCTGACGACCAAGTGGAGCGGTTCTGTCGAAGGCCGTCACGTTACCGTATATGCAGGTTGCTTGCGTCATAACCCGGCTAAGGGAGTTCTGGTCTTGCGCACGTTGCCGGCCGACAGCAGGCGAGTCAGCGGCAAGCAGTGCACGGTGCCGGAGAACAGCGGTGCACTCGAGATCGTTGAGAGCAGCGGATCGAAGTTGCGCATCCGTTCGGCCTCAGGTAAGCAGTTCTGGTTCGAGATCCCGCAGAGTTTAAGGAAAGCCGCTTAAATCGAGCGCCCGACTTTAGGTCGACCGGGCTTCGTCGAGCCGTGCTCGCGCGCCGAGCTTAGTGCGAATAAGCGATCGTAACTGCGGCAACTGATCGACGCTCACACAGCGCTTTGGAAGCGCGAGGGCGAACCTGTTTGGGAAAGAGAGAAACAGAAACTGCTTGGTTTCCTCAGCCTTTTCGAGAGCTCCCCATGCCGTATCACCCGTGTAGTTCTTACTAGCGGTGTGCCAACCATCATCTGAAAACGTATAGGTAACCTGGCCATTGGCTTGCGCAGCCTTGAATTGCTTTCCCGCGAGTCTGCGGACGTTTATCTCCACGAACAGCAACCACAGAGCAGTAAAGGCCAAGATAAAGACGCTCCGCGAGGTGTTCCTCGGGTCATGGAGCATAATGGCGCCAAGCAGGACTAACGCGTCGAGCACAACGAGCAAGACAAAGAGTGGGCGCACTGTTTTCCACGTGCGTGACCGAAGCGCCGAGGACATCTCATCCGCGGTGATGAGTACGTTGAACGATAGAGGCGTGATCTGCTCGATGGTTAGGCGGGAACGTCTTTGGATTGGCCAGTTGGAATGAGCACCGGTTGCTGGCCCGCGTCAATGACTTCCTTATTAATGATGCACTTCTTGACGTTGGTCAGCGACGGCAGATCGTACATGACGTCGAGCATCACTTCTTCAAGGATGGAGCGTAAGCCGCGAGCGCCGGTCTTGCGTGATTGCGCGCGGTGCGCGATAGCGACGAGTGCTTCTTTGGTGAAGCTGAGCTCGATGCCGTCCATAGCGAAAATCTTCTGATACTGGCGCACGAGCGCGTTGCGCGGCTCGGTGAGAATACGGCGCAGTGCAAGCTCGTCGAGCGGGTCGAGTGTCACCACGATGGGCAAGCGACCGATAAACTCCGGAATGAGTCCGAAGCGCAGTAAATCTTCGGGAAGCAGCGCTTGCAGCAGACGGCTTGTCTTCTTCTCACTCTTCGTTTCGGGCACGGCGCGGAAACCGAGGCTCTGATTAGCGACGCGTCCTTCGATGATCTTCTCCAGTCCATCAAATGCGCCGCCGCAAATGAAGAGCACGTTGGTCGTGTCGATCTGGATAAATTCCTGATGCGGGTGTTTGCGCCCGCCTTGCGGCGGCACATTGGCGGTTGTGCCCTCGAGAATCTTGAGGAGCGCCTGCTGTACGCCTTCGCCCGAGACGTCACGCGTAATGGACGGGTTCTCGCTCTTGCGCGCGATCTTGTCGATCTCATCGATGTAGACGATGCCCTTCTCGGCGCGCTTGACGTCGTAGTCGGCAGCCTGAATGAGCTTGAGCAAAATGTTTTCAACGTCTTCGCCGACATAGCCGGCCTCGGTGAGCGACGTTGCGTCGGCCATTGCCAGCGGAACATCGAGAATCTTGGCGAGCGTCTGCGCGAGATACGTCTTGCCCGAACCGGTGGGGCCGACGAGCAGGATGTTGCTCTTGTGCAGCTCGACTTCGTCGTTGCCGGTCGAGGACTGATTCGAGTTGATGCGCTTGTAGTGGTTGTAGACCGCTACCGCGAGGCTCTTCTTCGCCCGGTCCTGTCCGATGACATACTGATTGAGGATGTGGTTGATTTCTTTGGGCTTGGGGATGTTGCGCAAACGCAGATTCTCATCGACATTCTTGTAGAGCTCTTCCTCGATGATCTCGTTGCACAGCTCGATGCACTCGTCGCAGATGTAGACCCCGGGGCCGGCGATGAGCTTGCGCACCTGCTCCTGCGACTTGCCGCAAAAGCTGCACTTAAGCTGACCCTTCTCGTCCCCGAATCTAAACACGCCGCCTCATGCTTCCCGCAGCCGCAAGGCTGCTTCCAGTCCTAGCCGCTCGCCGGTTTCGGTGCGTTTGTGTCGCGTGATTGCCGATTGATCACCGAATCGACGAGACCGTATTCGACCGCCTCCGGCGCGGTCAGATGATAATCTCTATCCATGTCGCGATCGATGCGCTCGATGGTCTGGCCGGTTGACTGGACGTAAATGTTGGCCAGAATCCTGCGCGTGTTGATGAGATCGCGCGCGTAAATCTCGAGATCTGTCGCTTGTCCCCCCACCTGCGAGACCCACGGTTGGTGAATGAGTATCTTCGAGTACGGGAGGGCAAAACGCTTTCCCTTGGCGCCCCCGGTTAAGAGGATGGACGCTGCACTCGCGGCTAGTCCCGCACAGAACGTGGCGACGTCTGGTTTCACTAACTGCATGGTATCGTATATAGCTAGGCCCGCCGTCACGCTCCCGCCGGGACTATTGATGTACATCTCTATATCCTTATCGGCATCTTCCTTTTCAAGGAACAGAAGCTGTGCGATGACGAGGTTTGCGAGGTTGTCGTCAATGGCTCCGCCGACAAAGACGATTCTCTCTTTCAGGAGGCGAGAGAATATGTCGTAAGCGCGCTCGCCGCGAGCGGTTTGTTCGACGACCATTGGTACCAAATGTCCCATAGTTATCCCCTACGTCGTAAGTACCTGAAGAGCTTAAAGTCTTGTCGTTAGCTGCTTGTTTGCGCTACGGCCGCAACATCTGTGATGGTGGCATTTGCCACGAGGAGGTCGAGGGTCTTACGCCTGCTTACTGTATCGATTATCGGTCCGAAACCGCCTGTCTTGCGCAGAAATTCGATCACAGATTCCCTTGTTTGGCCGTAGGACTGGGCCATTGCGTCGAGTTCTTGATCAACGTCAGTTGTTGTGACCTCAATCTTCTCTCGTTTGGCAACCTCTTCCAGCAACAGTGCTGTCTTGACGCGCCGTTCGGCTTCCACCCTGTACTCTTGCCGGAGGCCTGTTTCGTCAACATTTTTCGCGGCCAGATATTCTTCCCACGAGCGGCCGATGCGCTGCATGTAGGATTTCGCGTCGGAGACGAGGTTATCGATCTCGCGCTCGACGAGAACGTCGGGCAGCGGCACGTCGTTGCGTTCGACCAGAGCATCGAGGAGCTGACGTTGGACTTCCTCGTTGCTGCGCGCTTGCGCGACGGCCTCAAGCCTACGCCGAACATCGTCGCGAAGCGCCGCGACTGTTTCTTTGTCTGAAATTTGCCGAACGAATTCGTCGTTGAGATCGGGAAGCACGGCGCGCTTTACCTCGTGCACGGTCACGTCGAAGACGGCTTCCTTGCCGGCAAGCTCCTGCGCGCGATAGGTGTCAGGGAAGGCGACGCGGACCTGACGCGATTCTCCAGCCTTCATTCCATGCAGTTGGTCCGCGAAGCCGGGAAGGAATCGATCGGCGCTTACTTCTGTTGTATGGTTCTCCGCGCTGCCGCCTTCGAACGGCTTGTCGTCGATGCGTCCCGTGTAATCCATCGTGATGGTATCACCGTCTTGAACGCCGCGGTCTTCGACGGGTTCGAGCAGTGCTGCACGCTTGCGCAGCGCGTCAACGCTGTGATCCACTTCTTCATCAGTGACGGCAACGAGCGACCGGTTGACTGCGATACCTTTGTATTCGGCGAGGATGATCTCTGGGCGCACCGCGACCTTGGCCTTGATGCGGAGGCCAAGCTGCTCGTCGGAACGATCGAGATCGATGTGCGGGCGGTCAACGGGTTCGAGCTGATGTTCCTTGAGCGCTTTTGCGTAGACTTCGGGCACGAGATCTTCGAGCGCTTGACTGTCGATGTTGCCCTTGCCGATGCGCTGTTCGAAGATCTTGCGCGGCACGTGGCCCGCACGGAAACCCGGCAACTTGTAGCGTGTTGCGAGCTTGCGGTATGCGCGATCCTGGGCTTCAGCGAAATCTGCTGGGGAAACTTCGATATCGAGCTCGACTTCGGTCGGTGCGAGCTTTCGGACTGTCGTGGTCACCGTGAAGAATCGAAGGAGAATTTCATCGGGCGCTCGGCCTTCGCCCGTTTTTTTAGGCTATCCTTTGGTATGGCGAATAGAGGGACGTCCTGCAGCGTATGAGTTCGACAGCGTATGAGTTCGTTTAAAGTGAACATGGAGCGGAAGACGAGATTCGAACTCGCGACCCTCGCCTTGGCAAGGCGATGCTCTACCGCTGAGCTACTTCCGCACGCCGATGAATGCGCCGATTCTTATGCGCTCGACGGTGTTATCCTTGCGGGGAAATGCGCTCGCGCGAGCCGAAAATCGCCTCATGAGCGATGGCGCGTTGGTTTTTATAGTCCTGCTCATTGGCGGTTTTGCATTCATGGCGATATTCTCGTCAATTGTTATCCGGAGCGTTCGTGAGTCAAAAGCTAACGAACCCCCAGCGGAAACCTCACACCTTCATTGATGGTTTGCGCGAGTTGATCCGCCGAAGGTCAGGGGGCCTCCGGCGTGAATTCGTAGCTCGCTGTATAAAAGTGGCTATCGATTGAGCCATCTTTGCGTTGGTGCAGTCGATACGTGCTTGACAGCGCCGCAGCTAACGCACTCTTATCGAGCGGTGCGTTGTCAGAAGATTTGAGAACATCTGCGTTGAGGGGCTTGCCTGACCCATCAACGTGTATTAGTACGTTGACCCATCCTTTTACGTGCACTCCCTCAGCAGTGCTCGGATATCTCGCCCGCACGCGGTTGCGAAAATCTGCGTGATAGAGTCGCTCCAGAACGATTTGGCTCTGAGGTCCGGGTGCAGGCGTCGCAGGCGACGGCTGGGACGGTGTATCACCCGCGTGTGTAACATTGAACACGACTTGTTTACACGGAGAACCTTGGGAGTCGCTGTCATCCCGATACGAAGTTATGACCTAAGCATGTGCGATGGGCGGGCCTCGCCAGAGAAAAGAAATTGAACCGGACAGCGGCGGCTTCGAACCAGCGCTGCCGCTCACGAAATCGCTTCACTGTGTAATGTACGGGTCAGCTTGACCAAAATCGAGTCCGAAATCTGCCCTGACATTCGAAGAGTCAACGTGAGCACTCACCGTGTAGACGTCATAATTGAAGGCGCGCGAGTGTCCGATCAAAGAGGCGCTGTAAAGCTCCGCTGCACAGCCAGAGCTCGTCGGAAGCGGAGGCATTCCCTCGAGCGTGAAAACATACTGGATCTTGTACTGGCGTGTTGTTGGCTTGCCGTTGATCAGTGGAGCTCGATACGTGCTTGCCTTCGCTGCCGCGAGAGCTGCCTCGTCGAGCGCTGGGTAGAGTGATGTCCTCGTAACTTGAGCATCGAGAAGTTTCCCATCGGGGCCGACCGTTATCAAGACAACGACAACCCCGTCAATGCTGTGTTCGACTGCTAATTGTGGATAGCTCGGTACCGCCTTGCGCATAAAATCGGCATCTACGATCGTGCTTGCCGCTGGCAACAATACGGCTTGAATTACCGGGGGAGGTGTTACCGAGTGCGTTGGGTCGGGATAGATGCCCTCGTTGAATGTGTCGCTCTCCGGGTCGAGCGTTTTACGGATACCGGAGCACGCTGCTCTTTGCACGTCATTTCCGGTAGTCAGTGGGTCGAGACGCAAAGCCGACACTAGCTGGTCGTCAAAAGCGAAATCTACAGTTCTTACATCGTGATTCCGCTGAGGCGTGATTGTCGGCACCTTAATCCGATAATGACGACCCGACGCTGTATCCAAAATAAAGTCCACCGTGTACGATCCAACGTTATCGCTTTCAAGATCGAACTCGTAGGCCGTCAGTTTGCCGTTTGCACTCGCACCTGTGGGCTCAAACGATGTGATGGTGAGCCAACAGGCGTTATCCGCTTTGACGATCGCCGGTACGAGCAAATATACTGCGGCAAAAACGAAGACGAGAAAGCCAAAGCGCATGTCTACCTCCCACGAGGAAAACAACGAAAAGCGGCGTCGCCAAAAGCGCATCTCTCGTTTCGACCACCAACTTGAGTTTGATCTAAGCCGCTCGCCTAGTGCCCCCGTTAAACATCGGATGTACTTCGCCGAGGTGCTGGGCAAGAGAGGACTCGAACCTCCACGGGTTTCCCCACCGGATTCTAAGTCCGGCGCGTCTGCCAATTCCGCCACATGCCCATTATGAGGTAAGCGTTCTCGTTCCATCGGCGCGGCACATGGCATTTTCTTCGCAACTTTCGTGGTCATCGACGACGAGAGCCGTTCTTGTGCCTGACGTAAGGTCGCCGAGTGGAAAACGGCGCTAGTCCAGTGACGTCACGCCTGACTCATGATCTCAAGCGATGATTTCAACTTTTCCGGTGGTGAGCCCATAGTACGCCCCGACGATCTTGACCGTCTTCGTCTCGCAGGCCGTGCCCAAGGTAGGCGACGCCTTCATTTTTTGCACCACAAGCTTGACGTTTTCACGCACGGCATTGTCGAGCATGTCACCGGGCAAATAACTGACTGCCTTCACGGCAGGCAGGATCGCCGCCGCGAGAAACTCGATGTCGCCTGGGAACGTCGTTCCATGCTTGAACTTTTCGACTGCGGCGGCGACGGCGCCGCATTTCTCATGGCCTAGGACGACGAGCAGCGGCACTTTGAGTTCAGCGACGGAGTACTCGATGCTGCCCAGGCCGGCGCTATCGGGTACTTGGCCTGAGGCGCGGATCGCGAACATGTCGCCGATGCCTTGATCGAAAACCAATTCCGGAGCGACGCGCGAATCCGAGCAGCCGAAGACTACGGCGAACGGATGCTGGCCGTTTAGCGTTTCCGCAAGCCGGGCGCTGTTTTGGTGGGGATGCGTGAGCGCGCCGCTGACGAACCGCGAATTGCCGGCGATGAGCTCCTCGAGCGCCGCATCGGAAGACATCGGCGGGCCGGCGTTCATGCCGAGGTGTGCATGAAGTCTCGGTGTTTCATGGTCTCTCCTTTTGACGTCAGAGGCCCTTGTTTTGCAAATGGGGAGTAAGTCATGCTGATTAAGGTCCGTTCTACCTCAGCTCCGCGCCAGTGAACGCTGTGAGTGCTTCCTCTTCCGATGGAGCTTGCAGGACGTTGCGTGCGGCAAAGTCTTCGGCCTGTGGGTATGTAGTGCTGCGAATGCGCTCGGCTGCTCGGGCGAGATCGTAGTAGGTATGGCGGAGCCCAATATCAGGACCGAGCAGGAGCCAATCGGCGCCTGGTTCGCCGAACGGCATGCCGACGCTGCCTGCGTTCACGACGCGAATCGTGCCGATCATCCGGTCAAACTGCATGTGGGTATGGCCGCAGACGACTGTGGAGACGCCGAGTCCTTCGAAGATAGGCATGAGGCGATCTTCGGGTGTGAGGCGGGTAAAGATCTCGGTGTCGTTGCGCGGCGTAGCGTGGCAGAAAAGCACGTTACCTAAGCCGGGAATTTCGACTCGGCATGTTAGTGGCCAGCTTGATAACAGATGCTGATGCTGACTGCGTAGTTGCTGGGCGGTCCAGCGCACCGGCTCGCGCCATTGTTCGGACGCGGTGCGGTACCAGTCGGTCTCGACGCCAGACATCTGCGCGAGCACCTCGCGGTCGCCATTGCCGTGGATGAACTGAACGGGAATGTCGACGTCGAGTAGACATTGGATGGTTTCACGCGGCAGTGGGCCGGGAAGGACATCGCCTCCGATGACGATGTGGTCGACTTGGGTCTGACGGATCTCTGACAGTACTGCCTCAAGCGCAGAGACGTTTGCGTGAATGTCGTAGATGGCGGCGACTCGCATGATGGAATCCCTTTCGGAGGTCGATGGAAAGCTAGAGTAGATTAGAGCTCGAAGGCGGCTCCGACGCCGATCGCATGCTGGCGAACCACTGGTGAAACTGGATGCGCGTTGATTTCGTACTCGACATCCAACACGACTTTGGGCGATAGCACACCTTGCATCGCAATGAGATTACGATTCCCGGTTCCACCGCTAGGGGCGAGCGGGGTCGTGAACTGATCTGTGACTGCGAGGTTGAGGTTCGGCGCGAAGCCATAGCTGATCGTCAGCGACGGTTGGTAGGAGAAAAAGTGGGTTGCACCGCGCGGGTCGAGAGGGGAGGCGTTAGCAATGGCGTTTTGAGTGATCGAGATACCAACATCCCCGAGCGGGAAAGCGGCGGTGTACGACAACGTGAATGTGGGCGCGCCGGCTGAGAAGCCCGTTGACCCCTTTGGTGTGCCGGTCGGAGCCGTGTAAAAAATCTCGACCGCATCTTGAAACTTAGAATGATCGTGGAGCATGCGCTTCAGGCCCACTCCTTCGTCTTGGACACCGATTGCTGGCTTGGCGATAAGCGCAGCTCCGCTACGATTCGAATACGCTGGCGGCTGAAGGATGATCTCCGTGCGTGTGCGGAGGCCGACGCGAATCAGAGCGAGTGGGAAAACTTCGAGCTTGGATGTGCTGCCGTTACCAACAGTCGTTTGATTGCGGTAGCCAATTTCGATGAGGACGTGGTCTGGTGGAACGACGCAAGGCGAGCCGTTGTTTGCGGTCGGCCGCCCAAGGCCAGGGCGGTCGACGATGGCGCCGATTGTCCCAGTTTGCTCGCAAGGACCTGGCGCGGGTGCGGACTGCGCTGGAGTGGGGGAAAACGCGAAAGTTAAGCCTACAGTTAACACAGCACTCAGCATTCCGCGATAGCAAAGAATCATGTTTGCCTGTGCCCGTCTTCGCTAGGCGATTTGCGTGTTCCGTCGCCGGCCCAGCGTGAGCGCGAAGATCAATGTTCCGGCGAGTGCGACAGCGGCTGCGGCGAAGAACGTTGCGTGGGGCGAAAGACGCCACAGCAGCCCACCCACAACCGATGCGGGAAACACCACGAGACCGCGTGTGAAATAGTACGCTCCTACATCGACGCTTTTCCGTTCGGTTCGCGCGAGATCAACGAGAAGGGCTTTTCTGGGGGGCTCCCCTATCTCGCGCAATCCCATGCAGATGAAGGCGACGACGAGCATAAGCGAGGTGGTCGATAACCCAAGCATGAGCGGAAAGATGGCGAAGAAAGAGTAGGTGAGCGTTACCCATGGTTCTCTCGCGCGGATGTCGGCACTTCGAGCCACCGGCAAATAGACTGCAATCGATGTGAGCATCGCGAGACCGACAAGCATACCGAATGCGGCTGCGGAGACTCCGACAACCTGCGTCGCATAGAGCACGATGAAAACTTCGCCGATTCCTTGACCGAAGCGTACGACGCTGTCTGCAAGCAGCAGCTGCTTGAGCCGCGGATCGAGCCTGGTGACGTCACTGACGCATTCCGACAGTGAGAGCGGCTTAACGGGGTGGAAGCGATACCATAGCACTTGAATGAAGACAGCGGTTACGCCTAAGACGATGCCGATAACAATTGCGGTACGGATCCCGGTGAGTAGTCCAAGCGAACCGATCAGCAGCCCTCCGATGACCGGCGCGACGATGATAGGAATGCGTCTCACAATCGATTGGTATGCGAATGCGACGCTGCGCTCGCCCTTCTTCAGCGCGTCGCCGACGATCGAGAAGGTCGCCGGCAGCGAGAAGCTTTGCCATGCCATGACAAACGGCAAGGCGACGAGCAGCACCCACCAGCGTGTGGCGAGGGCAAATGCGATATACCCTGCGAGCGCCAATACGTTAAAGGTGAGCAGTGAGTTCTTCGGACCTAAGCGCGCTGTGAGTACGCCGCCGGGAAACTGATAGACGGCGTCGAGCAGGTCCTTGAGCGCGCCGAACACAGAAACGGCCAGCACCGACCCGCCGAGCGCCACAAGATAATTGGGAACGAACCGGGACCACAGCTCCTCGCCTGACGCGATGAAGAAAATCGCCGCGAGGAGGACGGTAAGGTTTCTTCGGTTGACACTTGTCCCAGTCGAGTCGAGCTCCACGCTTTAGCTCGCGGACGTTTTACAAAACTCGTAGAGAGAGTCGTAGAGCGGGAATTCAACTTCGAGCAGCGCGTGATCGTCTGCGTAACGCGAACCCCATTGCGCGTGAAAGCCGGATGCGACCGCGTAGAGGCCCGGCGACTCGGGAGTGAGCGTCCTGTTGTCGGTGTCAGCGCCTCGCACAATTTTGGCTAGGCGAGCGAGTGCGGAGTCCGTCAGATTAAACTTTTTAAGGAACGCATCGAACGAGCAGAGGTCGCTGTGATGACCGAGCTCGACATCCGGGATATCGAAGGGCAGAGCCCCTTTGCTTTCAGCGACCCGTAAGACTTCGTCCCGGGGAACGTAGAGAATCTCCGCGTTCGGATTGATAAATCTCTTGATAAGCCATGCGCACGCGATGCGATCGACCTTGGCCTGCTCGCGCGTTACGAAACTACTTTTGGAGTCTTTCATTGAACCTCACGATTCTCAAGACAGGTTTGCCGTTTAGATTCTCGAGCGGCAAATACAAAAGGTGAGAGCGCTGGTCCACAGCTATCGTGTGAGCTGCCGGGCCCACGTAGGTATCTGACAGAGGTTGAAGCGTGCCTCGCGTTGCCGCGAAGGTTGTGACGTGTCCGTTTTCGCACGCCACGTATAAGATTTTCTTAGCAGTGTCGAACGCGAGCACGTCCGGTGAGTCGCCATCCGGCAAGAGCTGCAGCTGTTTTCTTGTGTCGAGATCGAAGTTCACGAGTTTAGCATTGTCTTGGCAGGCGATGTAGGCTCGGCGCGCGGTGTCGTGGATAAAAACGCCATGGCTTCCCTGGCAGCCAGCTAAGGCGTAGCGATGCAGAATTGCGAGCGTTGAAGGATCAATCTCAACGAGTTCGTTGTTGGTCTGATCCGCAGTGAAGACATGAGTTGAAAGGCGGTCGTACTGAGAGTTACCGACGTCGCCGCCTATTGGGATGGTTGCGATTAGCTTGTTGCTCTCTACGTCGATGACGGTGACCGTTCTCCCGTGCTCATCTGAGACAAAGAGGCGTTGGGTTCGGGGATCGTACGCGATGCCATCCGGATAAACTCCGCCGGGCGCCCGCGCCGTGACGGTGAGGGTACGCTCGTCGATCGCAACGACTTCATTTGTACCCGTTGCCGAGGCATAGACCCGGCCAAGTTCCGGGATGACGAGAATCCCATGAGCACGTGCTACATTTGGAATCGTCGCCATGACTCGCCGTTGCGCAACGTTGAACACGACAATGTGACTATCACCTAGATGCGCGATGAAGAGCAAATTTCGCGCTGAGTCGATTGACTGGTAGTCGAATCGCGTCGCATTGCCCGGCAGCGGAATATCGCGAACTAAGGTAGGGCCGATACGTTTACCGCCAGCGGCAAGAGATAGCAACGATATGCAAGCGACTGCCAAGGCTCGCACGCCATGGGTTGTTTTGGGTCCGAATTTCACGATGGGTGAACTTAGGTTCTTAGGTTGCAGGTTGCCGGCGAACTTGAAGGAGGTTCCGCACAGAACCATCAGGAGAGGCGAGCCTGGCGAGGAGATCGGCGGAATGCCATTCCTCATCGTCTTCCACGACGCCGTGAAGGAGCATGGTGTCTCCGACCGCATCGATCCAAATAGGCCGTCGCGCCAGAATAGGGTCAGCCGCGATCGCATCCTTGAGTTTCTGGGTGGGATCCAGCGTCACAGAGAGAGGGCCGGTGATTCGTCGCACGACTTTGCCGGCGGCACGGCTCGCGACGCCGGCTGCGGCGCTCACAACTCGCGCCGCCTTGCTGCCCTCGCGCGTTGCAATGTTCTGAAGCGTTGAAAAGTTTCTGGCAGCCCGCCGGTTGAGTTCGCGGCGCGCTGGCTTGGGCGCAAGGCAGTAGCCGGAAACGAGGCCGAGCGCCGCGGCTGCGAGCAGACCCCAGGCGTGTCGTTGCGTCATGGCTGGCCTCGCTTTCCATTGATGAGAGATGTGCGTCGTGAGGGACTTGAACCCACAACCAACGGATTAAGAGTCCGCTGCTCTACCATTGAGCTAACGACGCGTATTGCTTGTCCAACCTTTTCGCTGTGTTGTTTTGCGGTTCTTCTCGCGGGTTCGCGGAAGCCACGGGTTTTACGGCGCTTGGGTTGCTCTCACAAAACGTGCAGCCCAGTCAGGATGAATACGATGCCCACGGTCGCAAGCGCTACAGCGGTAACGAATCTCCACCTCGCGGCTGCTGCTATGCGTTGCTCTACGACGGCTCTGGGCCCGCTCCCAATGATGAAATCGCTATGTTGACCACCCTTGCAAAGCATATAGTTCGATGGATTGATCCCCTTTAGTTCGTCTTCCGCCGGGGCAACTGTGCCGAGGACATATACAGCGCTGCCCTCTTCTATACGCTGTTCCTCAAGTTTGAATTTGTGCGTTAAGGCTGCCCAGAAAGTATCTTTCCACGTAAAACCGTACTGCGTGATCCACGCTTTGGCCGTCTCGCCTAGTTTTTTCGCTGATCCATCGTTCGTAAAGGTATCCTTTGTGATTTCAAAGTCCGCTCCAAGCGCAATCACTGGGATCCTTCCGCTGGAATCTTCGACTTGGAACGAAGAATCAGGGCCAGCAAACGTGTCACGAGCAACCTCGACAAAATGTGCGGACCTGCCTGCCCCTTGCATTTGATACAATACGGTTTCGCGATAAACACACGGCGTGCCAGTGACTGGTGAAGCGGACACGTCCGGTCCGCGCGCGACCCCTTGAATTGCGACAAGACCAGGATTGACCGAAGCGATGAGCGTTGTGTGAACTTCATCCACTTCGCGGCTGCGGCGCATAAGGATCATGCCCAAGTATCCTACGACCGCTCCAGCGGCGAGCCAAAGAGCCCCGAACAAGATCATAGGGGGTGACCGCTTCGAGTGGGATCGTTGATGAAAACAAAGCTGACCATTAACCTTAGAATGTGGCCTCCGGAATGGGCTTCCACCTTGTCTGCAACCGTTCTTGCTTCAGGCCCAGGGTGCGGTCGGTCGTTTTAGGAACATAAGCAAAATTCATGGCAACGCAAAATCCGCCGATCGGGGTCCCTGCGTCTCATGCAGGCGCACCTCCGAGCCAAAGAAATGTTGCCCTCATCCTTGTGACGTCGACCGTCATGATCGGCATGATCATGGCGATCATCGACTCGACTATCGTCAATGTCGCGCTCGACAAGATGGCGGGAAATCTCGGCGCCTCGATTGATGAAGTCGCTTGGGTTGCGACCGGCTACATCCTATCCAATGTCATCGTCATGCCGCTCAATGGCTGGCTGACGGCGGTCTTGGGTCGACGTAACTTCTATGCGGCAAGCATTGCCATTTTCACAGTGGCATCGCTTCTGTGCGGAACGGCGACGAATGTGTGGGTCCTGGTCTTTTACCGCGTGCTGCAAGGCATCGGCGGCGGGGCGCTCATACCGACGGCCCAAGCGATTCTGTTTGAGTCGTACCCGCCGGACCGGCGCGGGCAGGCGATGGCGATGTTCGGGCTCGCGGCGATGGTTGGGCCTGCACTGGGCCCGCTGTTGGGCGGCTATCTGGTTCAGAACTATACCTGGCCACTGATCTTTTACATAAATATTCCACTCGGGATATTGGGATTCTTCATGACGTTGGCATTTATCCAAGACCCTCCATACATTTCAAAGCCTGAGCGGGGAGCAGACTGGTTTGCGCTCGGCGCAATGATTGTTGGAATCGCATCGCTGCAGTATGTGTTGGAGCGCGGGCAGCATGACGATTGGTTCAATTCACCGGTTGTTATTGGTCTGACGGCTGCCGGCGTGACAGGGCTCGCGGTTTTCATTTATCGGGAGCTGCGGGACCCGCATCCCTTCGTCAATTTGCGCGTCTTCAAGTCGAGGCCATTCTCGGCGGGGAACGTTGTTGGTCTGGTGACTGGGTTCGGATTGTTCGGGCTAAACTTGATATTGCCGCTGTTCACGCAGATCGTGCTGGGATTCGACGCGTGGCAAACGGGCTTAATCCTATTGCCGGGCGCGGTCGCCACGGCGATTGGCATGCCGATCGCGGGTTACCTCGTCAATCGAATCGATCCCAGGATTTCGATTGCGTCTGGCTTGGTATTGTCTGCGATTTCGTCGTGGTGGATGGGATCGTTCAGTCAGGACGCAGGCTACTGGGATATCTTCTGGCCGCGGTCGCTATCGGGACTGGCGCTCGGCTTCATCTTCGTTCCCATGTCTACGGTCATGTTGGCGGGCATCGACAGAAAGGATCTGGCGAATGCAACAGGCATCTCGACGCTTGTACGGCAACTCGGCGGCAGCTTCGGAATCGCAATTCTCACGACGCTGCTGGTGTGGAAACAAAAATATGTATTTGCGGACCTGACGGCGGCAGTAACGCAATCACATTATGCGGCGCACGAGTTCATCGGAAAGGCGAGCACGCAGATGGACGCGATACGACAACTAGCTGGAATGCTGCAAAGAGATGTGAATTTGATTGCGTTCAATTTCCTGTTCCGTCTCTCAGGGATCGTCTTCTTGGCATCGTTGCCGTTTGTGTGGTTGCTGCCCAACGTGAAGGGCGGTCAGAACCCAGAGGTAGCGGCGCTAGATTAGCTCGCTCGACGCATGAGTTGGTGTACTGCGGCGCCGAGATAGCCGCCGGCAAACCCAAAGCCAACGTCGACCGCATTCCAGACAAAGCCTTCATGAGATCCGACCATAGCTTGAACGATCTCGATTGCGAGGCTGTATATCCCGACTGCAGTGGCCACGAAGAGCACTGGCTTCGCTTTGTCAGAAAGCTCCAGCGCCCGACTCAACGGATAGCCGACGAGCGCAAACGCGCCGAGACTGTACGATTTGCGGAGCAGGATTTGGAGCGGACCCGGTGGCGAGGTGAGGTTGTAGACGGTGTCGCTCGCGGCAAGAAAAAGAAAAGCGATGGCGGCAACAATCGTTAGCGTCCACCACATGATTGCCTCACGCTTAACGATCTGAATTGTCTCCAATGCTTGAATTGAAACGGAATGTGCCCCGCCGGAGACTTGAACTCCGAACCACCCGGTTAAAAGCCGGATGCTCTACCATTGAGCTAACGGGGCAAACCTGGTGTGGTTGTTTGGTCGAACTCGTGCCCAGCCCTTCCCAAAGCGCTTACGGCTCGTTGGTGATCCGAAACCTAAACTTGACCTATCACTCCGAAGACGATCCTAGACATCCGAACTGATGTGCGTGATGTGCATGCATGACGCTCGGAGACGCATTTTTGAACTCGCCGGATCACAACAGAGCATTTGAAACAAAGTTCTGCCCGCGTTGCCGGATGCGTAAACCCAGAGTATAGCGTGCGCAAAACCACACGCAAACCAACCTCATACTGTAAGCTTTGCCAGCGTTTATATTCGAAATTGCATTACCATGAGTATTTATTCGAATATGTCCTCCGAGCCAGGACAAACATAAATCGTTACATTAGGCGTAACAGGGAGCGCGTAAGAAATTTTTTCAAGGAGCATCCATGCGTGGACTGCGGAGTGTCCGATCCTGTCGTATTGGAGTTTGATCACATTAGCGACGATAAATCTGCAGACGTGTCTTACATGGTTGGCCAAGGGATGCGTTGGGAACGGATTGAGCACGAGATTTCCAAGTGTCAGGTAAGATGTGCTAATTGTCATCGTCGCAAGACGGACAGGCTTTGGGCACAGTCACGAAGGCGAGCGACCAACACCGATTCATGCTAACTTCCGACGACTACTATTAGAGTTCTCGCGCGCCTAGAGGGACTTGAACCCACAACTTCCAGATTCGAAGTCTGGCGCTCTATCCAATTGAGCTATAGGCGCGTGACGTTGGGGTGAATGACGGGTTTCGAACCCGCGACCTCTGGCTTCACAGGCCAGCGCTCTAACCATCTGAGCTACATTCACCGCACGGCTTCCGTAATTCTGCGATCGGAAAAAACCGACCTTTACTCGCTCGGCAGCAGCTAAGATGGTGAGAACCAAAAAATCACGCGCCCGGCGAGACTCGAACTCGCGACTAAAACCCGCTTAGAAGGCGGGTGCTCTATCCAGCTGAGCTACGGGCGCAAAGTGTGGAGTGTCTCAAAATAATATCGGGCGGACAGGACTTGAACCTGCGAACCTTCCGGTCCCAAACCGGACGCTCTACCAAGCTGAGCTACCGCCCGTCGTCGATGCGTTTTCCCAAATTTGTCTTGCGCTTACGCAGCCGTTAAACGGTTCTTCTACGATGGCACTTGGCGCACCTTACTTCACATCTGGTTATTTCGACATGGATCCGCGCCCAACTTATTCGTATAAGAAGATCGGATCATAGCCAAATCCGTTCGAGCCCAGCGCGCGCTCGATAGATCCTTGTACTTGACGATTCCGCGTCCCAAACGCGGCGCTCTACCAGGCTGAGCCACCGTCCAACTCCGTCGAATACGCGAGGATCTGTTAACCTACAACAGTGACAATTCGGCATCGAATTTCGCATTTCGCGATCTCCTCTTTTTTTACGCACGTGGTCAAAGTCAAGAACCACGGCGTCAGTCTCGCCGCAATCGACGCAGGTGCTCACGCACAGAATACCGGGCGATCCACTTTTCTCTCGGCGACGCAACGTTTTCCGTTGCTTTTGCGACGCGAGTGCTTTTATAGCATACCTTATCGTCCAGGTGTGACAATTCGAGAACAAGCCGGATATGTTCCTCATCTGTTCGCGGCTTGTAACGTGCTGGGATGCTAAATAGAGGTGCAGCGAGGCGGGTGATGAGCGCTCCCCTAGCATCGCTGCCTAAGCTGAAATGATCAACTTGCACGAAAGGGAAGCAAATGAACAAGTGGCCGACTCTAGGCAAAAAGGGTGGACAATATCTGCTCTTGAGCCTGTTTATTATGGCGATGATGTTTGTAACGAGCGCCAGCGAGGCGGGTGCAACAAGCATATTCTATACCCAGTTCTGCAACCGGCTTGGCGTTAACATGCAAGCGTCGTCCGGCGCGCAGATGTACTGCAAGGGCCCGCAGCAGAACGGTCTGAGCCCCAATCTTAATCCGCTTCTGCGGCAGCGGATGGGTCTTCCAGCCCTCCATCAACAGCGCAGCTTCCAATTCAATCATCCGCTCGGAAGCAGATTCGTTCGCATACCGCTTCAACCGAACTGGATGACTTCAAGTCCCACCGTCCATGGGAACGTTGATGCGGCGAACCCGAGCGAAGACATAACGCCCAGCGGTTTTCAGGCCTATGGGCAATCGGAAGTATCGATCGCCGGGCAAGGTTCCAATGTCGTCGAGGCATGGAACGACGCGACGGGATTTTTCTCGCCGTGCCTTTCGCCTAACTACAAAGAAGAGTTGACCGGGTTTGGATACTCGGGCAACGGCGGCGCCTCATTTCAGGACCAGGGTGGACTGCCAAACGACAACTGCGCCAACGCCAAGTTCTTTGGCGATCCGACCGTCGAGACGTATAAGGGAATAAACGGAAACACCTACTTTTACATCGTTAGTCTCTATGAGCCAACGGGGAATTCGCCCGTGACATGGCTGGCGATGGACGCCTGCCAGGCGGTCGTCGGTGACCCATTCCTTACCTGCACCACCACGCCTATCATCGTCGCTGTGAGCGAAGTCGAAGGCAGCTTCCTCGATAAGGACTTCGCGGCCATCGATCAAAAGCGAGGGCGGCTGTATGTCTCATACACGGACTTCGGAGCAGGTACAGGCAACGGCGATATAAAGCTTGCCATGTGCACGCTTGAACCGGATCCGTTCAATCCACATTGCGTCCAACCACAGCCCAGTTCCAGCGTTCCAGAGTCCCCATACGTCGTCGTGCACGCAAGTGAGACTTGCGAGAACGAAGGCGCATATCCGGCGGTCGATAAGGCCACTGGCGACGTCTACGTTGCGTACGAGCACAACTGGGCCACAAACATATTCTCTTCGGCATGCAACACGACGGCGACCACTGTGCGCGTGTCGCGCATACCGGCCAGCTGCTTAACTGCTACCTCTCCATCGCCGTGCTTGGGGCCATTCGCAACTGGTGAAGTTGCTATAGCCTCGATGGACGCGGCGTTCATACCGGGCTACAATCGCTTTCCGATGAATGACTTCCCGCGCATCGCCACCAGTGACCCGTACGGCACGGTGACGATCGTGTGGAACGATGCCAGGCATAGGCCAACCGGCGACATCATGCTGCAAAGTTACTTCCTGGGGACCGGATTCCCAACCCCAGTTCAAGGGTCGTTCTTCGGCGGACCGAATCCCGTGACGATCAGCAATAACACGAGCCCAACCTTCAACATGTTGCCCGCACTTCGGAACGCTAACACGGGCGGACGGCTCAGCATTAGCTGGTACGACCGTCGAAATTCCGATGCAGATGATCGCGCGTTCACCGATGTCTTTGCGGCAACGGGCGTCAACCCGCGCACGACATCGACACCATCGAACTTCCGGATCACCAACGTCGGTTCGGATTGGAACAGCGTTTCTTCGGACATCGTTCCGAACTTCGGGGATTACACCGACAACTACATCATTGCACAGCCGGGTACGGTGACTAACACCGGCTTCAAGGCCTACATCGCATGGTCTGACGGACGATTGGGCGATCCTCAGCCATTCGAAGCGAACTTCATCTCGCCGTAAGGCGAGCACACCGTTACATTCAATCGCGCACCACGAGAGGCGGCCCAGGTCGCCTCTCTGTTTATTTACCTTTGCGCGGGAACAGCCACGTCGATGACCGGCTTGATCTCTGGAGCGCGCCACACGTCCGGCGCCTCGGCCCCAACGGCCGCCTTGTAACGAGCGCGCCATTCCTGATAGTCACGCCGCGCCTCGCTCACGCGCATTTCGCGCGAAAGGGCGTCGAGCCGCATTTTGACTGCCGTCAAATCGAAAGGAGCCACCTCAAGCAAGCGGTCGACGACGAGCCGCTGCCCAGCGGCGTCCTGCGCCTCCTCGCGATCGTTTGCGAGCCAGCGCAGCGCTTCGATACATGTCGCTCGCAGGCGCTCTCGCTCTCGCCACTGCCAGCCTCCTTCATGCATACCGTCGAGGAAGTCGCCGCGGTAGAGATTGGCCCCGGCCTGATAGTTGAAGCGCGCATTCCCCCTGTCTCCTTGCGCGTCTGCCTGGCGCGCACGCTCAAGATATCCATCAAACAAGTCGACATCGATCACCATGTCCGGCGGCGCAACAAACCGGTACGTGTTCGCCTCGTATTTGATCACATCACCTACGGCTTTGCGAATCGACGTAATGGTGACGCGCAAGCTATCATGGGCGCCATCAGCATCGCTTTCGGGCCAATACAAATCGATGAGCCGCGCGCGCGTGACGCCACGCCCACTCTGGCAGATAAGATAGGCAAGGATGTCGAGCGCTTTGCGCCGCTTCCACGCTTCCGGCGGCACCTCTTTACCATTAACGGTCACTCGGAATGTACCCAGCATTTCGACCTGCATCGGCGCCACCGGAGGCTCAGTCTTCATCTCAAGCATAAGACCGCTACCAATTCCCCAACGCCGGAAATGATGATGGAGCGTTTCAAACACACTTGATCGCGTACGCAGCAAGAATCGATAGTCACGTTGATGCATCAGCGCGATTGCTGTCGTCGCCGCTTGCATCGCAAGCTTGTCAATGCGCATAGCCTCGGGGTGCTCGAGTTGCTGCGCGCAGCGAACGAGCAAGGCCGCCGCCTCCAGACACGTACTCGCCTCCAAAAGCCCATTTGTACCCTGGGCTGCTTCAGTCGCCGCTTCGGTCGCAAGTCCCACAGCCCGATTGACGTCGCCCCGCGCTGCGGCAATGTCTGCACGGGTAATTAAAATTGTCGCAAGTTGTTGGTGGCGGCCAGCTTTGCGAAAAACCGCAATACCCCGCGCGCATAACTCATCAGCCTCGGCTAGATTGTTCGTTGCCAACGCACATTTCGCAAGCCCGTGCTCAATGTCGGGCAGCAGAAGGGTATCGCTCGGATCCGAAGCTTCTTGTGCGCTCCGGAAGGCCTGTCTCGCGCCTTCCACATCGCCACGCAGTAGGCTGAGGACGCCGCGCTGTTCGTGCGCGCGCGCGATGAGCCCGGTGGCACCCGATTCCATCGCCTGCGCAGTCATGGTCTCAAGCAGCCGCTGCGCTTCCTCGACGTCGCCGAGCAGCGTCTTTACGTAGATGAGGTCGCCAAGCGTAGACAAGCGAGATATGCGTTGACCTGTTGTCTCTTTCAGTTTGAGCGCGCGCTCATATAGTGAGAGGCCGGCGTAAATGTCGCCACGGCGAAGATGGGCGACCGCAGTATTGTGCAACACGATTCCGTGAGCTGATAGGTCGCCTTGAGCGATAATTGATGGCGTGATCTCGCGATACATGGCAAGTGATTCATCCAGACGATTCATTTCCAAACACACGGCGGCCAGCGTTAGTCGCAGACTCGTCACACTGGTCTCCGGCAAGGCTAGACCCGGCGACAGCGCTTCATCTAACATCAGGCGCAGCCGCTCGAACTCACCGCGTGAGGCAAGAATCGGTGCGCACGTGCGCACTGCTTCGGCGAGCACGTCGTATGCCTGGTGAGCCCGCGCCCCGCTCACGGCACGCTCGAGCGTCAGCAGCGCGGCGTCCCACTCGCCGCGCTCGCGCTGGACGCGACCCAAGACTACTAACAACGTTGGGCTGGACTGAATCCGCTCAACGTCGATACGACGCAAGATGGCGCTGACCGCCGAGATCAGTCCACCACGGAGCATCGTAAGAGCAAGTGCCTCAAGTTCGCTTACAGCTGCTTGTATATCTCCGGCGTCGAGGTGGTGGCCGATTGCTTTCGCCGCGTCGCTTCGCTCTGCCAACACTTTTGCAGCACGATGATGCAGTAGAGAAACGTACTCTGGTGGGCGAGCGCGCGACAGTGTGTGACGTAAAAACTCACGAAATAGCTGGTGGTAGGTATACCCAACATCCGAGCGGCGTGCGACGAACAGTCCTCGTCTGGAAAACGACTCAAGGATTTCGCCTGAGCCGCTTGCTGCCCGAACGGCATCACACAATCCCGTTTCGAGCTGGTCGAGTATTGACGTGTCCAACAAGAAGTCTCGCTCGGTGTCACGCAGGCCATCGAGCACTTCGCTTGCGAGATAGTCGAAAAGAAAGCGCCGCGTCTCTTCATCGCTCCCTCGCGTGTTCTGCTGGGCGTCTTTATGAAGGAGTATCTCGCGTGACAGACGGTCGCTTTCGGGCCGAGCCGCGTCGCGCGCGCTCGAGGCAATCAGCGCGAGCCCTGCTGGCCAGCCTTCCGCCAGGGCGATCAGCCGGGTAAGTGCGCCGCCTACTTCACCGTGCAGAGTCCGCTCCAAGTACAGGTGTGTCTCTGCTTCATCAAACGCCAAATCGCGCGCGCCGATTGAAGCGAGCTGCGCGGCGGCTGCGATCGAATGCAGGGCGACAGGCATTGATCTCCCGCACAGCACAAAACAGGCACCGAGTCGGGAACCGCGCTCGACAAGTTCGTTGAAAGTCGCTTGCACGCGGCTTCCTTCAATCAGATGCACGTCGTCAAAGATCAGGAGCGGATGACCCTGTGCTTCGGTTAGTCGCTCTGCAAAGTGGCTTCCGAGTTCTTTTGGAAGCCCAATAGCGCTGCTCCCATCGGCGAGCGACGCGCTCATCCCTATCGCTTGCATACCGGCTTCCATGTGAGCGCTAAACACGGCAAGGTCGGCATCACTCGCGTCGACGCTATACCACAGTTTTGGTCCGGTCCACGAGGAAAAAAGCCGCGCGGCCAGACTCGTTTTCCCGTATCCAGGCCCTGCGACAATCGAGACAACACGAACGCCCGAACTAAACCGCTGCTCGAGATGCGGACGTTCGATGAGGTCAGAAAAAACCTGCGGAGCCTGCAGTTTTAACTGCTGGACTAGCACAAGCCAGCTTTTCGTCGAGCCCTTCTTTGCACCTACGGAAGCGGTGTAGATGTGCAAAGCACCCCGCCGAACCAGGCAGGCTCGCCCAGGTCCTAAGTCCTAGTGCGCGAGCACGACTAGCTTGGCCTGTAGAGCGCGAACGGCACCGCCCCTGTGCGAGACCGCGTGCTTGAGTTGCGCGTCGACTTGACCAAATGTTTGGCCGTACGGCTCGTACCAAAAGATCGGGTCGTAGCCAAATCCGTTCGAACCGAGAGCACGCTCTGCTATGGATCCTTGTACCTCGCCACGGCCAATCACAGGTTCGTACCCCGGCACCACGAGTACGCACACAGAGACGAACCTCGCGGCGCGGCTCTTTCCGGACACCGCACGCAAAATATTCTCGTTTCGCTCCGACGGCGGTGCTCCGGCATAAGGTGTACGTGCCGATCGTACGCCAGGACCCCAGCCCAATGCCTCAACTTCTATCCCCGAATCGTCAGCGAGCGCCGGCCCGTTGATGAGTTCGGCCAATGCCGCCGCTTTGATCGTCGCATTTTCTTCGTAGGTTTCGCCCGTCTCGTCAACCTCATGATAATCGCCGCGCGCAGCAGCGACCGGGGGTACGAAGGATCCCCACAGCGTTATAATCTCGCGTAGTTTATCGCTATTGCCTGTTGCGACGGTTATTGGCATGCGTGGATCAAGACGAATCTGTCGCCAGTCACGCAGCCGCTCAAGCGCTCCGATGTGACTAGTCGTGGCGCAGGCGCAAGACCGCCATGAACGCCTCCTGTGGCAACTCGACGTTGCCAACCTGCTTCATCCGCTTCTTCCCCTCTTTCTGTTTCTCGAGGAGTTTGCGTTTGCGGGTGATATCCCCGCCATAACACTTCGCTAACACGTTCTTACGCATCGCCTTAACCGTCTCGCGCGCGACGATCTTTCCGCCGATCGCTGCTTGGATCGGCACGTCGAACATTTGGCGCGGGATCACTTCGCGTAACCGCTCGGCCAGCAATCGGCCCCAGTGCGCAGCCTTGTCACGATGAATGATGAACGATAGCGCATCGACCGGCTCGGCGTTGAGAAGAATCTCCAGCTTCACGAGATCGCCAGGGCGGAACCCGATGACCTCGTAGTCCATGCTTGCGTAACCCTTGGTGCGCGATTTCAGCTGGTCGAAGAAATCGATAATCACCTCCGCCAGTGGGATCTCGTAACTGAAGATGACCCGCTGCGGTGAGATGTAGTCCATCGAAATCATGGCGCCCCTATGCGTCTGGCACAAGTCCATGATCGTCCCGACGTAGTCTGCCGGCGAAATGATCGAGCAGCGAACGTACGGCTCTTCGATGCTTGCAATAGTTTGCTGAGGCGGCAGATTCGCAGGATTGTCGACGATCACTGCTTCATCGGCTGTCGTGTTAACATGATACACAACCGACGGCGACGTTGCGATGAGCCCGAGTCCGTACTCGCGCTCCAACCGCTCCTGCACGATCTCCATGTGCAGCAACCCTAAGAACCCGCAGCGGAATCCAAATCCTAGTGCGATCGATGATTCCGGCTCGTACGAGAGCGACGCATCGTTGAGCTTGAGCTTCTCAAGCGCGTCACGCAGATCGCTGTACTCGGTACCCTCATTCGCATATAGTCCGCAATAGACCATTGGCGTGACCCTGCGGTACCCTGGCAGCGGCATGTGCGCCGGATGATCCGGGTCGGTGAGCGTGTCGCCAACCGCAATTTCGGACAGCGACTTGATGTTTGCGATCACGTAGCCGACGTCGCCGATATCGAGCCTTTCCGTAGGCCGCATCTCGGGGCGAAACGTCCCCACCTCAAGCACTTCGAAAACCAAATCGCCCGCCATGGAACGAATTCGCGTGCCGGAGCGCAACGTGCCGTCGAAGACGCGCACGTACGCTATCACGCCGCGATATGCGTCGTAATGAGAGTCGAAGACGAGTGCGCGCAAGTGCTCCTCGCGTCCCTTCGGCGGCGGGATGCGCGTTACAATCGCCTCGAGGATTTCCTCGATCCCGATGCCTTCCTTCGCCGATGCCTTAATCGCGTGGTCCGCTTCAATCAGCAACGTGTCTTCCACGTCGCGTATGACCGACGCCGGATCGGCAGACGGAAGATCGATCTTGTTGATGACCGGGATGATCTCGAGTTTGGCTTCGCTTGCGAGATAGAAATTTGCGAGCGTCTGCGCCTCGATGCCCTGCGACGCATCGATGACAAGCAATGCTCCCTCGCACGCCGACAGCGAGCGCGACACCTCGTACGAGAAATCAACGTGCCCGGGTGTGTCGATGAGATTGAGCTCGTACGTGTTGCCGTCGCGCGCCACATACTCAAGGGTGATGGGGTGCGCCTTGATCGTAATCCCACGCTCGCGTTCTAGGTCCATTGAATCGAGCATCTGCGCTTGCATTTCGCGCTGCTGGAGCGCACCAGTACGCTCGAGCAAACGGTCCGACAGCGTCGTCTTCCCGTGGTCGATGTGCGCGACAATGCAGAAGTTGCGCACGTGGTTATTGACGCGCTCGGATGGCGCACGATGAGACATGTCGTTAGATTACGTGGAACTTCGGCGCGCGACCTGGAGGAACGGATCTAAAGATCAAACGGATCTGAAGATCCGTTGCTACAAGAGTTGTTAGGTCAGGGTGTCAGTGCGACGACCTTCACGCTGCCGGAGAGATACGGTGTCGGATCGACAGGCTTACCCCACAGCTCGAGCTGATAATGCACGTGTGGTCCCGTCGCGAAGCCCGTTGAACCGACCGTCGCAATTTGCTGGCCCTTCTTCACCACATCGCCGCCGCTTACCAGCAGGCGCGAGTTATGCGCGTACATGCTCTGCAAACCATTGCCGTGGTCAATAATAATGCGATAACCGAAGCCCCCATGCCAGCCAGCCTCAATGACTACGCCGCTCGCCGTCGCGTAGACCGGCGCACCGTAGTCGTTAACGATGTCAAGGCCGGCGTGAAATCCGTAGTCGGGATACGAGCGGAATCCAAATCCAGATGAGATATATCCCAGCGTCGGCCAGATCGACGGGATCGCCGCCAGATACCGTTCGCGAGCGAGCTCAGCCGCAATTTTCGCCTCGGCGACCGGACGAATGCCAGACTCTAGCGCAGCGGTTTGCTGCCCGGTCTCCTCGACCGCACTGGTCAACGACGACAGTTGAGCCGCTTCAGCTGTAAACCCCAAACTATCGAGCCCGGCGATCGAATGCAGCCACAGCGACATTTTGTGCCACACTGACAATTGGCTACCGCCGGTTTGCTCATCCTTGAACTCATTCTTCGAAACTCCAACCTGCCGCGGCGCTCCGGTGGCGGCCTTGCGGGGCGCCGTCGCCGCAGGTGCCTTGGCCTTCGGAACGATGACGCGCGTCAGCCTGTGGATCTCATCATTGTCGCGTTGCAGTTTTCCGACTCGCTGCCACAATATGGTTGTCTGCTTGGAGAACGCCGAGAGCTCTTGACGTTGACGCGTTTCCAGCGTCTGCAGCGCGCGCATGCGGGCTTCCGCGGCTCGAACGTCAGCGACGTGCGAAACAAGCAGCACCATGCACACGATAACAATGGTGATGCCCGCGAGCGCAAGATGCCGATGTGATAGTTCAAGTTTGTAAATCGATTCCGCGCGATGCGGCACGATTTTGATGAGCACACGCCGATATGGACAGAAAAGCCACGCTCCAAACTTGCGCAGCCTGCTCATAGCCTGTGCTCTGTTAGACTGGTTGACCGGCCTTTGCAAGCTCGATGGCCCGACGTTCTTCGTCACTCAGGTCCTTGTCGCCAGAGAAGTTGCGGATTGCTTTTGCATAGGTCCTCACTTCTTCGCGCGAATAGATGCTCGAAACTAAGAAACCGTTGCCCCGTCCATCGACGACGGCTAGGGCATACGAGAGCTCGGAACCTACGTCGGGAAACGCGTTGAAACGCACGAACCCGACTCGCTGTAGTGAGCGCGCCGCGTTTGCTTCGACAGCATCAACTCTGGCGCGCAAGGCGGCCACATCCGAAGGATTGGTCGCCGCTGATTTTCTGTCGCCTGTAGAGCGTGCCGACGCGAATGCTCGGCGCGCAATGGCCTGGTGATACACGAATACGATGACGACCGCGACAACGAACGACATAGCAAAGATCGGGGATGTCAGTGCGTTGCCCAGGCTTGCCAAGAATGACGAGATGGCGTCGTTCATGGCGCTAGCCGCGCAGATTCGAATTGCACCTTCCCACTCCTCCCCCGACGCGCGTCACACGACGGCTGAATGTCCCGACAATCGGCTACTAAAGAAATCCGCTTCCCTGAAAACTGTCTATACGGCTGCAAGGGAGGCTCGGGCCAGAGTGTTCCGCGGCACTCGAAAAGTTCCGCATGCCGCTGCTACCTTCCGGTCCTGACGGGGTTAGCGGATTTTCGTCGCGCAGGCTCTGGCCTTCAACGCCTCCCACATACGATCGTAATCCTCGATCGCATCGCGAACTTCAAGTGCGGACATGCGTTCGCCCTTCTGACGTGGCGGAGAGGGAGGGATTCGAACCCTCGAGGCGGTTTAAGCGCCTACACGCTTTCCAGGCGTGCCTGTTCGACCGCTCCAGCACCTCTCCACGTTGATCGGACCTCAAGGTCCGATGCTGCAAAAGATCCGATGTGAGCCTATCCTGTTACAAGCCAATCCTAAGGAAAGGCGAGAAGCATGGCGGAGAGGGTGGGATTCGAACCCACGAACGGGTTTTAGCCGTTACTCGCTTTCGAGGCGAGCGCGTTCAACCAGCTCTGCCACCTCTCCGCGGTTGATCTTTAACGGACCTGAAGGTCCGTTGCTACATAGGCGTTGCTACAATTCAGAGTCCCGTTTGTCGCGGAAGAACGCGCGCAGCATCTGCGCCGCTTCTTCTTCTCTCACTCCCTTCACGATCTCGATCTGGTGGTTAAGGCGCGGATCGTCAGCTACATTATAGACTGAACCAACCCCGCCACCTTTAGTATCCGCGCATGCATACACGATCCGCTCGATCCTCGCTGCGACGCACGCAGCCGCACACATTACGCAGGGCTCCTTCGTGATGTACAGCGTTGCGCCGGAGAGACGCCATCCACCTCGCCGCGCAGCAGCTTGGCGTAAGGCCACGATCTCGGCGTGCGCCGTGGGATCGTGGTTTGCTTCCTTCTGGTTGAAGCCAACTGCCGCAACCCCACCATCCATAACCAGCACTGCTCCCACAGGAACGTCACCGCGTTCCTGAGCAATCGCGGCGAGCGCGAGCGCCTTGAGCATAAACTCGTCGTGAACCGAATGTGGAATTATCTCACCTCGCGCCCGAGTGGGCTCGAACCACCAACCTTCGGCTTCGGAGGCCGACACTCTATCCAATTGAGCTACGGGCGCACAACCTTCACGTTTTCGAGCCCTTTATTTGGCATCCCTATTCTAGGCTGCTGTTGTAATTCTCGAACTGGACGTTCTTTCAAGCCAATCCAGCCATCTGACGTATGCGCCAAACAGCGCTATCGCCGTATACATCATCACGGGGACTAGTGCGCCCGTAATAAAGCTCGTCGATTCGGAAAGCCGTGATAGAGGCACGTGATAGAAGGTTACAGAGACATAGCCGAAGATCGCTCCAAGCACCATTGCGGGAACAAACGTAAGAGCCCATTGCGCGATTGTAGCGAGCGCACAAAATCCGAAGGTCTGCCAAAATCGTCCCTGCGTCAACCGATACGATCTCGCCATCGATGCAAAAACGCCGTACCGATCATAAAAAGTTGAAATTCCCGCCATCGAAAAGCGTATGCCAAACCAGCAAACGAACGCGAGAGCAATGACGAATGTGATCACCGCGGCAGCAAGCAACCCGGGTGATAGGCTCCCCACCCGTTGCGCGTGCAAGAGATTTGGAATCACAATGGCAGCGACAACGGCGACCACGAAGACCGGCGCGCCGCCCGATAAGATAACGGCACCGTAAAAACGCAGAGCAGATGAAACGCTGAAGCGAAAATCGGGGCGCTGGGCTCGCCCAACGATGGCCGCGCCAACCGGCGTCCACACAAGCCACGCAATATTTCCAAGTGCCTGAGTTTTGTCGAACACGAATAACGTGCCCAGCACAACCCAACTCAATGCGAGTATTTTCCAGCTCTTCACACAGAGTGTGACAGCTTGATCGAAACCTTGACCAAGCGCTACACCGATCATAGGGACCGCCTTTGAAAGCGCGTGCCTCGGGCAAGAATCGAACTTGCGACCAAGGGCTTATGAGTCCCCTGCTCTACCGCTGAGCTACCGAGGCAAAAGCGTGGCCGTCTATGGAGCGGTCGAATTTTTTCGACCGGGCAAAGGCGGCCACTGTCATTCGCGCTCGGAGGGACTCGAACCCCCGACCTCCAGATTCGTAGTCTGGCATTCTAATCCAGCTGAACTACGAGCGCACATTTTCGTGTCGTGGCGGAGAGAGAGGGATTCGAACCCTCGATAGCGCCTTTACAGCACTATAACGGTTTAGCAAACCGCCGCCTTCAGCCAACTCGGCCATCTCTCCCCGGGCGACCGCTATATTATCACACAGCAGAATAAGGTTCAACTAGCGACGACCGTACAAGCCTTCAATCATCGATGCGACGGATTGTGCAGCCTCTGGATGTGCGAGCCCGCTCGCGCTGTGCCGCATCTTTTCGAGCACCGCTGGGGATTTGAGCAACCGCTCGAGGGCCTCCGTAAGTTCGCGCGAGCGCTCAACTCGGATGCCGACGCCCCGCTCCTCAAGATATCGCGTGTTGCGCTCTTCCTGACCCGGCAACGGCCGGAGCATGATGATCGGCAACTCGGTCACAAGCGCCTCTGAGCTCGTGAGACCGCCCGGCTTGCTGACAAGAATGTCCGCAGCACGCATATAGTCATACACATTCTCGACAAAGCCCGCAACCTTGACCCGGTGGCGCAGCGTCTTCGCCACATCCTTGAGACGTTTCTCAAGATTCTTGTTCTTCCCGACGACGACCACGGTCTGCACGTGTGCTTCAAGACGATCAATCGCGAGCATCGCGTTCTCCAGCGGTCCGATGCCCAACCCTCCGCCCATGAGCAATAACGTCGTGACATCCGGCGCGACGCCGATCAACTGTCGAGCTCTCCGTTTTGTCGTTGCCTCCGCGAAGCGGCAGTCGATGGGAATTCCCGTCACCACCACTCGGCTCGGTGTCACGCCTCGCGAAACGAGCGTCTGACGCATGGCTGCCGTTGCAACCGCATATCGATCTATGTTGCGATGAATCCAAAAAGGATGCACGACGAAATCGGTCACGATGCCGACGACAGGCGGCGCATCGGCAAATTCGCGTTTGTACTCAGCCATCACGCCGCAGGGGAAGGCGTGCGTACAGACGACAACGTCGGGTTGGAGCTCCGTAACAAACTGGCGCAGGTTGAGTGCCGTGTAGCGATGCAGCCACGTTTTGAATGCGGAAATCTTTGTGGCGCGCTCGGCTTGATCGTAAGCGAATTTGTACAATTGCGGCAGCAACTTGACAATACCGATATAGCCATTGCTTGCGACGCGGTGGAAAACGTTTGACGCATAGCGGTACGAATCGACGACTTCACACTTGGCAGCCGGTATCCGTTCCAATAATGCAGAGGAAACTGCTTGAGCGGCTGCAGTGTGGCCTTCGCCAACGCTCGCGGAAAGAAACAATACGGTTGGGGATGCTGCCCGGCTGCGCGTTACAGGCACCATAGTTGCCTCGACGGCTATCTAGCTCCCCTCCTCTACCGCCCCAGCCGCTTGCTCCAAGAAGTCTTCCAAGATCTCTTGGGCTAGCGTCTCGTCGTTCAGGAGCGCCCCGCCATCGTCAGTGACGATAAACTCGTCCTCTGCCTCGCAATAACACACCGCGTAGCGTTGTGACGAGTCGGAATCTTCGACGATGGCGACGACCTCGAATTCTTGCTCGTCAGTCGCTCCCGACGACACACCCGGCGACCTGGTTTCGATGACGATCGTGTCAGAGATTTCAACTCGATCGGGGCTTGCGTGGCGGCCGTTGTGCGCGTGGTACGTATGTTCGTCCTCCATGGTCGCCTCTCTTCTTGGAGCGCAGCGGGCCTTAATGCGTCTAGTGCAAGTACTTTCGCTCGGCTGCTTGTTGCTCTTCCAGCGTGTGGGAGAACTGATGCCTTCCGTTACCGCGATAAACGTAATAGAGATAGTCTACCGTAGCCGGGTGGAAGGCGGCAAGCAAAGATTTGCGCCCAGGGTTGGCAATCGGCGTCGGCGGGAGACCCGCATGTCTGTACGTGTTGTACGGACTGTCGAGCGCAAGGTCGCCGTACGACAGTTGCGTCTTGTGCCGCGGCAGCGCATACTCGATCGTCGCATCAATTTCGAGCGGCATGCCGCGATGCAAACGATTGTAAATGACTGCCGCAATGAGCGTGCGTTCTTCATCGACCTTCGCCTCACGCTCCACCATAGATGCCACGATCACGATTTGCGGTACGGTGAAACCCAGGCGATGCGATAGCGACGCGTGATGGAGCGGCAGCTCGCGCACGAATTGCTTTACCATGAGCCCGGCAATCGTCGCGCCGCTTGCGTGGCGCGGCACGAGATACGTATCCGGAAAGAGATACCCTTCTAATCCCCGCGTCCGGGCGCCATCTATAGACACGCTTCCCTCGTGAACCGCGAAGAGAAAGTACGGCGCTTCGACCAGTCCGTGGTGTTCGAGACGAGCCGCGATCTGCGCCGCTGTAAAGCCCTCGGGCACTGTGATCCAAACCGCGGACGGATGCCCGCCCGCTTTGAGCGTGGCAGCTACCTCCGGAATATTCTCGTGCGCCGGAAACACGTATTCCGCCGCTTGTATTGACGACGTCAAGTGCTGAGCGCGCAAATACAGCAGCAGTAACTTCGACGATGAAATAACGCCTGAGCCCTGCAGCTGGCTGACGATATCGTCGATGCTCGCGCCGGGCGCGACGTCAACTGTCGTTGCTGCGGCGGGCAAACGCCGATCCGCGTATACCGACCACCGAACGTAGCCTGCGATGAGCACTACGATCAGTAACGCAACGCCAAGCGCGAGGCGGGCCCGGCGCACTACTGACTACCCTCTTTAGCGAGGTACGCGTCAAGAATCTCAACCGCAGCGATCTGATCGATTCGGCGCCTGCGCTTGCTGCCTGACACCGGGATGTCTCGCAACCGCCTCGCGGCGGCAGCGGTTGTGAAGCGCTCATCTTGGGCGACGACCTCGCCGTCAAAGCGCCGCTGCAGCTCCCGCATGAACACGAAGGCCAGCTCTGCTGCCGGTCCTGCCGTCCCATTCAAACGAATTGGGTTACCCACGACGATCCGCGTTGCTTTACGCTCGCGTGCCAAGGAAACAATGGCGGCGATGTCTTCCTCACGGTTGGTATGCGGGATCGTAGCCAGCGGAACCGCCGGCAGGCCAGGTGCTTCACAAATGGCGATGCCGATCCGCGCGGACCCCAAGTCGACGCCGAGAATCGAACCGCTCATGCTCGAGCCGACGTCGATCTTTGGAGCTTCGATTGCGGGCCGGCCACGGACAGCGCCTTCGAGCGGCGGCCCATCTGATACTCAACAAATGCCTGCGTTATACGATGCAGGCGGCTTCGCGTACCGTGAGGTTCGATTGCTTCTAGAGGCGTTTCTCGCAGCGCACGCAGCTGGGCGAACTCAGACGCGCTCATGCGCAACAACCCGCCCGCAGCGGCGGCCGCTTTTGGGTCATCACGCAGTTCGCGCGCACACGTGTCGCACAAAAGTCCGCACGCTTGCGGCGACAGGTGCGCTCGTCCGCCTTTGAGCGGGCGATGCCCAAGCACGGCACCGCAGCGCGCACACGCTTCGAACTCCGGCGCAAACCCAAGCGCGCCTAACAGCCGCAGATCCATTGCGGCGAGCAACGAGTCGCGATCGACCTTCCGAGCGAGCGCAATTTGAAACTCGCACAGCGCATCGTACAATTCGGGGACGGCGAGATCGGGCTCGCTGAGCGCGTCGATGCTTTCAGCGACGTACGATGCGGTCGCGAATGCATCCGGATCGACGAGCTCTTCCCAAATCGACCTTACGGTTTGCACCGACGTGATAACGTCGAGCGACTTGCCTGTATGGAGCATGAGCGCAACGCGGCTGAAAAAATCCAATCGTGCCCCGAATTTACTTTGGATCTTGCGCGCGCCGCGGGCAACCGCGCTTTGCTTGCCGCGCTCGCGTGAGAAGAGGGTGACGATGCGATCCGCTTCGCCCAAAGCACGCATGCGAAGCACGACGGCCTCGACTGAATAGGATTTCACAGGATTGTTACGCCGGATATGCCTTTTTAGGCCGCGCCGACCGTTTGATTTGTGCCCTTTTCCAGGCTTTCGCCAGTAAAAGGCGACGCCAAAAGCTCACCAAGCGACGTCATACTGTGCGCGCCATCGGGCCGGCAACGAATGACGAGCATCTTAGGCGAAAATTCGCTGAGCACTTGGCGGCACGCTCCACACGGAAAGACACCTTCGTCATCGACGCCTGCGACCGCAATTGCCGCGATGCTGCGAGCACCCGCTGCTGCTGCGGCGCCCAGCGCCACCCGTTCCGCACACATCGAGAGACCAAGCGACGCGTTTTCAACGTTTGCACCGGTAAAAATTCTGCCGTCGGCCGCAAGCAGTGCCGCACCCACATGGAACTGCGAATAGGGCGCATACGCGTTAAGCCGCGCCTCCCATGCCTTGCTGACCAGAGACTCGATTTGTGTGTCATCCAGTCTGGGCACCGCACACCTCCGTGCTGTCGTTACGCAATGTTGCCTCGTGATGTGAGCTAATGTTGCGCCGGCTGCTCCGCTGCAACGCTCTCATCCGTGTGGTCCGGCCCTGGCGGATTCTTGATGCGTACGGAGAGCAACCTTCTCCCGGCGGTTTTTTCCACAACTAATGTTACCCCGCCGTCGATGACTACACGCTCACCCGGCACCGGGACACGTCCGAACAGGCCGAACGTGTATCCGCCGATGCTTTCAAAATCTTCCGTCGGCAGATGGAGGCCCAGGCGCTCATTGACGTCGTCAATGTCCATACGAGCATCCACGACGAACTCGCCGTCGCCTGCTTGGGTAATTTCAGGCGGCCGGTCGCGCTCCTCTTTGTCATACTCGTCCATTATCTCGCCGACGATCTCTTCGAGCAGGTCCTCCATCGTGACGAGGCCTGCCGTTCCGCCGTATTCGTCGACGACGATGGCAACCGAGACTTTCTCAGCCTGCATCTCGCGAAGGAGTTCGTCGACTTTCTTGTTTTCGGGGATCGCCTTGATGGGGCGCATGAGGTTTCGCAGCGGTATGTCGAGCTCGCCGCGCGACACCGCGCCGAGCAATTCGCGGTCGTGCACCACACCGATGATGTGATCGATGTTTTCTTCAAAGACCGGCAGCTTCGAATACCCCTCGCGAATGACGACCTCAACGCCCTTGCTCACGGGGTCGCTCGCATCGGCACACATCATATCGGTTCGCGGTGTCATTACTTCGCGGACGACAGTATCGCCGAGCTCGAAGATCGAGTGGATCATCTCCTTTTCCTCTTCTTCGAGCGCCCCGTGCTGCTCGCCGACATTAACGAGAGTGCGAATGTCATCTTCCGTCACGTATGGACCAAGCGTGCTCGGATCGCCGCCCAGGCGCCGAATGATCCAGGACGTCATGCCAACAACGGTCCACGTTATGGGACGCAGCACGATGTAGAGCACCTGGAGTGGCCCCGAAAAACGCTGCGCCCATTTGGCCGCGTCTTGGACTACAACCATCTTGGGGACGATCTCGCCGAAGATCAGGAGCACGACGCTCATGACGACGGTCGCTGTCAAGATCGGGCGAACCGAGACATACTCGATCGCAACCCATGTGGCAAGCGATTGGGCAGCGAGCAACACGACGGTGTTGCCAACTAGAATCGTCGTGAGGTAATGGCTTCGCTCATCGAGCAGCTTGACGAGTTTGGTGGCCTTGCCACTGCCGTTGCGTTGCACGACGCGCAATCGGCTGAGCGCAAGCAGTGAGGCTTCCGACGCGGCGAAAAAGGCAGCCAGCGCGATGAGGCAAATGATGCCCGCGACAGCGAGCGTTAGATTGGGATGCATGATTGCGTCGTCACGCTTATATTCTTTTCGCGTTCCATCGCGGTTTTTCCACCTGATCTAACTGCGCAGCCGCAGCCAGGCGGCGATTGCTTGGCCGTACAGGAATACTCCAACGACCGCTGCCGCGATGCTTGCTGCAAGTACGGCGGCCGCGCCCGCATGTTTGGCGGAACGCGCCAGCGGGTGGGATTCGGGCATGATCAAATCGACAACGTGCTCCAAACATGTATTGAAAAGCTCAGCGGCAAGCACAAACCCGATGGTCAGCATCAGCGTTATCCATTGTAGTGAGTCGAAACCCAGCACGGCTGCTGCAATAATAGCAATGACTGCGATCCCCAGCTGTATGCGAAAATTCGGTTGTTCGATGAACGCGTGGACGATGCCGTCGGCAGCATTGGCAAAGGCACCCAACAACGAGCGCTTACGCATGCGATCTGGAGCGCGTTCTCGAAGGGCCAGGGACTTCGCGCAATAACCGCCGCGTGAGGCCATGCATGCGTGCAGCTTGTGCGCGCTCGTGGTGATCGTATCCACAGAGGTGCAGCGTGCCGTGGATCAGCAGGCGGGTCAATTCTTGCGAAAGTGTGGCCCCGTAATCGCGTGCTTGGCGTTTTGCCGTATCCAGGGAGATGACAACGTCCCCAAACGGTTCTCGGGCTAGCAGGCCATCGCCGAGAGGAAACGCGAGTACGTCGGTCGGTTTGTCCTTGCTGCGGTATTGCCCGTTAAGCACCTGTATCGCAGGGTCGCTTGTGACGACCACGCTGATGTCTCCCGAGACCTGGGGCCCGGCGACGGCCAGCGTGCGCAGCACGACCTCTCGCAGTTGCGCGGCGCTTGGTACACGAAAACGTAACGCCTGCGCGCGGCCGCGCTTGCGAGGTACGCGTACGAAAACGCGGGGTCCCTCTGCGGCGCTCACCAGCCGCCGGGCGTGTAGCCAATCGAGCGAAAGGCCGCAGGGGGCCCTACAACCGCCGCCGCCACGACGAGATTGGCGCCGGCATTCGGCAGCTGTAACACTGCGAGACTTGGAGGGCTTTCATCAGGTGCGCCGGCAGCCGCCGCTTGAGCCGCGGCTTGCGGGGTCCCAGCTACTGCGAGACGATCGAACGCAGTGGTCGCTGACTCGAGTGTCATAAGTGTGCCGGCAGCCTGGAGTACCCAGCTCGCCGTCGCCGGGGTGCTCAGCGATCCCGGTACATATTGCGGTGGGCTCACCCGCGGAGGCGCAGAGCTCGGCGCGGGTGCGGTCGGCATAGTTGCCGGTGATGGCTGCGCTTGGGTTAGAACCGTATAACTCGGCGCAGGCGGCATGCCAGCATCCGCATTCGAGACGCCGCCGGCTGAAAGCAACGCCTGACGCAGCCGCGCAAGTTCTGCCGCGCGGGTGGCCGCAATTCGGGCGCGAGCTGCGGTTATTTGATCGGGCACGGGTGCCTGCTGCAGTGTTTGCGCCAGCCGTTGTCGCGCCTCCGCGTCAGCAGAACTTGCCGCCCGTCCGAGCGCCTTCTTCAACGACTTCACGATCGATGCGATGATATTGAAAACAATGATCGCGACGACAAAGAACGCAATGGGATCCATCGCCGCGCGCGTCATAGGCATGCTGCCCAAGTGCATGGAGCTTACGAAGCCGTAGGCGGATTTGCCGGCGGTGTCGTTGACGGCGGCGCGCCGCCTGACTGTTGCGCGATAGCATTGCGCATGTCGGTGTCACTCAGCACGTTTTGCAAGCGATAGTAATCCATGACGCCGAGATGTCCATCCCGAAACGCCCCCGCCATTGCGGCCGGAACGAGCGCTTCCGCTTCCACCACCTTGGCCCGCATGGCTTGGGTCTGCGCCTTCATCTCTTGCTCCTGGGCGAGCGCCGCGTACTGGCGCTCCGCGGCTTTGGCCTGAGCCACGCGCCGGTCCGCCTCAGCCTGTGCCGTCTGTAAATCGGCGCCGACGTTACGGCCGACGTCGACGTCTGCAATGTCGATCGAGACAATTTCGAACGCCGTGCCTGCATCGAGGCCCTTCGCCAAAACGGTCTTGCTGATGTGGTCGGGGTTCTCCAAAACTTCCTTATAGGTGTCATCGCTGCCAATGGCAGCCACAACGCCCTCACCCACCCGTGCGATGACCGTTGCTTCGCCCGCCCCACCGACGTAGCGGTCGATGGCCGCACGCACGGTGACGCGCGCCTTGACGTTGAGCTGAATGCCGTCTTTGGCGACGCCCTGGAAGATCGGCGTCTCGATGACTTTGGGATTAACGGACATTTGCACGGCTTCTTGCGGGTTTCTGCCGGCGAGGTCGATTGCACATGCTCCTTGCCACGAGAGCGGGATTTGAGCTCGTTGCGCCGCGATCAGCGCCAAGGTTACGACGTCGATATGGCCACCGGCGAGGTATTGCGATTGCATGTCGTCGACCGACACGGAGAGCCCAGCTTTGCGGGCCATGACGAGTGCGTCAACAATTTCGCCGGGCGGCACGCGCATGAGGCGCATGCGCACGAGGCTGAAGATGCCAAGATGCACGCCTGCGGCTTGAGCACGGATAAACTGGCCAAACGGAACGTAGTAGAGGAACATGAAAAAGAAGATGATGGCGACAAACGCAATGAGGATGATGAAGAGCGAACCGAATTCCACGAATGTGCTCCTTTAAGCCCGGGTAACGAAGATGTGCACGCCTTCAACTCTCTTAACGCGAATGCGTGTTTGCGACGGAATGAAATCCCCGTCGGTTTGTACTTGATAGCGTGTACCGTTGATGATAGCCACACCCGCGGGGCGCAGGTATGTTTGCGCAACACCATCCGCCCCTTCAAGCCCTAGGACAGGCGCTGCCGCAACGTAACCAGCAGACGGCGTCTGTGCAGCAGCGAGGGCTAGCCGGCGTAAGAATGCGCTTTCCGGCAGCCAGCGCAGCGCTAGGAAGAATAGCGAGATAGAAATGATAAGCGAAAGACTCGTCGCTATGACGCCGATCATGAAAGTTCCAAATGCCAAAACGATGCTCGTCATAATGAGCAAAGCACCGACCAGCCCCGAGATTCCGTGGCCGGGCAGCACGTGCAATTCGAAGAGCAGCGCGAGAACGCCGAGTGCAAAGATCACGAGCACGACCCAGTTCGAAAACCCGGCGACGATATGCGCGCCGAAGAATAACGCGAGCGCGGCAACGCCGATAATGCCCGCGACGAGATGCAGCGTTTGCATCTCGATGAGCAGACCTAAGAAGCCAATGGTCAACAGCAGCCCCGAGACGAGCGGATCGGCGACGAACTGCGCGATACGCTCACCCATCGTCGTCGTCGCTACGCGCAGGCGAGGCTGATGGATGCCAGCGAGCGCGAGAGCGCCGAGTTCGGTATCTGCGATGCCGTCGATAAAGTGGTACTTCTTTGCCACGGTCGGCGATAGCGACAATATCTGGCCCTTCTTTTTGAGGCCGGGAACAACCACGTCAGGATCCGTCATCGCAGCCGCGATTGTTGGGTTGCGGTGATGCGCCTCGGCCAGCGAGACGAACTCGGCGTGAATGGCAGAGATCGTTTTCGGCGTGGTGGGAATCGGCTCGGCCGCGCCGATGCTGGAGCCCGGGGCCATATAAATCTTGTCGCAGGCAAGCGCGATGAGCGCGCCCGCAGACCAGGCTCGCTCCTTGACGTATGCAATCGTGGGGATGCCTGAAGACTGTAAGGCGTCACGAATGTCGTTTGCATCATCCACGACGCCGCCGTTTGTCTTCAACACGACGAGGATTGCAGTCGCCCCTTCGTTTTGAGCCTCCTCGACGAGCCGTTGCACGCGATGCGCCATGCCCGCATCAATCGTGTTGTCGATGTCGATGACTTGAACGAACGGGCTCGCAGGCGCGGCACACGTAATCCGCGCGGCAGTCGCTGAAACGCCGGCGGCTATCATAAGCGCGAAGAACGCGATGCGCAGGTTCACGGGGTCTTCTTTTCAAGAGCGGCACGCACTGCTTCCTGGATAGCTTTGCCGCTAGCTTTGTCCTTGAGGGCTGCCATCGCGGCTTTCATCGCCGCGCCGAACTGCGGGTCAGGTCCAAGCGGCGCCAACGCTTCGGTCACTGCCGCGACCAGGGCTGCCGAGTCCATTTCGGCGGGCAGATAGAGCTTGAGGATCTCGCGTTCTCGGGTTTCTTTGTCGACCAAATCTTCCCGGTTACCGCGCTTAAATTCCGTTATAGAATCCTCGCGCTGCTTCACCTGTTTGCGCATAACATCGAGCTGCTCCTCATCGCTGAGCTGCCCGTTGCGCTCGATGCGGCGATAATTCATCGCGGAAATAGCCATACGGAGCGTCAAAAGGCGCTCCGTGTCGCGGGCTTTCATAGCGGCTTTCAGGTCGGTGTTGAGCCGCTCTAATATGCTCAGGGTTATGAGCGGCGCTTGCGCGCGGCCGCTGACTTTTTCTTGCGGCGCACGCTCGGCTTTTCATAGTGCTCGTGGCGCCGGGCCTCGGCGAGGACGCCCGACTTCTGGCACATTTTCTTAAAACGCTTGAGGGCGCTTTCGATTGACTCGTTGGCCCCAACTCGCGTTTCCATTGTCTGAGACACCTCCTTCAGCCCCAGACGGCCGGACGTATTAGTCAGCCGCTGCGTGTTAAATTTCGTGTGTAATTGGTGTTTCGACGCGCTTCTGAGAGGGCCCCGCAGCAACGGCGACGCTGGGTCGACGCTACAGAGCCCTAACCAGGCGGCCAGGCAAAATGCCGTCCCGAAAGCAGGTGGACGTGGAGGTGATAAACCGTTTGTCCCGCTGCCGCCCCGCTGTTGATCACGATACGACAGCCGGCTTCTTTGGGAAGGCCTTCCCGCGCTAGTTTTCCTGCCACAGCCAGAAGGCGGCCAAGGAGCGCCTCATCCTTTTCGGAGGAAACGTCCAGCAACGTGGCATGGTGCTCTTTGGGCACGACGAGAATATGCGTCGGCGCAATTGGACGTATGTCAGCGAACGCGACGATCCGGTCGTCTTCGTAGAGGAGCGGGGCTCCGGCCTTGCCGGAAGCTATATCGCAAAAGAGGCACGCCTCAGCCATTAACCGTTCCCGGAGAGAATCGACATCGACTGAAACGGCTCCGAATTGTCAGGATTTGGTATGTAGCCTGCCACGGTACGCTTGAACACGATGGGCGGGGCCGTGTGCACGAGCGGCACGGTCGGAGCTTCGTCGTGAACGATCTGCAATGCTTGCAGATAATAACGCGCGCGTTCGGCTTTGTTCATCGTTCCTTGGGCTGCCATCATGAGCCGGTGAAAATCCTCGTTCTTCCAAAAACAAACGTTTTGCGCGCCCGGCGGAATAGCGCTGTCCTTGTCGAGCAGCGAATACAGGAAGTTGTCCGGGTCTCCATTGTCGCCGGTCCAACCAGACAATGCGAGACTGTGCTCTCCGCGTTCAGTCTTATCGAGATAGGGGCCCCACTCGAACGCTTGAAGGGTGGCGTTGATACCAACCGCCCGGAGATTAGCCTGAATAGCCTCCGCCACGCGCTGCGGTTCCGAAACGTACGGGCGCGGCAAGGTCATGTACCAGAGCGTCGTGTTGAAACCATGAGGGAAACCGGCTTGCGCGAGCAGCCTGCGCGCGTCGGCAGGATTGAACGCATACATAGTCTTGCTCGGATGCGGCCAGACTGCGAGCGGCAAGAAATCTTCGGCAACTTTTGCCGACGGGTCGAAGAAATTTTTGACTATTGCATTAGCGTCAATCGCTTCGTTGACAGCGCGGCGCACGAGCACATTATCAAAGGGCGGCTTTTGGACGTTGATTGCCAGATACAGCAGATTGTTCGGCGGCTGGTGATATACGGAGAGATTGCGGTCGGATTGGAGCGCTCCCATGTCGTCTGGCCGAGGATATTCCCAACCGTCGAGATCACCTTTTTGCAAGGCGAGCATGCTTGTCGATGCATCCGGTATGTCGCGTAGGATAATTGTTTGGATGCTCGGCTTTGCACCCCAGTAGCCAGGATACGCCGTGAGCGTAATGTGATCGTCCTTCTGCCATTCAGTGACTTGATAGGGGCCCGTTCCGATCGGCTGGCGGAAATAATCTTCGCCTGCTTTCTTCATTGCAGTGGGCGACGAGAAACCAAAAGCAGGCATCGCGAGGTTTGCGAGCATCGGCGCCACGGCTCTGGAGAGGTCAAACTCCACCTCGTCTGACGCGAGGACCTTCACGTCCTTGATCGCGCCGGGAAATCCCCCGAACTGGCTTTCGTAATACGAGTACTCTAAGTTACCCTGAAGCAACTTATGCCACGGGTTATCTCTCAAACGCCAGCGGTCAAAATTGAACTTCACTGCGTCGGCGTTGAAGGGAGTCCCATCTTGAAACGTGACGTTGTGGCGGAGATGGAATCTCCACGTTTTGCCGTCCGGGCTTACCGTCCACGATGTTGCGAGGCATGGCGCGATCTCAAAGCTTCCTAGCTCGTACTGGGTGAGACCCTCCATTGTGACCCGCGACACGTTGAGCGAATTACCGTCGGTGACGATCGCCGGGTCGAGGCGAACAGCGTCTTTATTGCGTCCGAAAACAAGTGTGTTTGGGCCGCCAGCGGAGCCCGCGCGCGCGCCATTGCCGCTGCAGCCGCTCAGGCTTAGGAATATCGTGGCCGCCGCGAGCAACGCGACGGCGAACAGTGAACGGAGCGCTTCCTTCAAACCAAGTCACCTCATCTGCCCGCGATCTGAAACGTCCAGGTGTAATCGAGGGTGTTACCTGCAATATCGGTTCCTTTGACCTCGACTTCCACTGCCCGGGTGTTGAGGTCCGACGAGGGGTAGTACGATATGAAGGCTTCCGTCCTTGTGGTTCGGGCTGTGACATCGCGTCCGTTAAGGCTCATCTGAAGAGAATCTGGATTCATCCCTTTATTTCCCACCGTGAGAAAAGTAGCAAAGATACCCGGGCGCGCGGTATTGACGCGGGCGCCAGCCACTGGTGCCGCATCTTTGACGGTTGGCGGTGTGGTTACAATGTTGAGGAGGTTGGGTGATTCTGCCACAGCCGTTTCGCCGCCATGCGACAAGCGAACGAGGATGGGAGCGTCGACGAGGTTGGTCCCGACCGTGACGATATATTGGCCCTCGTAGTGGCCGGCGCGCGTCTCGCGCATCGGCAAACCCGCGATCACGTCGCTCAAGTCAAACGCTGCACTCGATCCCGGTGTGCCGTCTGCGGCAATGTTGAGTACCGCGCCCGCGCGAAATGCGGAAGCTGCATTGTCTCTGATGCCCTTAATCTGCGCAGCACCTCCCGATCCTTGCGCTCCTGGCACCGGCGTGGAGATCGCGGAAGCGGCAAAGCCACCGGGGCGGATTGCGACGATGTCGAGAACCTTGCCGCTGACGGGATCGGCGCGTATACTTGCTTTGTCGCCGGGTCGTAGCGATGCGAAGGTTGCTTCCTTGCCATCGAGCGTCAGGACGACACCCCTTGGATCCGCCGAGATGACTCTGCCGTTTGCAAGCACCATGCTTTGATCTGCGACTGCCGCGATCGTGCCATTGATCGTCGCGAAGATATCAGCCATCGAGATAAGATGGCCGCTCGCGACGAGCGTCACGATCAGGGCATCGCCCGGGCGCACCTGTGAAAGCGATCCATTACCGCTGACGGCGCCGTGAATGTCGCGAAAGGCGATGTCCGTGCCGGCCGGTACGGTGATCGTGTAATTCGAGCCACCGCTGCTGACCAGCAGGGTCGGCGGGTTGGCATTTGCGGCAACCGACAGAACGGTGCCCGACATCGTCTTTGTCGACGCGAACGCTAGATGTGTTGGGCGGCCCGGCGGCGGCTTGTGCAATACGGCCAGTACGGTCGCCGTGTGGGTTTGCGCGTCGTAAGCCAAGCGAGCGTCGAACGCTTGCGCCAATGCGCGCAGGGGGAGAACGAAGCGCGTGCCACGCACCTGCGCGGCTCCCGACAGAAGGACACGTTGGCCGTTGACGGTCGCCCATGGATCGCCCACGTGCAGAATGACTTGCCGTAATAACGTGGTGATCGTGATGGTCTTGTCGTGCGTATTGGCGGCGATGTCGGCGCCGAGCACCTGGGCCACCGGCCGCAGCGCCACATACACAGTCTCACCTTCAACAGCGACCGCGCTGCTGGGCAGAGCTCTGCCGTTGACGACGACGCTCATCGTCATCGGCTGCATGCGCCCGTGCGCCGGAGCGCTAAGGGTAATCAGCGCTGCGAAGCAACCGAGTAGTAAAGCAGCCCCGAGAACTGGGCCCGTACGGTGAATCATGTCTCTAGCGCCTCGCGATATACGTCTGCCGTCGCACGTGCTGTTGCGTCCCAGCTAAACATGGCTGCCCGCTGTCTCCCCGCCTCGCGTAATCGCCGCGCGTGCTCGCCATCGGTTAGCAGCTTCATCATTATTGTTCCAAGTGCGGCCGCATCGGTCGGCGGGAAGCTTTCAACGGCGTCAGAGCCGATCTCGAGTAATGCGGGCGTTCGAGCCACAACTGCCGGAGCGCCGCTGGCCATCGACTCGAGGACCGAAAGCCCAAACCCCTCGTACATGGAAGGCTGGACGCTGGCGACGCAACCGGCGTACAGTGAGATGAGATCGTCCACATCGACATATCGCGTGAGACGGACTTTGCCGCCGGGCTTGTCAGCCCATTGTTGTCGCTCGGATATATCGGACAAAAGATCGCGGGTTGGGTCTTCCGTTATGACGAGGTCGCACGGCTGCGGCACGAACTGACGCCACGCTGCGTACAGTGTTTGCAGATTCTTATGCGGCCGGTGATTGCCTGCGTACAGAAAATAAGGACGTTCAATGTTAAACCGGCTTCCGATTCGCTCGGCGCGCGCCGTCCGCTCCTCGTCACTAAGCACGAACTTTTCCGAAACGCCCAGTGGAATGACCCGCACTCCATTTGGTTGGACGCCGAGAAATTCGACGAGATCTGAAACGGTGGCTGTGGCATCGGTAATCACCGCACGTGAAGATCTTGCCACAGGGCCTACGACGTGACGGTAATACAGCGGCACCTTCCACGAAAAGTACTGAGGGAAGCGCAGATGGATGAGATCGTGAATAGTATACACATGACGCCCGCCAGAAAATCTCGGCGCATAGACGCTCATGTAGTGAATGAGATCTGGGTGCTCGTCGTTCAGCTGCCGCGGGTAGAGCAATTGCTCTCCAACCGTGCCATTGCCGGCAGTAAACTCACCTAGCGGCGCAAGCCGCGCGTTAGAGGGATCTATAGACAACCTGTCGTTGCTGAAGATCACGAACTGCAGATCGGGAGCGACTCGCGGCAACCGAGCAACGAGCTCACGTACGTAGATCTTCATACCGATCGACATCTGGCGCGTGAGGCGAGCATCTAAAGCGATAAGCGCCACGGCTATGTGGTCGGGCGAGGTGCCGAGGTACGGCCGCGCGTCCAACTCTTTGTGGCCACCACCGCGGGATAGAGCGCGCTGCCGACGCTCACGTACGCGCCGCGCCAACCTTCGATGATGCCGCCTCGTCGCACGAGGTACCACACAGCCCGCAGCGGCATCACCATCCACGCACCAATCACGTGCCCTAACCCAGCCTGTGTGCCTTGAGCCTCAAGGCCAGTGTAGATCGCAAATTTACGGCGGTACTCTTGGACGCTGTCATAGGAAAAATGATCGAGCGGCGCGCGCAGCTGTTCGCAATCGCCTGAGACCTGCCAGGCCTCATGCACCGAGAGGTCGCCGAAGCCGCGGGCTGTCACGCTTGCCTGTCCGGTTCGGAAAAGGCGCACAAGTCGATCGGGCCACCAACCGCCGCTGCGGACCCAACGACCGCAGAAATAGTTGCGCCGCGCCACAGAGTATCCGCCGGTCGTGTCTGCCGGCGCAAGCTGTTCGATCTCGAGCGCCAGCTCAGCTGTAACGCGTTCGTCGGCGTCGAGCATGAACGTCCAGAGCGTCTGTACCTGAGCCGCCGCATCTTCACGTGCTCGGACGTATCCGGCCCATGGAGCTTGGATAACGAGTGCTCCGAAGGATCGAGCAAGCTCGACCGTTGCGTCATCAGAAAAAGCATCGTATACGAGAACAGCGGACTGCGCGGGCAACGAACGCAAACAGGCCGCGATGTTCGCGGCCTCGTTCTTCGTTAAGACGACGTATGTGATGTCGGCGCTGTGCACGCCGAGGTCTCGCGCTGGCTACGCGCTGCGTTCGCGCGTGAGCTGGCGACCGCTGTCGCGTGCGTGCGCGTACGCGATGCAGGCCTCGATGAAACCTGCGTAGAGCGGCGATGGCCGCGTTGGCCGTGATTTGAATTCAGGATGCGCCTGCGTACCGAGGAACCACGGATGCGAAGGCAACTCGATGATCTCAACGAGATCGGCCGCGCGGTAGTGACCTGAGAACACCATGCCCTTGCGCTCGAACGCTTCTTTATACGCATTGTTGAACTCGAAGCGGTGGCGATGGCGTTCGGAAATTTCGGCCTGGCCGTAGGTTTTATGCGCGAGCGTTCCGGGCGCGAGTGTGCACGGGTACGCCCCCAAACGCATCGTTCCACCCATGACCTGCAGGTTGCGTTGATTTTCCATGAAGTCGATGACAGGATGCGGCGTTTCAGGTTCGACCTCACGCGTGTGCGCGTTTTCAAGCCCACAAACGTTGCGTGCGAACTCGACGCACGCGAGCTGCATGCCGTAGCAAATGCCGAGAAACGGCACGTTGTTCTCGCGCGCGTGACGGATAGCCATGAGTTTGCCCTTGATACCCCGCGCTCCGAAGCCTGGCGCAACGAGGATGCCATTAATGTCCGTCAGAGCCTCGAGCCCGCGCTCCTCCAGCACTTCGGAATCGATGCGCACCACCTCAACGGCGGTGTTGCGCGCGACGCCTGCGTGGTAGAACGCCTCGTTAATAGAGATATACGCATCTTTGAGCTCGACGTACTTACCGACCAGCGCGACACGCACCGTTTCCTTCGGCCGCGCAATGTTTCGCACCATGGAGCGCCAATCATCGAGGTCGAGCACGCGATCATCAAACTTGAACTTCTGGCAGACGAGTTCGGCAAGGCCCTCGGCCTCGAGGTTGAGCGGCACCTGGTAAATGCTTTGTGCGTCGCGGCTCTGCACGACTGCCGAGCGCTTGACGTCGCAGAACAGCGCGATCTTCTCTTTGATTTCTTGCGTTAAGGGGTATTCGGCGCGGCAGATAATGGCGTCGGGGGAGATACCAATGGCGCGCAGTTCGCGAACGGAGTGCTGCGTCGGTTTGGTCTTCAGCTCATCGGGAGCGCCGAGGTGCGGCACAAGCGTCAGATGGATGTACATGACGTGGTCGTCACCGACATCGTGTTTCAATTGGCGGATGGCTTCGAGGAAGGGCAGTGACTCTATGTCGCCGACCGTGCCGCCGACTTCAATGATGCAGACGTCGGCTTTGCTTGCCAGAGCGACTTGTTTGATGCGGTCCTTTATCTCGTTTGTGATGTGCGGTATCACCTGAACCGTGCCGCCGAGATACGCGCCGCGTCGCTCTTGCTCGATAACCGACCCGTAGATTTGGCCGGTCGTCACGTTGTGAAGTTTGGTAAGGCTCTCGTCGATAAAGCGTTCGTAGTGGCCCAGATCGAGGTCGGTCTCCGCCCCGTCTTCCGTCACAAAAACTTCACCGTGCTGATACGGGTTCATGGTACCGGCGTCGGTATTAATGTAGGGATCGAGCTTTTGAATGCTGACTGAAACGCCGCGGGCTTTGAGCAGCCGGCCCAGTGACGCAGCCGCAATGCCTTTGCCCAGTGACGATACCACGCCGCCCGTGAAAAAGATAAAATCGCTCATGCTATAGTCGCCGAAATGACGAGAGTCATGTACTTCAAGGTTCGCAGCGTCTGAAGTGACTCCTCTCGACGCCGCGACGAAGCTCGCTGTTACGTACTTTCGAGCCAGTCTTGAGGTTGGTAGAACGCCAAGGCCTGCGCCTCGGGACTGCCGGGTTGCGGCTCGTACGCATACGTCCAGCGAGCGAGCGGTGGCAGTGACATCAAGATAGATTCGGCTCGGCCGCTCGTGGCAAGCCCGAAGCTTGTTCCCCGATCGTAAACCAAATTGAATTCGACGTAACGTCCACGCCGATGAAGTTGGAATTGGCGCTCGCGCTCGCCGTGCGGTTCGCCGCGGCGGCGTTGCACGATGGGAAGGTACGGTGCGAGCACGCTTCGGCAGCAGTCGCCGACGAATGCGAACATCTTTTCAAGGTCGCCGCATAAATTATCGAAGAAAATGCCACCTACGCCGCGCGCCTCGCCGCGGTGTGGGATGTAAAAGTACTCATCGCACCAGGCTTTAAAGCGCGGGTAAAATGTCGAGTCATGACGGTCGCACACCTTCTTCCACTCTTGGTGAAATGCGACGACGTCTTCACGCCGGGGGTAGTAGGGCGTGAGATCGCTGCCGCCGCCGAACCAAGCGTCGGCGCCCCGTGTCAGATAGCGAAAGTTCGCATGCATCGTCGGCACCATGGGACTCCAGGGGTGGAGCACTATGGAGATCCCGGTCGCGGAGAATTCGCGCTCGTGGCCGCCGAGCTTGCGCAGCGCTTCGTCGTCCAGCGTGCCCCACACCGTCGATGTGTTAACACCGACTTTTTCGAACAGCGCGCCCTCTGCAAGTACTGCTGTCAGTCCCCCGCCGCCTCCGGCTCGCTCCCAAGGATCCACCGCGAACTGCGCTGCACCGTCTAACCGGCTTAACTCCTCGCAGATAGCGGACTGCGCAGTTTCAAAGAGCTGTTTGGCCCGATCACCGAGCGGACTGCTTTGACCGCTCATTGTGTAACGACAGACTTGCTTATTACCATGCGCTCCAAGCCGGCGGCGTCCTTTTTGATCTCGGTCTGTGCAGAGGCGAATGCTGCGGCAACAAGAGAGCGCAGCGAATCCGCATTGCGCGGTGAGCACTCGAAGTAAAGCGCGCCACCCGCGCGTAAACGCTCAGGTAGCTGGGCGAGCAACGAACGATACGCGTCCAGGCCGTCGGAACCCCCTAAGAGCGCCTGCGCAGGTTCGTGGTCACGCACGCGAGCTTGGAGTTCATCCAGGTTATCCGTACCGACATAAGGCAAGTTCGCGATGACGACGTCGAAGCGAGCGTCGTCTGGAAACTCCGTGAAGAGATTGCTGTGCACGAGGGTCACTTGTTCGACAAATCCCAGTTCATTCACGTTATGAGCAGCAAGTTCCAGCGCTTCCACGCGGACGTCGCTTGCCGTGATGTGTGCCTTCGGTATGAGATGGGCCAGCGCACACGCTATCGCTCCGCTGCCAGTTCCAATTTCAGCAAGTGCGGGAGCTTGCCCACCCCAATCATCGACACACGCCAAGACGAGTTCTTCCGTCTCCGGCCTGGGTACGAGCGCTCGCCGGTCAACCGCGATCTCGAGCCCGCAAAATGATTTGCGTCCAATGATGTAGGCTACCGGTTCACCGGCGGCGCGCCGTTCGGCAAGCTCAAAAAGACGCCTGCGCCTGCGCGCGTCAATCGAGGTGTCACCGTATGCGATGACAGCTGAAGCATCCAAGCCCGTAACATACTGCGCCAGTAGGCGTGCGTCCAACCACGGTGTGCGGGAGACGGTGCGCAAGCGGTGACGGCAGACCTCGATCGCTTCTGCGATCGTCCTCGGATTAGGCGACTGCATCGCCGGCGAGACGCTTGCGCTCCTCATCGGCGAGGAGGGCATCGACGACACTATCGAGGTTGCCGTCAAGGACGCCCTTCAGGTTTCCGGTTGAGAAGCTGATCCGGTGGTCGGTGAGCCGGTCTTGTGGGAAGTTGTACGTCCTGATCTTCTCGCTGCGATCGCCTGTACCGACTTGCGCGCGTCGAGCGGATGCGGCAGCCTCTTCCTGCTCGCGTAGCTTTGCCTCGTAGATGTGTGCCCGAAGCAATTGCATCGCGCGTTCCCGGTTCTGAAGCTGCGAGCGTTCCTCTTGGCACGCAACCGTTATCCCAGTTGGCCGGTGCGTGATGCGCACGGCGGATTCTGTCTTGTTGACATGCTGCCCGCCCGCGCCTTGAGCGCGATACGTGTCGACTTCCAAATCGGCGGGATTGATCTCGATTTCGACGGCATCGATTTCGGGCATAACGGCAACTGTGGCCGTAGAGGTATGGATACGGCCGCTTGCCTCGGTTGCCGGAACTCGTTGCACGCGATGAACGCCGCTCTCGTGTTTAAAAAGACGGTACGCACCTTTGCCCTTGACGCCAACGACGGCTTCCTTGAATCCGCCGGCTTGTGATTCCGACGTGCTGATGATTTCAGTTTTGAGTTTGTGGGCGTCGGCAAACTTCATATACATGCGCAGCAGGTCACCCGCGAACAGCGCCGCCTCGTCGCCGCCCGTCCCCGCGCGGATTTCCAGGAAGATATCCTTATCGTCATTGGGATCCTTCGGCACGAGCAGCTTCTTGAGGTGCTCCAGGCCGCTTGCGACCTCGGCGCGTAGACGCTGCACCTCTCCGCGGGCAAGCTCCGCGAGTTCCGGGTCACTCTCGCGAAGAAGCGATTCAGCAGATGTGAGCTCGACCTCCAGCTCCCGCTGATGTTTATGAGCGCGCACGAGCGGCTCGAGCGTCGCGCGCTCGATGTTCAACTGCTTCGCGATCTTCGGATCGTACGCCGTACCCATGCCGGCGAGCTTCGCCTCAATCTCGGCAAAGCGTGCATCGACCGCACTCAGCCGGGATTCGATCGAGGCGGTTTGGTCTGTCGTTGCCATGATGAAGATGTAACGAGCGAGCCCTCAACGGCGCTCGCTCGCGACTTACTCAGCCGTTTCCGCTTCAGGCGCCGCCGCCGGCGCTTCGGTTTCGTTTGCGGCCTCAGCAGCCTTGGCTTTCGGCTTTCTTGCCCGGGGCTTCGTTGCTCTTTTTGGCTTCGCAGCCTTCGCAGGCGCTTCCGGCGCAGCTTCTTCCACGGACGGCGCAGCCGCTTGCGCGGCCACTGCTTTTGCAGCGGATTCCCGGGCCGCAGCTTGCGCGATTTCCTCTGCAGCCTTCGCGGCCGCTCTCGCGTCCGCGTCGGCCTTGGCCTTTTCGGCCTTAGCCGTGTCCTTCTTTGATTTCTTGCTGGTAACGGTGCCGTACTTGGTCATGAACTTCTCGACGCGTCCTTCAGTATCGACAAACTTCTGATTGCCGGTAAAGAATGGATGGCAGGCCGAGCAAATCTCGACGTGGAGCTTTTCGCGCGTTGAACCCGTGGTGAACGTGTGTCCGCACGAGCACACCACTGTGGCTTCAAACCACTTGGGGTGGATCTTCTCTTTCAATTAAATGCCTCTCATCGGTCGCTGCCCGGCTAGTGCTTTGGCGACAATTGTCCCGCATCCAGCCACGTGCGCCGAACGACAGTATATCATAGGCTTCAATAGAGGGTCCAGATTGCGCGGCGATATATGGCGAATTTCCGGAACCGGGTCTACTGCCCTTAACGCCCAAGTATGCGTCGCAAGAGCTTAGTGCTGATCTCCAAGGTCACCGGTGAGCCGCGAACAACCGCAAGGACTCGACTGTCGTACGATTGATTCTCGAACAGAGAATCCGCGTGCACGCGAACCCCGGTCACATCGATTTTGAAGGTAACCATCCCGGAGCCAGTCACGGCCGCCGGCAATGCAGTCTGGGCGGCGCTGGTTAGCCCATCGACGTCAAGGTCCATGATCTTCGCATCGCACGCTGTCGCGCTACGACTCACAAACCAACCCGCCAAGACAGCTCCGAGTGAAAATGCCAGCCAAAGGCTGACCAGACGAATAACCAGTGCGCGGCGCATTTCCGACTCCCCACAGAGCGAGTGCGTAATGACAGAGAGCTTTCCTAGCCGCCGTCGCCCGCCTCCCTAGACGAATGAGCAGCACGCGGGAAAGTAACGCCGCAATGGGCCACAGCCGGCTCGTCCGGAAGCCCGAGGAGGTGCGCAATGGCTTGGATTCCGCTGGCGGCAGGCACGCTGTTCCAAATGATCACGCAACACGGAGTTGATGCCGCCCAACAAGCGATGATCACTATGGATGAAACCCACCAGCTCATGCTCCAGGCCAGGGAGCTGCAACATCAAGAAGCCATGGACGACCGTAGCGAACATTTTAATGAAGCGGTACAGGAGCGGTCGGAACGCATGCGCGAGCGCGAATTGCTAATGGATCTCGATATGTCCGATCGCAAGATCGACGACAAGATCACCAAGGAATGGATCGGCCTCATCCGCGGCCAGTAGATTAAGCGTTATGCGGGCGCGAGCCGGAGCTCGCGCCCGCTACTGGTTACCGCAGTTGGCTGTCAAAGAAAACGAAGGTATCCGTTCCCTGCTCGACCCGCTGGTCAAATGAGTTTCCGATGCCGTGGCCTTGCCCTGAGCGCTGAATGAGCAAGATTGGATACGGTCCCGAGGCGTCGGTCTGGAGCCGAGCGATCATTTTTCGAGACATGTACGGCTCGACCCGCGGATCGTTCTCACCGGTCGTCATCAGAATTGCAGGATAGGCGCGGCCACGCACCACGTGGTGATATGGCGACTGCGCGAGCATCCATGGAAATTGAGCTGGATCCTTAACCGTGCCGAACTCCGGTGTATTATACGCGCCGTTCGGCGTGAGCTCTACTCTGAGCAAATCATAGATGCCAACCTCGGAGACCACGGCGCGGTAGAGGTTTGGGTTGCGTGTCAGCGCGAGTCCCATGAGAAAACCGCCAGCGCTGCCACCCACGATGCCGATGTGCCGCGCGTTGCCGTAGCCGTGAGATCCGAGCCAGATTGCGCAAGCTGCTACATCGTCACTCGAAACGGTTTTTGTGGCGTGCTGCGCTGCGAGATGCCATGCTTCGCCATACTCTCCGCCTCCGCGGATCATTGCCTGTGCGAACACACCTCCGTGCTCGAACCACGCAAGATTGGTCGGATTAAAGAATGGTGACGAGATGATTCCGTATGCACCGTATGCTGTGAGAATCGTCGGTGCAGTTCCATCGGTCTTAACGTTTTTCGCATGTACGATTTCAAGGGGGATCTTAACTTTGCCATCGAGTGACGGCACAAAAACGCGTTCTGCGATAGTGTTCGAGAAGTCACCCGGCGACGTAACCGCGATCCCAGTCGGGGAAAGAGTGTTGTTTGCTGTGCTATAGGCGAGCCATTTATCCGGGGTCGTATAGTTCTCATATCCCACGATAACGACGCCACTCTTTAGGTCGCTCGCCAGCGCTGAGATCGACGAGATCTTCGGTATCGGCAGCGTGGCGCGCGGCGTTCCGTCGGCCGCGAAGAGGCGCGCGCTACCGTCGCCGCCATCGACGTCCAATGTGATAAAGCCGCCGGGAACCTCTTCAAGCCCCTGGATGACGACGCTGCTCGCTGGAACGACGACCTTACCGGTTGCGAACGTTTGGCCGGGCGAAATGGCGACAATTTCGCCACGAGAATCGCGCTTCTTAGAGATGACGTAGAGTGTGTTGCCGACAAAACGTCCACCGAGCTCTCCACTTGAGCCGATTGCGTCATCAGGACTGGCCACGAGGGTGAAGTCCCCGCTGCCATGGCGCAGATAAGCGGATGCGTGCACACCGTCGCCATCTGTCTCGAACGCAGCAATGTCCTTACCATCCAAGGATGACGTTAACGCATATTCGGCACGCTGCGATAGGCCTTTCCCAAAAACGTACGTGTCTGTTGACGGATCCGTCCCAAGTGCATGATGCCATAGCAGAATTCCGCCTGTTGCATATGTGCCGTCGGCGTTCTTGGGGAAAAGGGTGTGAATGAGTCCCTGCGAGTCACCATCCCATGCGAGAGCGGTTGGACTCGTGCCGCCTCCGACGTGCGGTATTTCGTCAGGCAATAATTTCCCGGTTGAAGCGTCGACAAAATGCAGTGTTTCGTTTTCGCTTCCGCCGAGCTGTGTCGTAAATGCGACCTTGGATCCATCAGGCGCAGGCATATAGGTCTCGATGGCAGGTGGCGCGCTTCCGGCCGCCGCTGATTGCGGATCGAATAAGACTCGCTCAGTACCCAGCAGGCCGTCGCGTACGATGAGTTGCGCCTGTGGTTGTGGCGGCGTTTCACGAAGATAAAAATATCTGCCGCGCCGGATAACCAAACCAAAGCGTTCTGTCGACGTTCTGCTCAGCTGCGCGATTCGCCGCCGGTACGAGTCGTAGGTGGGTTGTCCGTGCAAGTATGAGGTTGCAAGTTTCGTCTGAGCTGCCGCCCACGCTATAACCGCAGGGTCGTTGCCGTTCTCCAGCCAGCGGTACGGATCCGATACTTTGTGTCCAAAGTATGTATCTGTCACAATGCTGATACGCGTGTGCGGGTACGGTAGGCGCTGTAACGGCGCTGCGCTCAGCGAGGTTGCGGCAACCAGGGTTGCACACGCTATGAGGATGATCCTGAAATCGCGACTCGGAGATGATGACATTGAAAAGGGCTCCCAGACGATGAACCTGAGTAACGAGATATCATGCGAGAATTAAAACTTTCGATGGTGGGCGATCGAGGACTCGAACCTCGGACCTCATCCTTATCAGGGATGCGCTCTAACCACCTGAGCTAATCGCCCGCGTTTATCTGAAGCAAGAAGCTATATTTTGCGCGGTTAGGGAGGCAAGGCCTTCCAGCGAAAGTCTTTCGCAACCCCATTTGCTGCTACAAGAGGCCGGCATCGGAATGACAGGGCCAGGTACCGGCGCAGCGGCCGTGTAAAAACCGCAACACTGCGGGGGATTAGCTCAGTTGGTAGAGCGCGTGCTTTGCAAGCGTATTCGAGTCGTTTTCGATCACTGCGATCTAACCCCCGATACGACTGTCTTTCCTCCATTTCAGCAGACTTTGTGCGTTTTGGATAGTGCAAGAGCAGATCGATCTGACACGTTCTTCTACGGTCTGTTGGCAGTACTTTGGCAGTACTTTTGGCGGTACTTTTTGAGCGCATGCCTTCACGGCACTGGGTCAAACATTCGAGAACACCACACGTTGTATCCGAAGCTCGCGGTAGGTAAGCGCGACGGTAAGCATCAAAACCAAATTCGATTACCCTGTAAAGAAATCGCTCCTTGCCGCTACCTGAAGCGTCAGTCTTTTCGTTGTGTCTCATTTCTTGTGCCCAATCATGCAAATCCGGCTGTGGCACAGCATTCTTGCGGGGAAGTGCTGTCGCCAGGGATAAGAGGTCAGCTTCATGGGCTCCATGTCGCGCTTGTTGCTCGCAGTAGGGTTCGTTGCGATTGGATTATCACTGCTTAACTATCTCTATTTGCGGCAACACACGCCGGTTGTAGGAATGGTTCAAGCATACGGCACACAGCCAACACCAGTACCTTCCGGCGCAGACTGGGCACATCAGATGATTCACGCGATCGATGCCGTCGAAGCGGAAAAGCCCCGAGAAGTTCCAGACCCCTACGCCCAGGCCGAAGTCGTGCACCAGCGCAACAGTTTTGTGAATCGGCAACTGGCTATTTTTATAATGGCAGGGGCCGGATTTATTCTGCTGTGGCGACGAAGATGAAGTTGAGGTTTTAGAAGCATAGACAACAATCAGCGAATCAAGGCCGATCCAAAATATTCCGAATGGCTATTGCAAATCATCAAACGATACGCGGCGGCTGTTGGCAAAAACCCGGTGGGCGTGGACATTATCTTCAATAACAACGCAACTAACTCGCCGGAATACATAGTGGTCATACAGCCTGACGACGACCCCAAGGCTCTACGCCTTGGTCTCACTGAGGAGGCGTTCGAAGACTGCAGATATGATGAGTTTGGTGCGAACCTTCTGACTAAGATTGTGGAACGACGAGCGGCGAGCGGCAAGCCCTAGCGGCTATTGCTTGGCCCGGGCGTGGATGGCATCCCGCTTATCACTCGTCGGAGCAGTTGCCGATGGATCAGTTGCTGGGCAATGGCAGTACTTCTGGCAGTACTCGGGCAAAAGTGGTGAATCTAGAGGACAAACGAAAGGCCCGCAAAGCCCTCGTAGTGTAAGGCTTTGAGGGATACCTCCGGGGGATTAGCTCAGTTGGTAGAGCGCGTGCTTTGCAAGCATGAGGTCAGCGGTTCGAATCCGCTATCCTCCACGTCGTGAACGTCTTTAGCCACAAGGGTTGGAGTTATGGATGGCGCGATGGCACACTAGCCAGAGGAAGGACAGGAACGGCTCAGCGCCTGCTGCCGCTGCCTCGCAACAGACGCGCCGGAGCGAAGGGGGCAAGTCTCGGCTAAGTCACAGGATTGCGCTACCGTTGTGACTCGCTGGACGCGCACGCATAAGCGATTCAATCTCAGACAGGAGAATCTTTGGGACGAGTGGCTTCGTAACGAAAGCATCGCAACCGGCACTGATGGCCCGCTCCCTGTCCGTGTGCTGGCTAGACGCGGTGACCGCGATGATGGGAATGTCGCGGGTGGCTGGGTCACCTTTCAGAATGCGGGTAGCGGCTAGACCGTCCATCTGCGGCATACTTAGGTCCATGAGAATCACGTCGGGATGAAACCCACGCGCCATTTTAACCCCGTCAGTCGCGTTCGCGGCCTCTATCGTGTCGTGACCGCAACGAGTGACAACGATACTCGTTAGCAGCATATGGATTGGCGTGTCCTCGATGATAAGCACTTTACACATGGTTATGTATCTACTACGCTCCTGACCGTCTTGTTAAACGTGTCATCGGCGCACACTTGGAACAAATAGGAATCGGTATGATACCGAGATTGATAAGGGGTGTGCGCGCGGTCACACCCTACTTACGTCACTCGAAAGAGTTGATCGATAGTATCGGCGTGCAAGGCTGAGGATCACGGCTTGCGTGTCCGGAAGACTCTCGCGCAGCCAGAAGATAGTAGCTTGTCCTCGAGGCATCGCTGCCCAGGCATGGCGATGGCGGTCGGCAACGAGAGGTCTTAAGGACTTGGCGTCTGCCCCCAGTACGGCACTCATTGCCCTAGCAATGGCGGTTTCGAGGAGCTCATCGTTCCCAGCCGGCACCATGTGGGAGTGGGTGCATAACATCTCATCGAGCACGCCCATGTCGAGATGCTCGTCGAAAAGATCGATCGGGTACGAACAGTACAGATGGAATTCAACCGACTCCGCGAGCGTGTTCCAGAGGCGTTCTAGGAGGATAGCCGATTGGTATTGCCGCCTCTTCCACAGCTCCCCCACCATCTCACCGTAGACTCGCAGACCCCGGCGCTCAGCGCGAGCGCGAGCTTCACGAATAACGGCGCCGACACTCTCATCAAAGCGACCCGCATCTGGACTTCCGTCGACCATAAAACGCGCTAAGAGGGTGTCAGCGTCTACCAGCTCGAGCTGCTGGCGCGCGAGTGCTGCATCGACATCTGTACCTGAGCGCTTCAGGGCATCGAGAAATGTTTCACGGTGATTCGGAGCAGCGACAATAACCGCGCCTTGGTGGCGCATGATACCTTCGGCGAAATACCCCGCGACGTTGTCGACGAGAGACGTTTCACCGGCCTCGTGCAGCTGCACGAGGTGGCCGTGAGGTCGAGCTTGATCGACTAGTAGTTTCGAGCCGTCAGTCACAAAATTTCCCCGGGTAAGCTACGGACAGTATACCCCGCTTCGCCTGCTATATTCAACCCACGAGTTCTTCGTAGGCCCCCCTCCAGGACCATCATGATAGTCTCAGTAAACGCTGCTCCGATGAAGACTCTGGCGCTCTGTTCGCTCGCGGTAGTTCTATGCGGCTGCAACGCGTTCAGACCCGCTTACTCTTCTCCCGGAACGTTCTACGTCTCGTACTGGAACGACCCGGCGCACACGATTTTGGTTCGTAATGGCCGACGGGTCGCGACTCTTCCAACAACCTTGATTGTCCCTAGCGAGCAACCCGATCTTGCGCTAACGATCAATGTCGTAAAACCGACACCACAGCCGGTTTCCGACCGCACGACTCACCGTGTCGATACTTGTTATGACAATCTCAACTATGTGCTGGTTGCGCAATTGTCGCCCAATGGCACTATAGGGTTATGCAGCGGCCACGGTCGAGTGTATCTTTTCGACCCGGCGGCGAGGCGCATCAAACGTGAAGTGACCTCGCATTTTGAACCGAACTCCACCGACACATCATTTGCTTGGCTGGACAACACGCGTTTCGCGGTCGCAGTATTGGATCGCCCGAGCTGTCCGTACGGTCATCTGTACAACGACTTCCCGACCCGAATTGTGACCTTTTCGCGACAGGGACGTGAATTGTCGCGAGGCCCCTGTGCCTTCGGGATCGTTGCGGGGCGGCAGCGCCTTGCATATCTCGGAGAAGCCCCGAACAGCCTGGCGTGGGAGATCAGAAACTTCGGCAAAGATCCAGCCCTCTTTAATGATGGGTACGATCGTTTCCATCACACGTGGTCGGTGGATGGCGGCATGACCTGGCACGACGGCATCCCAATGACATTCGACGGAAACGATCAGCTGGTGCACAAGATTGAATTCGAGAATGTAATCCGCGCCGAAAACGGTCAACAGATCTCAGAGTTTAATGGTGCGTGGCGGCTCCAATGGTCCCGCTAGGCTTTTCGCCGCGGCTGATCGTTGGAGCGTTTGCCGACAATTAACTCTACTTCGGCTAAAAGCGAGCGCGGAGCAATCGGCTTCGTCAGATACGAATCGCAGCCGGCCGCGAGCGCCCGCTCTTTGTCGACCTTCATGGTAAAGCCGGTGACTGCAATGATCGGTATATCTCTCGTGAGTGGATCGCCCTTGAGAATGCGCGTTGCCGCATAGCCGTCAAGGGTGGGGAGACCGACATCCATGAGGATGACGTCTGGCCGGACCTTGCGGGCCATTTGCACGCCGTCGACGGCAGTTGTGGCCTGAAATGTCTCGTGCCCAGAACGCGCGAGAATCGTCGTTTCGAGCAGCATGTTGATTGGTGAGTCTTCGATTATCAGTATACGACACATAAATATCAGCTGCCGGGAGTTGGGGTCTTCACACATGTTTCATCGGCACGTGACCGTCGCGCTTCTTCTCTAATTGGGCGGACGACGAGCCACACTGGGGCGCACTGGTGAGCGTGGTCACCAGTGATTGCGAACTAGAAGTCGCAGGGGGGTCGTTCGTTAGGTCTTCGTGGGGCCGATCCAAACAGATTTGATATTTACAAATTCGCGTATACCGAAGCTACTTAACTCTCGGCCGTAGCCCGAAGCCTTGACACCGCCAAATGGCAACCGCGGGTCCGACTTGACCATCCCATTAACGAAGACGGCGCCCGCTTCAATACCGTTGATAAATTTCTCGCGCTCAATTGCGTCGTTCGTCCACACGCTCGAGCCAAGACCGAACGTCGTCGCGTTCGCGATGCGTATGGCGTCGTCAGCGTCGCGTGCACGAAAGAGCACGGCAACGGGACCAAAGAGTTCTTCTTTCGCGATCGGGGCATCAACGGGCACATCTACGATGACGGTCGGGGCGTAATAGTACCCCTGGCGCTCCAGGCGCTTACCACCGGTGAGTATTTTACCGCCGGCTTGCACCAAGCGCTGCACTTGATCATCAAGCTCCTTGAGACTCGACTCGCTGACGAGCGGTCCGACGTCAGTACTCTCGTCCATGGGGTCGCCGACCTTGAGCGCTTTAAATCGCTCGACGAGGCGGCGCGTGAATTCATCGGCAACCGGCGTGGCAGTGATGAATCGCTTCGCAGCAATACATGATTGGCCGTTATTTTGTACGCGAGCGGTGACGGCGGTCTCGGCGGCTTGAGCAACATCGGCGCTCGGCATGACAATAAATGGGTCGCTGCCGCCAAGCTCGAGCACCGTCTTCTTTATTTCGCGTCCCGCCTGCGCGGCGACCGAGCGTCCAGCATACTCGCTGCCGGTGAGCGTCACTGCCCGAACGCGCGAATCCTTGATGACGCCTTCGACGGCTGCGCTGCCGATGAGCAATGTGCCAAACGTTCCTGGTGGAAATCCTGACCGTGCGAAGATCGACTCAATGGCAAGCGCACACTGAGGCACGTTAGAGGCATGCTTGAGCAGCCCGGCGTTGCCTGCCATGAGGGCAGGCGCGGCAAACCGGAACACCTGCCAATATGGAAAGTTCCAGGGCATGACGGCGAGGATAACGCCGAGTGGCTGGTAGCGCACAAGGCTCTTGGCTGCATCGGTTGTTACGACTTCGTCCGCGAGCTGCGCGGCTGCGTTCTCAGCGTAGTAGTGGCAGCCCAAGGCGCACTTTTCCACTTCGGCGATCGCCTGGCGCAGCGTCTTGCCCATTTCGAGTGTTGCAGTCTTTGCCAGCTCTTGTTTTTCGGCCGTTAAGAGTTCGGCAGCTTTCGACATAAAGCGGCCGCGAGTAGCGAAGTCAAGCGCCCGGTTACGTTCGAATCCCTGTTGCGCGGCAGCAATTTTGGCTTCTATTTGCGCTGCGCTCATAGGCTCGAACGTTTTGACGACTTCCCCCGTTGCGGGGTTGACGCTCGCGATCGACGGGCGTGAAACGGTCTGCACGGCTATCTGGATTTTCCTTTCAGGGCTGCATTATATTCGTCGAGCATCTCGAGCTCGCCCGCATTGGCAAGTGTCTGCTGGTGGTGCTTGACCCAGTTACGGCGTAAGCTCGAGAATACGGGCTTTTTCGTGCGCGCGCGATAGATCATGAAGAACAGGATTCCAAAGATGACCCATGAGGGGCCGGCTATGCGACCAGTCGGATGTGTAAAGAGTGTGAAAATGAGGATCGATAGGATGCCGAGGAAGCCGATCACCGACGTGATCGCGACATCTCCTTTTTTACCTGCGATGGTCAATCGAATGTTCCAGGGCATCTTAAACCGGCGCGGCGCCTCCTTATCCGTGAAGCGCAAAGTAATAAGTGCCACAAAGACGAGCGTATACGAGAGTGCAGCCCCAAACGCATAGAGATCGCCTAAGAAGTCAAACGCGTGCGGCCCCTGAAGGTACGCTGCCACAAGCACGAGTGCTGCGATGCCGGAGAAGAACAGGATCGTGCCGACCGGGGTCCTCGTTTTGGTGTTGGTTATTTGGAACCAGCTCGGCAGCAGCTGCAGCTTCCCCATGGAATAGGCAATCCGCGACGCACCGTAAACGCCGGAGTTGCTCGATATCATCACCAGCAGTGCGCCGATAATCGGAACATACCACTTCAGGAGGTTGCCCACGAGCGGGAGATGAGCGGCGAGCAGCGCCACCGCCTTGTCGTTGTTGTCGGAACTGCCGAGGTATTGGTACGCAGGCTGACCTTCGATGTTGGGCATGCCCAAAACGAGATTCGAATAGGCCAAAGCAAAGATAAGAATGGTTAAGATGAGGGCCACGGACGTCCGTGGTATGACGCGCGAGGGGCGCTGAGTTTCTTCCGCCGCCTGTGAGATGCTCTCGAGCCCGACAAACGATATGATTGCAAGCGAGACGCCTAAGAAAAGTTCATTTGTCCGCGGCCAATGGAAACTCATGGTGTGAATCAGCATTTGCGGCTTCCACGCGAGCATGAACCCGCACACGAGAATAAATGTTTCATTGAGAATGTCGATGCCCGCGACGAGCTCGTTCAGCTTCGACGATTGTCGAACCCCGACGATGTTGAGCACGGTGAGGAAAGCGGTTACAAACAAAACACCGACAAATCGTATCGGCGCGTGATTTGCAAGCCATGGCACTAGTAGGCTCAGATAGGCAATGGTGGCCCAAGCGAAAATGGCGATGTCGACGGTGAAGTCAAGCAACACCGCCCAGCCTGCAATGAAACCGATAAAATCGCCAAGGGCGCGTGTGACAAAAAACTGACCGCCGCCAGCAACCGGGTATGTGGAAGCTAGCTCTGTGTATGCGAGGCCGATGCAAACGTAGACGATCCCGGCAAACGCAAACGCAACGTTTGCCGCACCCATGGCGGCGCCAACGACGAGACCAAGCGCCACATAGATGTCGGCACCGACGTCTGCGTAACCCCACGAATACGAACCCCACGTCGTGACGGCGCGCCGGAGATCTGCGCCTCGTGATGTCGGCATCGCGGGCAGGCTTCGTGCAGTGATCGGCGATTCCCGTGGCAAAAATGGTTCTCTGAGGAGATGGTCCTATTAGCCGTTACACTGGAGGATGATGGCATGAGACGAGCTACCTGGGCTCTGTTGCTGGCAGCTATATTCTTAGTGACAGCAAGCTGCACACACAAAGAACAAACGACCACGAGCGGCAGCGAATCCTCGAGCACTGCTGCCTCACCGGCTTCTGGCGAACAGCCGTCAACTGCTCCTGCTCCAAGTTTTAAGCAGTCCGTCACATTCCAGTTTTCGGACATCGCGGTCACGACGAGCTCCCCCGCTGTCTTGCGCTTAGGCTTTACCCTAAAGAACGAAGGAGCAGATCCGCTGCTGTGCACCGAGAGTGCATTCTCGCTGCAGTTGTCCGATGGGACGACGCTTGCTCCTGACTCTGGGGCGGAGAATCGATGCGATCCGGATACGATCGATCCCGGGTCATCCGCGAAAGTCACAATGTTCTTTGACCTCAAGAGCGCTTACAGCGGCCCGGTAACAGTAATCATGCGAGATAATACCAACGCCATCATCGGCGAGGGCACCGCGCAGGTACACTAGTCGCTGCGCGAAGAGGGCGTTGTGGACCCCATGCCAAAATAAAAGTTGCGCGGGGGATTAGCTCAGCTGGTAGAGCGCTTGCATGGCATGCAAGAGGTCAGCGGTTCGACCCCGCTATCCTCCAAAACGCTGAAGACGATACGCCGTAATAGTTTACGGCGTTTCTGTTCGCGAAGCAATCATTACGCATGAGCGCTACACCTGGGGAGATAGCCGAAAGTTATATAAATCAAGTACGCAAGTGGACACGGGATTGGCTCAGATCAGGTGCAGTTTTTTACACCTCATGTACACCTCACGAAGATACTGAATGATTCCGCGAAGCCTCCGCAAGCCCCAACCTCGATTGATCCACCACTTCGACGGTGGTGTGCAGTACGCTGCGCGAGAGTACGTCGAGCTGCTGCGTGCGCGTGAAATTCATCCAAGTATGAGCCGACGATGTGTACCTGCGAGACTACGATGATTTCTACGACGCGTAGCGCTCCATCGACGTCGTCTACAACCACAGCGCCTGCACTCTGCCCTCGGTTACGTGCCGCCAGCAGAGTTCGAGCGCTTCCTGGACGAACCGCCAAAGGCATTCGCCCTGACCTAACTACCTGTTGCAAAAAGCGTGCGCACTACCATCGTTGGCTCTAACGATAGGATGTGAGGCGAAGAAAATCACCATCTGACTGTCCCGTCGAGGAAGCAGCCCTGCAGGGATCTGCGGGGCCGCTGGTTGTTGATTCAGGCAGGGAGGGCAGCGCTGTGAAGATCTGTTTTGTTCTCGCTACTTAGAGCAAGTGAGGTCGATTCTGAAGTTTGCGGGCATGTGGTAATGCGGCACGCCGGGCAACGCGTTCTGGATCTTGGTATTGAAGGTGACAAGTAGGCGAACCGGCTTGTCATTTCCATTCAGACCACCGCCGGCGAAGAGCTGCGAGAATGTATATGACGAACCGGGCGGAAAGACAACGTTTCGAGAGCCGAGAGAGAAGCCGCCTACCACATTGAATGAGGAAGCGTTGTTTCCGCTCTCCGTGGCCAGAAACTCATCCGAGACATTTGAGGGCGCTTGTCCCGGACCGTACAACCCGCCGGGCCATAACTTGCGATTGGTGATGTTGACCCAGGTCTGCGTTACGCGCCATCCATTTTGGTCTTCTGGTTTAGCGTCGGGCGGAACAGCCGAAATTGCGGTCACGCGCATCTTCCAAACGCCGTTCGACATCCATTGGTTCATGCAGCCTGGCGTTGCGTTAATCTGATTGGACCCGCCTTCGGCGTTGGCGAGAGCACCTGTCGCTGTGCAACCTAGATTGAAGTGAAAATTGTAATTTGAGGTCGTAAACTGCGGCTTGGACTTTTCTTGGGCAAGCTGGGCGCCATTGAATATGATATCGATACTTTTGGGTTTGTCAGACGGATCGACGTTCTGACGATAGAACACTTGCTTATACGTAAGCTGGCCAGCTGGCGCCATGGTATTGTATCCAACAACTCCCATCGACATTGAGCCGGCGGTCGTGTCACTAGCTTTTATGACTCCATTTCCGAGCTGCAAGCTTTGATCTTTGAGCAATCGCCTGGCGACAGTTCTTCTGAAGTGCCGTTGCGCCACACCTCGGTAACTTGCCAGCCAACCTGTTGGTTGCCGCTCATGTACGGCTCTACGTTAGTGACTTTGACCCGCCATACGCCGTTGAAAAGCCATTGATTCATACAGCCTTCGCGGCTACTAGCGTCGCCAAGACTCGCTGAACGCGCTAATAAAACGCCGATCATCGCAATCGTGAGCATAAACAGCTTTTGGGTCGATTTTCCCATCGGAAGTTCTCCTTGTTTCATGAATACCTCAACGCCCTGCGGGAACGCTGCGTTGCACATTGTACCGCCGGCCTGCGCGGATGAGCTCGACACGTTATCCGCGCGCTTCCGCGATGACCAAACTGGCAGGACGGCCCAGCGGTGTTTGTCCGACGAAACTCCACGCGCCCCGCTCGAGCCATTCGCGTCCTTCCGCCGGTCGCTCCGTGTTGTCAACGGTATAGTCGACGAGGCGACGGCACCGCGACTAAGGCTGCACGCGATAGCGGACGTCCATCCCACTCTCCTTATGGAACTGAACGTGGCAATGAAAGAGCCAAATGCCGGCGTTGTCGGGCACCATATCCGCCTCGAGCATTTGCATGGGCGCTACCGATGCCACATCGGTCCGCATGCCGCCGACGAGAACGGTATTTCCATGCCAATGCGGCGTGTGAAAATCGAAATCATTGAGTCCAGCCATGACGTACCAGCGCACGTGCTCGCCCGCGCGCATCGTCAGCTCGCGGAGCGGCATGCTGCTTTGCACGAATCCATTGATGGAGAACATTACGAAATAAGGATAGGTCACCGTTGCGCTGAAATCGGTCAGCGGTGTCGGAACCGCATGATCCTTGGCGATCGTCGGAAGATTGCGGTTGACGTACCAGCTATCTTCTTCGTGCATTTGTGAGAACCAGACGATGAACTCTCGATCGACTCCCTTTGGCGTAGCGTCCGGCTTGGCCTGGTCACGTGCGGTGACGATGATCGGTCCAACGAGCCCGCTGTTGAAATCGCGATACTCATGGGTATGCGAATGGTACATCCACAAGACGGAGTTGGGGTCGTTGGGTCCGGGGCCAGCTCGCTCGGGAACGCGCCATACGTACGTGTAGGTCCCGCCGGGTCGCACTGAGTCGCCGGGTTTGACGCCTCCTGGGGTCCCGTCGGCATACGGGGCGCCTTCCGAATTTTTGGCGTACATGAGTCCATGGGCGTGAATCGAGTTGGGAAAGCTGCAATGGTTGCGGTAGACCACCTTGATGGTGTCACCCACTTGACCCCGGATCAGCGGCCCAAGCATGCCCAAGTGCTGCCACTGCGGCGGCCGCGGTTTCAGAGTCCGAAATGACGCGTCCGTATACTCTCGGTACAAGCACTTCACATAAGTCGTGCGAACCGATTTCCTGATGACCCTACCGTCCGCCGTCGCAAAGCTGCCGATCGCTTGATACGGTTTCCCGGTCAGGCCGTCCGTGCCGCCGGGTACGTAGTTCCACCTCACCTCATCGGCGGCGATGTAATAAGTGTGCATGCCGTCTCCCGTGGCGCCCTGGGGAGTGGTTGCCGCAACGGCCTTGCTTCCAGCGAGCGCCATGAGTCCACAGGCAATGAGCAGCTCGATTGGTTTAACGAGTTTCCTCATTTATAGTCTCCTTTGCGTGATGCTAAAGTGCATCCATAACACGATGAATAAGCCTGCTCATGGGGCTTCCCATTATCAGGATGACGCCAGTGTAAATTCCTGTCTCGCCCGTGGAGTGCAACTTACTCCCAAGGCGCGACTCTGGTTCTTTCCGCAACGATTAACCCAGCGGGGCCTGCCAGCGGCTTGCGCTCAAGAAACCGCCAGCCGGTCGCCTCAAGCCATTCGCGCACTTCCTCCTCACTGTAGACGTCGCCCTCGCCGGCGATTATCAAGAACTCGCCGGCCAGCAGCGCGGCCAGCGGCGGTTGCGTATGCGAAGAATCCGTCCAAAAGTCGACGAGCAAGAGGCGCGCGCCAGCCGGTGCCCGTCGGCGCAGCCGCTCCAGTAGAGTTCGGTTCCGTTCCGGTGAGAAGAGATGGACGACGTTGGCAACGATCACCGCGTCGTGGCCGTCGGGTATTGGATCCGCGAAAAAGTCGCCCCCGACGATTCCCACTGCCCGAGTCGCCGAATCACTGCGGAGACGCTTTTCTGCTATCGGCACTACTGTTCGAAGTTCGAACAAGGTAGCTTCAAGGTGGGGATGCCCGCGCAACACCGGGATCAAGAACGATCCTGTGCCGCCGCCGAGATCGAGGACACGGCGGTGCTGGCTGAAATCGTACGACGCGGCAAGGGCCTGTGCCGGCTCGGCGGTCAGCACCTCGACGCCCGCGCAAAAAATCAGCTGTTCTTGTTCGGAGAATAGGCCATGGCGGCTTTGGCCCTTCCCCGTTCGCACAGCGTCTTCCAACTTCAACCAACCCGGGTAGCTGATGTGATTGAAGAAACGCAAGAAGGCGCGCATATCGGCTGGGGAACGGCCGCTCAGATATTCAGCCGCTACGGGTGCGTTGGCGTAGCGGTCCCCGTCGCGCTGAACGAACCCTAATGCAACCATCGCGTCTGCAACGATACGCAGGGTTCGTCGAGGCACACCGCTACTGCTCGCAAGGTCGTCCAGAGTGGACGACCCATCGCCCAATTTCTCGAACAAGCCGATCTCGTTGGACACAAACAGATGCTTGGCGGCCATGAATGCGGTCGCGACCTTCACGATTGGTTCGGGGGATAGCTGAGTCGCAGTCGCAGAAGACATAGGGGGTTTTATGGTTTGCGGCCCACCACCGCCCCGTTGGCCCCCGCCGCATTGAACCAGATTGTGCGGATATCGATGAATCCGGCTTCGGCCAGCCAGTTCGTGTACTCCGCCGAGGTATAATTGCGGCCTTCGGTCTCGATCAACATGTTTAAGCTCATGAGCGCAGCCGGAGGCGGGCCGGTTTTTTCGTCGTTGACCAGGAGCTCGCAAATGACAATCGCTCCCCGGCTGGGTAAGCCGCGATATGCTTTGGCCAAAAGCGTCCGGTCCTTCGCCTCAGTCCAATCATGCATGATCATCGAGAAGAGCATCACGTCGTGCCCGGCGGGGAACTTGGGATCGACCCAGAAATCGCCCGACGCGGTCGCGATCCGCTCGCTCATTCCCGCTTCCGCAATGTTGGCTGCTGCAATCTCGGTGACGGCTGGCAGGTCATACACAGTGGCACGCAGGTTAGGGTAACGGCGGCACAGCTCGATTTCAAAAGCACCCGACCCGCCGCCGACATCGAGCAAGCGCGAGTAATCGCGAAAGTCGATCGCCGCTCCTAGCTCCCTGGCAGTGAACGTGGAGAGCGAGTGCATTGCCTCCCAGAAAGTAGCCAGCATCTCTGGATCCTCGCCTTCGAAGAGCGACTTTTGCCGCTCAGGATCCCATGTGGTCGGCCGGTTAGTGCGCAAGGCCTCGCTGAGCTTACCCCACCCCGGATAAAGGCGCCGGTCGAGCATCTGTACGAAGCCGCCGAAATAGTACGGTTTGCCTTTGACCAGGAACTCCTCCGAAAGCGCGCTATTACGGTACTTCCCACCGTCCTTTTCTAACAGCCCGAGGGAGGCGCAAGCTGTAAGAAGCAGCTCCGCGGGACGCTCGTTGATCTGAAATTTCCGTGCCGCCTCGAGTATAGTGATCCCACCCTCTCGCGACAGATGGGTGAAGAGGCCCAACTCCTGGGCGCCGGCCAGCGCTTTGAAAGCCCAAAACCCCGTGGCGAGTTGCATCAGCGGAACCGGTGTGGCCGCAGTAGTCTTTTCTTGCGTAACTATGGTAGTACCGCTTCCCTTCTGCTTTAGCGCGTTCGCACGGCAGCCGGAACCGTAGGTCGCTCCGAGGCGGCAATCGAAGAATTTTGGTGAGAAGCTCTTTTTCGTTCGACTGTATCGCCCGCAAAGCGACGCGTCAATACGGCATTTGCCGTATTGTCCAGCTTCCATGGATACTGTAAATATGCAACGATTAACGCCTGCGATGCTGGGCCGCGTGTCCAGATTCTTGCGAGATGCGTATGCTTTTCACAGTTTGGACGCCCTTAGAAGCTATATAACGCGCGCCATTTCGCAGGTCATCGCGTCCGACGTCACTACGTATAACGAAGTAGACACCGCTCGCCAGCGCATAACTTGGATCGATGAGCCGGACAGCGCCTGTTCGTTCCCCGGTAGTCCGCGAATTTTCGGCGAGCACATCGGCGATCATCCACTGATAAATTATTATGCGCAGACCGATGACGGAAGAGCGCTCAAAATTTCCGACTTCTTGACCCAACGTGAGTTCAAAAATTGCGGCCTCTACCATGAATTCTATCGGCGCGTCAGCATGAATTATCAATTAGCCGTGACCTTACCATCGCCGCGACCGCTGGTGATCGGAATCGCCCTAAATCGTCAGAGCCGCGATTTTTCCGAAGGCGATCGTTTCCTGCTCAACATCATCCGGCCGCATTTGCTTCAGGCTTACAAAAACGCAGCGCGAAGTGAGTACCTCAGCAAGCAGCTTGCACTATTCGCACAAGGTTTCGGGGTTCATGGATGCGATGTCTTGACACTCAACGGGCAAGGTCGCATCGAAGCACAGAGTCAGGGCGCTACTTTGCTTCTCGATCGTTACTTTGGGGATGAAGAATGCCGGCACGATCGCCTGCCCCAATCCGTCAGTCGCTGGATCGCCGCACAACGCTTTTCCCAGCCGCTAGAAGATGTGGGCGATGTTCTGGGTCCGCTGATCGTCGAGCGCGAGGGGACGCGCCTCATCATGAGCGTTATCAGCCATCCCGGCCAATCGCTACTCATTTTGGAAGAACGCCGTACCACACCCGACGCCCAAGCATTGGCAGGGTTGGGGTTAAGCCATCGGGAGGCTCAACTGCTGAATCTAGTCATCGAAGGAAAGAGCAATGCGGAAATCGCGCACATGGGCAGCATCGCACCTGCAACCGTGCGCAAGCATTTGGAGCACATTTACTTAAAACTGGGAGTGCGGACCCGAGCGGAGGCCGTTGCGAAAGCGATGAAGTCGATCGCAAAACTTTCCTGAAGGTGCTGGAAGACACGGGCTAAGATTGTGGACCGGGGCGATCTAGAACGTGCGCGGCGCATTCTTCTCGATCGCGGTTTTTGACAAGATCAGCGGTTAGCCATCTATCGGTAAGTTGATAGCATCTCTTTGACTTTTGTGCTGCTATCATGATATGATAGCAGCCATGGGAAACTTGCTTATTCGAAATGTATCAAAGATCATACTCGACGGACTAAAGGCGAGCGCGCGCCGACATCGGCGGTCCTTACAGGCGGAGGCGCTTGATCTGTTGGAGCGTTCAAAGATAGCCGCTGGCGATAGCATGTTCGAATGGCTCTCTCAAGTTCGTAAGCCAAGTCTTCGTGCCGCCTCTGGGGTCGCTGCCATCCGTCAGGCACGCGACCAGCGGTGATTCTTGTCATCGATGCGAGCGCTGCGTACGACCTGCTTACGGAAGGACGATGCGCGCAACGTATCTTGGGCGCCGAAGAACTGATTTCGCCAGACCTGATTGTCGCCGAGTTGTTGAACGCGCGTTGGAAGGTCGCGTGTACCCGCGAAGCGGTGCCTCAGCTCAACACCGTTGTCGAGTTTCTTGATCGGCTGCGCATTGTCCCGAGTCTTCCCTATGCTGTCGACGCTGCTCGGTTGGCAGAGCGTCTGAATCACCCGGTGTATGACTGCTTGTACGTGGCCGCAGCGCAGCGCGAGCGCGCAAAACTTCTGACGGTGGATTCGCGCCTAGCTCGAAAACTTCGCTCCGGTACTTTATCACGCATTCTGCAATAGCGAGCGCAACCAGGAGGTTCTCTAAAGCGGACTCTACAGGCCCGTGGGCCCGCCTCTTGTACGTGCGACAGGTGGTGGATCTGACCACCAATTTGACTTTATGTGCTAAGATGCGTTCCAAGCGTTCGTTTTGGCTCTTTATTTGACTGCCCTCGTGGCCCTTGGTGGAACCGCCGGCGAGCGCTGATTTGTGCCAGGCGATCTGGCTCGTAAGCCGAGCGTCAAACGCTGGATAAAGTAACGCCACCGCCAACGCACGACTCGAAGGAGCATGGCGTGCGGACTATTGCAGGCGTAGATTGCCACAAGGATTCACACAGCATCGTCGTGGTTGATAGCACGGGTCAGGTACTAAGTGAATTGGTCATTCCCACAACACCGCAAGGGTATCAAACTGCACTGGAAGCTGCCAACAAGTTGGGGACCGTTGTGTGGGGACTTGAGGGGAGTGGCTCGTATGGTCGTGCCTTTGCCGATGTACTCTTGGGCGAAGGGGCGACCGTGTATGAGGTTCCTGGAGCGTTCACCAAGCGGCATCGCAAACACGCCAGTCGTCGCGGTAAATCAGATCTGTTGGATGCGCGAGCGATTGCCGAAGCGGTCTTGCGCGAAGCGGATCGTCTGCCACGCTGCGAGCAGTACGATCAGCAAGTCGCGATTCGCTTGCTGTATGATCGGCGTGATCGACTGGTGCGCCAGCGGACAGAAGCCGTGAATCGCTTGCGGAGCCTGGCGTTGCGCTTGCTTCTACCACTGCCGGATTACCTGAGTGCAGCCGCGCTTGAGCAGCTGCAGTTGGCGTGTGCGCCACTGCGCGGGGCGAGCTACTCGTCCGATGCGATGCTCAACGAGCTTGACGAAACGCTGAGTGATCTGCAACGCTTGGACGGGCGCATCCGCGAGGTGGAGCGGCAGCTGGTCCCTTTCACCCAACGCCTCGCGCCTGAGCTTCTGGAGTTGCGCGGGGCGTCTCACGTAGTCGCCGCGGGTTTGGTTGGGCACGTCGGCAATATGAGCAACTGCCGCAACGCTGATGCATTCGCCATGCGCGCCGGAGTTGCGCCAGTGGTCTGCAATAGCGGTCAATCCACCCACGTGCGGCTCAACGTCGGCGGTCGACGTCAGCTCAATCGCTGCCTGCATGTCATGGCGGTCGTTCAGTTGCGCGCGCCCGAGCATCCCGGGCGTTGCTATTACGATCGCAAACGCGCTGAGGGCAAAACCCACAAAAGCGCGTTGCGAGCCTTAAAGCGCAGGCTCGCAACCGTGGTCTATTATCGCCTTCAGCAAACGCATCGCCGGCTCACTTGTAGCTTATCAGATGCGTGCGTCGCATGACCGCTTGACTAAGCCGTTCCACCAATTCAGTGAAAACCGGCGAAGAAATCGGGTAGGGAGACGTTTCACAGCGCCTCCCTCCCACACCACCGTACGTGCCGTTCGGCATACGGCGGTTCATCAAGAACGCGCAAGTCGTCGATGCTCATCGAGAAAGCTCACGAGCCCAAGTTGTCGCAGCGCCTTGGCGGGTACTGCCTGGTTCATGTGGCTTGCGCCAGCATTCCACCAGGGCCCACGGCCATTGCCAACTGACTGCACAGCGCGGTCCTTGGCAATGCCCGCTCGCACGAGTGCTCGCATCCTTGTGCGTGGCCGCCTCCACTGACGCCACCTGATGCAGCGTAACTTCCGACGCACCCACTCATCAAGCGATTCGAGATCCCCTTTAGTCTCCGCCAAGCGAAAATAGGCCATCCAACCCCGCATGAGTGGGGCTAAATCGCCCGCCACGCGTGTCAGATTACGGCCACGCCCCTTACGCATAGCTAACCCGGAAAGAAAACTTCGCCTATCGCCGCTGATCGACATGGCACTCGCGTTTGTTGCAGGACAGGCAGTCACGCGAAGATCGCGGTTGCTCGGAATTTTTGGGCACGGTGCTTCTCCTTCGCAGTCAGCGACGGGCGTTTACATTACCGATTGCAGGCGTTCGCTGAGCCAGGCCAAACATTCTTTCTCCCGACTCGTAGTCGTAGACCGCTAGTCATAGGAACCGTTTGTCCGACGGGTTGCGACGGCGTGGGTACTGCGCTCACTGCGCACAAATGATTACACGGATTTCCGCTCTGACTTTCGAAACCGAGGAACCAGAGGATCAGCGCGATGATCGGCAATGGGGAAAATTGTTGCCGACCGTCTTAGCCCTGCCCCTTATTCACGACCCTGATACTGCGCAATTTTCTCGAAGTCGATACCTTCGTAAATGAGGTTCATCGGAACTCGAAGATCAAGGGAAGCGAAATAGACCTCATCACCGGGTCCGTGACGGAAAATCATAGACAGCGACTTATCAAGTCCACGCCGGTATATCTCAACCGCGGGGCGCTGCGAGTAAATGAGAACGTATTCATCGAGTTCAGGAATCGTCGCATACTCATCGAGCTTTTCAACACGATCGATTCTTTCGCTTGAGGAAGAGACCACCTCGACTATTAGTTTGGGATGCCGTGTAACGTACAGATCTACTTTGTCTCGTTCGTCGCAAGTTACCAGGAAGTCTGGGTAGCGGCATGATTTCTGGTTAGGTGCGATAACCTTCATATCTGAAGCAAACGCGTCACAAGCCGAAGCTCGCAACTTTGGCTTGATGAACGCACTCAGATTCATTACGATCGTGCCGTGCGAACGGCTAGCCCCGCTCATGGCAAGAACCAGGCCGTGTACGTATTCGTGGCGAGTCTCTTGGGAGAGCTCCCACGTGAGGTATTCCTGAAGCGTTAGCCGTACTGGTTCGGTGGCCATATACACGACGTTCGCCGTATAGAAGTCAGTTTCCCAGGTCTTGGCGGGAGCCGAAATCGACAACAGATTCGGCTGGCAATTTGAAGCATGAAGGTCACGTGATGCGCCGCGGCGTGCGGCATCTATAGCCTGATAGACAACCGCTGCTCCAGCGGAGGTAAGTAGATTGCGTTCAGTGCCTCGCTCGACTTGACCGTTCACCACATCCGCCGTAAATAGCGCGCAGGCATCTGCTGCCGGGAGCACCCCCCCTTGGGTTCTGGTTGCTGTTATGAGCTGTGAAGCGGCGGAGTCGCCACCGCCAGCGTTGCCAGAGATCGCGTCAGGGTCCCCGAAGGCTAGACCGCACGCGGCGAAGAGCAGCATCGCTTATACTTCTTGCCGCTTCCGCATGGACATGGTGCGTTGGGTGAGATTTTAGGAGCGGCGCGGCGGATCGTGCTGGAGTACATTGGCCCTGAAGATGCCCCCAGGGAAGCCACAAACCTCTTACGCCACCATTCGTAAATCGCGACGGCGCAATTCGGCAGCACCTCGAGCATCTGTGAGTACTTCTCGCGATTCTTGAGGGGATCGAGATCAGTCTTCTCGGTGCCGGCGAGTGCGAGAATAGGCAGGAAGGCATCGGAAAGGTCAGGTGCCTCCATCGCTTCTTTCCATTCATCCTCGCGCAGCGCGATTCCAAGCAAATACCCCCTACACCAGTCGTCTGCAAGATCGAGCGGATCGGACTGATCGCCTATGCGATCGATCAGGATGGCATAGGGGCGACCACCGGGCCCGAGATCGGACGTGACTTCGTTGTAGAAGCGCATGAGTAAGGTCATGGCGCGTCGCGCCTGATCGATCGTCTCCCATGCGCTATCATCGGGATCGCCGAAGACCACGGGTATCCATTCGGACGGCACGACCATCGGCCCGGAAACAATGCTCGTGAGGAACCCATGTACGCGGGTGATCGACCCCTGCATCGGACCGCAAAGCTCGGATCGCGCGCTTCCAGCAGCGTTTCGAGTTCGTCCCGTTCCTTCTTGGAGAGTCGAGACTTTAGATCCATCAGCGCCAGCCTTCGCGCAAAAGGTTTCGTTTGCCCTTCGACAAGCTCAGGGCGATACGTGTGAGAAAGAATCGTCGCTCTGATTTGACATATAGTAACGTATATGTTACTATGGGCGTACAGGTGCCGGTTCACCATCGTTGAGTACGTGCGAGAAGACGGCTCCAACCCTTACCAAGCATGGTTCGATGATCTCTCGGCTCAGGCGGCAGCGAAGGTTGCGACGGCGAGAGCGCGCCTCGAAATGGGCAATACTTCGGCTGTTAAGCGGATCGGCGTCATCGGTGAGTATCGGATCGACTGGGGACCGGGCTATCGAATTTATCTTGCGAAGGACGGCGAGGATCTCGTGATCTTACTCGGCGGCGGCATAAAACGGCGACAACAGGCCGATATCCAACGGGCTAAGATTTTGTGGACAGAATATAAGGCACGAAAATCAGCTTCGAGATCGAGGCGGAGGTGAATACATGGTTTTGACTCGCGATTCCAGACACACAGTCGTCGAACGCGTGAGACGCGACCCAGCCTTCGCGAAGGCGCTCCTCGACGAGGCAGTCACGCATTTTCTCAACGGAGAGCCGGATACGGCGCGCGTCATCCTACGCGACCTAGTGAACGCGACGGTCGGCTTTGAGCGGCTAGCGGTTACAACAGGTAAGCCGGCGAAGAGTCTGCACCGGATGCTGTCAACTAATGGAAACCCGAGCATGGATAACCTCTCGCTGATTCTCGGCGTACTCCGCAAGCGGCTCCGTGTGAAACTTGCGAGCCGTACGGTGAAAGCCGCGTAACGCGGGGCTGATGAGCATTGATTCGGTTCAGGGTGAGTTTACTTCGTGCAGGTCAGGTTGATTCTGAAGTTTGCGGGCATGTGATAGTGCGGCACGCCGGGCAACTTGTTTTGCGTTGCCGTATCGAATAGGACGAGCACCCGAACCGGCTTGTCGTTACCATTCAATCCGCTGCCCAAAAAGAGCTGTGTGAACGTGTATGATTCGTGTGGTTGGAAAACGTGAAACCGGAAACTCATGCTTAGTCCACCCGCCACGCTGGCAGATGAAACGTTGTTTCCGCTCTGTGTCGCGACAAACTCGTCACTGACGTTTGATGGCATTGCTCCTATACCGAGGGGCTGTACCTTGCGAGTTGTCGAGTTAACCCAGGTCTGCGTCACGTTCCATCCAGTCTGGTCTTCCGGTTTTGCATCGGGCGGATAGGGCGTAAATGCGGTCACCCGCATCCTCCAAATACTGTTGGACATCCATTGATTCAAGCAACCTTCATTCGCCGCAACCTGGCTGGAGCCACCCTCGGCGTTAGCTGCCGCACCATTCGCCGTGCAACCAAGATTGAAGTGGAAATTGTACTTCGACGAAGTGAACTGGGGCTTCGAGGTTTGTTGCGCAAGTTGAGTACCGTTGAACATGATCTGCAGACCCTTGGGCTTGTTGGATGGGTCCGCGTTGAGATTGCTCGCTAGGAAGACCTGCCGGTAGGTGAGCTGGCCGGACGGCGCCATATTGTTGTTCGTAACGGTTTGCAATGACAGGTTGCCGCCAGTCGTTTGGCTGGCCGTGATCGAGCCGTTCCCGAGCTCCAAGGTCTGGTCTTTGAGCAGTGAGTCGGCTGGGCTCAGTTCGCGGGAAGTCCCATTGCGCCAAACCTCGGTAACTTGCCAGCCCTCTTGCTGGCTACCGTTCATGACGGGCTCGACGTCGGTAACTTTGACGCGCCATACCCCATTGAACAGCCATTGATTCATGCAGCCTTCGCGACTGTTGGCATCGGCCAGCCCGACTGAGCGCGTCAAAGAAATACAACACGCGGCAAGTCCGAGCAAGAGGAATGATTGAAATGAGTGCTTTCGCATGATGTCTCTCCTTACACGTGATCTATCATCGTTGTATAAGATTTTGCGGATCAACCGTCTGTAACGGCGGCGAGGGCTAATCTTCGAGACCCGTCTCCCGCTCCAACTTGTGTTCTAAAAAAGCATAGGGCGTAATTTTTCCTAAGCGTTCAAAAGTGCGACGAACAAGCCGGAAATGTCACGGTGTGCTTTGAGAGGTGGCCTCGGATAACCGGGCACTCGTTTAAGTGATGATTCCGTTCCCCGGAGGGCGAAGGAACCCTTCGAAAGAGCAGATCATGTCACGACGTTCACGCCGCAACCAGTCTGCGACCTTCAAAGCCAAGGTGGCCATCGCTGCCATCAAAGGCGACCAGACCATAGCGGACCTCGCCAAGCAGTTCGACGTCCACCCAAATCAGATCGGCCAATGGAAGACGCAGCTGCTTGAGAGCGCTGCCGATATCTTCGAAGGCACCAAGACGCCCAACGGCAGCCCCGATCTCAAAGAGCTCCACGCCAAGATCGGGAGGCAAAAGGATCCGGGTTCATACGAAAATCGATCCATGCGCCCGGAAATGCATGCTCGTCGTCGAGAGCGGTCCCTGGGTAGTCTTCGGGTGCGGCTTCGGTGAACTCGACACTGAAACCGCTGCCGTCGCTCAAGGGAACGAAGAGCAGGGGATGCGGCAGGCCTAAGTCGTGCTCAATGAACTTGCAGCCGAGCACGTCTCGAAACATCGAATTAAATTTCTCACGGAATTTTGGCCTGACGAACAAGCGCACCCGCGCGCCAAGCGAAACAATTCCAGCGAACGGCAAGGGATTCCACGCTCCTGACGCCTGTTAGCCCTATTGATCTGCTGGTCTCTGTGACCGCGCTTTGAGGTCGATGATGTCGATCGCGCCCTATGCTGTAATAATAAATTCGTTCGCATCGCCTGAGCGGTTTTGCTCTAGTTCTCGTTCGATTGTGGTTCGCGACTCCCGCAATGGGATTTCCCCCTATTGCCGACTCCGTGTGGTGACCGCCATTGGAATGATCGCTCGCTCGATGGAACGCCAGCTTTCTTTACTCGCGGAACGAACATCATATCCAGACTGAAGGTTAATCCAATAGTCTGCGGTCGTGTCAAAGTAGCGCGCAAGACGCAGCGCCGTATCGGCCGTGATGGAACGCTCGCCGTCCACAATGGCCTTAACGCGACTTACGGGAATCCGTAACGCGATCGCCAACGCGTTCATGCTCATGCCGAGCGGCTCCAGATACTCCTCACGAAGTATCTCGCCAGGATGGATCGGCTCTAAGCGCGTCGCACTGCTCATAAGTCTCCTTCACTCTCAGTGATAATCCACTATCTCGACGTTCCGCGCATTCCCTTTGTCCCACACAAAACAGATGCGCCACCGGCCGCTGATGCGGATCGAAAGCTGCCCTGCGCGATCCTTCTTCAGTTTTTCAACCTGGTTGCCTGGCGACTTCAAGTCGCGCAACTCTTTGGCCGCATTGAGCATCTGAAGCTTCCTTTGGGCGGGGCGCTCAATATTCCGAAACCGCGCAACAGGTCGATCGTTAAAGAGATTCTCGGTATCCCGGCATCTGAACGACCGGATCACTCTATTATTCTAAACCGTTTCGCGTTAAACGTCAAGCAGTAAACGCTCGTAACCCTGAGGCCTTTGTACCACGCGGGACATTCGTGGGAAGACCCCAGTTCGGGTTTCGATGATAAGCCCCATACTTGGCTCGTTCAGGGCCATCATCTTGACACCAATTTGACCGCTTGACAGCCGTTCCACCAATTCAATGAAGACCGGCGAGAACAGGCGAAGGACGGCGGAATCTCATCCGATTCCGCCGTACCTTGCTTTGCGTGTGTTTGCGCCGTTTTTCGAGGGTTCTAGCGGCAACCCGGAAAACGGATTTCGTGCATGGCATGCAAGAGGTCAACGGTTCGACCCCGTTATCCTCCACCAGAGTTTAGCCCGCATCGTGTAAAGCGTGTCACGCTCGAAGTGAGGTAGCCAATCTCGCACGATGTATATTCATGCGTTCGCCATAATGAGGGTCAACCGCTATTCGCTTCCTATAGCAGGCAGGCGAAGGCCCCAGAGAATGAGCGCAAATGCAATAATTCCGGTTGGAGCGGAGGAATACGCAACGATCATAATCGTTGTTTCTTGAAAGGCAGTCCCTAGAGGAGCTCCTGAAAGTGGCATCGTGGAGTGGCCCGCGCCCCATATAGCGGCCATCAGAAAAGAAGCCACGATCGCGAAGCCCGAATAGATTAGAAACCAAAACGCAATCAGCGATGTTGAGGGCCGTAAATTCAATTTCGACCACAACAACCCCATAGCAAGCAGTAAGATCGCAAGCAAGGCCATCAGCGAATGTGCTGATCTCCCTACAAGCGGTGCGGCCAGAGACGGAATCGCAAAACCTTCGAATGAAGTAACTAAAAGGAGCCCAACCCCAACTTGGAGCAGGCGGCGTCCTTGACGGAGCAGTAGTGTCGACGAATTCATAAAACGATTCTACCTCATTCCTACTTGAGCGTCGAGAAACAATCCCAACCCTGAAATATTACGAGCATGGGAAGTGCATCGCCCGCTCGTCGGCAAGGAAACCGTCTCCGCGTAACAAGATCTGCGCGTAAATCCATCCGGTCTTTCCGACACTAGGCCCGTAAGGTATGTCAACGTGTAACTCCGGCTCGTACGGGTTCATTTGGACGTCGATTATTCGAAAGCTCGTGCCAGGCGGCATGAGCACTGAATGACCGTCCTCGCGAAACGCTGGATTTGAGATGTCGTATAGACGAACTTTGGAGTACGGCTGATGCACGCATTGGTAATTATCAGGCCGTATCCACATTGCGTCATCAGATACGAACAATTTTTGCCCCGAATCAGCGCCTACCACTTGATAGGCATACCAGATTCCGCCGTCCACCCTGTATGGAATGATCGCGCGAACTATCACTTGGGTGTTCGCCTGAACTATCACGCCATCGCGTTTATTCACATACGCATCCATCGAGCGATGAACCGTAATGCGTTCTCCGTGACCGGTGTCGTGGTACAAGATGGCGTGGTTGCCGACAGCCAAAGATGGAATCGGCGGTACGGTTGGATTGTCAAAATCAAAGGACCCGTAGTCTACCAGCGCGAGCCTCCCGAAAGCGGCGTATTGCGCCCCGACGATGAACGCCGGTACCACAAATGCAAGCATGTGAGGTTTGCGTTGAATTAGGTAGTTGGTCAGAGCGCCTACTGCTAACGCCATGACGATCATCGCATAAGCAAGGCTTGTTGTCTTCACCAATGCGTCGTCCGATAAAAGCATGGCCAGCAATATTTGTGTAAACGTAGCCGCTGCGAGGAACGGTAGAATGGTTGATCGGGCTGTTAATGTGCCAGTGATCACCACAGCAACAAAGCCGACGCTGAGATACGTCGCCATGTGCGGCTGACTCATCCATTCATCGGGCCATGAAAACGCGAAAAGATGCACAGGGAGAGCTCGTACATCTGCGCGCACTATCGAACTCGCTATGCTTGCATTGGACGTAAACGCCAAAGCGATAGACCCAAACGCAACTATCACCGCAGTCGCAAATGCGGAAATACCTGACACGCGTCGCCGAATTTGGCTTAAGCCGTACAACGCCTGAGCGAGGACCACCCAGACTGTCGCAAGGTGGAGGCCCAAAGCAAGTAACGCTGACGCAGCCCACGCGCATCGAAATGTGGCGCTCATAGACCGCTCGGGCCGTGAAAAGGCTTCGATCGCCAACCAGCATGACACGGCGGCGGCGAAGATGCCAAGCGACGCTGGCGAGACCTGTTTGTCGAGCGCGAAAAGTAATGGATTCGTCGCCACGTAGGCAGCTGCGACGCCCGCCGCCCACCAGCCGGACATTGCACGTGCTGCGAGCCCAATGACAACAGTGCCGCCGTACAGACACAAGCGAGCGAGGATTTCACGCCAGCCAGAGGCTACGAAACCAATAAAGCCAGATGAGCTCGAGCAAAAGATCGAGTGAAGTGCCGAAGCGACAGGCATAAACGGTTCAGCATTATCCAAGCAACGTTCAGATCCGCCGTCCCAAAGCATTGGCCTGTCCTGAAATCCATACATCAGCTTCCATTGCAGCCAGCTTAGGGAGATAAAAAGTAGCAATAGCGAAAACGCAACGGATACCGCCGGCCAAAACCATCGTGGCAGCTCTCGTTGCTTCGTCATTTGACTCAACATGAGGCAGGACTACGATTCTCGCCTATGAGCCAACTAACCCTAGATGGGCGACGGCTCGGCCAACTCCGTCACCGTGCACGGCCGAACGGCTTTCGGACGGATCCGAGCCAACGGTCGTGCAATGGACGTTCATGCGGATCATCACTAGCCTAGTATTCACTCTAGTTACCTCGAGCTGGTTGGTTGTTGGGTGCGGCCTGCGAAACGCAGGCCATTCTCTCGCTCCCGCTAGCGGAGTGCCGGCATCGATCGGCCAGGATTCCATCGTACTGGCTTCTCAGAACTTTGGCCGGCTTTACGAGCAGATGCCGTCTCTGGAGCGTGCTCATCTAGGCCCTCATCAAGTCTGTTGTCTACAAAACACCGTGGAACGTCAGTGACGCCTTTGCAGCTGACGATGGAACCCTCTACGTTATTGTCACGCCCATCCAGTGGATGCTCAGCCGCTACTATTTCGGAACTCTCCACGAAGGCAACTTTCGGTTCTTTCGCCTACCTTCGATTTCAAGCGAGCCCAATCCAAAACCGACCATTCCGATATCGGGCGGGTACCAAACTATGGAACTCATCCACGGCACGCGGGCGAGCACGGCCGTCGCCGGAGCCGTGCTAGCGGCTGGAAAGTCCTACGTTTTCGGCGCTCGGGGTGGACTGCTTCGTGCGGTTAGGGCAGCTGGCGATGCCGCCAACTTCGGCGGGTATGAGCCAGACTTCTCGCTATCAACCGGCGAGGAGTGCACCCAACCGGAGGACCCATCTTCGGCAGTCGCCGTATTTGCCAGTCGAAGTCGGGGCGCACGCGGCCCCTCATTGCGCTTAGCGAAATCAAAGCAGCCACGGATGGCATCTTAACAAACATGGACGAGGTTTCCGTAGTTTGCCACCACTTCGCCGGTCAAGACTTTGTCGAACTAAGCTCGGGCGAACCCGTCATTTTCCGGCTAGCCGGAAAGCAACTCATGCCGATCTCACGAGGGATGATTTACGCGACTGGACGCTCGAGAATGCTCATGTGGCAGTCATCGGACGAAACGTCGCCCACGTACGTGATTCTCCTGGAAGGCTTTACGCCGTCTGTGAGGCACATCAATGCACATTGGAGGCCGCTGAAATAACGATTCATGTTGGTGAAAACCAGTGCATCATCTATTCACGCGTAGCTTTTGCTGCCGCCGCACTTAATACGTATAATTCGCATCAGGATTTTGGTCGGTTACGACTCGAAGTCCGAGGGCACAGGCTGTTGATTGACTTGGGGAGGGGTTATGCAGCCGCAAACTAGGCAACTGCTCGTGGTCGTCGCGGTAGCGATTGTTGCTGCGGTGATAGGCGGCTACGTTGCATTCTGGCTTTTTGGGGGCGTGGCCGCGTCGAACAAGCTGGCTGGGCTGTCGGAAGTGCGTCGTCAGGAGCTAACTGAGCAAGACACAGAGAATCTTAAACGTATCGCGACGGCCGTGGAAGAATACTTCGTCGATCACAGCGGTCAATATCCGCGTTTCCTTGACGACCTTTCGGCCCCGTACCTCTCTCAGACGATCTTCATTCCCGGCAGTAGCCCTGCGAAACCGTATATCTACGTACGTTATCCAGCGAACCACACGCTTGGAGCATACGTCATCGAGGACGACGGTTCGTTCGATCCGTCATTGTATAAATTGCACAACGGAGTCAGCGGGTCGCTGTGCACGGCTGATAGTTGCAAATATATCGTGTATGCTCAAGCTGTCGGATTACTGGGGTTAGCCAGCTTGGATTCCGTAAACGAACCGCCAAGTGAGACTGCCTCGCCGGTGCCAGGAGCTAGCCCCATCTCGGATCGGCTTGAAAAGGCCGTGGGCCTAGACGCAGCCGGGATACTTTACGGTGCACCGCTGCGGTTGGTCTATCCGGACGACAAAGTCTTTTCCTACTTCCGCTCGTCGGACGGCCTTGGCTGGGTCCCGGCCCACGCCTATCGCGTACCTCGCGAACTTGCCGCGAGGTTCTTTCACGACCTGTCGTATGGTTCGACACAAAAACCAACCATGGGCGTCATCGGCTGCAACCGCATCCTAAACGCAGGTACTATGTTTATCTATTGGCACGGCCGTCGCACGGGGCTCAGATCAGACTGCGGTGGCGCGCTGGCTGCCGACGCCCAAGCGATATTCTAGGACAGCCATCTTTGACTTCGATGTTCGGGATAGAACTCGGTTGAGGAAAGGCGTTCAAGGTCAACGAGTGTACGTCAGTTGTGCAAATCGCACTACTCGGCCGAACAGATCGCAGCTGCCTTATGGGCAATGGTCGGCACACCCGCTCCTGCAGCCGAACGGCGGCATGTAAGAATTTGGACCGTTTTTCGAGGGTTCTAGCGGCAACCTGAAAAAACGCGTTCGTGGATGTCATGCAAGAGGTCAACGGTTCGACCCCGTTATCCTCCAAATTTCTATCTTAAGCTTTCTCTTCTGGCCCCGATGCAGGCTTGGGCTTGTCAGCGCTCAAGAACCCAGCGCATTCCTTACAAGCGGCAACAGTTCGCTCTTTCCTTGTTACCCACACGATCCCAGTTTTGTCTTGTTGACACACGTCGCATTTCACGGTTAACTCTTTACCAACAGCGTCACCGTTTGTAAAAAAGAAAAGCCCATTGACCGCGCCTCAAAGCGCCAGTAACAAGGGGCAGCCTTCCTACTTGCCTAGTGTTGCTGCGATACTAGTATACCATTACCTGCCGGGTCGCGCTGTATTCAACCATACCAAACAGTTTTAGGGGGCTATGTAGCACGTTCAACTCGTTGCTACCTGTTTTCGCTTCTCAAGGGTTAAGACGGTTCCATCACCAGGTTTGAACGTGAACTCTGCCTTGTCCATAAGACGATTCATGAGGAATATTCCAAGACCTCTCGGCTGAAGTGAAGCCCGGTTTGCCATCACAGTTTGCGGGCTAAACCCAATGCCTTGATCCTCAACTCGGATCAATAATCTATGGCCGTCGAATTCACACCCGATACTAAAATCATGTAGCGACCTGGAATGCTCTACCGCATTGTTAACGGCCTCACCCACTGCTAAAACTATTTCCGAAACGTCTTCACAATCAAATCCGCACAACGTGACAAAGCTTTCAACTTCTTTCCTTGCTTTGCTTACCCAAGGGGCGGTTGATCGGTAAGCTTGCTTGAACGTCGCGCGCATTTAGTCTTTATTCCCCCGCTAACGTACCTCCAAGCACGTTCCTGCCAGAACCAATTGATCTCTCGCTTGGTAGGTGGGGACCCTTTGTAGCAGGTTGGAAATAGCAACTAGAAGCGTGAGCACGCCTCGTGGAGTTCATCACCTACGGCGATGGTCCCACCCACGACGATCTGCGCACGGAGACCGCCACGGTGAATCAGGCCGGCTCTTACCCCAGGTTTTGTGAGTGACTCCAAATGATCGCACGGCTCGCACAGTCTTGTGCCTAACAGCACTGCCTCGCCGACTCGAAATTCTTGACCCACAAGGTGATTTAGCGCTACGCCGCTTGTGACGATGTTTCGCCGGGCATCGCCGTCAGCCAACTCGATCGAGTACTCGCGCGCGAGCCCTTCGAGGGCCTCAGTTTCGATAAGCGTCACTTGTCGATCGGGAACATCCTTGGGCGAAAACGTTCCCGTCTTTTTAAAGTAACGATCGCCCTCGAGCCCGTAGCCGGGAACCGCCTGGACTCGCGCCACGGCGTTCGCTGGCCCCTTCGCTTGTGGCGCGATATAGATAGATTTCACCACTCCGAGCTTGGCCATCATCACCTCAACGGATTTAGATTCCTTCCATTCGACGCAATGTCGGACCTACGTTCAGTTCCTCGTAGTCGAGATGCTCGAGGAGACGTTGGCCGAGCACGGTCAACGTCTCGGCGATGCTTCGGCGGGCTGCATCGCTATCAATCTTTGTAATGACATCGGCGCCTTCTTCCACGGCATCCAATAAATCAGAAACCTTGCGATGGTCATCTTCAAGTTTGTCAACCACTGGATTGAGCGCCGGATTTACAGCCCGCAGGGACGGAAAAAAGGCCGCGTCTTCAAGGTTGTGGTGCGAGTGAACGAAGCGGCAATAGCGCAAACATCCAACTTTGAGTTGCCACAGCTTGCTATCCCGCTTGAGGTCTTTGATTTCTGCCGAAATCTCGTGAGCCGGCATGCTCGTCGCAACGTCGGTTGCGAGCTGGCGTACCGCTACCAGGTCTCTGCGGATCATACTGTGTATCCACAAGAGCTCTTCAAAGAGCGCTCGGCCGAGCTCCGTTTCGGGTTTCTCTTCGAAAGTACTCATGTGAAATGCATTCGCCGACTGCAGAGGACTTCGCTACCTACGCGAAGCGTCTTCGATCGAGTCCCGACAAGAGCGTCAAGTCTTTTGCGGAGCCTTTGCGTGGAGGCGAGGTTCAATCTCACCTTGCACGTTGAGGATCTCCACCAGGACGTCTTCGCCGGTGTGAGCGAGCTTCTAATCTTTTTGCGTCAGACCACTAACCGCTCCGGTGACGCGTTATTGATTGCACTTGTGCGAGCAGCTCGCTGCTATCGACGGGTTTGGCAAGGAAACCATCACAGCCGGCTGCCAGGGCGTTCTCCCTGTCCTTTTCGGAACCGAAACCGGTCAGTGCGATAATGGGGATGTTGCGCGTTTCCGGATCGGCCTTGAGAATGTGCGTAGCTGTGATGCCATCTATGTCAGGTAGGCGAAGGTCCATGAGAATAAGATCGGGCTGCTTCTCGCGCGCAATCTCAATTCCGTCCATCGCCTTGGCCGCCTGAAAAGCCGAGTGTCCTGCGCGCGAGAGGATTGTGCCTGTGAGGACCAAGTTCGTCTGGGAGTCTTCAATAATCAGGGGATTGTACTAGTCGTAAGGCTAGAAGACGTCGACTGGATTACCGCCTGCCGATGAAAACAGCGTCTTCACTTTGTCTGCGTTAGCTCCAGCCGGATATCCGGCCACGGTACGTTCGTCATCCAGTGCCTTGGCATAGTCCTCAAAGCGTGGGCCGGGGATATCGAGCTCCATGAGCAGGTCTTCTACCGACGGTCTGGATTCAATCGTCTCCAAACTGGGGTTGTATTCGGTGAGACCTGGCACGCTCGTGCCGCCCATGGCGGTAATAATCCCGCCACCGCTGCCAATCGCGCTGTATTCGGCCTCACCGCTATACGAGAACTGTACGCCGGTGCGTATCAAATGATCCGTCGGCGTTTCACTTGAGATTACCCGCAGTTTGTCCACACTCAACCCGTTTGACTTGAGGACGTCCGTCAGCTTTACGAGAGAATCGTGATCGGGAAAAATGCCGACAACCATTGTGCCCATGAGAACATTCCTTCCTTGAACTAGCGCAGAGAACCCCAGCGATGATCGAACGTCACCATAAGCATATGGGGTGGCGTGTTATAACCCGTCGTGCAATACAGCGGATTGGTTGGGCCATTGCAACTGAGTTTATACCCCGGAGCCGCTAAGACTGGGACTCCGAAATTGAAGGCCGGCCACAGACCAGCATTCTTGTTGAAGATGTTTGTCCATGCGACATGTAGCGTGTTGCCTCCGAGCGGGATGTTCGTTCCGGCATTATATACCCAGAAGGGCGCTTGATTGTACGCGTTGCCTGTCGCAAAATAGTTCGCGCCGAAGAATGCATTTGTGTGTGCGGGGTTCTGATAGTTCACCGACCACCCAAGCTTGTGAAGCGGCACACCGAGGAACTGCTGATTGTTGACGACGATACCCAATTCTGAGGAGGTTGCTGCATCAACTCCTGTAGGGTAGGCTGACTGGATAGCATAGTTCGCAGTCGCGCTAAGGTCATCTGCAAACGGAGCGGTCCCTGATAACTCGAGGCCTGTATACACGGCGTGGGCTAGGTTGATCGGTTGCGAAATCGCTGTCACCGGATCGCCTGAGTCAAACGTCAACCCTGGCGGGGCGGGCAACAGACCCGCAAAGATATGGTTTGTGAGATTCGTCCTGTAGAGGTCGATGTTCGCCTGTCCAACGTTGCCGAACAGGCGTTGGTAGCCGATGTCCGCACCGACCGCGGTTTCGGCCTTGAGTCCGGGATTGCCAGCGATTGCGACGCACGGTGGGAAGAACGGACAGGTCGGACCCTGGATGCCATCGCGGCTGCTCAAATCGGGGTTTTTGGTGAAGAGATCGGACAGCCGGGGCGCCGCAAACCCTGAGCCTACCGACGCGCGCAGAACGCTATTCTGGTCTGGTTTAAAGACTGCTGCGAGACGAGGGTCCAGGCGCTTTACGAGTACCGTATTGTAGTTGCTGTAAAAGAGCGCAAGCGTGACGTCTACCTTCGGGCTTGCCGTGTAGTCATCGCGCAGCAAGTACGTGCGGTACAGTTCGCTCCCTTGAGCTGTCGGCGTCATCTGCGCAAACGTCACATATCCGAAGCTCGGCGCGTTGTTGGCAAAGTAGAAGTTGTCGCTGTTGGCGCCCAAGCCGAGCGTCACCGTGTGATTTCCTAAACTCTTTGTCCACGACAAGAGGTCACCGGTGAGATGATCGACGGAACGGGTTTGGAAACAGCAAATGAGCGGCGGCTCATTGAGGCCGTCGACGACACGCTGTAGATACTGCGTGTACGAGCGCAGAATCAAACTGCCGCCTGCCAACGTTGTGTGGAAGTCAGCAGAATACTTTGGCTGCATATTCCACACGAAATCGCCGGGAAATCCAAAGAACGACGGCAGCCCGTTTGTAGGATCGATTGCCACGGCGCCGGTGGATGTCAGATTCGGATTCCCGATGAGCCCCAATTGGTCGCGATAATCGCTCTCGAGCGAAGCATCAACGACAAGATAGCTATAACCTGAGAAATCATAACGAAGTTTGGCCAGTCCGGATTTCAAATCGAACGTCTGCGTCGGATGTGCCACAATCGGAGTTGCAAAGGTCTGGTACGACGCGAGGTAAGGCCATGGCACGAACCCGTCCGTAGCATAACGGTGAACGTCAAAAAGGTACCCAAAGCGACCGAGCGTGTTTGTTTCTGAAATGTTAAAGTCGCTCGTGCCGAAGCCGCCGTAGCCCAGAATAAACTCGCCGCCCTCTGTCTTTGCAGGATCGCGCGTCACGAGGTTGATCGTACCGCCGATAGTATTTGCGCCGAATATGGAGGCACCGCCGACCCCTTTGACGACTTCAACTCGGGAATAAATTGCCGGCGTGAGCGCGGATGTGTCAAAATCGCCGAACTGACCGTTGCGCATCGGTTCGCCATCTTGCAGCACGAGGATTTCATATCCGGTGTTGCCCGTTCCATCATTACCGCCGCCAAAACCGCCGGCGCCACGGATGGAAAAAGTTGTCACAGCCCCGGGCGCACCGTTGCTGTAGCGCTCCATCGTGACACCGTTTTGGGCCTCGAGGGCGGCGTTGAGCTGAAGTGCGCCTTGGTTGAGCATCTGATTGGCGCTGATGGTGAAGCTTGGCGCAGCCGAGGTATTCAGCGTGGGATGACCTGTGACCGTTACGCGTCCCAACGTGCTGATATTCGTTGTCGTCACCGGCTGAAGGCTAACCTGAAGCGACAACGTCTGACCCGCTCCCAGCACGAGTGGTGGCGAGCTTGCGGTTTGATAGAGCTTGGCTCCCGCTCTCACCACGTACGTACCCCCGGGCAGACCTGTGAAGCTAAATGAGCCGTCTTTGCCCGAAGTTGTTTTCGACGAGCCGCTCGGACCTATGAGCTCGACCGTCGCTCCCTGGATCACACCGCCGTTAGCGCTCGCTACGACGCCCGTGATCGATGCGCCGGCGTCCGCTGCCGCGGGCGTTGTACCACTGGGCATGCTTGCAATTATGAAAACAAATAGAGCGACGAGCCATATACGCCGGTTCATCCTCATCCTCCAACAGCGTTCTAAGGTGACACCGATGGCGGGCGATTCTCATGCCGATGCGACGCAACCTGTCGAACAGGAATGCTCCTAGAAGGGCCGTCGCGCGACACGCGCCAACGGGCATGACCTGAGGTTGAGTGAATTGCGAAAGTCCGCACAACGTCTTGGCGCTCTCTTGTGTCTCGCGCTGTTTGCCGTTGCCTGCTCGCACGGCCAAACGGGCGCTCCAGCCTCGACCGGCGGGTCAGAAAGCACGGCACTCGCGCTCGGCATGGTGACGGACGTTGGCGGCCTCGGCGACAAATCGTTCAATGACTCGGCGTACCGTGGTCTCGTACGGGCGCAAGTCGTGCTGCATGCCACAAGCTCGGTTCTTCAGTCTCGTGCGGTTTCAGATTACGAGCCGAACTTATCGACGCTCGCACAGCATGGCGATGCGCTCATTTTTGCGATCGGATTTCTTATGCACGATGCGCTTAACGACGTCGCGCCGCGTTTTCCCTCGACCCACTTTGCGATCATCGACTCGGTTGTCGACCAACCCAACGTTACATCGGTGACCTTCAAGGAAGAGGAAAGCTCGTTCTTAGCCGGCGTTCTTGCCGGTCTCGTGACCAAGCGGAAGAGTGTCGCTTTTCTTGGCGGCATTCCGTCGCCGCTCATCGAGAAATTCCGCGACGGTTTTGAGGCGGGCGTAAAATCCGTAAATCCCGGAGCGACTGTGCTCGTTAAATATACGGGCTCGTTTGACGACGTTGCATCGGGCAAAGAGTATGCGTCTGTTTTGTTCGATCAAGGCGCAGATATTATTTATACTGCAGCCGGTAAGTGCGGGCTCGGAGCCATTGATGAGGTACGGACACGGCCGGCTGCCAACTATATCATCGGCGTGGATTCAGATCAAGACGCGCTCGCGCCCGGAAAGATACTTACGAGCGCTCTCAAGCATGTCGACAATGCAGTGTTCAATCTGGCGGCCGACGCTGCAAAGGGTGCAGTTCCGGCCGGACATGTGATCCTTGGACTCAAAGCGGGCGGTGTGGGATTGTCAGCTATGACGTACACGCGTTCATTATTGCCTGCGGGCGCGGAAACTACGGTAGCGCGATATCGTCAGGCGATCATTGCAGGTAAGATCATCGTACCATCGACGCCGCAAGAACTCCAAAGCTTCCGACTGGTTTCTCCTGCTGCCCTGAAGTGAGCGCCGCGTTGACGCCGGCCGTGTTGCGCTGCCAGGGCATCACCAAAAGGTTCGGCAGTGTCCTCGCCAACGACGGCATCGACTTCGACGTGCGCGCCGGCGAAATCCACGCGCTGGTCGGCGAAAATGGTGCAGGGAAAAGCACGCTCATGAACGTGCTCTACGGTGTGCTGCAGCCAGATGAGGGCACGATTGAAATCAACGGAGAGCGGGTGCGTTTTGCAACGTGTGCTCACGCAATGCGTGCCGGCATCGGCATGGTCTTTCAGCACTATTTGCTGGTCGAGCGATTTTCTGTCGGTCAGAATGTGGTGCTCGGCCGCGAGCCCTCTGTTCGAGGCTTTATCGACGACGGGGCCGCGCAAGCTGCGGTGCGCGAGATTGCAGCGCGTTATCGGTTCGCAGTCGATCCAGCTGCAACCGTTGAGACGCTCGGCGTCGGAGCGCGCCAACAAGTCGAGCTCCTGCGAGTCCTCGGGCGCGATCCGCACATCGTTATTTTGGACGAGCCAACAGCGGCACTCTCGCCGGCTGAAACAGAGGGTCTCTTCCAGGTCATGGACCGCTTGCGCAGCGACGGTCGAGCCGTCATCTTTATTACGCACAAGCTTAAAGAAGTGATGCGGCATTCTGACAGAATCACGGTGCTTCGCCGGGGGAGAGTCGTGGCGACGATGGATCGTGCAGAGGCAGACGAGACGCAACTCGCGTCGCTGATGATCGGCCCGCAGGCGAGGGCAGCGCAGACCTCAACACCGATGACGAGAGAGTCACCAGTTGTTCTGAACGTTTCAGGGTTAAGAGTTACCCGCGATGATGGCTCTCTTGGCGTTGCGGGTATCGATCTGTCGTGTCGCGCGGGTGAAATAGTGGGCATCGCAGGTGTAGAGGGTAACGGCCAGATGGAGTTTGCCGAGGCCTTATATGGTATCCGGCCGAGTGCGGGTGGCAGTGTGTCGCTGGACGGGCAGGATCTGACTCACGCGTCCTTGTCAAGTCGGCGGCGAGCGGGGCTTCGTTACATTTCGGCGGACCGCCAGCGGGAAGGCCTCGTTCTCGATTTTGATGCTATTGAAAACGCCCTGCTCGGAGACGTACGGTTATCGCAGCGTGGCTCCGTCGTTGATGTGGCTTTTGGCCGGCAACGTGCGGCAGAGATTGCCGAGCGTTTCCGAATCGAAGGGTACAGCTCGAGCACCCCGATGCGTCGCTATTCCGGAGGAACGCAGCAGAAATTCTTGGTTGGCCGCGAGACAAGCGGCGCACCGCGTGCCGTTATCGCATTTGCTCCAACGCGAGGTGTAGACGTCGGGGCGGCCTTCAATATATACGAGCGGCTCCGACAGGTGGCCAGCGCCGGGGCGTGCGTCGTGCTGATATCCTACGATCTCGACGAGCTCCGCGAACTCGCGGACCGGATTGTTGTGTTCCACAGCGGGTCGATAGCGGGCGAAGTCACGCCCGAACACGCAGATGATGCGACGCTCGGCCGACTCATGGGCAGCGGCGCAGCGTGAGAAGCCGCCTTATGGTGCGCACTTTTGGGCCGCTGCTCGCGGTCGCTCTCGGAAGTCTTGTCATTCTGCTCGCGAGGGGAAACCCCATAGCCGCCTATGGAGCGCTCCTCCAGGGCGCGTTGGGCTCCGTCCAGGGGTTTTCGGAGACGCTTGCCCAGACGACGCTCTTCATTTTCGCGGGCCTGAGCGTTGCGCTCGCTTTTCGTGCCGGTCTTTTCAACATCGGCGCCGAGGGCCAGCTCGTCGTCGGTGCGCTCTGCGCTGCGGTGGTCGGCGCACACGTGCACGTGGCAAAACCTCTCGAGGTCCCGATGTGCTTTGCAGCTGGTGCGCTCGGTGGCGCGTTCTGGGGGTTTATTGCTGGTTTCTTGCGAGCGCGATTCGGCGCAAGCGAAGTCATTACGACCATCATGCTCAACTACATCGCTTATCTTGGCGTGAACTATCTGGTTGCGGGTCCTCTGCGCGGTTCGGCGCTTGCCCCGGAGACTCCGACGATCGACGCAACAGCTATGCTCAACCCGATTATTCCCGGCACCCGCCTCACTGCGGCATTTCCATTCGCGATCGTGGTCGCTGTAGCGGCATGGTGGTGGTTGAAGCGAGCGGTTTTCGGATTCGAGCTTCGCACGGTGGGCCGCTCCGAACGCGTCGCACGCTACGCAGGCATATCGGTGCCAGCCGTGATCGTCAAGACCATGATGCTTAGCGGCGCCCTCGCCGGCATTGGAGGTGCATGCGAGGTCATGGGGTTACTCCATCGATTCAATGCGCAGCTCTCGCCGGGTTACGGCTTTACTTCCATTGCTGTCGCGTTACTCGCGCAGTCGAATCTACTCGGTGTGATCGCATCGGCCTCTTTCTTCGCCGTGCTTGCCAATGGAGCGCTCTCCATGCAAGCAGAGGCCCTTGTGCCGAAGGATCTTGTCTCAATCATCGAGGGTCTCATCATTCTTTTTGCATCCGCGAATTGGATAGGCGCACAATTCTCGCTGCACCGCGGGCCCGGAAGCGAGCCTACAGATCCCGGCGACGAGCCAGTGGCTGCGGGGTCGACCTGAAGGTGGGTCTCTCGATCGTACTCGCCGTTTTGGCGATTGCCGTGATTAAAGCGACTCCGCTCGCGTATGCTGCGCTGGGAGGGGTCGTCTCAGAGAACGCAGGCGTGGTGAACATCGGGTTGGAGGGGATGATGGCGGCCGGAGCATTCGCGGCAGTCGTTGCCTCTTTCTATTTTCACAGTGTGATGCTAGCCGTGATAGCCGCGGCGCTCATTGGCGCGATGTTCGGGTTATTACTCGCTTATCTTGCGGTCACTCAACGCGCTGACCAGATCATCGTCGGCATGGCAATCAACGTCCTTGCCCTTGGTGGCGCAGCATTCATGCTTTCAGTCCTCTTCGGCCAGCCGGGAGCATCACCGGAAGTGACGAGTTTCAGCGCGCTCGGAGTCGCCGGTGGCGGCACAGCATCTGTGATGACGTACCTCCAGCGCTATGCGCTCGTCTGGGTTGCAATCATCCTCTGCGTCGTCGCTCATGTTTTTCTCTATCGCACCCCAGTCGGGCTCCACTTGCGCGCAGTCGGCGAAAGCCCCCACGCTGCGCTGACCGCTGGGATTAACGTAACGGGCTATCGCTACGCCGCAACTATTGTAGGAGGCGTCCTTGCGGCGCTTGGTGGCGCATATCTCTCAATTGGGGAAGTGGACCTATACTCGGACGGGATGGTTGCCGGACGTGGATTTATCGCACTAGCAGCTGTCATCTTTGGGCGATGGACGCCATTTGGAGCGGCCGGCGCTTGTCTCTTCTTCGGCTTCTTCAGCAGCTTGCAAATCGCGTTACAGCGAGCCAACGTCCCAGCTCAACTTCTTGAAATGTTACCATACGTGCTCACGATCGTCGCTATCGCCGGGTTCATCGGTCGTTCGCGGCCGCCGGCTGCTGACGGTGTTCCGTTCACGCCCTAGTCTAGACTCCGGCTGGATGCCACACGGTCTTAATTTCCATGAAGGCTTCAATCCAGCCCGGCCCTTGGGCGGCATCAGTAAACCAAAAGCGCTGCGGCGGCTCGCCATGTCTGCGCACACGCTTGACATTATTGCATGCGAGCTGCGCAGCCGCTGCGTCCTGCTCTTCATCGGCGATCCATAAGTCGAGCGCGTTGACGTCCATGTGGCTGGCGAGTGTCGGCACCGTCTCCGATCGATACCCTGTTAAAATGTTGACAACGCCTGCGGGCACATCGGCCGTTGCGATCGCTTCCGCAAACGCCACGGCGCTGAGGGATTCGCGCTCAGATGCGATCACAACAGCGCAGTTGCCGGCGCACACGACTGGTATCAGCGCGGAAACGAGCCCTATGAGTCCTGATTCCGTTGGTGCAACCACTCCGACGACGCCAGTTGCTTCGGGGCTGCTGACGTTGAAGTGGTGTACGCCAACCGGGTTTTTGGTCGAAAGCAATTGCTCGATCTTGTCGCACCAGCCTGCGTACCATACGATGCGGTCGATGGCAGCGCTGACTTCCTTCTCGGCTGCGCCCGAAGGCGATCCGGTGATGCGCAACGTTTCAACAAACTGGTCGCGCCGCGACTCGATGATTTCGGCGAGGCGGTAGATGATTTGACCGCGATTGTATGCCGTACGATCGCGCCATGACGGCCACGCGGTCCGAGCTGCCCGCACGGCGTCGCGCACATCCTTCCGCGTCGCTCGCGCGACCTGAAAGACCTGTTCGTGTAATGACAGCTCAAACGTTCGCCCGGACTCGGAACGCACAAATGCGCCGCCGATATAAAGTTTATGTGTTTTGCGGACCGCAACGCGCGCTGCCATCATCGCTCCAGGTACGGAAGCAAGCCGTGAACGCCGCCCTCGCGCCCAAAACCGCTTTCCTTGTAACCGCCGAATGGTGACGATGGGTCAAATTTGTTGTACGTATTCGCCCACACGACGCCAGCGCGAAGCTGCGACACGATCTTGAAGTTCTTGCTTCCTTTATCTGTCCAGACACCTGCCGACAGACCGTAGCGAGTGTTGTTCGCTTTCTCGACCGCTTCATCGGGCGTCCGGAAAGTTATTACAGACAGCACCGGGCCGAATATCTCTTCTTGCGCAATGCGGTGCGACAGCGACACGCCCGTAAAGAATGTCGGTCGAAACCAAAAGCCACGCGCGGGCAACATGCACTTCGTCTCATACCGCGTGCAACCGGCAGCCTCGCCCGTGTCTGCAAGGGCGCTGATCTTCTCGAGCTGCGCTTTTGAGTTGATCGCGCCCACGTCGGTGTTTTTGTCGAGCGGCTGACCGACACGCAATGTCTGCATGCGGCGAAAAAGCTTACGCACGACAAGATCAAGGACAGATTCTTGCACGAGCAAGCGCGATCCGGCGCAACATACGTGACCTTGGTTGAAGAAAATACCATTGATGACACCTTCGATTGCCTGGTCGATGGGTGCGTCATCGAAGATAATATTTGCAGCCTTACCGCCCAGCTCGAGCGTCACACGCCGGCGCAAACGCGCGCACTCGCGCGCGATCTCCTTACCGACTTCGGTTGAGCCCGTGAATGCAATCTTGTCGACCTGCGGCTGCCGAACCAGCGCCGACCCGGTTTGGGGGCCACCCGTAATGATGTTGACTACGCCGGGAGGCAAATCGGCTTGCTCGATGATCTCTGCCAACCACAGAGCCGACAGCGGCGTCGTTTCGGCAGGCTTGAGCACCACAGTGTTGCCGCACGCAAGCGCGGGCGCGATCTTCCACGCAGCCATGAGTAATGGAAAATTCCACGGGATGATCTGGCCTGCTACGCCCAGCGGCGTGGGGCTTGCATTCGGAAAGGCCCACTTAAGCTTGTCCGCCCAACCCGCGTAATAGAAAAAGTGGGCAGCAGCCAGCGGAATATCGAAGTCACGTGATTCGCGTATTGGCTTACCGGTGTCGAGCGATTCGAGGACTGCAAGCTCGCGGCTGCGCTCGGTGATAGCGCGCGCGATGCGGTAGAGGTATTTCGCTCGTTCGCTGCCGGGGCAGCGACGCCAATATTTCTCGTACGCAGCGCGAGCCGCGCGGACGGCGCTGTCAACGTCTGCCGATGAAGCGTCTGCGACGTGAGTGAGCACCTCTTCGGTCGCCGGGTTGATAGATGTAAAATGGCGGCCGCTCTTTGGCTTGAGCCACTTGCCACCCACAAAGAGTTCGTATCTCGGTGCGAGCTTGATGTAGTCGCGCGCCTCAGGGGCCGGCGAATAAGGCCAGGTCGTACGTGGCGGCTGCGTTACCGCAAGACGAGCCGTGTCCTCAACCTTCAAGCGCTTACCATTACCCAGAGCTCGCCCGCTTTGAGCTGGTTTACCGCGCCGCTTTGCTACCGGCCGGACTGGCATCGCTCGTTTAATCCTTTGTGAAGTAATCTTCGGACTGATATGCGCCGGTGCGCTCTTTCGTCAATTGCATGAGCGCGTCATTGAGCAGTGAACTGGCGCCGATCCGGAAGTATCGCGCATCCAGTCTATCTTCACCAAGCGTTTCCTTCACGAGAACGAGGAACTGCAGAGCCTGTTTCGCAGTTCGAATCCCGCCCGCGACTTTCACTCCAACGGCTCGTCCGGTTCGATCCTCATAATCTCGCACAGCCTGGAGCATAGCAAGCGCGACGGGTAACGTTGCGGCGGGCTGAATCTTGCCGGTTGAGGTCTTGATGAAATCCGCACCCGCCTCCATGGCTAACCAACTCGCTTTTCGGATATTATCGTAGGTCGCGAGCTCGCCGGTTTCAAGGATCACTTTCAAGAGCGCAGGGCTCGAGGCTTCCTTGACTGCGGCGATCTCTTCCGCCACATCTCGATATCTGCCCGCGAGAAATGCGCCGCGATCGATGACCATGTCGATCTCATCGGCACCTGCGGCGACCGCCTCACGCGCCTCGAGCAGCTTGACGTTTCGTGGCGCAAGACCACTCGGAAAGGCGGTCGCAACCGATGCAACCTTGACGGTTGAACCGCGCAGCGCCATCTTCGCGACCGCAACGTGCTCTGGGTAGATGCACAGGGCTGCCACGGCTGCCACCGTGGGGTCTTCGGGATCCGGTGTCAGAGCTTTGCGGCAGAGCTGCTTGACACGTTCGGGCGTGTCTTTCCCCTCCAGCGTGGTGAGATCCATGCACGCGATTGCAAGTCGAAGTCCTAGGATTTTCGAATCGCGCTTGATGCTGCGCGTCGCGAGCACCGATGCTCGCTCCTCGAGACCGACGGCATCGACCGGTACGAAAGCCATGCCGTAATAGTTCGGCTGCAGCCGTGGGTAGTCCGTTTCGAGCGGCTTGAGCGGGCTGACAGTAAGGTTACGTGTGCCAGTAAACGAGGGCAGTGCGCAAAATCGCCTCGAGTCCGGTTTCTCTTCGATCCGGAATGAGATTGCTGTATTTTTCGCTGCCGGTGTTCTGCGATACGCGGAAGAGTGCTGCCGCCAGCAGGGGCGGTAACAACGTGAGGACCCACTGTGCGAAGGCGCCCTTCGGTGTTTCAAGCGGCGACGCGTCTTGCAGCTCGGGGAATTGCGTCGTCGCCGTGGAGATGACCATCGCCGCATCCCGAACAGCTTGAAGTAGTTCTTTGGGGCTCGTCTCGCACGCTACGCGAAGCTGCATGAAGAGCCGCTCTTTGTCCGCTGCCGGCTCCATTGTTGTTTGTGGCGCCAGATCCGCCGGAACGCTCGCTTCAGCGATCGTCTTTACCGGCAAGCGCTGATAATCCAAGAATTCAGGAGTGATGATATGCTGCCATTGGCGGTTGGGGCTAGGCTTGCGATTGGACCACGACGTGCGGAAGAAAATGATGAAGCCGGTCGCAAGCAGCTGTTCACACGCCGTGTACGCCGCTGCGCTCATCAGTGGGTAATCGCGCAATACGGCCCGGGCCATGGCATTAGCCAGCTTACGTTCCCCCAGCGGGCCGACGCGCGCCGGCTTGCGCTCCAGCCGCCGCAGCATTCCATCGCCGGCCACGAAGAACTTGGAAAGACTTGTTTCAATGTATTCGCCGACGAGCTGCGGTGGAACATCGCTGAGACCTGCGATGACGAGATAGAAGGCAAGCTTGTCGACTCCCGCGCCTGGAGAAACTCGCCTCTCTACATCGAGGATAAAGCGTATGCGCTCTTCAGTCGCATGCGGAATCTGACAGTCGTTTGAGGGGAGCGATGGCAAGCCTACTATCAGACCGCCATTGACGAGTGCTTCCCACTTGGCGAGGTCGAAAGAATATCCGAGCAACGCGAGACGCTCGAATAGCTGCAGCAGCGGCGTGAAGCCACTTGGCCGTTCGACCGTGAGGGGTGGGCCCATGAGGCTTTTGGTAATTAGCACTGACTGAATTGCCGCGCCGCTAGTTCTGGTTGTAGGCGGTGTATGTCATCGTCCCCGTGGTCAGGGTCGTCGACGCTTGTTTGGCGTCGTATTGTACGGCTGATCCTGTGCCGCCGTTGAGGTCAACATTGCCGCCGGCATCGAACGCTCCCTGTACGGTGCCCAGACCGGTAATTTGGACGGAGCCTACGGTCGCGTACACAGTGCCAACTGGTTCAGTTCCAGCGAGCGGCGAAAGCGAAAGCGCATCAATCGCTGTGCTGCCACACGGGTTGATTGCTCCCGGATCAGCTGCTAATGAGATCAGCATGGTATTCTGACCTGGTATGGTTTGATAGCCGCCTGAGCCGCTCGACGATACGACACCCTTTACCACCATAAGACCTTGGCCGCCGTCTGCGTTCAGGACTGTGCCCGTTCCGCTGACGCATAGGTTACCATCGATGTAAACGTACGTGCCAGTCGAGAAGGTGACCGTTCCCGATGAAATATTGACGTCACCGTTGACGTAGACATTGCCGGTGTACGTGGCCGTGCCGCTCGAGACGGTCGCGCCACTCAGGCTCGTTCCCGCCTGTGCTGTGAGCTTAGCGTTCTGTGCTGCTTGAGCTATTTCCGTATAGTTTGGAAATCCGATCGCGGCCGACCCTGAGTGCGTCATTGAATCGGAACCCGTAAGGGAGTCGGTGCCGACCGCATGGGTGACGCCTTGGACCGGACTTCCAGCACCGGGAACGTTGATGTTGTTGTTCGCGTATACAGTCGCGTCGTTCGTGTACAGCGGATCTTCGTTAATTTTCATCGGTGAGAGGTCGTTGATGTCGGTAGCCGCATTGATTGCACCTGACGGCATCACAAGCGGAGGCGCAGGCTGTGCAATTGCCTCGACATAGACCTTTCGGCTACCCTGGTTTGTGGCCTCGCCATAGATGTATGCTGCATTCGCGGGCACCCATACGTTTGTTCCGGGGTCCGCGTAGTCGGGCGTCGCCCACGGCGTCTTCTTGCCTAGATTATTCCAACCTAGGCACGAGCGATAGTCCGCCCCATTGAGCTTATCCGTAACGCACCCGACGGGCTCGCTCGGATTTTCAGCTAGGCGGTTGAGTGCGAGATTTGCGGCCGCTTCGGCCGAGTTGAGAACGCCGTACTTGACGCCCACGGCCTGCGCCTGATTGGTCGCATTAAAAGCGCCGGTGATGACAAGTATGGCGATGAGCAGCAGCAGCGCCACGAGCACGAAGACGAACGCCATGGCAAAACCTCGTTGCCCGCGGACGCCGGATGTGCGGTGGAGCTGGCGAAGTCTAGTTTCTGGCATACGTGTTGCCCTGGAAGTCTGTCTGTGTCTGATTGACGCCGCCGATCGTTCCTGCGATAAGCTTGAAATTGATCGTGCTAGGCGTTCCACTGATGCCAAGCTTCATGTCGGCGATGTTGTTTGTGAGGACTGGCGCCGGCGAGATCAACATGGCCGCCGTCACCAGCGGAGTTACGAGCGTCGAATCGACATTGGTTGGAATGCCGTTCGTGGCAAAAATAACAGCGGGTTCATAAGCGCGCATGAGGTCGTACGATGTACCCGCGGCGTTGAGCTGGAGCCAATAGATGTAAATTCCGCTCCAAATTGGATAACCGGTCAACTTATCGACGCTAAACTTACCAGTACCATTGTCGTCAGTGACCACCACCAAAGCTTGCGTGCTCGTCGGTGCGCCGGATGGCGTGGAGCACGACACCACCGGTGTAATATTACAGGTAAGCACGCCTTTCGTGTCGCCCTGACTGAAGTCGCGGCGCATCCTATATAGAGCTATCGCTGCGGTGTTAACGGTGTCGACCTGCGATTGCATTTGCGCCGGTGACTTCACGAGCAAGGGCACGATAACGACCATCGCCGAGAGCAGCATGCCGATGATCACGGTAACGGTGAGCACCTCTGGGATAGAAGTTCCGCGCTGAAGTTTCATCATGATATCTGTTGCGTCGCGTAGCTCTCGACCCTATACGACCGAGCGAATCCGTCTTCAGTCCAGAGCACGTTCACCGTGCAGTGCTGAAGCCGAGTGAAGGGTGAAACAAGCGTGCACGACCCGGTAACAGAGAAGTTGCCGGGTGATGTATTTTCTATGCCATTCCCGAGCACTTCATAGCCGCCGTCGATCGGCGCAAGCGTCGGCGCGGGAAGTGGGCGGCTCTGCTCGACGGACGACCGGATGGCGTCCATGTATTGCTGGCCGACACTCACGGCCTGCAAGTAATAGTTGGAGTGCCGTACTTCGTGGAGCGAGTATGGGAAGAGCCCAAAAAACGTCGAAAGCCCGACCCCGAAAATCACAATCGAGATCAGCGCTTCGAGGAGGGTAAAACCGCGACCACTACCGCGGGTAAGTTTTCGCATCCAGTTAGTAACCCCGGACATCGTCCCCCAGTGATGTATATTCCCAATTATCGGTGACAATCGTCACGCACCTGTGGGATATGACAAAAAGTGACGCGCAAACATTACATCTGCGCGCAGCCAAATGTGTGTTCGTGCAGCGCTATGCGGAATGAACCTCCGTTTTGAGCGAGTCCATATGAAGTGCGACGTCTCGGTACGTAGCGTCGGACGATGCTAGCTTCTCGTACCATAGGGCCGCCACACGCGCCTCGCCGCGACTTTCAGCCAAGCGCGCGAGGTTGTACATCGTTTCATTCTGGTGCAGCCGGGAGTGCCCCGGCACGGTCAGGGCTTCGGTGAGCTTTTTCTCGGCTTCGTCGAGCCGCCCGCTCGCCGAGAGATGCAGCGCCTCAACATTGTATGACAGCACCTTGCCGTTCTTCGCACGGGCAAGGCCCTGTGCGATGCGCAGCACGTCGACATAACGCTTCATGCGCAGCAGCGCGACCGCCACCAGATAGGTAAGAAACGCATCGACGTGCTTGCCCTCGAGCGCCTTGCTAAAGAAGGTCATGGCGCCTTTGTGATCGCCCGACTCTCCTAGGGCGCTTCCGATGATCAGGCGGTACGGACCCGGCAGTGGGCCACCCATTGCCTTGGACCACAGCGTGCGGACGAATTTGTCGACGTCCCCAGCCTTGAGGAGTTCAAGGGCGACGCTTGCCTCGTCGCGGCCGATGAAGCCAAGGGGAATCAATATACCGATCATTTCGACCGTTTGGCTGAACTTGTGCTCGCCGTTCGATCCGAAACGCGTCTCCTGAACTACAACTGCCACCGGCGGTGCTGCAGCGATTTTCTCCACCTCAGTGCTGCCGGGAGCGACTTGCGAGAGCCGGTCCATTTGCTGCTGGAGTGCCGCCGTTTGCTTTTCCTTTTCCGCTAAAAGTTTTTCGATCTGATCGTCAGCTGCTTTAACCTGTGCGCGGCGCGTTTCCAATGCCGACGATACCGAGCGTAATTCGCTCGCCGCGGAAACTATTTGCAGACGATCCCTGTCGGCGTGATTCAGTCCGTCGGTAATGGTCGATATCTTTGCTGCCACACCATCTGCAGCGCCGTCGAGATCGTGCGCCTTCGATTGAACTTCGCTCAGCTGGGCTTCAACCGCATCGGCAGTTTGCCGAACGCTTGCGAGCCGCTCGCGCAACGCCTTGGCATCCGAGTGGAACGCGGACAGAGCGGTTTTTGCTGCCGCCACTTCGATTTCGATTCCCCGCAAGCTCGCGCGGGTCGCGTCTGCCTGAGTGCCAATCTGTGCCGCGCTTTTGTTCTTGTCAGCAAGAAATGTTTCAACCTCGCGCGTAATCGCTGCTAGCTGCTCAACGGCAGTGTGACGCTCCTGCGCGAGCTTGGTGAGAGCCGCGTCTTCTTGCGCGCGCACCCGCAACGCTTGCTCCAGCTCGCGGCGCAAGTCGACGACTGACGCCTCGAGTGACGAGCTCTGCGAGTGCAGCGATGCAACGGCTGCAGCCGCGGTCTTGAGTTCTTCTTCTACTTGCTGCCGCTTGCGGTGGGTTTCCACCACAGAAGCAGCCACCCGCTCTAGAGCGGGTGTCAGCTCCGCTTGATCCATACTCATATATAAACATAGGAAGACCGTACTGGAAAAGCCCGCAAGCCACTAATTAAGGCTTAAGACCTAGTGGGAGCCTGCTCTTGGCTTAGCCGGAAGCGCAATAGGGCTGGGGCGATCGCCAAACCTTGCGCGACAATCGTAAAGAGCACGACTGAAAACACCATGGCGACGAGCTGATCTCGGTCTGCGAAGGAAGCAGGCAAGCTCAGCACGAGCGCCATCGAGAGCGCTCCACGGATACCTCCGAGGAAAAATATGTGCTGCCAAGCGAGCGGCAAACGCCGGCCGAGCAGGCCACTGACAGCGCTCAAACCGTAAACCGCTAACACGCGCGCGAGACCGATCGCGCCTATTCCCCACCCAGCCGCCACGAGGCTAGATCGTAACTCGCCGAGATTGATTGCCAAACCGACCAGCAAGAAGAGCATCGAGTTAGCGATAAAGGCGACGAAGTCCCAGAGCTGATTCACCGATTGTCGCGTCGTTGTAAATGAACCAAACTGCGCGCCGACGCGTGACAGGAACATGCCGGCAACGATCACCGCGATGATACCTGAGAAGTTAAATTTCTCCGCAACGAAATATGAACCATAAGCAATGATGAGCGTTCCCATCGCCTCAACGAGATAGTCGTCGGTGAAGCGCAGCACGAGCAGGCCCACGGAGCCAACGAAGCCGACGATCGCACCGCCCAGGAGTAGTTCGACAAAATCAACTACTGGCGTCGCGAGGGTAGCGTGGGCCGTCGCGGCCGACAGAAGCAAGGTCACCTTGAATGCTACAACGGCTGTCGCATCGTTGAAGAGGCTTTCCCCTTCGACGATCGCGGAAAGCTCCTCGTCCGCTTTGAGAGACCGGAATACCGACACCACGGCGACGGGGTCGGTTGCGGCCACGATCGCGCCGAAGAGGAGCGCGGTTTGCGGTGAGAGCCCGGCAAAACGGACGAGTACGATCCACGAGACGAAGATGCTGATGAGGACGCCGAAGGTCGCAAGGAGCGCAATGGGCAACCAGTTGCGCCGCAGCAGTGACGTCGGGTACGTCCATGCGCCCGCAAAAAGCAGCGCCGGCAAGAAGATGAGCATAACGAGATCCGGAGTGAGACGGATGGTCGGGTGCCCCGGGATCGCACCGATGATTAATCCAACGATGACGAGCCCCACTGTATACGGCACGCGCGCGTAGCGTGTGCCAATCGCGACGCAGAGCACTGCGACAAAGAGGACGAGCACGTCGCCGGCCGTCGAAAGCAGCGGGTTGATCGACCTTACCTCATGAGACCTGGAACTGGCAGACCGAGCGTCTGCCAGATCAAAACGATGTTCAAAATAATGATCACGGTAGACGCCGTGACCGCCAGGATCTTGACAACTCGTGAGTTTACGAGATCCCCCATGATTGCCCGTTTGTTTGTAAAGATCAGTAACACCAGTATGGGGAGCGGCAGGACGATACTCAATACGACTTGGCTCAGGATGAGCGCTTTCGTTGCATTGACGCCGAGGGCAACAATGACAACCGTCGGCAGCATCGTCACCAGCCGCCTGACCCACAGCGGAATCGTAAATCCGACAAAGCCTTGCATGATGACCTGGCCGGCCATTGTTCCAACGACTGAGCTTGAAATGCCAGACGCCATCAACGAGGTGAGGAAAATCGCTGCAGCAGCCGAGCCCAGCAGCGGAGTCAATGTCTGGTAGGCAGACTCAATGCTGGCAACCTCAGGGTGCCCGCGGAAGTGAAAGACAGCGGCAGACATGTACATCATGGCCAGGTTGACGATGCCGGCGACGCCCAAGGCGATGAGAACGTCGATGTTCGAAAAGCGGACGATGACGCTCGCTTCAGCGCGGCTTTCGGGAACGATGCGGTCTTGGGTGAGACTCGAGTGAAGGTAGATCGCGTGGGGCATAACGGTCGCGCCGATGATCCCGACTGCGAGCACGAGCGCGAGCGGACTGCCCAGCCACGGAACAACCGAATGAAACGCGATCTGTCCCCAGTCCGGTCGAGTGAGCAGAGTTTCAAGAACGTAACAGACAGCGATCACGCCGACCAATGAAGCGATGAGCGCTTCAACCTGGCGAAATCCCTTGCTTTGCATAAGCAGAACCGTATAGGTGGCGAGGGCTGCCAGCACGACGCCGATGAGCAACGGAAGATGAAACAAAAGCGAGAGCCCGATTGCCGCGCCGAGGAGCTCGGCAAGGTCGGTGGCCATCGCACCGACCTCGCTGACGAGCCACATCCCGATTGCAGTCCGGGTGGAGAACCGCTCGCGGCATACTTCCGGTAGATTCTTGCCCGTAACGATACCAAGTTTTGCTGACAGCGCCTGAAACAGCATTGCCGTGACGTTTGCAAAAACGACAACCCACAAGAGGCGGTAGCCGAAGGAGGCGCCGCCCTGCACGTTGGTCGCGAAATTACCGGGGTCCATATACGCAACCGACGCAATGAAGGCGGGACCAGCGAAGGGCAGCAGCGCGCGCAGGCCTTTGCGCCGGCCCTCCAATACTTCACGCGCAGCTCGTCGCGTGCGCTCACTCAGCGAATCTGGCTCGAGGACGACGCCGACGCCTTGCACTAGGTGCGTATCTTCCTGCGAAGCCGGTGCGCGCGAGTGCGCCGAGACATCGAACGAGGTGCAGCGGCGCAATGGACGCCCAGTGCTGCAGAGGCAGTCAGACTGATGTCGCGCTTGCCGGCGCGTAGACGGGTGCTCGAAACTGTGTTACTCGCGATGGTCGCGTGAAGCCCCGGCAAAACACCAAGCATGACGAGCTCGCGCACGGCCCCCGGCCTCTGATCGTCGATGCGCGTAACGATGACGCGCCGACCCGGAGCAAACGACGCAAGCGGTGCATCTGAGAATGCGCCGCGTACGCCTGTTTCTGTTGGAATGCGGTGGCCATGCGGATCCACAGCGGGATGGTCCAAGAAACGAGCAAGGCGTTTCGAGACGTCATCGGAAATCGCATGTTCGATGCGCTCCGCTTCGGAGTGGATGCGATCGAGCGGTACGCGCAGCGTCGCATGCAAAAAAGTTTCGACCAGTCGATGGCGGCGAACCATGCGGACGGCCAGCTCTTGGCCCTTCTTCGTCAGCCGCAAAGCGTCAGTCGGCCGGCGCGAAGGGTAGAGCAATTTTTCGCGCTCGAGCATCCGTTTGAATTTACTTACTGATGCGCGCGTGACGCCCAAGTGACGCGCAAGCTCGGCGGCTCGTACCGGTGTGTCTAGACCAAGCTGGTAAATAACCTTAACGTAATCCTGGCGTGCCCGCTCCGGGGAGCGGTCGGCTCCGGTGTTAACCATGGTTTACACTTAGGCCGTGCCCGCGAGCGTTCCTGGTCGGCCGACGCAAGGTCGAGCGCTAGGTTAACGGACCTAAAGGTCCGTTGCTACAGAGGTCCGTTGCTACAGAGGGAGGACGACGTTTGCTTGCAAGGCGCGGTCGACGAGCGTCTTGATATCTTCCAGATTTGCCGTTGTGGGCGCATCCGCACTGCCGCGCCGCAACGTGTCCGCAAGTTGCCCGTTCAGCCACACGAGGTGGTGGCGTGCGAGCGTGCGCGCATCGTTTGGCGTTCCGGGATCGGGCTGCAGCATGATGCGGATCAACATCTCAGCGTACGCGTGTTGCAGCGTACGATGATGACGCGGCACTGAGTGGAGCGAGTTACTGGAAAGATCTCCAAAGATGCTCGCATCGGTCCAATCGAAGAGGTCGGCCAGGCTCATCGTGTCCGACGGACGGTTCACGCGCGACTCGAGTTCGGCGAGCCTTGCAAGCACGTTCGGTTGCCACATCTGATCCAGCAGCGCGAGCTGATAGGCTTGCACGTATTCATCGAGTGGAAAGTCGAGACGATCGAGTGCGTTCGGGTCGCTTTGCCAGTGTGAGAACCGCTCGTCGCCAAGACTGTTGAGCAGCGCCGGCGAGAACTGGAATGCTTCATCTGCAAACACGTAGCGGTCCAGCAGTGCATAAGCCCGGCGCTCCTGCGCTCGCGGGACCGGCGTAAAGGGGAGCGTCGCGTTCGGGTCGCCGCGGTGATTGCGTGTGAAGTATTCGCCGCCGATGTAATGCGTGGCGTAGCGCGAGGCTGCCCACCAACTGCGCAAGGCAGCCGCAAATGCTTGGCGCGTTTCCGCATAACTTGAACCCATCTTCGGCAGGCGCGTTGGGAGCGTGTTGAATAGCCGCCGATCGATCGTCAGAATGTTTTCCGCATATGCGAGCGGGTCGTTTGAGAGGTCAAATGTATTGACGCGCGGATCGCTCGCAAAACCGTCAAGCCACGAGTTATCTTCGTCGGTTGCGTACCGCAGTTCTGGCCGGGTCGTCTGCGACGCGAGCCGCCGCAGTTCCGGCAGTTCGCCTTCAGGCGAGTGCGCATTAATTGCCTCGTATCCGTATCGAATGCTGAAATAGTCCCATGGGCCAAGCTGCGTCTGGAAGTAGTCGCCTTGCGGCTGCCCGTGCGGTGAGAGGTTCACGGGTGTGTACTCCATGACGGAGCCAACGAGCCCATGCGCCTGGGTGAATCGTTTGTCGCGCAGCTGAGCAGGCGAGTAGATCGTTGAGCTCTCAAAGTTATGCCGCAGACCGAGCGTGTGACCACTTTCGTGAAGAACGATTGACTTCAAGTAGCTGTCGACGAACCATGTCGGCGGCGGCGCGTTGTCCTTAAAGACGCCCTCGCTCTGCAGCACCAAGGTAGCCCATTGCCATTGGTCGTGCGCCTCATAGCCGTAATCGCAGTCATTGAGACTGCAGGCGAGGCGCTGTTCGGGCGTCATCCCCTTGGTCGGCTCGACGACGCGTTCGAGCTCAGAGCGACTGAATCGTACCAGGTTACCGTCAATGACAATGTCACCGCGAAATATCTCACCAGTGAGCGGGTTCGCGTATGCGGGTCCGTACGCAAATGCTGCATCCGGACTCACGACCCAGCGAACGACCGAATAACGCACGTCGTCGGGATCCCACTGCGGATCATCGGGTTGCTGACGGACCACGATTGCGTTTTGAATGCCGATTTTCTCGAAGGCTTTGTTCCAGGTCAAGAGTGCCTCTGTGATCGGCGCTCGATACCGCTGCGGTATATCCTTGGAGAGATAAAAAATGATGGGATTCTTGGGCTTCGATAGGCGCGCGTTCGGGCTCGCCTTCTCAATATTCCATCGATTGATATAGCGAACGAAGCTTGTCGGCGTTTGCTGGTCGTCGTACTGTCGCCGCGCGGTAATGAAATAACCGAGGCGGTCATCTGCCAAACGAGGCCGGTAGCTGTCGCTGGGCATATCGATGATGCTGTAGTGCATGCGGATGAAAAGGCTGCGTGGGTCCGGCACGGTGTCGACGAAGCCAGCGGTACCCGAGCTCATGGTGAGGTCCGCTTCAATGTCGACGTTGGTCGGAAACGCTTTCGTCGGACCAAAGAACGTCAAGCGTGAGTTAATCGTATAGCGAACCGGCGAGCGACTCTCTCCGACGGGGCCATTGAGAGCCGTCGTGAGATCCACGATGTCAGTCAGTAAGGCATCGGCGCCGAAGACGATATGTCCGGTGGAATTATCGATTGCCGCGATCGGATCGGCAGAGATGACGGACTGTGGGTATGAGTTTGCGGCAGCGAGAGCGGCCGCAGAACCCGGCTGCGCTTTCGCGTAGGGATTTTGTTCGACGGTCATGATCTGATTGCCGACCCGCGTGAACTGCCACAGCAGCGGTTTGAAATGGATACCAGCGAACAGTCCCCGTCCCAGTCCGTTTGCAAGAATAGGGACGAGCAGAAATTGATGGTCGAGTTGATCGGGGGAAATTTCCAGATAGACCTTTGCCTGTTTGCGCCATACGGTAAACAGGCCGGTCTGCGAGGTCGCGCCGTCGATGAATCGGGCGTAGGACATGAGCGAATCCTGATTGGCGCCGATCCCGTTGATCTGGACGCTCGCCGTGGGGGAATGGCTTGGCAGCGGGGACGGTGCGGGGGTGCCCGGCTGCGGCGTTGGGCTAGCGTGCACGAACATCGCCCACAGCGTTACGCACAGAACGACGCCAAAGCAACGACTCAACCAAGGCAAGAGCATATCCTCCAAGATTTCAGCATGCCCGTTCGCGCCTCTTTGACGAGTAAAAGAGTACGCCCTGGGCATTGTGTCGTACGTTGCAGGTCGTGGATCGAGACCTTGCCGAGATTGGACGCCGCTTCCTCATTCGTGTCGTTCCTCACGCGGCCGCTGAGCTCAACGGCCTAAAGCGTCTCGCGCAACGCATTCCTAATGTAGAACTGCGACGCGAAGCAATATCCAGCATCACGCATAAGGATTTTCATGTCCATGGCGGCTGCATTCTGGCGACGTTTCTCCCCAGCGCTCTCGCTCGCCACTATGTGCGTTTGGTAAGCGTGTTTGAGACTGCTGTCGACTATCTCGACAACCTCTGCGACAGAACCGGTAGTTTTGACGAGATGGACTTTCGAGCGCTGCATGAGGCCCTGTTTGATGCGGTGACGCCGGGCGCCCGACTGCGAGATTACTTTCGGAAACGTGCAACAGACGACGGCGGTTACCTCGCGGAACTGGTCACGCGTTCGCAGCAGCAATTTGGCGCTGTTCTTTCCTATAATGTTGTGGCTCCGTACGTCGGCGAAGTGACCGAGCGCTATTGCGAGCTCCAAGCGCTGAAGCATCTCGCAGCCGGCGAACGAGAGCGCCGCTGCAAGGCTACATTTGGCGGAGTCGCTGCGGATATGCAGTGGTGGGAAGGCGCCGCAGCATGCGGGTCGACGATGCCGACGTTCGCGCTCGTATTCGCTGCGATGCGGGGCTATGATTCAACGCGAACGCGCGAGTTGTACGATGCGTACTTTCCCCACATTTCTGCGTTTCACATACTGCTCGACTACTTCATCGACCAGGCAGAAGACAGCGCTCATGGGGAACTAAACTTTGTGGCCTGCTATCCATCGCGTGAAGCTGCGCGAGATGGCATCGCGCGCATCGGCCGCAACGCACTTGAGGGAGCGCTTGGGATCGAGGATGGGCGTTCGCATGCTTTTGCGGTTCGCGCGATGTGCACGTTCTATTGCAGCAGAGCGAAAGTACGCGAGCAATCGCTGGGCGGGGATGCCGCGGCGATCGCAGCTGCGGTGGACGTTGACCTTGACTCGACGAGCTGGCAGCCAGGGCGTGGCCTATTGGCTCCGCTCCTGACGCTCTATCGACGGATGATACGGGTCTGACGCTGTCAGACTTGCGCCACATGATATAATGCTTTGTGCCGAGCGCGCCGGACGACTGCGGGCAGCGAGCAATCGCGGCCTGAGGAAAGTCCGGGCTCCGCAGGGCAGGGGTGCCAGCTAACGGCTGGTCGGGGCAACTCGAAGGAAAGTGCCACAGAAACAAACCGCCGCGATGGTCTTCGGGCTATTGCGGTAAGGGTGAAATGGTGCGGTAAGAGCGCACCGGCGGTGCCCGAAGGCATCGGCCGGGCAAACCCCACTCGGAGCAAGACCGTAGGGATCGCTGGCAACAGCGCAGGCGGCCCGCCTGATCCCACAGCACGTCGCACGAGGCGTCCGGCGACGGACGTCCATAGAGAGATGGTCGTCACCGCTATCGTAGCGGTACAGAATCCGGCTTACAGGCGCGTCTCGGCATCTTGGGATCTTTAAGCTCCATGGCAAAAATTTTTGGCGGTCGATGCGGGACGAGGATAGCTCATCTTTGCGCTGCCGCCGGCTGAACTCGGGCCCCTCACCCGCTTGCGATCAAGCCGAAGCGCCGTATGAAAAAAGGATCTTCTCGTTTATCGTCCAGTAGATCGTTTGAGGGGTTTGCGCGCTGCGAACCCTTCGTCCATTCCGTGCCAGAACGAAATTGCGGGCTCGTCAAGTTTCCAGCACAAGTTCACAAGTCGATCACCACGCATTGCGGGGAAGTCGACAAGCCCTAGATCGATGTCTTTAACAACGCATCCGTTGGACTGGATTTTTTCAAGCAGCTCGATAATCCGTTGCTGAACTTTACGCATGCGTTCAGAGAGAGTGGCTGCGCGGCCGGAGGTGGCTGGTTCGGACTGCATCCGGACTGCAGCTTCAATTTCAAGCAATCCTATCGCGAGGTCGCGTCTGGATTCGACAAGTTCGGCCACGAGCGGGCGGACCAGTGGTAACAGTGCCGTAGCCTCTTCAAGCCGGAAGACCTTCATGTCCATTGCTCCTTCGCCGCCGGCCGGCACTGACCCCGTAAAAGATAGCGGGGCGACGCGGCTCGCACCGATAATATCCTTACTGTGGACCCCGTACAAACGCAACAGCCGGCGCGCCCTTCTTCACCTAAGGCGGCAACTGCGCCGGGCATTCATTTCGTCATCGTCACGGGCTTGTCGGGTGCGGGCAAGAGCCAAGCCGCCAAGTGTCTTGAAGACTTGGGCTATTTTTGCGTCGACAATTTGCCTCCAAGCCTCATTCCCAAATTCGCCGAGCTGTGCACTGTCAGCGGCAACCTTCGCAATGTTGCGGTCGTCCTCGACATACGCGGCGAGGAGATCTTCGGCGATCTGCTGAGCAATTTGCGTGAGCTTCAGCGCGATCACATTCCGCATCGCGTCGTGTTCCTCGATGCCAGCGACCCGGTGCTCGTACGGCGTTTCTCGGAGACGCGGCGCAAGCATCCGCTCTCCGACCGGGGGCGGGTCAGCGACAGCATCGCAGCAGAGCGCGAGGAACTGAAGCCCATTCGCGACGCAGCGGACGTCATTATCGATACGTCATCCCTGACGCTGTCCGCGCTCAAGGAAAAGTTGGCGCATGCGATCAGCGGCATCGCCGAAGAACGGATGATGAGCGTCTCAGTGGTCGCTTTTGGGTATAAATACGGCATACCGCTCGACGCCGATCTGGTCTTTGACGTGCGATTCTTACCAAATCCGAATTACGTGCCCGAACTGCAGCCGCTCACCGGCGACAACCAAGCAGTCATTGACTACCTTGACAAGTCGCCGGAGGTCCAGGCTTTCAAAAAACAACTCACCGGATTTCTGGACTTCTTGCTCCCCCAATTCTTGCACGAAGGCAAATCGCACCTCACAATCGGCATTGGCTGCACGGGCGGCCGACACCGCTCTGTATACATAGCCAACGATCTCGCCAAGCATTTGGAAACGCAAAGGATACAAGCATTTGTCGAACGGCGTGATGCGCAACGTTGACACGCCGCCGCAAGTGCGGCGGTTTCTCACGTGGCTCCGGCCAGGCATGAAACTGAAACGCTGGCTGGCGGTGGCGCTTGTTGGTGCGTTCTTCGTCCTCGATGGGTTCGGCCGTATCCTCAAGGCGTACGACTTTAATTTCCACATCAACGAGCGCATCAACAGCGCGGTGGGCGTTGGATTTCCTCCGGGGCTGCTTGAGATTGTTTTTATCGCCGGTGGCCTCGCGCTCGTGTACTACGGCTTCCGGCAATATCAACGGTCCATCATCGCGGCAATCAGTCCGAGCACGAGCCAGCAGCTCATTGAGGTTATCCACGAGCGCCGCCGGCTTGACCGGGGGAACCGGCTCGTCGTCATTGGGGGCGGAACTGGTCTCTCGACCGTCCTGCGCGGTCTGAAACAGTACACCTCAAACTTGACTGCCATCGTCACCGTGACCGATGACGGAGGGAGCAGCGGCCGGTTGCGGACCGAACTTGGAGTGTTGCCGCCTGGCGATATTCGAAACTGTCTGGTGGCGCTTGCGGACAGCGAGTCGATGATGGCTTCGCTCTTTCAGTATCGCTTCAATGACGGACAAGGTCTTGTCGGGCATTCCTTTGGTAATCTCTTCATCGCCGCTATGTGCGGCATCGCCGGCGATTTCGATCGTGCGATCAAGGAGAGCAGCAAGGTATTGGCCATAAAGGGGCGCGTGCTGCCATCCACGCTGAGCAACATCTCGCTCGAAGCGACGCTGGCCGATGGTTCAACCATTAAGGGGGAGACGTCAATCTCGAAGTCACCCCTGCCGATCCGCCGCGTGCGGCTTGTGCCGAGTCACTGTCAGGCGCTGCCCGAGGCGATTGAGGCGATACTGGCCGCCGACGTAATTATTTTGGGCCCCGGCAGCCTCTACACAAGCATCATGCCCAATCTTCTCGTTCCCGGGATTGCCGAAGCTATCGAGCGGTCGAGAGCGACCAAGGTGTTTGTGTGCAACATCATGACCCAGCCCGGCGAAACGACCGGCATGACCGCAGGCGATCACGTACGGGCTGTTCTCGAGGCGACGGATCGCCGGCTTTTCGACCGCGCCCTCGTTAATATCGGTCAGGCGAACCGGTTACTTCCGTTATACGAGCGTGATGGCGCGTTTCAGGTGCCCGCGGATCTGGAAACGATCGCTGCATTCGGTGTTAGGCCGATAGCGGGTGATTTCATCTCCGAGGACCATCAAGTCCGTCACGACTCCAAGAAGCTCGCCGGGGCGATTCTCGAGATCGTCGAGGAGCGCAGTGAGAACTATCTCAACGCGTTTTTGCCTTCGAGTCAACGCCGCGCGTCACGCGCCGCCGCGGTGGGAACAGATATTTCGAAGTAGCGTTTAGCTTGGGATGCCCAGCGAGAGGGCGCGCCCAAGGGTATAGGCGGTCCTGGCAAGTAGCTCTGCGCCCCGCTGCATCGCTTCTTCAACCGTCATCGGTCCTGAGACGATAGGTAAGGCAAACGCGATCGACGCTTGCTCGAGGTCTTCCGCTGAGCACTCCACGCTACCAGCAAGAGCGATAACCGGAATTTTGTGAGCCGCGGCCGCCTGAGCTACGGCATACGGCGCTTTGCCGGCGAGTGTTTGCTTATCGAGGCGCCCTTCGCCCGTGATGACGAGGCTTGCACCGGCGAGGTGTTGCTCAAAATCGAGAACCTCGAGCACGAGCTGCGCACCAGGCCGCAGCGTTGCGCGCGCAAGAGCCAGAAAACCCGCGCCGACTCCACCCGCAGCGCCTGCGCCGGGAACGTCTCGCACATCTATGCCGACTTTCGCCTGTGCAACGTCGGCGAAGCGTGCGAGCGCTGCATCGAGGAGTCGCACGTCTTGTGGCGATGCTCCCTTTTGCGGTCCGTACACAGCTGACGCACCGGAAGGTCCGCACAACGGGTTGCGCACGTCGCTTGCAATTTCAATACTAATGTTGGCCAGTCTCTTGTCGAGCGCCGTCGTATCAATCGTTGCGAGTTTCGCCAGTGCAGCACCGCCTTGTGCTAAGCTGTTGCCCTGATCGTCCAGAAACTTTGCACCCAGCGCGCTCAGCGCTCCGGCACCTGCATCGTTCGTCGCGCTTCCGCCGATCGCAAGAATGATGCGCTCAGCACCTGCGTCGATAGCTGCGCCGATGAGCTCTCCTGTGCCAAATGTGCTCGCGGTCAGTGGATCGTTGCTGCCCTCAGGCATGAGCGCAAGGCCGCTCGCTTGCGCGAGCTCTACGACTGCGACCTTGGCTCCGCTTAGCAACCCATAGCGCGCCTGCACGGGCTTCCCGCTGGGGCCTTGCACGTCGCAGACAACCATCTGACCGCCCAGGCTGTGAACGATGGTTTCCGCAGTCCCGTCGCCGCCATCTGCCACGGGAACAAGGTCGAGTTTCAATTGCGGAAGCGCGCGGCTCAGGCCGCGACCAATTGCCTCGGCGGCGGAACGCGACGAAAGACTGCCCTTGAACTTATCCGGTGCGACGACAATGCGCAACGGCAAAACTTTATGCTCGGGGTGTCTTGAGGACGTCCGGGTTGAGTGCGGTGGGCGGCGTCTTTCCCTGGAAAAATGCGATAACGTTTTCGGCGGCTATCTCAGCCATCTTATTTCTCGTCGCGATGGAGGCACTACCGATGTGCGGCAAGAGCACAGCGTTTGGCAGAGCGGCAAGTCCATCCGCGATCTTCGGCTCGTGTTCGTACACATCGAGACCGGCCCCAGCGATAACGCCCGTCCGCAGCGCGTCAACGAGCGCCGCCTCATCGATGACCGGGCCGCGCGACGTGTTGATAAGCACTACACTCTTCTTCATCTTGCGCAGTGCAACGGCGTCGATGAGATGATGAGTTTCCGGCACAAGCGGTACGTGCAGGCTGATAAAGTCGCACTCGCGCAAGAGCTGCTCGAATGGCACGAACACAACTCCTAACTCCCGCTCGACCTCTGCCGGAGCGCGAATGGCGTCGTGGTACGAGACCGCCATGTCGAAACCACGCGCCCGCCGCGCAAGGCCCCGCCCAATGCGGCCGAACCCCACAATACCTAGCTTAGCGTGGTGCACGTCTTGCCCTAACAGTTGCATGATGCCCCAGCCGCCCCACGTGCCGGAGCGCATGAGTCGATCACCCTCGATTAAACGGCGCGCAGTGCCCATAAGCAAGGCAAAGGCTAAGTCTGCAGTCGTGTCGTCGAGCACGCCCGGCGTATTTGACATAACAACGCCTGCAGCGGTACCGGCAGCGACGTCGAGATTGTCGAACCCAACGGCCACATTCGCGACGATTCTTAAGCTCGGCGCAGCCGCAAGCACCCCAGCGTCAACCTTGTCAGTCAGGAGACAGACGAGCGCGTCTTTACCCTTGCAGTTGGCGATGAGTTCTTCGCGCAAGGCTGGCCGATCGTGTGGCCAGACAGTGACATCGGAGTGTTTGCGCAGCAAGTCCAAGCCGGATTGCGGGATCTCCCGGCTCACGAAGACAGCCGGCTTATTCAACGTTAGCCTAACGAAGCTGCTTTGGGGCGGCCGCTGTAACCAAGTTTTGCCGAGATCTCCTGCGCCGCTTGTACGACTGCTTTGATCAGGCGATCCTTTTGCACGTTCTGCTGGCCAATCTTCGGCACGGATATCGAGATCGCCGCGACGGGCTTCCCGGAATAATTAAACAGCGGTGCCCCGATACAGTAGAGACCGTCTTCCATCTCTTCGTTGTCTTCCGCATAGCCCAGCCGGCGAATTTTGTCAAGCTCGGCGCGCAGTGCCTCCGGATCTGTGATCGTGTTCTTCGTGTAGCGCGTGAGAGGCTTGGCAGCAATAATCCGATCGATCTCGGCGCGGTCAAGGTGAGCGAGTAAGGCCTTGCCGATGCCGGTCGAGTGTAGCGGGCGGCGGCTGCCGATGTCAGCGTACATGCGGACGGACCGGCGGCCGTCGATCTTGTCTATGATGACCAGGTCGGCATCGTCCAGGACGCCGAGAAACGCCGTCTCACCGAGGCTTGCGACGAGCTGCTCGAGGTACGGTTTGGCGACCGCGTGCGCCTCCATCGATCGTAAGATCCCGCAGCCAACCTCAAACGCTCGCATGCCCAGGGAGTAGCGGGCGTTGTCCGGATTCCATTTCACGAACCCACGGGCGCGCAGGGTCTGGAGGATTCTATGAACGCTGCTCTTCGAAAGGCCGATCGCTTGCCCGAGTTCGCGCACGCCGACTTCCTTCGTCTGTGTGCCGAGATACTCGAGGATGACGAGGGCGCGGTCGACTGAGTTGACCTTCGATTCGCCGCGGGGCTTGGCTGGAGGGCTAACTTCACCAGTACTGATCGCCACGGTGTTCTCCACTGACGTCTCCATCCTCATGAGTTGGGTGATAAGCAAGCCAAGTGACGTGAAAAGACGTCGGCACCGCTAGGCGATTCGCAGAGAGCGAAATACGGGACGTCAGCGGCTCCGGGTACGGGACAATCTTCCCGTAGCCAACAGGCGGTTCCTGGCAGTGAAACGCCCGCCCTAACCGGGCTGGAGAACGAAATTGATGTTCGGGGTGGTCTGTCCGGCCACGACTTGGACGTCATCACGCGGCGGCGGCTTGCGGTATCCGCTCGGCACATTTGTCACTTCAACGTGCGCAGGCGCGTTAGCGGGATGGACTGGGACCGTGTTCACCACGTATTTACCGTCCGGCCCGCTCACAATGCTTGGGCCGTAATCGACTTGCACGGTGACGCCGGCGATCGGCTGGCCGGATGTATTCGTAATGGTGCCCGCCACGCTGCCATAGTTGCCGGGCGGTATCGTCGGGCTGTTGCATGCCTGAAGCGCCAGTGCGGAGGCAATGACGGCAGCGGCAAAGGTAATGCGCATGAAAGCTCCGTGGCTCCTTATGCCCTATCGAGAGAGGGCAGCCTACTGCGCAGTTTGCTCATGCTCCTTGCGCGAACAGCCGACGCCGCATCCACACAAGCACGAGCAGGCCGCCAGACACCAGCGCTAGGGCAGCGACGACGTCAACGATGCCTGAGGCGACCTGATACGACCCGCCGCAGAACTGCGCCACCTTTTTGGTGAGCTCGAAATTGGCGCGTTCGAGCGGGCTCGACGAGACGCCCGCAACATGTCGCATCTCCGCTGCAACGCTGCGTGGATCCCAGGTCACGAGTCCGACCACATCCCTGAGCCGCCCATCTGGGGATATGACGAGGAGCTGGGCATTGTGTACGAGTTCGCCCCGCCCGTTATCGACGACGGCAACCCCCGCCGCGCGCACGAATCGTTCGATCGTACGAGGATCACCCGTGAGAAAGTCCACGCGCTGTGAACTCACGCCATGCTTGCGAGCGTACGCTGCCAGGACAGCGGGGGTGTCGTGCGCCGGGTCGATGGTGACTAGAGCGAAGTGATACGGTCCCGGCCCCAGCGCACGATCCAGCCTGCCAACCTTTTCGGTAATGATCGGGCAAGCGTCGCGGCAGCGCGTATAAATGAAGCCGACAAGCGTCGCTTGAGCACGTTGCGACACGAACGTAAATTTCTGTCCGCTCTGGTTTACAAACGCAACGGCCGGCATCTGCTCGCCGATCTGCAGCGGCGCGACGTTTTCGTCGAAGGGATTCGGCTGTGCCGCAAGCGCCTGGAGGCCAAACAGGAGCAGAACCGCGATCACGAGCACTGCCGTCCGCGGGGAATTGTTTACCATGTTCATCGAAAAGGATCCACGTGGCTCAGCTTTCAGCTTCCCACCGCCCGTTAACTGCCGACGAACGGCGGCGGTTGCTCGTAATGCGACGCTGGACCCCAAACGAGCGCCGGATCGTTGTCCGCGGGCTCTTCGGGCGCCTGGCGATCGCAGTCGAGCCGGCAATCATTTCGCTCCTGTTTGGAGTCTTCACGGTCGGACTGCTGCGCTTAGCCGGGGATGGCAACGAAGATCACGCTGGTCTTCAGCTGCTCGCCCCAATCTTCGCCTTGGGCTCTATCGCGTTTGCGGTCTATGCCGTCTACATGCTGCTGACGCCCTTGCGGGCGCTCCGCGAAACCTATCGTCCGATCTTCGTCGTCGACGGTTATATCCGCACGCGCGGACGCGACGACTTCTCCGAGCGCGGTTCCAACGGCTACATTGCCGTTTTGCTTGATGACAAACGCGTTGCATGCGAATGGCCCACGGTCGGGGCTGGCGACCTCGTTGCGCGCACCGATGCCGCGCTGCTCGAGTTCAGTGAGTATGGCGGCATTCATGCAATCGACGGGAAAAGCACAGGCGTTTTGCCAGCCGGCTTTAGCAATATCGGGGTGCGCAGCAACAAGCCGCCCGAGTGAGCGTTAGAACCTTCCCGAAAGCGGCATTTTGACTGCGTTCGGCATAGGCCAGACGTGAAACTCATGCGCATAATAGACTGATATCCATCCCAACCCAAAAATGACGACCAGGCCGACCGCAAATATGTAACGGACCGCCGGCGGCGCGCCTCGGCTTTGCGGGATTTCGTATTGCGATTGCTCGTACCCAGTCGCCATAGTGTCGTTTCCTTACGATTGACCCCAAACGCGCAGCGCTACTAAGATCACAAACACGCACCCGATAGTCAGCAGCACCATCATGATCTTTGTCACCTGGTCCTCGAGCTCGTGCTTCTTCCATTCAGAGCGCAATCCGAGGAGCGCGCCTGCGGCGACGATGATCGCACCGAAGAGGGCAATCATGCGAAGCGTGTCGGGGATATGTTCAAGCATACGGTAGCGCCTCTAATAGATGTAGAACAGGAAGAACAGTGCGACCCAAATGACGTCAACGAAGTGCCAGTAAAGGGTGGCAGCGGTGAGGCCGAAATAGCGGTGCGCCGAGTACGTCCCCCGCAGTGTCTGAATGAGGACGGTGATCAAGAAAATGACGCCGATAAAAACGTGAAAACCGTGCATGCCGGTGAGCGTGAAGAATGAGGCTCCAAACGTGCTCCCCGCCCATGTGTCGCGGAGGTGCGTGTATTCATACGCTTGGCCGCCTAAGAACAGCGAGCCCAAAACGATCGTCGCGAGCAGCAAGCCGACGAAGCGGGTACGGTTGCTGTGTCTGAACGCTTCCATGGCAAAGTGCATGGTTGCACCGCTGCCAAAAAGGACGACCGAATTGACAGCCGCGAGGTAGAGATATGGCCGTTCGATGCCTACCGGCGGCCAGATCGGCGCTGCATTGCGCAAGTACAGATACGAAAAGATAAAGTCCCCAAAGATGACGCAGTCGCTAATGAGGAAAAACAAAAACCCGAGCAGGCGGTGGCTGCGTATCTCCGCGTATTCGAGATCGCTCATCGTGAATGCGTGCACTGCCATGTTAATGCACCGGCACCGTGGCAAGCTCTTGATCGACGTTCGCGTACGGCAAGGGCTTCCCGTAGTCGTAGGGACCGGAGAGCACGATCGGAATTTCCTTGAAATTGTAATACGGCGCGGGTGATGGGATCATCCACTCGAGCGTGCGGCCACCCCACGGGTTTGGACCGGCAATTTCACCGTTTTTCGCGCTGCGCAGCGCATTGTAGGCGAAAAGCAGCATAGAGAGACCAAGTACGAAGGCGGAAATCGACACAAACTCGTTGGTGCTCGTGTAGATGGGATCGTAGGTCGCAACGCGGCGCGGCATGCCGTGAAGACCGATCCAGTGCATGGGTAAGAAGGTCGCGTTAAATGCAACGAACATCGACCAGAAATGCCACTTGCCCAATCGTTCATCGAGCAGGCGCCCCGTCATCTTCGGCCACCAGTAATAAATGCCGGCGAAGATGCCGAACATGCTCCCTCCAAAGAGGACATAGTGCAGGTGCGCGACCACAAAATAGCTGGCATGCTCGTGCACGTCCACTGGTACCGACGCTAGTAATATGCCCGTCACGCCGCCAAACGTGAACGTCGACAAGAACCCGAACACAAAAAGCAAGGGCGAGTCGAGGCGGATTTTACCGCCCCACAGCGATGCAACCCAGCTGAAAATCTTGATACCGGTTGGTACCGCGATGAGCATGGTCAGCACCATGAACGCGAACTGTTCCCAATGCTGCAGGCCGCTCGTAAACATGTGATGCGCCCACACCATGAACGACAGCAGACCGATCGTCGCCGATGAGTACGCGATTGCCTTATAACCGAAGATCGGGCGGCGCACGAAAGTTGGGATGACTTCTGAAACGATACCAAAGGCCGGCAGAATCATGATGTAGACGGCCGGGTGAGAATAGAACCAGAAGACATGCTGCCACAGCACGGGTGCTCCGCCTCGCGATACGTCGTAGAAGGGCACCCCAAACTCTCGCTGGATGAACAAACCGGCAAGCGCGGCCGAAAGATTTGCAGTTGCAATCATGGAGAGAAATGCCGTAACACCGGTAGCCCATACGAAGAGGGGTGTTCGCGTCCAGGTCATCCCTGGAGCGCGCATCTTGACGATCGTGACGAGAAAATTCAGTCCGGTTATCGTTGCCGAGACGCCAATGAGGAAGATTGCCATGCACCACATGCTCGTGCCGAACGACGCCTGCACGGAGAACGGCGGATACTCAGTCCAACCTGCCTGCGGCGCTCCGTAGAGAAAACTGGCGAAGAGCAAGATGCCCGCGGGCGGGAAGAGCCAGAAGCTGATCATGTTGAGCCACGGAAACGCAACATCGCGCGCGCCAATTTGCAACGGCATCACGAGATTGCCGAAGCCGCCGGTGAGGAGCGGGATGATGACAAGCCACACCATCGCCGACCCATGGACGCTGTACGCTTGATTGTATGTCGAGATGCTGAGCACGTGGTTGTTCGGGCCCATGAGTTGCACGCGCATGAGCTCCGCGAGCAACCCCGCCAGAACAAAGAACAAACCGCCCGTAATGAAGTATTGCACCGCGATCACTTTATGGTCGAGGCTGAACACATACTTCTTGATAAAGGTGTCCGGCGGCGGATGGATATGACTGCTTGCGGGGTGTCCGACGTTAGTGACTGACATGCGATGCTCCGAAACGGACCTGAAGGTCCGTTGCTACATTTGCGTTCATTTATGCAGTGTTTGCAGGTAAGCGACGAGATTCGCGACGTCTTTGTCGGTAAGTCCGTTTGCATGCATGTTCGGCATCGTGCCATAGGAGCCGTGCGCGCCGTGCTCGAGGATGTCCGCGACGTTAGCCGGCGTCGCCTTCTTCCCGGTCACCAAATTAGGATGCTGCGGATCGTCAAAGAGGTCCGCCAAACCAGGACCCACCTTGGTCTGTGAAAACGGCGCGGCGTTATGGCATGCCGTGCATTTCGCATTGAACAAGGTTTGACCAGCACTGGCATCGCCGCCGGCGAGGCTGATAGGCTTTGCGGCTTCTGGCGCCGCGGCTTGGGTTTGCTGTCCAGCATACCACTTGTCGAAGTCGGTTTTGGACTCGACGACGACCTTGCCCCACATGTGCGAGTGGCCCAGTCCGCAGAATTCCGCGCACACGATGCGAAACGTACCTATTTCGCGCGGCGTAAAGTGAATGGGAACAACCATGCCCGGAATCATGTCTTGTTTGAGGCGAAACTCCGGCACCCAAAACGAATGGAGAACTGGGCCGGTTTTGACGTCGAGTGTCTCTTCGTACGACGTGATGTCCAAGGTGACCGGCACCCCGATGGGGAGATGCATCTCGTTCATCACCGACTGTTTGAGCCCCGGGTACCGAAACTCAAAGTAGAACTTGTGCCCGATAGCTTCCATCGTTACGTCGCTCTTAGCGGCTTGCTCAGTCGGGTAGTACATGGGGATGATGAAGTAGCTGAGCACTGCCAGCACGATCATCAAAACGCTGGGGACGATTGTCCAGGTTGTTTCAAGCGCCGGGTGATCGTGGATCGGCGATCCGACCGCGTCGATCGGCTCCTCGGGTCTGCGCCTGTACCGGAACGCGAAATAAATGATGAACCCGTTGACGTAAACAAGAATCGGCACGCTGAAGAACATGCTGAATTTGAAGAGATTGTCAATCGGAATACTGACGACAGAGGCTTCGGGCAAAAACGCCCGATCGATCGGGTAGACGACAACGATGTACATGAGCACGGCGCTGATGACCGCCATGACGACGACTGCACGCCAAAATCCGCTATCCAGCAACGGTTGATGTGTGTCGGGTTTCAAAACATCTCCATGACGAAGACTTTCGGCGCGCGTCTTACACGCGGCTCCGCTCCCATCCTAGCGGCAGAGAGAAACGCTTTGCACTTATGTAGCGGTCGACCTTGTGTCGACCGATTTAGCGGTCGACCGTCTCGACCGATGCCGAAGGTGGGAATCGAACCCACATGAGGGGTGACCTCGCGTGATTTTGAGTCACGTGCGTCTGCCAGTTCCGCCACTTCGGCACGCTGGCTCGATTTCTGTTGCACCGCACACCCGACCTCCGCGGCGAACGCTTGGATCATGACTTCGGCACCTCCGGCAACCACGCTGCAAGCGGGATAGCAAGCGCAGCCAAGACGAATGCGACGAGAAACTCCAAGCGAAAGCTCTGCGCCGACGGCAGCGAGCTGTAATGAAGAAATGCGCTCACCGCCGCTGGTGCGGTAATCGCGCCTGTACTCGATAACATCGTTAGCACACCGGTGGCTGCCCCGCTGCGGCTTTCGTTAACGTACCGCAGTAAGAGCAAGTTTGGCGGAGCGCTTGCGAGTCCCACAGCAAAACCGATAACTCCAAAGGCAAGCAAGACCAAAGGAAGAGTGTGGGCATCGGCGAGCATGATTTCGCCAGCGGCTAGGCCCACGAGTCCGCTCATGAGGAGCGCTCGCGCACTGGCGCGCTTGGAAAGCCAGCCGCCGAGCCCCTGTCCAGCGCCGAGCGGCAGTGCCAAAGCAAGCAATGCCAAACCAGCCTGCGCTGCGCTCGCATTGAATTGTGCCATGTAATAAGCGGCAGAATACATAGTGACCGAAAAAATAGGTATTCCCGTAAGCGCCGCGATCAGAAACAGTAAAAGTGGGCCGCGCAGTGCGAAGAGGCCGGGATCAAAGAGCGGCGAGCGTGTTCTCTTCTCCCACAGCGCGAGCACGACGAACACGACAAACGCAACACCCAGCCAGACGAATGCCGCGGCGGCCCAACCATTTGCCGCCATCATGAGACACAAGGCGATGGCTGGAATAAGCACAATTGCGCCGGCGTCGATCGTGAAGCGGTCGTGAACCGGCGCATCACCCGGCAGCCGCAACGCGAGTATTATTGCAAGCAGCGCGATTGGTATGTTGATCCAAAAGATGAGGTGCCACGGAAAAAGCGTCAGTTCGTGCTGGAGGCCACCCGAAACCAAACCAGAGGTGCCTAAGGCCTTGCCGCCATCAATGATAGCGCCACCAAGAACGGCTCCCAGCCCTCCAGCCAGCGCGAACATCCCATAGAGTGCATACAGCGCGGTGCTTTGGCGTTCTTTCGGTACTCGCTGTCCGATAAGCGCAATTGCCGCGGGTTGCAAACCGCCGGCACCGAGCGACTGAACGACACGGCCGGCAATGAGCCAGCCGAGTGAAGTGGAGAGCGCGCACACGATGGAACCGATGGTGAAGATAAGCAGCGCGCCGACAAACACACTGCGCCTTCCGCGCGCATCCGACATGCGACCCGCGATCGGCTGCGCAATAAGCGACCCCGTTGCATAAATCGCCATGATCCAGCCGACCTCTGCGAGCGTCGATCCCAGCGATTGCGCAATATTGACGAGCGACGGGCCGATGACCGTCATTTGCAGGGCACGCAGGAACACGCCAAGCAAAAGCGGCGGCAAGAGGCCGGTTGGGCGATAGTGGTCTTGGTATGGGCGCGCGGCTACGGCCAGATCAGCTTCCGCCGTGGCCGAAGCGGTCGATCACCATTGCGCTGAACAGCAGCGCCAGATAGACCATCGAGAATCGATACATCAATCCTTCGCTCTTCTTGGTACCGGCCGCGGCAACCCAGAACGCACCCGCCAGGAAGAGCACGTCGAGAACGAGTGCCATGAGCAAGTAGGCGAGGCCCATAAGATGCAGCGGCACCATGAGGATCGTTAAGAAAGCGAGTACGAACGAGTAGATAACGATCTGCCGTTTTGTCACGGCCTCACCGTACACTGCGGGCAGCATCGGCAGTCCGACCCGCGCGTATTCTTCCTTTTTCATAAGCGCAAGGCTCCAAAAGTGCGGTGGTGTCCACACGAACACGATGAGGAACAGCAAGTATGCGGTGAGATCGAGATGGTGCGTGACTGCGGCCCAGCCCACAAGCGGCGGGATCGATCCGGCCGCTCCGCCGATGACGATGTTCTGCGGCGTCGTGCGCTTCAACCACATCGTATAGATGATGACATAATAGAGGATGCCGATCGTCGAGAGCGCGGCGGCGAGCAGATTCACCATAACAACGAGTTCTATGAAGGCAAGAACACCCAACACGAGCCCGAAGACGAGCGCGTTCGTGGCTGGAATCCTACCGCTCGGTATAGGACGCAGCTTTGTACGCGTCATCTTCGCGTCCAAATCGCGGTCCCAATACATATTGATGCTGGCAGATGACGCAGACGCAAGCGCACCGCCGAGCAGCGTCCAAAACGCCAACACGGGTGACGGGAAACCACCGGCAGCCATCATCATGGCTGCGTACGTGGTAAAGAGCAGCAACGACATGACGTTGGGTTTTGTCAGCTGAACGTAACTTTTCGCCAACGCCAAGCCGCGCGGTTGTGTCGACGCAAGATCGACTGCTGCGTGGGCGCGGCCGAGATATGAACGATACGTCATGAGAGCGAGGGTAGCGACGAGCAGAACGCCATTAGCCTGGTGGATCGAGCGCAGGAGCGGCATGAGCCCGCTGACCACTGTGAGGACGCCAAGCGTTCCTTGCAGCACGACGAGCCCGCACGCGATGAAGACAAGGCGTCGAAAGTCAGCCGGTTGATCCTTGCGGACGGCCACGAGCGCCCCAAGTGCCAGTACGAGGGCAATCGTTACGTATGCAGGGATGCGGTGACCCATATGCAGCTGACTCGCCAGCGTGTTTGCGTTTGACCAACCGTTACACAGCGGGAAGCCAGTGCATGCGAGACCTGCACTCGCCGCGCTCATGTACCCACCGGCAATAACCGCGATGAAAGCGACAATGGTCGTCACAAGCGCAAGCACGCCGAGCGCGGGCTGCACGGCAGGCAGTCCTGAGTATGTCTTCTTCTCGTCAAGTTTGGCCCAGGTGGCGTACGCGACGAGCAACAGGCTGATGAACGTGGCTATGCCGACGACGAGATGGGCTGCGACGCTCGGCGGGTTGTTCGCATACTTTATAGTAAGGGCCCCAATAATGATCTGGACAACAACCATTGAAAGGGCAACCCAGGCAAAGCGCATCGACTCCGTGAGTTCGCGCCGGTACTTGTATGCGAGGGCAAAGGTGGTCAGGATCAATAAGGTGAGGACTGGCGCGCCGACGCGATGAGCCCACTCATAAAAAACCGACCCACTCAGGTCTGGAAACCACGCGCCTTGGCAGCGCGGCCAATCGGGGCACGTCATACCCGCATTGTTAATGCGCACGATCGCGCCCCACACAATGAGAGCGAAGGCAAATATCGCGGCCGAAGCGCTCGCCACTTTCAGGTCGACAAAGCGCGGTGTCGTTTGTCGCTGCATGAACACGGGCGGCTTCAGCGCGCGGCGCGCGGATTTCCTGTGCCCCTCGGTAAAATGTAGCAACGTGCAATCTCTGACGTTGACAAAGCCTGTACCCCGGCGTGCCAGTCTCACGCTTCCAGGCGACAAATCTATCAGCCACAGGGCGTTTATGCTGTCTGCAATTGCGTACGGGCGAACCCGCATTGTCAATCCCAACGCGGGCGACGATGTGATTGCGACCATTCGTGCGCTGCGTCAGCTCGGTGTTGAGGTGCGACGCGCGGGAGATGATTATGTCGTCGTTGGCCGCGCTACGCTTCGCGATCCGAGTGCGACAATCGACTGCAGGAACTCCGGCACGACAATGCGGCTGCTCATGGGTATACTCGCGGGTCGCGTTGACGCTCTTCTCGACGGGGATGCAAGCCTGCGTCGCAGGCCCATGGCTCGGGTTGCGAATCCGCTGAAGGCCATGGGCGCGAAAATCAGCTTGAGACCGCGCGGCCTGCCGCCCGTTCGCCTGCGCCGCCAGACAGCGAGGCTGCGTTCAACACACTTTACGATGCGCGTTGCCTCCGCTCAAGTGAAATCTGCTGTACTGCTGGCTGCACTTCGGGCGGAGGGAACCAGCGTTATCACCACGCCGGCCGTAACGCGAGATCATACAGAACTTTTGCTGCGCGCGATGGGAGCGAAATTGCGCGTCAGCGGGAGAACGATCCGAGTCAAACCGTCGTCTTTGAAGGCGATAGGATGGCTGCGAATCCCAGGAGATACTTCTTCTGCTGTTTATTTGTTATGTGCGGCAGCGGCAATTCCCGGCTCACATTTGCGCCTGGGCGATATCGGCATCAACCCCACGCGTTCCGCTGCGCTCGAGGTTTTGCGACGCATGGGCGCTCGCATTAAGGTCTCGGCGCGCAAGCTGTGGAGCGGTGAGCCGGTTGCGGACATTTCGATAAGCGGCGGTGCCCCGCTCAACGGCATGACCATTCCGGCTCACGCCATTCCAAATCTCATCGATGAAATACCGGCGCTGTGTTCGCTGGCAACCATTGCCCGGGGAACTTTTACGGTACGCGGTGCAGCGGAGCTTAGAGTTAAGGAGTCAAATCGGATACGCACAACGGTTGAGCTTTTGCGTTCCTTTGGAGCCGACGCCCGTTCGCTCGCAGATGGAATCGTTGTGCGCGGCGGCAGACCGCTGCGAGCGCCGGGTAGCGTATCGACGCACGGCGATCACCGCATCGGCCTGTCCGCAGCCATCCTCGCGGCGGCTGCTCCCGCTCCCATCACGATGAACGACGTTGATTGCATCGCAACTTCGTTTCCGAAATTCGCGGAAACGTGGAATGCGGCATTCGGCAAAGAACGGACCTAAAGGTCCGTTGCTACAGTTCGTCGGCCATCGAGCCGCGCAAGGTCGGCAGAAATGTCTCGAGCAACAATTGTGTCGCAAAACCGACGCGATCGACTTGAAGCCGGAGTACGGCAGACGTTCCGATGAGTTCCGTGGCCGCAACCACGATGCGCTCTACTCTCTCGCTAATCTCCTGAAGCCTCTGAGGTAATCCTTGCAGCGGCTCGCCCAGCGCGTGCGCTGCGCGTAGCGCGATAACTGTCGGGTGGCCTTGCAGCTCCTTCGAACGCCGGCGCAAGAGAAGCGCCCGGCGAAGTACGCCCAATGCGCTCACTCCGACGGCGATGACAGCGGGTGCGAGCATGCTAAGAAATGCGATCAGATACACGTTCATGACTTTGGGGAACCCGAAGTCGACGAAGAATCCCCGCTTTTAGGCGCAGGCTTGGTGGTAGTTGAGGGCGAGCTTTCAGTCTTCGCGTCTGTGCTTTTCGAGTCTGTCTGCTTCGTGTCGCTTGCTTTGCCGTCGCTCTTGGCTGGTTCTGCGGCTGCGCTGGTCCCCTCAGCTTCCTTGCGCAGTCCAGACGACGTGTAGTCGTTCTTGTGAAAGCCCGACCCCTTGAAAACAACCCCGACAGGATGGAAGACGCGCACGAGCTGCCTACCGCAACTCGAGCATTTCGTCGGCCGCTCATCGTTGAACCCGTGCTCGATGTCGTGGGTCTTACCGCAACTTTTGCAGCGATACTGGTAGACGGGCATAGACGAGATAGCTTCGAGAGGAAAGGCTACACTACCCGCAGTGGTCGTGCCGCGACCTGCGGCGCCGGTTTTGCGACAGGGGTCAAGGTAAGAGCATCGAGATCATCGGCTGCGGCCGCCGAGCCGGCTTTTTCTTCGACGATGTTCTTGAAGTGCGCAAGCGAATCGCGCAGGCCATTTCTCACTCGCCGCCGTCCTACGAGCACGTCATATATCGCCGGCGCGAGACCACCGTACACCGGGTATCCCATCGAGCAGCCGAGGCGCGTTATTCTTCCACGACGCTCAACCCGAAAGTCGATGCGGCGCGCGGTCGTATACAGCGCCTCAAACGAAAGGAACGCGTTAGTAATGAACCGCGTCACCTCGAGCGTTTCTTGCCAGCGCCGCCTGCCAGCGTGCATACAGACATGCACCTCAACACCGAGCGCGAGAGCTTGGTCTTGCGGCTGCGAGGCTGAAACCACGCAGCCGAACCACGCCGGCCAGCGCGTCAGATCGTTGACGCGTTCAAAGACCTGCTCGGCTGGTGCAGCGATATCTACCGCATGCGAGCACAGTACTTTCATTGTGCGAGAGCGCCTCTAGCGATGGTACCGCAAGAAGGCCGGCACTTCGATCTCGTCCATGCTCACCGGCGCGACTTTTTCTATTTCGCCGACGCCGATCACACGTTGACGATCGCGAGCTCTGGAACCGAAGCCGGTCGCAAGCACGGTCACGCGGACCTCATTGGTCAGCCGTTCATCGATCGTCGCGCCAAAGATAACCTCGGCGTCTGGATCGACAGCCTTGCTGATGAGTTCCGCAGCTTCGTTCGCCTCGAACATGGAGAGATCCGGACCACCGTAGATGTTGAAGATCACGCCGCGCGCGCCTTCAATTGTGGCCTCAAGCAGCGGGCTCGAGATGGCTTTGTGGGCCGCGTCGGCTGCGCGATGTTCGCCCGTGCCAATACCGATGCCCATAAGCGCCGAACCAGCGTCGGTCATCACTCGCCGCACGTCCGCGAAGTCGAGATTGATGAGTCCCGGCTGCGTGATGAGGTCGGTGATGCCTTGAATGCCTTGCCGCAACACATCGTCGGCGTAGGAGAATGCTTCGAGAAGCGGCGTGCGTTTCTCGATGACCGTTAAAAGCCGATCGTTTGGAATAACGATGAGCGTATCGACTTTTTGTTCGAGTTCGGCAATGCCGCGCTCGGCGATCTGGGCGCGGCGGCGAAGTTCGAATCCAAACGGCTTCGTCACGACGCCGACCGTGAGCGCTCCAGCGTTCCGCGCGAGCTCTGCGAGAATCGGCGACGCGCCGGTGCCTGTGCCGCCACCCATACCCGCAGTGATGAACACAAGGTCCGTTCCTTCGACCAACATGGCGAGGTCTTCGCGCGATTCTTCGGCAGCTTGGCGGCCGATCTCAGGATCCGCGCCTGCGCCAAGACCACGCGTGAGGTTTTGCCCGATTTGCACCGTATTGTCCGTGCGGGTACTCTTCAACGCTTGGACGTCCGTGTTAACAGCATAGAACTCCGCGCCTTTGATGCCGGAGTCGACCATGCGATTGACTGCGTTGCAACCTCCGCCACCGATGCCGATGACTTTGATGGTTGCCATGTGCTCGGGGACATAGCGGCGCTGCTCGGTCATTTTTTCTCCCTTCTCTACTTCCGACGTGGGTGGTGAAACGCTCTGTCGTAGTTCGTCTGTGTCGCCGTTTCGGCTGCGGCGCTGCCTCTTCGTCATCCGAAAACTTCTGACACCCAGGAAGTTACCCGGTGCCAAACACCTTTTCCATTGGTGCGTGCAGGCTGCACCGCGCCTTCAGACTTCGCACCGAAAAGAACCAAGCCGACGACCGCAGCATATGCGGGGTGCTTGATCGCTTCGGTGAGACCGCCGACGCGCATCGGCGTGCCAATGCGCGCGGGCAAATCGAATATGTCTGCCGCGAGCGCGTCGATGCCGGCTAGCTCCGCCCCGCCACCTGTGAGGACAAGCTCCGCAAGCATGACTTCGGGCGGGCAGTTCTCCGCGAGATTGGAGCGCACGATTTTGAAGATCTCAGTCATGCGCGCCACGATGATTTGGCGGAGGAAGTGCTTGGCTGCCGGCCGCGTCGTTCTGCCGGAAACGGCCTTCACTTCGAAGGTTGCATCGGCCAAATCGGCCGCGACATCTGCAGTGCCGAAGGCGAGTTTGACGTTCTCGGCCTCGCCGTGGCTTGTCTTGAGGCCTAAGGCGATATCGTTTGTGATGAGATCGCCGCCCACGGGCACAGTCCAGGTGTGGTAGACACCGCCGCCCCAGTAGACGGCTACGTCAGTAGTTCCGCCGCCGACGTCAAGCAAAACCACCCCGGCGTTGCGCTCTTCCGGCAACAGCACAGCCGCGCCGGCTGCAAGCGGTTCGAAGATGACGCCATTTGGTTCGATGCCTGCGCGATGAACGCACTTGAGAACGTTCGCCACAAATGAGGAGCCGGCGGTTACAATATGTGTATCTACTTCGAGGCGCGCCGCCGACATGCCGACCGGATCCGTAATGCCGTTTTGGCCGTCCACGACGTACTCGCGCGGCAAGGTGTGGATGAGCTGACGTTCAGCCGGAAGGGTGATAATCGTACTTGCGTCCACGACACGCTTTACGTCGAGTGGACCGACTTCGCGATCCTCGCCACTGACGGCGACGATGCCGTGGGAATTAAGCGACTTTACGTGTTCGCCCGTCACCCCAACGAACGCATGCGATACGTGGACGCCGGCCATACGCTCGGCGGCTTCCATGGCAGCTTCGATGGATTTCACGGTTTCTTCGAGATCGGTGACGACGCCCTTACGCAGCCCAGACGAAGGAGCTACGCCGAATCCGACGATGTCGACCGGCCCATCCCGCCCGAGAGTTGCGATGACTGCGGCGGTTTTGGTGGTGCCGATGTCGAGTCCGCAAACTACGTCGCTACGTGCCAACGCCTACCTCTCTCGGATACACACGGCGAAATGTGGAGCGGTCGAGTGCTCGACCGCAGCGCGTAGCCGCCAATTCAGTGGCGCCGGTATGCCATTCCAAACGCGTGCCCACATCCCTTTTTCTGTTCATGATCGATGCAAGGTCGACGGTCGAAATAAATTCGACCGCTACGTTCACTCATCGATAGAGAATCGTGGGCGCGCGGACACTTCGCACGTCAATGTATGCAACGCGTGAGGGTGTGGATATCTTTGCGACGATAGAGTGGAAAAGTTGCGCCTTCTCCGCTAGATCCTCGTCTTCACCGAAGAGAACGCGCAAATTCCGGTCTGCGGTGGCGCTGATGCCTGTGGATGGAGCGATGGCAACCTCGCTCACACTGAGGCCAAGCGCACTCAAACGGCGATATGCATCGAGGGCTTGTCCGACCTCGCGCCGATCAAGTTCACGACCCGCCGCGGTGTCACCGGGCGGAGGCGGGGTCACGACGAGCACCGGGAGCTCGCCGAAAGCACCTTGGGTCTCGCTCACGGTGAGAACGCGCTGGCTCTCGTCGATTGCAGCGTAGCGAGCCATCTGGCCCTCGGCGCTGTCCGCGGAGAGGGCGACGCGCGCGACTGGACGCCGTTCGCTAACCCAAATCACAAGATGGTTAGGCCAGCTCACCCGCAGCGCGGCTTGATCCACCCATGGGAGAGCCTCAATACGACGGGCGATTGCGCCGCGATTGATGAGCCAGGCATTTTGCCCGGGAGCCAATGCAGCAGCGTTGACCACGTCGGACGACGTCGTGTGCCCGAGACCCTCAATGGCTACGATCTCTACTGCAAAGCGCGGGTTTGACGCCTCGTGCCAGAGACCCAAGCCGATCGCACCCCCAGCCAGAAGGCCTGCGGCGAGCAAAAGGGCACGGCTGGCATTGACAGTTCGCTCCTGGCTTCGCCGCCGAACTTGCTCAGGCCGGCTCATGAGCCTGTGCTTCTTCTAATAGGCGTAGGGCATAAGAGACCCCAGTGCCGAGAGTAGGCACGACCTCCTGCGCGGCACGCTTTGCCGCTTCGGTGCCGCTCGATACCGCAAACGACCGCCCTGCGACCTGGAACATCCGGATGTCGTTGTCCGAATCGCCGATCGCGGCCGTGTTGCTCATGTCAATGCCCAGATACGCCGCAATCTTCCGAAGGGCATAGCCCTTGTTTGCGTCAGGATGAGTCACTTCCAAGAACCGGGGCAGGCTTCTAAACACATTCGCCTTTGAGCCCAGTTGCTGCGCCAGCTGAGGAATGGTTGCGTTCACTTGATCGGGTTCGGCAATGGCTAAGACCTTAATCGGGCCCGGATCCCGTGGCGGGGCAACTGTGAGCAGCGCGCGGAGATCGTTGACCATTACCGGCTCAACCCGAGAAAGCTCGAGATAGTACTTTGCCCGGTCGTTGAGTTCGTCCAGGTAGAGCCGGTCGCCAAAATAGAGCTGCAGGTGAAATCCACGCTCTTTGAGATAATCGTATGCGACGAGTGCCGTATCGGCGGGGAGCGGCGTGCAAAAAAGACGCTCCTCTGAACGCAGATCGTACGCAACCGCTCCTTGGAGTACGATAATGGGTCCGCGCAAGCCCAGCTCTTGCGCGTATGGGCGAGATGCGGCGAAGAGCCTGCCGCTGGCCAAGCATATCTCGTATCCGTTTTGGATTGCCGCCGCAATTGCCGCTCGGTCTTCAGCGGAGATAACGAGCGATTCGCCGATGAGCGTGCCATCGAGATCGATCGCCACGAGCATGCGGCTCACAACTATTCTGTCAACCAAACATTGTCCGGGCCGAACACGGTCGCAAAATCCTCTCGCAGCGAGGGCGTCAGCTGCACAGGTTGACGCAGTGGTCGCGAATCTCCGTTGCCGCCTGCGTGCAGATACACTGTGTTGTCTCCCGCTTGCGCACTTTGGATCAGCGTGCGCAAACGCTCGAGGCGTCCAGCGTCTTCGGCATCGCCGCGCAGCCGAACGTGCAGTGCTGCTGCCGAAGGTCGTTGCTGGTCGGCCATGGGCACCGGTCGAACTGAGGAATTGAGATAGCGAGCCTGGTTGAAGGACCATGCTTCAAGCGCTTGCAGACTTACTTCTGGCCGCTCGAGCTTCTCCTCGTCTGCCACTTTTGGCTCGATGTAGCCGGCAGGCTTGCCGATCGCTCGTCGTTCCTTGACCTTTCCTTTGATCACCACGATTGCTTCGTCTAGTAAGAGTGGCGACAGATCAGGGAACCATTTTGGAAAAACCACGACTTCGACGGTCCCGGTTAGATCTTCGAGCTTGGCGACAAGCATCTGGCCGCCCGCCTTCGTGACGACACGTCTGCTCGCCGTGACAACGCCGCCGATGACCACGGTTTCATCCTCTGGCTGCTCACGTAAGCTAGCGATCGCATGTGTCGTGCGCCTGCTCAATTCATCAGCTTTGTCCGCCAGCGGATGGCCCGAGATGTAAACCCCGATGGCCTCCTTTTCATGGGCCAGCCGTACAGCCGAACTCGGTGGTTCGCGAGACGGCAATGAGGGCGGCGGGAGTCCGCCCGTTCCTCCCTCCGCACCAAAGAGCGATGTTTGGCCGAGTGCGCGTTGCGCGGCGCCATGCTGCCCATACTCGAGCGCGGCATCCAAGCCGGCAAGCTGCTCGTTGCGATTGCCAGGCAGACCGTCGAGCGCTCCCGCCTTGACGAGCGATTCGAGCACGCGGTGGTTGACAATGCGGCAGTCGACGCGCGCGGAGATATCGGCAAGGCTAGTAAAAGCCCCGGCTTTTCGCTTCTCGATGATCTCGCGCACCGCACCTTCGCCGACGTTCTTGACCGCGGTGAGTCCGAAACGAATTGCATTGCCAACCACAGTGAAATCGGGACCGCTTTCATTCACATCGGGCGGCAAGATGCGAAGCTTGCGCTGCGCGCAGTCGGCTAGGTATTCGACCAGCTTGTCGGTGTTCTGCTTGACCGACGTCAGAAGCGCCGCCATAAAAGCAAGGGGATAGTTGGCCTTGAGCCAGGCAGTCCGATACGCCAGCAGCCCGTAGCACACTGAATGCGCCTTGTTAAATCCGTATCCGGCGAAAGGCTCAATGAATTGCCAAATCTTTGTCGCCAGCTGCTCGTCAAGACCATTGCTCATGCAGCCGTTGATGAACTTTTTGCGCTCGACCGGAATTTTCTCTTTGATCTTCTTCCCGATGACTTTGCGCATCTCGTCGGCCTGGCTCGCACTATATCCAGCGAGATCACGGCACATCTGCATCACTTGTTCTTGATAACATGCAATTCCATAAGTTTCCTGGAGAATCGGCTCGAGCTTCGGATGTAGGTACGTAATGCTGCGGCGGCCGTGCTTACCTGCGATGAAGTCGTTGATCCAGTCCATCGGGCCCGGCCGATAGAGCGCGACCATCGCAATAACATCTTCAATGCGAGTCGGTTTGAGCTCCGCGATATATCGGCGCATTCCCGCACTCTCGAGTTGAAACACACCCGTCGTCTGACCAGCGGACAGCGCTTCGTACGTCTTTGGATCATCGAGCGGAATATCTTCAATCCTGAACTGCGGGTCGGCCGTGCGGCGAATTTCCTGCGCCGCTGCCTCAAGAACGGTGAGCGTGCGTAAGCCTAAGAAATCCATCTTAAGCAGGCCGACGCGCTCGACCCACTCCATCGAATACTGTGTGTTGATGTCGTTATCGCCCAAACGAGCAAGGGGTGCGTAATCGGTGATTGGCCCAGGTGCGATGACGACACCCGCCGCGTGCGTTGACGCATGACGCGCGAGCCCCTCAACTCGTTTGGCTGTGTCGAGCAACTTGCGTGCTTGCGCGTCGCGCTGATAGATTGAGGTGAGCTCGGGTACCGTGTCGATCGCCTGCTGAATCGACACCGGATTGGTCGGAATGTTCGGGATGAGCTTGGCGATGCGATCGACGTCTGGGAGCGGCACGCCCATGACGCGTCCAACGTCGCGCACCGCGGCGCGGGCTGCCATGGTTCCAAAGGTGACGATTTGCGCAACCCGATCCGCACCATACTTCTTGGTGACGTATTCAATGACTTCATCGCGTCGCTCAAAGCAAAAATCTGTGTCGATGTCCGGCATTGAGATGCGGTCGGGATTGAGGAATCGTTCAAAGAACAAGTTGTAACGCAGCGGATCGACATCCGAGATGGCAAGCGTATATGCGACGATACTTCCGGCCGCCGAACCGCGCCCCGGCCCCACGGGTATGCCCTGCTCGCGCGCATATCTAATGAAGTCCCAAACGATGAGGAAGTACGAAGCGTAGCCCATCCGGCTGATAATCTCAAGCTCGTAATCGAGTCGCTGCTGTTGCTCCGCCGCGGGCTCACCGTAGCGGGCGCGCAGACCTTCCTTGCACAGCGAGCGGAGATAGGCGTTGTCACTCGTGTGGTCATCGGGGACCGGAAACGCGGGGATGGCAAACGATGTTGTCTCCAAGTCGAGATCGATCATGTCGGCGATAGCCAGCGTAGTGTCGCAGGCTTCGGGCGCGTCGGCGAAGAGGTCACGCATCTCCTCGGCAGACTTGAAGTAGAACTGGTCGTTCTCGAATTTCAGCCTCTCCGTGTCGGCAACCATCTTGCCGGTGCCGATGCACAATAGCACGTCGTGAGCGGCGGCATCGTCGCGGCGCAAATAATGGAAGTCGTTGGTCGCGACCGGTCGAGCTCCAACTTCCTTCGCCAAGCTAAAGAGCGCCGGCCGTATACGATCTTCCATCGGGTGATGGTGATTGTGAATCTCAATGAAGTAGCGGTCGCCGAAGATGGCCTTGTAGTCGCGTGCCAGCGTGCGCGCCGTGTCGACCTCGCCGCGTGTCAGGGCCTGTGCGACTGCCCCGCCAAGGCAACCCGACAGGACGATAAGGCCCTCGTGGTGCTGAGCGAGCAAATCGAGGTCGACGCGCGGTTTATAGTAGTAGCCTTCCAGGAAGCCGATCGAAACAAGTTTGAGTAGATTGCGATAACCTGCTTTGTCGACGGCGAGAACGGTCAGATGGTATTCATCTCGGGCGCTGCGATCGCGATGCCCGCGCGGCGCAATGTACATCTCACAGCCGATGATAGGCTTGACGCCTTTGGCTTTGACGTCAAAGTAAAATTCAAGCGCACCATAGAGCACGCCATGGTCGGTCAGCGCAACCGCGGGCATGCCGAATTCGGCCGCGCTTGACGCTATTTCTTTCGTTCGGCAAGCACCGTCCAAGAGCGAATATTCGCTGTGCGTATGGAGATGGACGAAACTTGACCCCATGAATTGTTATTCCGGTTCGTTCCCGCGCGACCTTGTGGAAGAACCAGTGCAAAAGTTTGTGAGCAACGTGTGAGGGACTTGCGTTGCCTGTGGATGACGCCACTAGGAATGGATCGGTCGACTTTACGTCGACCGTATTGAGGCCAGTCGACTTTCGGTCAAGCGGGGCCTGCGCGACGGCCGTGCTGGAGGATTTTGTCCCAATTTGCGTTTTCTCGCAGCGTCCAAAGTCCCACGGCTGCCGGAGCGCCGCAGGGAAGGGCAAAATGCCTTCGTAAGCCGCTATCTGACCCCAATATATAAAGGAGAGTTCGACCTCTATGGCGTTGCTCGCCAGCGAAACTGAAACCGCGGGTCTTGAATCGTACGGGTTTGGTTCCGTGCGTAAGTCGACCCACAACCTCACAACCGCTCCCCTCTTTGAAGAAGCCATCCGCCGCGGCGAAGGCTTGGCCGCAGTGCACGGTCCGCTTGTGGTTCGCACGGGCAAACACACGGGTCGTTCTCCCAACGACAAGTTCTTCGTTCAAGAGCCAAGCAGCCAGTCGCGCATCGATTGGGGCAAGTCCAATAAGCCCTTTCACAAAGCTAAGTTTAACGAACTGCTCGGGCGCGTCGACCAGTACCTTCGCAACAAAGAAGTCTACGTGCTCGACGCGTTTGCAGGCGCCGATCCGGAATACCGAACACCCATCCGCGTTGTCACCGAGCTCGCCTGGCATAATCTTTTTGCGCGCAATCTTTTCATACCAGCCGAAGGACAAGCGCTCCGTGGTTTCAAGCCTGAGTTCGCGGTCGTTAACGCCTGTAATTTTTTGGCCTCCGCTGAGCGTGACGGCACCCGCTCGGAGACCTTCATTATCATTGACTTTTCGCGCCGGCTCGTATTAATCGGGGGTACGACCTACGCCGGCGAAATCAAGAAGTCGGTCTTCACGATCATGAATTATCTACTTCCGCTGCGGGGCGTCATGCCGATGCATTGCTCGGCCAACGTTGGCGCCGCGGGCGACGTAGCCATCTTCTTCGGCCTGTCCGGGACCGGGAAGACAACGCTTTCAGCCGATCCGAATCGCGCGCTCATCGGCGACGATGAACATGGCTGGAGCGATCGCGGTGTGTTCAACTTCGAAGGTGGCTGCTACGCGAAGGCGATTCATCTGTCAGCCGAGCTCGAGCCGCAGATCTTCCCCACCACGCGAACTTTCGGCACCGTTCTGGAAAACGTTGTCATCGATCCGCAGACGCGCGAACTCGATCTCGATGATGCCTCGTTGACGGAGAACACGCGCGCCGCATATCCTCTCTCATCGGTACCCAACGTCCACCCGGGCGGCGTAGCCGGGCACCCGCGCAACATTGTGATGCTCACGGCTGACGCTTTCGGCGTATTGCCGCCCATCGCGCGCATGACACCGGCGCAGGCAATGTACCACTTCCTCTCCGGTTACACGGCGAAGGTTGCCGGCACGGAAAAGGGCGTTACCGAGCCGCAGACAACATTCTCGCATAACTTTGGTGCGCCGTTTATGGTGCATCATCCAATGGTCTACGCGAAGATGCTCGGCGAACGGATCGCCAAGCACGACGCGCGCGTCTGGCTTGTGAACACAGGCTGGAGCGGCGGTCCTGTCGGTGTCGGGAAGCGAATGAAGCTGCCCTATACACGCGCAATGGTCAATGCGGCTCTTTCTGGCAAGCTCGATAACGCGACGTTCGTGCCGGATCCGATCTTCAAGGTCGGTGTGCCGACTGAAGTGCCTGGCGTGCCGAAGGAAGTCCTTAACGCGCGCTCAACGTGGCCCGACCCGGCAGCGTATGACGCCAAGGCCAAGGAGCTTGCAAAGAAGTTTGCCGATAACTTCGAGAAGTTCGCGAGCAGCGCTGATCCCGACGTCCTCGCCGCCGCCCCAAAAATCTAAGCTGGAAACTGTAGCAGTCGACTTTATGTCGACCGTATGATTCGCTGCAAACAAAATGGGCGACCTCGCAGTCGCCCACCTTCGTTTACTCTCTGCGATTATTGTGTCGTGTTGAGTTGGGCAGCCACTGTCACGTCAGCCTGAGCCGGTAGCGGTGGTGTTTGAGACAGATTATTGGGAGGCCCGAGTTCGAAATCGTTATAGTCGAACCCGAAGGCTTGTATGCGTAGGGCGTCACCCGTTACGAACCCTAACGAGTTCGGAATCGTGTACGGCTGAGCGCCAACGCCATGCACGACGGCTGTTGCACGAGCTCCGCTTACGCGGTCTGTAACGTCAATCAGAACCTCGGTGACTCCAGCCGGTACGGTGATCGAGCCGCTCCCACCCCCAGCACCATTTCCTGTATAACTCGGTGCAGGCAGCGTCGCCAGCGTTGCGTTCGAAGTAAGCGTCGCTGACGCCGCTTGGGCGCCCGGGTTGCCATTCTGAGAGAACGAGACAGTGAGAGTGTAGACGCCGGTCGGAGGCGCACCGGCGAGCGCGATCAGGTAAAATCCCTCCGGGTATCCTGTTGAGCCGCTGGGCGGCGGATATGCTGGCGGTCCTCCATAGAGCGCCCGAGCAGCAGAAAATGCCGTTGCCGCTCCGGCAACCGCGTCGCGGAATTGCGGCTGGACTGGGAACGCGCTGACGGCACTGTTTGAGGAGCCGGGCGGCCCAATTCCATAACCATCCGCGGCAGCGAAAATTGTGCTACCGCTGGCAAGCGGGAAGGCATTGATGGCCGATCCTATTGGAACACTCGCGCTACCGGAACCGGGATCAGCTGAGCCTGCGGGCCCGGCAAATCCACCTGGACCAGTTAGGGTACCTGTGTTGTCCGGAATTGCGGTGTAGCCGCTTGGTGCTCGGTCTGTTTCAAGCACATTGATCCCTACAGCAGCTCCGGCGAAGTTCACCGTCCCCACAGACATCTGAAGCTTTGCGCTCACCGGCGTGAACTGTAAAGGAGGCGTTACGTTCAGTTGGCCCGTCGTACAGGCACCAAGCGCCAGTGCAACGCCAGCTACTACGAGTCTTACGAAGCGTTTCAACTGTTGCCTCCTATATCTTCACGTTGACGAAAAATATGCCAGATATGCCCGAGCCGGTAGTCGTGTTGAAGAACGGTCCTGGCGGAAAAGCCGCAGGAGCTCCGGGTATGAAGCATCCAGGGCCACAGACTGACGGGAGGAATCCATTGGGGCCGTACTGACTGATGCCTGAGCCGGCTCCGTAAGCTCCAAAGCCGTTGTTGACATATGAGGAGTTACCGCCGGCGAGGCCATGGTATAGCCCAACGACTTGGTTGTTGAAGAGATTGAAGATGCTAAACCCCGCAGTCGAGTGTTGCGAGATGTCTTTTGAAATCGTCAGATTCGCGAACACGTTTGCCTTGCTCAATGTACCATTTCGCGCTTTGGCGCAGCCGCCGCCAAGCGACCCAACAATGTTAGGTGCCGCCGGCGTACCAGGTACTTGCGGGTCGACGAAATAGCACGGATTATTCGGATTTCCAAAGTAGTTTGTGTTTGGAACCGCCTGATATACCCCGTTGATCTTAACGTAGTAGTTTTGCGGGAACCCTTGTGGGGTGCCATGACTATAAACGAAGTCCGGGCTTACCCGCCAGCCACTACGCCGGTAATCAAGCGCGGCCGCTGCTGTGAACGGTGATAGATATGGTGGGTGGACAGTCGTCACGAGCGTCGACGGCAACACCGTGGGGATGAAAGCAAAATTAGACAAGTAGTTGATGAACTGGTTGATGTATGTGAAATTCAGCTGACCTGACAACCCCTGGTTCAGCTGCCGCAAGATGCCAAGGTCGACTCCAAATGCGTGACCAAAGCCGTTGTTCGTGACAGTTTGGGGGCCGTTAATTGGCGTGCCATTGATGATGACCGGCAATGACTCATTGACAATCACGTCATAATCTCGCCGATACCAGGTCGTAAGTTTGGCTGAAATCTGCAACGGGAGAGCTTGCTCGATCGAGAAGTCGTAAGAATCCGATTGCTGCGCTTTGGGGAACGAAGCCGGATTGATGCCGATGTTGTTCTCCATGTCGTTGATGATCTGGTCGTAATAGTTGGCACACGGCGATGTAAACGGACCACCCGGCGCGTTAAATCCGCCGCATATCGACGCCGTCGGCATAAACTTCTTGAAGCCCTGATCCGTCTGGTATATCGTTTCGACCTGCCCGAGGGGTGCAAAGACCGTAGAATGACCATACGACGCGCGAAGCACCGTCTGTTCACTCTGTCCTAGCGCGTACGAAGCGTTGAACTTCGGGGTAGTGGAGCTTACATTGTATACGCCAACGGGCTGGTTGATGCGCTGTGTTTCCCAGCGTACTCCGGGCAATAGGGTGAGGCGTTCATTAGGTTTGATTTGATCGGACACATACACGCTTGTGTTATACTCGGGATCCAGCGTGCCATATCTGGGTTCCGGCATACGTACGCAACAACCGATCAAGTTCGGATCGAACCTTCCGCCATTGCCGGGAATAAAGTCGCCCAATTCATTTGGTATGAACGCGAAGGCAGCGGACGCCGGATAGCCGAGCAGCAAGGCACCAGTTGCGACCTTGTATTCTCCACCCACTGTTATGAAGTTCTTGTTGCCCGCTTGATGTTGAAGGTCGAAACCGGCCCCAGTCGTTTGGAACGGCGTGACCTCGTAAAAGTCATTGAACAGCGATGGGAAACCAAACGAGAGATAGGGATAGTTTGACTCCGTCAGGTTGAATTCAGTATCTCCAGTGAGACGGAAAACGCGTAGGTTTAAATTCGTCGTATCATTGAATTGATGCGACAACGCAATCTTGGATAAGTCGTACTGCTGGGTTTGTTGCGGTTCGTTGGGGATCGGTATAGCCGGGTCGTGGCGGATAAAGTCGGGAGCTAATTGTTGTGTGAATGGTGCAAACAGAAAGGTCCAGAACCCCGTGTATATCGGATCGTTCGCGTAATACAACGTCTGATTGACGTTAATCCCGTAATTACCACTGTACTTTTGCAAACCATACTCATCGTAGACCTGTAACTGGTCGTTGTTGTCGAATCTGTAGAACAGGTTGAGGACAGTGTCGGACGAGTTCGTGTAGAGCAGCCCGCCGAGCGAGTCGTTGAGCTTTAGGCCATCGACGACTTGCTGGGGCTTGTAGGGGCCACCACCATTGGAACCTTGAGAGCCGCCCTGAGCCATATGTGGCTGATAGCGGCCCGACAAGAAATATGAGAAACGGTTATTCGGTGACGCACCACCATATTCAAAGTTCACGTTGTTTTGAAGGGTGTTCAGACCAATTTCGCCTTGCAGGATCCCATGAGCCGGATATGATCCCCGCTTGGCGACTTCGTTGATGTAACCGGATCCGGCGCCGCCCTGGCTGGCATCACCCGCGCCGAGAACTACCTTGATCGATTGCGCGCCGTTGTAGACGTCATTGTTGGAAAACTGATTAAAGAACGGATCGACGACGCTGATGCCTTCGATCTGATAGCCTTCATTGTTCTCCAGGCCACCCCGCAAGATAGGGTAGCCCCCGGCGCTGCTCACTCCCGGCAGCTGGACAAGTAGTCCAAACTGTTCATCGGCGAGCGGCGGTCCCTTGAGCTGCTCCTGCTGCTGCACGCCGATGTCGTACGAGTCCGTGGTCAGGTCCTTTTGGACCAAAGACGTATGCGTCGACTTCACAGGCACTCGCCCTAAGGTCTTGACGGCAGACTGCAGGTGCACGTCGTTTTTGTAGTTGACGCCCTGTGTGACCGTAATGCCTGTCGATATGCCGAGCTCGTATCCGCTCTTGCTGACCGTAACTGTGTACGTATCCGGCGGTAAGCCGACTTCCGAGTAGAACCCGGAGGCATTCGTCGTGGTTGTATAATTGCCGGTGGGCGCGACGATACTGACTTTGGCGTCAGCCACCGGAGCATTTGTATTCGCGTCGGTCACTATGCCGCTGATCGCACCGGTTTGGACGGCCACAGTCTCAGATGTCTGGCTGATCACAAATACCAACGCGACAAGGACAATAAATGCCAACCGATGGAGCAGGTACATAAATAGGTACCTCCATAGACTTACAAAGCTTTTGGGTTCCCAAAAGTTAAGTCACAATTAATTCATCGTTAAGCCTATCCTGCCGTTGGCGTAATTTAGGTGACGCCAACGTCCAACCTGAAAAGAGCTAGGACCTTATGCCTATCCTCGATCGATTTACCGGAAAGATGTAGAATATATCAGCATGGAGATAGTGATCGTTGGTGGCCCCCATTCCGGAGTCGGGAAGACACTCGCCGCTGAGATCGCAGTGCGGGCTCTGGCCGGCCGCAGTGTCGGCGCTATTAAACTCACCGTGGCTGACGGCGAGCGCGATGCCACGCACGACCACGGGGGTTCTGCGCTTTCTGTTGCGGATGCCGCGGGCACATGCGGCCGCGGTGATTCATGCGGGGTTTGCGAAACGGTCAGTGCCCGGGTACCCAGCCGCTTGATCCTAAGCGAAGGCGCGATTCGCAAGCCTAACACCGACACGTGCCGTTTGCACGACGCGGGAGCGGTTGCGGTTGCTTGGATCATCGCCCTACGTGCTGCAGCGCCCCAGGCCGTCGAGCAGGCTATCGCCCAGCTCGAGACGCGGGGTGCGAAGATGATCCTCATCGAGGGGACGACAGCGCTCGAGTGGCTCAAACCACTCGCCTCGGTCATGGTTGTCACCGACCCCGGCAGACGCTGGAAGGACGTGGCAGTTCGCTATGCCGAGGTGTGCGACATGGTGCTGCTCAACCGGCTCCCGATTGCGCCTGGCGATATCGCCGCTCCGGTCGCTCTTCATTCACTCCATCCGGTGCGCTGCGACCTCTCGGATCCCACAGACCCTGGCACGACCGAATACGTTCGCCGTTTGCGGACCCTGTGCGGTGTCAGCGAGCGAACATCTTCGTCCGCCGGCGCGGCGATTTCGGGGAGTTAACCGCGTATAGGGGCTCGCCACCCCGCGCGTAGCGAGAAAAATTCTCTGCAACCACCTTGGCAATGCCTACATATGATAGGTCAGTCACTCCCGCAACGTGCGGCGTCACGATGACATTGTGCTTGAACAAGGGGTGAGCCGGATCAATCGGCTCTTCTGAAATCACGTCAAGGCCTGCGCCCGCGAGCTGACCTAATGCGAGGGCCTCCTCGAGAGCCGCTTCGTCGACAAGGCCACCGCGAGCGATGTTGATGAGAAAAGCACCCTTCCTCATCGCGCCTAGTGCTGCGCGATCGATAAGATTTCGATTTTTGTCATCCATCGTCGTGCACACGATGACGTAATCTGCTTGCGAAATGGCCTCGTGTAACCGATCGGCGCCGTACAACTTCAGTGCAACGCCCCGAGGATTTCCGAGAATAGTTCGAGCCCGCACGCCCAGCAAACGCATGCGGAGCGCTTGCAACCTTAGGCCGAGCTCCGAGCCGACTCCACCCAGCCCGATGATACAGGCTGTTTTACCTGCAAGTGCGAGGCCTGCGGGTTCGCCGACAACGCGACGTTGGATCGAATCTGCGAACTGCGCAGACTTGCGCGATAGCGAGAGCATGAGCAAGATGGCATGCTCGGCGACAGATTCAGCGTTCCCGCTCTGCGCGCTTGGAACTCGAGCAACCCACACGCCCGCCGCGCTCGCCGCTTCCACATCGACGGTTTCCAAGCCAACGCCAAACTGTTGAATGAGGCCAAATGAGCCCGCCGCAATAACATCGCTGCCGATTGCGGCACCGTAGGGAACGATCGCGTCTGCGCCCCTGATGTGAAGAATGACCTCACCCCTGTCGCACGTCGCGAGTTCCCACGCAGGCACGAGCGGTGCGAGCTGGCGTCGGCTCTCGGAGTATCCGAGGTCGCAAAACAAGGCCTTCATGCGAAAAACTTGCGCGTCAGCGGCGGACGGACTCCTGGCGGCAGTGCGAAGATATCTCGGAACAAAACTGGCGCACATCCTCCGCTGCATGAGCGGAACTTGGGGCGGCTGCGATGCGATCGATGAGCGCCGATCCGACGATCACCCCGTCGGCAAACGACGCTATAAGGGCAGCGTGGGCGCCTGACGCGACGCCGAAACCGACTGCAAGCGGTTTGTCTGTCAGCGTTCGCACCCGCGCCACTTGACTGCGAACTATTTCACCAATCTGATTGTCAGCTCCCGTGACGCCCATCCGGCTTACGATATAGACGAAATCAGTGCACAACTCTGCAATCGCTTGTGCGCGGATGTCCGGTGTTGTAGGCGCAACGAGGAGCGTGACTGCAAGCCCTTGCGCGCGAGAGGCATCAAGAAGCGGTGCTGCTTCTTCGAGTGGGAGATCTGGAACGATGATCCCGGCGAAACCAGCGGCGGCAAAATCCTTGGCTGTATTCTCGACGCCTCGAGTAAATACCGGGTTGTAATACGTGAATCCGATGAGTGGCATAGCGGGCACCCGGTCCTTTGCCCGGCGCGCAAGCTCGAGCGCTCCATCGAAGGTCATACCGCGTGAGAGAGCACGTTGGGCGGCACGCTGGATCGTCGGGCCGTCAGCGAGGGGATCCGAGTACGGGATTCCGATCTCAATGATGTCGGCGCCACCATCGCGAGCAGCCGCGATAATTTCGACAGATGCATCGGCGTCTGGGTCTCCTGCAACAATAAATGGGATGAACGCGGCTCTCTGTTCAAAGCGACATCGCTGGAACACGTGACGCACGCTGCTCGGGGCGCCGAGATCGACAGTCACGAGTGGGCTCCGACGGTGGCGATGTCACTAGCAAGTCTCACTGCATCCTTATCACCGCGTCCTGAGAGATTGACAAGTATTCGTCCCTGCGACGGCATCTGTTCCGCCAATCGACATGCATAGGCGATTGCATGCGCTGATTCGAGCGCCGGCACAATACCCTCGCAGCGCGCAAGTAACGCAAATGCTTCCTCTGCTTCACGATCGGAAACAGCGAGGTAAGTCACCCGACCGGTCGCTTTTAAATGAGCATGCTCCGGCCCAACGCCTGGATAGTCAAGCCCTGCGGAGACCGAGTGCGTCGCAGAGATTTGTCCGGCTCGATCCTGCAGCACAAAAGTGCGGGCGCCATGCAGCACTCCAACGGTGCCTGCGGTGAGACTTGCGGCGTGATTCCCAAGCATCTCGAGTCCTCGGCCGGCCGCCTCCACGCCCCACAGACGCACTTCGGTGTCGTCTATGAATGCACTGAATATGCCAATGGCGTTGCTGCCGCCGCCAACGCACGCCACAACATGCTCGGGGAGAGTCGCGAATCGGTCCAGGCATTGTGTTCTAGCCTCGTTGCCGATGACCCGTGTGAGCTCGCGAACCATATATGGGTATGGATGGGCGCCAACCGCCGAACCAATAATGTAAAAGGTGTTGCCAGCGCTCGCGGCCCAGTCACGGAACGCTTCATTGGTAGCGTCTTTGAGCGTGCGGCTGCCGCTGTCGACCTCGTGAACTTTCGCACCGAGCAGATGCATCAAGTACACGTTGAGCGCCTGACGTTCGACATCTTCGGTTCCCATGTAGATTTCTACGGGGATATCGAGCAGCGCGCCCGCGGTCGCAGTCGCTACGCCGTGCTGTCCCGCGCCCGTCTCTGCTATCAGGCGTTGTCTTCCCATGCGGCGAGCAATGAGCGCTTGACCCAGCGCGTTCACAATTTTGTGCGCACCTGTATGGTTTAAGTCCTCGCGCTTGAGGCTTATCGTTGCCCCGCCAATTCTCGAGCTAAGATTGCCTGCCACCCATAACGGGGTAGGACGGCCCACGTAGTCGTGCAAGAGGCGGCGGTGCTCGTTCCAGAAACTGCCATCAGCGAAGGCCTCGCGCACAGCGTGCGTCAACTCGACGAGCGGCTGCACGAGCACCTCGGGGACAAATTGCCCGCCGTAGTCACCGAAATAACCTCGCTCGTCGGGTTGCTTCACGACGCACCTCCTCCATTTCGTGCTTCGTGCACGAAGCGTTCGACCAACCGGCGATCCTTGCGACCGCCTCGCTCCACTCCAGAGCGAACATCGACTCCCCAAGGCCGCACAGCTCTGACGGCAGCCGCGACGTTGTCCGGTGTCAGGCCTCCCGCCAGGATAAACGGCAGGTGCGAGTGCGAACGCAGGTGTGCGGCGAGCAGCTCGCCGACGCGCACACCCGTGCCGCCGACCATGTTTTTGGCGCGTGAGTCGACCATCACGGCGGAGGCTCGGGCTTTGCGAAGGTCTCGACGATTCGGCAGACCGTTCGTAGACGACGGGCTTGCATGAACGACGACAATTGTTGGTTTCCCGAAACTGCCGCAGAACTCAGATATGCTACCGTCGCTGAACTGAAGGACGTCGAGCCTGCAGCGCTCGAGCACGCTATGAATGAAGGATGCTTCGTTGTTTGCAAAAACTCCGATGCTCGTCACATACGGTGGAACCAGTTTCGTCAAGTCTTCTGCCAGCTCGACGGGCAACCGGCGAGGACCTGGTGCGAAAATGAATCCAAGGGCGTCCACGCCAGCCTCAACACACATCTCAACGTCACCGCGAGTCATCATGCCGCACACCTTCACTCTGACCACGCGTGCACCTCACGAAACTCACGAACTGCTCGGCTGCGATCGCTTGCGCGCATCAGTGACTCTCCTACGAGAAAGGCGTGTATGCCAAATTCCATTGCGGCCCTCACTTGGGGTGGGTTCATGTACCCACTTTCCGCGATGACAAGCCGATCTTCAGGGATGGCTTTTCGGATGTGATTGGCGACAGCCGTGTCGACCTCGAAAGTCTCAAGGTCGCGATTGTTGATTCCGATGATGCCTGCATCTGCGCGTACGGCTCGCGCGACTTCTTCTTTCGTGTGAACCTCAACCACCGCATCGAGGCCAAGGCCTTCGGCAAGATGGGCAAATGCGCGCAGACGAGCATCGCTGAGCACCGCCGCGATGAGCAGCACAGCGTCCGCGCCGAATGCCGCAGCCTTCCAGATTTGGAAATCGTCGATCACAAAATCTTTACAGAGCACCGGCAGAGCAACTGCCGCGCGCGCGTTGCAGAGGTCTGCGAAACTGCCGCGGAATCGTCTCTGCTCTGTGAGAACCGAAAGAGCCGCAGCGCCACCTCGTTCAAATGCGGATGCGACCGCAGCCGGGTCACAGGCATCGTCGATCGAGCCGGCCGACGGCGAGGCCCGTTTAATCTCTGCAATGATAACCGGCGGGTCGCGCTGCAGAGCAGCCTTAAAACTCCGCGCGCCCGAGCGCTCGGCCACCATATCCTGCAAGGCTTCAATTGGCACAAAACGTTTTTCCGCGCTAATGTCGCGCCGGCGTTGAGCAACGATCGCGTCAAGGTAGCTCACGCCTTGGCCTCCACGAGCGTCTGCAGCGCACGTCGAGCTGCGCCAGATTCAATTGATCGTTGAGCAGCCCTCACACCCTCACCAATGTCGTGGCTTGACCCAGCGATATACAAAGCTAGGCCCGCATTGAGCAGCACCACGTCGCGGTGGGCACCTGGCCGGCCCGCAAGCACGTGCTCGATCAGTTGCGCATTTACGTGGGGACTTCCACCGGTGGTCTCACGAGCCGGTCGGCGCGCCAATCCAAACATCTCTGGCTCGATCGTGTACTGAACGAGCCGCCTGCCATTCCATTCCACCACACGCGTGGCACTCGCGAGCGAAACTTCATCGATGCCGTCCTCGGCGTGCACGACCGCGGCACGCTTTCGTCCCAAGGCACGCAAGGCGTCCGCCATGAGCGGCAGCGCGTCCTCGTGCGCAACGCCCACCACTTGATGTGTTATGTTTGCTGGGTTCGTCAATGGGCCGAGAAGATTGAAGAGCGTACGAATGCCGATTTCGCGCCGCACGGGCGCGACAACCCGTATCGCAGGGTGGTGACGCTGCGCAAAAAGGAAGGCGATTCCGTGATCATCGAGCAGGGTTTGCGCGCGCGACGAAACTGATTCCAAGTCGACACCGAGCGCCTCGAGGACGTCGGCGCTCCCACAGTTGCTCGACATTGCCCGGTTGCCGTGTTTCGCGACAGCGACGCCTGCGCCGGCCACCACAAACGCAACCGCCGTTGAAATGTTGAACGATCCTGAGCCGTCACCGCCCGTGCCGCAGACGTCCATCAGCGGCGTCCGATGACAGTGCACGAGCAGCGCCCGCTCGCGCATGGCGCGCGCAGCGCCAACCACTTCGTCCGTGGTTTCCCCGTTGACGCGCATGGCCACGAGCAGTGCCGACATCTGCGCTTGCGTCGCCTCGCCATCCATGATGAGGCCGATAGCCGCGCGCATCTCTTCCTCGAGCAAGTGACCGCCGGATGCGCACCGGCGGATGTGCTCGGCCAGTCCAACAACGTTCGTCGAGATCGTCATGCGCGCTGCTCCGCCATTGCGAGGAAGTTGGCAAGAATACGCAGACCGTGCCGGGTCAACACCGATTCCGGATGAAACTGGACTCCGAAGGTCGGGTGGTCCCGATGTGCGATCGCCATAAGCAGGCCTTCCCGGCTACGGGCAATTGTGCGCAAAGGCGACCCCGCGATGCTCTGCTCGTCCACAACTAGTGAATGGTAGCGCGTTGCGACGAACGGCGACGGTATGCCATCGAACAACGAGCCTCCGTCGTGGTCGATGCGCGACGTCTTCCCGTGAACGATCGAAGGCGCAAACGTAATGCGGCCGCCAAAGGCTGCGCCAATCGCTTGGTGACCCAAGCACACGCCGAGAATAGGTATGCGCCCGCTCAATGCACTGATGAGATCGAGCGAGGCCCCTGCATCCTCAGGACGTCCGGGTCCCGGCGAAATGACCAGCGCCTGCGGCGGCGAGCTCTCCAGGTGGTGCACGTCAATCGCATCGCTGCGAACAACGTCAACGTGCGCGCCGATGGAACCGAACGCTTGCGCGAGGTTGAACGTGAACGAGTCGTAATTGTCCGCGATCAGCACACGTACCGTCATGAAAGAACACCGCTGGCTTGAACGGATTGCGCCAAAGCCCTGGCCTTTGCGCGGCATTCGGCATCTTCGCGCTCGGGTACCGAGTCGGCCACGATACCGGCGCCCGCGCTGATGCTTGCGATACCGTCGCGCACGTCTGCGCTGCGCAGAACGATGCAAGCATCTAGCGAGCCGTCAAACCCGAACCGGACCACGCTGCCCGCGTAGGATCCACGCCGCCTACCCTCAAGCTCCGAGATAAGCTGCATCGCGCGTATCTTTGGGGCGCCTGAGACTGTACCCGCGGGAAAGGTCGCAGCAAAAAGATCGAAAGCGTCGCAATCGCCGCGTAACACTCCTCGCACCTCGGAAACTAGGTGCATGACATGGCTGTAGCGCTCGACCGCGAGCAACTCGCTCACCGAGATGCTGCCATAATCGCAGACGCGGCCAAGATCGTTGCGTCCAAGATCGACCAACATGATATGCTCCGCCCGCTCTTTCGGATCGCGTCGCAACTCGCGCGCCACCGCGCGCTCCTCATCGCTCGTTGCGGGTCGCGGGCGCGTCCCAGCAAGTGGCCGGAGCCGGGCAAGCCCGCCATCGAGTTTGCACAGCATCTCTGGGGAAGAACCCAAGAGCACGCGATCATCAAGCTCGAGATAGAACATATACGGTGACGGGTTTATAGAGCGCAACTTGCGATACACGGGATATGGGTCGGCGCCTACGAATGCACTCCACACTTGAGAAAGGACAACCTGGAAAATATCGCCAGCGTGAATCGCCGCCTTCGCGCTGTCTACCATCGAAGTAAATGACCGCGGCGCAACGCACGGTCTCAGCTGCACGCCACCCTCAGGCGCCTGGAGCGCGCCGATGCGAGCCGACGACAACGTCTGGGCGATGTCTGCGATTGCGACCTTTTGACTCTGCTGACGGTCATCGCCCAGCGACACGATCGTGACAGTATGCGTGTAGTGATCGAAGATGATCACGTGTTCCGGTACGATCAGATGAAGATCTGGCGGCGATTGCGCCGTACGGTTCGCCTGAGGGAGGCGTTCGAAGTAGCCGGCAAACTCGAATGTGGCAACGCCGTATGCGCCCACGAAAGGTGCATACGCGCTTTCAAGAAATGCGGGCGCGCATTCTCGCAGCAGCAGCCGCGCCGCATCAAGCACAGCGCTGCCGGCAAGCGTGTGCGTTCCTGAGGGTGTCGAGACCCTTACCTCCCCATCGCTTGCCACGACGTCCCCGATCGAGCCGACCCCAATGATCGAATGCTGTGCAAGTTCGCCAGCGCCCGGAGCGCTTTCAAGCAAGAACGAGGGCCCGCGCAGCGACCGGCGCACAGCGTCGTATGCCGCGATCGGCGTGATGCCGTCGAGAAGCAATTCTGTGAAATTCGCCTGCCTGGCGGGACTGGTTTGTGCGATCATTCCTGCGATCAAAAAGAAAACGGGCTCGAGTAATTTCGAGCCCGCCGAAGAGTACTAGGTGAAGCGCTGTCTAGACGTGCATCAGCACCCCACCGCTACCTTGCGGAGCGGGCGTGCCGGGCCACCAAGCCTGAACAGAAAGCTTCATAGAAGCGTGATAATGCGACAGCATACGCGGTTCTCCTGCAAAACGGACCTAAAGGTCCGTTGCTACATCTATTGCAGGAGCTCGATTATTGCAGGAGCTCGATCTGAGCCATTGGGGCGGCATCGCCCTTGCGAATGCGCGTGCGCACGACGCGGGTATATCCGCCGCTTCGGCCGGCGAGGCTGGGCGCGATCACGTCGAAGAGCTTTTTCACTACATCTTCAGAGGTGAGATATGCGGAGACCATGCGGCGGCTATGCAAATCGCCCTTTTTTGCGCGCGTGATCATGCGTGCCGCGGTGCGCGAGACTTCCTTCGCGCGCACCACGGTTGTCTCTATCGTACCGTGCGTGAAGAGCGACGTCGTCAAATTGCGCAGCAGCGATCGGCGATGATCGTCGTTGCGCCCGAGACGCTTATCGGCCTTCTGATGTCGCATCTCTCTACGAAGCCCGGAGCGAGAGATTCCGCTCGGCGAGCTTTTCCTTGATCTCGTCGACGGACTTCTTGCCGAGATTGCGCATGTTCATAATCTCATCTTCCGTCTTCTGCAAAAGCTCCGAGATCTTCGTGATGCCCGCCCGCTTGAGGCAGTTGTACGATCGCACGGAGAGGTCGAGCTCGTCGACCGGAATATCCCAGTTCGCGAAGGGCTTTGCTTCTTCGACCGGCGCCTCGACTTCGGCGCGGCCGCTGAAGTTCACAAACAGCGAGAGCTGGTCGTTCAAGATCCTGGCCGCCGTCGAGAGCGCCTCGTCCGGCGTGATGCTGCCGTTGGTCTCCACCTCGAGGATCAACCGGTCGTAATCGGTCGTCTGACCGACGCGCGTATCTTCGATGTGGTACGAGACCTTGCGGATAGGTGAGAAAATGGAGTCAACCGGAATGAGGCCGATGATGTGCTCGACGTTACGCTGCTTCTCAGCCGTGACGTAGCCGCGCCATTTTTCGACGCCGATTTCCATGTACAGGCGCGCCTTCTTGTCGGACAAGGTAGCGATGTGATATCCGGGGTCGAGTAGCTCGACGTCCGAATCAGGCACAATATCCGCCGCCGTCACCTCGCGCTCACCCGATGCCTCGATGCGCAGCACTTTTGGTTCGTCGGTTGCGAGCTTGAGCGGAAGACCCTTGAGGTTCAAGATGATATTGGTGACGTCTTCGACGACACCAGGAATCGTCGCGAACTCGTGCAGCACGCCGTCGATCTTGACGTAGGTCACTGCCGCGCCTGGCAACGACGACAGCAGCATCCGACGAATCGAGTTACCGAGCGTGATGCCGAAGCCACGCTCGAGCGGCTCGATAACGAACGTCGCGCTGCTGTCACGACGCTCGCGAACTTCAATTGATGCACGTTGAAACTCCTGAACTGACATATTCACCCCATGGCCTGATAGCTTTGGCCCGGCTTGGTCGTATGCAGCCTGTGGCTGCCGTAATTCATGAATCATTAGCGAGAATAGTACTCCACGATAAGTTGCTCCTCGACGTTTGTGTCGATGTCCGCGCGGGTCGGCATCTGCACGACCTTTGCCTTGAGAATTTGCTCGTCGAATTCGAGCCAGCCCGGCACGCGCCGGCCTTTTGCGTATTCGATCAAGCTTAAAAAGAGATTGGTCTTCGCGCTCGTCTCGACGATCGTAATCTCGTCACCCGGCCGCACCTGCATCGACGGGATGTTGACGCGTTTGCCATTCAGCATGAAATGGCGATGGCGCACGAGCTGCCGTGCTTGCGCGCGCGACGTCGCAAGATTGAGCCTGTAAATGACGTTGTCGAGCCGCGTTTCGAGAAGTGCCAGCAGCGCAGGCCCTGTTTGTCCTTTGCGCGCGCTCGCCTTGACGAAGTAGTTCTCGAATTGCTTTTCGAGGACGCCGTAGATGCGACGCATTTTCTGCTTCTCGCGCAGCTGGCGGCCGAACTCCGACACCTTGGGCCGGTTCTTCGTGTTCGCCTTTTGTCCGGGAGCAGCTGTGCGGCGTTCGACGGCGCATTTCTTTGACAAGCATCGCTCGCCTTTGAGGAAGAGCTTGACCTTTTCGCCTGGCTTTGTGCCGCTCGCGCTTTCGCGCCGGCACATACGGCAAACAGGTCCTGTGTATCGAGCCATAACGTTAGTGCGCTTACCTCCTAAACGCGGCGCCGCTTCGGCGGCCGGCATCCGTTGTGCGGGATCGGTGTGACATCTTTGATGAGCACGATTTCCAACCCGGCGGCTTGCAACGCACGGATTGCAGCTTCGCGTCCTGCTCCGGGACCCTTCACGAACACCTCAACTTGCTTCATCCCGTGCTCCATGGATTTGCGAGCTGCGGTTTCAGCCGCCATCTGCGCAGCAAACGGCGTCGACTTCTTGCTGCCCTTGAATCCCATTCCGCCCGCGCTTGCCCACGAGATTGCTCCGCCGGTCATGTCGGTGATGGAGACAATCGTGTTGTTGAAGCTTGAATGAATGTGTGCAACGCCTTGCGAGACGTGCTTCGCTTCACGCTTTTTGCGGGGTCGAGCCTTTTTCGGTGCAACTGCCATTAGTTCGCCATTCCTTTGTTATTTCCTAACGGACCTGAAGGTCCGTTGCTACATTGTCCGTTGCTACATTGTCCGTTGCTACATTGGCCTATTTGCCGATGCCGGGACCCTTGCTCTTCTTCTTGCCGGCAACCGTCTTTTTCGGTCCCTTGCGGGTGCGGGCGTTTGTCTTCGTTCGTTGACCGCGTACAGGCAGGCCGCGACGGTGACGCAGCCCCCGGTAGCAGCCAATGTCCATGAGGCGTTTGATTGCTCCTGAAATCTCGCGACGCAGGTCGCCTTCTACCTTAAGGTTCTTCTCGATTTGCTCGCGCAGTTTGGTGATATCGTCATCCTTGAGGTCCTTGACGCGCGTGTTGGGGTTGACCTTAGTAGCTGCCAGCAGCTTGTTCGCTGTCGGCCGGCCAATACCAAAGATATAGGTCAGCGCTACCTCAACGCGCTTCTCACGCGGCAAATCGACTCCGGCAATACGAGCCATATGCTCTCCTTACCCCTGCGCCTGTTTGTGCTTGGGATTGTCGCAAATCACCCGCGTGCGCCCTGCACGCTTGATGATCTTGCACTTCGCACATATTTTTTTCACACTCGGTCTAACTTTCACTTTTGTTCCTTCTCGTTAACGGACCTAAAGGTCCGTTGCTACATTTGGTCCGTTGCTACATTTGGTCCGTTGCTACGTCTGCTATTTGTACCGGTACGTAATGCGGCCTTGTGACAGGTCGTACGGGGAGAGCTCAACCAGCACGCGGTCACCAGGCAAGATGCGAATGAAATTCATTCTGATCTTGCCGGACACTCGCGCCAGAACTTTATGCCCGTTGCTGAGCTCGACGCGGAAAAAGGCGTTGGGCAGCGGCTCGACCACCACGCCCTCGACTTCAATGGCCTCTTCTTTGCTGGACCCTACTTTTTCGGCACGCTCGGCTTTTTTCTTCTTCCTATCCGATCGCTTGTATCCGCCCGGCCGTCTGCTTGGCGCCAAGCTTACCTCCTTCTGTGCGACGCATGGTGTCCGGTATATAGTTCACCCGCGCCGCGGCGTCTGTGAGCGTGAGAATCTCAAAGCCGTCAGGCGTGACGGCAACGGTATGTTCAAAATGCGACGAGAGCGAGCCATCGGCGGTTACGACAGTCCACTGGTCGGGGAGCGTTCGTACGCGAAACGTGCCGACGTTCACCATCGGCTCGATCGCGAGCACCATGCCGGGTTTGAGGACGACGCCCATGCCCGGGCGTCCGTAGTTGGGCACCGGGGGCTCCTCATGCAGGGCCTGACCAATACCATGCCCCACGAGCGCGCGAACGACCCCATAGCCTTGCCGCTCCACAAATGCTTGCACCGCGAACCCGATATCGGATATGTGAACGCCCGGACGCACCGTTTCGATGGCGATGGCGAGCGACTCTTGGGTGACGTCGAGCAGGCGTTGGGCCTCTTCCAATACTTTGCCGACCGGCACGCTCGCCGCCATATCCGAAAACCATCCGTCGACGCACGACCCTATGTCAATCTTAAAGATATCGCCGTCTTGGAGCTTGCGCTTGCCGGGAATGCCGTGAACGATCTCATCGTTGACCGACGTGCAGATCGAACCTGTAAAACCATGGTAGCCCAAGAACGCGGGTATACCACCATCTGCTCGAATGAGCTCCTCTGCATAGGCATTGATCTCTTGGGTCGTCACGCCGGGCTTTACCGCTGCGGTCAGCTTGTCGAGCGCTCGCGCAGTGACTCGTCCGCTGTGCCGCATCTTTTCCAACTCGCGGCTGCTTTTACAAGTGATCAAGCTGTCCGCACCACGGATGTCTTCAGCGCGGTGATAATGCGGTTGAATATCTCGTCAACGTCGCCGTTGCCGTCGACAACGCGCAGGAGACCCGAACGGCCATAGTACTCCGCGAGCGGCGCAGTCTTGCGCTGGTACTCGTCGAGCCGCTTGAGCACCGTTGCCTTGTCGTCGTCGGGCCGCTGGATTAAGGGACCAGCGCAGCGGTCGCACACACCCGGCAAGCGCGTCGGCGCTGACTCGAGATGGTAGAGCGTCTGGCACACCGCGCAGAGACGGCGGCCCGTCAGCCTGCGCAGTACTTCGTCCGGTTCAACCTTGATTTCAATGACGCCGTCAAGCTGTTGGTTGTTGCGGTGCATCATTGCATCCAAAGCGGTGGCTTGCTGAGCCGTCCGCGGAAAACCATCGAGGACGAAACCGTTTTGCGCGTCGGGAGCGGCGAGGCGCTCCTCAATGAGTCCGATGGTCACGTCATCCGGCACGAGTTTGCCCGCATCCATGTATGTCGTGGCGACCGAGCCCATCGGCGTGCGTTCCTTGACGGCATTGCGGAAAATATCGCCCGTGCCGATTTGCGGGATGCGAAACGCCTGGGCTAATAGCTTTCCCTGCGTCCCTTTACCGACTCCCGGTGGTCCAAGCAGGACCAGCCGCCACGTTCGTGCGCTCATTGCTTGATAAAGCCTCGATAGTCGCGCATGGCCAGGCGTGCTTCAATCTGCGTCATCGTGTCGAGCGCCACGCCGACAACGATGAGCAGCGACGTGCTGCCCAAATAGAATGTCGTAATGTGCGTGATGCTCTGCGTAATGTTCGGCAACACGGCGAGCAGGCCGAGGTAGATGGCCGCAACTGCCGTGATGCGATGGAGGATCTTCTGGAGATAGTCCGTGGTCGGCTTGCCGGGCCGAATGCCCGGGATGAACCCGCCCTGTTTCTTGAGCGAGTCGCCAATGTCCATAATGTTGACGACGACCTCGCTGTAAAAGAACGTGAAGGCAATGACGAGGACGAAGTAGACAAAATTGTAGAGCACAGTGTTGTAGTTGAAGTTCACTGCGATAAATTCGGCGATAGCATGTTGCCAGGCAACAGGGCTTGTATTCCACCAACCCGATATCTGCTGCGGCAAGAGCAGGATCGAGATCGCGAAGATGATCGAGATGACGCCCGCGTTGTTGAGGCGCAGCGGAATGTAGGTGCTGCGTCCGCCGTAGACTTTGCGCCCAACCACGCGTTTGGCATACTGGACGGGCACGCGCCGCTGCCCTTGATACATGAAAATGATCGATATGAGCGAGATAACGGCAATGAGGCCGAAGATGACGAGGCTCAAAATGTTGAGGCCTCCCTTTTGCCCCAACGCCAGCGTCTGCGCAAAGTAGACGGGATAGCGCAAGATAATGCCCACGAAAATGATGAGCGACACGCCGTTGCCGATACCCTTGTCGGTGATCTGCTCACCCAGCCACATGAGCCAAATGGTACCCGCGGTCAACGTCAGCACGACTGCCACAAGATAGAATATATCGCTGCGCAAGAAAACGTGCGCTCGATTGAGCATGGCAACCATCGCGGTGGCTTGCGCGATCGCCAAAATAACCGTCAGCCAGCGCGTGTACAGACCGACCTGCTTGCGGCCTTCCTCGCCGCCATGCTGCATCATCTCCTTGAGCTGTGGGAAGACGATCGTCATCAGCTGCATGATGATGCTGGCGTTGATGTATGGCGTGATGCCCATGGCAATGACGGAGAAATGCTGCAGCGCGCCGCCTGAGAGGAAGCCTAGGAAATTGAGAAACTGCCCGCTTGCCAGAATCTGTTGCCAGGCTGGGAGATTGACGTACGGGATTTGCACGTAGACCATGATGACGAATACCGCAAACGCGCCGAACACAAAGAGAACCCGATTCCGGATCTCCGGTACGACCAGTGCGTTTGCCAGATTTCGCCAGATGTTCATGAACCGATATTAATCCTCAAACGCGGCGCCGGCCGCTTCCAGCTTTGATTTCGCCGTTGCTGAGAAATGCATGCCCTGAAAGCGCAGGCCGGCCGGTGCATCACCCGCGCCCAATACCTTGACGCCGCCTTTGAGCTTCGATATGAAGCCCGCCTCGAGGAGTGACTGCGGGGTAATAACGGTGCCTTTCTCCCATGACGCGAGGTCGGCAAGATTGATGACCGCATACTCGGTGCGGAAAATCACCGTGGAGCGCGCTTTTTGCGACACGCCGCGCCGCTGCGGCAGCCGCCGGAACCAGGGCGTCTGTCCGCCTTCGAAGTTCGGTCCTTTGCCGCCGCCGGAGCGGGCGGTCTGTCCTTTGCCGCCTTTGCCTGACGTCTTGACCATGCCGCTGCCGTGTCCGCGCCCGACGCGCGTGCGCTTCTCTTTCGAGCCGTACGCTGGTTTAAGATCCGACAGCTTCACTTACTTGTTCTCTCCCTAATATCTCGTCCACAGTCTTGCCGCGTTGGTTTGCGACGTCTTCAACGGTTCGCAGCCGCCGCAGCCCAGCGACCGTCGCCTGGATGACGTTGATAGGATTGTTCGATCCGAGCGATTTCGTCAAAATGTCGTGCACACCGGCAAGTTCGAGCACCGCGCGCATCGCACCGCCGGCGATCACGCCCGTGCCCTTGCTCGCGGGTTTCATCAGCACTTTGCCGGATCCGATGTGACACTCGATCGGATGTGGTATCGTGCGTCCGACCATCTTGACCGTGATCAACGAACGGCGCGCATCTTCGACGCCTTTACGAATCGCCTCCGGCACTTCGCGTGCCTTACCCAAGCCGTAGCCAACGCGGCCGTTGCGATCTCCGACGACAACGAGCGCGGAAAACGAGAACCGTTTGCCGCCCTTGACGACCTTCGCAACGCGGTTCACGCGTACGACTTGTTCCTCCAGGCCCGAGCCGTCCGTAATGCGCGCCATGCGCTAGAACTCCAATCCGGCGCCGCGCGCCGCGTCTGCCAGTGCTTTGATGCGCCCGTGATACTTGTAGCCGCCGCGGTCGAAGACCACAGCCGTAATACCCTTTGCCTTTGCGCGTTCCGCGATCGCCGTGCCGACCTTCTCCGCTGCACCGGTGCTCCGGCGCGACTCGAGGTCCTTGGCAATATCTTTCTCGCGCGTCGAAGCGGCAGCCAGCGTGTTGCCGGTTGCGTCGTCGATGAGCTGCACGTAGATATGGTGCAGGCTTCGGAACACCGATAGCCGCGGCCGTCCGCCATTGCCGATGATGCGCCGGCGCACGCGAGCGTGCCGGCGGACGCGCAATGTGTTTCTGCTTATCGATCGTGCCATTGCGTACTGTCCCTACCTATTTCTTGACCGCGCCGGCGGTCTTACCGGCCTTGCCGAGCTTCCGGCGCACGTACTCACCCTCATAGCGAATGCCTTTACCCTTGTATGGCTCGGGCGGGCGAATGCTGCGGATCTGCGCAGCTGTTTGGCCGACTTGCTGTTTGTCCGCGCCGCTGATTTGAATTTTGTTCGTTCCTTCGACTTTGATCTCGACGCCCTGCGGCGGCTCGAAGACGACGGGATGCGAGAAGCCGAGCTGCAACCCAAGCTTCTTGCCTTGCATCTGCGCTCGGTAGCCGACGCCTTGGATCTCGAGGTTCTTGCTGAAGCCCTTTGTCACGCCGTCAACCATGTTGGCGACGAGCGTGCGCGTCAGGCCGTGGAGTTGGCGGCTGCGCTTGTCCTCATTTGGGCGAGCGACAGTGACCGAGTTCCCTTCAACCTTCACGATGATCGGTTCGGGATAGCTCAGCTTCAGTTGACCCTTCGGTCCTTTGACGGCGACTTCGTGATCCGTGACGGTGACAGTAACGCCGCTCGGCACGCTGACGGGAAGACGTCCAATTCTACTCATCGATGCTCACCAGACAAACGCCACGACTTCGCCGCCGCATCCCAGCCGCTTGGCTTGCCGCCCGCTCATAATGCCCTTTGACGTCGACATGATGACGAGGCCAAGCCCGCCCATGCATTTTGGAATGTCGCCCTTGGGCGTGTAAATGCGCAGCCCGGGCCGGCTGATGCGCTGCAAACCGTTGATGACTCGTTCGCGGTGTTGCCCGTACTTGAGGGTAATGCGAATGAGGTCGCGCGGTGCACCCGGCACAACTTCAAATGCTTTGACGAAGCCCTCGTCCTTGAGCACCTTGGCGAGGTCCTTCTTCAGGCGCGACGCCGGGATGTCAACGCGCTCATGGAACGCGATATTCGCGTTGCGAATTCTCGTTAACATGTCCGCGATCGGGTCGGTTATCACTGCCATAACTTCTTTAAATCCTTCGTACCGTACGATTACCAGCTCGCCTTGGTCACGCCGGGGATTTGTCCCCGATGCGCAAGTTCGCGGAAGCAGATGCGGCACAGGCCGAACTTACGCAAGTAGCCGCGCGGGCGTCCGCAGCGGCGACAGCGGTTGTGCTTGCGCACCGCAAATTTCTCTTTGCGTTTGCTTTTCTCAACCATTGCCGTGGTGGCCATATATGCTTCGCCCGGCTTACGCCGCAGCGCCCTCCTTGCGTAACGGCATGCCCATTTCGGCGAGGAACGCGAGCGCGTGCTCATCGGTCTGCGCCGTCGTCACGATGACGATGTCCATGCCGCGCACGTGCGTCACCTTGTCGTAGTTCACCTCAGGAAATACCAGCTGCTCTTTGAGCCCAAGCGCGTAGTTGCCGCGGCCGTCAAGCGACGTGCGCGACATGCCGCGGAAGTCGCGGATGCGCGGCAGTACGATGTTGACGAGCTTGTCGAAAAACGCGTACATACGCTCGCCGCGAAGCGTGACCTTCGCGCCGATCTGCATGCCGGCGCGCAGCTTGTAGGTCGCAACGCTCTTGCTCGCTCGCGTGACCACCGGCTTTTGACCCGTGATGGCGACGAGATCTGAGACTGCTTCTTCGATTTGCTTCGGCTCGGCCACCGCTTCGCCCACGCCCATGTTGACGACGATCTTCACTAAGCGCGGCACTTCCATCACGTTGGAGAATCCAAAGCGCTTGCGCAGCGAGGGCTGAATCGTCTTGAGGTAACGCTCGTGCAACCTGTTCATCAGTCTATACCTTCACCGGGCGCTCAGCCGGTTCTCCGCAACGACGGCACACGCGCTCGCGTGCGCCCGCCGAAGTGCGAAACGCCAGCTTTGCGGGCTTGTTGCATTTCGGGCACACGTACATCAGCTTGCCAACCGGCAACGGTAGCTCTTTTTCAATAATGCCGGCCTTTGCTTTTTGCGTTTGTTTCGTGTGGCGCTTGACGACGTTGACGCCCTCAACTTCGGCTTTGCCCACGCGAGAAAAAACAAGTTTGATCTTACCGCGCTTGCCCTTATCCTTGCCGGATAGGACAACCACGTTGTCGCCCGCCGCCAGGCGCAGCTTCACTGCCATCTTAGAGAACCTCCGGAGCCAAAGAAACAATTTTCATGAAGTCGCGATCGCGCAGCTCGCGCGCGACCGGACCGAAGATGCGCGTGCCGCGCGGGTTCTTCTGGTCGTTGATGAGCACGGCCGCGTTCTCGTCAAAGCGAATGAACGAGCCGTCCGGACGGCGCATTTTCTTCTTTTGACGAACGATGACTGCCTTAACGACGTTACCCTTCTTCACGGCCGCACCGGGAATGGCGCTCTTCACCGTCGCGACGACGATGTCGCCGACATAGGCGTAGGGATGGCGCGAGCCACCGCTCACGTGAAAGACCATGATCTCCCGCGCGCCTGAATTGTCAGCCACCTTTAGCCTCGTCTGCGCTTGGATCACTTGGCCCGCTCCAAAATCTCAGCTAATCGCCAGCGCTTGGTGGCAGACAGCGGTCTCGTTTCGACGATGCGCACAAGATCGCCGGTCTTGGCTTCGTTGCGCTCGTCATGCGCGGCAAAGCGACGCGAGCGGCGGACGATTTTGCCGTAACCTGCGTGCGGGGTGCGCGATTCCGTCACCACGATGATGGTCTTTTGCCCTTTGTCGGACGACACGCGGCCGATCTTATTCTTGCGCGTCGCGCGCGCGTTTGTCTGTTCCATACTTAGCCTGCCAACTGCCGCTCGGCGAGAATCGTGTAGAGCTGGGCGATACGGCGGCGCAGCTTGCTGACCGTCGCGTGGTCTTCGAGGTGACCGGTGACGAGTTGGAAACGCAAATTAAAGAGCTCTTCTTTTGTGGCGGCAAGCTTTTCCTCAAGTTCATTTGTCGTCAGCTCGCGCAGACTGCGCAATTCGCTAGGCTTCAAGAGCTTCACCCGCCCTTTCTCGCCGCAATACTTTCGTGCGGATAGGCAGCTTGAATGCCGCCAGCCGCAGCGCTTCCTTCGCGACGATCTCATCAACGCCGGACAATTCAAACATCACCCGGCCTGGGCGTACGACTGCAACCCAGCCCTCGGGCTGCCCCTTGCCCGACCCCTGACGAGTTTCAGCCGGCTTCTTCGTGTATGACTTGTCCGGGAAAATCGTGATCCATACTTTGCCGCCACGCTTGATGTGGCGCGTCAGCGCGATGCGCGCCGCCTCGATTTGGCGATTGGTAATCCACGCCGGCTCAAGCGCCTGCAAGCCAAACTCGCCGAAATGCAAATCGTTGCCCGACTGCGCTCGGCCTTTCATCCGGCCGCGCTGGACCTTGCGGTGTTTCACTCTCTTCGGTAACAGCATGTCTTACTTCGACCCTTCACTCTTCGGTGGCGTACTCGACTCCGGTTGTGCGCCTTCGGCCGGCGCCTTTTCTTCGACGACAAGCGGTCCTGCCGGCTGCTCGAGTGCGATCGCTCCCGCGGGCTCCGCGACGGCGGGCGTTTCGGCCACCTCTGGAGTGGCTAGCGGCGCCTGCCCTTCGACTACCGGCACGTTCGCGGCTTGCGAAGCGTCTGGTGCGGTCGCTGCAGCAGCGTCAGCAGGTTGCGCGGTGCTCGAAGGCGCGGCTTCTCCGGGCTTTGCTGTTCGTGGCGTGCGGGTGCGTGTTGGCAGCCGCGTCGGACGAGCAGCCGCTGCCGCGTCGACCTTTGGCTTGCCATCGGGCAACACTTCACCCAGGTATACCCACACCTTCACACCGATTCGACCGAATGTCGTATATGCTTCACTATGTGCGTAGTCGATGTTAGCGCGCAGGGTGTGCAGCGGCACCTTGCCCTCGAAGTTGCGCTCTACGCGTGCGATCTCAGCACCGCCAAGACGGCCGCCAACTTGCACCTTGATACCCTTGGCGCCCGCTTTGATCGTTCGCTGAATAGCTTGGCGCATGGCACGCCGGAAAGCAATGCGCTTCTCGAGCTGGTCGACGATATTATTCGCCACAAGCTTGGCGTCAAGTTCCGGATGCTTGATCTCGAGCACGTTGACGTTGACTTGCTTGCCGGACACTTTCTCAAGCTTCTTCTTGAGGTCTTCGATCCCGGCGCCACGCTTGCCGATGATGATGCCCGGTTTAGCTGTACTGATGACAACGCGTATTTGGTTGGCGCGACGCTCGATTTCCATTTTCGATACCGCAGCCGAGCGCGAAAGACCATCGACGAGCTTGCGCATGCCTAAATCTTCGTGCAGCCAATCACGGTATTGCCGGTTTTCGTACCAGCGCGAATCCCACGTGCGCGTAATACCGAGGCGGAACCCGACGGGATTAACTTTCTGGCCCACTATGCTTCTTCTCCGTCGCTCACGATGATGGTCACGTGTGACATCTTCTTTCTTTTTAATCCGGCTTGACCGCGCGCCCGCGCCTCAAGGCGCTTGATCACCGGTCCGCCGTCAACCGTTGCCGTGGCGATAACGAGATCTGCCGGCTTCATGCCGTGGTTATTCTCGGCGTTGGCGACAGCCGAGCGAATGATCTTTTGAATTGCCTTCGCAGCTGACACCGGCGCGAAGTCGAGCAAGACGAGTGCGCGATCGACGCGTTGACCGCGGATGGCGTCGACAACACGGCGTGCCTTTCGGGGCGGCACGCGCAGAAACTTGGCGGTGGCTCGAGCCTGCATCATTTAACCTCGACTGTTTCCGCAGATGCGGCCGCTGCGGCGCTGCCGTGACCGCGGAAGATACGCGTTGGCGCAAACTCGCCGAGCTTGTGGCCGACCATGTTCTCCTGTACGTAGACGGGCACGTGCTTTTTGCCATCGTGCACGGCAATCGTATGTCCGACCATGGCCGGAATAATCGTTGACGCGCGGGACCACGTTTTGACGACGCGCTTTTCGCGCGCGGCGTTCATGCGCTCGATGCGAACGAGCAAGTGATCTGCAACATAAGGACCTTTCTTTGAAGAACGACTCATTTTTTGCCCCGCCGCTTCACGATAAACTTCGACGTGCGCTTGTTGCGCCGCGTCTTTTTGCCCATAGTCATCTCGCCCCAAGGCGTCGTCGGCGGACGGCCGGCAGTCGAACGCGCCTCGCCACCACCGTGCGGATGGTCGACCGGGTTCATTGCAACGCCCCGGACGTGCGGCCGGCGGCCTAGCCAGCGCGTGCGCCCGGCTTTACCGACGGACTGATTTTCGTGGTCCACGTTCCCGAGCTGGCCGATGGTCGCACGGCACACGACCGCAATCTTGCGCACTTCACCCGACGGCATGCGGATTTGGGCGTAGTCGCCTTCCTTGGCCATGAGCTGGGCAGCGCCGCCTGCAGAGCGCACGAGTTTACCACCCTCACCTGGCGAGATCTCGATATTGTGAATCACGGTTCCAAGCGGTATGTTGGAAAGCGGCAATGCGTTGCCGGTTTTGATGTCGGCAGCCGGACCGGAGACGAGTACATCACCGACCGCAAGACCCAGCGGCGCGAGGATGTAGCGCTTTTCGCCGTCGCGGTAATGCAGCAGCGCAAGCCGCGCTGAACGGTTTGGATCGTATTCGATTGCGGCCACTTTGGCGGGAACGCCGTCTTTGCCGCGCTTGAAATCGATCACCCGATACATCACCTTGTGTCCGCCACCGCGATGGCGCACTGTGATGTGTCCGTTGAAGTTACGACCCGCAGTCTTCTTGCTCGGCTCCAGGAGGCTGCTCTCCGGGGCCTTCTTCGTCAGCTCCTCAAAGGAAGCAATCTGCGCGAAGCGGCGGCCCGGTGAGGTCGGCTTGAATTTCCTTAACGCCATGGAGTGCTCCGAAACGGACCTAAAGGTCCGTTGCTACAGTCAGGATTCAAAGGTCCGTTACTACAGCTAGGATTACGATTCAAAGTAGTTCACCCCGCCAAGTTCAATCTTGTCACCCTCGCGCAGCGTGACGATGGCTTTCTTCCAGTCCGAGTGCAGGACGCGCGGTCGCTTCGTGCGGCGGCGCAGATCGTGCTTTCGCTTGCCTCGCACGCTTACAGTATTGACGCGCAACACCGTTACCTTAAAAAGCTTTTCGACCGTGTCTTTAATGTGGTGTTTGGTCGCCTCAGGCGCGACCTCAAACGTATATTGCGAGACCGCCGTCTGACCGATCGACTTCTCGCTGACGACCGGGCGCACGATGTGCGAGCGGTCGAATCCATGAAAACGCTCGTGCCGTTTAGCCACCGCACACCTCCGCAAGCGCGTCGAGCGCGTTGCGGCTAACGACCAAACGGTCATGCGCCAAAATTGCGTGGGCTGAAATATCGTTGTGTGCGACAACCGAGGCGCGCTGTACATTGCGTCCGGCAAGATGGATCTCGCGAGCGCCGTCATCTTTTTGAGGATGCACGGCGAGGAGAACCGAATCGCCCGTCTTGTCGGGCCAGAGTATGGCGATCAGATCGCGCGTCTTTGCGGGTTTGAGACCGCTTGCATCAAGGATGAAGAGCGCTCCGGCGTTTGCCTTGACAGCGATTGCCATAGCGAGCGCGCTGCGGCGGGTTTTCTTGTTCATTCCGACCGCGTGTGAGCGAGGATGTGGACCAAAGACGACGCCGCCTTTGCGCCACAGCGGTGAACGGATGCTGCCATGCCGCGCCCGGCCCGTGCCCTTCTGACGCCAGGGCTTGCGTCCGCCGCCGGATACCTCGTCGCGCGTTTTCGTGTCTGCTGTGCCGGCGCGCCGGTTGGCGAGATGACGAACGACTGCCTGATGCAACACCGAGAGCTTCGGTTGCTTTGTGAACACGTCGGGTATCTCGGCCGTGCCGACTGCCTTACCCGTCTTGTCGATCTTCGCTGCGGTCACTGCGCGTTTGCCTTCCGTTTCGCGCGTACGGCAGGCCGCACAAACACGATCCCAGAGCTTGCACCCGGGATCGCACCTTTGACCAGCAGTAAATTACGCTCTTTGTCGGTTTGAACAACCTCGAGGTTCAAGGTCGTGATACGATCGACGCCGAGGTGGCCCGGCCGATGGCTGCCCTTGACGGTTTTCGCCGCGTTGGTGTCGCCGTTGCTCGCCGGCTGGCGGTGAATCATCGAACCGTGGCTTGCGCCACCGCCCGACGCGTTCCAGCGCTTCATGATGCCGGTGAAGCCTTTGCCCTTGCTAATGCCTGTCACGTCGACGAGATCGCCTGCCGCAAATGACTCGACGGTGACCACATCACCGCTCTTTGCTTCGCCCGCGTCACCGCGAAACTCGTGCAGGACCGCTTTTGGCGCGACGCTGAGCTTTTCAAAACGCCCGCGCAGCGCTCTCGTCAGGCCCTTGATCTTCGCGTCTTCAAAACCCAGCACGACGGCGTCATAGCCGTGCTTGTCGGCGGTCTTACGCTCGATGACTTGACACGGTCCAGCTGAAATAACCGTAACCGGCACGACTTCGCCGTTGTCGGTGAAGACGTTCGTCATGCCCAGCTTGCGTCCAATGATTTGTTTCATCTCTTTATGCCTTGAGTTCGATGTCGACGCCGGCCGGTAAATCCAAATGCATCAGCGCGTCCATGGTCTTCGCCGATGCCTGGAGGATGTCGATGAGGCGCTTGTGCGTGCGGATCTCGAAATGCTCGCGGCTCTTCTTGTCCACGTGCGGCGAGCGGAGCACGCACGTGCGCTCGATCTCAGTCGGCAGCGGCACAGGACCTGAGACGAACGCGCCCGTGCGCTTGGCCGTCTCGACGATGCGCTCCGCCGATTGGTCGAGGATCTTGTGGTCGTAGGCCCGCAGCCGGATCCGGATTTTACCTGCCATTATTTGTCTACTCGATCCGCCGTCATTACTCGGTCACCTTAGTGACGACGCCTGCGCCGACTGTGCGGCCACCCTCACGGATGGCAAAACGCAAGCCTTCCTCACACGCAATCGGCGTGATCAGCTCCACGTCCATCCGCACGTTGTCACCGGGCATCACCATCTCCACCCCTTCGGGCAGCTTGATAGAACCCGTCACATCCGTCGTCCGGAAGTAAAACTGGGGACGATAGTTCGAGAAAAACGGCGTGTGACGGCCGCCCTCGTCCTTGCTCAGCACGTACACTTCGGCTTGAAACTTCTTGTGCGGCTTGATCGAACCGGGTTTGGCCAGTACCTGACCGCGCTCGATGTCGTCGCGCTCGATGCCGCGCAAGAGCACACCGATGTTGTCACCGGCAATACCTTCATCCAGCAGCTTGCGGAACATCTCGATGCCCGTCACAACTGACTTGCGTGCCTTGTCCACTAGGCCCACGATCTCGACTTCATCGCCGACTTTGACCTTGCCGCGCTCCACCCGGCCCGTACCAACCGTGCCACGGCCAGTTATCGTGAACACGTCTTCCACTGGCATCAAGAACGGCTTGTCCACGTCGCGCTGCGGCACGGGGATATACGAGTCGACTGCATCCATGAGGTCTGTGATCTTCTTTGACCACTCGCCCGGAGTCGTCTCTTCCAGCGCTTTGAGGGCGCTGCCGCGGATCACTGGGATCTCTTGACCCGGGAACTTATAGGCCGAGAGCAGCTCACGCACTTCCATCTCGACAAGGTCGATGAGTTCTGGGTCGTCGACCATATCGATCTTATTAAGGAAGACAACCAGATAGGGCACACCGACTTGGCGCGCGAGCAGTATGTGCTCGCGTGTCTGCGGCATGGGACCATCCGCTGCCGAGACGACGAGGATCGCACCGTCCATCTGGGCTGCACCCGTGATCATGTTTTTGATGTAGTCGGCATGACCCGGTGCATCCACGTGGCTATAGTGGCGGTTTTTGGTCTCGTACTCAGCATGATATAGCTGGATCGTAATACCGCGCTCTTTTTCTTCGGGCGCGTTATCGATCTGATCCACGATCAGTTTCTTTGTGCCTGTGCCTGCGTCGGCCAGGACCTTCGTGATCGCAGCCGTCAGCGTCGTCTTGCCGTGGTCAACGTGACCGATCGTGCCGATGTTGACGTGCGGCTTGTTCCGCTCAAATTTTGCCTTTGCCATTTCCTACTTTCCTTTGCCGGTGTTCTTAGCGACAATCTCTTCCTCAATGCTCTTTGGCACCTGAGCATAGTGCGAGAACTCCATGGTATACGTTGCACGTCCTTGCGTGCGGCTGCGCAGATCCGTTGCGTAGCCGAACATCTCTGAGAGGGGCACGTTTGCCTTGACCTTCTGAGCTCCGCCGGGCTCCGGTTCCATGCCGAGCACGTGACCGCGCCGGGCATTGAGGTCACCAATAACGTCGCCGAGGAACTGGTCGGGGGTGACGACCTCGACGAGCATGATCGGCTCCTTGATGATCGGGCCGGCCTTGCGGTTGGCCTCTTTGAACGCCATCGAGCCTGCGATCTTAAACGCCATTTCACTTGAGTCGACGTCGTGATAGGAGCCGTCGAAGACAGTCGCCTTAAAATCGACGACAGGATAGCCCGCTAGCACGCCCGACAGCGCTGCTTCGCGCACGCCAGCTTCAACCGGCTTGATAAATTCTTTTGGAATCGCGCCGCCGACGACTTCGTTTTCGAACGTGACGCCGGAGCCCGGCGGCTGCGCCTCTAAGCGGATCCACGCATCGCCGTACTGACCTTTGCCGCCGGTCTGCCGGATGTAACGGCCTTCTGCCTCGGCTGTTTTCGTGATCGCCTCTTTATAGGCCACTTGCGGTTTGCCCACGTTGGCTTGCACCTTGAACTCGCGCAGCATCCGGTCGACGATGATCTCGAGATGAAGCTCGCCCATGCCGGAGATGATGGTCTGACCCGTCTCTTCGTCCGTAAACATCTTGAAGGTTGGGTCTTCTTCCGCGAGCTTTGCAAGCGACTGGCCAAGCTTTTCTTGGTCGGCCTTCGTCTTTGGTTCGATCGCTTGGCTGATGACGGGCTCGGGGAAAACGATGTTCTCGAGGATGATCGGATGCTTCTCATCGCACAGCGTGTCGCCCGTCGTTGTGTTCTTGAGGCCCACAGCTGCCGCGATGTCGCCTGCTTCGACGCTGTCGACGTCCTCACGGTGGTTGGCGTGCATGCGCAGTATGCGGCCGATACGCTCGCGCTGCCCTTTGGTTGAATTGTAAATATACGATCCAGCGGTCAGCTTGCCTGAATATGTTCGGAAGAACGTCAGCTTGCCGACGAACGGATCGGTCATGATCTTAAATGCTAGCCCCGAGAAAAACTCGTCATCGGATGCCTTGCGCTTTATCTTCTGCCCGTGATGATCCGGGTCGTCACCTTCGACGTCGACCAGATCGATGGGTGATGGAAGGTAGTCCACCACGGCATCCAGCAGCGGCTGCACGCCCTTGTTTTTGAACGCTGCACCGCACAGCACAGGGATAACGATGCCTTTGATTGTCGCCGCGCGCAGCGCTTTGGCAATCTCTTCGGCCGAGATATCTTTGCCCTCGATGAACTTCTCGGTGAGATGTTCGTCGGTTTCCGCAACCGCCTCAATGAGTTCGGCCCGGTACTTGCGGATGAGCTCCTTCATCTCGGCGGGCACCTCTACGTCGGTCATGGCCTTGCCAAGATCGTCCGTATAGATCGTCGCCTTCTGTGTCAGCAAGTCGACAAAGCCTTTGAAATTGTCTTCGGCGCCAATGGGCAGCATGATCGGCACGGCGCGTGCGCCCAGGCGCTCGCGAATCTTGTCGACAGAGTTGTAGAAGTCGGCGCCCGTGCGATCCATCTTATTAATGAAGACAATGCGCGGCACGTGGTACTTGTTGGCCTGGCGCCACACGGTCTCGCTCTGCGGCTGGACGGCTGCGACCGCGTCAAAGAGCGCCACCAGGCCATCGAGAACCCGCATGGAGCGCTCTACCTCGACGGTAAAGTCCACGTGGCCGGGCGTATCAATAATATTAATACGGGTATCGCGCCACACGCATGTCGTCGCCGCGGATGTGATCGTGATGCCGCGTTCTTGCTCTTGCTCCATCCAGTCCATGGTCGCGGCGCCCTCGTGGACTTCGCCCATCTTGTGCGTCCGGCCGGTGTAGAACAAAATGCGCTCGGTCGTCGTTGTCTTGCCCGCGTCGATATGCGCGGCGATGCCGATGTTGCGCGTGTTGGCAAGTGAGAACTGACGCGACGAGCCGCCGCGCTTTTCGCTCTTGTGTTCCGTGCTTGACGTTACCATCGATAATGCGCGAACGCTTTGTTCGCCTCAGCCATGCGGTGGGTATCCTCGCGCTTCTTCACCGAAGCGCCTTGGTTGTTCGCAGCATCCAGCAGCTCTGCCGCCAGCCGCTCTTCCATGGTGCGGCCAGGCCGGCTGCGCGCGAACGAGATCAGCCAGCGCATGCCCATCGCTTGACGGCGGTCCGGTCGAACCTCCATGGGCACCTGATAGGTAGCGCCGCCGACGCGCCGCGGACGTACTTCGACCAGCGGCATCGCGTTGTTAAGCGCCTGCGTAAAAACTTCCATCGGATCTTTCCCGGTTTTCTCCTTGAGAATATCGAAGGCGCCGTAAGCGATGTGTTCGGCCGTGCTCTTCTTGCCACGCAACATGATCTTATTAATGAAGCGCGCGAGAACCCGAGAATTGAAACGCGGATCGGGAAGGACTTGACGTTTGGGGACTGCACCTTTGCGCGGCATGAATTACGCTTTCGGCCGCTTTGCGCCGTATTTAGAACGGCCTTGCTTGCGTGCTTGTACGCCTTGCGCATCGAGCGTGCCGCGAATAATGTGATAGCGTACGCCCGGCAAATCTTTCACCCGGCCGCCACGAATGAGCACGACCGAGTGCTCTTGCAAATTGTGACCGATGCCGGGAATGTACGCGGTGACTTCCATGCCGTTGGTGAGCCGCACGCGCGCGACTTTACGCAGCGCTGAGTTGGGCTTTTTGGGCGTTACCGTCTTGACTTGCGTGCAGACGCCACGCCGTTGCGGGTTGCCCGTGCTGATGAACTTCGTGCGTTGCGGCAAGTCGGGGTGACCCGGTTTCGCACCTGTCAACGAAAACAGAAACGCCGGGGACTTCGACTTTTTCTTTACCTTCTCGCGGCCGGTTCGCACCAGCTGGCTGATTGTGGGCAACTATTCTTCCTTATATAGATGTAGCGGTGATGTAGCGGTCGACCTTGTGTCGACCGGGCGGTCGTGCACGCTCGACACCCCAGCGGGGGCTGCGCAACGCGGCCTCTTCCTTGGATCTCCGCCGTGGCGAGGAGTGTAGTGGCGCGAACGGACGCGCCTGTAGACCACCGGGGAACACGGGCCCTCACAAGGGAGACCCGTAACCAACGTATTCTACCAGACGGTACGCTGCAACGTCAAGCGCAAGCCGCTTAAGGTCGCATCCGCGCGGCGTGCCGTCGACGCGTAGTCGACCGCTCCACAATCCCTAGAGCTCGCGGTCCGCTTCCGGTTCGGACTCTTCCGGTTCGGCGGCACGATGATGCTCGCTCTCCGGGGAACGGACCTGAAGGTCCGTTGCTACACGGTCCGTTGCTACACGGTCCGTTGCTACAAGGTCCGTTGAGCCAGCCTCGACCGCGACGGGTTCGGGTACGCTTTCCTCAAGATCGGTGCGCACGGAAACTTCCGGCGGCAGATCCTCGTCGGTCAGCGGAGAGTCGACGGCAGTGACGGTGTCGAGTTCGTCACCGGTGACCTGCGAATCCACTCTCGAAGGCGTTGCGAACCCGGCAAGGTCAGAGAACTCGCCACTTAAGCCTGAATCTTCGACAGCCGCAGCTTCTTCAGCCACTGCAATCTCTGACGCCAGCGTTTGGTCCTCCGGAAGATCCGCGAAGATATCAGCTTCGCGGAACTTCGGCCTTCCTCTGACTGAGGTCTCAACCGCGCGATACCGCGGCATGCCCGTGCCGGCCGGAATGAGCTTGCCGATGATGACGTTCTCCTTCAGGCCGAGCAGCGGATCGTACTTGCCCTCGATCGCTGCCTGCGTGAGCACGCGCGTCGTCTCTTGGAACGACGCAGCCGACAAGAAGGACTCCGTTGCAAGCGACGCCTTCGTGACGCCGAGTAACACCGTGTCCGCTTTGGCGGGTTCAATTCCCGCGGCGACCGACTTCGCGTTCTCCTCGAGAAACTTCTCGGCATCGAGCATTTGACCGGGAAGCAGACGGGTGTCACCGCTCTCGGTCACCTTCTTCTTGCGCAGCATGCTGCGCACGATGACCTCGATGTGCTTGTCGTTGATGTCGACGCCCTGGCTGCGGTAGACCTTCTGCACCTCTTGCACGAGATAGTTCTGCAGCGAAGTCTCGCCTTTGATGCGCAAGATATCGTGCGGGTTGACCGAGCCCTCGATGAGCTGGTCACCAGCTTGGACACGATCGCCGTCATGAACCGTGACGTGCACGTTGAACGGAATCTCGTACGCGTGCTCCTCACCCTCGGCGTCGGTCACCACGACTTCTCGGATGCCCTTGTCCTCCTGGATGTGGACGGTACCTTTCTCTTCGGTGATGATTGCTTGACCCTTAGGCTTGCGCGCCTCGAAGAGCTCTTCGACGCGCGGCAGACCCGTGATGATGTCCTCTGACGCAACACCGCCCGTATGGAAGGTCCGCAGCGTGAGCTGCGTGCCCGGTTCGCCGATACTCTGCGCCGCGATGATGCCGACGGCTTCGCCGATGTCGACAATGTCGCTCGTCGCCAGATTGCGTCCGTAACAGATAGCACACACGCCCACGCGTGCGTCGCAGGTGAGCACCGAGCGGATGCCCACTTCTTTGATGCCCGCCGCAATGATGCGCGCTGCAATCTCTTCATCGATTTCCTGACCACGCTTGACGAGGACTTCCGACGACTTGTTCGGATCTTTGATGTCCGCAAGCGCATAGCGTCCAACGATGCGGTTGACGAGCGGCTCGATAATCTCTTTGCCGTCGGCAATGTCGCTTACGGTGATGCCTCGATCGGTATCGCAGTTCTCCTCACGGATGATAACGTCTTGTGCGACGTCCACCAAGCGGCGAGTCAGATACCCAGAGTCAGCCGTCCGCAATGCGGTGTCGGCAAGGCCCTTGCGCGCGCCGTGCGTCGAGATGAAGTACTCGAGCACTGTGAGGCCTTCTTTGAGGTTGGCCTTGATCGGAATGCTCAAGATGCGTCCTGACGGGTCGGCCATGAGGCCGCGCATGCCGGCGATCTGCTTGACCTGCGCAATCGATCCGCGAGCGCCCGAGGTTGCCATCATGAAGATGGAGTTGAGCCGGTCTTGCTCGCCAAGCATCGCCTGCGTCACTTCTTCGCCGGTCTTTGTCCAGACGTCGATTGTCTTGTTGTACTGCTCGTCCTCGGAGAGCAGGCCTTCCTTATAGAGGTCGTTGATCTTCACGACCGCGGCGTCTGCCTTGCTGATCAGTGCACCCTTGTTGCGGGGGATTATGATGTCGCTGATGGACACGGTCGTACCAGAGACGGTCGCGAACCGGAAGCCAAGCGTCTTGATAGCGTCAAGAAAGCCCGCCGTCTCTGCGTTGCCGTAGCGCCGGTAGCAGTTTGCAATGAGCTGCGTGAGGCCTTTCTTATCGACCGTGCGATTGACGAACGGATGCTGCCATTCCGGTGGGAACGCTGCATTGAAGATAACGCGGCCAATGGTGGTCTCCACCAGTTGCCCATCGCGCCAGCGAACCTTGATCGGTTCGTGCAGAGAGATAGCCTCCGCATCGTACGCAAGCTGGGCTTCTTTCTCGTCGAAGAACGTGCGCAATCCCGCAGCGCCCTCTTTGCGCGGCGCTGACGGCAGTGCACCGGCGGTTGCGGAATCAATCGTCAAATAGTAGAGCCCAAGCACCATATCTTGCGTCGGAATGGATACGGGGTTGCCATACGACGGCTGCAAGATGTTGTTGCTCGAGAGCATGAGCACGCGAGCCTCTGCCTGCGCGCCGGCAGACAGCGGCAAGTGGACGGCCATTTGGTCGCCGTCAAAGTCGGCGTTGTACGGCGTGCACACGAGCGGGTGAATCTGGATTGCCTTGCCCTCGACGAGCACCGGCTCAAAAGCCTGGATGCCGAGACGATGCAACGTTGGGGCGCGGTTGAGCAGCACCGGATGATCTTTGATCACCTCGTCCAGGACGTCCCAGACCTCCGGCCGCACACGCTCGACCATGCGCTTGGCGCTTTTGATGTTGTGCGCTTGGCCGCGGTCGACGAGCTTCTTCATAACAAACGGCTTGAAGAGCTCGAGCGCCATTTCTTTGGGCAGACCACACTGGTGGAGGCGCAAGTTGGGACCGACGACGATGACCGAACGGCCTGAGTAGTCGACTCGCTTACCGAGCAAGTTCTGACGGAAGCGGCCCTGCTTGCCTTTCAGAATATCAGACAGCGACTTCAGCGGCCGGTTGTTCGGCCCCGTAACCGGTCTGCCGCGACGGCCGTTGTCGATGAGCGCATCGACTGCCTCTTGCAGCATGCGCTTTTCGTTCTTGATGATGATCTCAGGTGCGGAAAGCTCGAGCAGGCGCTTCAGCCGGTTGTTGCGGTTGATGACGCGGCGATAGAGATCGTTCAAATCGGACGTGGCAAAGCGGCCGCCATCGAGCTGCACCATGGGGCGCAGTTCCGGCGGAATAACCGGCACGCTCGAGAGGATCATCCACTCCGGCTTGTTGCCGGAGTGAAGAAATGCTTCCACGATCTCAAGACGCTTGATCGCCTTGATGCGCTTTTGGCCCGAGGTTCCTTGGAATTCCGCGCGCAGCTCGGCCTGCAGTTTGTGCAAGCTCAGGTCGCGCAAGAGCTCGCGTACGGCCTCCGCACCCATGCCGGCGCGGAACGCGTTGCCGTACTTTTCGCGGTGCTCGCGATACTTCTGTTCCGTGAGAATCTCACGCTTCTCGAGCGGGGTTCCGCCGGGATCGATGACGATGTACGCAGCGAAATAGATAACCTTCTCGAGTTGTCGTGGCGACATGTCGAGCAGGATGCCGATGCGGCTCGGCACGCCTTTGAAGTACCAAATGTGTGATACTGGCGTCGCGAGCTCGATGTGACCCATGCGCTCGCGCCGAACCTTTGCGCGCGTGATCTCCACGCCGCAACGGTCGCAAATCATGCCTTTGAAGCGGATGCGCTTGTACTTGCCGCAATGGCATTCCCAGTCTTTGGTTGGGCCAAAGATCTTCTCGCAGAAGAGGCCATCGCGCTCGGGCTTGAGCGTGCGGTAGTTAATCGTCTCCGGCTTTTTGACTTCGCCGAAGGACCACGCACGGATCTGCTCCGGGCTTGCGAGCCCGATGCGCATCGCATCGAAATTATTTACATCAAGCATTTACGTTTCTCAAATTCCTCGGTTAGGGTTCAACGTCTTCGATCGAACCAAGGCCGGCTTCGCTCAAACTCTCGAGCGATATTTCCTCGGGCGTGTCAGCGTCTTCGTCTTCATCTTCGGACTCGGCGTCGAGCACGGCCGTGCTCGCAACCGGGCTGAGGACCTCGGCCTCTTCGGCTTCACCTTCAGCGCCGGCGCGGCGCGGACGCGATGCGGCCGTTGTCGGTGCAGGCGCAACGAGCTTCGGATCCTCGTCGCCCATGAGCAACCCAATCTCGCTTGCCTTCTCGCCCATGTCCTCATCGGTAAGCCGGATTTCTATCTCTTCCCGGTTCTCCGTCAGAACCTTGACGTCGAGCGCCAGCGACTGGAGCTCCTTGATGAGCACCTTGAACGACTCAGGAACGCCTGGTTCGAGCACGTTCTCGCCCTTGACGATCGCCTCGTATGTCTTCACGCGGCCAACCACGTCGTCGGATTTCACCGTGAGCAGCTCTTGCAGCGTATAGGCAGCGCCGTACGCCTCGAGCGCCCACACCTCCATCTCTCCGAAACGCTGACCGCCGAACTGGGCCTTGCCGCCGAGCGGCTGCTGCGTAATCATCGAGTATGGGCCTGTGGAGCGCGCGTGGATCTTGTCGTCGACGAGATGCGCGAGCTTCATCATGTAAATGTAGCCGACCGTAACCTCACGGTTGAACGGTGCGCCCGAGCGACCGTCAAAGAGCTGGGCCTTGCCGATCTTCGACAAGTTGGCGCGCTCCAGCCACTCCCAGATATCCGCCTCGCGTGCGCCGTCAAAGACGGGCGTCGCGATGGAATATCCGAGCATCTTCGCGGCCCAGCCCAAGTGGGTCTCCATGATCTGACCGATGTTCATGCGGCTCGGTACGCCAAGCGGATTGAGCACGATCTCGATCGGGGTGCCGTCTGACAGGTACGGCATATCTTCTTCCGGCAGCACCTTCGCGATGACGCCCTTATTGCCGTGACGGCCGGCCATCTTATCGCCCTGCAAAATCTTGCGCTTCTGCGCAACGTAGACCCGGACGAGCTCATTGACGCCAGGTGACAGCTCATCGCCGTTCTCGCGCTTGAAAACCTTGACGTCGATGACCTTGCCTTTTTCGCCGTGCGGCACTTTGAGGCTCGTGTCACGCACTTCGCGTGACTTTTCGCCGAAGATCGCGCGCAAGAGGCGCTCCTCAGCGGTCAGCTCTGTTTCGCCCTTGGGCGTGACCTTACCGACGAGAATGTCTTCCGGGCGAACCTCGGCGCCGATGCGAATGATGCCTTGCTCATCGAGATCTTGGAGCGCGTCCTCACCGACGTTGGGAATGTCGCGCGTGATCTCTTCAGGACCAAGCTTCGTGTCGCGTGCTTCGCACTCGTACTCCTCGATGTGAATCGAGGTGAAGCGGTCGTCCTTCACGAGACGCTCTGAGATGAGGATGGCGTCTTCGTAATTGTAGCCTTCCCACGGCATGAATGCGACGAGCACATTTTGCCCAAGTGAGAGCTCACCGCCCTGGCTCGAGGGGCCGTCGCCAATGATCGAACCCTTCTTAATGTGATCACCCTTCGCAACGATCGGCTTTTGGTTGATGCACGTGCCTGCGTTTGAGCGCATGAACTTGATGAGCGGGTAGCTCTTCACCAAGCCTTTGTTGTTGCGGACTTCGATGCGCTCGGCGGTGACAGATGTGACCTCACCCGACTCATCAGCGACTACGACCCCGCCTGAGTCCTTGGCTGCGCGGTGTTCCATGCCGGTGCCGATGAGCGGCGCCTGTGGAACGAGCAGCGGGACTGCTTGGCGCTGCATGTTTGCACCCATGAGCGCGCGATTGGCGTCGTCGTGCTCGAGGAACGGGATGAGCGCGGTAGCGACCGATACGATTTGCTTAGGGGTGCAGTCCATGAGATGCACGTCAGCGGGCGATGCCTCGATGTACTCTTCGGCATAACGACAGACGACGCGATCGCCAAGCAGCCTGTTGCGTGCGTCGAGTTCCGAGTTAGCCTGCGCGATCCGGAATTGATCTTCTTCATCTGCCGTCAGATAGATGATATCGTCCGTGACGACGCCCTTGCGAACGATCCGGTACGGCGTTTCGATAAACCCATACTTGTTCACCCGAGCGTATGTCGCAAGCGACCCGATGAGACCGATGTTCGGTCCTTCCGGCGTTTCGATCGGACAGATGCGGCCATAGTGGCTGTGGTGCACGTCGCGCACTTCAAAGCCGGCTCGCTCGCGCGACAAACCACCGGGACCGAGCGCCGACAACCGGCGCTTGTGCGTGAGCTCCGCCAGCGAGTTCGTCTGGTCCATGAACTGCGAAAGCTGACTCGAACCGAAGAATTCCTTGATCGCAGCAACGACAGGCCGAATATTGATGAGCACTTGCGGCGTCACCGTTTCGATGTCTTGCACCGTCATGCGCTCGCGCACGACGCGCTCGAGGCGCAACAAGCCGACGCGGAATTGATTCTGCAGCAATTCACCGACCGAACGGATACGGCGGTTGCCCAGATGGTCGATGTCATCGATGTTCTGCGTTGCTTCGACGACCTCAATGAGGTGACGAATGACGCCGATGAGATCCTCGCGGGTCAGATGGCGGACAGCCTTCTCTTTGACCCGGCCGTGGCTATCCTTGACTTCTTCAAGTCGCGGCGCATCCACGTTGAGGATGGCAAACTGCTTCTCAAGCTTGCGGTTGAGCTTATAGCGTCCAACCGACCCGAGATCGTATCGCTTCTCATCGAAGAAGGTATTGCGCAGGAGCGTCTCTGCGTTGTCGACGTTCTCTGGTTCACCCGGCCGCAACTTCTTGTACAGCTCTTTGAGCGCGTCTTCCCGTGTCTTGACGTCCTTGTCTTTCTCGAGACAATTGAGAATGATCGGCGACACGACGCCCGTGCGCGCATCGGCGAAGAGCGCCTTGAGCGCATCATCGCTTTCGTATTTCTTGTCGAGAGCACGCACGAACGTCGTCGCCATGATCTTGCGGTTCTTGTCGATCCGCACGCCAATCGTGCCTTCGGTCGTGTCGTTCTTGCTGCCGTTGTCCGTCTCGAACTCAATCCACGCGCCGCGGTTGGGAATCACGGTCGCGCGGTAAATCGGGCGGCTGTTGGTGTCGGTATCCCCAAGAAAATATACGCCAGGCGAACGCACCAGCTGGCTGACGATGACACGCTCGGCGCCGTTGATGACGAATGTACCCTTGTCCGTCATAAGCGGGAAGTCACCCATGAAGATCTCTTGGTCGGGGATACCTTTGATTTCGCCAGACTCAGAGGTAATAAGGCGGACGCGCACGCGCAGCGGTGCACAGTACGTCATGTCGCGCTCGCGGCACTCCTCAACGGAGTATTTCGGCTCGCCTAGTGAATGCTCACCGAACTCCAAGACAAGATTGCCTGTGAAGTCCTTGATGGGCGAAATCGAGGCAAACGCCTCGCGCAGCCCTTCAGTGATGAACCAGTTAAACGAGTCTTTCTGGAGCTCGATGAGGTCGGGGATGTCGAGAACAGATGGGATCTTCGCGAACGACAAGCGCTCCTTGGTACCAGCGGCGGGTTTGCCGTCGCCGATCTCCAGAGCTTTGATGACACCCTTCGTTTCGGTCAACGCCTCAAGCGCGGCTCGAGGATCGGTCAGCCGCGCAAGACGTGCAATGGGTCGCGGGGAACGCGCACGCGCAATGCCGCGCGCAAGAACGGACGTGCGGCGCTTTGCGGTCGCTTTTGTTTTGGTAACTTTTGCGACTTTTTCCTTAGCGACCTTACCGTCTTTTGGGGCGCGCGCAGCTTTCGCGCTAGCCTTCACCTTAGTGGATTCGCGTGTGGTCTTCATTTTCGAGGTAATACCTTCGCGGCGAGCCGCGCGCAAAATGGGCGCGGCGGGTAATAGCTTCCAGCTTCTCTAGCCCGTGAGCGTATAAAAATTCGTTGGCACTTTGTCGTCAGCGCTCGGACGGCGCCGCTCACGCAGCGCGCTGTGGGGTTGGGCGCGGAGGCCCAGTTGAAATGAAATCGGACGACCCGCAGTTTGGGCCCGGTCAGATAGAGAGAGCCGTGTCCTCTAACTGTTTCCGTCAGCCGACGCGTTCGTCCAGGTTGGGCACAGATAGATATTATAGCACAAAGGTTCGACTAGTCAAGCCACCGCAAAACTTCAGGGGTTCCCCTGAGATGCAACGCATCCTGCCGCCTAAAAGTTTCCAGGCTTCCTTATAAGGAAGCTGACCCAGTGGCGCCGTCCCGCTCACCAGTCGGTACAGCAGCAATCTCGTACTAGCGGGCTTCTTCCCTGGCTCGCTCGACCACATCAAGCGTCAAACGAGCCGTGTGCTCCCAGCTGAGCTCCTTCGCCCGCGCCAGGCCGCGCTCGCGAAGATGATTTGCGCCGATCGGATCCGCAAGTACGCCTTGGATTGCGCTTGCAAGCTCCTGCGGGGCAGCTGTCTGCACGTATACCGCCGCATCGGCGCCGGCCTCTCGCGACCCGGGAGCATCGGCTGCAATAACCGGCGCACCGCACGCCATCGCCTCGATCATGGGTAGACCAAAACCCTCATACTCCGAGGGATACACAAACGCAGCAGCACCCGCATATAGCCCAGCCAGCGCCTCATCTTCCACCCACCCTAGGCTGCGTACACGGACGGTATCCGGTACCTCCGGCATAGCGTACTGACCACTTGCACCCACGATGACCAGATCGGTTGCGCTTCGAATGGACTCCGGCAATAGCGTCATCGCCTCCACCAGAGTCGACAGGCCTTTACGCGCTTCCGGTTCCCCAACGAAGAGTACGTATCGCCGCGCCGGCTCGCTCGCAACGGCCTGCCGAGGGCGCGTGAACACATCTTTAACGCCCAGCGGTATGACCTCAATTCGAGCCGGATCGAGCGGCAGGTAACGAAGCAATTCGGTTTTCGAAAATTGCGAATCGGTAATGATCCATCGGGCGAGCGCCGCCGCAACTCGCAGCGGACGCTGCTCTTTTTCCGCGACGCGTTCGTCTTTTGGGGGTATTGCAAACAAGCTCGCGTCGTGCAGAGTAGCGACGCTCGTCACCCCGGCGACCCAACTCATCCCATTCCAAGGGTACCATACTGCATCGAGCGTTCGAGCAGCACCGCGATGGCGAATGGGAATATCGAGGCCGTCGAGCTCACGCAGGTAGCGCCGTCGTACGAACCAAGCAGCCCGCTCGGGCACGAGCAGTGTCAAGCGCACTGCATCCGGCCGCCAGCTTGCCCAACGGCGCACGATCTCCCGGACATACCTGCCAATCCCTCGCCGGTCGCCCGTGAGGTTCCATGCGTCAACGCCGAGGTTGAGCGGCATAATGCCATTTGTGTTGAGGATGGGTGACGCGCCGCCCTCTTGGGGCGTTGTCCCAAAAGGAGGTCGATGACCACAGCGTGCAACTTGTCCTATCAATGTCGTCTTTTACGGGCATCGTCGCTCATTTAATTGTGGGCCGCAAACCCGAACCGTACCTTGCCCCCGTCCTCGAATCGATCGCGGACGTGTGCGATTACGCCGTCGTCAACGACAATTCAGGTACCACACAGAGCGCGAACTCGGACATCATCCTCCAATCTCGGCTGGCGCGCGCTGGCAAATTGACGATTGTCCACTCCTCGTTCGTTGACTTCGCAACTGCGCGCAACACCTGCCTTGATGCGACCCCTTCAGGGTTCTCGCGGGCGTGGGGGCTATTTGTGGACGCGGATGAGGTTCATGGCAGCGAGCTGCAATTGATGGCCGCGCTGCTGCCATATCTTCCTGATGAGATCGATGCAGTCGACGGCTACAGCAGATTTTTTGTCGGGTCATTTGATTGGTGGACTGAACAGCAGCGCAGCCGCTGCTTCTTTCGCCTGTCGCCGCGCCTGCGGTGGTCGGGACGGATTCACGAGCGCCTCGCTCCGGTGCACCGCCGCATCGCCCTCCCGGCGCAGTGGTTCCAGTATGGCCACGTCGTGATGCCGCGCGAAGAAGCCGAGAAAAGCCGGTTGTACGCGTCACTGGGTCCAGGTGTCGCACCGACGGACGCGCAGGTGGCGTGTGCAACGCCGGCATCCGTGTGGGCCGGGCTCTTACGCAAGGCCAATCGTTATCGCGGCCAGCATCCCGCTGCGATGGAGCCGGTCATTGCCGCAATGGCCCGTGAGCGCTGCGATATCTTCACGAAGGTTGACGCTCTTGCGGCTCGTCAGACGTCCGGGGACCGTCTGCGCAATACAGTGCGACAGGCAAACGCATTGCGTCTGATTGCCTGGCGCGCCGCCGAGGCCCGTTTACGCTGGCGTTGGCCGGATGACCCCCGCTACCAATCGGCGCCGAAACGGCAACACGTTCAGGCACCCGAGATCGCGATCCATCTCGGCCGCGGCGTCGAGGGTCGCTTCGCTAACCAGCCCGCTCACACGGGCCGCTAATAGCGGCTAGCCCGCCGTTGTCGCGTGGTCTAATGAATTCCATCGGCCCACGCCGAGCGCGAGCTGATACGCGCGTATAGTTTCCTGCGCGCTCTGTCGCCAGGTGCGTTCACGAATCCGCTCATCGAGGGTGTCCCCGCGATAGCGCGGTGGCCGGGCCAATGCGCGCATCACCGCGGCGCGAATCGAATCGGGATCGGCGGGGTCTGCATATTCGGCGTCGTCGCCGAAGTATTCCACTTCTGCACCGCGGTCCGCGACGACAATCTTGGCCCCTGCCGCTGCAGCCTCCAGTGTTGCAATGCCGGCCGTCTCACACCATGACACGAGTGCATGCACTTCGCATCGCCCGAGCATCTCGAGCATCGGTTGCCGTGGAACTCGTCCGTGAATTCGGGCGCGCGGGCACCACTTTAAACAGACTTGGACCAAATCCGCATGATACGTCGCGCCAATAATGTCGATCTCGATCGCGTCCTCACGTAACGCATAGAGCAGCCCCGTTTGGTTTTTGCGCGTTTCGACGCGACCGATCGCCATGAGCCCGCTGCGCTGGTCCTGCCAGTAGCGTTCCGGCTCGAGACTTCCGGCGATGTACACAATAACCATAGGCTTGTCGCGGACGCCTAACTGCACCAAGCAGTCGCGAGCTTCGATGGCGCTATTTGGCAAGAGTACTCGGGCGCGCCTCAACAGCGCTGCTTGCCCTGCGTGCCGGCGTTCCAGCTCCTCGGCCTGGCGACGACTCAAGTAAGAATTGAAGTCGCGGTTATGGCGATAGCGTTGTAATTTTGCCTCAACCTCGCGCGAAGTCTTCGCATTGAGCAAGAGCCGCTCGTAGACGTGAGCTCGACCAAAGTACTCCCGCAAATCCAGCCACACCGGTGAAAGGGCGACAGGTACACCCGCCTCTTCACATGCGTCCATCTGCCGTTTGCATATCTCAGGCTGGCCAACATTAAAAACATGAACGAGGTCGTAACCACGCGCATCCGGGCGATCGGTATCGACCATGTCAGCGGTGACACCCAGTCCCTTAACTGCTTCAAAGGTATCCCGCGCGAGCATTGCGTCGCCGCCAAAACGTGTTGACGCGTCGGGCCGCTGTACAAAAAGTACGCGAAGACCCTTCATAAGTGATGTGGACGCCGCATCCATTAGAAACTGCTGGCGGTAGGATGGAGCATCTGCGTGCGATAGAGTTTCGCGTACAGACCATCTCGCGCGAGCAGCTCGGCGTGATTTCCCTGCTCGACGATTCGCCCTTCTGCCATGACGAGTATCGTCGTTGCCTTCCTGATCGTGGAGAGCCGATGCGCGATAATGAAGGTCGTGCGGCCGACGAGGAGACGCTCGAGCGCTTCTTGGATGAGCGCTTCCGACTGAGCGTCAAGTGACGATGTGGCTTCGTCCAAAATCAGAATTCGCGGATTACGAAGCAAAGCTCGAGCAATTGCCACGCGTTGGCGCTCGCCTCCGGAGAGTCGAATGCCGCGCGTGCCCACCATCGTCTGATAGCCGCGGGGGAACTTGCTGATAAACCCGTGTGCGTTCGCCAGCTTCGCCGCTTCTTCGATTTCCGCCGGCGTGGCGTCAAGACGTCCATACCGTATGTTGTGCTCGATCGTGTCCGAGAACAGCTGGGGATCTTGCGGTACGATAGCGAGCGATTCACGCAGCGAGACCAGTGTAACGTCGCGGATGTCTTGGCCATCGATGAGAACAGCACCTGAGGTCGGAGCATAAAAGCGTGGAATGAGGTTGACCAGCGTTGTCTTGCCGGCACCAGATGGACCAACAAGCGCTATAATCTCGCCCGACTGGACGGTCGCGGAGACGCCGCGAAGGACCTCGGTCTTGCCATCATACGCGAATCGCACATTCTGAAACTCGACCGCGCCCTTCACGTAGCTGAGCCGCCGTGCGTTCGGGGCGTCTGGCTCTTCTATCGGTAGATCCAGCACTTCGAAAATGCGGCGTGCGCCAACGAGAGCTTTCATGAGATCAGCAAAGTAGTTCGCCAGCTGGTTTATCGGGTTACTGGCGGCGATGGCAAGCGTCAAAAATTGGGCGAGCTGAGCCGGCGTCTTGCGGCCGACGACAAGCTCGTAAAACGAGACGCCGGCCAGCGTGAGCAGGCCGAGCGTCACTAAAAAGTCGATCACCGGAACTTGCGTCAGGAGAATTTGGGCGAGCTTCATCGACATGCCTAGATATGCATCGTTGAGGTCGATAAAGCGGCGAACTTGGTATGGTTCGCGCGCGAACGCTTTGATGACCCGCATGGAATCCAGCGATTCTTGCAAAGCGTTGTTTATCTCGGCAACGCCACCCAACGATTGCGCCGTCGCACCTCTGATAAGTTTTGAAAATCGCATAACAGCCAGGGTGACGAGCGGTGCTACGGCGATCGTGAGAAGCGAGAGCACCCAATCCAGATAGAACATGTAGATGAGCGCGCCTGAGAGCGTAAGTACCGCACTGCACAACAGCGGCAGCGAGGTCACTCCCGTGACCATGAGGTTCACGTCCATGTCAAAGCGGGTCTGAACTTCGCCACGGCTCCAGCGGTCAAAAATGTTGAGCGGCAAGAACTGGATGCGCGTGAAAAGATCGCCGCGGATCTTCGCGATAACCTTCTGCCCCACGCCTTGCATGGTGTAGGAACCGAAGTATTGGGCGGCGTTCTTGACGATGTTCAGAGCGAGGCCTGCCAAAAGGCCGAACTCGAGCAACCTCACGCTGTGTTCCGAGACCGCTCCAAAGAGCGTCGTTACCGCTTTGGCGTAACCAATAGTCGCCGTTGACGCAATCGCAGTGAGAAGGACGCCCAACGCCATCGGCCCTAGCATGGGGCGAGCGTAATCGAGCAGCCGTCGGTAAACCATCGGGGCTATTTGTTACCCAGTTCCAGCCTTAAATCCCCCGAACGCGAGCGCCTTGTGTGGGGAAAGGTCGATCGCTCAGGCTTTGACACCGAGGAGAATCCAGCTTGATCGAATCCAAAATAGTTTAGACAGCGTTGGTCTCCACGTGTGAAAGTTTTCAATGATAGCCGTCAAGACGCCCCGGGGAGCTTCGTTGCGCGCAATGTTTCAGCATCTGGGCAAAAATTGTGCCAGCCTCGCAGGGCGGCTTAGCCGACTGTGCACGTTAAAGAACCAATCTAGCGAGATCACCCTGCGCGCGTGTCGCTTCTCATCGAGAATTCGGGTTGCGTGTAGAATATGAGAACCCAATGTGAGCACAATGCGAGTGGGGAGAATGCAGCAAAAAGGTTGCGAGCTCGGTCAGATACAAATGTCGATAGAACTGTGATGAATGATGAGTTGCCGATTTTCTTCGTGCATGTTGCAAAGACAGGGGGTCTCTCTCTACTTTCGGTATTACGCGGTCACTTCGCAGCCAGCGAGACATGCACGCATACCCCGTCGAACGGCCTCTGGCAAGGCTGGCGCTTGCCCGATATGCCCGCATATAAACTTTACGCAGGACATTTCACATACGACTTTTTTGGCGGTCACAGAGGTACAAAGCTGATCATGATGCGCGAGCCTGTAGCTCGCGTCGTGTCGCTCTATGACTTCTATCGATCTCACCGAACACAGTATCTTGCAACGGTCAAGCCACCTCTCGCGGGGCCGACAATCGCAAAGGCTGGCAACTTGACACACTTCTTAAATTCGAAAGACCCGGGCGTGATTGAACAAAGCTCCAATCTAGTTGCGCGGCAGCTCCTCGGCCATATCTATGAAACGCTCATGCCTGACGAAGATGCCGTCCTTGCTCAAGCAATCCGCCATCTGAAAGGCTTTTCTTGGATCGGCATAACGGAGATATTTCGACCGTCTATTGAACTACTATGCAGAACGCTCAGCTGGGCGGTTCCGGAGACTATACCGCGGGAAAACTCAACGTACGACAAGACGCCTGACAATCCGCACGTTGAACCAGTTGAGATGACGGTGCCAAATGAAGAGGAGTACAGGCGCATTGTTGAGCGTAACCGAGTCGATCTTGCCCTGTTTAAGGATAGCCGCGCACTCCTAGAAAAGCAGATGGGTGGACTCAATCCCATCACGTCATCGCCATGAAAGATTCACTCGACGTCGAGGAAATCGTCGAGCATATACGGCAACGAGCTCGAGCCCGGCTGGAGGGCAAAGACAATCGCCATATTGACGAAGGGTCTACGCCGCTTAGTCAACGCCTTCGAAGGATCTGGCAGCTCCTCAAATGGTATTCGCAACATCCGGAAGAGTTTCACAGCACGATCACCAGCAGGCTTGTGACAGCGCGCAGCCTTGACGAGCTCAAACTCGTTGTCGACAACGTCGCCGAACGACTTGATGACGTGCGGAAAATTCTCATGGCCTCAGATCATCGCGGAGCTGCAAGGGCCGCAGCGGGGCTTGAGTTCAATGATCCGGTTCTTGTCCGCTACGATGCCGCTGGGCGCGCATTCTGGGATCGCACGAATGAAAGAATCGTAGAAAAAGCATGGGTACTTAGGAATATTGGTCTGAATATCGGGGCTAAAATTCTCGATGCTGGTTGTGCAGAAAGCCTCCTTGGTATTGAGTTGGCGAGCAACGGATTCTCAGTGACTGGACTTGACTTCCGTCCGTATCCGTTAGAGCATCCCAACTTTCGGTTCATCCAAGGTGATCTCGAAGATATACCCTTAGCGTCGGAATCCTTCGATGGCGCAACTCTACTATCTACAATTGAGCACGTGGGCCTTGGCTGGTATGGCGACCCACAAGGAGCCAGCAAAAGAGATGCAGCAATGGCTGAGATCCATAGGGTCTTAAAACCGGGCGGCCGTCTTCTGCTAACGGTCCCATTTGGGAATGCGGCCATGACACCGCTACATCACATTTTTGATCCGCAAGAGCTCCGCCGTCTCGTCAGGCGCTTTCGGATTCTCAGTCTCGAATATGGGATCAAACTGGATAAGAAGACGTGGCTCATGCCTGCCACCGAGGAGCAAGCCGCGGCTCAAACACACGACGCCGAGACTTTCTTACCAGGTGCGGTTGCCTTGGCCATCTGTGAAAAAATGCCACAATGAAGCTTTCTCAGTGACAGGGTCTTGCCCCTTACGGATTGGTATCGACTCGCAGGCGCTACAGACGCCCGGTTCCCGCCGGCGAGGAATTGGCGTTTACACTCGGTCGCTGATAAACGAACTCATTACTCATGGCTCAGATGAATACTGCCTGTTTTTTAACAGCATCCACGATGCCACGGAAGTGCCGCTGGAATCTGTACACTGCCACACGATTCACTATGAATCGCAAACAGATGCACAAACTTGCCGCAGCCTTAACGAATATCTGCAACGGCTCGCATATGAGGCGCATAACCTTGATGTGTTGCACATCGCCAGTCCCGTCGAGGATAGAGATGCCGTTATCATGGCGCCGGTGGAACGACGCCCCTTTCCCGTCGTCTGTACCTTGTTTGACCTCATCCCGCTCGTATTCGAGAGCGTTTACTTGAAACACCCGGCCGCAAGCGCACACTACCGTGAAAGAATTGAGTGGTATCTCAAGGCCGACATAGTCATCGCAATTTCCGAAAACTCCCGTCGCGATGCGATTCGCCTTCTCGGAATCGCTGAAGATCATATCGTGAATGTTGGTGCGGCGGTCGATCCGTTTTTCAGAAAGTTGGATTGGCAAACTCGCTTGACCGCGTGCCAGGTGACCAAGGCTGAGCTTGGGATTCGCTCACGTTTTGTACTCTTCACCGGCGGCTTCGATTTTCGCAAGAACTTAGAAGGTATGATCAGAGCGTTCAGTCTTGTGCCCGAGCGCGCGCGGCATGATTGTCAGCTTGTTATCGTATGCGCGTTGCAGACTGAGCAGGCTGAGACGTTGCAAAACCGTGCTAAGGAGTGCGGCGTCGCGAGTTCGCTTGTCCTGACGAATTACGTATCGGATCAATCACTCTTGCATTTATACAACTGTTGCGACCTCTTTGTGTTCCCGTCGCTGTATGAAGGCTTCGGTCTGCCGGTCTTAGAGGCGATGTCGTGCGGCGCCGCGGTTATTGCCAGCAACACGTCATCGATTCCGGAAATTGTGGGCGACGCAGGTATCCAGGTCGACCCTGCCGATCCTGACGTACTTGCGCGGGCGATGGATTCGGTTTTAGCCTCCAACCACCTAAGGGACGAGCTGCGCGAAAAAGCGTTGCTGCGCGCACGGCTCTTCAGTTGGGACGCGACGGCACAGGCCACGCGACGTGCGTACTCCCTTGCTCGAGAGCGGTGGACAGCCTCGGTCTCGGTGCTGCGTGCGCGCAAACCCAAGCTCGCATATTTTTCCCCGCTGCCCCCACAAGAGTCGGGAATTTCCGATTACAGCGCAGAGTTGCTGCCGCACCTCGCCAAGCACTTCGAGATTGACGCGTATGTCGACGGCTATACGCCTGCCGTTGAGCCTCACGACGGGATGCGAATTTCGGCTTCAGTGGCCGATCTGAAGGAGAACGCATATTTTTCATTCCTCTTCCAGATGGGCAACAGCATCTTTCATGCATACATCTATGACGCGCTCATCAAGCATGCGGGCATTACCGTGCTTCATGACGTCTCGCTTCACGATCTTGTCTATTGGATGCTAACCCAGCGTCGCCGTAGCCCGGAACGCTACGCGGAAGAATTGACGTATGAGAACGGCCTGGAAGCGCAGATTGCGGTCGAAATGGTGGACGCGGGCGAGCTAAGCCAGCATGGTCTCGTGGAACTATTCCCAATGAATGGGAGAGTGCTCGACGCCTCAAAGGCGATCGTCGTTCACTCGGCGTTTGCACGTGGCGAGATTACGGCGGGACGCAGTCGCCAGGCGGCTCAGCGGGTGCGACATATTAATGAAGGAATGACGCTCCCGCTCACACCCTCAACCCAAGAGAAAAAAGCATTCCGAAGGAGCGTTGGCCTGCCGGAAGACGCCTTCGTCGTGGGTACCTTCGGCATCATGTCGGAACAAAAGCAGCTAGAGGAGGGACTTCAAGCCTTCGCGCGGATGGCTGCGCAGTTCAACGCCCATTACGTGGGCGTCGGACGTTTCGTTTCGCTCGGCTACAAGACTTCGATAGTCAACCTTTGCGCCACGCTCGGGATCACGCAGCGGGTCGCCTTCAAAGGGCGCGTCAGCCTCAGTGACTATTACCGGTACCTTTTCGCATGCGACGCCGTTTTGAATCTTCGCTACCCGAGCAGAGGAGAAACCTCGGCTACGTTGTTGCGCGCGATGAGTTGCGCGCTGCCAACTATCGTCAATGACATTGCGGCGTTCGCTGAGCTCCCCCACGACGTCGTGATGAAGGTGAATATCGGGCCTCGGCATGCCGAAGATTTGTCCACCGCCTTGCGGCTGCTTGCGGCTGACGAGCGGGTGCGAAGGCAGCGAGGCGACGCTGCGCGTCAGCACATTGCGGACCACCACAACTGGGAAATGATCGCAGCGCAATACGCAGACTTCATCCAGCACGTCGAGATGACGGGGCTTGGCGACCAAGGCCCGCTGCGCGAGGTTATCGATTCACTCGTCGCGACGGCGAGACAGCACGCGACAAATGACAGCCGGCGCTTGGATCGCGCCATTGCAGCTCTCACATCGAGCGAAGCCCTTGGAAGAATCCTGTGGGTGTGATTTAGGACGCGCGGTTGCGGTAGCTTTGGTACTTGTTTAGGAAAGCTCGCGCAGCGCTCTCGTGATCTACCACGGGGGCGGGGTACTGTTGCGGCGTAAAAAAACCGAGCTCCATTTGTTGCTGCTTACCGATTTCCCATGGCGCTAGCGCGGCACGCGTCGGCAGTTTAGCTAGTTCTTTGCAGTAGCGCCGTATATAGGTCGCTTGAGAATCGAAGAGCTGCGCTTGGCGGACTGGGTTGTAGATGCGCGGGTAGGCCGCTTGATCCGAGCCGATCCCGGCGATGCGTTGCCAGTTTCCGACGCAGAGTGCTTCGTCCGCTTCGAGGAGCTCGCGCATCCAGATATCGCGTCCGATGCGCCAGTCGAGCCCAAGATCAGCCGTGCAAAATGACGCCGCGACAACGGCGGCGCGCTGGTGCACGTGCCCTTCGGCAGCGAGCTGGCGCATCGCCGCATCGACCAGTGGATATCCCGTTTTGCCGGCGCGCCAAATCGCGGCCGTCTTCTCGTCTTCAGACCAGGAAAACCCACGCATCTTTTGCTGCAGCGGCTCATTGTACACGCGCGGCTCGTAATAGGCGAGGTGAATGTAGAAATCTCTGAGCGCGAGTCGGCGCAAGAATGTCTCCATGGAGAGGCGCTCTTCGGCCAGGGTCCACGTGCGCGCCATCTTTTCCAAGATCGCGTGACACACGGCTCGCGGGCTCAAGAGACCGAAACGCAAATACGCCGCGAGATTAGAGGTGCCAATGCGCCCGGGATATTCAGCGTTTAGTCCGTAATCGCCGGCGCGAGCAGTAACAAAGCGAGCTAGAGTTTCAAGAGCCGACGATTCCTTGGGGACTATGCCGTGTGTCGCGGGCACATCGGGAATTCCACCGGAGATATCATCGCGGCCATTCGTCGCCGCTACATCGAGCGGACGTTCTACCGCGAGGGACTTCCATGCCTCCAGAAATGGCGGAAAGACTCGATATCCTTCGTTCGCCGATTGTTTTTGCTCCGCCACCGCTTCGGGCTCGTGCACGACTGAGCCGCCGGTTGTGTGCAGTTCAATAGAAGCAGCGTGCAGCTTCTCGCGTACTCGATCCTCAATCTCCCGCTCTCGGCGATCGAACGCACGCGCGCAGAATACATGCGTTGCCCCGAATCGCTTCGCTGCTACCGTTAGCGCAGTACCCGGATCGCCCTCGAGGACGGAAAGCGTCCCGTCGGATTTGCCAAGCGACGCTCGCAGATTGCTCAGCGCCGCACCAACAAACGACTGCTGCCGAGAATTGAGATGCTCGAGGTCACCGCTGCAGAAAACAGCGTACGTCGTCGCGGCAGAGGCTGCAGCGGCAGTTAAGCTTGCGTTATCGTGCAGGCGCAGATCGCGGCGGAACCACTGCAGGCTAATCGTCATGTCTGAAAGCGTAAGGCGCCGCAGGCAGCAAGCCCGCGACGCCCATCAGGCGATCTCGTGTGCTGCTACTTCAGCGATGCAACGTAGGCGGCGACGTCAGCGACCTGCTTGTCAGTCAGCGGCAGCTTCGGCATGCTCGAGTCTTTGTCGACGCCTTGCGGATTTCGGATCATAAACGCGACTTGACCCGGCTTAATGCCGATGCCTGCAAGCGTCGGACCCACCTGTCCGTTCTTGCCGCCTTCACCGTGACAACTCGCGCAATTTGTGGAGAATACCACGGCGCCGGCGCTCGCATTTCCTGGCGCTACCTTAGCTGAAGGAAGCTTCGCGAGGGGAATCGGGAGTTTCGCGGCGGTCTGCATTGCCATCTGCGTGGCGGGCATCGCGCTTTCTGCGGCGGTCGTCGCCGACGTTGAGGTCTGGGAAGTGTCCTGACTCTTCGTGCATGCGGCAACAGCAAACGATACCGCGATGAGCACGGCGAGCAGAGCCGTCAAGTTTTTCACGCGTACTCTCCTTTAGTCTGCGGTGGAGGTGTGGCCGTTACCCGGTTCGCTGTTCCAATCCTGCCCGCGGCTCGCGAACGAAAGCGAGCCCCGCCGCCCCAAGGATGACGAAGACTGCCACGAGTCCAAAGAGCAAGCGGTAGCCGAATCCAAGGTCGTGTGTGATCGCGCCTGCTCTATCAACGAGTGGTCCGCCAAGGAGCTGAACCGCTACTTGCGGAGCTGAGGCACCAATATTCCAAATCGCCATGAGCGCGCCCGCGCGGCCCGGCGGCAGCAACATGCACGCAAGAGCCCAGTCCACCGAATAGTAGGCGCCCCAACCGAGCCCCAGCACGATGGCGAGCGGCAACAATGCGGTTGGCGTTCTGATAAAACTCAAGGATGCGGCGCCCAGCGCCAGCAGCGCAAGCGCGCCATAGATTATCGATTTTTTCGGCACGCGGTCGCCCACAATGCCGGCCGGCACCGTTCCGATGAGCGCGCACCCCGTCATAATGAGCAGCAGGGTGAGACTCCTATTGAGATAGTCCGGCACATGCTGCGCAAAGCGAAGATAGAACGCAAAATAGGGCAGTATGAGGTAGAGACCCATGCTCACTGCGGCGCGCGAGGCGATGAGCCAACCAAAGCTTGGTCGGTCGGGCCATGGCGCTCTCACTGCGCTTTCAAGCTCTCGCGATGACTGCTTGTCGGAGACGCCGAGAACGGTAATCACGAGAGTCACGAGGAGTATAATGGAGACGATCGCGGCGAGATGAAGCAGTCCGCTCGTGAACATGACGCTCGTGACGTGCGGACCCGGTTGGTGGACGAAAATCTTTCCGAGCAGCAACCCGACTGCGCTGCCTGCGAGCCGAAACAGCCCGAGATAGGCGGACGCCCGGCCACGTGCGGCTTTCTCGATCTTGTCAGGCATGAGCGCTTGATAAGGTCCGCACGCGACGTTGAGCGAGATCTGGACACTGGCAAATGCGAGCACCACAATAAGGAAAGACGGCGAAAGCGCAAATCCGAAAAGGGCCACGATGTCGAGAAGCGTACCAACGATGATGAACGGCATGCGGCGGCCGATCGTATCGGACAGCCTGCCTGCGCCATATTGCGCAAGAATGGAAAATGCAGCGCCGCTGCCAGTCAGTATCGCGGTCGCGGTGCCGATGAAGTCAGCCGGCGCAAAGCGCGCCACTTGACCCTGTATGGCCGCACCTAAGAGTGCTCCCCAATGCACTTCCCACGCGAACCAGAAGACCGAAAGCGCGAACAGGTTATCTTTTTTCATGTGCGCCGTTCGTGGGACCAATTGCGAACGTACGCTATATCGTGGGCGCTATCGCAATCCATGGCGAGTGCCGGATGCGCTCCGCGAATCGCTGCTGCGCGACCACCGGTGAGGCTGCCGATACGCCGTTCTATGTCTTCGATTTCGAGGCGCTGAGTCACATAGCGCAAGACGCAGCCGACACCGAGGAGCGAGGCCATCGCTAGTTGGCTTTTCCGGGCGCGAAAACCGCGGCGGATCAAACCGGCGTGCCGCAGCGCCATCGCCACATTCATGACGCACAGACTCCCGCCAGTCCAAAGTGCGCTCCCCACTCGGGCGAATGTTGACCGGCCCTGAGGAAACTCCGACAAGAATTCATCGCTTCTAAAGACGGGATACGCGAAGTCGGCATCGTCGGGTACGCGGCGAAGAAAATCGTCGACGTGCGTTGCGTCCACAAACGGCGCGTCGGACGCGGTGACGATTGCTCTCGGTGTCTGGGTAGCCTGAAGTCCCGCCAGCACATTCTCTTCACCGCTCATGCGTTCGTTCACCCAGACGTCGACATCAGGCAACGTCGCGTGTATGTCGCTCGGACCAACAACAATGACCCGCGCCACTGCTTGCGACGTGCGCAGCGCGCCGACAATAGCGTGAAGCGGCGTCGATTCACCGACCCGCGCGAGTGCCTTGAGCTCGACCCCGGCTCGCTTAGCTTCGTGCGCGGCGAGCCGGCCAGCGGCAAGCACAACCGCGTCGAAGACCTCCATTAGACCCGCGTTATCCCGGTGCCGCCCGCTGCTTCCAATACTTTCTGAAGCTCGTCGTGCCGGTTTTGCGGTGCGACAACAATGAGCGCATAGGCACCCTCTTGCATGCCGTCGATGAGACGGAAACCAGCATGCGTCGAAGCCTGCGGCCCGAGCGCCGCACCGAGCACCGATCCGACGACGGCACCGAGTACGAAGTAGAAACCTGCGTTAGCGAGCTGCAGCGCCGCATGAGGCACGGGGATCAATGCGCCAACTGAGGTGAAGCTAATTGCGATGCCTGAGCATGCGCCGATGAGCGCACCGATCATTCCCGATTGATCGATCGCGGCGCGTGCACTGCCGTTTCGACCGAGCGCGACAAGGTCTGCAAGTGGGTCGTCTGGATGCACGTCTGCATGTATGCCATGACGTTGGGCCACTGCTTGCGCGCGTCGCGCGTCCGACGCGCCGATATGCAACGCCTCCGCGTCAACACCCAGGGCTAGAACCTGGACTACAGCTGCATCAAGCGTGTCGTCGCTGCGATAGACACAGCCGATCGCGCTTTCGCTCAAGGTGCTGTCAGGTGTCTGACTCGAATCCTGCCCTATGAGCTCGGACAAATCCTCGACCTCCAATGCACAGGGCGCAAGTGCGCGCCCGGGCGTCCTCGTCGGCAAGCCAGTTTCCGTCCGGCGCACACCTCAACAGCCGGACTATTTCACCGAGGTTCACCGGAGCTGGATCGGCAAGACCGGCCGCGTTCATGCCGTGGTTCCATCGGTGCCGCGCGATAATCCGCTGGTGAAAGTCGGGTTCGATGAGGGGACGCAAATCGTCTTCTTCCGCCTGAGCGAGCTCGATGTGCATACGGAAAGCACACCGGAGGCTCCACGCAAGCACGGAAAACGCGGAAGTCATTTGCCTGATAAACGGACCTAAAGGTCCGTTGCTACAAGGCCGTTGCTACAAGGTACGTTGCTACCTTATCTAAGGTCTGTTGCTTGTATATTGATGGCGTCGAGAGTAATCTTGATCCGTATCTATCTCAGTACGCTTGGATAGAGCGGGGAGCGGGGATCCCATCATGTTGCTGAGGCTGCGAGCCTGAAGTGTAGATTGGGAT